>Ga0208181_1000041_pt1 | contig 133549 bp, 116 predicted proteins | sample MalvirDeepMed_s6_FD_184244 | JGI IMG/M metagenome (GOLD analysis project Ga0208181, IMG submission 184244) | Marine viral communities from the Global Malaspina Expedition - Malaspina viral metaG DeepMed_s6 (SPAdes) (version 2) | ecosystem: Environmental > Aquatic > Marine > Oceanic | place... | reverse complement strand
AGATTGAACGGGCACTAAATGCCAGGCCGAGAAAGTGTCTCGGCTTCAGGCAACCTGTCGCGATATTCAATGAATTACGCAAGGCTGCCTAATTTAGAGAGTGGTGCACTTCGGAGTTGAATTCGCGCTTACTTTTCTCTCTAGAGTTTAATTTTATCCGTGAAAGCATGCCCTTTGATAAAATAGTGATTTTAATTATCAGCGCGGCTCCTTTAAAGGACTTGTTAAATGACTCTATTAAGTTTAACAACTCAAGCAATGCTTTACGGCGATTAGATGAACGGCTTTCCACGGTTTCTTTTAGCTCCAATGAAGTACTATTAGTATTCAGTGACTATGCAGTGATAACTAGCAATACTCCGTTAATTTCAGATAGCATTTACAAGAAAAATCAAAAGCAGCTAAACGAGTCGTGGAAAAAACGAACGGATACAAGACATCAGAGATAAACCTCTGTTATTTGAGGTCTAAAATGTCCCATCTCTTGAGATACTGTCTCTAAGGCTATTGCCCTGCTGTAGCCTAGAGCTTTCAACTCAACCATACGTTCCTGTGCATAACTATGGCGCAAGCCATGAGCTCCTGTCGAAAAAAACAACTTTCGATTAGAAGCCTTGTTGAATGAATCTGACCATTTTTTACCCCCACCGATATCATAGCGCTGTAGGTACTTTATTTGACGGTCAATGACAGTCACAGGGCTTTTTAGTCTGCGCTGTTCGAGTTGATTGACTAAGACTGTAGGAATAATCACGTGCCTCTTTAAGCCGCCCTTCCCCACAACAGTGTAAAGGGAACCTGAACGGCCTTCCCATTTAGAATTTAAAGTTTTTCGTCTATCTGGTTGACGCTCATCACATCTGGCCAATGTCAAAAGCTCATGAGCACGTAGTCCTGATGCATATGCGATTTGTGTTGCTAAACGGTGCTTAGACGATTGTCCCTGAGATACGGCCTCGGCCTGGTTGCCAGTATAAGCCCTTGACCGTTTTGCCTCAGCGAGCTCTGACTTAACGATATATAGCTTTCCGTTGTCGGGTAGCTTACCACTTAGCTGCATCATTGCTTGCAAGGCCTGACGTTCCATATCAAGTGTTTTTTGCCCTACAATCTCAGCGCGATACTCAAGGTAAAATCGTGCTTGTTCTAATGATAATGATTGCAAGCCGTTAAGCTTTTTTTCCTTAACCCAAAAAGAAACCCTTTTCAGGGCTTCTTCGTAGTTTCTAGCTGTTCCAAGCGATTGTATTCTCTCAGCCTTTGTTAGCGCTTTTATGACGTTATGAGCCTGCGTACTGGCTTTTGCAAACTTAGGCATTTTTATCAAGCCATCGTTTTACAGTGGTCCAATCGACACGCATCCCCTTTTTCTTGATCAACCACCTTTGCAGCTCTGCTTTTGTGGCACCGGCATGAAAAAGTTTACATAACTGATACCGATGAACATCGAGCTTTGAAGCTTTCTTTCTCTTCCTAGCAATTAGTTTGGTTTCAGCCTTTAGCTGAGCAACTTCGTTTACTTCATTAAAATTCATGACACACCCTGCGTATTGTAAGATTAACTGGCCTTCTATGGCTCAGCGACACTAAAGCCTATTCGCCCCTGTTTAGCGCAACTACGCTTGGCTCGGACTGGTCTCGCCAAAATTTAAAACCTCGAATACGTGGAAACGGCAGCTGAAAGCGCCGACTTTAAAAAACGCCTGAAAATGCGGCGTGACATGAATATAGCTATTAAAAGTGAGGGTCCTCACTACGTGTAAACGGCAGCTGAAAGCGCCGACTTTTTTCGATGCCCGAACGGGCTATACATTTAGAGATTACCTGCTGAAAAAATCTTTTTCAATCTGCAAATTGCGCCTGCAAACAGATAGCTGCGTGTAAGGAAGCAAAACCCAGACGCCCGCTATGCTGAAGACGATTTTCGGCTTCGACATAGCGGGCGGCAACGCGCCCGAAAAAAGAGAGGGATATTGCTCATGATGCCTCGATAGCAAGGGCTGGGTTTTGCGCTCAGCTTGCAGCTAACGGCAAACTACCGTACGCTTTAATCTCAGCATTCGAGGAGGTTTTTATGGCACCGCTAATAGTGAGCAATCTGATGATACTTGGTTTGGTTGCATTCTTCGCTGGCTATTTCCATTTCGCGTCAAAGCAGGTGAAAAACAGCGGTGAGAACTAACCATTTTTAAAACTGGCGATCTGTTCCGCTAAGTCATCTTCTTCACAATAAAGAAAAGCTGTAGGTACTTTCAGAACTTCTGCTAACGCCTTCACCGTCTTAAAATCGGGCGAATGGACTCCTTTCTCATATTGGTTCATGCGAGCGGAAGCTGAAAACTCGTCCATTCCTGACAATATACCGAGTTGCTTCTGTGATAACCCCCGAACTTTTCTAGCCTGCTTCAACCGTTTAGGAAAAGGCGACTCATCATTATTCATACTTGGAACTAACTAAAACTTGAAAACTAAGAGTTTCTTAGCTTTAATAGATGATAGATACTCAGGAATCCTTAGTTTTATTGGAGTGAAAAATGCTTTCGAAGATATTAAAAACAACCGCCCTGGTTGCGTTAGAAGTTCTGCTAGATGACCCAAGTCACGATGCTAAAAAACAAGACAGGTTTATTGATGAACATAATGACGGCGCAGGAAGTGTAAATTTCTTCGGGGAAGATTATTCTGAACAAGAAGCGCGAGATGCTCACGACCGCGGTGAGTTCTATTACTAGCACCTTTGACAAGGTGATACACCGGTGTAATTCTAACGTTGGGTTTTTACTTTGCATTGGGATGCGCAGCCATCGGCTGCGCAGCTATCCATTTGTTCTAAACACTTCAGACATTGACGTAGTGTCTCCTTTCCCTCATAACTTTTGAAGTCTAAACTTATAGTTTTCTTAATTATTTCCAACACTTATCATTGGTAGGAAACTCATCACAATGTTACATTTAAGGCAAATGTAAATTGACGATGTCAGTAAGATAAAATTAAGTACTGAGGAGTTTGCAAGGATGGAAGCTACAAGCTTTATATCAACAAAAATATCTTCTAAACTGTTTAAGTTACTAACTAAATCTTTAAAGAGCAGCATAGATCAACGAAATAAAGAATTAGTTAGAATAAATGATGTATTTGGGAATTGCTTAGAACTAGCAAAGTACTACGTTCAGCCAAGTTGCCAACAGGTTAATCCAGCGGATGAGCTTGAAGATGAAACAATATCTACAATCAGAGCGGAAGTTTTTGAAACTATAAACAAGTTTTTCCATCGTGATATCGTCACCAGGGATGGAGCTAGCCAAATGTTCATACTTGCAGATGCTGGAATGGGAAAAACATCTTTACTAATGATGATAAAGTTATCGCATTTGATGTCATTTTGGCCGAAAGATTATCAATGTCAGCTTTTGAAATTGGGTGAAGATACTCTGACTGTAATAAATAATATTGAAAATAAGAGTAAAACTATACTTCTACTCGACTCACTGGATGAAGACGTTCAGTGCAAAAAGGGAGGAACTATAGAACGGTTAACAAAAATACTCGAGGCCACTACTCATTTCTATCGTGTCATAATCACATGCCGTACACAATTTTTCCCAGAAACCGTCGATCCTGCCTTCAATACATTAGGAAAAATTTCGTTCAGGAACTATGACTGTCCGCTTATATATTTATCTTTATTTACAACAAGCCAAGTCGATTCCTATTTGAAAAAGCGCTACCCCAAAAAAATAAAATTTATTTTTAACGGCTTTGACAACCCTAAAAAAGCCAACGCGAAAGCGGCAATACAAAGCATAAGTTCACTTCAATTTCGCCCCTTTCTACTGTCGCATGTAGAAATCCTTTTGGAGAGTTATAAATCAGGCGCATCTGAATATGAACTCTACAAAGGACTAGTTAACGCTTGGCTAAACCGTGAAGTAATTAAACTTAGAAAGTATCACAGTAGAGAAGTTAACAAAGAGGACTTGCTGAAGGCCTGTATTTGGTTAGCAGAGAGGATGCAACGGCAAGCTACTCATACAGTTGCACTAAAGCATATTAAACAAATATGTTACAACGAATCTAATATTGTTTTATTAGAAGATTCCGCTGATCGTGTCATAGAGGGAATTGACCATATCGATATAGGAACTAATTCATTACTTAATAGAAACTCTTACGGTGAATTTCGATTTTCTCATCTCAGTATCAGAGAGTTTCTAATAGTTTATGGTATCGAGCTAGGTGTAATTAGTGATAAGCATGACCCGTTCCACAAGACGGATAAAATGCTGACATTTATCAAAACAGTAAATAGATTAAAATTTGGCTTATTTTTCAATGAGAAAAAAGGATATTTACTCACTGGATTCGAGATTAAAGATAGCAATCAACTTGCTTCTGTAGATTTGAAGTACGCTTCATTAGATAAGAGCAATTTAGAACGGGCATCACTGAGTAAAGCTTGTTTGAAAGGAGCAAGTTTCAGGAACGCAAACCTACGAAACGCAAACCTAAAGGAAGCGAATTTTGAAGGGGCAAATCTACAAGATGCTGATTTAACTAATGCAGATCTAACTGGTGCAAATCTGCAAGGAGCAAACTTGCAGGGAGCCTCGATTGCTGGTTCGAATTTTGAGAATGCTGATCTGAGCAATTCAGTTCTGGTTTCTGTATCTGGGGACCCAGCATCACCAGAATTTAAAGCAGTTTGCCTAAAGAATACCAAAATTCTACAAGCCGACTTGAGCCAAGCTAGTTTAGAAGGAGCAGATCTTACCAACGCTGTGTTAACAGGTGCAAAACTCGTATCTGCAAATTTGTCTTGTGCTAACCTCAACTTTTCAAAACTAAGTAAAGCAAATCTAAAGAGTTCGTTATTGTGTGATGCATCATTAAAAAATGCGGAGCTCATACAAGCAGATTTAGCTGGCGCGGATTTAACTAACTCCAACCTTTTGGATGCAGAAATGGAGGCTTGTGATATTTCAAAAACCCGACTAACTGGTTCAAATATTTCAGAAAGTCAACGGAAAGAAGCTATTGTTAGAAAACACGAATACGATAAGAGCCAAATTTAGTTACATGAGGTCATATTGACCTCTGATTCCCACAAATATTTCCATTGCCTGAGTTGTTTATTGCTTGGCCTATGGCTTTACTCTTGTCTACTTATGTAATAACCTACCTCCAATGACGTAAATGTCAGTGTCAAAAAGGCGCTCTAACCGGCTGCCTGTTACACGTAATGAGGAAAAAATCGGACCTTCCCTAGGTCAATCACTTCATAAATGTTTAACAGGTTTAGGTATTACGGTTAGGAGGGCTCATGTCCGCATTTATTACCACGAAACAAGCAGCAGCGTACTTAAATTGTACGCCTCAGCATCTTTACAATTTACGAAATAAACGTAAGTCAGCCATTGAAGAAGGCGACAAGACTTTAGCTAACAAGCTCGCGCCTGAAGCAATTAAAATTGGCGGAAAACTACTCTTTGAAGAATCCAAGCTGGAAAGCTGGCTCCGTAACTACGGCGAAGTTGCTTAGTCTGAGAATACGGCAGGCATAAGCGACCAAACTCTCTGCCTGCCGTGTTGAACTGAATTTCAACATTGGTAGTTTATGTTATCTGAATTAATTCAGCCAGTCTTGGCTGCGCCTGCTTGTGCGCGAGAAAGACTAATCGAGCGGCTAGAAATCACAACTCCTCCACAAACTCTTTGCGCACAAGAAGATGTGACGAAGAGTTCTTTTCGTTACAAATATAGCGCCTTACAAAAGTATCTCCATGTCCAGGTTAATCCAGCAAACACAAAATGTTGGCTGGTATTTGATTTAGACGGGACAGATCCATTTATATGGGAAGATAAACACCTACCACCACCAAACATTATCGTGAGTGGGCAAGGCCCTAAGGCGAAGTTGAAACAGAATTCCGCACACCTCTTTTACGCTATTCAAAATGTCCCAACTAGCAAAAAATCACGCCGAAAACCTATCAATTTTCTAACTGATATCAAAAGAAAGATGACTAGCGAATTGATGGCCGATAATGCTTACACTGGTCCACTTTGCAAGAACCCACTTCATCCGTTTTGGAAAACAAGTTTTCTACACGACCACGAATATAACTTAAACGAACTAAACGATGGGTTTGAGCGACCAGAAATGTGCAAACGTGGGGACTTTGATTGGGATAATGTTCCCGATTCAAGAAACTGCACCGTGTTCCATGAACTAAGGTTTGAAGCGTACCGCAGAGTAATTTTCGCTAGGAAAAACTGGAGCTATGAGCAATGGGAACAACACCTTTTTCAGCTCGCGACTTACTTTAATGACTTTACCGGAAAAGACCTGAGCAAAACGCACCAATTGCCCCTTAATGAGCTTTCTTCGATTGTTCGAAGTGTTTCTAAATGGACTTGGCTTAACTACAACCCACCACATAATAGGGGCATAGCAGGTCTTTGGAACCTACCCATTCAAGCAATTACCCAAAAGCTGGCACAGCAAGAAGGCGCACGTTACACGCATCGAACGCGACAAGAGAAAACCAAACAACAAATATTGGAAGCTAGATCTCGTCTTACAAAGCGAGGCGAGCGCCTTACTCAAGTCAATCTGGCAAAGGAATCTGGACTAACGCGTCAGACAGTAGCGAAGTACATAGATTTGCTTAAATGTTAAGTATGCTGACAATCAGGGTATTATCGTTAAGCAGGTGCTAAAGGGAGCGTAAAGTAAGAAATTATGTATGAGTAAACCAAGCTACATATATGCTACATCGTTTAAATAATCATAATTCTATTCGCTACATATACTGGGGATAATATTTGTAACTTTCTAATTATTAAAGATATAGATTGGTCGGTGTGAGAGGATTTGAACCTCCGACCCCTGACACCCCATGACAGTGCGCTACCAGGCTGCGCTACACACCGACCGAAAGAGCCGACAAGTCTACTCAATTTTTTCCACATTGCAACGATATTTGCTAAAAAGCACGGCTAAGCGCTCAATTGCTAACCAACTCTTTGTTTTAAGCAGATAAACCTAACGTTACGTAGCACACGATCGTTACCACCACTGCCACTAACACATTAAGCACAATCCCTTCTCTGGCCATGGTTTTTATATCAAACTTTTCGGTGGAATAGGCAATGGCATTGGGCGCAGTGGCCACGGGTAGCATAAATGCACAACTGGCGCTAATGGCGGCAGGAATCATCAGCAATTTAGGGTCTACGCCTACGGCAAGGCCGGCAGCGGCCAAAATAGGCATAAGTAAGGTTGATGTGGCCGTGTTCGACGTAATTTCGGTTAAAAAGGTCACAAACAAGCAAATACACAACATTAATAGCAGTACCGGGAATGTGGAAAGGCCAGTAAGCCAAGTGCCCATGACTACACTTAAACCCGATGCCATGAACGCTTTCGCAATACAAATGCCGCCCGCAAACAACAGTAGCATTCCCCAAGGTATGTCGTTGGCGGTTTTCCAATCGAGTAGTTTTTCATTGTTGCCTTTGGCGTCTACTTCTCCATTATCGTTGCCACTGTTTACCAAAAACATGGCAACAACACCTGCTACAGCAATAGTGCTGTCGCTAATGGTGGTAATACCTAGCCATGCCGTCCAAAAGGGTCGAAAAATCCACGCCAGGGCCACCGTGCCGAATATGGCGAGTACCCGCTTTTCGGCTTTTGTCCAGTGCCCTGGCTCGGGCAAATCTATATTGCCAACGGTTTTAATGCCGCGAGCCAACCACAGTGCCATAACAGGAATAGCCACAATCACAATAGGAATGCCGGTTTTCATCCACTCAATGAAACTGTATTCCACCCCTTGGGTTTCCTCGTAAACGCTCATAAAGATGATATTGGGCGGCGTGCCAATGGGCGTACCTACGCCGCCCAAACTGGCAGCGTAGGCTATGCCTAATATAAGCGCTACACCAAACCTGGGGTTATCCAAGGCATTAATAATGGCGATAGCCATAGGTAACATCATGAGAATTGTGGCGGTGTTGCTGATCCACATACTCAGCACGGCGGTGGTCATCATGAAGCCTAAAATCACTTTAAGGGGGCTTCCCGACCCTGTTACCCGTAACATGTAGATGGCAAAGCGTTTGTGTAAATTAGCTTTTTCTAGTGCTTTCGACAACATGAACGCTGCCATTAGCAACATGATAACGTGGCTGCCAAGCGACGAGGCCGCTTCAGTGTGGCTAATTACACCAAACAACGGAAAAGCGGCGAACGGAATAACCGAGGTGGCGGGGATGGGTAACGCTTCGGTAACCCAAAGCACCGCAACGAACAAGGTAATTGCTGCGGTAAAGATAATATCTTTGGGTTGATTCATCACGTAAAGCACGCCACCGAGTACCAACGATGACAAAAACGCGAAGAATATTATAGTATTTTTCTTGGTCGCGGGCTTTTGCATTGCGCTTCCCTTATGCTGAACGAAAATATAATTGTTATTGTTTTATATTTTCTACCAGCAAATGGCGAGAAACGCACGCCATGATGTTGAATTTACATTTTATTTTTCTTGGTCGTCGGAAGAAATGCGGCTAGCCACTGCGCCGTCTTGCCCTTTGTATTTGGCATCTACACGCGCGTTATAGGGCTTTTCAGCCGGGTTCGACAACACCTCAAAACTCAACGCCCCTATTTTCATTTTAGGTTTTAGCGCCAAGGGTAATTTACCGCTGTTATAAAACTCTAAAACAATATTCCCCGCCCAACCGGGGTCAATTCTATGTGCAGTTACGTGCACCATTAGCCCTAGCCTTGCCAATGAAGAGCGCCCATCTAACCAGCCAACTATATTGTCTGGCAAGGTCACCGACTCATGGGTTATCGCTAGGGCAAGCTCTCCAGGGTGTAAGAAGAATGCTTTGCCTTCAGGCAGCGCTATTTCATCGCTCATTACATGATCAAGCGCTTCTTGTACTTGCGCTTTAGGGCCACTTAAATCGATATAGGGCGCTTGGTGATCTTCAAATACGCGAAACTTGTTACCAAGACGAATATCTACAGTTACGCCACTGATTTGGTCGTAATCTGGCATGGGGTCAATGGTAATTTTCCCCTCTTGAAGATGTTGGTAAATATCGCGATCGCACAAACGCATGGTGGTCTTCCTTATGTCAATAGGCCGCTATTATGCGTATGTAGCGCTAGCCAATCAACTGATTCGCTATTGCTTTTTAGTATTTTGATAATCTTAGGATTTGCCCACAATACCAATAGGGTCACCACGCAAGTGCTTTTTACCGTCGGAACGTACTTCAACGCTAAGCGCCAGTTGCATCGACATTGCCCGAGCCGCCTCTCTATAGCTAACCGAAAGCGGGCTTTCAGGTTCGCTAAGTAATAGCGGCGTGCCTGCATCTGCATGTTCGCGAATGCCTACATCGAGGGGCAGTTGCCCTAACAGTGGCAATCCATGACGCTGTGCCAATGCTTCGCCGCCATCTTTGGCAAAAATATAATCTTTGGTGCCACAAGCTCGGCACTGGTAATAACTCATATTTTCGATAAGCCCCAGCACAGGCACGTTCACCTTTTCGAACATACTAATGCCTTTTTGCGCGTCAGCGAGCGCTAAGTCTTGCGGCGTGGTTACCACAACCGCGGCGCTTAAGGGCACTTGCTGCGCCATGGTTAACTGAATATCGCCGGTGCCCGGCGGCATATCCACAATAAGATAATCCAAAACGGGCCACAGGGTTTCATCAAGCAGCTGCTTTAAAGCGCGGCTTGCCATAGGCCCACGCCATACAGCTGCATCTTCTTGCGGCACTAAATAGCCAATGGAATTAGCCACCATGCCATGAGCGCGCAAAGGCTGCATGTGTTTGTTGTCGCTACTTTCTGGGTGCTCACCGTCGTTACCCAACATAATAGGAATAGAAGGGCCATAAATGTCAGCATCTAGAATGCCCACTCTTGCGCCTTCTTGCATAAGGGCAAAGGCTAGGTTAACACTGGTGGTCGACTTCCCTACTCCTCCTTTCCCACTTGCCACGGCAATCACATTCTTAATATTGGTCACGGGCTCTACGTGGGTAACATGGCTGTCTATATGTTGGCGAATATGTAATTGCCCTTGCTTAAGCTTACCTTTTAGGGCGGCAATGAGGTGTTGTTCAATATTCGAAAACTGGCTTTTTGCACAAAACGGCAAGGTAATAGTTATTTGTACACCCTTATCGTTTTTTTCTTCGCTACACCAAGGTTGGGTATCTTTAGCGGTCAAACTGAAATAGGCGGCTAAAACTTCAGCAACTTTACCCGCTAATCCTGCCCCTTTTTTGGAAAAGAACATACAACTTCCTATCTTGTGTGTATTAAAGTGAATTACGTAATGCAAAAAATGCGGATTTCCGCTAGTATTTGCAGCCATTTTGAAACGCAAAGAATCAATACGTCATTATGTCAGAAAAACGCCGCATTCTGGTGACCAGTGCGTTGCCATATGCCAATGGCTCTATTCATTTAGGTCATTTGCTTGAACATATTCAAACCGACATCTGGACACGTTTTCAGCGTCTTCGTGGAAACGAATGTTACAGTGTTTGTGCCGACGATGCACACGGTACTCCTGTTATGCTTAAAGCGCAGGAGCTGGGCATTACACCAGAAGAAATGGTGGCAAGAACCCGCGCCGAGCATCACCAAGACTTACTTGACTTCCATGTTGAGTACGACAACTACTATGTGACGCATTCGCCAGAAAACAAAGCGTTGTGTGAAGATATTTACACACGTTTAGATAATGCTGGTTATATTAGCAAGCGCACCATCAACCAACTGTTCGATCCCGAAAAAGAAATGTTCTTACCCGACCGTTTTGTAAAGGGTACCTGCCCTAGCTGCGGTGCGGAAGATCAAAACGGCGACAGCTGCGATGTGTGTGGCGCTACCTACAGCCCCACCGAAGTGAAAGATCCTCGCAGTGTGGTATCAGGCGCCACGCCAGTACTTAAAGAATCGGAACACTTCTTCTTCGACTTACCGAAGTTTGAAGACATGCTAAAAGGCTGGATCCGCTCTGGTGCGCTTCAAGAAGAAATGGCCAATAAGTTGCAGGAATGGTTTGAAGAAGGTCTTCAGCAATGGGACATTAGCCGAGACGCACCTTATTTTGGCTTTGAAATTCCTGGTGCACCCAACAAGTTTTTCTACGTTTGGGTAGATGCACCTGTAGGTTACATGGCCAGCTTTAAGCATTTCTGTGATCAAAACAACTTAGAATTTGATGATTTCTGGAAAGCAGGTGCCGATACCGAGCTTTACCACTTTATTGGTAAAGACATCACCTATTTTCACTGCCTATTTTGGCCTGCCATGCTAGAAGGTGCGGGATACCGCAAGCCTACTGGCGTGAATATACACGGTTTCGTTACCGTTAATGGTAAGAAAATGTCTAAGTCCCGCGGCACCTTCATTAAAGGCCGCACTTACTTAGATCACCTGAACCCGGAATACCTACGCTATTACTTTGCCTCTAAGCTAAGTGACAGTGTTACTGACATCGATTTAAACTTTACCGATTTTGCACAAAAGGTAAATTCAGACCTTGTGGGTAAGGTCGTTAATATTGCTAGCCGTTGTGCCAGCTTTATAACCAAGCGTTTTGACGGTAAGCTTTCAGACAGCATTGTTGAGCCTGAACTAATGGCTGAGTTTCAACAGGCCGCAGACAATATAGCCGCCTTATATGAAAAGCGAAAATATCACCAAGCGGTTCGTGAAATTATGGCGCTAGCTGATAAAGCCAACCAGTTTATCGACAACAATGCGCCTTGGGTTACTATTAAAGATGAATCCAAACAGCAGTTCACTCACGATGTATGTTCATTGGGTATTAACATGTTCCGCATGTTGGTTATTTACTTGAAGCCAGTATTACCGGTACTTGCTGAAAAAGCGGAAGGCTTCCTTAACGACGAATTTAATTGGGCGTCGTTGCAAACCGTCCTTACCGGCCACAGCATCAATAAATTTAAGCCAATGATGCAACGTGTAGAAATGGAGAAAATAGACACCATGGTTGAAGATTCTAAAGAAAGCCTTGAACCCCAAGCACCAGCAATCGACCCTAATAGCCCACTAGGCAAAGATCCTATTAGTGATACCATCAGCTTTGAGGATTTTGCCAAAGTTGATTTACGTATTGCGCGGATTGCCAAGGCAGAACATGTAGAGAAAGCAGATAAGTTGCTGCGCTTAGAACTTGATTTAGGCGGTGAGACTAAACAGGTTTTCGCGGGAATTAAATCGGCGTATTCACCAGAAGCACTGATTGGTAAGCATACTGTGATGGTAGCCAACCTTGCGCCTCGTAAAATGCGTTTCGGCTTATCTGAAGGCATGGTGCTAGCCGCAGGCCCTGGTGGTGATGAACTTTATATTCTAGAGCCACATGAAGGCGCAAAACCGGGGATGCGCGTTAAATAGCCCCCCACTTGTTCGAATACAAAGCCACTGACAGCTATCTGTCGGTGGCTTTTTTATTTTACGTTAGCGTTATTTGCTTGATTTAGCCGCGCGGTAAGACGGTGTTCTGGCGCTAGCCGCCCCTACTGCAGAAAAGCGGGGCTTTAATTTTAATTTAGGGCGAATAGCCGTCATAGGAAATACCCGTTTGCGTGCCAAAATAACGTAAGCGGCACTGCACCAAGGCAGATAGCGAGACAAATACTGCTGAATGCGTTCAGAATACTGCCAACGAGGCTGGAAGAATAGCGTTGAAAACATAATTTGCCGTTGCTCTACAATTTCAAACCCCAGCAATTGTAACCAATCTCGAATTCTAAACGAGGTAAAAAAACGAGCATCGTGCAACAAATTATCACGTTTCACTGGCAATATTTTCGCCATACCGGCCAAACTTAACGGGTTAAAGCCACTAATAATCACGTAGCCACTTTGGGTAATGGTTCTATCCACTTCACGTAAAATTTCATGGGGGTCTTGTGCGAAGTCTAACTCGTTAGCCAGAAGAAACCCGTCTATGCTGTTTTCGGCGAACGGTAATATGTGTGACTGTCCAATCACGTACGATGAAGAAAAAGGTGACTGTCCATTTTCATAGGCGGTGCTGGTGGTGTCTTCATCTTGTTCGCTGGCACGTTGGTTAAACGCGAGGCTGCTTGTAACATGGGTTTCGCTGGGCACTTGATTGACCACATGCCGAATAGGGCTTTGGTTTAAAGGAATTTGCGCACTCAGCGCGCCTAACTTAACGAAGTGATAGCCAAAAATGCGCTGAGTGTAGTCGTCACACACTTGGGTGACGGCTTGCTGTATTTGCGGGCCAGCAGGAAAGTCTGTCCAACTGCTTGGATACCGTGGTGCCTCGTGACGAAATGCAGATTTCATATTAAACTTAGCGTGCCCTAAGGTTGCTCTACGTACTACAAGTTCTTATAGTATCGCATAATTATACCTACACAAGCAGGTGCGCCATGACAACTGACGTTCTTCCCAGCGGTATTTCACTCGTTCCTATTGAAGCCTTCACCGATAACTACATTTGGTGTCTTCACAATACTCACGATGCCATTGTGGTAGACCCCGGCGATGCCGAGCCCGTTTTGGCGTTTTTGAAAAAGCACCAACTGGCGTTAAAAGCGATTTTGATCACCCACCATCATCACGACCACACAGGCGGCATTGCTAAACTTGTATCAGCCAACCCAGGTATGCCCGTGATAGGCCCAAGGGGTAACCACATTCGTGGCATCACTAAATCGGTATCTCAGGGCGATACTGTGCAACTGCCTGTACTCTCGCTTAACTTTCAAGTAATGGAAGTGCCGGGGCATACATTAGACCACATCGCCTTTTTTGGCCATGGCATTGTGTTTTGTGGCGACACCTTATTTTCGGCAGGTTGCGGGCGTTTGTTTGAGGGCTCTCCAGAACAAATGCTCCATTCACTAAATAAGCTAAAGCGCTTACCCGACGATACCTTGGTGTGCTGCGCCCATGAATATACGTTAGCTAACATTAGCTTTGCACAAGCGGTAGAAAAAGAGAATAAAGCACTCAACAATTACCAGCAATGGGCAAAGCAACAAAGAGAGGCTAACTTACCCACGCTTCCCTCAACATTAAAAGAACAGAAAAATATTAACCCTTTTTTACGCGCACATGAACTTTCAGTAAAAACTGCTGCCGAAGCCTATTGCGAAAAAACATTACAGGACGATGTTGCCGTGTTTACTGCGGTAAGACGTTGGAAAGATGAGTTTTAATGCAAATTGCTTCGTTTATAAGTAGAATACGCCGTTTGCTCAAACGCTGAGAGGTTTCTTCATAATGCAGTTGAAGTTTGTTTTGTCTCCCCTGGTTTTAGCCGTGGGGCTAAGCGGGTGTCAGATCACGGATGAACAAACCCTAGAATCCAGCACGAACGACCAGGCCTTGGCGTCGTGCAATGAATTACATACCACAGAAGAAGCGATAAGCGATTGCGAAATAGCCCGCGATGGTGTGATTGAAGTTGTGCACCCAAACGATGCCTTGCTCGATGAAGCCCAAGAAATCGTAGACACACAAAATATTGAAACCCAAGCGGTGATCACTGACGTTTGGCAACGGGTAAGTGATGGCTTACGTTTTCATATTCCTGACGATAAGCGTGTAGAATCACAAAGAAACTGGTACTTAAAGCACCCAGAATACATGAAGCGTGTGGTAACGCGTGCGCAGCCGTTTCTTTATTACATTGTAGATGAAATAGAAAAGCGGGATATGCCTATGGAGCTGGTACTTCTGCCCATAGTAGAAAGCGCATTCGACCCCTTTGCCTATTCACATGGCCGAGCGGCCGGTATGTGGCAATTTATCCCCGGTACGGGCAAACGTTTTGGAATGGAACAAACCTGGTGGTACGACGGCCGTCGAGATGTGGTTGCCTCAACCCAAGGTGCGCTAGATTACCTCACCTACCTTGCCAACATGTTTGATGGTAGCTGGTTACATGCTCTAGCGGCATATAATAGTGGTGAAGGCCGTGTTTCTAAAGCCATTCGCGCAAACAAAAAAGCCGGTAAACCTACCGACTTTTGGAACCTGCGCTTACCCAGAGAAACCCGTGCCTATGTGCCAAAATTACTGGCGCTAGCCGATATTCTCAAAAATCGCGATACCTACGCTTATGCATGGCCAGAAGTAGAAAATGTGGCCGTTATTGATATTGTCGACATAGGCTCTCAGGTTGATTTGGCATTTGCCGCCGACCTTGCAGGCATGTCGCTTAAAGAGCTTCACGCCTTGAACCCAGGTTTTAATCGCTGGGCAACGTCGCCTGAGGGGCCTCACAGGCTTGTACTCCCATTAGATAAAGCCAGTACTTTTGCTGATGCATTGGCCAAGATTGACCGTAACGACCGCCTAAACTGGGTGCGCTATACCGTAAAATCGGGCGACAGCTTAAGCGAAATTGCCAGTAAGTATCATACTACCGTTAACGTGGTTAAGCAGGTAAACGAACTTAAATCTAATACCATACGTGTAGGGCAAGCTATTATGGTGCCCGTGGCGCTTAAAGCGCTTGATGCATATTCACTAAGCCAAGGTGAACGGCTAGCAGCTACCCAAAATACGAAGCGCAGCGCACATAAAATTACCCATACCGTAAAATCTGGTGATACCTTGTGGGACATTGCGCGTAAGTATAAAGTATCCACAAAGAAGCTCGCGAGCTGGAATGGCATGGCGCCAAACGACATGCTGAAACTCGGCAAAACCTTGGTGGTTTGGCAAGACGCGCCAGCAAGTAAGAACAGTGATGCCATTATTAAGCAGCTAACCTATACCGTAAGAAACGGTGATTCGTTATCGCGCATTGCATCAAAGTTCAATGTTCGTATAAATGACATTAGTAAATGGAATAACATCAATAGCAAACGCTACTTACAACCGGGGCAAAAGCTCAAGTTATTTGTAGACGTGACTAGGCTAGACAGTACAGGGTAAAAAGTATGCTTAAAATTAACCGGGAAAATTTACGCAATAGCCATGAAACTCCCTGGTTAATTTTAGATTTAGTCATGCTAGGGGTTTTGTTTGTGAACCTAGCATGGCTAATTTTCGATGCCCTTTATGCCACTGACTTCATTTACGCCCAAATTAATACCTACTTCCCTGCGCTGGTTAACGCATACGACCCCATTCACCATAACTTTTTGCTGGTAGATTTAGTCTTTATAGGCATTTTTCTTACCGAGTTTTGCTTTCGATGGGCTGTGGCTATTGCGCGTAAAGAGCACCTTCGCTGGTACTTTTTTCCTTTCTTACATTGGTACGACTTAGTGGGCCTTATTCCCCTTGGCGCAACGCGGCTATTTCGTTTTTTACGCATATTTTCAATTTTGCATCGGTTGCACAAATTCCAAATTATCGACTTAAACCAAACGGCGATATTTCGGTTTTTTGCGTTTTACTACGACGTTTTCGTAGAAGAGCTTAGCGATCGAATTGTTGTTAAGGTACTCAGTGATGCCCAAAAAGACATTGCAGCGGGTTCACCCTTAGTTGACGATATTACCCACAATGTATTGGCGCCTCGTCGCCCTGTTATTACGCAATGGTTGGCGGGGGTGGTGAATCACTTAGGACAGTCTATTAGTAGTCAGGAACATGGGCAGGTGATTCGAGAACATGTTCGAAAAAGCGTGGGTAAGGCTGTGCGTAGCAATGCGCAAGTGTCCACACTTAACTATTTACCGGTGATAGGTAAAACCATAGAAAACACGTTAGAAGAATCGGTAACAGACATTGTGACGATGTCGCTGGTGAATTTACTCAGCGATTTAGATGCTCAGCGTATTGATCACTTTATGTCGGTAGGTATGCACGATTACACCCCCACCGCCGACGCATTAGATAAAGAAGTGCTGGATGTTATTAATGAATGTTTAGAGCTAGTGAAATCTCACGTTGCACAGCAGCGTTGGAAGTCGCAACTCATGGAAAAAGAATCGGCAGTCCCCTCGTCTACGCCACCCCGAGCGCCAAAACCAACACCGCCAGCTAAATAGCTGGCGGCTGGTTGATTGTGCGGGGAATAGGCGGTGGCTACGCTTTACGCCATGTTGTGCCACCTGCACCATCTTCAAGAACAATCCCTTTCGCAGTGAGTGCGTCGCGAGCGGCATCCGCCGCCGCCCAATCTTTTGCAGCACGGGCATCGTTGCGCTGTTTAATTAAGGCTTCAATTTCTGCGCTTTCATCATCGTCACCTTGCCCACCTTTTAAGTAAGTATCAGGGTCACTTTGCAACATGCCTAAAATACCGCCAAGCCCTTTAAGTACAGAGGCTAGCTTGCTGGCTTCCGCGGCGTTGTCTTTTTGGCGATTAATTTCACGGGCCACATCAAACAACACGGAAAAGGCCTCTGGCACATTTAGGTCATCGTTCATTGCCCCTTCAAACCTTTGCAGGTAACCGCCGTAACTTAGTTCGGTAGTCTCATCTATCACAACCCCACGTAATGCCGTGTATAAGCGCTCTAGTGCCGCTTTAGCCTGAACAATGTTATCTTGAGAATAACTTAGCTGGCTGCGGTAATGTGCCGACATTAAAAAGAAGCGTAGCGTTTCTGCATCATGCTCTTTTAGCACATCTCTTAGGGTAAAAAAGTTACCTAACGACTTCGACATTTTTTCGTCGTTCACCTGCACCATACCTGCGTGCATCCACACGTTCACGTAAGGTGTGTCGTACGCGCAGCATGACTGTGCCACTTCGTTCTCATGGTGTGGAAATATCAAATCTGAGCCGCCACCGTGAATATCAAAATGCGCACCTAGGTGCTTGTGATTCATGGCAGAACACTCAATGTGCCAGCCAGGACGCCCTTCGCCCCACGGTGACGCCCATGCAGGTTCACCCGGTTTAGCGGTTTTCCATAAAACGAAATCTAATGGGTCATCTTTGCCTGAAGCAACTTCAACTCTCGCCCCTGAGTTTAATTGATCTAAGTCTTGTTTACTGAGTTTGCCGTACTCAGGGAATTTGCTCACGTCGAACAGCACGTCGCCGCTGCTGGCTTGATAGGCAAAACCTTTCTCAACCAAACGCTCAATGATGGCAATAATTTCGTCCATGTGGCCGCTAACGGTAGGCTCTACGTCCGGTTCTGTTAAGTTTATGGCGGCAAAGTCTTCATGCATCATCGCAATAGTGCGAGCAGTGAGTGCTTCAAACGACTCGCCGTTGTCATTCGCTCGGGCAATGATTTTGTCGTCGATATCAGTAATGTTACGCACGTATTTTACGTCGTAACCTAAATGGCGCAGATAACGAACCAACACGTCGAAACTTAAATACGTGCGCGCGTGCCCCATATGAGAAAGGTCATAAACGGTAATTCCACACACATACAAGCCCACTTTCCCTTCTTCAAGCGGAACAAACTTCGCTTTTTCTCGGGTTCGGGTATTGTATAAATGCAGCATAATTATCGTTTCCTTAGTAAAATTTGGCCGCAAAGTTTATCACTGTACGCATTGAAATGGTAAGACTTTGCATGGCTTTTTAACATCACGCTTTCCCGAATTACGTGTTTTGCGTTACCATGTGTCAATGAAGACTTTTTCGTTAATCAGGACAAACAAACATGGTTACTTTTAAAACAAACTTTGGTGACATCACCTTAGAACTTTTTGAAGATAAAGCCCCTAAAACAGTAGAAAACTTTTTATCGTACGTAAAAGACGGCTTTTACGACAACACCATTTTCCACCGTGTTATTGAGGGTTTCATGATTCAAGGCGGTGGTTTCACTGTAGATATGGATCAGAAAGACACTAAAGACACTATCGAAAATGAAGCGAACAACGGCATAGCAAATGAAAAAGGCACCATTGCCATGGCGCGTACTAACGACCCTCATTCAGCTACCGCGCAGTTTTTCATTAACGTTAATAACAACGATTTTCTCAATCACACCAGTGAAAGCGTTAACGGCTGGGGATACTGCGCATTCGGTAAAGTTACCGAAGGCATGGACGTAGTAGAGAAAATTAAAAGCGTAAAAACCGGTTCACACGGCTATCACCAAGACGTACCTGTTGAACCCGTTATCATCGAAAAAGCCATCATCGCTTAATTTTCTTTCTTGGCTGCTTTTCTTCAAAGCAGCCAATTTCTACGCTAGCAGTGTTATATGCCATTTACTTACTTTATTGCCGATTTACACCTTAGTGCCGACCGCCCCGACATCACAGAGTGTTTACTTAACTTTCTGTCCCGTGACGCCAAACAAGCAGACGCCCTTTATGTTCTTGGTGATCTATTTGAAGTATGGATAGGCGATGATGACATTACACCTTTTAATACCGCCATTGCTGCCGCCTTTCATGAGGTAAGCCAGCACTGCCCTGTTTATTTCATGCACGGAAACCGCGACTTTGCTATTCGCGAGGCTTGGTTGAAGAAAGCCGGCATGTCGCTACTTAAAGAGCAGACGGTGGTCGATCTCTACGGCACCCCTACGCTTTTGACCCACGGAGATGAGTTGTGCACACGCGACGTGGCCTATCAAAAATTTAGAAAGAAATCCCGCGGTTGGTGGTGGCCAAGGCTGATGCTGGCGCTACCGCTTTGGTACCGACGTAGAGTCGCTGAAAATGGCCGAAAAGAAAGCAAGGAGAAACAAAAAGGTCTTAAGCCTGAAATTATGGACGTCACTCCCCTAGAGGTTGAAAAGGCCATGCAGCGTCATGGTGTGCAAAGACTCATTCACGGGCATACCCATCGCCCGAACATTCATTCACTCACGGTGAATGGAAAACCTGCCACTAGAATCGTATTGGGTGATTGGTATGACCAAGGCAGTATTCTGAAGGTATCCCCAAAAGAAGTTATGTTACAACATAACAAATTTAACCAATAATATCTGATACTTAGTCCATCATTCACTGTCACGAAAAATTAACAAATGTATTTTATTTCCCTTGTCAGTTCCCCAACTCAATGATGTTTAACTACAAATTTTTCTAATTTCAGTTAATTCACTCCGCAATTTCAAAACATAAATTTGAGTTAATATAACTGTCAAATAATCGTCACTTTCCCTCCCTATTGTAAAGAAAGAGCCAATTTTTTGATAATAATTATCATTATCAATGGCTTGTTATGTCTTAAAAAAGTAACAGAAACCTTCTACCAACTTAATAACAAGTAGGAAAAAACGATGACTCGTACTTGGAAAGCGACACTGGGTGCAATAGCACTTGCGGTATCGTCTGGTTTGCACGCCGACGTGCTACCTGCGAATCAAACAGACAGCGCATGGTATACAGACGCACAAGCACAACTATTAGAAAAGCTTGCTACTAACAACCAGTTTAAAGCGAAGAATGTGATTCTTTTTGTTGGCGATGGAATGGGTGTGTCTACCCTTACCTCTGCACGCATACACAAAGGGCAACTTGAAGGAAACATGGGCGAGGAAGGCTATCTCTCTTTTGAAACCTTTCCTCATACCGCGCTTGTTAAAACATATAACGTTGACGCGCAAACCCCTGATTCAGCGGGTACGATGACCGCTATGATGTCGGGCCTTAAAACCGATGTGGGTGTTATCGGTGTTGATGAAGACATTGAGCGCGGAGAATGCGCAACTGTAGAGGGGAACGAAGTTATCACCGCATTAGAATTAGCGGAAATTCGTGGCCTTTCTACAGGTATCGTATCAACGGCACGTATTACCCACGCGACGCCCGCTGCGACGTATGCAAAATCGGCTGACAGAAACTGGGAAGACATTTCAGATATGCCTGAAGACGCAGTGTCTGAAGGTTGTGTGGATATTGCCGACCAACTTGTTAACTTCGAGCGTTTTGTTGAAGCACGTTACACCGGCGTTGATATTGATGGCATCGACGTAGCCATGGGTGGAGGCAGACGCCACTTTTTACCCAATGACGCTTCAGCCAACAGCCCAGATGCTTCAAGCGATGTAGAGGGCGATCGTACCGACGGTAGAAACCTTGTGACTGAATGGCAAGACACCTATAGCAACGGCGTATACGTGTACGATGAAACAGGTTTCGATGCTATTGACACCGAAAATACCGAGCGCTTGTTTGGCTTGTTTAACGAGTCGCACATGCAGTACGAAGCCGACAGAGAAAATGACATTGCTGGCGAGCCTTCTATTGCAGAAATGACCGAAACCGCTATCAATATTCTAGATAACAACGACAGCGGCTTTTTCCTAATGGTTGAATCCGGGCGAATTGACCATGCTCACCACGCTGGCAATGCGGCCGGCGCACTCACAGACACCCTTGCGTTTGAAGCTGCGGTAACCGCGGCGGTAGAAAATACCGACCCATCAGAAACCCTTATCTTAGTTACTGCCGACCATGGCCATGTATTTACGATTGCTGGCTACCCTAAACGCGGTAACCCAATACTAGGAAAAGTGGTTAACGTAGGTGAAGAAGAGCCAGCAACAGCGTCTGATGGCACACCGTACACAACACTAGGCTACACCAACGGTAGAGGCTTCCAAAACCTGGGAGACGAAACAGATTCAGATGTGGCTTACGGCTTGGATATTGCCGCAGGTCGTGTTGATTTAACCGATGTTGATACCACCACAGCAGGGTATCACCAAGAAGCGCTTATTCCTTTGTCTTCTGAAACCCATTCTGGTGAAGATATCGCACTTCACGCAACTGGGCCAGGCAGCCAACTAGCACAAGGCGTGGTAGAACAAAACGTTGTTTTCCACCTCATTAACCAAGCCCTTGGCCTGATCAACGAATAAGTGGAGAAGAACAATGAACCTTTTTAAATTAAGTATTATTGCAATTGCTGTAGCTGGCCTATCAGGATGTTTTTTGGAAGGCGACGATGGCTCTGACGGTGTCGATGGTGTAAACGGTGTTGATGGCGCAGACGGCTCAGATGGCGCAGACGGCTCTGATGGCAACGACGGTGCAGATGGCAGTGATGGGCAAGACGGCTCAAACGGTGCTAACAGTTTAACGGTGCAAACCAGTTTAGAGGTGGGCAACGAAAACTGCCCCAATAGCGGTGTACGTTTTGACTCAGGCTTAGACACCAATGGCGATGGAGTTTTAGGTGATGATGAAATTACCGATACTAACTATGTGTGCGCGCCGGGCGTGTCACAAGTTGCCACCGGCGAGTTACTGACGAGCCTAAACAACGATTGGTTTGTTAGTGCGCAGGCAGAAGTAGAAAATAACAAGCAGGTATGGATGCAAGCCACCGGCACCAGTACGGTGAGTACCACCAGCGTGAACAATGTGAGCGTACAGGCCGTGGCCACTGACGACGTTCAAGCGCTTGCGGAAAGCCTTCGTGGTACCGCGAAGAACGTCATTCTCTTTGTGGGTGACGGCATGGGTATTTCTACCGTTACCGCAGCGCGTATCTTAGAAGGTCAGATGAACGGCCTAGACGGTGAAGAGTATCAATTAAGCTTCGACAAATTCCCCTTCTCTGGTTTATCTAAAACCTACAACGTAGATGCGCAAACGCCGGACTCTGCAGGCACCATGACAGCAATGATGAGCGGTATTAAAACCGACGTGGGCGTTATTGGTGTAGATGAAGATATTGAGCGCGGCGAATGTTCTACTGTAAGCGGTAACGAGTTAGTCACTGCGTTAGAGTTAGCGGAAATTGCAGGTAAGTCTACGGGCATTGTTTCTACCGCCCGCATTACCCACGCAACACCAGCAGCAACCTATGCAAAATCGGCTGACAGAAACTGGGAAGACATTTCTGATATGCCAGAAGATGCGGTAACCGCCGGCTGTGAAGACATTGCTGATCAACTGGTTAATTTTGAATCTAATCTTGAAGCGAGTTATACCGGTTTAGATATAGACGGCATTGAAGTTGTCATGGGTGGCGGACGTCGCCATTTCCTACCGAATGATGCGTCAGCAAACAGCCCAGATGCTGCAAGTTCTACCGAAGGTGATAGAACAGATGGTCGTAACCTTGTCACTGAATGGCAAAGCATGTACACCAATGGTGTATACGTTTATGACCAAAGCGGCTTTGACGGGGTAGATACTGAAACCACTGAACGCTTGTTTGGTTTATTCAACGAGTCGCACATGCAATATGAAGCTGATCGCGGTAACGACATCGCGGGGGAACCTTCTATTGCAGAAATGACCGAAACCGCCATCAACATTCTGGATAACAACGACGAAGGGTTCTTCCTTATGGTTGAGTCTGGCCGCATAGACCACGCTCACCATGCGGGTAACGCCTATGGCGCATTGCACGATACCATGGCGTTTGCTGAAGCTGTTGCCAAAGCCGACGAACTTACTGACGATTCAGACACCTTGATTATCGTTACGGCTGACCACGGTCACGTGTTTACCATAGCCGGCTACCCTAAACGTGGTAACCCCATCTTAGGTAAAGTGGTTAATGTAGGTGAAGAAGATGCTGCAACGGCATCAGACGGTACACCTTACACTACGTTAGGTTACACCAATGGTTTGGGCTACAGAAACCTCGGCGACGAAACCAACTCTGATGCGTCTTATCTTGAAGCCGCTGATACGGGCCGAAAAGACATTACAGATGTTGATACTACAACGCCAGGGTATCACCAAGAAGCGCTTATTCCGCTAGGTTCAGAAACTCACTCTGGTGAAGATGTGGGCATATATGCAAAAGGACCTGGTGCATTTTTGGTTAACGGTACTAACGAACAAAGCGTCATTTTCCATGTTATGGATTTTGCAGCAGACTTCGTGAGCGATGCCGATAGCGTAGTGGAATAACACTCACTGTACCAACAACAATAAATGTAACACGAGTTCATCGAAAGAAGAACGACAGTGGGGGCCCTACGGCTCCCACTATTTTTGGAGTTTACAATGCAACGTTTTTCTCTATTACTTATTGCTATATTTAGCGTGACAGCAATGAAAACCGCCAAGGCCAATACTGGCTGCACACTAAGTTCACAATCGTTAAAAGCCACTTACCAGGTGACAACCACCAGAGGCAACAGCGCATCACCAGCCACCACCCTAATGCTTTGGCGCGATGGGAACAAAGTGGCACATCAGTACCCACAAACTAACATTACTGAAACTTGGCAGCTTATAAGAGACACCCACATTAAAGCCGTGCGCTATTTTGATGGCCACAAACGCGCCATTGAGTACCAACCAAACGAGCGCATCCACGGTAAGGTAGAGAAAGATTTCTCTTATCGCTACCAGTTAATCAGTGACGGGGTGCTGGCTAAGATGGTTGAACAAGAAACCGTGGGTGAAGGCTGCAACACGGAAGTAAAAATGACGCTTAACGACCAAGCTCAGCATATTACGCTAACTTGGCTACCGGCTTTTCGGTTGATTAAAGACTTTCAGGTTGAAGCTAAGGGTATGAAGCGAGAATGGCGCCTCACCTCACTAGCACACCCAGACAAAGAAAAACTAGACACCCACGCCTTTTTCGCAGAGCGCGAGGCATATCAGTCCACTGATTATGCTGATATTGGTGACGACCATACCGACCCCTTTCTCACGAAAATGGTTAACCAAGGTTTCATTGAGGCAGGCGCGTCAGGCTTTTACCATCAAGATGGACATGCGATTGAAGGGCAACACAAACACTAGACGAAAGTATAAATAACGAATTAAACTGTCCTTTTGCCTAGCGTTTTTTATACGCAATTGTCTAATATATGTTATACATTATTTAGACATTTTAAATGATCATCAGGGACGGTGTAGCGTATGTTGGAAATTTTGCTAAGCGATGCTAATTATTGGTTTAGCGTCGCTTTATTTATTGTGGTGATTCTGTTTACGCTTGAGCTTACCTTTCTATTATTTGGTATAAGTGCTTTAGGCTTACTAGATGACTCCCCTGTTGCTAATGTAGAAATAGATGGCTCCTCCCTGCTTGCTATAGGCAACTGGCTAAATATCGATAAAGTGCCATTACTGGTGTGGCTAGTCTGCTTTCTATCTCTTTTCGGTTTACTCGGGTTCTTACTTAACGCGGCTACCCATTCACTTTTGCAATTTACCCTCCCCTCGTGGATTTCTATCATATTTGCCACTGTTTGTAGTCTTTTCGCTACGTCAAAATTGAGCATAGGTGTGGCGAAGTTGCTGCCAAAAATGCAGTCTTCTGCACTCAACAATGATGACTTTGTGGGCGCTGTAGCACATATCACGATAGGATGCGCATCACGGGGAAACCCAGCCGAGGCGAAATTCACCGATAATTACGCACAGCCTCACTATGTGCTTGTCGAACCCTTTGAAGAAAAAGAGCTATTTGACCGCGGTGAACGGGTCATTTTAGTGAAAAAGACGCCACACAGCTGGCTAGCCACTCGATATCAATAATTAAAAGAGAAAACGTATGGATACTATTCAAACATCAAACTTATCATCGATACTATTTATTGCCGGCATTGTTGTCGTTACCCTGATCACCATTGGCTTAATTTTCGCCAAGCTTTACACTCGCGCCACCAAAGAAACAGCCTTTGTACGTACGGGGCTAGGCGGAGAAAAAGTGATTAAAGATGGCGGTGCACTTGTGCTTCCTGTTGTGCATGAAATTATTCCTGTAAACATGAATACCCTGCGTATTGAAGTAGAAAAAATACAAAAAGACGCCCTAATTACAAAGGATCGCATGCGTGTAGATGTTAAAGCTGACTTTTATTTAAGGGTAGCGCCAAACGCCGCGGGTATTTCAATGGCGGCGCAAACATTAGGAACACGCACCACCCGCGCTGAAGAAGTGAAAAAGTTGATGGAATCTAAGTTTGTTGACGTGCTTCGCGCCGTGGCAGCAGAGATGACCATGACTGAAATGCACGAACAGCGTGCCGATTTTGTGCAAAAAGTACAGCAAAGTGTGGCGAATGACCTGGAAAAGAATGGATTAGAACTAGAGTCTGTAAGCTTAACGGGCTTTGACCAAACCGACTTAGATTTCTTTAATGAAAATAACGCATTCGACGCAGAAGGTCGCGCACGCTTAGCGAAGATCATTGAAGAAAAGCGCAAAGAAACCAATGACATTCAGCAAGAAAACCGTATTTTAATTGAACAGCGAAATTTAGCAGCAGAAAAACAATCCCTAGAAGTAAAACGGGATGAAGAAGAAGCGCGTTTAACCCAAGAACAAATACTGGCGTTTAAGCGCCAAGAGCAAAAAGCGGAAATTGCAAAACAGCGGGAAAACAAAGAACGTGAAGAGCGCGAAGCAGAAATTGCGAAAGACCGCGCTATTGAAGCGGCAGAAATAGAAAAATCACGGGAAATTGAAACTCAAGAGATTGCTAAACGCCAAGCTTTAGAGCAAGCGCGTATTCGTCAGCAGCAAGAAGTGGAAGTTGCCGAACAAGTTAAACAAATAGCGGTTGCCAATAAGTCTGAAGAAGAATCAGCTGCGCGGGCAAAAGCGGCGGAAGCTGAAAAAGGTAAAGTTGAGAAAGTAGAAGCGGTAACCACAGCTAAAATGGTGGCCGAAGCTGAGCGTAAAAAGCAAATTGAAGTAATAGACGCCCGCAAGGAAGCTGAGCGTGAGGCGGTAGGCATTACTGTTGAAGCTGAGGCGAAAAAAGAAGCCGCAGAAAACAGTGCTGAAGCCATACTGACAGAAGCCAAAGCCGCTGCCGATGCCAAGATGCTGCAGGCTGAAGCCGATGAGAAAGTTCTTGCGGTGGAAGCTGCCGGTAAACAAGCGCTTTACGAAGCTGAAAACACCCTTAAAGACGAACAAATAGAATTACAAAAAGCACTAGCCATGTTGAAAGTGTTACCAGAACTCGTGGAACATGCAGTTAAACCACTTCAGAATATTGAAGGGATTAAAATACTGCAAGGCTATGGGCAAAACGCAAGTACAACCAATGGGCAAACGGTGGCAAATGGCAGCCAAGGCGGGTTAGCTGAACAAGTCACTCAGGCTGCGCTAAGTTATCGTGCTAATGCCCCCGTGGTAGATGCCATGCTACGTGAAGTGGGACTCGTGGACAGTGAAAAAGGAACACTCGATGACCTTATCACCGGTAATAGCTCGGTAATGCCTAAGGTTACAGGGGCTAACTCCTCCACTGGCGAGACAAAATCCAATGGCGCAGCAAAGCCCAGTTAAACGGCTTATGTATTTACACGGGCCATTGAACTAGGCGGTTTGCGCATTTATTAGCGCAAGCCGCCACGCTATTCAGCTTAAAAACCTTCCAAAACTATTTTCCCAATCGCCGTACCAGACTCTAATTCCCGATGGGCGGCCATTAAGTTTTCCGCGTTAATTTTTCCTAGGTGCTTACCCACTGTGGTGTTAATGCATCCCTTATCAATAAGCGATGCCATTTCTGTTAATAGACGCCCTTGTTCTTGCATATCAGCAGTAGCAAACATGGCACGGGTGAACATAAACTCCCAATGCAGCGATATGCTCTTTTGTTTTAGCTTTTTAACATCTAACGATTCAGGGTCGTCAATAAGAGCAATTTTGCCCATAGGCTTCATTACATCTACGTAAGTGTCTATGTAACTGTCGGTATTGTTTAAGCTTGCCACATGGGTGACTTCACCAAGCCCTAGCCCTTTAATTTGGGCGCTAAGTGGTTGGCTGTGATCCACCACGTAATCTGCACCTAAGCGTTCTACCCACGCTTTAGAGCTATCGCGAGAAGCCGTAGCAATAACGGTTGCCCCCGTAAGTTGCTTTAGCAATTGCAACATAACTGAACCTACACCACCGGCTGCTCCAACAACCAATACGAGATCGTCGGTTTTTTCAACCTTACCCACCGGCTGCTTTTTAATTGCCAAGTGCTCAAAGACCAATTCCCATGCGGTGATTGTGGTTAGCGGTAATGCTGCTGCGTCACTATCTGACAAGCTACTTGGCGCATTACCTACAATGCGTTCATCCACAAGCTGATATTCAGCGTTCGAGCCCTGACGGGTTAAATCACCCGCATAGAATACCCGATCGCCTACATTAAACTGTTGAACCTCGCTACCCACTGCCACAATTTCGCCAACCGCGTCCCAGCCTAGTACTTTACTTGTCCCTTTCTCGGGCGACACCCGTTGACGAATTTTGTAATCCACAGGGTTTACGGCGATTGCACTTATTTTAACAAGCACATCTCGACCCGAAGGCGCTGGCTTATCGAGTTCTATATCTTTTAGCGCATCGCTATGGCTAATAGGAAGTGACGATGTATATCCAACCGCTTTCATAATGAGCATCCTTTTAAAGTAAGTAGAAGAAATCTAGCTTAATAATAACATTGACACTTTACTCTTAAACCGCACAATGAAAGAAACATTTTCAAAAACTTTTAGATAATAAATGCTATTAGAAGATTTACAGGTAGTGATAAAAGTGGCTGAGTTTCGCAGTATTACTGCTGCTGCGGCTAGCTTAGATATGCGCACAGCAACGGCAAGTGCTGCAATTAAGCGGGTGGAAAGCCAATTAGGTTTCGACCTATTTATACGTACCACCCGCTCACTTCGATTATCGACTGCGGGAGAGCGTTACCTTCCTGTTTGTGAGCAAGCCCTAGACATGCTCGAAGGGGCTAAAATGAATTTGCAGGAAGACGCAGACAATATTGAAGGTGAGCTGCGCCTTGGGCTATCTTCAGATTTAGGACGTAATGTTATTGCACCCTGGCTGGATGAATTTATTCAACAGCACTCCAATGTAAAGGTAAAACTCCACCTTTCTGATAGTAATGTCGATTTTTATCGGGATCCCGTAGACATAGCATTGCGCTATGGCTCACCAAACGACACAAATTTATATGGCTTTAAAGTGTGTGAAGTTCCGCGCACGCTAATTGCCTCCCCCACGTATTTACAACAACATCCCAAGCCGACCACGTTGAATGATTTGCAAGGGCATAACGGATTGTTTTATCAGTTACACGATATTGTCTATAACGATTGGGCATTTGAGCACGACAATCAGCCAGTGAAAATAAAAATGTCAGGCAATCGAGCCTCTAATGACGGCGATATGGTTCGGCGCTGGTGCGTGGCGGGCAAAGGTGTTGCCGTGAAATCAAGCTTGGATGTTTGCGACGATTTACTGGAGAAGAGATTAGTTCCCTTACTCCCAGATTATATCCCAAAGCCCACTCAACTATGGTTGATTTGCCCCAGCAGACAAAGCATTACGCCAGCGGTGAGATTGTTAAGAGACACCTTAAGGGAGAAATGCCAGGCAAAATTACACGCACTGGTTCAGGCCAACATTATAGAAAAAGCGCGGATTTAAATGCCTTCCTCAATCGCATGCGCATTGACATGGTCAATTAACGCGGGAAAAAAGTGACGAAATTGCGCTTCTAACAAGGAGTATTGCGCACCTAGCGTATCCACACTACGGGCAAACTGATTGGCAAAACGAATGCTGTTTGCTACCCGTGTGATAGCATAAGTAATGCCATCAAAACTGGCATTACTATTAAACCAGTGATGCTCTATCATATGGCTAACTGTTCGCTGCATGGGGACAGGCATAGCCGGCATACCTTCACGCAAAAGATTAAAGCTTCGGTAGCAAAAATCATCAAACGTGATGCTGCTATAGGTTGACCAGTTTTTTATTAAAAAATGATCGAAAATCATGTCTAATGCCACGGGAGCAAACCGTCGCTGACTTTTCGGAAACACTTGCTTCGCGGCCATTACCTCAGGGTGGCTATCGGTAAATCTGTCTACCAAATAATGGTTTTGAAGCCCTTGCTGCACACTAAACGGTAACGCAGCCACATTAACACCCTTTCTGAAATCACCAAGCAAATTACCGTAATGAGAATCTACTGTCGGCTGAGATAAATATAAATGCGCTAAATAATTCATCCCCTTAGTATGAGCAAAACAAGCTAGAAAGCAATCCCACGCTACCCCATACCCTCTATAAAGACACCCACACTTTTCCTCTAACAAGACACCCACAGACCTCCCCTATAAAGACACCCACTTCAACTGGTTTTGCAGTATTTATTATGGGTGTCTATGAATTTGGTGGGTGTCCATGAATTTGGTGGGTGTCCATGAATTTGGTGGGTGTCCATGAATTTAGTGGGTGTCCATGAATTTATTTTTAGTGGGTGTCTCTGTATTGGCTAGCTGTGGTAAAATTCGGGCGCGTTAACCTTATATAGATTTGTCTTTTTTATAGAGAGCCTGCTTTGAAAGAATTACTTGCCCCCATCAACGCTTTTTTACACTGTGAAACCCCTGATGCTTGGGTAGTAGAAGCCACTAAAAAAGAAAATCTATCGATTGTGCTGCTCGATCACCTTGTTTGTGAATTAAAAGCCGCTCAATCTGCGATGTACCTTATTCGTAAATATGCGGTTGATAAAGAAAGCGGTGATGCACTGCTGGCCTGGTTAAAGCCCTTTGAAGATTTCACTTACCGAAAAGTAGGTAGCTGGCAGGCGCTTGCAAATCATCAGAAACTGAATAAATCGATGTTCCCTAAGTCAGGTACGCCATATGGCCAGGATTTAATCGATAAAATGGTGCTGCTGATAAAAGAAGAGTTACATCACTTCTATCAGGTTTTAGAGATTATGGCCGACTACAATATTGAGTATGAATCTGTCGGTTCAAGCCGTTATGCTCGCGGTATGCTCCGTGAGGTTCGTACTTACGAGCCGCAAGCCTTAGTTGATAAACTCATTTGCGGTGCATACATTGAAGCACGTTCCTGTGAACGCTTCGCCAAGCTAGCACCACATGTAGATAAGAGATTAAGTGACTTCTATGTTTCTTTACTTCGTTCTGAAGCGCGGCATTTTATGGATTATTTAACCTTAGCTGAAGATATTGCCGGCGCAGATATTAGTGAGCGAGTCGCATTTTTTGGTGAAGTAGAAGCCCAACTAATTTTGTCTGATGATAGCGATTTCAAATTTCATAGTGGCGTTCCTGCTTTTTCTACCGCGACTGCCTTAGAAGCACAGGGCTAAAGGTACAGTTTTCACACAATTAGATTGATTAAATATTAACCTTGTAGCACACTGAGTTGTAAATCATTTGTTAAATTCAACAAATGAGCACGGGCGTCAGCCTGTAAATAATAACAACAATGTAGATGAACAGGGTTAAATATTATGATACTCAATCACTTAATTGGTATTTATACACATCCAAAAGAAGAGTGGCAAAGCATAGACACCCGCCACGAAACGTCTATGTATGCGCTCACCCATATTGCCATAATTGCGCTTATCCCCAGTATTGTCGCCTATTATTCATCGGCGCATACGGGTTGGAGTATAGGCGCTGGCGACTTAATTAAATTAGATCAGCAAAGTGCGCTAATGATGGCAATCGGTATGTATGCCGGTTTAGTCATGGGCGTATTGGCATTAGCCATATTAATTCACGAACTTGCAAAAGCCTTTGAAGCCACCCCTACATACACTCAATCGTTAGAGCTTGCCGCTTACACAGCTACGCCGTTATTTATGGTGGGTTTTGCTGGCCTTTATCCTGAACTTTGGGTAGTTATGGCGGCACTTTTGGTTGGTATTAGTTATTCGGTATACCTGCTTTATTCCGGCGTACCTATTTTAATGCATATGCCAGAGGATAAAGGGTTTATCTATTCCAGTTCAGTGGTGACGTGCGGTCTTGTGCTGTTGGTTATTTTAATGACTGGTTCAGTGCTCATTTGGGGTTTATCTGGTGGCCCTGTTTTTGTCCATTAACTTATACTAAAACGCCCGCAATGGCGGGCGTTTCGTTTATAACGTGGTTTTGGTGCAAGCCTACTTAGTCGCTAGCATCAATGTTATGCACATCTAAATTACTTAACTCGGCCTGTACCACTGGCGCTTCTCGTGATTTTTCACCACGAGACATATCAATACGCTCTAAATACTCTTGATCGATATCAGCAGTAATATAGTTGCCATCGAACACGGATGTTTCGAAGCGGCCAATAGCCTCATTTTCTTCTCGAACCGCAGCCACTAAGTCTGAGATATCCTGGAATATTAGGCCATCGGCTTGAATAAGCTCTGCAATTTGGTCTATTTCGCGGCCATAGGCAATAAGCTCATTGGCAGAGGGCATGTCGATGCCATACACATTCGGGAAGCGAATTTCTGGTGCCGCCGAGGCAAAATAGACTTTTTTCGCACCAGACTCTCTCGCCATTTCAATGATTTGACCCGACGTCGTTCCACGTACAATGGAATCATCTACCAGCAATACGCTCTTTCCTTTGAACTCAGAGGAAATCGCGTTCAGTTTGCGACGTACTGATTTTTTACGCATGGTTTGACCCGGCATAATAAAGGTACGGCCAATATAGCGGTTTTTCACAAAGCCCTGACGGTAAGGTAGCTCTAAGGTATTGGCTATTTGTAGTGCAACATCCATAGATGTTTCTGGGATAGGTATAACCACATCGATATCGAGGTCGCTCCACTCCCTTTTGATTTTTTCGCCCAGCTTACGCCCCATGTTCACCCGTGATGCATAAACCGAAATACCATCGATAAAGCTGTCTGGGCGTGCAAAATAAACAAACTCAAAAATACACGGCGAGGTTACTGGATTTTCAGCACACTGCTGCGTATGTAATTCGCCAGCTTCGGTAATAAATACAGCTTCACCTGGCGCGACGTCGCGAATAAATTGAAAGCCAACAGCATCAAGCGCAACACTTTCTGAGGCTACCATCCACTCTTCGCCTAACTCACTCATACGCTTACCAAGTGCCAGGGGACGAATACCATGGGGGTCTCTAAATGCCACAATACCTTGGCCAATAATGGCTGCTACCACTGCATACGCACCACGAATTTTCTTGTGTACTTTGGTGACAACTTCAAAAATATGAGAAGCAGATACGCTCAACCCCGCCACTTGTTGAAGCTCGTGAGCAAGAATATTAAGCAACAATTCTGAGTCTGACGTGGTATTTATGTGTCTGCGAGCAATGCGGAACACTTCTTCTTGAAGGTCATGCGCATTGGTTAGGTTTCCATTGTGCGCAAAAGCGATACCGAAGGGAGAGTTAACATAGAAAGGCTGGGCTTCTGCAGAGCTTGATGTACCTGCTGTGGGATAGCGAACATGCCCTATGCCCATATTGCCCGATAGCCTTTTCATATGGCGCGTATGAAACACGTCTCGAACCAAGCCATTTGCCTTACGCAAATTAAACATATTTTGGTCGATAGTCATGATCCCTGCCGCATCTTGGCCACGGTGTTGTATTACCGTTAATCCATCATACAGTGACTGCGCCACTGGCGTTTTACCAACTATTCCGACAATACCACACATGTGCGTTACCTATATCAAGCGGGATTTAAAAAACTGGAGGAGCCTTTCATATAAGTGAAAAACCACTCAATAATGACACTGAACTCTGGAATAAGCACAGAGGTTTGCCACCACTGCGATTGTGCAGAGGCGGTAAAGGTGTCTAAGAAAAAAAGCAGTGCGCTTACAACAAGTACGCCGCGTAGCGCACCAAATACAATACCTAATAGTCTGTCTGTTCCCGACAAGCCACTCACCTGTATAAGCTGAGCAAGGGTAAAGTTAAGTAGGCTACCGAGCACAAGTGTAGCCACAAATAGCGCTGCAATTGCAGCACCATTTCGTGCATAAGGGTCTTCGAACGCCGTGAAGTAAACAGCAAGATCGGCATAAAAATTACTGGCAATAAAGAGTGCAGTAAACCATACCACTAAAGAAATGGCTTCTTTAACAAAGCCTCGAATAAGGCTTATTAAGGTAGATACCGCAACGATACCCAAAATGGAAAAGTCTACCCAGTTCATCGTCTCTAAATTGCGTTATTGTCACTTTTGATTGATAAGCAACGTGCCGTTGGCGAGATGGCGCGCATTCTAACAGAAGCCGATAAGATTACCAATGTGTAATATTCGTTACCGGCCAAGCTTGTTCGGCTTTAGTTTACTTTAAATGTGGTTACCTTGCCCTTCAGGTCGGTTAATTCCTTGAGGTGGGGCAACGCTGCTTCTAATTTTTGTTTTTCTAAATCTGGCCCTACAAATACTTTGGTAAGTGGACCTGAACTGGTCTGAATACGGCGACTAAACGCACGATACCCTGCTTTTTCAAGTTTATTGAGCAGCCCCTTTACATTTTTTTCATGACGGAAGCTACCTAGCTGAATAACCCAACCAGCATCTTCTGTGACTTGCGGTTTGTCGATAACGGTTTGACTGGCAAGGTCATTTTTTGCTTCGATTGTCGCTTCGACAGGCTGAGGTAGCGAAGTGCTTTCATCTGTTACGTTTTTGCCCTCGCCCATCTCATCAGCGCTTTTTTCTGCCGTAAGCATGTCGTCCACAGGCACGTCGTCTTCTAATTCAACGGGTCGCTGAGCGGCATTAGCCACTCTGTTGGTGGGAAAGGCTTCGGGCTCAACAATGGGCTTTTTAGGTGGGTTTGCAGGAATAGAAACAAAAGGCTCACGGTTTGTTTGCTTTTTGCCGTCTAGAAAGTCTGGTAAAAAAATTACAGCAAGTGCCACTATGATGATGGTACCTACCAGTCTATTCTTTAAAGCCGACGACACTGTGTTCTCCCGATAATTTCTTATTTATTTTCTATGAGTGCTGGTGTTCGTGTGTCATCACTGCCGCAACAGTAATAAACGAACCAAAAACGAGTACAAGTTCGTTGTTTTCGCAATGTTTAAGTGCGGATTCATAAGCTGGGGCAACCCCGTTAAAACGGCTTATGGCTGACGCCGGCACCGCTGCACTTTCAAGCGCCGATGTTAACACATCTGCCTCGCAGCCTCTTGCCCCCTCGGTACTCGCTACATACCATTGTGCATTTAGTTGTGATAGTGGCGCAAGTGTTTCTGCAATAGACTTATCTTTAAGCATACCCACAACGGCGTGTATCTTATTTGCTTGAAAACCTTGTAGCCATGACAGCATCGCTTTCGTGGCTTGTGGGTTGTGCGCTACATCAACCACAACCTTGGGTGTATTTCGCAAAAGCTGCTGCCTGCCGGGCAATCGGGTATTGGCAATAACGTTTTGAATAATAGCGTTAGACGGCAACATTTCAATCGCTTCTAATGCGGCTAACGCCGTGCATACATTCTGAAAAGGAATATGTGGGGCAGGTAAACTGTTCAGTATTGAGTGCTTTCCTTGCCAGTCCCATTGCCCCTGTTGATTGAGCGGTGCGCTGCCATTGGAATAAAAATCTTTTTGAGCCCACACAGCATCAACATTCCGTTCATTGACTGACGCAAATAGTGTGTCAGGTGGGCGTAGTTCACCTATTACCGCTTTACCGTTTTCACGCATAATGCCGGCTTTTTCTGTGGCTATTTTCTCTCTTGTATCACCCAAATAGTCTTGGTGATCTAAATCGATGGTAGTGATAACGGCTAAATTTGCGTCAAGAATATTGGTCGCATCCAATCTTCCCCCTAGCCCAACTTCCAAAATAACCACATCGGCCTGCCAGTCTTGCATCATTTTTATGGCCGCAAGGGTACCAAACTCAAAGTACGTGAGGGTAATCTCTTCCCTTGCCGCTTCTATCGCTTGAAAAGCTTGGCAAAAAGCATGGCTGTCGGCCCATTCTCCGTTAAAGCGAACACGTTCACGGTAGCTCACTAAATGCGGCGACCCATAAACAGCCACGCGCTTCCCTTGCGCAAGCAAGGCTTGCTCTAAGAATCGACAGGTGGTGCCTTTACCGTTTGTGCCCGCCACGGTAATAAGTAACGTATTATCAAATTGAAGTTTGAGCCTTTCAGCTACCTGTTCAACACGGGTGAGGCCCATATCAATGGCTGAAGGATGGATAGATTCTAAATAAGAAAGCCACTGCTCTAACGCAGAATCGTCAGTAGCAGTGGGCAATTTTTTTGGTGTATTCACTAATGTTGATGATGCAGCTTAAGTAACAAGCCGTGTAATTTATCACGCATTTCTCTGCGGTCAACAATCATATCGATTGCGCCCTTCTCAACAAGGAATTCACTGCGCTGAAAACCCTCAGGCAGCTTTTCGCGAACGGTTTGTTCAATTACCCGTGGGCCAGCAAAACCAATCAGTGCTTTAGGCTCTGCAACGTTAACGTCGCCAAGCATGGCTAAACTTGCAGACACACCGCCCATAGTAGGGTCGGTTAGCACAGAAATGTAAGGCAAACCTTTTTTACTTAACTTGGCCAAAGCTGCTGATGTTTTCGCCATTTGCATTAGCGACATAAGCGCTTCTTGCATTCGCGCGCCGCCACTGGTCGAAAAACAAATAAGGGGGGTGTTGTTCTCAATACATGCATTAACGGCGGCCACGAAACGTGCACCAACAACCGAGGCCATAGAGCCGCCCATAAAGGCAAACTCAAAACACGCAACCACCACAGGCATACCTTTCAGTTTACCTTTTACCACCACCAGGGCGTCTTTTTCGTTGGTGGCTTTTTGCGCCGCCACAATGCGATCTTTATAGCGTTTCGAGTCTTTGAACTTAAGTATGTCTTGTGGCTCGTGTTCAGAGCCTAGCTCTACCCTATCACCCTCATCTAAAAAGGCGTCGATACGGCGACGAGCAGTAATGCGCATATGATGATCGCATTTAGGGCAAACTTCTTGAAGCTTCTCTAATTCGGTTTTGTACAATACAGCCTGACAAGAGCCGCATTTAGTCCAAATCCCCTCAGGTACATTACCTTTTGTGGATGTTTGCGTACGCGGAAGAATTTTTTGAATCCAGCTCATCGAAAATGAATCCTTTGTATTTTGTAGTGCACAGGTAGCATTCGCGTTTTACTTTTCGGGGCTACCCGTGCTGCATGAATATTTCGGCTACTCGACGCTTTGCGATATCAATATGCGCGCCACGTTAGTACAACCACCTAATATAACGCGCTATTAGACCACAATACAGGAAAATGGAAAAAACAAAACTGGTCTAAGAAGTTGAGCCCCTCTTAAACGAGGTAGGGTTTACGGCTAAATCTAAGCTGCTAAGGCGAGCGAGGTGGTGAACTCAGCCGCCCTATAACCGCATAATCGTGGCCCCTAGTTTTCTGCAAGAAACAGCGGGCCTAGAGGAAGTTTAGGTATGTTATGAATGTCTGGATAAGTCACATCAACCAAATAGAGGCCATTGGGTTTTGCTGTCGCTGCCGCGAGGCTGCGATCTTTACCGGCTAAAAGCTCTGCTATCCAGTTTTCGGGTTTATCACCAGCACCAATTTCAACTAACGAACCTGTGATATTTCTTACCATATGATGCAAAAATGCATTAGCACGAATATCAATGACAACATATCGGCCTTGGCGGTAAACACTGACATTGGTGACATTGCGAAATGGCGTTTTACTTTGGCAAAGTGCGGCACGAAAAGAGGTAAAATCCTGTTCGCCAAGCAGTGCCTGCGCTGCTCGGTGCATCTTTTGTTCATCAAGCTCACGGTGCACATGCGTCACACCATGATGCAAAATAGCCGGGCGTAACTTTGCATTGAAGATGACATAGCGATAACGTCGATGCGTTGCAGAAAAGCGAGCATGAAAATCGTCGCTCACTTCTTTCGCCCAGGTAACCGCGATAGCGTTTGGTAAATTAGCGTTAACACCCAAAGTCCATGCCTTTAAGGGGCGCTGAACTTCTGTTTCAAAATGCACCACTTGAGCCGTGGCATGAACACCGGCATCGGTGCGACCAGCGCACTGCACTTCTATTGTGGTATCCGCCACGGTAGATAAGGCGCGCTCCAAATGCTCTTGTACACTTGGCACTTCTCGTTGACGTTGCCAACCATATACGGCAGCCCCGTCGTATTCAATGCCTAAGGCAATTCGCCCCATTGTTTTGAAACCTCTAAATTGAAAAGCCGCTAAGTTTAGTCATACCGCTTGCAACATGCAATTAGCTGATGGACTTCAATATAGATTCAGCTTCTTGTTTTTGTTCTTCACTGCCCTGCGACACCACTTCGTCTAGCAATTCTTTCGCGGCGGGGACGTCGTCCATTTCAATGTAAACACGGGCTAAATCGAGGTTTGCATTTTGGCCGGCGTCTTTGTCAATATCGATAACCGCATCATTGTCGTTTACACCGGTAAAGTCAGACAAACTCACATCTAAGTCTAATTCAGCGGTATCAGGGTCGATATCGCCGTCGTCTCCGCCTTCGTCCATTAACGCATCTACGTCGAGAAATTCTTCAGGGGGCGTTCGTGGTGCTGCCTCGTCGCCTACTGGTTCCACGTCGTTGAGTAACGCGGCTAGGTCTAAATCGGGGTTATCAAGTTGCAGTGATGCCTCTTCTTCGGGGCTTTTGTCCGTTTCACTTTGTGCAACAGGCGCTTGATTATTCTCTTCTTCAGACACTGTCTTATTGTCTAAATTGCCGCCTTGCTCAGCATCTAATTCAGGTTCTACACTAGGTGTGTCTGCTTCTAAACTTTCCAGTAACTCATCAAAGTCTTCACTGTCTAGTTCGTCATAAATGTTTTCTGGGCGCAGTGCTTCGTCGCCAGTGTTATCTGCGTCATCACTGTCTTCGGTGGATAGCCAATCATCCAACCCAGGCACATCTGCCAACTCGCTGTCTTGTGCATCATTTGTGGTGTCGAGAGACTCTGGCTCAGGAATATCAGCCTCTGATAACACACCGTCTTGTTCCTGCTCTAGCTCGAACTCATCAATGTCATCAAATGCACTGTCTAAGATGCTGTCATCAAAGTCAGACTCTGGCTCTGGCTCTGGCTCTGGCTCTGGCTCTGGCTCTGGCTCTGGCTCTGGCTCTGGCTCTGGCTCTGGCTCTGGCTCTGGCTCTGGCTCTGGCTCTGCAAGTGTATCGTCTGCTTCACCAAATGTAGGTATATCATCCATCATTTGCTGATCGAATTCAGCCAACGCGTCTTCCAACGGATCGGGAGAGGGGGAATCTGCTTCTGCTTCTGCTTCTGCTTCTGCTTCTGCTTCTGCTTCTGCTTCTGCTTCTGCTTCTGCTTCTGCTTCTGCTTCTGCTTCTGCTTCTGCTTCTGCTTCTGCTTCTGCTTCTGCTTCTGCTTCTGCTTCTGCTTCTGCTTCTGCTTCTGCTTCTGCTTCTGCTTCTGCTTCTGCTTCTGCTTCTGCTTCTGCTTCTGCTTCTGCTTCTGCTTCTGCAGGAGGCTCTTCTAACTGGCTGTCGCTGTCAAGTAATTCTTCATTAAAATCAGCATCTTCTGCCAGTGCTTCCGGCGCATCCCCAAGCTCTTCCAGCTCAGTATCACCCTGTTCTTCGGTCTCTAATTCATTAAGCAGTTCATCCGACAATTCGTCTATTTGTGCTTCACTGTCGTTTTCTTGGGCTTCTAATTCAGCGAGTAATTCATCAGTGAGGGGGTCACTTAAATCTTCTTCTTCCCCTAACGGTGTGTCGCTATCATCAGCCTCTTGTTCTTGCTCGGGTGAAATGTCAGGTTCTGCTTCAATTTCAGACTCTAATTCGGCTAACAACTCATCGGTTAACGCATCATCTAGGTCTTCGCTTTCACCTTGGGCGCTCTCGCCCTCTGAAGCATCTGCCGTCGTGCCTGAGTCATTTTCTGGCGTGTCATCACTGGGTTCATCGAAATCAGCATCGTCACTTTCCGCTTGTAGCTCTGCAATGAGATCGTCTGAAAGCGGGTCGGTAAACTCATCTGCATTTTCCATGTTCTCAACATCGATTTCATCGACATCAACATCATCTAAGTCATCAGTAATCGCATCTAAGCTTTGAATAGATTGCGGTGAAGGCGGTGTTTGCTCTATTTCAATTTCGTCATCTTCAGACGCTTCTTCATCTTCGTCGTCTAAGCCGCCCATCATCTCAATTTGCTCAATCTCATTAAGCAAATCGTCAGTGATTTTATCCAGTTCATTATTCTGCTGGTTAATTTCATCATCCAGCTTATCAATCATTTCCTCATTAATGAGGTCGTCTTTGCTGTCTAATTCGTCAGTTAAGCTGGGCTCTGGTGCATGCTCGTCTAAAAGATCATCAATGCTGATTTCAGGCTTGTCGTCTTCATCATCTACATCGGGTAATGCAGACTCTGCCGCAAGAATATCGTCAATGTCATCAATATCGAAATTACTATCAACGTCATTATCGCTTGCTGGGGTTTCTTCTGGCGGGTTCTGGGCATCATTAAGAATATCGTCAATATCAAAGTCGTCTAAATCGCCATCAGAACTACCATCCCCATCTAGGTCGCCACTAACATCATCCATGTCGGCATCTGAGTCATCAGTGAAGCCGTCATTAAGGTCGTCGTCAAGGTCAGCGTCAAGGTCTATTCCTTCTACGTCATCATCGTCGCCAGATAAATCGAAACCATCAATATCACTACCTGCATCATCTTCACTTAGCACTTTGTCAGACAAATCATCGTCGTCAAACAAACTGTCTAGTTCATTTTGATCCAGTTCGTCAGCGCCTGCCTCAAACAGCTCGTCTGAATCATCGTCAGGCACTAACATGTCATCTTCTAAGTCAGCAAAGGTTTCTAATTCACTGTCTAAGCTATCTTCTAGCTCTGATGTTAGAACGTCGTCTAAAAGGTCGTCGTCATTAAATAGCTCGTCGTCGCTAAGTTCGGCTTTATCATCTAAATCAGGGGCAATTGCGGTGGCAAGATCGTCTAATTCGTTATCAGGAACTGGTACAGAGTCACTTACACTTGCGTCTGTTACCGGAGCCGATTGAGCATCGCCAGGTTTACGTTTAAGTAGCCATACAATGAGACCCACGACTAATAAAAGGGTAATTAAGCCTGTGGCAATAATTAACGTGATGGGGCTCATTAACGCGTTAAGGAACGAAGCATTCTTCTCTGCTTCTCGCTGTGCCTGTTCGGCTCGCATCATTGCCAGAAGTTCTTCTTGCAATGCCACTTGTGTGTCAAGTTGCTGCTTGACGTCACCTTCCACTTGGCCGCGTAACGACTCAAGTTCACCGTTAACCTGATCAACCCTATCGTACAACTTACGATTTTCATTCAGCAGCGCCTCTACATTTTCAAGTGAGGCGGCAAACTGCATACGCAACTCATCAAACTGACGAGTTTGCTCTGCATCTAAGCGAGTAATTTTACGTTCTATATCTGACTGGGTTTGGGTTAAGTCGTTTTGATTCACCAACGGCGATGGCGGCTTAATATTTCGCACGCTGCTACCAGGCTGGTTCAGTAGTTCGGCAAATTCTCTATCGTCTCGTTCAGCACGAATGCGTGCTTGTTGGGGGCTGATTCTGGCAATATAGCGTTCGGAAGGCAGTTTTAATGTGGCGCCTTCTACTAGTAAATTCAGATTTTGCTGTTCAAATGCGTTGGGATTTAATTCGTAAATCGCCGCCATCACTTGATAAACCGTGAGATTATTATTTTGGCGATAACGTTCGGCAATTCGCCACAAGGTGTCTTGTGCGTCTATGGGCCCATATTCTAAACCTGAATATTGATCCGTCGCATCTTTCGGCCCTTTTAATTGCGTGGCGCGTTCCTGTGCATAAACATTGATATGTGGGGCTGTGAAAAACAGTGTAAATAAAAGTAAGCCCGTTAAATGCAGTTTCATAGCAATCCTATATGCCCTCAAGCGTCAACACGTGCTGAATACGAAGCCGTGCTTTTGTCTTCATTGTTACTGGGTTGTTTATCAGCGCAGTTAACAATTAACGACTTTTATTCTTATTGTTTAATAGCACTCGCGCATGAATATTTGAGGCTATCAACCTTGTTACGCCCCTACTTCACCCGTTTTTGCGTTCCACAAAATGGGGGTGATAACCCTTAGAAGTAGCAACATAAATGTATTATGTGTTTACAAAACTATAAACCAGTTATCCAGACCAATCTAGTTAGCCCTCATCTTTTCGCTATCTATTTGTTGAATATCGATATATTTGTTATCGGCAAGGCCGGCAAAATGTTTACCCACCGAGGTTAAAAATTGAGGTGCCCTGTCTGTACCTACCTTCGGGCACCTCACCTTATATTACAGATAATCTTGAATGAGTGTTTCAGCAATTTGGATACTATTGGTCGCGGCCCCTTTTCTAATGTTGTCAGACACAACCCAAAGGTTTAGCCCGCAAGGGTGAGTAATATCGTTTCTTACTCGCCCAACATGCACGCTGTCGTTTCCGCTGGCGCTGCTCACTTGGGTGGGAAATTGTTCAGCGCCTTCGTACAGCGTAACCCCAGGCGCATCGGCCAACAACTGCTTAACTTGCTCGGCGTCTATAGGTGCACGAGTTTCTAAATGAATGGCTTCAGCATGACCATAAAAAACAGGCACTCGTACCGCTGTAGCGTTCACTAAAATACTATCATCGCCCATGATTTTTTGCGTTTCCCACACCATTTTCATTTCTTCTTTGGTGTAATCGTTATCTTGAAACGCATCAATTTGCGGAATAGCATTAAACGCAATTTGTCGGCTGAAGGCTTCAGTTTTGACTTCGCGGGCGTTAAGCAAACTGGCGGTTTGCTTGGCAAGTTCTTCCATCGCTGATTTTCCAGCACCAGATACAGACTGGTAAGTACATACGTTGATACGTTCAATACCCACTGCATCTTGAATAGGTTTTAACGCCACCATCATTTGAATGGTTGAACAATTTGGGTTCGCAATAATATTGCGGTTTCTAAAATCGGCCAATGCGTGTGCATTCACTTCAGGTACAACTAACGGAATATCATAGTCGTAACGGTAGTGAGAGGTATTGTCGATAACAATACAGCCCGACTCGGCAGCTAAGGGGGCAAACTGAGCAGAGATATCACCACCCGCTGAAAAGAAACCAAATTGTACCAGGCTCCAATCGAAGGTATCTGCGTTTAACACTTCAATATCTTCGCCTTTAAACGTCACTGTGGTGCCTGCAGAACGTTCACTTGCCAATGGGTACAAGCGGCCTATTGGAAAGCCTCGTTCGGCTAAAAGCTCTATCATGGTCTGCCCAACGAGACCTGTCGCTCCTAATACGGCAACATCAAAGGCTTGTGACATAGTGGTATAACTCCTAACTGGTTTACGTCTTTAATTTATTGATGTATCGCGAAACCCAATGCCATTAGCTGCTGCTTAATGCCATTGCTTGTGCCTTCCGGCAAAATGAGGGTATAAGCGCTGCATTCTCGGCGCACGCGATACTGCTTTCTCAGTGTTGAAAATTGGCTTGCTAGTGCAGGTGCTGGGTCATCGGTAGCTCCGCGAGTGTCATTTGACAGTGTAGAAAGCGGGCTAAGTGCATCACGCATGGCGGCGTCGTCTATTTTCACGTCGTATACCGATAAAAATAACGCCGTCAAGTCTTCCGTGGTAAGCGAATCTGCATCTTTGTTTGTCAATGCCACCCTTGTAGGCGCAAGAACCTCCAACACATCGCTCAGTTTTTTCTGTACGGGCTTGCCCGCTATAGCGCAAATTTGTTCGTAAATAATTTGGGTACCGCGCACCTTCCCTTCAACCGAGTGCCCCGCAATGTGCGGCGTTACCTGCCAGCACAGTGCTAATAGCCCCCTATTTATGTTTGGCTCATTAGCAAATACGTCAAGCGCTACGGTAGGTGGGTTTTCTTGGCTTAAGCGAGCGATAAGGGCAGCTTCGTCTACCACTTCCCCTCGACATGCGTTGATAAACAATTGCGATGACGACATTTGAGCTAACGCGTCGGCGTCAATGAGATGCCCCGTTGCAAAAGGCCCTGACTTCACAAATGGCACATGTAGCGAAATCACGTCACAGGTTAGAATATCTTGAAGCTTATAAAACTCGCGACTATCACCTTGAGCTTCCAGAGGCGGATCGCACAATTTATAGTGTATGTTAAGTGCATCTAGTAGGTTGCTTAACGCAGTGCCCACATGGCCTGCACCTACAATACCTACGGTACACTGTTCAATATTGATGATATTGGCTTTGTGCGCTTGCAACACGGTGCTCACCACATATTCAGCCACAGCCACGGCGTTGCAGCCTCCAGCCGAGCCCCACGTTATCCCCTGTGAGTCTAACCAATCAGTATCCATATGATTGGTGCCAGCCGTGGCTGTGGTCACAAAGTTAAGTTGAGGGCAAGGGGCAATAGATTGCTGGTTAATTTGCGTGGTAGAACGAATGGCCATAATGTCGGCCTGCTTTATCGCGTCTTTACTGAGCGTTTGCCAAGCGTAAGTTGTTACCTCTCCTAATGGGGCAAGGTATTCACATCCAAATGGGATCGTGTCTTCAAGAAGTATTTTCATGGGCGTAAGTTTAACGCAAACGCAATGAATAGTAACCTTGGCAAAGCAATTTCTTAGCGGGAAATATTTCTCTACCCCAATAAGATATTTGTCGCTACACTGCCATAAAAATCGCCTTGTAAGCAATATGTTAAAAGAAGAATATAAACGTCGATTATCACGGGCAACCTGGTTCGCGTCCATCCCGGTTGAATTGCAAACTGTGGTGTTTGAAAATATGCGTTGCAGACATTTTGACGCTGGCCATTTATTGCACGGGAAAGGCGATGAAGGTGTGGGGTTTTACGGCGTTTGTGAAGGAAGGATTCGGGTAATGAATACCGGCAACGACGGTAAAGCCCTTCTTCTTGCCCTATTGGGCCCGGGTACCTGGTTTGGTGAAATATCTTTGTTTGATGATTTACCCCGCACCCATGACAGTTATTGTGATGTAGACACTTGGGTAGGCATTATTCCTAAAACCGCGTTTAAGCGTATGTTGGAAAGCCACCCTCAACTTTACCCGCACTTTACCCGCTTACTGTGCTCCCGCGTGCGCAGTGCATTTCAGTTTATTGATTCCAGTGCAGGGTTAAGTTTGAAGCAACAATTGGTGAAACGGTTACTTATGCTGTCTACCAGTTTTGGGCAATATCAACCTACCCAAAACAGTGTTGTATTGCGGTTGTCTCAGGAATCGCTGGCGCAAATGATTAATAGTAGTCGCCAAACGGTGAATCAATTGCTTCAAGGTTTACAAGCTGAAGGAGTGGTTCGTGTCCACTACGGACAAATTACCGTAATGGACATGAATGGTATGTTTGCCCTACTTAACGAGTAAGCACAGCGCCTATGGCTTAGCGCTGTGTTTTTTTCTCGTAGCGCTGCACTATTTCTCGTAGCGCTGCATTACCAAGGTCGCATTGGTGCCGCCGAAACCGAAGCTGTTAGACATGACGGTATTTAGCGTGGCTTGGCGGGTTTCAGTAACGATATCAAGCCCTGCTGCAGCCTCATCCAGTGTATCTATGTTAATAGACGGCGCAATAAAGTCGTTTTCTAGCATTAACAAACTATAAATCGCTTCATTGACACCCGCTGCACCTAGGGCATGCCCGGTCAATGACTTTGTCGCGCTAATAGGCACGCCCGATTGACCAAAGACTTCCTGAATCGCTGCCAATTCTTTCACGTCACCCACCGGTGTTGAAGTGCCATGCGTGTTAAGGTAGTCAATAGGGGCGTCAACGTTTTGCATGGCCATCTTCATGCATCGAATGGCGCCTTCACCTGATGGTGCAACCATGTCAAATCCATCAGAGGTCGCGCCATAGCCAACCACTTCACCATAAATTTTTGCACCACGGGCTAAGGCATGCTCCAGTTCTTCAACCACCACCATGCCACCGCCACCAGAGCTAACAAAACCATCTCGTGCGGCATCATAGGTACGAGACGCTACAGCTGGATTGTCGTTGTATTTAGAGCTGAGTGCACCCATGGCGTCAAATTGACTGGATAGCGACCAATGTAGCTCTTCGCCACCACCGGCGAATACAACATCTTGCTTGCCAAGTTGAATAAGCTCTAATGCATTACCAATACAGTGAGCACTGGTGGCACACGCAGAAGCAATCGAGTAATTAACACCACGAATTTTAAATGGCGTAGCCAAGCATGCTGATACCGTTGATGCCATACAACGAGGAACCATATAAGGCCCTACGCGTTTTACCCCTTTTTCACGAAGAATATCTGCAGACAATACCTGGTTTTCAGAAGATGCACCGCCAGAACCGGCAATAATACCTGTGCGATCATTTGAAATGTCTTTTTCTTCAAGACCCGAGTCTTCAATCGCTTGCTGCATTGCAACATACGCGTAGGCCGCTGCATCGCCCATAAAGCGCATTGCTTTGCGGTCGATATGTGCTTTAAGGTCAATATCAATATTGCCCCAAACTTGGCTTCTAAGGCCCATTTCGGCAAATTGTTCTGAAAACGTAATGCCAGATTTTCCTGCTTGCAAAGAAGCAAGTACTTCTTGTTTATTGACGCCGATACTTGAAACAATGCCAAGCCCGGTGATTACTGCTCTTTTCATAGTTTACCCTTTGCGTTGATGCGGCCTATGGTAACGATTTTACATCATGAAGTGGTCTGCTTTGCGCCACCACACACCCCAAACATACCGCTTCGCTATTATTGATAGTTATATTTGCGCATTTTGTAGAATACTTTAGCCAATGTATCACGAAACAAATAGTGTATTGGCACCAGAATGTGCGAACTTCATAAAATCTTCACAGGTAATCTGTAGCAAAAATTCTGTTTTTCACTCAAGCACTCTTGGTGGGTTTTTAGTAAAATGCGCTCAGCGTATCCATTTGAATGTACAGAGTAGTGTAAAAACGTGAAATCTAAGCAGGCAGAAGTTCATTTTAACGACAAAGGCACCCCTATTGCGTCACACTTTGATGATGTTTACTTTTCAAATGATAGTGGTGTTGATGAAACCCTGCACGTTTTTGTGGCTGGAAATGACTTACTCACCCGATGGGAAAACTGGCAAGCCCCCTATTTTGTGATTGCTGAGACTGGATTTGGTACTGGCCTTAATTTCCTAGTGGCCATGAAGGTATTTAGCGAGTTTCGTCAAAATAACCCATCGCACCCACTGAAGCATCTGTATTTTCTCAGTACCGAAAAATACCCGCTGCCGCTACCGGATATGCAAAAAGCCCTTGACGCCTTCCCTACACTTCAGGCTCAAGCTAATGCACTTAAAACAGCCTATCCTCTAGGTTTAGAAGGCTGTCATCGCAGGCACTTTGAGGCCTTTTCAACCACCTTAGATTTGTGGATCGGTGATGTTCATGAACGCTTACCGCAATGGTCGTCCCCTATTTATGGCTTGGTAGACGCTTGGTTCTTAGATGGGTTTGCGCCGAGTAAAAACCCCAAAATGTGGACCGACGATTTGTTTCGCCAAATGGCAAGGCTGTCCAAACAAGGCGCCACGTTTGGCACCTTTACAGCAGCGGGCATCGTCAAACGCGGTTTAGCGAATGTGGGCTTTACTATTCAAAAACGGAATGGCTTCGGGCGTAAGCGCGATATGCTCACCGGTACTTACAGTGAGGAAAAAGCACAAGGCCGCGACTTTGAAGGCCCTTATTATCGCTATAATAGACGCAAGTTATCGCCGGGTGACGAGGTTATTGTGGTGGGGTCTGGACTTGCCGCGGCTACCGCCACGTTAGCCTTGGCGAAGCAAGGCTTGAAGGTGACTGTGTGCTTTGATGGTGAGAATTTAGCCTCAGGCGCGTCTGGTAACCCCCAAGGTGGATTTTACCCGCAGCTTCATGCTCAAGAAAGCATTGCCAGCCGCTTACAAGCTCATAGTTTTTTGTTTGCCCGCGCGTATTACAACCAGGTGATTGCAAGCCAAGAAGGGCAACGTATTGCGCATGATTTCTGTGGCGTTGCACAGCTAAACTTTAACGAAAAAGTTGCCGAGCGCCAGCGCAAATTAATTGAAAATGATGTATGGCCTTCGGCACTTGTCCATGCTGCTACACCCGAGTTTATTAGTGAGCGCGCGAAAATCCCCTTGCCATTTGATGGGCTGTTTATTCCTCTTGGAGGCTGGATTTCGCCGCCTGACTTAGTGACAGCTCTGCTAACCTTAGCCCAAAATTACGGCCAGGTTACCCTAAAACCTCACCACCGATACGGCGACCATGAGGTTATGCAATCATCACAAGGAATGAAAACGGTTCGCGTGAATTTTGACACAGGTGAAACATTAACAGCGAAGCACCTGATACTCGCGTTAGGTGCGGGGGCAGTTAACTTGCCCGCGTTTGCTTCACTTCCACTTCGCCCCGTAAGAGGCCAAGTTGAAGCCATACCTAGCCAATCGCCGCTAAAGCCACTTGCCACTGTACTTTGCCATAAGGGTTATATGACACCCGCGCATCTGGGCCGTCATGCACTTGGCTCAACGTACGGTAAAGACGATTTAAACACAGATGTAAATACACAAGACACTGAACAAAACTTACAAACCCATAAAAAGGCCATGTTAGGTGCGCAACTGGTAGAACAACTGCATCACGATGGTACTGCCCGTGCTGCAACGCGTTTAGGCTCACCGGATCACCAGCCTGTGTGTGGTGTACTCACGCACTTTACCAATTTGAAGCCCCATTACGTCGATTTATCACTGGGCAAACCTATTAGTCAGGCATCACCCATTGAGGACATTCCGGTGAGTACACTATGCTGTTTGGGATCTCGCGGGTTAACCACGGCGCCTTTAGCCGCTGAATTGCTCGCAAGCGAGCTTACTCACAGCCCGCTCCCTTTAACCAAAGATTTGTGTCACGCACTGCACCCAGCGCGATTTATGGTAAGAGAGTGCATAAGAGGAATATTAGAAGATTAATTTGCCAGCGCCGTGGTAGAAACGATTTTATTTAAATCCATTACAATAAATGCAGGAATATAAACATTCGCACTGGCCACCACGTGTTTATTTTGCATTGACACAATACGGGCGTTAACACGCACGCCACGGTCATCTTCAATGATGGTGCCGGTTACCACATGGTCGATAGCCACCTGTTTTGCCAACGCATTCGCTTTGCGCGAGAGTACAAAATCGCCGTAGGGCGTAACTGTCACCCCACCGGCTAATTTAAAATCCACAATGGCCAAGCCAAAATCTTGTAATTCAGCTATAAGGTACTCAGAAAGCTGATTACCCAGCACGGTTCCATCTTCTAACGATTGATTAAGCCTAACAAAACTGGTGATACCCACCCTGTCTTCCAAGGTTAATCGCGTGGCATTTTCCATAAGGTTCATGGCCAACTGAGAGGCGTAATCGTTCAGACGTTTATGGGTTTGTGAAGGGAAAAAGCCGTGATGCAAAGGGTCTCGGTAGCCTGGCTCAACCGTCACATACTGCTGATATTCGCGATCTCTAGAATCAGGTGTATAGACCAGCCCCGAACCACGAGGCACAGGTACGGGTTTTTCGTCGTGGGAAATTTCACCATCGTCACCTAGCCAAAACGACCCCATGGATTCGGTGCTAGTGCAGCCGGCGAGTGTGAAAGCCAGTAAGACAAACATCACCGCCCAAAGACGCTTATTTTCCATGTTAACCTCGGCTTAATCTTACGCCATCGCGCATGCCATTTTGCTGGCTACCATCACTAGGAATAAGTGCATCTACCACGTAAAACGGCACCAGCATTTGCGCGCTGGCCACCACTGCGCGAGATTCTATACCTAAAATTCGCGCGTTCACGAGTACACCACCTTGGTGTTTCGCCATGGTGCCTGTTAGCACATACTCAATGGGTAAACTACTGCTTAACTCTAGGTAGTCTCGACTTAATACGAAGTCGCCATCAGTGGTAATTCGAATGTAATCTGTGGCTTTAAAATCGATAACAGGAACACGAAATTTATGCAATTCATGTACAAAAGATTCGGCCATTTGCCTACCGAGTAAATCCGTAGTTTGTAGGTCGGTATCAATTAATGCGAAGTGCGTTACACCAATGGGCGTTTTTTCGTTCACATACTCCATGTTAGCAATAAGGTCTTGGGTCATGTTTTTCACATAATCGCCAATATGCTTAGTGAGTGGTCGGCCCTTGTAAGCGCCTTGCACGCTTGAATAGAGTGGCGGTTGGCCAATGGCACCATAGGCATCCATACCTTGACTTGCGCTTTCATCATCATCGTCTGGCTCCACCGGAGCACGGTCGATGGCCGTAATATCGATGACATTCATAGGTTGACTAACAGGCTCGGCTTGCGCCGTTTCGTCATCACCTTTCATCATAGAACAGCCACTTAGGGAAACTGCTATCCCTGCTACCATTAAGGCTATTCGCTTGTTAAATGCACTCATCCCGTTACCTCGTACTCTCAGTTCTGTACAAACGCCCATTGCGGCTGGTTACCTGCTCGGTTTCCCAAAATAATTCTGAAGGGAAAAAGCGCGTCGCAGCGGCCACCACGTCTTTGTTTCTTGCATTAATAATGCGCGCGTTAACCATAGCGCCCGCCTGTTGATATACAAGGGTGCCCGTTATATAAAAGTCTACGCGTTCAATGTCTGACAACTGTTCAATATCTCTTGTTAGTATTCTGTCACTGTTGTCGTTTAACATTATATCGTTCGATAACTTAAATTCTTGAGTAGTAAAACCTCTTTTTGACGCTTCGGTAATCATACCTTGCTCTAATTGATGGCCTAAAAGCATAAGTGGATGCTGATTGTCAGGGTTATATTTCATGGTGTCGGCGGGCACAAAACCTACCACGGCATAACGGGTTTGCCGTGAAGGGCGCACGCCTGCAAAAAGCTCATTGGCTAGAATATAAGTGTGGTATTCAACATTACCCAACGCCGGCACATTAGGGGTTTCTGCTTGAGACATTGATTGTTGCTGTTCGGATGAACTGCAGCCCACTTGCATTAATGCAATAACAACCCATGCCAGCAATGGCTTTTTGATAGCAATCATAAAATAACCTAAATCTAGCGAAACAAGAGATTTGCACAATTCATGCAACGTCTACCGCAGGTATGCAATCTTCGCACCACCTAACTAAACTTCAAGTGTATTTTTGACAAACCCCAATAAAATCTGTGCATTAGACAAATACATGCTGGATAGTTTACAGGCAATATACGCGAATTCATCCCAAAATGCGGAAGCCCTTTGCCGTTTACTATTGCCGCTTGCCTTGTGCTGCTAAACCGTAACAAAGATGATGAAAAGGTGATATTTCACAAAAGCAGCAAAGATTGCACAGGCAACTATTTGTTCTTTATGTAAATATTCCCTTACTGTATAGTTGAATGCTACTTGTACTTTGCGTCAATGCAGTAGGCTATGATTTATATTGGCAGTCACATATTCGACATTGAGAAGCGACAGCTTCTGCTTAATCAGGGCGAAAGCATTGTTCACCTTGAGCCCAAAATATTCGATCTATTACTGCTATTTACCGAACAACCTAATCGCATACTCACAAGAGACGATCTGCTAGCCCATTTATGGCCTGGCACCTTGGTTACCGATAATGCGGTGAACAAGCTAATAGGCAACCTTCGCAAAATATTAGGCGACGACGCTAAAAGCCCCCGCTATATTCAAACTATCCCTAAGCAGGGCTATAGGTTTGTTTGTTCCCTATCTGCCGTAGAAAAAGAAGCAGTTGTCCCCTCCATAGGTTCGTCTGTAAGTGCCTCAAAACTACCATCAACAAACCTCTACGCCGCCGGTGGTGGAGCCCTGCTACTGATAATCGCGCTGGTGCCGCTGTTTAGCTGGGGGGCGGGCAATAACGCACCTGATACAGGTACATCTGTTGCTTTAACCCGTGCGTCCGGTGTTGAGATTTCGCCGTCCGCACACCCAAACGGTGAGCATCTTTTGTTTTTGCGACAACATCAGACAGGCAAGCACTATACACTTTGGCTTAAACATCTAAAGTCGTCCGTTACCCAACAGATTGCATTGCCTACAGGCATTACTCACATTATTGATGTCACCCAAAACACCAACACATCAGCCACCCAGCTTTTTTATATCAACAAAACATCCGCAACCTGTGCGGTTTACGAAGGAACATTAACCTCTCTTTCTATTCGCCCGTTGCGCATTGAGCATAGCGAGAAGCACTTCGATTGCAGTAATAAAAAGTTAAAAAATATAGCGTATCACCAAGAGGAAAAGGCGTTTTATTATACCGCTCAGCCGCAAAACTATTGGCCCAATCACATCTATCGTTTCGACATAAAGCATCAAACTCACCAACTGGTCGCGCAACCCGAACCAACAGGTTGGGGGCACCACAGCCTTGATATTTCTCCTGATGGAAAAAAGCTGCTTATCATGAGTACAGCTAGCGATCACAAGACGCAATTACTCGCGCTACAACTTAACAACAACAAGATGACACAAGGCATAACATTCTCTCACCCTGTGTATGAAGCAATATGGCACCATAATTCACAGCAGGTTTTCTATTTTTCTGCGCCCCCGTCAAATCAAATCATTACCAGTAATTTCGACGGCAGTCATGCCGTCACCGTGGTGAATTCTTCGCAACCATTGTCGGCACATCTATCCCGCTTTCCCGAGGGAAAAAACATCCTTTTTAGCACCTATCAAGAAAATATGAGCCTTCGTTGGTTGGCCTCATCTGATGGCTTCCAAAAAGGCAAGAGCGACCACCTGGCCTCTGTAGACAATTCAGCGGTTATGGACACCTACCCTGCACTTTTTCACACAAAAAATAAGTACTTATTTTTGTCGAAACGCAGTGGGAAAAGCCAAGTTTATCTGGCTGATGCAACCCAACCCTACGCACACATCGTGACTAACTTCCCCCAAGCACACTCACTGTCCTATTTATCCCTATCTGGCGATGACAAAAACCTACTGCTGAATGTGGAAAATGACGTTTACCTTGTGCCAACGCGTGCATTGGCCTTTGAGGCCCCCCTGTCTGCCCTTCCCCCAGAGCAACGTATATACGGCGCGGGCAACCCTATTATTGCGCTAGACTGGCTAACTGGCATTCACATTGGTATCACCGAAGTTCAAGATGGCGTACCACGCCTGCGGGTGGTATCAATAAACGGTTCGGATACGCGCAGCTTGTCTCGCCGATGGGGATTTGGGCTGCGCGATGTTGAAAACCCTCGCTATGTTTACCTTATAGAGCAACATAGCCATAAGCTTTACCGCCTTGATGGTCTTCACCTAGTAAAGAAACAACTCGACTACGCGCCATACCTCGAAGATATGCAAATCAGGTTACCTGAGGGGTTTTATCACGTAAAAATCGATAATGGCGTTGTGTATTACGTGACCACCGTGGATGAAACCGAATACATAAACAGCGTCCCGATAACTGAGAAAGGCAGTGCTGACGCGTTGCCCCTTAACGCCTTTTCTAGCTATGACGTACATCAGGGGCAGGTTTTAGTTAGCGATCTTGAAAGTCTAGAAGGCGACATTCATAGCACGGTAAATTTAGCCCACTAACATAAAGCAGGCTTAACGCATTTTCACTTCCCGTTGTGGGAAAGGAATTTCGATACTGTCGTTTTTAAGTGCTGCAAATATGGCGTTATTTAGCGCATAACGAACTTCATAATGACGGGTAGTAAGCGCCCATACCCGTACACCGAAATTAATACTGCTATCACCAAAGTTATCCACGCCAACTGCAGGCTTTTTGGTGCTATCCACGCCGTCTACCTTTGCAATAGCGTTTTCTATGAGCGCGGTGACCTGATTAACATCACTGTGATAGGCCACGCCAACCTCAAGTTCAATAAGCATTTGTTCAGCAGAATTATGCAAAATTTCGCCAACAATTAACTTATTTGGAATTTGGATCTGTACGTTGTCTTCGTCAATTAATATGGTGTAAGGCAGCATGACTTTATCCACTACGCCAGACACACCGCGAACTTGAATAGTGTCACCCAAAACAAATGGACGGGTAATAATAATGGTAAAACCAGCGGCATAATTCGCCAGCATTCCCTGAATAGCCAGGCCTGCCCCCAACCCCACTGCGCCAATTGCGGCGATCAATGGCGTCACGCTAATGCCTATATTGCCTAGAGCAATAATAATGACAAGGGCAAGAATAAGGATTTTACAGGCACCCCCGGTAAAACGACTCAGCGTTATATCGATATTGCGGCCAATCATTAAGTTTTCGACCACATTGCCAATTTTACCGGCGAGCCACCACCCCACAAATAAAATGAACAAGCCGCCGACAATTTGAAAACTATAGGCCACAGCAAATTCTATCAGGATGTCGTAAAGCGCCTGTGCTTGTTGTAATTCGTCTATCATTTATTGTTTAATTACGCTGGAGGGGGGTGTGACTGAGAGCATAAACAACGGTAAGTGCCTTATTCAAGTACAAATTCAATCTTATTGCGTTTATCATCAAAAATACGCTGCTCCGCCATGTGATTTTAGGCTTACTTAACCCAATGGGCGAGTTTATCAACCAGCTTCTCACGATCGACCGGCTTGGTTAAAAAGTCACTCATACCCGCTTGTAAACACTTTTCCTTGTCACCTTGCATGGCATTAGCCGTCATTGCGATGATGGGAATGTTAATATTCTCGTTACCCGCTTTTCCTTGTCGAATCTGCTTGGTCGCTTCGTAACCGTCCATTTCAGGCATCTGGCAATCCATAATAACTAAGGTAAATGCCCAGCCGCCTTCGTTGGACTTACGCAATACATCGAGCGCTTCTTTACCATTGCTCGCCACCGTAACAGCTAGGCCTATACTTTCAATAACATTCACGGCCACCATTTGATTGATGGCATTGTCTTCTACCAACAGTACCTGTGCACCGTTTGGGGCGTGCGCGTCATTCATTTTGCCTTGATTTGTTGCCCCGCATTTCTCATCAAGGTGATAATTAGCCTGCCTAGGCGAATGAACTGGTTGTTTGGCTATAAATGGCTGAAGATTTTCTTCTCCGCTTAGCATGGCCCGCATATCGTCGGTTCTAAACGGTTTAGGATAAACCGCTGACACCCCTAACTGCTGAAAATAATGAGCTTCACCCACATCTCCCAACTGGGTTAACAGTACCAGTTTAACAGCGTTGTTCACTTTATCTTTCCGTATCGCCTTTATGATATCGGTGCCACTCATCCCTGGCATGTGCCTATCAATTATCACAATATCGCATTTATCACTGCTAGACTGTTGTTGAAGTAGCGTTAGTGCCGACGCTCCGTCTTTTGCGGTTAAAACGTGAGCGCCCATTGCACTAAGCTGCTTCTGTAATGCACATAGGTTAGCGCTGTTATCATCTATCACTAAACAACGTTTACCTTCGCCCTCAAGCACAGCGTCGAGTGGCGTGGCCGTGCTAGCGTGCTTCACTTGGCAATGCACTTTAAAGCAACTGCCCTCACCTAACTGGCTAACAACTTTAATATCACCTTGAAGTAAGTTGCAGAGCTTTTTCGTTATACTCAAGCCTAACCCTGTGCCACCGTAGCGCCGGGTGGTAGACGCATCCACTTGGGTAAAAGCATCAAACAAGTGCGCTAGCTTATGTTCAGGTATGCCAATACCGGTGTCTTTAACCGTACACTGGAATATTTGGGTTCCTTTGGGTTCAGAAGGCTGAAGACTGGCGGTAATCTTAATCTCACCGCGCTCGGTAAACTTAATGGCGTTGCTTAGCAGATTGGTTATTATTTGACGAAGTCGGTTTGGGTCTGTTTTTATCGTAGAAACACGGATGGCAGAGACATCGACGATTATCTCTATGCCTTTTTCCTGAGCAATATGCGCAACCGATTGCACGAGGTCTTCCACAAGACTTCGGATGTCAACGTCTACGCATTCGAGTTCAAGTTTATCGGCTTCAATTTTTGAAAAGTCTAAAATATCGTTGATGAGGTTTAACAGAGCGTTGGCGCTGGTACTTGCAATATTCACCCGCTGGGCTTGCTCGTTTGTTAAGCCTGTATCTTTAAGTAGCGTTAACATGCCAATGACGCCATTCATTGGGGTTCTTATTTCGTGGCTCATGTTGGCAAGAAACTCAGATTTAAGCTTAGTCGCTTCTTCGGCTTTGCTTACCGCTTCTTTTAAGTCACAGGCTTGCGCTTCTAATGAGGCAGTTTTTTCAGACACCTGCTGCTCCAAGGCAACAACAAATTGTTTTTGCTTTGTGATCTCTGTTTGATGTAGCCGAGTTCGCAGATAAATAACCAAGTAAACTAAGGCTGCCAAAAAGAGGGTATATAAGGTGTATGCCCACCAGGTTTTCCACGGCGGAGAAGAAACATGCAAGCGTAAATTGAGGATGCTACTCCCCCATTCACCTTCATGGTTCATTGCTTTTACGAGTAAGCGATAATGCCCACCGTTTAAATTAGAGAAAGAAACGCTATTCCGATTGCCTATGTCAATCCAGTTATTATCGTAGCCTTCTAACTTGTAGGCGTACCGCGCCTTACTGGGCGCCGTATAATCAAGTACAGCAAATTCAAGAGTAAAGAAGTAATCGAGATAACTTAACTCGATTTCAGAAACATAGGGAAGCGGCTTGTCTAGCGGGGTTTCTTGCCCCATCTTTGTAAACCCTGTTAATACAATATTCGATTGCGCCATTTCCGTGTCGCTTTGCACATAGCTAAAGTATTCAACCCCTCGCTGACTGCTAGCAAAAAAAGTATTATTGGCTGCTCGAAATAGGCTATTAGGGTAGTAGTTTTTGCCACTTAAATTCGTATTTAATTTATAATTCAGTGTGCTTTTATTTAGGGGGTCGTAAGAGAAGATTCCCTTATTGGTGGTCAACCAAAGCGTGCTGTCTTTGCCATCACTCACGGCGCGTATTAATGATGCGGGCAAGCCGTCATCTTCACTAAAGCGCTGAAATGAAGCGCTGTCAGGTACGTAGAGATTTAATCCCATTTGGGTCGCTACCCAAATTTTTCCATCTGCGCTTTGATGAATGTCATCAACAATGTTGCCTAAAAGGCTGCCCGAGTCCTTTTCATCGTAAACAAAGTTGATAAAGCGATCCTCTCCTTTAGGCCAGATATTGACCCCTCTGCCCGTACCCACCCACATGTTACCCTTATCGTCTTTGGTAACATCGAGCACTTCAGGGTGCGACAATCCCTGGGCGTGATTGAGATGCGTAAAGGCATGATCAGTTTCGTCATACACATAAACACCATTTTTATAGGTGCCAATCCAAAGTCGATTGTCGTCATCTAGCGCCAGCGCCCTAAATTCTCTAAATTGCCTAAAGCGCTCGTCAGAATGAGGGTAAGTCACCGGGGTAGAAACGCCGGTTTCTAGATTAAATTTAACCAGAAAATCATCCTGCGCTATCCACAAATAGGCCTCACTGTCTGGCAGCACAATAGGACGCTCTATAACGCCATCGTCCACGTACCCCTCGAAAGCATTAAACACAGAGTCTGCAATTTTAGTGAGGTTTTGATTGTCGACTTGCCATCGATAAACATCGCCGCTGGCATTCACGATGATGACATCACCTTCATCATCTAACGCAATGCCATTGGGTGGTGTTAACTCATCACTGTTAATCAACTTAACTTTTTTGCGAGGCGTTAGCTTGAAAATGCCATGAACTTCGCTGGTAACCCATTTGGTATGAGTATGATCTTCAAAGATAATACGAAGGCCATTATTGTAATCAAAATCCAGTTTTTCGACGGCATGCTCATCCATGGCTTGTCGATAAATGCCGTTGGTCGTCACAAACCAAATATAACCTTCGTGATCTTCTATCATCGAATTCACTTGGCCTAACGTGGTGCCGTTCACCGTTAACTGCCGGGTGAATTCACCGGTATCGGGGTTGAAGATGAAAGGCCCTTCTTGGGTAGCCACGTAAAAGCGCCCATTAGAGGCAATGAGAATGCTCCGAATTTCGTTGGCGCCCGTTCCTGTTTTATTGTCAGGTTCAGGAAAGAAATGTGTGGCGGATAACGTGCGTTTATCTAATAGGTTGAGGCCAAAACTGGTGGCTACCCATAAGCTATGCTCATCGTTGTCTTCAATATCCCATATTCGGTTATGCGAAAGGCTATCGGCTTTACCCTCAATGGCTTGAATACGGGCGAACGAATTGCCCCCTAGGTACTTATTTAACCCTTCCGCATAAGACCCTAACCAAATATCACCACTCGCGTCATGAAATAGCGACTGAATACGATTTGACGATAACGCGTCATCTCGTGTGGCATCATGGGCAAACCGCGTAAACTCGCCGGTCGCCGGATTGTACTTGTTTGCGCCGCCGCCCCAGGTCCCCACCCAAATATTGCCGTTTTTATCGAGCATGAGATTGCCAGCATCATTATGTGATAGCCCACTGGCTGTTGATCTATCGTACTCAAACAGGGTGACGTTTCTACCATCGTACCGCATGACCCCGTTTTCAGCGGTACCAAACCATAAAAAACCCTTACGATCCTGAATAATGGAATAAATCTCTGAGGAAACGAAGCCTTCTTCTAACGTGAGTTTTTCAATGGCATATTCATTCATCAAGGTATCGCTACCAACAGCGAACGAAGAACACGCACAACAAAAAAACATAAACACCACCGCTATCAAGCGCGTGGCTATGTTCAAAGGGTTACGATGATATGCGCAATTTGCCGTCATTGAATATGAAATACGTATAGGTAAGGAAGGGTAATGATTGAATTACCTCCTAATGTAGAGCATTTACCCGCGTATATCCATTCGACAAAAGAAGCATGAAGTCTGCGCGATTAACGACTCTCAGACATAAGCTTTGCCCACAAAGCAGAAACCCGAGCGGCGTCATCACCTTCTAATTCATTGTTAGCGAAAGCTTGCTGAAGGCTTTCTTGCATCTTTTCATCAAGCAGCGTAATCGTGGCATTTTCTTGCATTTCTAACTGTCGTGCTTCTACGGCAAAGTGCCCTTGCAAGTAGCTGGCAATAAACAATTCATCGTCACTGCCATGGTTCACGACATCGTCTAGGGCGGATTCAATTTTTGCTATTTTTTCGACCACAGATTGTGGTGCTGCAGCAGGTGGTAACAAGACTTTCTCCTTTGTTAACTCAACGCGCGCGCCTCTTTTTTAAGGGCTAATATTAAACGGCGTTATACAATACTTTATCTTTGTATCCGGTAATAATAGTGAACGCACCACTTAGCTGGGCGTCCAAACGTTCATCGCCGGAATCTAGACGTAATGGCTTACCGTGTAACCCACGGATTTTTTGCTTAGTGGCCACCACTATCATGTTTTGTTTGCCTACGTGGCGAATAAACTCTGGGCTAAGTTGTTGATTTCCTCGCCCTAAGAGGTGGCCTTGACCACCAATAACCGTTAACACCACCTTGCACGGCTTACCTTGGGTAAGCGCAATAAGCTGCGATGCTGTCACATCACTGGCCTCTCGTTTTCCCTGGCGAACCACGTCAACCCCTAATAAGGTGTTTTCAAGCCCCAGGTACTCCATTATCGCACCCACCGTAGAGCCTGATCCCATCACAAAATAGGTATCGGGTTCATCTTCCATCATTTCACTTACGTAGGCAGCAATATCATCAAGCACAAGGGCTTCATCTTCTTTCCCGCCCATTTTTACCGCCTGAATATACGTTAGCTCGGCGGGCACTCGCATTTCTCCGTAATGCTTGGCAATGACTTTGCCTTGTCGAAATGCATTTTCGTCAATATCCCTGACTTCGGCCTCCATTTCGCTAACTAACTCGCCGGCAATCATTTGACTCACCACCTGCCCTGCCGCCGCGGGCGAAACACAGTAAACGCCAGAATGAATTTTGCACCCAGCAGGCACGCCTAACACGGGTATCGCCGCGCCCACCACGTTGCAAATATTTCGAGCGGTACCATCCCCTCCGGCAAATAAAAGCAAATCCACATTGGCCTCAAGCATAGCCTGGGCGGCTTTTTCTGAATCTTCACCCTCGGTTTGCGTGCAACTTGGTGAGTAGATAACCTCATGGGGTAATCCCAGTGCTAGGCATACACTTTCGCCCATTTCACCTTGAGCAGTTACCACAGTAAACTTGCCTGACAACGCATCTAAAATACTGAGTGCTTTGGCCATTTTTTCATTGGCTTTTTTTTCCGCGCCCATGGCTAACGCTTTTTCACGCACCTGCGCACCGTCACTGCCTTTTAGCGCCAATGCGCCGCCAATCCCGGCAAAAGGGTTAACAATAACGCCCAGTCGAAAATGAGGATTACTCATGCTGCGCTCCCCTTTGCCAGGGTTGAAAATGTTGCCGTCAATGCATCAATAAAGCGCTGAGCCCTCGGTGGAAACCCCTTTTCTTGATAACACGCCAATTGAGCCGCCACATTTTTTGTGAAGGTTTCCCTATCGGGTTCTGCCCCGTTTAAGTTATCGGTGCTCACCTGAAACTTTCTTCCTGCCGCTTCTGTGAATGCCCATTCAATGGCTTGGGGCTTTATTTCTACCTTTTCAAAATTGGCCTGCTGTTGGGCATCACGTCCATCGGGGCAATACCAGTAACCGTAGTCTTCTTGCAAACGTCGAGCTTCGCCCGCAATGCACCAATGGGCGATTTCATGCAAGGCACTTGAAAAAAAACCGTGGGCAAACACGATTTGATGATAAGGGCATTGGTCATTAGCGGGTAGGTATACGGGTTCGTCCTCGCCTAGCACCAAACGGGTGTTGTAATCAGCAAAGGTGCGGTTAAACAACGTTATGAGAATAGGTACGTCTTCATCCCGTTGCTGAGGCTGGTTTTGATTACCTTCTAAATTCATACATCACTTATAGGTCAACAAACAATTAAACACGCGGGCAGGCGCGGTAATAAAGCCGGTATTATATCAGTAAAACAGCCACTTCTCACTTGAAAGCTAAGCAGGGTTGGGTCACTCTATCGACTCTGCAATCCAGAAACCACAGTGATGGAGTCTTTCTATTGGCACAAGAGATTGTTAAACATATTCATCGCGTCAATGCGCTTCGCGACATGGCGAACCAACTTAATATCATGCCGCTAATTCATCAACTACAAGACTGGCAGTGCCAGCGCCTACTTGTTTCTCATGACGATTTAGCGCAGCAAAAACGCTATCAAAAGGCCATGGCATTTTTTGTTGAAGAACTTTATGGGCCGAAAGATTTCAGCCAAAGGGACGCTGATTTGGTACGCGTAATACCAAAACTCGCCAAAGTTCTCCCCGATAAAGCCATGAATGCGATGGACGATGCCCTTTCTCTTAACGCCCTCTCATTCGATTTAGACATGGCTATGGCGCAATACATGGATGCGAACTACCCCGGCGAACCCATTCATCGTGATAGCTACGCGCAAGCCTACCGACATATTGGTAGAGCAGAAGACAGAGCACATCAAATAGCGATTATTTCTCATTTAGGTGACCAACTGGCGGATGTCATCAAAATTCGCGGTATAGGTATGTTAATTTCATTGTCTCGTCGCCCTGCCAAACTGGCTGGCCTACTCGCGCTGCACGAATTTTTAGAACGTGGATTTAATGCCTTTAAAGCCATTGGCGATGTTCAAAGCTTCATTCAGCCGGTTCTTATGCGAGAAAAGGCGCTTATGCAGACCTTGCTCGACGATACCGTAAAGTTACCCGAGCAAAACCCGCTGCCAGTCGTGTGAAATCGCTTCTAAGCAATGAAATAAGTTGAGGAAAAACATTGAGCGAGCCTGTGATATCGTGGATGTACCCACAGCCATTTGTTCAGCAGTGGCAAATTGATGAAACCCATATTGACCACTACCAGCATGTAAATAATGTGGCGTATTTGTCGCAATTAGAAAGCCTGGCCTGGGCGCATTCGAACGCGCTTGGCTTACAATTTGCCGATTATCAGTCACTAAACCGGGGCATGGTGATTAAGCGCCATGAGCTCAACTATCATCTTCCCACACATTTAGGTGACACGCTTGCGTGCGCTACATGGATTGTATTTTGCGATTTCAAGCTCACACTAAAACGCCAGTTTCAGTTCATATGCCCCAAGCGCAATAAACCTGTTTTTGATGCTATTACCACCTTTGTGTGCGTTAGCCTTGATACCGGCGCTCCTAAGCGAATGCCTTCGCGCTTTACCGAGATTTACGGTGGTGCGTGTGTTTTTCCGCAAGCCACCACGAGGTGATCCGATGAACCGTGTGTTAGTGTATTTTCTTCTTGGCTTGTTAGTGGCTTCCATCGGTATTAATGGCTACTTATGGCTTCGCCTTAAAAAAGTGAATCAAAATGCCATCAGCCATGAAAGCGCTTATCAACAAAGGTTAACCGGAGATAGCTCGGCAGTGTTACAGCCGAATGGCGGTCATTCTGCCACTCAAGGCGCACGTTACAACGGCGATGTTCCCTATTCAGATGAAAATATAGCGAATGCAGTACGAGAGCTGCGCAAAATGCTGGAGGCGGGCCACTATGACAAATTAGCGGAACAACTCAATCGTTACCTTAAAGATGCGCCTAACAATGAAGCTTTACTGCTCATTGAAGCCGAATTGATTAAGTTAACTCAACCACTTTCTACTGCACTTATTCATTATTACGACTTAGCCGATTCATCCCTTTCAACTTCAGCGCGAAATAATGTTAACGCTGAAATATCCACCCTTTATCAACAAGCGCAGCGTCAGCTACGCCAAGCACAGCAATGGGAGTTGGTGGCGCAACTTAACGAAGCGTTATACCAGCGTGTACCCGACGAGCACGCCTATATTCTTAACCTTGCTGAAGCTTACGCCCATCAGCAAAAATTGACGTTAATGGAAGATGTATTGGCGGCGCTGCCCTTTAACCATAGTAAAGCACAAGCCATTCGGGGGTTTGCATACCAAGAAGAAGCGTCTTCCATCGTCGACAACCCCGCTAATCCCTCTAGCCTTAGAGAAAATAGCGAGAGTGCCATAACCGCTGAGGGGTACGTTAGAGAAGTGTACGTGCCGTTACGAAGGTATGGCGATCAATATCGCGTAGATGCTATTACACTTGATGAAGATGCCGACATGATATTGGATACAGGTGCCACTATTTCAGCTATCTCCTATTCATTATTTAGGCGAATGGGAGGCTACAGTACCTTACCATTTGTGGGAAATTTTCAAGTATATACTGCGTCTGGCAGCATAGAAGCGGCACTCGTAAAAATCCCTCTTTTTAAATTCGCCGGTTATGAAATCAGCAACATATCAGCCATTGTTTTACCCGAAGACGCTTTACCTGAGTCTGATGGGCTACTTGGCATGAATATATTGGGCAAATTCGACTTTTCTATTCTGCCGCAGGAAAATCAGCTACTGTTGCAGGAAAGAAAAAAGCCCCTTAATGCAGATTAAGGGGCTTTTGAAGCAGTATCGAAACATCGAATAACGATGAAAGTGCGCTACACTGCCGCGCACACCCGTGTGCCTTGGTCGATGGCGCGTTTAGCATCTAGCTCCAATGCTTCATCGGCACCACCAATAAGGTGATATGGCATGTTCAAACCTTCGACGATGTCACGCATTGGCTCTTGGCCTGCACAAATAATGATGTTGTCTACCGGCAATACTTGGCTATTGCCGTCTACCGTAATATGTAGACCTTCATCGTCAATTTTATCGTAGCTAACACCTGGGATCATAGTCACCCCTTTGGCCAGCAAGCCTACCCGGTGCGCCCACCCTGTGGTTTTTCCTAAACCTGCGCCCACTTTTGTGGTCTTGCGTTGCAGTAAGAAAATCTCTCTTGGCGATGGTTCAGGCTGTGGCTTAACGCCTTCAATACCCGCGCGGGCCGAGAAGGTCATATCAATACCCCACTCTTTCATGAATGCAGGTATGTCTTGGCTTGGTGTTTCCTTGCCATGAGACAGGTATTCCGCGGTATCAAAACCAATGCCGCCAGCACCGATAATGGCCACTTTATTACCAACAGGCTTTTTCTCTTTCAACACGTCGATGTAGGTCAGTACTTTCTCGTGCTCAATACCTTCAATGGCAGGGGTTCTAGGCTTAATACCTGTGGCTACCATAACTTCATCGAAGCCCTCGTCATTTAGCTGCGCGGCATCAACATAAGTATTCAGTTTAACCGTAATATTTTTATGAAGCTCAATCTGGCGTTTGAAATAACGCAACGTTTCGTAAAACTCTTCTTTGCCAGGGATTTGTTTAGCAATATTAAATTGGCCACCAATTTCGCTAGACGCATCGTAAATTACAACGTCGTGACCGCGCTGGGCAGACGTCACGGCTGCAGCTAATCCCGCTGGGCCTGCGCCAACCACTGCAACACGCTTTTTAGTCTCAGCAGGTTTTACGTTAATTTCCAACTCGTGACAGGCACGAGGGTTGACCAAACAGCTGGTCATTTTGCCGTTAAATACGTGATCAAGACAGGCTTGGTTACAGCCTATACACGTATTGATTTCATCGGCTTTATTTTGCTGCGCTTTACGCACAAAGTCGGGGTCGGCCAAGAATGGACGCGCCATCGACACCATATCTGCATCACCGCGAGATAGCACTTCTTCCGCTACGTCAGGCGTGTTGATACGGTTAGATGTAATAACAGGAATTGAAAGCGCTTCGCGAAATTTCGCGGTTACCCAAGTGAACGCTGCGCGCGGAACCTTGGTGGCAATGGTTGGAATACGCGCTTCGTGCCAGCCGATACCGGTATTAATGATAGTTGCACCGGCTTTCTCAATCTCTTTGCCCAGCTGCACCACTTCATCGTACGTTGAACCACCTTCAACAAGGTCAAGCATCGACAGGCGGTAAATAATGATGAAGTGCTTACCTACGGCCTCGCGCACGCGGCGGACTACTTCAATAGGCAAGCGGATGCGGTTTTCGTACTCGCCACCCCACTCGTCGTCACGATGGTTAGTGCGTTTTGCAATAAATTGGTTTAAGAAATAGCCTTCAGACCCCATGATTTCAACGCCATCGTACCCTGCGCGCTGGGCTTGAGTCGCTGCAGTAATGAAATCTTGTATTTGCTTTTCAATCTCTTCAGCTTCAAGTGCTTTTGGCTTAAACGGGTTAATCGGCGCTTGTACCGCAGAAGGTGCAACAAGTTTAGGGCTATACGCATAGCGCCCTGTATGCAAAATTTGCATACAAATTTTGCCACCCGCGATATGAACGGCGTCTGTCACTTCTTTGTGATTGTTCACCGCTTCATCGGTGTCTAAACGAAAAGTGGAAGGATGTGTTGCCCCTTCTTCGTTGGGGCCAATACCCCCTGTTACAATAAGCCCAACGCCGCCTCTGGCGCGTTCGCCATAGAAAGCCGCCATACGTTTATGGCCGTCAGGCAACTCTTCTAAGCCCGTGTGCATAGAGCCCATAAGCACACGGTTTTTAAGCGTAGTAAAGCCTAAGTCTAGCGGGCGAAATAGATGGGGGTAAACGGGATGATCGGTAACGGTCTGATTCATGATACATTCCTGAAAGTCGTTTCGGCTTGATAAAAGCCGTTAAAATGCCTGTTAACTATTTTTTTATAATGCGCGCTTTGTTTAAAAACGCGCTCATACATAAACTTACGAATTCATTTTTTTAATCGCTGGGTGCAGCGGCGGATACTCCGGCAGTGTTTTTGTTTTCTGTGCTTCCATGGCTTTGAACACGTCTTCCATTTGGAACATACCCGCTTGCCACGTGGCCATATAGGTTAAGCTTTCTGCTACCGTGTGTTCTACCGCGTAGTTAATCATTGTCTTGGTGCCAGAGACCGCTAGCGGCGAATTCATTGTAATCTGCTGGGTTATTTTCATTACCGCTTCGAGCATTGAAGCTTGGTCGTCAAATACTTGATTCACAAAGCCGAGCTGCTGCGCTTCTGCGGCACCAAAGTTGCGCCCGGTGTAAGCCAGCTCTTTCACAACACCAATAGGAATAAGCTTAGGCAATCGTTGAAGAGTACCCACATCGGCCGTCATGCCTAATTGGGTTTCTTTTATAGTAAAGAAAGCATCTTGGGTGCAGTAGCGCATGTCGCATGCACTTAGTAGGTCTACCGCGCCACCGATGGCTCCACCTTGAACGGCACCAATAACCGGCACCCGTGCTTGCTCAATGGCTGTAAAGCTGTCTTGCAGCAGCATCACCATGCGGCGCATGCGTTCAGCCCTGCGCGACGGGTCGCCCTTAAAGTCTTCTTTCATGTTCAAGAACACAGATAAATCCATACCGGCAGAGAAATGCTTACCTGTAGATGAAATAACAATAACGCGAGCTTTAGCTTCGTCATCTATTTCACGAATGGCCGCCGGCAGTTCTGTCCAAAATTCTGGGATCATACTGTTCATTGCATCAGGGCGGTTAAGTACTACGTGGGCAATATGACCCTCTTGTTTTACTTCTAATGTAGAGTACTTCATGGTTTGCGCTGTCTCCTTGGGCTGTTCCTGTTAACAAATTTGCAAACTAGACAGCGTCAAGATAAAAGGCTATGTTGACAGTGTCAAGATAAAACGCTATCTATTCGGCTTAATTTGAAAACGGACACATTTGATATATGGCTAATGCAGTACAAAGCTATCATCACGGTGACTTACGCAGCGCGCTGATTGAAGCAGCTAGCGCGCGTTTGTCTGAGCACGGCGTTGATAGTTTATCTCTTAGAAAACTGGCAGAGGATGCTGGCGTATCTCGTACTGCGCCCTATCATCATTTTAAAGATAAAAGCGCCTTGCTAAGCGCCATTGCGGCGAAAGGCTTTAGCGATTGGCACACCACAGCTAAACGCATATTTGAGCAAGAAGATAAACCACCCCAGGCACGATTTCGCGAGTTTGTTCACGAGTATATTGGCTATGCCGCCGATAACCCGGAGATGTACGAACTGATGTTCGGTCGCACCATTTGGCAGAACCAAGCTGCGACAAGCGACCTTAAAGAAGTGGCGTTTCCGTGTTTTCAGTTTCAGGTAACCATGACGCGCTATTGGCAAGACAAAGGGCTGCTTCCGAACAACCAGGATGCGCTGAGACTAGCGCAGGTTACTTGGGGTACGTTGCATGGGATTGCACGATTGCTCATTGACGGTATATACGCTGACAGCAGTCATATTGAAGAAATGTGCGATTGTGCAGCGGATTTATTTATGCAGGTGTCTTCGTGATGTTGGCAATCATAACGCCGCCTGATGCAACTCGGCTTTAATAAAATCTACTGCGCGCTCGGCAATCATAATCGTGGGCGCATTAGTGTTGCCACCCACTAAGCTTGGCATAACCGACGCATCCACCACTCGCAGGTTTTCAATACCAAGTACTTTCAGTTTGTTGTTTACCACCGCCATAGGGTCGCTTTCTTTTCCCATTTTACAGGTGCCGATGGGATGATAAATGGTTTCGGCTCGCTCCCGTAAAAAAGCGGTTAAATCTTCATCGGACTGCGCGTCTTCACCTGGGTGACGCTCTCTCCCTTCAAAGGGAGCAAAGCTGGGCGCGGCTAATAGGGTTCGTGCGAGCTTAATGCCGTCAATCATCACTTTAATATCATCTGGATGAGTCAGGTATTTGGGGTCGATAAGTGGATGATCGGCGGGATGATTACTCTGTAAACGGATTGTACCGCGACTTTTTGGGTACAAACAGCATACATGAACGCCATAGCCATACCCGAAAGCCAGTTGCCGACCATGATCTTCTAAGATGGCTGGTAAAAAGTGAAATTGAATATCCGGATAATCATCGGCAATGGACGAACGCACGAAACCGCCTGCTTCGGCAATATTGGACGAAAAAATCCCCTTTCGTTTAAACAAGTATTCCACACTTGCTTTGGCGTATTTCGGGAACATACCTGCAGCCACTGCATAGCCTTCTTTGGCTTTACAGGTATTTTGAACAATAGCATCCAGATGGTCTTGAAGATTTTCACCCACGCCGGGTAAGTCTTGATGAACGTAAATACCCATATTTTCAAGCTGTCTGCGTGGCCCCACGCCAGACAGCATAAGCAGGTGTGGCGAGTTTATTGCACCACCGCACAAAATCACTTCTTGGCGAGCAGCATACCGCTTAACGTTTCCTTTTTCTCTGGCCTGCACGCCTATGGCGCACTTATTTTTTATAAGTACTTTTTCTACCGCAACTTTCGTCAGTATGACTAAGTTGCCTCTGTGTTTAGCCTGAGATAGATAGCCTTTGGCGGTAGAACAGCGTTGACCATTAACTTGGGTGACATGGTAGTACCCCAGACCCTCTCGCACATCCCGATTAAAATCATCTAGCACGGCTAAGTCGGCCGCCGGTGCTGCCGCTAAAAATGCATCGGATAAGCGACTGGTATCTGTAAGGGGGGAAACATGTAAAGGCCCCCCTACACCGTGATAGTCATCTTCACCTTGATAATAGTTTTCCGAACGTTTGAAGTAGGGTAAGACCTCATCAAAGCCCCAACCTTCTGCCCCTTCTTGCGCCCAGCGGTCGTAGTCCTCTTTTTGACCCCGAATGTAACACATGGCATTGACCGAACTACTGCCACCCAGTGTTTTCCCTCTAGGCCAAAACAATTCGCGATCGTGCAGTTCACCCTGCACTGTCGTGTGATAACCCCAACCTATCCCCTCAAACCGGCTAAGAATAGACAAACCGAAGGGAATATGAATAAAAGGGTTGCTATCTTTACTTCCTGCTTCAATAAGCAATACACGCAAAGCGGGATCTTCCGAGAGACGCGCGGCCATCACGCCACCAGCCGACCCGGCGCCGACAATAATATAATCAAATTGTGTATTGCTATCGCTCATGGCTCTCTCCAATAATTCGTCCCGTGACGACATTGAATTCAATCGTGTACATTCATCGCATCACAGTAGCGCTAATAATGTATACAAATTACCCTGGTAAGACCACATCGTTGTGATGATTTCCAACTATTGACGAATCACTAGGTAAATATAGCCCAGCCTAACGGCATTAATTGAATGCTGACTGTGAAATATTGATGAATTTATGCGAGTATAAATTCACTCTACGCTGCTCATGACTTTCTCTACTACGCCTATGTCGCTAACTTTTAAGGCTCGTTGCAAATACCTATTTGCCCGCTTACTGATTAAGCTTGGTAAATTGAAACACGATGACTTCACCAAAGAAGAGCTAGAATCAAGCCTGAATACGTCACTTCCCCACGGGTTTAACTTTGATATTCCCGTAGGCATTGCCAAGGTATCCTTGCTAGAAGGCGCGGTGAATTTAGATGAATCACACCAAACCATCAATGCCCAGTTTCTTGCCAGCATTGTGATTGAATCGGCCGGCACTACGCTTTACCGCGCTCATTTTATTGTGGTATTAGGCGCCACACCATTTTATGACAAAGGTACAAAGTCGGTGTGCCTTCAGGCAATTACCTTCGACCATATTACCTTGATAAATGATGATTACGCGCTTATTGGCGACACCCAATCACTGCTGTCTGCTTTTCTTCCTGGCAACCTCAATACTCTTTTAGGCAAAACCGTTCAAAGCGCACTTAGCCTTGTGACAGCAGGCACCTCAGCAAAAGTACAAAATTACTTAACCCTCTTTTTGGCCGGTTCCAAACAAACTATATTGGATTATCACACCCCTCAAATACGGGCGGCGGTGCTAAAAGAAATTGCCAAGCAACCTACCCATTTTCAATTAAGGCAAGACGTTTGGCGAGAAGCGCTATTTTCCCGCTACGGTGAACGAGTAGGTATTGAAGACAACCGCTTACGCTTTTACTTTTAATCACCACTTGCACGCTAAATCAACGCTAGTGCTCACTTACAATGGACACCGGCATGGTATGGATATGTTCGCCCACGTCCTCAATTTTCAGCCTTGGGTTGTCGACACTGGCCTCTAGCATGTCAAACGCTTCCGTGACATAACGTGATAAAACCTGTAAAGACTTTACGTTCTTATTGCAGCACACCATGCCAATATTCGCGGTGCCTGAATACGTCATCAGGGTAATATTCACGCCGCCACCAGGTGTCATGGTTGATATGGGGTAACAGGCCAATAGCTCACTGTCTTTTAGATAGCGCCTGTCTTTTGGCCCAGGCACATTCGAGACCAATATATTCGCAATGGGCTTCACCCAATTAGATATCCGCAACCATTCAAATACCAAGGCTAATGACTGAATGGCAATGGTGTACCCACTAAAAGCAGCGGGGCGGGCATGTTGCGCAGCATGTTTTACAATTCGGTGATTGATGATGATTTGCCGTAAACGAAGGTAGGGGTCTTGCTCGCCGTGCGCTAACTGGACAGGCACAATAGCGATTTTATTGCCCGTGGTTTTTTCTCCAGGTTTGCGCAAATTAATCGGCATGTTGGAAAACAAGGCTTTGGGAAAGGTTTGCCCGTGATCTTGCAATAAGCGATGCACGCCAATATCAAACGCACACAGTAAGACTTCATTTGCCGTAGACCGTGTTCGCCGTGCAAGCTGTTTAATTCGCTTAAAGTCCAAATCCATGGTGGCCACTGCCCTGCCGGGTTCGACTTGACCGGTAAGAATGGTTTTCGTGCCCGTGAAGGGGATTGGCATGTAATGGGGATTAACCCGCAGCACTTTCATAAAAATGCGTAAAAAGATAACGGCTAAATCCAAACTGGTTTTAAGTGCGTGGCCGACGGCAATCAAGCGTTTGTATCCACTTTGCGTTTCACGCCGCTTATGCCTTAGCCGTTTAAGCGCCCATACTGGCGTAAATGTGCTGCCATTGGGGTGAGAAACATAGCCCGATTGGAACCAGCGCACTAACGTTGCGCCATCTCCGTACATATGGTGGACTCGGGCATAAATAGCAAAGGTTCCAGATTTGCCATCGTAAATAAAATGATATTGCCAAAGCGGCTTATCTGGGTCCAGCCGTGAACCATGAAGTTTAGCAATAAACCCATCCAGCGCTTCTCGGTCGTTAACGTCATCAATGCGATGCAGCTGAACGTGATAATTCATGTCGAGATTTTTTACCGGCACTAAGGCAATGGGATAGCCAAGCACCGTTTTAACGTAGCAGTTAAACGGCGATGTGCCCCGCGCAAACCCTTTTATTTCATCGAATAAGGCCGGTACATAGTGGTCCTTGTCGGCATGTTCAGGCATGGCTAACAATTGTAAGCAAGCAACATGCTTTGGGTTTGCATCAGACTCCGTAATCCAAAAAGATTTATCCAGAAAGCTTAATGTTTTCCCCATGTGTAATCCCTTTACTCGAAAAGTTCGTTTGTTTTTACCTGCGACATGTTGGTATATGCATGTGAGTCGAGGGCTTGACGGATAATGTCCCTTTGTTGATCAGATATCGCAAGCCTAGGCAATAGGCTCACCATGATAAGCGACAGTGCATGATATCGCTGAGATGTTTCATCCATGTGGCTGTTGAGTTCATCAAATTGACAAGATTGAAAAATAACTAAACTGAGCAATTCAACCAGCAGTGCACGATCAGTGGCCGAGGCACTAAATAACGCTCGCTTTTCTAATTGCGTGAAAAGCAACGTTAGTTGCCTTTGAATGCTACGTAAAATAGCGGTGCGTTGTCTCGCAATAGACGGATACTTTTCTGCTAAATCAGCCGGGCTGCGATAGAAAAACCGAAAGACGTGTAAGCTGTCTATTAATAAATAAAAATAGTACATCACATCTTCAGCATTCAATGCGTCGAGTTTATCTGCCACTAGCACTCGCTGGATATGTTTTTCGTGCATACGCATTAGTGCCACTACCATGCTCTCTTTCCCTTTAAAATGGTAGTATAGATTTCCTGGGCTTATATCTAGCTCAAGGGCAATATCTACGCTGGTGACCGCGTTTTCACCGTGTTTATTAAACAGGGTTAGTGCGGTTAACAAAATACGTTCCCGTGTTTTCATTTTACATGAACACCAAATAAAGCTGGGCAAACCCCGCTAGCATGCCCAGCACCGCGCCGGTGAGGATGAGTTTCCATTCATCCTGTTGGTAGGCCGGTCGCAATACACCTTCAAATTCAGTCGCAGAAAGTGACTGCATTCGCGAACATAAATCTTCACCCACATTCAGCGCCCCGTTGGCATAGTCGTATGCATATAAGAGGTACTTATCTGAGTTTTCAAATATTTGCTTAACAGCCAATGCTTTCATTTGATGGTAGTTTTCTGAACCTACGCCAATGGCAAAGTAGGGTTGAGCGATGGCTACATAGCGCTCTATCGCATCGTTTACATGCAGTTCAATAAGCTCAAGCAGTTGTGCTGAACCTGAACCATGTAAAATGACGTGAGTGATATTTTGTGGGGTAATGAGTTTTTGCTCGATAATGGATGCATACACTTCAGACACTTCTTTCTGACGCTTTAAAAACATACCCTGAAACGTGAAAGGCCCTATTTTACGAGGCCTCTTTGGCTCAAAAATGATTTTAATCGCAATCCAATTGGTAGCGTACCCTACCAGTAAACCGCCTAACGGTAAAATCCACCACGCTTGAAAAACATACCAAAGAAACATAGTGGGCAAACCAAATAGAAAACCGAAATAAAAACCAGAACGCACAATGAAAGGGAATTCTTTGCTTCCCGCGGTGAGAAAAATTTCATTAATAAGCGAAGGTGAATTCACCAGTTGTTCAACCACCAGCTCTTTAATATCTAATATCTCGCCTACATTGTGTTGGAAATCATCAACGAGTTTATGCACCACATGAGGAATATCGTTTTCAATGCGCTGGTAAACGAGATTTTTACCTTGTACAGGCAACGCCGCCCAAAGCTGGGGAGCAGACTGTGCCATCACATCGTTAACCACTTTACGAATGACTTGTTTCAAGCGCCGCTCTATGGCCTTGGTTAATTCATCAGGGTCTAGTCGTTGCGCTAATTCTTCAACACTCAGTAATTTGCCTAAAACCAGTTCAACTTCGATTTCGGCCATTTGTCGGCGCTTAGCTGGAATTAACCCTTGCCAACCAAAAAACGGTTTAATCCCCACAAACTCAATGGGGTAGAACATCATTTTTACCGCAAGGTAGTTAGTGAGCCAGCCTACTAACGCACTAATCACGGGAATTGAAAGCAAGCTAAATGTTTCTAGGTTCCATTCCATAGGGCAACATAGTGTCCAGTGTTTTTATTGTTCTAACTCAGGCTACTGAGTGCATGGGACTTGGTCAATAATTAATACGAAAAGCAGCGGAGAAATACGTTAAAAATCGTCTTTTTTTGATCTAGGTAGTGAATTCTAATTTACTCCAGTAGGCTTTTGATAAGGGTCAAAAAGGGTGCTGTAGATGATCACATTCGATTTACGACTAAAAAAGCTGGAACAAGACATTCAACATGCCGCCAGTTACGCCGCGTTTAAGGAAGCGAGCCTGCTTCATGATGAACTATCAGGGGCTAACGAGTGGAAGGCGAACGATACGTCGAACGATTACGACTATAAACTCATTAGAAAACGCGTACAGCGCTTGCAAATAGCCCGGGGTAAAAACGACAGCCACGGGCTTATGTCCATTTTGCATGAAGGGCTCCATGGCAATTTGGGTAATATCGCCAATCCCGCGATGCGAACTGGGTGTAAAATTGGCACCAAAGTGCTTATCGAACAATTTATACAAGAAGTAGACCTCGCTTTACAGCACATATACAACGCAGATGAGCGACACGTCGATTTTTACGAAAAGCTGTCGTTTTTCGAAGAAACCGCCCACGCGTTTGGCCGCAGTTGTCTTATGTTATCGGGTGGCGCTGGTCTCGGTTTTTTTCACTGCGGTGTGGTTAAATCGCTAAACGAACACCAGCTTTTGCCCACGGTTATTTCCGGCGCAAGTGCCGGCTCTATCATTGCGGCTCTGGTAGGTACTCGCACACACGAAGAGCTATTGGACTCTTTGCGACCTGAAAGTATCTATAATGCATTTAAAAGCTGGCGACAGTGGCAAGGGTTAGGCAAACAAAGCTTATTTGATAGCACCGTGCTAGAGAATGCCCTCATAGAGTTGTTCGATTTAATGACATTTGAAGAGGCTTATAAGAAAACCCATCGCCACATCACAATTACCGTTTCACCCGCCGATTTACATCAGCATTCTCGCCTCTTAAATGCTAAAACCTCCCCTAATGCCATTATCACCCAGGCTGTGCGAGCATCCTGTGCGGTGCCTGTGGTATTTAGCCCTGTTCAGTTGAAGGCCAAAGCGGCCAATGGTGACATTTTGCCCTATATACCGAACCGTCGTTTTGCTGATGGCTCGTTAATGGCCGACCTTCCCTTCGAGCGATTGGCAAGGTTATATGGTGTCAATCACAGTATCGTTAGCCAAACCAACCCCCTCGCCGTGCCTTTTATTGCTGCAAGCCGCATAGACGCGACCAATCTTTGGGACATAACTGCTCGTCATATTGGGCAACTTGCAAAAACAAACAGTATTTTTGCAATTGATATTTTCGAGCGTTTAACCTCAAATAAGAATGCAAAACTGGCTATACATAAAGTTAGATCTATTATTGACCAGCAATATGTTGGTAACATTAATATCTTACCAGAGCGCCAATTGCGCAATTTAGCGCAAGTATTATCTAACCCTACGTTGGAAAGTATCACCACATTGTTAGAAAGTGGTGAGAAAGCGACTTGGCCTCAACTCGATGTTATTGAAAGAAATACCAAAATCAGTGAAAATCTCAGGTATTATTTAAGCCAACTTAAACTAAGAGAAGCAAAAGAGCTCGGCCACGCGAGTTAAAATAGGCTTCCCATCGCGCTATTCCATGCGGTGTTATAACAATGATAAAGGATAACGGTGAGCGCGCAGAGTCAAAGCCCCGACAGCATCTACACGCAGCAAGTTAAAGAGCTCATAAACATGGTTTACCCTAAAGATGTAGGCTATGGCTCTGTATTTGAAGATGCGAGACACTTTTTTACTTTAACGCCAGATTTAGAAAAGCATGCTGACGACGTAAAAGCACAATTGGCGAAAGTAAACAATATCCCCAAAAAGGAGGCGCTGGCTGAACAGCTAAAAAAGCAGCTAAAGTCTGCCAATCGTAAATTAGAAGAAGAGCGATTGGCCCGACTAGCGCGCCTTGAGAAAGTCAGCGACAAGATTATTTCCCTTTGCGAAGGCGATAACTGGCAGGAAACTCAGCAACTTAGTGCAAAGTTTTTGGGTACCCTCATGCTGCTAACGCGTGGTGCAGAAGGCAATTTCGCGCGCATTCATCAGCGCTTTAAACCACTATACAAAGCGGTATTGACCCTACGCCTTGTAGACAGGCTAATGGAGCAAGACACCATAGCCCATACCTATTTATCGAAATACCGTGACTCTCTTTCTCGGTTCAGAGGCAATCGGTATTGGCGTGAAAAATGGCGGGTTGAATTAGGCATTCCTCTTATTACCGTTGCGCTACTTCAAGATATTGGTTTACAAAGCCCTGCTGCACTTACCTTGCTTAAAGGTGAGAATAACGATTTGGATGAATTTAGGTTACTTGAAGAAAGCCAACGAAAAGACCTACTCAAGCTTAATTACCATTTCACAATGAAGTACGTTTCTGAGGGCCTGGGCATTCCAGCGTATATTGGTAACGTTCGTGAAGAACGCGATAGATTTATTCAAACCCATAAAGATGCCAGTAGTTTCATTCAAGCTCTAATGAAAGATGCATTTTTGTCAAAAACCGGACTTGGTGAAATTGTAAAAATTCCACAGATTTACACGTCTATCGTGTTTTCAACGAAAACAGACTACAGCAGAAAGTCGCTGCCAAAAGGCTACCTTCTTATTGAACAGCTAGCGAAAAAAGGCGCGTTAAATAAAAAACTGGCTGAAGACTTTATCAACTTGGTGGGCTACTTTCCTCAGGGCTTCGGCATTACCTACATTCCCCTTAACGAAAACGGCCAGGAAAAAGAGCAATATGAGTGCGCGATTGTGGTGGGGTTAAACCCGCAAAAACCTGCTGAACCCATTTGTAAAATAGTGACGCGCAATCAAAAGTACATTACGGGCGGCCAACAAGAAGTGATCGTTAAGTCGCAAAATCTCTACTTCCCAGCCAATCGAAAACGATTAATGCGTGTCGGCAAAGAGCGTCTATCTGAAATTATGAGCCAGCTATCTAGCAACTTTACCCCAGACGCGATTGATGACCTCATACCCAGTTTCTGGGAGCCCTACGACTTCTTTGGCTATAAGAAGCATCAGAACTTGTGGAGTAAAAACAACTAGTGCCTTAACGGCACTAATTATTGTTAGTCGTTCGTTTCTGTAGGTGCTTTAGGCGTCGCTTTTGCAGACTCAGATGACGCAGACGCCGCCCCATTCTTGCCTGCTGCACTCGACGCGGTAGTGGCCTGAGCAGCGGTGGCTTTCTTCGCGGCTGGCTGAGTGCTTGTTGTGCTGGCAGTCGCCTTGGTTTTAGTGGCGTTTGAGGCACCGGTTCGTTTCACTGCGGTGGTTTTCGAGGCACTGGTTTTCGATGCTGCCGTGCTTCCCCTCTTGGCAGTGGTGCTCTTTGTCGCGGCGCTTTTGCTCCCTGCCGTGGTTTTAGCAGGTGAAGACGCTTTAGATGCACTGGTTTTCCGTGGGCTTTTCGCCGTCTCGGCTTTGGCTTTTTCAGCAGCCTGTTTAGCCGCCAGTATTGCCACCTGCTCTACCAGTAAGTCGACTTTAGCCGACAACGCATCAAGTTGCAGTTCGCGATTTGTCTGACGCTTATTACCAAATAGCATTGATACTACAGGTAACGTTGACACCAGTTGCTGAGCACTGTCTATCACAGTAGCAGGATGCCAAGTTTGTTTTAATTCAGTTTCAACTTGTTTCCCTTTAACTTGCATGCTTTCAAATGCTTCGTGGGTATCATCTAAGCGTTGACTTACCGTGTTCGCCGCAGACTCTAATTGTGCTGTGATCAAATCTGCGCCAGCCGTTAACCAGCCAAAAAATGGGGATGATTTGTATTTGTCAGACATATAACCTCCAACCTAAGAGGTGAGTGAAAACGAGGCGACACTCACCTACCTCGTTTAATGAAATGGCTCGACTATTTGTTCGCTGCTAACTTAGCTACAGCTTCAGTGAGCGCATCAATTTTTGCCGATAACTCGTCAATACGCTGATCGGCTGGCTCTGCATCTAAGCCGAGTTTTTTACGCACATCTGACACGCGGTTTTCTACGTCGTTAGTTGTCGACTTAAACTTACTACGTGCATCGTCTTCAAGGGTTTCACCTTTTGTCACTAGCTCATCGAACATTTTTGACGCTTCTTCGCTGAGCTTTTCGTAACGGCCTTGTGCTTCTTCAACACTTTTACCGTATGCGCCTAAGCCCGCTAGCCAAATTTTTCTCGCCATGTCTTCAGCTTCGTTAATTTTGCCTTTTATTGTGTCTGTAGTCGTCATCGTCAGCTCCTATGGGTGTGCAATTACTTCTTGAATACCTACTCACTATATTGATTACAATTAGAAACCGCATACTAAAAACAAAAAAAGGCACAATGTGCCTTTTTTAATTACCCTTTACGCCCTGAAACAACGCCCTGACGGGCACGTATATTCGGATTTTGTTAGTTCGTCTTTTTCTCGAGCTTACCCGCTAAATACAATACAAATGCATACTCTAACGCTTTCGACTCGTAACGCTTAAAGCGCCCTGATGCACCACCGTGACCGGCCTCCATGTCGGTTTGAAACAACAATAAATTATCGTCAGTTTTTAGCTCTCTTAACTTAGCAACCCATTTCATTGGCTCAAAGTATTGTACCTGTGAGTCGTGCAAACCTGTGGTAACAAGCATATTGGGGTAAGCCTGAGCTTTCACTTGATCGTAGGGCGAATAAGACAGCATATAATCAAATTCGTCTTTATTAGCAGGGTTGCCCCACTCTGTGTATTCGCCGGTAGTCAGTGGAATAGATGCATCGCTCATGGTAGTCACTACATCCACAAAGGGAACATGTGCGCTTACCCCTTTGTATAGCTCGGGTGCCATATTCACGATAGCGCCCATCAGCAGACCGCCAGCACTGCCTCCCATCGCGAAGACATTGTCTCCATCCGCATAATTCATTGCCACCAACCCTTTGCTAACATCTATAAAGTCGGTGAACGTATTTGTCTTAGCGTGCATTTTGCCATCTTCATACCACGCTCTCCCTAGCATTTGCCCGCCACGAACATGGGCAATAGCCACAACAAACCCTCTGTCTAATAAAGACACCCAAGAGGTTGAAAACGTGGGCTCTACCGTTGAACCGTAGGAACCATAGGCATATTGATACAGCGGATTAGTGCCATCTTTAGCAAAGGTACTTTTCTTATAAACCAGTGATACGGGCACTTTTTTGCCATCACGCGCAGGTATCATAACTCGCTCGGAACGATACTGACTGGCATCAAAGTCTTCAGACACCTTATTTTGCTTCATCACCTTTGTGTCTAACGTCACTAAGTTAATATCTAAAGTACTCGGCGGCGTCGTTAATGAGCTGTAATAAATGCGGAGGGTGTCTGTGTTTGTTTGCGTATTTCCTGTGAAGTAAGCCCCAAAAATAGGGTCTTCCATCGGTATAGTTTTTACTACATTGGTGTTTAAATTGTGCGCCACTAAGCGTTGTTCGCCGTTTTCCTTTTCTTTAAGCACCAAAAAGTCGCCCACTACCTCCATGTCTTGGATAAAGACGTCGGGGTTATGAGCCACCACTTCTTCCCATTGACTTACGTCGTCAGTGGCTGAGGCCGGTGCGCGCATTACCTTAAAGTTTTGTGCGTCTTTATTCGTTAGCACGAAATAGCTGTCACCTGATTTCGCAATATCGTACTCAACCCCATGCTCTATGGGTAAAAATATCCTTGTGGGTTTCGTCGGGGCGTTGGCGTCGATCAGCGTCGTCCCTGTCATATCGGTGTTGCTATGAAACACATAGATAACGTCATCATCTTTACTCTTACCTAAATAGGTATAAAAGGTGTCATCATCTTCTTCATACACTAATACATCGTCGGCTTGGGTCGTGCCAATTTTATGCCGATAGACTTGATAACCTAGCAAGGTTTGAGGGTCTTTTTTTACATAGAAAAAATGGGTGTTATCGTTTGCCCAGACAATGCCGCCTGACGTCTCGCTAATGGTGTCTGAGTAATATTCGCCGGTGTCAATATTACGCAACTTGATAGTGTATAAACGACGGCTTACGGTATCTTCTGAGTAGGCCAAAATAGCATTATTGCGACTCACAGCCACAGTACCCACTGAGAAGTAATCATGGCCTTTTGCCAATTCGTTTACATCCAGTAACGTTTCATCTTCTGCGTCTAACGTCGGCTTTCTTATATAAATAGGGTACTCGTTGTCGCCAGAATATTGCGTGTAATACCAATACCCATTATCCAGAACCGGCACGGTAGAATCGTCTTTAGGTACTCGAGAAACTAGTTCTTCATATAATGACTCTCGTGTATCGGCCAAAGGCGCCAGTACATTTTCTAAATACGCGTTTTCTTTCTCGAGATGCGCCAAAACTTCGCTATTTTTTCGCTCATCGTCGCGCATCCAGTAATAGTTGTCTGTACGTGTTATTCCGTGAGCGGTTAGTGGGTGTGGAACTTTCTTGGCCTGTGGAGCGGGTGTTTCTAAATTCAATTTCATTGTATCTTCTGCTAATGACTCGGATTGTTGCTGGTCGGGCTCGCTACACCCCATGATAATCATGCTACTTAACAAGGCGATTACTATTACTTTCATTCATATTTCCCTATTCTTTTGCGAAATTTAACAGCTTAAATTGAATTTCGAGTATATAGCGATGATAGCAAGATACCAACTTTCCACTCAGCATGGATAAATCCATCATAAAATGGCAGGAACGAAAAAGCCCCCATCGTATGATGAGGGCTTAGACAATATGAGCACCGTGGGGGAAAAAATTAATCGACTAAGTCGTTTGGCATGCTATCTCTAACTTCTTGCCAAACTTTGCCACTTTCTATTCCGTAGTTTCTCACAATCACTGGCACGCTGTCGTACTCGCCTTTTTCAGCGGCTTCAAGCAAATTGGCATAATAGGCCTTAGCCACATTGCGAGCTTGTGGATGAGAAAAGTAGAAACCACCGATTCTTGAATATAGGCCTCTAAACCCATTCATCATCAAAACAAACACGTTATTGTTTGATGCTAGCGCAAGGTCGTGGGTCATTTGATAATCAAACTGTGCGAAGGCCATGCCATCTTCTTCCACTTCTTTGTAGCGGGCAATAATGGTGGCAGATTCTTCAGGGTTATGTCTAATTGCCCCGCGGATGAATACCGCACTTAAATTTGTTCTTGCAGCAAGAAGGTTATCTACCAGTTCAGGTATGCCTTCTTGGTCAAGTCGCGCGAGTGTTTCAAGGATGTTTAATCCGCACGACTCCCAAAAATTGTTAACTTTGGTTGGCTTACCATGCTGAATCGTTAACCAGCCATCACGGGCAAGGCGCTGTAGCACTTCACGTAATGTGGTTCTCGTTACACCAATTAGCTCAGAAAGTTCTCGTTCTGCAGGCAAAATAGTGCCTGGAGGAAACCGTCCACTCCAAATCGATTCAACAATATATTCTTCGGCAAATCCTGCTGGACTTTGAGCCTTATAAATCATAACTAATCGCCTGCACGTTATTGTTATTTTACAACTGATTGTACCAGATGCCGTTTTATTATCACAATGAAATATACCACGTCTAGCAAAGTGTACTGTTAGGTTTTCTGCTGTGCACCATTCCACTGCCCGCAAACCTGGTTAATAATCGGTCAAACCGTGAGAATACCTGAGCAACTTTCGTAAGGTGGGGTCTGTGATTTGCTTTCTCAAGGTTGTAATATCGTGTACGCTTGAATTCGGACTATAATGACAGCAGCAAAACTGTCCCAATATCGATAACTTGGCTTCGATTTTATGGCTGTTTATGTTTGCAATAACCGATAACTCTTTTCGTACAGTGGCAAAAATGCCCTATTAGCGACTTTGTTGTAAAAGGAACAGGAACCCATGCAAACCTCAATGATCTCGGCGATCTATAAGAACTTTCTTGGGCACGCCCCAGATTGGTATAAAAAAACCATTATCGCCTTTCTGATTATCAATCCGGTGCTATTTAGTATTGACCCTTATATTGCAGGTTGGACACTCGTTATCGAGTTCATCTTCACCCTTGCTATGGCGTTAAAATGTTACCCATTACAGCCCGGTGGATTATTACTCATTGAAGCTATGTTTATCGGCATGACATCGCCTAGCCACATGATGCACGAGATAGAAGTCAACCTTGAAGTGCTCTTGCTGCTGGTGTTTATGGTTGCAGGCATTTACTTTATGAAAGACTTGCTCATGTTCTTGTTTACCAAGCTGGTGATTAAAGTCAAAAATAAGCTCATTCTTTCGTTGTCATTTATTTTTGCCTCAGCGTTTCTTTCTGCGTTCCTTGATGCACTCACGGTTGTTGCGGTGATAATAAGTGTTGGTCTTGGCTTTTATTCTATTTATCACAAAGTGGCGTCAGGAAAAGAATTTCACTCAGACCACGACCATACCAGTGACGATGGTGTTCACGACTTAGGCAGAAACGACCTAGAAGATTTTCGCGCTTTCCTTCGCAACCTTATGATGCATTCAGCGGTGGGTACTGCGTTAGGTGGTGTAATGACGATGGTAGGAGAACCACAAAACCTTATTATTGCCGACAAAGCGGGCTGGGATTTTGTTGAATTCTTCATCCGTATGGCACCGGTCACTCTGCCAGTGTTTGTATTTGGGTTGCTAACGACTGTGGTGCTAGAGAAAACCGGGTGGTTCACTTACGGCGCACAACTCCCCAATTCGGTGAGAGGGATATTGAGCGAGTACAACGAACATATGGATAAAGGCCGCAGTAAACGTGAAACTGCAAAGCTTATTGTGCAAGCATTAATTGGCGTATGGCTAATCGTAGGCCTGGCTACCCACATGGCCTCAGTAGGATTAATTGGCCTTTCTGTTATTGTGTTGGCTACCTCTATGAGTGGCGTCATCGAAGAACATGCCCTTGGTAAAGCATTTGAAGAAGCACTTCCTTTTACCGCCTTACTTTGTGTCTTTTTTGGTGTGGTAGCGGTTATTATTGACCAAGGCTTATTCCAACCGGTAATCCAGTGGGTACTAAGTTACGAAGGTGAAACCCAAATGGTCATGTTCTACTTAGCCAACGGCGTGCTTTCTATGGTAAGTGATAACGTATTTGTGGGCTCTGTGTATATCACGGAAGTGACTGCTGCATTACAAGATGGCCAAATCACCCGTGACCAGTACGATATGCTTGCTGTAGCCATTAACACAGGCACTAACCTGCCAAGCGTTGCAACGCCTAATGGACAAGCAGCCTTCCTGTTCATGCTGACCTCTGCCATCGCGCCTTTACTAAGGCTGTCTTATGGCCGCATGGTAATGATGGCACTTCCTTACACCATTGTGCTTACCATTGTGGGCTTGGTTGCCACCTACGTTGGACTGGCTGACATGACCCAATGGTTATACGATATGCATCTGATTGAACACCACACAGTGACTGATGCTGTGGGTGGCGCTGTTGCGCACTAAAAAGGCATAAATAGGGAATGATGAGTAAATTAAGTCAATGGGCTGAGCACAAATCGTCGTGGTTTGTGCTTTTCGCCACCTCACTGGGGCTGCAGATAGCTGCGCTGTATTTTCAATATGGAATGGGTCTTCAACCTTGCATAATGTGCATCTATCAACGCACAGCCATGTACGGCATCGTTATTTCTGCCCTAGTGGTATTAATTAAAAATAATGGCTTTACACGGATGTTAGGGTTTGCCGGTTGGGCTGTCTCATCGGCATGGGGCTTTTTAATTGCAAAAGAACATCTCACGATTCTTAATGCATCCAACCCCTTCTTTGCGAGCTGCGAAATTGTACCCAACTTCCCATCGTGGCTACCTTTGCATGAATGGATACCTGCTATCTTTGCAGCTAAAGGCGATTGTTTAGAAGACAGTTGGCAGTTTATGTCCATGGGGATGGCAGAATGGATGCAAATTCTCTTTGCCGCCTATTTTATCGTGTTTGCCATTGTATTTAGTTGTCGATTACTGGATAAGAAACCCTTTTGATAGACTTATCGATTCTTCCTTCAAGGTTACCCCCTATTCACACTGAACAAGGCCCGGTAACCATTGAACGCATTCATGCGAAGCATATTCACCCATTGTGCGAAGCATCTCAGCAAGCCATCCACCATGTTAAACCCTGGCTTGGCAGTACTTTGTGTCCCGTAACGCCGGCACTGGCTAAACAATGTGTAAACGACATGGAAGCGGCGAGAGAAGCTGGCTATGGGCTCACCTATTTGCTTATGCACGACGAAAAATGCCTTGGCATGGGTATTATTAATTACATTCACCATACCCATCTCACGGCTAATTTGGGGTATTGGCTAACCCCACAAGCCTGCGGAAAAGGCTTGGCCACTGCTATTTGCGAATCGCTAAAGAAATTAGCGTTCACCCAAATGAATCTGTACCGTCTGGAATGCCTTATTGAACCAAATAATAAGGCCAGTTTGCGTGTGGCAGAGCGCATTGGTGCATCAAAAGAAGGGGTATGCAGAAAACGGATATTCGGTCGCGACGCCCTGCTCTACAGCATTACTGTTTAAAGGCTAAAAGCAAGGCTCTGCAATAGTGTGCGTGTATTTACGCAGAGGTGGCAAATTAATCCAGGTCCTCTAGCGGCCACAAGGCAATATAGTTTTCAAACGCGTCTAAATCCACGTCGGTTTCGAATACGGTTTTGTTTCTCACTGACATGCCTTGCTTATGCATGGCGTGTTTCTTCCCCTTGTTTAACAAAGGGTGCCAAGACGGTAACCCTCGCCCTTCATACAAGCGCCGATAGCTACAACTGGTTGGCATAAAAAAGATATCTTTTAAATTTGCTTTGGTTAACTGCACGCACTCTGGCACTAAATGAGTTCGTTTGGTGTATTGGGTACACTCACACGACTTCGTATTAAGTAACGAACATACAATATTGGTGTAATGAATTTGCTCGTTTGCATTGATGTAATCAGTGGTTTCGGCTTCATCTTTAGCATCATCATCAATAAACTTATGCAGACAACACTTTGCACAGCCGTCACAAAGAGATTCCCACTCAGACTGCGTCATCTCTTCTAATGATTTAGTTTCCCAATATGGTGCCGTCATTAGCCTACCACCTGCGTGTTAATTTCAATGATCTTCTCTAGTGACGCCCTGACTTTATCGCCGGGCACAAGAGGGCCAACGCCTTTAGGCGTGCCTGTTAATATGACATCACCGGCATCTAAACTAAAAAACGCTGACATATGTGCAATAAGCGGAATAATTTTATGGAGCATCAGGGCACTATGGCCACGTTGCCTTAACTCACCGTTTATATGTAGGGAAAAGTGAATATCTTGTAGCGCTGGAAATTCGCTGGCAGGCACAAAACCTGACACTGGGCAGCTATTGTCGAAAGACTTCGCTCGCTCCCAAGGTTGCCCTTGGTTTTTTAGTGTTTTTTGTACCTCTCTCAATGTGAGATCTAGCCCTAATCCCACGCCCCAAATGGCAGCTCTAGCATCACTTTCGCTGGCCTTAGTGAGTGGTTTATCAAGCAAAATAGCAATTTCAAGTTCGTTGTGGCATTCACCTTGATCGGTAGGAACAACTAAAGGTGCATGCATGCTACATAGGGCCGCTTTCGGTTTCAAAAACAGCAATGGGGAGGTAGGGACTGCTGAATTCATTTCATCAATATGATCGAGATAGTTTCTACCAATGCACACCACTTTCCCTACAGGCATAGGTAATACATTGCCTAAATAATCTGAATGTTGGTACACCCTAATAGCCCCTTTTTATACGTTCTGATAAATACCCCACGGCCACGCCGAAATAACTTGAGCGATTCCATTTCATGAGGGTATGAAAATTATTGTAGACCAAATAAATGCGCCCTTCTTCACCGTCGGGCATTATAAGAGACGCATTAATTTCCACGGTGGGAAGTGCTCGACCATCGAAACGCCTCACCCCCATGTCTTGCCATGCGTGCAATGTGTGCATTTTGGATTTACTTAAGCCAAACTGGCTAATGGGTTTCGTGAGTTTCACTTGCCGCCCCCATGTCCCCGCGTCATCCCAGCCTTCTTTAGCCAAGTAATTGGCAATAGAAGCGAACACATCGGCGGGCGTGTGCCAAATATCTTTTTTCCCATCGCCATCATAGTCTACGGCATAGTTTAGGAAAGACATGGGCATAAATTGGCTTTGCCCCATAGCCCCTGCCCACGAGCCTTTTAGAGCATCACGGCTGACGTGGCCCTCCTGCAAAATCTTAAGCGCTGCAAATAGGTTATCTTTGAATAACTTCTCTCTACGCCCTTCATAAGCCAAGGAAGCTAATGCAGAAAGCACATCAAAATTGCCCTGAATTTTACCAAAATTTGACTCGTTACCCCAAAGCGCAACAATGAATCTAGGTTGCACTCCATATTGTTTACCAATTTTTTCGAGTAACACCTTATGGGTTTGATAGGCTTCTACCGCCTGCTTCACCTTCCAATCAGGCACACGGGTCGCTAAATAATCATCAAGGGTAATCTTTTTTTCTGGCTGGTTTTTGTCTGACTTGATCACCGTGGGTCGAAATTTGATGTTAGCGAAAGTAGTATTAATCCACGGCTGCGTAAAACCATGGCTAAGCGCTTCACTTTTTAGTTTCTGTACATAGGATTCAAACCCAGCTTGCGTTTTTTCCTCAGCCTGTATACTCGCGCTAACAAGGGCTAACCATAAAAGGCTAGCTAACTTTATACCAACTCCCCTCATCATTTCTTATCCGAAATCTCAGAGAGTCCCAGCGACTTTCGGTGTGCCACCAACAAGTCTTCTTCTTTTGGAGGCATTTGCAAATAGTAGCCTTCGTCAGTTAATGCGGTAACTAACTTTTGCTTATCTACATTGGCGAGTTTGTCGTGTTTATCTAACGCCAATATGGTCACTAATTCCCCAGAACCGAACATATTCATGAGCTCTTCGGGTACATCATCAAAGTGGCCTTTTTTGGGAACGTATAAATACATTCCCTGTTTCTTACGGGTTTTATAAATTGCACACAGCATTGTTTATCTCTTTTCAATAGGCAAATCGTGCGTTGTTTTTTTGAAAGGCAACGAAAACCAACGCAAAACATTATGGGTTAACGGGAGGTTGACCAAGCAGCGCTTCAACGTGAGGCTGGAACAAAGGTTGTCGCCAACCACTTAATACTTCAGGTTTAAGGCCCAATACACGGGTGTCATCGGTGGAAAACCAGTACCATTTTAGCAATTGATTTAGCTGTTTTTTAGACGCAATGACTTCGGTGGTAACCTCATTATCCTTAGCGATACGCTCACTTATGTCTTTTAACGACGCTAACATTTTCTTGTAATGAGGTACATCTATTAGGCGCTTAACCACAGGAAGCTTTAAAGAATCAGGCGTTGCCTTGTAACGCTCTCTGGCTTCCTCAACCAAGGCGATAATTGTTTCACCATACCGCCTTACACTTTGAGGGCTTAAGCCATGCATGCGTGATAGGCCCGCTTTACTGGTTGGCATTAACTGCGCGGCTTCAAAAAGGTGCAGTTCTTTAAACACAAAATTTAACGCCATGTCTTTTTCTCGTGCGCGAGCAAGTCGCCACGCCGCGAGAGATTGCAAGACAGTGAGCTGTTCGCTGTTTAAACGCCAGTTATTCTTAATTTGGAGATAAGCAAAATCTTCTGGCATTTGGCTACGCTTTTTCTGCCCCAGTAATTCAACTTCCTGATATACCCAATGTAACTTACCTGCCTGATTTATTTTTTCAACGAGTTGTTGATAGCAAGGCAAAAGGTAAAGAACATCGTTAGCAGCGTAACTCAATTGCGCTTCTCGCAGAGGCCTTGCTAACCAGTCTGTGCGCGACTCACCTTTGTCTAAACTGACTTCACACAGCAATTCAACCAGTTTGGCATAGCCAAGCGTGGCACCTAAGCCAAGGACACTAGCAGCGAACTGTGTATCAAAAACAGGGGTTGGTATGGTATCAAACGCTGATAAGAAGGTTTCTAAATCTTCAGAACAAGAATGCAGTACTTTCACCACATTTTCGTTTTCCATTAGTGCCACAAAAGGAGAAAGATCTTCAATTTCGATGGGATCGATAAGCACCAGTTGTTCGCCATCAAACAACTGAATGAGGCCTAAGTGCGGTGACAAGGTGCGCGTACGAACAAACTCGGTATCAAGGGCAATAGCAGGTTGAGTTTGCGCTATTGCACAAACGTTTTCTAGTTGCTCAAAGGTAGTAATTAGTTGATATTGCATAATAAAAAGCCGACTTACGTCGGCTTCATAATATATCAGCGTAAATAAACACTAATCACGAAGTTCCCGACGTAGAATTTTCCCTACATTGGTTTTTGGTAAATCTTCTTTGAAGACGACCTGTTTAGGCACTTTATAGCCGGTTAAATGACTACGGCAATGTGCAATAACAGCCTCAGGCGTTAGCGAGTCGTCGTTGCGAACAACAAACAACTTCACAACTTCGCCGCTCACTTCATGGGGGACGCCCACGGCAGCTGCTTCCACCACATTGTCGTGCATTGCTGCCACTTCTTCAATTTCGTTAGGAAACACATTGAATCCAGAAACAAGGATCATATCCTTTTTACGGTCAACAATATAGAAATAACCTTCATCATCTACCGTTGCAATATCACCGGTAGCAAGCCAACCGTCTTTGAGAATTTCTTCTGTGGCTTCTGGGCGATTTAAATAGCCCTTCATCACTTGTGGGCCTTTTACCCAAAGTTCGCCCGCTTCGCCTTTCGCCACCTCATTGCCGTCATCGTCAAGCAATTTAATGTCGGTAGAAGGTACTGGCATACCGATGGCGCCTTTATAGGCTTCAATTTGTGGTGGATTGACCGCAACAACAGGTGAACATTCTGTTAAGCCATAGCCTTCCAACAATACGGTTCCGGTAATTTTTTCCCACTTTTCAGCCACAGGGCGTTGAACCGCCATACCACCACCTAAGCCGAATTTAAAATTACTGAAATCCAGCTCATTGAACCCAGGCGTGTTTAATAGGCCATTAAACAAGGTATTTACACCCGGCAAAATGGTGAATGGGTATTTTCCTAATTCGCTGACGAAAGCTGGCATATCACGAGGGTTGGTAATAAGCAGGTTTTTACACCCATACTTCACAAACATTAAGCAGTTCGCAAGCAAGGCAAAGATATGATAAAGCGGCAAGGCCGTAACAACGAAGTCTTTCCCTTCTTCAATCACCGTTTCTAAAATGCCAGAAACCTGTTCTAGGTTCGCCACCATATTTCTATGGGTTAGCATTGCACCTTTAGACACACCTGTGGTTCCACCTGTGTACTGAAGAAACGCCAAGTCACCGTTTTTAATATCAGGGCGGGTATAAGTAAGTGATTGCCCTTTTTTTACGGCTGACATAAAAGACGTGGTTTCTTCTAAATGATAAGAAGGCACCAACTTTTTCACGTATTTAACCACGGTATTCACTACCCAACGCTTAGGCGCAGGGAGCATGTCGCCAAGTGACGTAAGAAACACTTCTTGCAGGTTCGTTTCTTTAATCACTTTTTCTAAAGTGCACGCAAAGTTTTCAACAATAACAATAGCTTTCGCATTGGCGTCGTTTAACTGATGCTTAAGTTCTCTTGCGGTATAAAGTGGATTCACATTCACCACCACCATACCTGCGCGTAAAATACCAAACATGGCTACAGGGTACTGCAGTAAATTAGGCATCATAATGGCAACGGCATCGCCACGCTGTAACCCGCTTGCTTGTAAATACGCCGCAAATTGTGCTGATAAAGTATCAAGCTCACCAAAGGTCATCGCTTGACCCATGTTAATAAAGGCTTCTTTATCTTTAAACTTCTTTACCGACTGTTCGAAAATATCAACGACTGAGTCATAACGATCGGCGTCGATTTCTGCAGATACGCGAGGGTCGTAATGTTTGAGCCAGGTTTTTTCCACCAAAACCTCCTTCACTTATTATTATATTGCCAAAAAGATGCGTCTATTTTTCACGCACCACTGCAACTGGTCTGATAACTTGCGAATAGTATAGGATGTGTAAAAAAAAATAAACGGTGTAGTTTACATTTACTCAACAAATTGTTGAATTAATAAACCAATTTCATCAGTTTTTTCCATATGGATATGATGTCCACCTTCAAATCCTACATATTGCGCATTTTTAAACCAATTCTTTCTTGCGTCAAAAACACTCTCGACATGCTTAAAACTGTTGGATGCTCCGATAAATAAGATGGGGCACGCTATCGAGGCCATCAGTGTTTTAGCTTGGCCTTCGGTAAGCCGCAAAATAGATTTCGTCCGCACACGAGGGTCGCTGGACCAGAAACAATGCCCCCCCGCATCTTGCGTTAAATTGCGCGACAAAATGGCCCGCGCATGTTCTTCCGGAATATCAGAAACGCGACATCGCGCGGATACAGCATCGTCTAAGTCTACCAATTGTAATCTGTTGCGCTGCTTTAACTTGCGGCTAATTAACGCCTCTCGCATTTGCGTCTGAGCCGAATCGTCCTCAAGCGTAAGTGGGCCACAAGCATCAATACTGATGACAGCGGATACATGCTCCGGGAATAAACCAGCGTACAAGCTTGCTAAAATTCCCCCCATCGAATGGCCCACTAGTATAACCTGTTCCCAGCCTTGGGTTTCAATTAACCCATGTAAATCTTGTAAATAATCAGCTTGATTATAGTGAGCGCCCTTAGGCCGGTGCTCTGAGCGTCCATGCCCCGCTAAATCAAGGGCGTAAAAGCGGAAATTATGAAAATAAGGCGCTAACAACCGCAAGCTTTCTGCGTTGTCTAAAAAGCCATGTAAACCTAGTACCACAGGGCCACTGCCTTGATTATCGAGTGCGGTTAACACGATGTGACCAGCGTTCAATTCGGTTTCAATCATACAACTTCCCTATATGTTATGGCGGCAACACGTTGCCGCAAGTTGGCATTATGGTTCCTCGAAAAACAAAAAAGGCGGCAATTGACTGCCACCCTTCTTTTACTTGTTAATCAGCTATTTCGTTTATTCTACACCCGGTTTACTGCCCGGCTTTTTGGGGTTGCCATCACGACCACGCACATTCACGTCTCGGCTAGTGGTAGGTGTACTAGGTGGTTTAATCGTGCCTTTGTAATTGCTATTGTCGTATTTAATAACACGTATACGGCTATGCCCGAAGCCCGGCCCCCACTGATTATAGCGGCCATAAAATGGCGAGAACCACCCTGTTCGATAGTTAAAATGGTACATGGTGACGTCATAAATTTCCTGCTTACGCCACATGTGGTAGTCGTCCACTAGCAGCGTTGGGTAAATATAAGGTTGCTCGCCTACCATGCCAGCGGTGGGCGCCACTAGCTTTCCTAAAAACGTAATAAGGCGACCTTCTTCGAATACGATAGGATCGACGAAACCATCAATTTGTGCTTTGAATCGCCCGGTTGTTTCAGCGCCCCGATTGGGTTTGCCGTAATTATTAAGAGGAAAATGAACAATTTCCACAAAGGTTTTATCTGGCTTATTTTCTACCCCTACGATAAGGCCGCCCCATCGTGCCGTTTGCCCCTGAGCGTTCGCCCCTGACGTCACGGCTTTTGAGTAGGAAATAAGAGAAGTTCCTTCAGGCACTTCAAGGCTATCTGGCACAATAGCACACCCGGAAAATAGTAATACACTAAAGATAAGTATATGTTTAATTTGCATAAAGCCTCCCGCCAGCATGCATTGCAATACGGCAAAATATAAACTGCAATAAGTTTAAGTCTAATGATGAAATATCCATTTATCTACCACTAAAACACTAGCACTTATACGGCATAAAAACCATAAGAGGATTACTTGGTTAGAAATATTTTAACTATACAAGCAACAACATAGATGCGTTGTGGAAGGGGAGGTGTTATCGCGATAACTGTAAAGTGTGGGTATGTATGTTTGGCCTTCACCCTCTTTCACCGTTTAGGCGTAAACGTCTACACCAAACATACTTTCTACTGATTCTCGCTGACTTTGCTTTTCAAAGCTGGTGTATGATGCAATCGCGTTTTTTGAATAACTATTATTGTCTTCGCGAATGAAGTCCTGGTAGGCCTTAGCGTTATCTGTACCCTCTTTATTAGGCGCAATAACAATGGCCTGATCAGTTTTCTGACCTTGCCTTGAATTGCCCTGTTCGGCATCTTTGTTTACCGGCGCAACTCGCTCTTGTACATTTTGCTGCGAATTGCGCTGTGAAGGTATAATAAACTGGTTATTAACGTCCATCTTCTTACATTATGAATAACGCTTATTTTACTTAGCACGCAAGTTCAATAAATGACTCCGATAAAAGTAAATAGGGTTTAAATAATTACTTCAAAGAAAAAAACCAGCAAAAAACATACCTACTCTAACGTTAAACCACAAAGACAAACAATGGCACCCAGTTCGCTGAAGTTTACTCGCGGCCTGGAAGCTTTTTCCAAGTGACCTTATCTCTTAAATAAACAGGCGCCACCTCCGCTGCCACCTTCACCTCGCCGCTAGCATAAAGCGACGAAGCCAAATCCATCATGAAAGCGGCATTCGGATAAAGCACTGTTATCTCGTTATCAGAAGGCAATAGCGCACCAAGCACTTCATAGGCTTGCCAGCCTGTACCTGCGGGAACGAAAGTATAGGCATGCTGATTAACATAGTCGGTTAATAAACGTGCGGCAACATCGGGTGGGCATACCTGCTCCTCAATCACTTGCTGGCAACTGCCCTCTTTTACTTGATAAACTGCAAAGTACACTTCGCCCATACGCGCATCTGTGGCACAGGCAATAAGCGTATTTTGACTGATGCTAGCGGCTTCAAATGCCATTGCTGCTAGGGTACTTACGCCCGCCACTTTTAACCCCGTGCCTAAAGCTAATCCTTGTATCATACCTGTGGCAATACGAACGCCTGTAAAGCTGCCTGGCCCCCGGCCAAAGGCCAGTAAGTCCAAATCGCTTAAGCTCATCTTCGCCTGCTTTAACACACTATCGACCATAGGCAGCAATCGTTGGCTGTGTTGTTGAGGGCAAATCTCAAACTCTTGAAATTGCTCAGTGCCATTGTTTAACGCGACAGAACACGCTTCTGTGGCTGTGTCTATTGCTAGTATCTTCATGAACTTCTTACTCTTCATCAATGTTGGCTAAGAAAGCTTCTACTTCATCTAAGCTTCTTGTGCGTTTCATGTCTGGTAAACTTCCAATGAAAGTTTTTGCATAAGGTTTGGTAACAAGGCGATTATCACAAATAACCAAAACCCCTTTATCCAACGGGTCGCGAATTAACCTTCCTGCGCCTTGCTTTAATGCAATCACCGCTTGGGGTATTTGAATAACGGCAAACGGATTAGCGCCCCGTTTTTTGACATCTTCCATTCTTGCTTGTAGCAAAGGATCATCAGGAGAAGCAAAGGGAAGTTTATCTATCATCACACAAACCAGATCGTTCCCCCTTACGTCTACCCCTTCCCAGAAAGCGCCCGTACCAAGTAACACGGCTCTCTCATCTGCAATATAGGCATCCAATAACGCTTGTTTAGTGGTGGTGCCTTGCACCAGCAATGGATTGTCTATCTCATCTTCTAACTTACCGGCAATTTCTCGCAACATGGCGTGGCTGGTAAAGAGCAGAAAACATCGTCCCTTGCTTGCCTTTATCAAACGCTTGGCCGTATTTAACAAGGTTTCACGCATAGAGAAGCTATTAGGTTCGGGTAAATATCTGGGCACACACAGCATGGCCTGTTCAGGGTAGTTGAACGGACTATCTAGCCCAAGGGTATGTGCATCTTCCAAGCCCATTCTGCGCTGAAAATGTTCAAAACCGCCGTTAACCATAAGGGTGGCCGACGTAAACACCCAACCTCTGGGGGGCGAAGTAACGAATCGTCTAAACTTGGCCGCGATTGAAAGTGGCGTTAAATGCATAATGAGATGACGATTTGTGGTTTCGTACCACAGACTCACATTCTCTTGCTTGTCGTTACTCAGGGCATCTAACTGCTCTCTCGCTGCCACTACCCGTTCGTAAAGGTTATCAAGATCTTTGTCGCGGCCAATATGAAGTTTGCACACCTCATGCAATACTCCAAGCGCTTCTGCCAGCTTCCCCACCTGTAACCGGACATCATCACGCGTAAGCGCTTCCGCCCAATTTCCTCTTTGCGGTGTATCGGGGAAAAGCAAACGTAAATCCGCAGCAATCATTCGACACTTGTCTGCGGCTTTATCTAATTGCGCTGCATCTTTCAAAACCGTGCGAAAAATGAGCGTAATATCTTTCGCTAAGTCTTGAATTTGCCGGGTAGACAGAGATTCACCAAAATAGTCACTGGCAATATCGGGAATTTGGTGGGCTTCATCGAAAATAATGGCGTCAGCTTCAGGGATTAATTCACCAAACCCTGTATCTTTCAGCGCCATATCGGCAAAAAACAGATGGTGATTGACCACAATAATATCGGCATCCAAGGCTTTGCGTCTTGCTTTAACCAAGTAGCATTCTTCGTAGTCAGGGCAGTCTCTACCCAAACAGTTATCTACTGTGGATGTGACAAGCGGTAGTACTTTGGCGTCTTCAGGCAACGACTTAAGCTCGCCCATATCACCGGATTTCGTTTCACTCGCCCAGCGTCTTACCTCTGACAGTTGACCTAACACCTCTTTTTCCACCAAGGTGCTGTTGCCGCTATGCTGCGCCACTCTATGCAAACACAAATAGTTTGCTCTGCCTTTTAAAAGCGCGGTTTTGCGCTTACTGCCCAATGCCTTTTTTACTAGCGGTAAATCTCTATGGTACAGCTGTTCTTGCAAGTTTTTTGTGCCCGTTGACACAATGGCCTTGCCTTCAGACATCAGAACAGGCGCCAAATAAGCAAAGGTTTTCCCCGTCCCCGTGCCGGCCTCAACCACCAAGCTGCTTTGTGTATCTATGGCCTTCTTCACTGCGTTCGCCATGTCAGTTTGTGCTTCACGAGGAACAAAGCCCTTTATGGCACTCGCGAGACGTCCGTCTGAGGAAAATACATTATTTATCGTGGGCATGGTTTAAGCGCTGTGATTACTTTTCTACGTTAGGCCGCGCATTATGCCAAAAAGCATATTGAATGCCCATTAAAGCTTTTAACTGCTGCAAAGCGTAGTTTACTCCCGTGGGCTAGCGTTCAAAAAAACCATCGACTAAATCCGCCAACGCTTCTTCTAGCTCTTCTTCAAACACATCAAGCTCGATGTCAAAACTGGCCAAGTACTTAGCGGCATTGTCACGGGACACTATGGCGTTTTTCATCTGAAACTCTAATTCAGGCAACGATTTATCGTAACGTGGTTTAATGGCCCACCTTAAACAGTGACCATGTTGGTCTTTTAGTTTCTGCTTGGCGAAGACACAAAACTCCTCGACGTAATCCGTTCCCTGGGGCCCTAGGCAACCAGGTTCAATGCGATACATCACCAACAGTCTTTTGTACAGGGGGAGTCTATTTTCCATTATGTCTTTGCGTAAGCTAAAGAATTGATTATGGGAAAATTTTGATCAATTTGCCAGTAGAGCATGCCTTCATGCCTATTTAACTGCCCTCTCCTTCTCATCGCTTTTTGAATAAGCGATTTAACTCACCCACACCTCAAACTGCCACGGAGAAAGCTTGCGAGTGGTATCAGAGGAAAACACACGAGATTCTTTGCTGCTCCAATGGGTATAGTTAGCCTCAAATAGAGGCGGTTCAAACGATACCGATACCGCTTCACTGGAAAAATTAATAATAACAAATACTTTTTCCTCTTTATTGTGGCGGACAAAACTGAACACCTTGTCCATTTTAGTATTCGGTATTTGCGTCATTCTGGCTCCGTAGTTGCCATTCCCTAACACGGATTTTGATTTTTTAAGCGAAATAAGTTTGCGATACAAATCGCCAATGCTGTGCGTTTGCCAATGGATAGGGTCACGCTCAAAGAAGGCTAGCCGTTTGCTTTCTCCGGCTTCTTGCCCATTGTGAATAAGCGGCACGCCTTCACCTAGAACAGACAACGCAATACAAGCTTCAAGGGCGTCGCCAAATTGTTCTCGCTGTGTACCATCCCAGGCGTTTTTATCGTGATTGCTAACAAACGTCATTCTCAGGGCTGATTTAGGCCATGCCCGTTCGTTCCAAGAATAGTACTTGCGAAGCCTGTCTAGCGAACATCGACCGTGGGCTAGCTCGTGCAATGTCTCATTCCAGCTCCACCCATAGGTCATATTAAAGGCCTGTTCGTGGAGGTCGCGGCTTTCCCATTCGGCTAACAGGAATACAGGCTTGATTGCATCAAGTGCTTGCCTCGCCTGAACCCAAAAGTCATTGGGTACGTAACCTGCTACGTCGCACCGAAACCCATCGATATCGAAGGCGTTCACCCAGTAACACATGGCCTTAATCATGTACTCTCTTAATCCTACTTGGTCATAGTCAAATTCAACAATGTCTGACCAATCCCACCATGGTGAAGGTCTAAAGTCGCCTTTATAGTCCTTTGCATACCATTGGGGATGCTGATCGACTAAATGGCAATCCCAAGCACTGTGATTGGGCACCCAGTCGATAATGACCTTCAGATGACGCAAATGGGCTTCATCAACCAGCTTTTTAAAGTCATTTTTATTGCCAAACTCAGGGTTAATTTCGAGGTAATCTTTCACGGCATAAGGGCTTCCCAACTTCCCTTTTCGATTCACTTCTCCAATGGGATGAATGGGCATTATCCAAAGCGTAGTCACCCCTAAGGCGGCTAAGCGGTCTAAGTGTTCGATAACGCCATTAAAATCACCAGAACGGGAAAACTGGCGGGTATTTATCTGATAAATAACGCCATATTGAGTCCACTTCGGTTGCTCGACCTTATACAAGTGTTGAGGTTGGTAATTTGATGTCAAAGGGTTCCCCTCCTTATGCGATAAGAATGTCACGGGAGTGCACGTCGTTCACTCGCGAATAACTGGCGGTTAAAAAGAATTACGTGCCTAACCTTAAAACAGCACACTCGATTTAACCCCCGCCGTGTATTCGTTCTTGCATGCTTTATTCAACGTTTTTAATTTTGTTTCTATTTACAAGCGCTTGCTAAAGTTGCTTGCCTCAAAGATAGCCGCTACAGTGAGGCTCAAACGACTCATTAGGATCCTTCATGCGCCTTGCTGTATTACTGTTTTTATTTAGCCTCATTGCTCAAACAACCTGTTTCGCGGCCTCTGTGTTTAAAGTGTCTAAAGGAGAAGATTATCTCTACGTGGGTGGAACACTGCATTTACTGAGCGAGTCTGATTACCCCCTTCCAACTCAGTATAGTCAAGCCTATGAGCAATCAGATTTGGTGATATTTGAAACCGATTTAGCAGCCCTTGATAGCCCGGAGTTTTTGCAGCATATGCTATCAGCCCTCACCTATCAAAAGGGTGAACGCCTTACAGATGCACTGAGTCAAACCACCATAACGTCATTAACCGCACATCTTGAAAAAAGAGGCCTGACGCTACAACAGTTTAATCATTTTAAACCCGCCATGATGAGTATGACCTTAAGCATGGTGGAGTTGCAGAGGATGGGGTTGACCAGCGAAGGTGTAGACAAGCACTTTCATCATAAGGCCTCGTTGGAAGGAAAACCCATTGCATGGCTAGAGACCCCGGAACAACAGATTGCATTTATCGCACAAATGGGCCAAGGGGATCCCGATGCATTCATGCAATACACATTAAAAGATTTAGCGCAGTTACCTGAACTACTGCCCGAACTTAAAAGTAGTTGGAGTTCAGGTGACTTAGATAAAATGTATAACGAGAGTTTGGCTGATTTTGCGGAGCAATACCCCAAGGTATTTGACACCTTAATCACGCAAAGAAACAACGCCTGGATGCGAGATTTAAACCATTACCTCGCTTCCCCTGAAGTGGAATTTGTATTAGTGGGTGCACTGCATTTACCGGGCAATGTGGGCGTGTTAAACCAGCTCAGAGAGCAAGGTTACGAGGTTGAAAAGGTCAAGTAGTGTAAAGATTACGGTGGCAGTTATCTTTTTGCATACATTTTGCGTAGACACACATAGTTAAAACTCGAAAAAACAAATAAATGGTGTTTTTTTATTTTGAATCTGGAGTAAATACTATGATTTTTAATGTGTTACGTAACGTTTTATTGGTAGGCGCACTGTCTGCTCTTACCGTTGGGTGTGCGTCTATGGGTGATGGTTCTGTCGCTGAAAAGCGACAAGCTATATTAGATATGCAACAAAATGCCCTTGCCCGCTTATACACAGAAAAACCTGACACACGCTCTCAAATTCGCGACGCGGCGGGTTATGCCGTATTTACCAATGCAAATGTGAATGTCATCTTTTTTGCTGCCGGCACCGGTTATGGAGTGGTGAACAATAATGTGACCGGCGCGAAAACCTATATGAATATGGCGGAAGGCGGTGTTGGCCTTGGACTTGGTGCGAAAGATTACCGAGTCGTGATGGTTTTCCACACACAAAAAGCCATGAACTACTTCATCGAAAATGGGTGGACCGTTGGCGGTAACGCTGACGCAGCCGCCAAAGCCGGTAATAAAGGCGCGTCTGCCGAAGGAGAAGGCTATCTCGGCAACGTGACGGTTTACACGATGACAGAGAGCGGTTTAGCCCTACAAGCAACCGTTAAAGGCACTAAGTTTTGGGTAGATAAAGCGCTTAACTAAGTGGTGTATGTACGCCAGCGACAATCAAAAGGAGGTTCTTAGCTTCCTTTTGATTTGTTCTCCACAATGTTCATCCACTGCGCTCGCGTACAGTTTTCCAATAATTCAAATACTTCTTTTACAATGTTTTTCCCTTGAACAAAAGCATGCTTTTCCGCTGCGTTATCAAGACGTGAGGCGAGAAGCTTTTCTCTGCTGCCATCTCGCCCGGGGTGGTTTGATAGAAAGACATCAATATTCTGCGCCTCAACGTACCCTTTCATGATTTGCGCCGATTCAGTGTACGACTGAATGCGCTGCACATCTGAGCCATAATTAAGACCCGTCCCACCCCACAACACCGCGCGATGAGGTTCATCACCATCATACACGGGGAAAACCAGCGACAATGTACCCGGCGTGTGACCAGGCGTGACATGGAAAGTAAGCGTTGTACCATCAATGTTAAGGGTATCACCATCGTTAACGGCCATATCTTTTTTTGGCTTTGCGCCCCAACGCCGACTGGCAAAACTGTCATGCTCCAGTAATTCCCACTCTAATTCACTCATGACGATACGAGGGTTATAGCGTTTCACAACCGCGTTAAAACCGCCGTAATGATCGCCATGGCCATGAGAGATAATTAAGTGGGAGACAGGTTTATCTTCTAGGCCAAGCGTTTTAAGCCCCGCAAAGATGTATTTTCCCGCTTGTTCGTCGCTATTAAGCGCATCGACCAATACGATGGTTTTACCGGTATCGATGGCCCAACTTGCTACATTCCCCGCCCCAACGTAATAAAGGTTGTCGAACACCTTTTGTGGCGGAATATGCCGGCGAGCGCGTCTATTCGTATTTCCCTTACTCGCTTTTCTTTGTTCAGTCAGTGATGGGGTGTCAGCAGCCCGGCGCTCGGGACGCGTGTCTTTACTTACGCCGGATTGAAACATATTGCGTGGTTCATGGCTGATATCACACAGGCTGGCCAGGCCCGGAAAGAAGGTAGCGCTTTCCAGCCCCTTTTCAGCATAGTCTTGTGCTGTTAACCCATCACTTTTGGCGCTATTGCTCAACAGCACAGTTGCCGTGAGCAATAACGGTACTGTTGCCTTTAAAATGTCCAATTCACCCCTAACCATAACCTTCTGCCATCCTCAACATATCCATACTCTGCATAGCGCATGGTTTTATCAAACGCATTGTACAGACCTGTCTGTAGTTTTACATTACGGGTAAGCTTGGTGTTGTAACCGATGTCGAACAATCCAATACCTGGCGATAATACCGAACGGGAAGAAACCGAAGTCAACGCCGCTTCCTCCCCTCTTACTGTCCATCTTGACCAGAGTTCGCCTGTATCTGAAAGGCGGTAGGTCGAATTTAAGGTAAAGAGATGCTTGGGCTGCTGAACCAACGGAAGGCCTTCATTATCCCCCGTGATTTGCTCTGAACGCGTGTAACTATACGCACCGTTAAAAGACCAGTTTCCTACGCTATATTTAGCGGCCAATTCCGCACCGTAAGACTCCGCTTCGTCAATATTAATATTGTAGCGGTCTGTATCATCTAAACAGTTCTCAAGCTCGCAGGACGCCACGGCTATTTTATCGTCAAAATCATTGTGAAAAGCAGTAACACTATATTCAAGGCCGTTGTCACCTAGGTAGTAAATCGCCACTTCTTTGTTCAACGTTGTTTCTGGTGCAAGTGCTGGGTTGCCGTAAATATCACCACCACGGCTCTCTTGAACCCAACCTTCTGCCATTTCACGAAGCTCAGGTGTACGGTACCCAGTGGATACACCGCCTTTTACTACCCAGTTATCGTTTATATTATAAACGGCGTAGGCACGTGGGCTAACTTGAGAGTCAAACTGTTGATTGTCGTCTAGGCGGATGCCTAAGGTAATGGCAAGATTTTCATTCACACGCCATTCATCTTCACCATAAACCGCCCATTGACTGTTTTCAATATGGGTAGCGTCAGCGCCATTCGTATCAAAATCGTCTAAAGATTCTTCTAGAAATTCAGCTCCCGCCGTAAGCATATGTTGACTATTTAACACGAAGGTCCACTGAGAGTTAACCACTAAATTATCAATAGTAATATCACGGCCCACGTTTTCCACAGACTCTTGCTGTATATAACTTCTGACCGTTGTATCTTCGTATTTACCCTCGTGAGTCAGTGCATAGGAATGCCTGTCACTGTTCGTTTCAGAGAGCGAACTGGTGTCGGGCAACGACTTACCCGGCGTTGATGTTCGCGTTTGATCTTGCACTATATATTCAAATGTTAGCGTATCTGAGGTGTTTGGTGTGAGGTGAAACGCCGTTCTTAAATTGCGTAACGATTTTTCCGCATAGCCGCGCTCAATCTCATCTTCTTCGCGCTTTTGATATAAACCACTGGCGGAAACACTGAGCAAGTTTTCAATTAAAGGGCCTGAAAACGCTAGCTGAACTTGGCTATCAGCGCCGCTATCTGAATTTTCCTGAATTTTCGTTTCCGCACGTAGGTTTCCACTCCACTTGCGATAGTTCTTTCGCGTGATGATATTGATAACACCGCCCATGGCGTCTGAACCGTATAGCGTTGACATAGGGCCGCGTACAATTTCTATACGTTCAATACTATCTAGTGGCGGAAGCCAATCTTGTTCGTAGCCTCCGCTTCCGTTGGGTTGTGATTCTCTTCCCGTTTGCTTTTTGCCATCTACGAGTATGCTGGTGTACTGTGCGGGCAACCCACGAATACTAATATCCTGACGATAACCGCCTCCCGTTACGGTAACGCCCGGCACATCGCGAAGGGCGTCCGTAATATCTTTATACGCTCTTTGTGCCAATTGCTTTCTATCAATAACACTCACAGATGCTGGCGCCTGTGATAAAATCTGCTCAAAGCCCGACGCGGTGACGGTAATGTTTTCAATTTTGTCGGTGTTAGATGTTTGTGCCCATACACTGTGAGAAAACAAAGAACATAGCGAAATGGTCAGGAACGTGGGTCTAAAAGTCATACTTAATCGTTTAATATGTAAGGATTAAGCAGATGATAATCATTATCATTCAAATGTAAAGAAAGGATTTAGCCTTTTTTAATTAGCTTTAGCACTAAACATCCACGTCAATGTGTTTTAGGCCATCGTGAGTTGAGGGGTCTTTTTTGTCTTTACCCGATTCAGATTGATTGTCTCGTCGTTCTATTGCATACGTTTGTTTAACACGGTCGAAGCTATCCTGCCCTTCTTCAGAAAAGTGTTCAGTCTTATTCGTCTTCTCTACCTTTTTAACCCGCTTATCTTCTTCCACTGGCACCTTGGTATTGCGGGGTAATATAGGAAATAACAAGTCATTACTCATGGGGTTTACTCCGGTTTCCCGCCATTCGGGTAGTTTTCACGTGGGCCTTTCTATTTTTTAGGCCTAATTAAGGGTTTAAAAATAGCCTTTATCCCTTCATTGAAACACAGGAAAATTAAGATCACCTTTGCTCAGATCAAAAAGTTTTACTATATACATATTAATTTAGACCTATTGGATAAAAAGAGTTCACTTTTGCCTTGCAAAACGTCAGTCAAACCGCTAATGTTTCAGCCGTTCGAAAATAGGATTAAATTTTTAAATGATCAATTGCGCTGCGAAACATCACCATCACCACATAGCATAACCTTTCAGGTTCGTGCTGGAAGGTCTATATTTCCTTCCAGTGGCGCAGATACCAAATTCTCGGCCCTCGGAAGGAAACTTCCGGGGGTTTTTCATTTTTAGCGCAATCACAAAGTTAACACACAACGTGTAAGGAACGTTTCAATGAGTAACAGCAAAAGACTTCGAATTGCCGTACAGAAATCAGGCCGCTTGAGCGATGATAGCATCGCCTTACTTAAAGCTATCGGCATAAAACTGAATATTCGTGATCGCTTGCTGATTGCGCATTCGACAAACGAACCTATTGATTTGCTTCGTGTTCGTGATGACGACATTCCTGGTCTCGTCATGGATGGCGTGGTTGATTTAGGCTTTATCGGTGAGAACGAGCTGGAAGAAAAGTCCCTTGAACGCAAAGCCGCTGGCAAGCCATTTGAGTATGAAACATTACGTCGTTTAGATTACGGCGGTTGCCGTTTGTCTATCGCAGTACCAAACGAAATGGAGTACGAGGGCATTCAGTCTCTAGAGGGTAAAGAAGTTGCCACTACCTACCCCTATTTACTAGAGCGCTATTTCGAGGAAAAAGGCATTAACGCGAAAGCGGTAATGTTAACGGGCTCCGTTGAAGTTGCACCTCGAGCGGGTGTTGCCGACGCTATTTGTGACCTTGTATCAACAGGGGCGACATTAGAAGCCAATGGCTTAGTGGAAAAAGACGAAATATTCCGTTCTAAAGCGGTGCTGATTCAACGTGCTGACGGCGAAATCAGTGATGAAAAGCAATCGCTTATCAACCGCCTAATGCCTCGTGTAGACGGTGTGTTACTGGCGAAAGAAAGCAAGTACATCATGCTACACGCACCGAAAGCCTATTTAGAGCAAGTAAAAAGCTTGCTACCGGGTGCCGAAAATCCCACTGTACTGCCCCTTGCTGGGAACGATGAGCAAGTGGCCATTCATGTTGTTTCAACAGAAACTTTATTCTGGGAAACCATGGAAAAACTAAAAGCCCTTGGTTGTAGTTCTATTCTTGTAATGCCCATCGAAAAAATGATGGGCTAAAGGCAGACGATTATGATTACTTGGTCATCTCTCTCATCTGACGAGAAAAAACAAGCGCTAGCGCGCCCGGCTATGGCCAATAGCCAACAATTGAAGCAAACTGTTAGCGATATTATCGCGAAAGTTGAAACGAGTGGCGACGAGGCCGTACTTGATTATACTCGCACGTTCGACTGCCCTGATTTGCAATCTCTTATTTTATCTCAAGAGAATATTGATGCGCTTGCAGCGCAGGTTACCCCTGAGGTAGCCGCTGCAATTGATACTGCATTTAACAACATCAAGCAGTTTCACGAGGCTCAATCGCCTACTGATATCGCACTTACCACCACGCCTGGCGTAGACTGCGAGTTGCGTTTTACCGCCCTCGACGCAGTGGGGTTGTATATTCCTGGAGGCAGTGCGCCTCTGCCCTCCACGGTATTAATGTTAGGCGTACCCGCATTGGTGGCGGGCTGTGAAAACAAACTCCTTTGTACGCCGCCAAACAAAGCGCAATTGATTGCTCCTGAGATTGCTTACGCCGCCCGTAAATGTGGCATTGATAAGATATTTTTGTGTGGTGGCGCGCAAGCTATTGGGGCCATGGCCTTAGGGACACAAACGATTCCTCAAGTAGACAAAATCTTCGGCCCTGGTAACAGTTTTGTTACGGAAGCCAAGCAACAGGTTAGCCAGCGTGCTGACGGTGCAGCCATTGACATGCCTGCAGGTCCTTCTGAGGTATTAGTACTCGCCGATGCCTTGGCTGATGCGGAATTTGTGGCCGCAGATTTATTGTCTCAAGCTGAACATGGCCCAGACTCACAAGCGATTTTAGTCAGCGACGATGCAACCCTTATTGCAAACGCAAAAGCGGCTGTGGAACGTCAGCTAGCCACACTTTCACGCGCAGAGATTGCGCGCCCAGCAATGGAAAATGCGCGCTATATTCTCGCCGGCTCGATTGAAGAAGCCATTGAGGTAAGCAATGCTTATGCACCAGAACACTTAATTGTGCAAATTGAAGATGCCAGGCGCTATTTATCGAAAATCAAATACGCAGGTTCTATTTTCTTAGGCCCCTGGTCCCCTGAATCGGCTGGGGATTATGCATCAGGCACCAATCACGTGTTACCCACGTATGGGTATGCTAAAAACTATTCGAGCCTAGGCTTACTAGACTTCATGCGCCGCTTTACCATTCAAGAGTTAAGCGCTGACGGTATGCGTAATTTGGGCCCTGCTATTATGGCGTTGGCCAACGCAGAAGGGCTAGATGCACACGAACAAGCGGTGGCGCTTCGCATGAAGAAATTAGGTTTTGGAGGCAATGCCTAATGTCTAAACTTATTGACACACTCATCAATGAGAACTTGGTACCTTTAAAGCCATACGAATCCGCTCGAAGGCTGTTTTCAGGTGGACAAGATTGGTTGAATGCCAATGAAAGTCCGTTTGCTAATGAATACCACGTTGATAGTAGTAATTTTAATCGTTATCCATCATGCCAGCCTACCGGTGTGGTTGAAGGCTATGCAAATTATAGCGGTTTAGATGCAAGCAATGTCTTGATTACCCGAGGGGCTGATGAAGGTATCGAACTGCTTATTCGCACTTTCTGTACACCAGGTAAAGATAACATTCTGATTTGCCCCCCCACATACGGCATGTACGCTATTAGTGCCGAAACCTGTGATGTGGGCGTTAAGAAAGTGGCTTTGAACGATGACTTCAGTCTAAATGTTAACGCCATTTGCGCTGAAGAACACGTTAACATTATTTTTATTTGTGCACCGAATAACCCAACGGGCACGTCGGTCGCCCGCGAAGACATCAAAACCGTGTTAGAACACTTTGCGGATACTGCACTGGTTGTTGTAGATGAAGCCTACATCGAATTTGATGCTAGCAATACATGGGCAACAGAAATAGCCAACTACACGAATCTTGTTGTGCTTCGCACGCTGTCAAAAGCCTTTGCACTGGCAGGGTTGCGCTGTGGTTTCACCCTTGCTCAAGAGCCCGTCATTCAAGCACTATTGAAAGTGATTGCACCCTACCCAATACCTGAGCCTGTTGCACAAATTGCGGCTAATGCACTGTCTAGTGATTCGTTGGCGCTAATCGCGCTACAAGTTGACACAATTAATCGCGAAAAAGAAGCGCTGGCTGAATCACTCGCAGCCATTGAAGGATTTACCCTGGTGGGTGATAGAAAAGCTAACTTCATTTTGTTTAGGTACGCAAAGTCTGCCGAACTCATGCAGTTTTTAGTTAGCCGAGGCATGCTTATTCGCGATCAATCGAAACAACTTAATTTACAGAATTGTTTGCGAGTTACGATTGGCACCGAAGAGCAAAATCAGCGCTTGATGCAATTAATTAATGAATTTTTAAATGAGGACGCGGCATGAGTCAGCAAGCCATTTTATTTATAGACCGCGACGGCACCCTAGTTGAAGAGCCGCCAGTTGATAAGCAGTTAGACAGCCTAGAGAAGCTTGTTTTCGAACCCAATGTTATACCTGTATTGCTTAAGCTAAAAGCCGCAGGCTACAAATTGGTTATGGTAAGTAACCAAGACGGCTTAGGCACAGACAGCTTCCCGCAGGAAGACTTCGACAAACCACACAATGCCATGATGGCCATTTTTGAAAGCCAAGGCGTAACCTTTGACGACGTGCTGATTTGCCCGCACTTTGATGAAGATAACTGCACCTGCCGCAAACCGAAACTTGGATTGGTGAAAGATTACCTCCAACAGGGCAAAGTAGACTTCACACGTTCATTCGTTATTGGTGACAGAATTACCGACGTTCAGCTTGCTGAAAATATGGGTATTCGCAGCTTTCAATACCATCGCGAAAGCTTAAACTGGAATGATATTCAGAAAAGCCTGTTAGCATCGTCACGCATTGCTGAAGTGGTTCGCACGACGTCTGAAACCGACATTAAAGTTCGCGTAGACCTAGATTCGCAGGCTAAGTCGACTATTCAAACTGGCCTAGGCTTCTTCGATCACATGTTAGATCAAATTGCCACGCACGGCGGTTTCGAGCTCAATGTAACGGTAGATGGCGACTTGCATATTGACGATCACCACAGTGTTGAAGATACCGCACTTGCATTAGGCGAAGCACTTAAAAAAGCCTTAGGCGACAAGCGCGGCATTGGTCGTTTCGGCTTTGCGCTGCCAATGGATGAATGCCGCGCTGAATGTATTATGGACATTTCAAACCGTCCATACCTTAAGTTTGATGCAGAGTTTAGCCGCGATAAGGTAGGCGAGATGGCCACTGAAATGGTACCTCACTTCTTCTACTCATTGGCACAAAGCATGGGGCTATCACTGCACCTTTCCACCAGCGAAGGTAATGCGCACCACCAAGTTGAAAGCTTATACAAAGTCTTTGGCCGAGCACTACGTCAAGCCATAACACGCCAAGGCGACGCACTACCTAGCAGTAAAGGAGCACTATAATGTCAGTGGTAAACACTAGCCAACGACAAAAAATAGTTATCGTAAATACTGGTTGCGCGAATATTTCATCGGTACGTTTTGCTCTTGAACGTCTAGGTGTTGAAGTCGATGTATCTGACGATGTGAAGGTGATTAAAAGCGCAGACAAAGTGTTTTTACCCGGTGTAGGCACAGCAACAGCGGCCATGGCTAGCATTAAACAAAAAGCGTTAGTTGATGCGCTTCAGACGCTTACTCAGCCGGTGTTAGGTGTGTGCTTAGGTATGCAACTAATGGTGAAAACCAGCGCAGAAGGCGGATTTCAAGGCACGGGCAACATTGAGTGCTTAAACCTAATGCCCGGCCATGTTGCGCGCATGGAATCAAAGGGTGTGCGTTTACCTCATATGGGATGGAACACTGTCTCTCACAACAGCGAACATAAAGAAGAAAGTTTATTTAAAGGTATTCCTCAAGACACCTATTTCTACTTTGTACATAGCTTTGCAGTGCCGGAATACGAGCACACGCTGGCCAGCTGCACCTATGGAAATACGTTTTCTGCGGCGATAAATAAAAACAACTTTTACGGGGTGCAATTCCACCCAGAACGCTCTGGCGAAGCCGGAGCCCAACTTCTGACTAACTTTGTGAATCTATAATGATTATTCCAGCGATAGATCTTATTGACGGACACGTAGTGCGCTTATATCAAGGTGACTACAAGCAAAAAACCCAATACGAACTGGACCCCGTAGATGTGGTTCACGACTATGCCGACCAAGGCGCAACCTGGCTACACATTGTTGACCTTACTGGCGCTAAAGACACCAGCAAGCGCCAGCTAGAATTGATGAAAGCCATGGTGGATACCAAGCGCATGCAGTTTCAAGCCGGCGGCGGTATTCGTAGCGAAGAGGAAGTCGCCCAGCTTCTAGAAACCGGCGTTAGCCGTGTTGTGATAGGTTCACTAGCCGTAAAACAGCCAGAACTTGTTAAGTCTTGGGTAGAAAAATACGGCCCTGAGCGCATTGTGCTGGCCCTTGATATCAATATTAGCGAAAGCGGTGAAAAGCTTATTGCGACGCACGGCTGGCAGGAAAACTCAGGCGTGGCGCTTGAAGGTTTGCTGGAAGACTTCGCTACCGTTGGTGCCAAGCATGTACTATGCACTGATATTAGCCGCGACGGCACGCTGCAAGGCGCGAACACAGAGTTATACCAGGAGATGGCGACGCGTTTTCCTAATGTAAGCTGGCAAGCTTCTGGTGGTATTGGCAGCATTAACGACATCGAAGCACTTAAGCCCACTAACGTTGGTGGCGTTATCCTTGGCCGCGCCTTACTTGAAGGTAAGTTTACCGTGAAGGAGGCTATCGCATGCTGGCAAAACGCATAATCCCCTGTTTAGACGTACGCGACGGCAAAGTGGTAAAAGGCGTACAATTTAGAAACCACGAAATCATCGGTGACATTGTGCCCCTTGCCGAGCAATACGCGAAAGCGGGTGCCGACGAACTTGTATTTTACGATATTACCGCAAGCTCAGATGCGCGCGTAGTTGATAAAAGCTGGGTGAGCCGTATCGCGCAAGTTATCGATATTCCGTTTTGTGTCGCTGGCGGCATTAAAAGCATTGAAGATGCTGGGCGTATTTTGGAAATGGGCGCAGATAAAATTTCAATTAACTCTCCTGCCCTAAATAACCCAGAGCTTATTAACGCGCTGCACGATGTGTATGGCCAACAGTGCGTGGTTATTGGAATCGATAGCTTTTACAACGAAGCGACTGACCAATATGAAGTGTACAAATTTACCGGTGATGAAAACCGCACGCAGAAAAGCCAGTGGCAAACCATCGACTGGATAAAAGAAGTTCAGTCACGGGGCGCAGGTGAAATTGTGCTTAACTGCATGAATCAAGACGGTGTGCGCAAAGGCTATGATGTAAAACAGTTGAAAGCCGTACGCGACGTATGTGAAGTACCGCTTATCGCCTCTGGGGGTGCCGGCGAAATTGCCCACTTTACCGACGTATTTCAACAGGCGGATGTAGATGGCGCATTGGCGGCTTCCGTATTTCACAAAGGCATCATCAACATTGATGAGCTAAAAGCAGAACTAACTAGCAATGGCATTGCCATGCGTAAGCGTCACGGTTTAACGGCGCAAGCGGAAGGAGTAAACCCGTGATCATTACTAATGAGAACAGCAATAAATTAGCCTGGGACAAAATGGACAACCTGCTACCTGCTATTGTGCAAGATGCACTATCGGGCAAGGTGCTAATGCAAGGCTACATGGATCAAGACGCGTTATCTAAGACCCTTGAGACAGGCAAAGTCACGTTTTTCAGCCGCTCGAAGCAGCGCCTTTGGACCAAGGGTGAAACATCGGGACATACACTGGATTTAGTGAGTGTCGCCTGCGATTGCGACCAAGATTCACTATTAGTCCTTGCCAACCCCAATGGCCCTACCTGCCACACAGGTGCAGAAAGCTGTTGGTTTGAAGGTAATACCCCTGCATTTACCTTCCTAGCAGACCTAGAACGTGTATTGGCGGCTCGTAAAGATGCTGACCCGAAAAGCAGCTACACCGCTAGCCTTTATAACAAAGGTATCAAGCGTATAGCGCAAAAAGTAGGTGAAGAAGGCGTAGAAACCGCACTTGCGGCTACAGTTCACGACAAAGAAGAGCTTAAAAACGAAGCCGCGGATTTGTTGTATCACCTAACCGTACTGCTTCAGGCCAGTGATATGTCGTTAAACGACGCGCTGAATGTGCTGCGCGAGCGTCATAAATAATTCGTCATACGAATAATTTATTAAGATAAAATGCCCTTATCGCTTCATGCTTTAAGGGTATTTTTTCGCAAGTGTATCAGAATTGGCGCTTATTTCTGTGCCTACATAAGGCATATTTTCGCCAGCCATTCGTTAAAAAGCGATGACCCAAACTAAACCAGCACGGCTCTCTCGTTTATAGTACATCGCTTTCATTCATTTGTAGGCGCTCCACATGCATAAGTTTAGCTTATCACTAATGACCGCCAGCACACCATTCTTAGCATGCGCTTTTGGCTTGTTAGAAGTAGGACCATCCCCCTCTAGTACATTAGTGTTCTTGGTAATAACATGGCTCTGGCCGTTTTCATTTCGCCTTACTTCCCGCGCCTCCTCATTGCCACTCCTCGTGTTTTTAGAAGTCACTTTTATAACTGTATTTTGTATCGTTCCCTTCATACCAGCCCCACCCATCGTGTTATAGAACCTTAGTGTGGCGAATTTCCCTTTACTAAACCAACGATAAAAACTAACGTATAAAATAAGCTGAACTTATAGTAGAGCAATCATGGATAAGCGATTAAAGTGGCTGAACAATTTGCTTTGTTTTGAAGTAGCCGCACGCAACGAAAGTTATAGTAAAGCCGCTGAAGAACTTCATATATCGCAAGCGGCAGTCAGTCAGCAAATGCGTCAACTAGAAGCTAATTTGGGTATTAGCCTATTTCGCAGACAAGGCCGAAAAATGTTATTAACCGCACCGGGTCGTACACTTCTAGCGTCGTGTAAAAATGGGTTTAGCGAAATCATTAACGGCCTAAACCAAGTGCAAGAAGAGCCCATAGAAGGCAGCTTAACCATAAGTTCAACGCAAGCGTTTTGCGCGCTGTGGCTTATGCCTAATTTATTCGCGTTTTTTAACCTATTCCCCGATATAAACGTTAACATTCAAGCATCTAACCGCATTGAAAACCTTCACGATGGCAATATTGATGTTGCCATTCGTTTTAGCACGTCAACAACGTCATTGCTTGATGACACGCTTGTTGTAGAAAAGTTTGCTGAGGACGGCGTAATACCGGCCTGCTCTCCTGAGTTTCAGTCTAAAATGCAACTTAAGACAGTCAAGGATTTACTAAACGCGCGGTTGCTTTCGTTGGCCTGTGAAGAAAAAGCAAACTGGGAAAATTATTTCGAAAACGACAAAATAGATTTGTCTAACACCGTGCTAAATAAAACAACAGTATCTTCCAGTGACCTTGCCTTAAGCGCAGCGTTGGCTGGTCAAGGGGTAATGCTGGCAGGTGATTTTATGATAAGACAATATCTAAATTCTGGGCAACTAGTTATACCGGTGGCAAAACCTCACCCTGTGCGCTGGAAGTATCACTTTGTATATTTGAAAAACTCCCCAAAACAGCAACGCATTGCTCATTTTTGCGATTGGCTAAAAAAACAAATGACCGCCAATGAGGTTAAACTGTCGAGCAAAGAGCTACATTACCTCGTTACACAATAAGGGAAGCGAAAGCTTCACGCTGTTCTAAGCATTAGATTAGCTTGGATCTCGTTTTTACTGGCTCTTTCTATAAGTAGCACTCGACTTAAGACAGACATCACTCGACACAAGACAGGCATATGCGTTTAATCAAATCTGGCACGCTCGGCACAAGACAGACATATGCGTTTAATCAAATCTGGCACTTTGACAGGCAAGATTAGTAGCACACGATGGCTGTTTTTTTAGTTGGTCTATCACTAGCTGCGAGATAAGTGCCTGTCTTGTTAATGCGCTAAATTAGTAAGCCGCGTTAGAAAATGCCCCCATAGCTACTTGCTTTAGGGGCATATATTCTATTTAACGCTCTATTTCTCGCACCACCTGCCCATAGGCCAATAGGGCGAATAACCCAGTTCCGCCCACAATATTTCCCATCAAGGTTGCGCCAATTAAAGCGACAGTTTCAGCAGCACTAATGTGCCCTTGAAGCACTAGTAAAAAGAGCTCTGTTGAACCCGCTATTACGTGGGTAAAGTTACCTATGGCGATAAGGTACGTGAAAATGACAATCATCAACACTTGAGAATGTTTCACCGATGGCTTCATCCACACAATAGCGGCAATAATAAAGCCTGAGGTTATGCCATAAGAAAACGCTTCTGAAGCACTGAGCTCGGCGTAGTGTTTGGAAATGGCTGTCATTCCCTCCACCAGCTCGGGAGGAACAGCTTGTAAGGTGTAGCTGAATACCGCGGCCAAAAATGTACCCACCATATTAGCAGCAAACACAATTAACCATAACCTTGCTATGCACAGCGTCATATTCACAGAAGGTTTGCTAAGAAGCGGTAAGATGACAGACAAGGTATTTTCAGTAAATAGCTGAAGCCGACCAACAATTACCAAAACAAAACCAACGGTATAGCCTAAATTTTCTATTACGAACTGGTATTGGGAATCTTCAAATAGGTGATGCAAGATCCCTTCAGCTAAAATGGAAAGAGATATGCCGATACCCGCTGCTACGCCTGACCACCATAAAGACATCACGGGACGCTGAAGCTCTTCTAATCCCTCGCGATGTACAATGGCATAAAGAGAAACTGAATTTAAGCTTTGGTTGTCCCTTACATCTTGTTCTTCGGTGTGACTTAATGCCACATCTTTTTCTCTATCTTTTGACTGCTGCGATTTTTCAGTCATCAATGCCTCCAGCATAGTCCAATAGACTCACGTCCTACGTTAAATCACTAAGAAATTGGTACGTGTTGCACCTGGTATTTCGGTCACTTTAATATCTGTTGCTTGACGAATAGACAGTCACACAAAATAACCTCGACTCAAGACAGGCATATGTATTCATATCAGTCATTGTGACAGGCAAGATTAGTAATATACGGTGACTGTCTTGTTTTGAGTTTTGTATTGAATTGCTTCGATAATATCGAGGACCGTCGCAATTGCGGTACGATAAAAAGCCTCTAAACCATTAAGACTATGAGAGCTTGTGCGTTTATGCTGAATATGTATTTAGTAAAAAGAGCCTATTAAGAGAACTGAAGAGATTGGTTCAATTGGCCTCTAGAAGAGCCCGTGGTTTAGAGTTCATTATGAAAGGCTATGCGCATTTTTTATGTTCGAGTATGCTAGCACTAACTGAAGTTGAGAATTGTGTTTCAATGGTATTGACCATCAGTTGCCAGCTAGCTTCAGTTAAGCCCGCTCGTGTAAGAATAGGCTCACTATTAGCCGAAATAGAACCTGGTTTATCTTGCCGTATACTCCTACCAGTATCATCCACAAGTTGAATATAATCTTTTAATTCAAAGCGTAACCCTATGTGAGTACGTTCTCGCGAGCCAATAAAAGGCATCAGTTTTTTAGGTTGAACATTATTTTTCACGGCTTTAATGCGACGCTTTATACTCGTATGTGGTGATGTTTCGAGCGTTTTCGCTACACCAGCTCGAATAGGATTTAAGTCTACATAGGCCATGCAGGCTAGAAGGGCTGCTTCATCAAGTAAAGCCTGAGATTTGAACCTGCCCTCCCAAAAGTGCCCGGTACATTCATCTTCCTTATTCGCCATACGAGCTATGTACTCGTTGAGCAAACGCATAAACCAACTGATGCTATAAAGTCGCTGGCGGTAAACCTTCACTAAAGCTTCTACGCTCTTCAACTCTGCTTCCGACAAGGTATGGCGTTGCTTGGTGTCTACATAGCGACGACTGAGTACCGTCCCCTTGTGAAACCTATGCCAACGTGCAAGTACTTCATCATTATTCAGTGCTAGAGCTTTGGCCTTGTTTACGTGCAGTACTAAGTGCGTATGATTACTCATAATAGCAAATGCACAAATATCGATAGCAAAAGAAGTGGTCAGTTTTAGCGCCCTATCTTCAATGACTTGGCGCCTATGCTCGTAGCATTTACCAGTCAACTCATCTACCCCACACAAATATGCACGGCGAACACACCGCGAGACACAATGATAATAGGGCGTGCTTTCTAAACAAATAAGGGATTTACGTGGCTGTGGCATAACAATAAAACATTCTTTAATAGTCTCACTATTGTGCACAGTGTTGAAATAACTGGTACTGGCCGAAGGACTAGAATAGATATTACTTTTAAACAAATTTTATAAGAGACACGAGAAGTGCCTGTCACGTTAATGCTGCGAGAAGTGCCTGTCACGTTAATGCTGTGCCTGTCTCGTTAATGGTCTCGTTAATGCGCTTCAATGCGTCAATGCTGTCATGAAAAACAGCAGTCCAGCGCGTTTGAAACTCATTTAAACGCAAACAATTCAAACACTTCATTATCTCTTATTCCATCTAAGTTTAATCCTTCACTGCGTGTCTAATGTATACTTTAGTCGTACCCTAAAAAACAAATAGTTAAATACACCTGCCTACCTATATAACGATAAAGGGTGATCGCTAAAGACATAAACTCAGGAACACACATGAAACTATTCCCGATTTCGGCCCTTGCTGGCGCCGTTATATTTTCTCTTCCTAACTCGTTGTCAGCACAAGAAGCTAACTCCGAGATAGCAGATACCTCTTCTGAAGACGCAGAACAAATTGTAATTTTAGGTAGCCGCCGCCCAGGACGCTCGGTGGTAGAAAGCAATGTACCTATTGACCTTATCGGCGAAGACATGTTGCAAGCTGGCGGTTTTACAGATATAAGCCGTCAACTCCAAAACGTGGTCCCCAGCTTTAACTACTACCAGCCATCACTCGTAGACGGTACTGAACACATTAAGCCAGCCTCTTTAAGAGGACTAGCGCCAGACCAAACGCTAGTGCTACTCAATGGGCGCAGATTCCACTCTAGCGCCATTCTTAATTTAAATGGCACGGCTGGCAGAGGCTCTGTGTCTGTCGATTTAAATGCCATTCCTTCTGCTGCCATTAAACGCGTAGAAATTTTGCGCGATGGCGCAGCTGCACAGTATGGCTCAGACGCCATTGCCGGTGTTATCAACATCATTACAAAGGATAACAGCGAAGGTGGTGCTATCAGCGTTTCTGGTGGAAGTTATTACACCACAGTAGATGGCGTACCAGAACTTGTCGGTGTCCAAGTGGACGACACTGGCGCAGTAGTAGGAAATGGCAGTAGCCGTGTTGCTGGGGTTTATGGTGATGATATTAGCCGCAACGACGGTGAAAATTACACGATTTCCGGCAATTGGGGCTTGCAGTTAAGCAGCGATGGCTATGTGAATATCAGCGCTGAATACGCGCACGCAAACAGAACAAGTCGCGGTGGATACGACGATGGCGATACTTACCCTAAAAACGAAGATGGTAGTTTTGATTTAAGAGAAATAGATGCTGATCGCGACCGATTTTATTATGGCCTCCCCGAAACAGAGAGCTATACCCTGTTAGGTAGCGCTGGTTATGTTTTCAACAACGGAATTGAAGCTTACTCAACGGTAACTTTTCAAGACAAAGATAGCCTTTCTGGCGCGTTTTACCGGGAAGCATCTGATGAAGCCTTGCTAATTCAGGAAATCTACCCAGATGGATTTACCCCACGAATATTAGCAGAAATTAAAGACTATTCCGTACTCGCAGGAATTAAGGGCAGTGCTGATATTTGGGATTATAATGCCAGTGTGGTAACCGGCAAAAATACCGTTGACTATACAACCAGCAATACCGCGAATGCGACTTACTTGTTAGATACACCCACTCGCTTTTATGGCGGTGAGTTAGCAAGCACTCAAACAACCTTAAGTTTTGATGCTTCTCGCTATATCGACCTTGACAGCCTCCATTCGCCTATCTCCTTTGCTATGGGTATTGAGTACCGCCAAGACGCTTTCCAAATTACCGCAGGGGATGAGGAGGCGTACACTAACCGTCAAATGACAGACGAAAGTGGCAACCCCATATTTGATGAGAGCGGAAACCCTGTTTACCCCACTAACAGTCTTTTTGCACAGGGCGCTATTTACTTCTCTGATGCTGCTGAGGTGGACGAAGACAGGCACGCGTACGCATTTTATGTTGATGTAGATAGCGATATCACAGAGGCATGGAATATTGCGTTAGCGGGCCGCTTTGAGGATTACTCGGATTTTGGTACCACGCTTAACGGAAAAATAGCAACGCGTTATACCTTTCATGACGATTTCGCATTGCGAGGCTCAATTAGCTCGGGCTTTAGAGCACCATCTCTACAGCAGCAATTCTACACTTCAATTTCAACAAACTTTGTGGATGGCGTAGCCTATGAAGTAGGAACCATAGCGTCAACTAGTGCCGCGGCCGTTGCCCTAGGCGGGGAACAGCTGGATGCGGAAGAGTCGACTAACTACTCCATTGGCTTTACTTGGACAGTCACAGATAAGTTAAACATAACGGCCGACGCATATCGCATTGAAATAGACGATCGCATTGTGCTTTCAGAAACGCTAGGAGACAGTGACGACGAAGCGGCTATTGTGCAACAGGTGTTTGCCGACAATAATATCGAAGGCGTAGGCGCTGTTCGCTTTTTCATGAACGGTGTTAACAGCGTAACCGAAGGCGTTGATGTAGTGGCTAACTATACGGCAGGTACAGTGCTAAATGGCGATTTAAGCTTAAGCCTAGGCGCTAACTATAACAACACCGATGTAAGTGATGTGGTTGCCACGGCAGGGCCTAGCGATTTATTTGAACCTGATCAACTCTTTGCACGAAGAGAAAGAGAACGGCTAGAAAATGCAGCGCCAGAAGTTAAAGCTAACCTTACTGCCAATTGGCGCGGCGACGCGTTATCACTTATGTTCAGAACGAACTACTATGGTGAAGTCACTCAACCTGGTACGACTCAAGAAGGAGATGTCACCGTAGACGCCGCATTTATTGTTGATATGGAAGCAGGTTATCTGTTTACCGACAATCTAGAAGGCAAAGTGGGCGTTAACAATTTACTCGACAAATATCCAGAGTCAGCGGTGATTACCGATCAGCCCAATCCAGGTCAGTTTGATTACATCATTCCATTCCCTAACTTTTCGCCTTACGGTTTCCAAGGCCGTTACGCTTATGCCAAAGTCACCTACTCTTTTTAAATAAAGCGTTAAAGGCATAAAAAAGCCCCGCGCGAAAAATGATTAGCGTGGGGCTTTATTATCATTGTGCGATAGCGTTATTTATAGGCCGAAATGAATAAGCACCAAGTTTGCAATGGCAGCCATAAGCATAGAAGCAAATGTAAGCATCATGCCCGCGATACGTTGCCAACTTGCACCAGCGTGTTGACGCAAACCATAGGCATGCAATACTCGCCCAAATAACAATGCGGCTGCTAATCCATGGACTATCCATCCCTGCCCCGTATTCGCTTCAAAGCAAGCAATCATTATAAGGGTAATAGGTACGTATTCACTAAAGTTGCCATGAGCTCTAGTTAAGCGTTTTAGATCTTCATTTCCCCCGTCTCCCAAGCTGATTTGGGCTGACCGCCGTACGCCAATGACAAGAAACGACAGGTATATGTAGCATATTCCCAATAAGCTTACATAGAAGGCCGTAATAGGTAACACCATTTAGCTACTCCAATTAGTCTTTTTATCTTTTATGATTAAACGTTATTCAAGTCCCACTTACAAGTAACAAAAAAGGCCGCTAATGCGACCTTCTTCAACTTCATTACACGTTAGCCGAGACGTTTGGCCAACTCAGCGCTAACTTCGTCTACTGGGCGTGTGCCGTCTAACTTATGATATTCACAGTTACCGGCTTCTGCCTCTGCGCTGTAATAATTAACCAGCGGCTTCGTTTGCTCATGGTATATAGCAAGACGTTTACGCACCGTTTCTTCTTTATCATCATCACGAATGATTAAGTCTTCACCGCTAACGTCATCTTTGCCTTCTTCTTTAGGCGGGTTGTACACTACATGATACACACGGCCTGACGCTGGGTGAACACGACGTCCGCCCATACGCTCAACTATAACGTCGTCAGGCACGTCAAATTCGATACAGTGATCCACTTTAACGCCTGCCTCTTTCATGGCGTCGGCTTGTGGAATTGTACGAGGGAAACCGTCTAGTAAGAAACCGTCTTTGCAGTCATCTTGTGCAATGCGCTCTTTAACCAAGCCAATGATGATATCGTCAGAAACTAACTTACCTTCATCCATAACTTGCTTGGCTTTTAGGCCTAATTCTGTACCCGCTTTAATTGCCGCACGAAGCATATCGCCCGTGGAAATTTGTGGAATACCATATTTGCCCATTAAAAACTGAGCTTGTGTGCCCTTACCCGCGCCAGGAGCGCCGAGAAGAATAATTCGCATGTGTGCGTTCTCCGCTTATGATTTTGAAACTTTTTCACCTTCGGCACTTTACACATTCAACACCACAGTGACAAGTAGAAGGCTACGGCTAATTTTAAACTTAAGACTAATGGCGAATATATGTACAAGTTATATTGCGTATGAACGGGTGTTGTTTTGTTATATTGCGCTCTACGCCAAGCATAAACCCACCATTTTCAATTTACTTAACCAATTAATTTAAATGGATTTTTACAACACTTCCATAAAATAATAATCCACACAAAGAAAAAGCGAGCTATTTGCTCGCTTTTTACTAATCAATTAATGATTACAAGCCTTATTTAGCTAACTTCATTAACAGACTGTTCAGGTTTTGAACAAACGTTGAAGGATCTTTTAAGCTTCCCTGTTCAGACAATGCGGCTTGGTCGAATAATACGCCAACCCACTCGTTGAAAAGTGCCTCATCTTGCGTATCAGCAAGCATTTTAACCAGCGCGTGCTCAGGGTTAAGCTCTAGATGATACTTCACATCAGGTACAGTCTGCCCGGCAGCTTGCATCAACTTCATCATCTGCGTAGTCATGCCATTGTCGTCTGCTACAATACAAGCAGGGGAATCAGTGAGACGGTGAGTAAATTTAACCTCGCCTACCTTATCACCAAGGGCAGTTTTCGCTCGCTCAAGCAAGCCTTCAACTTCTTTTTCAGCTTCTTCTTTCGCTTTCTTAGATTCTTCGTCTTCAAGGTCGCCTAAATCTAAGTTAGCTTTAGCGATAGAAACAAACTGTTTTTCACTGAATTCAGTAAGGTGAGACATCAACCATTCGTCGATACGCTCGCCCATTAACAGAACTTCAATGCCTTTCTTGCGGAAGATTTCCAAGTGAGGGCTAGACTTCGCTGCCTGCAAGCTGTCTGCGGTCACGTAGTAAATCTTATCCTGACCTTCTTTCATACGCTCGATGTAATCAGCAAGAGATACTGTTTGCGCATCAGAATCAGCGTGCGTTGATGAGAAACGTAGTAGGCCTGCAATTTTCTCACGGTTACTAAAGTCTTCCGCTGGGCCTTCTTTTAGCACATTACCAAATTCATTCCAGAATGACTGATACTTTTCAGCATCATTTTTCGCCATTTTCTCAAGCATCTGAAGCACACGCTTAGTACAACCTTGGCGAAGGGTCTGGGTAATTTTGTTGTCTTGAAGAATTTCACGAGAAACGTTTAGCGGTAAATCGTTACTATCAAGTAACCCTTTCACAAAACGCAGGTATGTTGGCATGAACTGCTCTGCGTCATCCATAATGAATACGCGTTGCACATACAACTTTAAGCCATGATTCTGGTCACGGTTCCACATATCAAACGGCGCTTTTGAAGGAATATACAATAAGCTAGTGTATTCCGTTTTACCTTCTACTTTATTGTGCGCCCATGCTAGAGGATCGGTAAAATCGTGTGAAATGTGCTTGTAGAATTCGTTGTATTCTTCATCTGAAATATCAGATTTTTCACGAGTCCACAGGGCCGTTGCCTTGTTAACAACTTCCCATTCACCTGGCTGAGCTTCAATCTTCTCGCCATCAGGGCCTTCGCTTTCAGGCACTTCGTCTTTCCACATCTGTACTGGGATGCTGATGTGATCAGAATACTTACTAATAATGGAACGCAGACGCCAAGCATCAGCAAACTCTTTTTCATCTTCACGTAGGTGAAGTACAATTTCAGTACCGCGTGTGGGCTTGTTAATTTCGGCGATGGTGAATTCACCTTCCCCTTCAGATACCCATTCAATGGCTTCTGCTGCATCAGTGCCAGCAGCACGAGTACGAACCGTCACCTTATCCGCTACAATAAATGCCGAGTAAAAACCAACACCAAATTGGCCGATAAGTTGAGAGTCTTTGGCGTTGTCGCCAGAAAGCTTGCTAAAGAAGTCCTTAGTACCAGACTTTGCGATGGTACCTAAGTTAGCGATAACCTCATCTCGGGTCATCCCGATACCATTGTCCGCAATGGTTACCGTGCTAGCTTCTTTATCAACACTAATTTTAACCGCAAGATCGCCGTCATTTTCATAAAGACTGCCGTCTTCCAATGCGCGAAAACGGAGCTTATCTGCTGCGTCAGCGGCATTTGACACTAACTCACGAAGAAAAATTTCTTTATTCGAGTACAAAGAGTGAATCATCAGATGAAGTAACTGCTTTACTTCCGTCTGAAAACCGTGGGTTTCTTTATGGGCTGCTTCAGCCATAATCCAATATCTCCTCGTTGAATGGATCACATTACTCTCAGACAGGTAGGGTCTGTGAGCGTGTTTTTCAACAGTAAAGGTAAAAAATTATGACGAAAAGTGAGTATTAGGTCGCTAAATGAAGGCGCTTGAGGGAAAGCTATAACTTTCGGCGCCCTGAAAACGCATGTGTAAGGGTGTTTCCATCAATATATTCTAGCTCCCCACCAACGGGGACCCCATGGGCAATTCGTGACGCATCAATATTGTGACTAGCACACACTTGAGCAATATAGTGTGCTGTGGCCTCCCCTTCCACGGTGGGGTTGGTTGCTAAAATCACTTCGTTAATGCCCCCAGCAGACAGACGCCTCTCAAGCTCATCTAAGCCTATTTCGTTCGGCCCTACACCATCGATAGGCGATAGATGCCCCATCAATACAAAGTATTGGCCTTTGTAGCTCAAGGTTTGCTCAATAGCCAAAACGTCTTGTGGGCTTTCTACAATGCACAGAAGCCCGCTTGCTTCGCGTTCAGGGTGACGGCAAATTTCACACAGTGCATCCTCTGTAAACGTTCTGCAGCGTTCACAATGGTGTATATGCTCCATTGCGTTATGTAAAACATTGCTTAAGTCCAGCGCACCAGTACGATTGCGCTCCAACAGATGAAATGCCATCCGCTGTGCGCTTTTTTGCCCTACACCAGGTAGACAGGTTAAGGCTTGAATGAGTTCGGTAAGTAAAGGGCTAAACTTCATAATGGCTGTATGGATTTGTCACGATTTGAGTGTGCGCAATGGTCGCATTTAACGATGCCCCATTCAACTGATTCGCGTAAGTAAAACCGCGTGAAAGTAATATATTTTAGCCACGTTCAGTTTACATTCATTTTCACGTAACTATAGTTCCTTATCGTTTTACCCCCTAAAGCTAGTAGGGCTACCATTTTCTCGAAAAAGGATATTTTATGAAGTTTCGTCGCCCACTCATGTGTGCCATTGTACTATCAACTTCTCTTACAACCCCTCTTGCGTTAGCTCAAACCGCGCAAATTCATCACGAAGTTAGCCTAGGTATCTCTGATATCAAAGACGCAGACGATAAATTTCTGGGTGTAGGTTACCGCTATTATTTCGATACTGTGAATATGGCTACTCAGCCTTGGGCGATAAGCCCCTACCTTCAGCGCGCTAACAATGCATCGGTAAACTATTTTGCTATCGACGACCTAAACAGTATCAATATAGATGGCGAATGGTTTTATTCTGATACTCTCATAGTGCGTGGTCGCTATGGGAGAATTTCCGACGAAAGGAATTTATCTGATGTTACTCAGCAACGGGTAGGCATCAGTTTGTCCACCTTTGCCAACGACCACTGGGAATACGGTGCAGGTATCGATCTTTTCGATATTGAAGAAGCGTTTTACGCTTATGATGACCCAACAACAAGATATAAAGCTGATGATAACGAACTCAGTTTCAGTATCTTTGCTAGGTATACCAGCTTTGGAGGGACAGCAAAAAGCTTCACGCCAGGGTGGGATATCGCGATGAAAGGCACTCACTTCGACGACGAATTTTCAATTGAAATTGACGCAGATTACTATCTTAAACCCAATTGGAGTGTGGGTGTCGCTGCACTGTATGAAAATCATGACGGCTACAGTTCAGAGAACCTAATCGAATTAGGTACCAACTATTGGTTTAACCCTTATTCATCGCTTAGATTTGGCCTAGGATATGATACCGACGATGGCGATTTAGGTTCTATTACGCTGTTAGGCACTTTCAGGTTTTAATAAGGTTTATTCCGCAGGATTACTTGGCGAAGAAGTCCGTATGGGCTGCTTCGCCACTTTATCGAGCTCGATCTTGTAGGCATTGCCGCCAATGAGCCCTTTGAATTCTTCATCGGTAAATACCAGCGTATTGTTGTCGTAAAAGGTAACGGCCTCTTTTTGTGTAATTAACCCTAAATCTATTCTGTAAATATCGCCTGAGAAAAATCGGTCTGACGGAAAATTCTCGAATAGCCATATTGACGTTGAGTCTAACAATACTAACCTTTTTCTGTCTGGACTGATGGCTGCTGAAGTTATCCAACATAACTTTTCCAATGTCGTACAGGTTTTAAAAGCATCTATCTTTTCAGCATTAAAATTTGCCGCATGATCTCCTACTTTATACACATTTGTAATACCATCAAATGGCGCAGTTCGATTCTTAGTAAATAAGTAGAGGTTGTGGTCAAACTCAATAAAGGCTTCTAAATCAAAGTTCTTTTGGTGAGGTTCTACGGGTGTACCATCCATTTCTGGGTAGGTAAATTTAATAATTTCTGCTTCTGTTGTGTCTGTCTTTATATCTATGGGGTTTTCAATTTTATATATGGTTAACCATCGCCTGTTATTTTCATTGTTGCCGAAATCGCCTAGAAAAAAATGACCAAACTCGTTTTGCGTCATGTCTTCCCAATCGATATTTTTTGCATTCGTTACCGTCACTTCCCTGGCTACTGAACCATCATCATTCAACATATAGAGTTTAGGCCCGTCCCCGCTATCGTTAATGGCCCAAAGACGTAATTTCTTATCAAACTCAATACCCGAAATTTCACGCACCTTTGGGTCAATATCATGCTGCTTTTTGCTATACAAAGAATACGCAGCCCCCACCGTGAACAACATTGCCATGCAAGCTAACAGTAGAGAAATGAGTACAACGGGCTTTTTAATCATGCAAATACACATCCTTGTTTACGCGTGACATTTTCGCGACCATGAATGACTGTCTCAACCCGTGTTGCCAATAAAAAAGCAGTTAAGTTAACGACGTGTTTACTTAACTGCTTCTGGTACGTATCGGGAACGCTGAGTCTGACTAAAAACCTCTTAAAACGGCATTTTGAAGCCCGGAGGTAAAGGCATGCCTCCAGTCACATCACCCATTTTTTCTTTGCTGGTTTCTTGCACGCGACGTACCGCATCGTTAAATGCTGCGGCAACTAGGTCTTCAACCATATCTTTGTCGTCGTCCATCAAAGAATCGTCAATATCAACACGACGCACGTTGTGGTTACAGGTCATTGTCACCTTAACCATACCTGCGCCCGCTTCACCGGTAACCTCTAGGTTCGCTAAGTCGTCTTGTACTTTTTGCATGCGCTCTTGCATTTGCTGCGCCTGCTTCATGATATTACCCATTCCACCTTTAAACATATTTTATCTCGCTTCGTTTTGGTGTTAATTGAAACTGTTATCTCGCCTTTACCGTGTCGGTAACAATAGATGCATCAAACATTGATAACAGCGCTTGAATTTTTTCGTCACTTTCTAAAACTTTATGCGCATAGGCTTCGCGCATTGCTACTATTTCTTGTTGAAGTGAATATGGTGTCTGAGCAGGGTTGCCCAATACTATTTCAATTTCCACCTGTTCACCTAACGTATGGTGTAGTGCATCCAACAATTGTTTTTTGGCACTCTCATTAAGTAAATGCGCCTGACTGTTGTCAATTTCAAGCGTAACCTGACCGTTGTTTTTACTGAAAGAGGCATGCAACACAAGCTGCTTTAATAACCCCGCCAGCGGCATTTGCTCAACCAGGTAGCTCCATTTATCTATTTGACTGGCATGCACCAGTTTTTTACCGTCTTCTAAATACGCCGTTAACTGCCCCTTATACTGCTGAGGCGCTACACCAGTATCACTTGCTTCACTAGGTTGAAGCGGGTCGCTCGACATTTGCGAATCAACGTTATTTTCATTACGCGGCATGTTCGCATGAGGCTCACTCTCGTGAGCAAAAGGCGCATGCGATTGTGACGTTACTAGGTCTTCTTCGGTCTGCACTTGTCTTGATGGTGCCTCTACCTGTGCAGGCTCAGCCATAGACTGAGACGATGGGTTGTCGTCTCCCTTAGACTCTGTAGCCCAAGGTGGCGAATCATCCCCTAAATCTGGTGTATGCGGCGCGTTTTCCTTCGCCACAGGTTCTTGCGCTGCTTGTGTGATGTCTTGCGCGCCATTGCCTCTGCTAAGTCGGTTAAACAAGCCGTCGTCTTTGTCATTTTTGGCGGCTTTCTTGGTACTTTCAGCTGCACTTTCAACTTTTTGCTGCTTTAATTTCTGTCGCAGTGCCAACATATCCGCCGTTGACGTAAGCTGCGCATCGTTATCACCATGCTGAAGGGCTCCGTGTGACGTGTCACTTAAATGCTCAGCATCTGCATTTTTTTCAGTGGCCTCATTGATATGCACAGGCTCTTGATAGCCAAACTCTCCCTCAAACATGGCTGTCTCTTGTGGAGGAAGATCGTCATGATAAGCATCTAACGGCGGCGTATCATTGAACGGTGATTCATCACTTGGCGGCAATGCTTCCGGTGTCAACGCGGTTGATTGAGCTTTAGTAACAGGCTCATCAATTGGCGGTGCTTGTTCTGGCTGTGTTGGGGCGGCACCAGATTCCTCAGGTGTTAACTCAACTGGCTGTGGCTCAACTGGCTGTGTAAGAGTGGTTTCTGACTCTGGCGTTAAAGAGGATTGCTCGTCACTGTGAGAGGATTGCTCGTCACTGTGAGAGGCTTGGCGTTGACTGACAGATGAAGATTCCTCGGCTGGCTTTTCAGCTACCACGGCGCTGCTTGCCTCTGAAGCAGTTATTGCAGAGACTGGCGAGTTAAGTTGGGACTTTCCCGTACTGATAATCGCCTCTGTGTCGGAGATGGGTTCGTTCGGTGCAAATGTCATCATTCGCATTAGCGTCATTTCTAACGCACTTCGCCCGTCTAGCGCTAATGGTAAATCTTTACGCCCCTGCAGCGCAATCTGGTAGAACAGTTGCACTTGCTCTGGCGCTATACTTTTCGCCAGTTGAAAAATAGCCTTGGCTGAGGTGGTTTCTAACTTACATACATCAGGCACCCACTGAGTAAGAGCAATTTGATGTAAGGTGCTGGCTAATTCTCCAAGTACTTGACTGTAATCTGGTGCTTGCTCAGCAATATCCTGCACTAACTGCATAACATCAGTAGGCGTTTTAGTTACCACTGCGTGTAACAACTTCACCAATTGATTTTTATCCATTAGCCCTAGCATGTCGGTAACCACCGACGCGTTCACCGCATTGCCCCCTTGAGCAATAGCTTGGTCGGTAAGGCTTAGTGCGTCACGCATACTGCCTTGTGCTGCACGTGCTAATAGCGCTAACGCTGAAGGTTCAAACGGCAGCGACTCTTCCTGTAAAATATGCGTTAATTGCCCAACTATTTGCTCCCGCGAAAGCGCCTTCAAATTAAACTGAAGACAGCGCGACAAAATAGTAATCGGCAATTTTTGCGGATCGGTGGTTGCTAACAGAAATTTTACGTGCGGAGGTGGCTCTTCAAGCGTTTTCAGCAAGGCGTTGAAGCTATGCTTTGATAGCATATGAACTTCATCGATAAGATACACCTTATAACGGCCGCGGGTTGGCTTATATTGTACGTTATCGAGTAATTCTCGGGTATCTTCAACCTTAGTGCGCGATGCCGCATCTATCTCTAGCAAATCAACATAATTACCATGCTCAATTTCTTTGCAGGTATTACATTGACCACATGGATTCGCACCTTGCCCTTCTTCGCAATTTAAGCTTTTAGAAAAAATTCGAGCAATGGTGGTTTTGCCCACGCCACGGGTACCTGTAAACAGGTACGCATGGTGAAGCCTATCATTATCAAGCGCGTTTGAAATAGCAGAAACGACATGCTCTTGCCCTACCAGTTCACTGAACTTACCTGGGCGCCATTTCCGTGCTAATACCTGATAACTCATTGCCTGTTATTTAATCCTTATTCGCCTTCAAACTCGCATAGACTAAAGCTTTCCACGCCAATTTGGTCAAGTTTTTCACGTCCACCTAAATCGGGTAAATTGATAATAAAGCCAGCATGCTCCACCTCTCCACCTAAACGGCGAATTAGCTTTGCTGAAGCGGCAATGGTGCCACCTGTTGCCAGTAAATCATCAATAAGAAGTACTTTGTCGCCGGGTTGAATGGCGTCTTTGTGTATCTCTAAAGTATCAGTACCGTATTCCAATTCATAACATTCACTCACCACTTCGCGAGGGAGTTTATTTGGCTTTCTTACAGGCACAAACCCAATGCCCATTTCTATGGCAAGAGGCGCACCGAATAAAAAGCCGCGAGCTTCGGTACCTGCAACTTTATTGAAACCCATGCCTTGATATTTTTCTAAAAGCAGGGAAATACAGCTGCTAAACGCTTTATGATCTTCTAAAACGCTTGTTACATCTCTAAATAAAATACCTGGCTTTGGATAGTCAGGTACGGTTTTTACTACTGATTTTATATATTCTGCAGTCACAATAATGCCTTGATTGTCTGCGTTATAACCAGAAGGTAAACCAGCCGCAGATGATATGCATCAGCGGGAACGCAAGTAAAGTTACTAATGAAGCGAGAAAGTACCACTTGTTGTAGACTTCTTTGAAATCTGAATTGTCAGCCATTTGCACTACCTAAACAATTTATGGAACCAAAAAATGGTGGTAAATGTTAATCGAAAGCACGCGCGATTGATAGCGTTAATCCAATCAAACGCTCACTTTCAGTACAAATTTTTAGGATCTTTTGAAGAAAGATTAAGCTTTGGTAAACAAAACCGTTTTTTGTAGTAAATCTGAAACGGTTTGATGCAAGCCATTCAGTAAATTTTGTGTCGGTATTTGCGGCAATTGTTCACAAAGTAGCTGCGCTAGTTGGGATAAAGCCACACCATCTTCATATTGTATTATGGTGTTTAGCATACCGGCCGTTACCGAGTTAACCAAGGTAAACTGCACTTCATCCTGAACATCACGATAAACAAGATAATAGTTACGTTCCGCAGACGGATGCGCCGGAATAAAGTTCGCACCGATAAGATGTACAGGATAAGTATAGGACGCCAAGGTTGCAAGGGGTGAAAAAAACAGTTTATCGGTGTCTTTACAATGCGTTGACGGTGACACAGTGATAGAAGCATGACGAATACTGACGTCTAACTCAAGCCACTCATAGTGCGCTAACTCCGCTGCAAAGTTGGGTAACGAGAAAGGTAATGTGGGTTCAGTGGCCAAATAGGCGACGAACTCCTTACTTATTTCCACGAAATAGGGAGAACGACAAGCGTGCTGATTGAAAAACTGCCTCACTAAGTGGTTTACATCATCACTTGACAATATTGAGGTTAAAACAGGGAATCCTGATAAAACGAAGCCTTTTACATTGTTAAAAAAAAGCGACTGGTAAATTGCCATTCTTCGCTTTTCGTCTTCATTTTTTGCCTGAAAGGTTGCAGGGTCTTTAATCGCTCGTACAAATGCGCTTTGTTGCTCTTTTAGTCCGTCGCTCATGCCTGCGCCTTCCCGGCAAATGATGTTTCATTTTTCACCAAAGTTTGAATGGCTTTAATTCGACGTACTTCATCAAGTAGATGGCCCAAAGGCGGTAAGTTAAAGTCGCGCTCTAAGAGGGTGGGAAATACACCGTGGGTACGATATGCATGGTCAAGTAACGCCCATACCGGTTCAATAACATCTGCTCCATGGGTGTCTACTTTTAAATCTGGGGCTTCGTCGAAATGCCCAGCAATATGCCCATACACTATTTTATTTGAGGGAAGTTTATCAATAAAGTCGTAAGCGTCGTAGCCATGATTCACGCTATTAACGTAGACATTGTTCACATCTAAAAGCATGAAAGCGCCGGATTCTGCAAGCACCGCATTTAAGAATTCAATTTCTAAAAGTGTTTGATTAGGCGCCATATAATAAGACACATTTTCCAACACCAATGGCCGTTCAATAATATCCTGAACCTGTTTTATTCTCTCAACGATGTGGTATACGGCTTCACTGGTAAAGGGAATGGGCATTAAGTCATACATATGACCTTGCCCAGAGCAATAGCTTAAATGTTCGCTGTACAGATCGATATTGTTCGCATCTAAAAACTGTTTGATGGATTTAACGAACCCCACATCAAGTTTATCTGTACTGCCAATAGACAGTGAAAGGCCGTGGGTTGTAAAAGGTGCCTGCGATATTGCCTGTTGAAATTTGCGCTGGTATGCACCACCAAGAGGGATCCAATTTTCTGGCGCCACTTCCCAAAAATCTACTTCTGAAGGCAGTATAGGTAAGATATCAGCGAGTAACTCCCTTCTAAAACCCAGTCCAGCCCCTTCAAGATTAAACATTCTTCGCCTCATAATAACTGGGTCATCTTATGATGACCCGAATTGTGCGCTACGCTTACATACTTCCGCAAGTACCTTCACCACATTTTCCTTCGCCACATTTCCCTTCTTTGGCTTTATTGGCATCGGCTTTCATGGACGCTTTATCTTCGCCACATTTGCCTTCTTTCATTTTTTTCGCTTTATCTTCGCCACACTTGCCTTCTTTCATTTTATTGGCTTTATCTTCGCCGCACTTTCCTTCACCACACTTGCCTTCTTTCATTTTTTTGGCTTTATCTTCGCCGCACTTTCCTTCGCCACACTTGCCTTCAGGTGCAAACTGACTATAGCCGGATTCTAATGATTGAACCCCAAATGGATTTGCTTCAGCCAATGTTGACGTTGATGCCAACGAACCTAAAACCACGGCACCTAGCGCACAAGCCATAGATGTTTTGTTGATTTGTTTCATGGGAATACCCCTACTTGTCGTTATCAGATTAAGACGCGCTAAGCACGTGTATAAAATAAGACCCTATAAGCTTAATTCTTATTTCAAAAAGGGTTCACGATATATACATAAATATTATAGATGTCTAATAAGTATAATAATTTTATATATTCTGTTACATGTCAAACAAGCAAAATCCGTTTACGTTTTAATCAAATCAGGTTAGCTTAGAACCGCGTTATTAACCTTTAGTTGAATCTATAAATGGCTATTACACAGTTCTACCTGGGCGATTGGCAAGTCGAACCATCCTCTAATACCTTAAGACTCGGAAAATTTAAGCGGACCATTGAACCCAAAGCCATGGACGTGTTACTTCTGCTTTGCCAGCAAGCTGGTGAGGTAGTAAGCGCAGACGATATTGTACGCCAATGTTGGCCCAACTCGCCCGTTGGCGACAACCCTATTCATAAAACCATTACTCAGCTAAGAAAAGCATTAGACGACAAAGCCAGCGACCCACTATTTATTGAAACCATAAGAAAACGTGGGTATAGGGTTATTGCCGATGTGCAGTTTGTAGAAGACGAACAAACCCGTGCAGCAGAGACTAATTGGCAAGGTCAGTCCCCCTTCCCCGGCTTAACCGCGTTTACCCAGCAAGAAAGCCAAGTGTATTATGGCCGTAACGCCGCAGTGAAAAACTTACTTCACCGACTTGCCGAGCAATGCAACAGAAAACGCCCTTTTACCTTAATTATTGGCCCCAGTGGTTCAGGTAAAAGCTCGTTAGTGCATGCAGGGTTATTACCCAGGATGTTAAACGAAAAGGGGGCAAACGGCATACGTGCCTTCGACTACATCAGCATTGATTTTTCCGATATTCGCCCCGCTTACATTATTGAAGAGTTAGCCGCCTGCATGTTGGACTGGGACATTAATGATGCCCCCATGTTTGAGGGAGAGAGCGCAGACTCTTTAGCGATAAAGCTGACTACTCACCCTGAACAGATTATTCATAACGTAAAAACAAAGCTAAGCCAGAGCGACCAGTACAACACCTTGGCCTACCCTTGTTTTGTGATTGTACTAGACCGACTAGAAGCTTATTTAGCCACCTCAGCGGTTAGCGTTAGCCAGCGAAACGCCGTATTTTCTCTGTTAGACATCTTGTCGCAAAGCGGTATATTTATGATATTGCTGGTATGTAGAAACGACTTTTACCACCAGTTAGCCGCCTACCCCACGCTAATGAAAAACAAAGAACGGGGCGCGCATTTCGACCTTACACCGCCATCCGCCGGCGAACTTAGCCAAATGATACGCCTACCCGCCATTGCCGCGGGTTTGAACTGGGAAGAAGACGACAACACAGATGTCACCCTAGACGACATTATTCTTACCGATGCCGCCGCTGAGCCAGATTGCTTGCCTTTGTTGCAATATACGCTGCAAGAACTCTACTTACAGCGAAAAGACAACACGCTACAAGTAAGTACCTATAAGCAATTAGGCGGTATTGAAGGGGCGATTGGTCACAAAGCCGAACAACTTTTCCAGCATATGCCAGCTAAGGTACAAACCGCGTTAGACCGCGTATTACCCTTGGTAATAACCCTTGCCAACGACGGCAATACACTTACCAGCCGCACGGCCCTATGGAGTGAACTCACTAATGATAATGAAAAGCAGTTTGCAACCTTAATGGTAGAAAATCGGTTATTTGTATCGCATCTTTACCAAGATAAAGCGTGCTTTAAAGTCGCCCACGAAGCGGTACTTCGCCGCTGGCAGCGAGTACAAACATGGCTGCAACAACATCAAAGTTCGTTAGTCAGTAAAAACCGCCTTGAACAGCAAACCAAACAGTGGCTGCAAGACAACAAAAGTAAGGCGTTTTTACTGACCGAGGGTAAACCCTTAACCGATGCGCTGGCGTTAAAAGGCGACACCAGTTTAAGCCTTTCCCAAGACGAACTTGCCCTCATTAAGGCATCACAAAAAACCGCCCAACGGAAACGGGTTGTTCGCCGAGTGACGTTGGCCGCGCTAGCGTGCTTAACGGTAGTTTCATTTGGTGCCATGCTACAAAGTCAGCAGTCCCAACACCTAGCCGAAAGAAAACGGCTAGAAGCCGAAAATCTAATGGGTTATATGATAGGTGACTTTGCCGATAAACTACGTAGCGTAAAACGCATGGATTTATTGGAAGGCATTAGCGAACAAGCACTGAGTTATGTTGAACAAGCTCAGCAAGCGAGTGAATATGGACTTTTTACCATTAGCCCGCCAAAAGCCAGTTTCGAACTTCGTTTTCAACATGCGCTTTCACTGCAAGCGATGGCCGAAGTACGATTTTACCGAGACGATACTGAAACCGCTAAACAATTGTATGAAGAAGCGGATGAACGTTTAGGTGCATTATTAGAAGAACAGCCCAATAGCTTCGAACTGCTAAAGGCGGCGGGGGCGAATGCCTTTTGGTTGGGGAATATTGCGTTGGGCAATATTGCGTTGGGCAATCGGCAATTTGAAGTATCAAGAGCAGAATTTAAGCGTTATGTTGACTTGAGCAAGCAATTGGTTAGTGCGTACCCAGACAATCTAGAAGCGTTACTAGAATTGTCTTACGCATATAGCTCTTTAGGCGGAATCGAATATAAAACTTTTAAGTGGGACGCAGCTCTTACTCACTTTCGTCATTCGATTAACTTAAAAAAACAGTACCTAGACATCGAGCCACATAACATTCACTTGCATAGCTATACAGCTGATACACTTTCATGGATTGCTTCAACATTAGAGCATAAAGGTCAGCTAGCGGATGCTAAAAAGATATTGATAGACGCTCAAAATATACTAACCGAACAGCTTGAGATTAACCCTGATAACGCTGAGATTAAGGAAACATTAGCGTTTGTATTTCTGAACTTGTCAGAACTTAACGAAACTATGCAACGCCCAGATTTGGCTCGAAACAATTTACTGCAGGCTAAAGAGTTATTTGAAAATGCATTAAATCAAGATCCTGATAATAGCTACTGGAAACATGATCTCGTTCATACTAATGCGATGCTTGTCAGAAATTCACTCTACATGAATGACCATGATACTAACGAGCAAGAGATTACTTTGCTACTTAGCGAGGTGATAAAGCCATATATATCAATTAAAGTTAAATTGGTTCTCATTAAGTTCTTTTTAGTAAATAAAGACTTCTCGGCAAGCAAATTAATTCTTTCTACTGTAGATGAACACTTCGAAACTGAGATCGAAAAGTATACCGATAAATATCTACTAGAGAATGCTTATGAGTTAACCGAATACTTTACTGCAAGGGTTTATTACAAACGATACACCGGACTTGCCTATGAACCAGACTGCCAAGTGTTACAGTCTATGACCGACAAACTGCTTACTTTAAGTTTAAAGCCTACATTCCTAATCGCCAACCACCTGAGTAAAACATGTCTAGGAATATTGGACGAAGCGAAGCTTGTAGAAAAACAGCTTAATTTAATGAACATAAACACTTCAGATTTTTAACCCAATATAAAGGAGCCAAAAATGTCAGCACCTATAATTAGCTTTACGGTATCTGTAGATACGTCATCGTCTTCAGTGGAATACACCATATATGATTCGGAAGGTAGCCCAACCACAGAACCAGTCACGGTAGAGGAAGCAAATACCATTATTACATACACTCTCAACCCAGATAGCTCTAATCTACAGTTCATAGCGCCTGAAATAACAGGAGATCCCAGCCATGACCTTAGTATAAATATCTCAAAGGACGGCCAAGTGTTAACGATCATTGATTCTGATGCGGACAAAGAAGATATTTGTTTAAAACTCGTTACCGTGCCACAAAACCAAGTATTCGTTAGCCCAGACCCTCAATTAAAAAACAGACCTACCGGGAGATAAAAATATTATTGTTTTGCGCCTAGCACCTAGGCGCAAAACATGTCGATATACCCCAGAAAAAGTAATATCTGAACCAAATTAAAACCGTAGACTAAACTCAAGTTTCACGAAATAATTGAAACCTGCTATCTATCCCGCTGGGTAACCGCAACTAACCCAAGTGATGTTACTTTACTTAGTAAGTAAGATCCGCTCATGGTAATTGCAATTAACATTCAACACGCTAGAGAAGTGATCTAGCGTGTTTTAGTCTAGCAGTTTTTACAAATAACAAATCTGGTCCCTGCCTTGAGACTTAGCTTGATAAAGTAAGGTATCAGCAGCATTCAATAACGATTCGGTATTGTAGTACCTACCTTCCATTTGAGTGGCCACCCCCATACTTACGGTAAGCTGCGACTCTTTTGTGACGGCAAATTGGCGTGTGCTAAGCTGTGATATATGGCGCTTAATACGAATAGCCAACAACTGTGCTGTTTGCGGTGAACACTGAGGTAACACAAGTGCAAATTCCTCCCCGCCATAACGGGCTGCCAACGTATCCCGATTAGGCAAACTAAGGGAAATAGTCTCACCTATGCGTTTTAAGCAACGGTCGCCCGCTATGTGCCCGTACCTATCGTTAAAATCTTTAAAGTGATCAATATCAATAAAGATAATACTAAGAGGAAGATTATCTTGCTCGCAAATATTCCATTGCTTCGTTAAGTAGTCGGCAAAACGGTGGCGATTGGCAAGGCCGGTTAAATAGTCTGTATTGGCTTTTTGTTTAAGCAAACCGTACTCTGCTTTATGCAAAGTGAGATCACGCAAAATACAAAGAAATAATGTATTAGACGAAGACAATTCTTCGGGTAGCGTTGAAATAGACATCTCCACATTGATTGTCGGACTAAGGTCTGCTTTTAGGTTCAATTCTATAGGTGGTGAAGATATTGGATAGTGGCGCCCCTTTTCTAAACAGTCTATGAGCAGTGTTTGAGACTTCCCTTTTGCGTCAACGACCAACTCAAGTAAATTATGACCCAGTAGTCTATCTCGTTGTGCGCCCATTAAATTAGCAACCATAGGATTGAGCATTTCAATGACGCCAGATGAATCAATAACGATTACCGCTTCGTTAATAAAGTTTATCATTCGCGCTAATGATGAATCTTGATAAAAGTTAAACAGCTTTGGCGTTGGTCTAGTTTCTTTGTTTTTGTTAATCATCGAAGAGAACATCCTTTATTCACCTTTATAGAAATAGTTGATGAAACAAAGATTACGCTTTTTAAATATATGTATCCTTCCGAGCACCTTCGCTTTTAACACTCTGATTTTTATATAAAATAACAGAAAGGGAAGAGTAAAAAGCGAGTCAAATTAAGTAAAAAAGGCCAAAAGTACAAGAAAATTCTGAAAGAAAAATTCAATTGGTAGGAACTTTATCGGTAAAGTTTCGAACTTCGACAGGATAAGTATTATTCGTAGCTAGTGGAGGCAGAATACCTGAATAGAAATAAAGTTAATGGGGTCAGAGTACTTTATTGCGAATATCGTAAAAGTACTCTGACCCCATTTTTAGGCTTTGTCTAAACGCCAGAAAGCAAAAAACCCGCCGTAAGGCGGGTTTTTCTAATAGGGACTTGGCAGTGTCCTACTCTCACATGGGGAAAC
>Ga0208181_1000014_pt1 | contig 259844 bp, 213 predicted proteins | sample MalvirDeepMed_s6_FD_184244 | JGI IMG/M metagenome (GOLD analysis project Ga0208181, IMG submission 184244) | Marine viral communities from the Global Malaspina Expedition - Malaspina viral metaG DeepMed_s6 (SPAdes) (version 2) | ecosystem: Environmental > Aquatic > Marine > Oceanic | place... | reverse complement strand
CACGATGGCTATAAAGAATTTCCTGCGAGTTTAGTAGCGCCTAAACAGGGCGAATTGCATTGGTTTTTAGATCAAGACGCTGCAGCGGGTTTATAACGTCTAGCTAATTCAATAGCTTAAATTTCTTCTTTTAAATAGTCTTGTAATCGATGGGCGATCTCGTGCCCTTTAGCCACCGAAATGCTTCCGTCTACAATGGCGTGCAAATCTAAGTGATAACTCATTCCGGCTTTTCGAATGAATGCTTTTTCGGTATCTAAAACTCCCGGAACTTCTAATGCTTTGATGCGTACCAATTCGATAATATCATCATAGCGATTTTCGTCCATAATTTCGCCTAAAGCAGGCCTGAAAATGAGATAGGCGTTATACAGAATAATACCTGAAGCAAAGAGGGCTGCCCAATCGTCTGCAGTCTCAAAGCCTTCCCCAAAGATCAAAGCAACAGAAATTCCTATAAAAGCCATTACCGATGTTATCGCATCGCTACGGTGATGCCAGGCGTCAGCTTTAAGTGACGAACTATTGGTTTCCTTGCTGCGTTTTAGTACAATTCTAAAGGAGATTTCTTTCCATACGATGATTACTGCCAGCACAATGAGTGTCCAGAGTTTTGGTGGTTTTTGAGGCGTTACCAATAAAATATTTTGAACGCTCTCGTAAGCGATCACCGTTGCAGAAGTCACTAAGAAAGCAACGACCATAAAGGTAATGAGCGGTTCAATTTTACCGTGACCGTACGGGTGATTGTCGTCTGCAGGTCTTTCAGCATATTTTAAACCGAATAGTACCAGAAGTGAAGCAAAAATATCTGCGGTAGACTCGATGGCATCAGCGATCAAAGCATAAGAATTGCCAAAGATCCCGGCCAAAGCTTTAGCGATCGCCAGCACCGTATTGCCAATGATACTGAAGTACGTAGCGCTTACTGCAGATTCTGTTTTACTCATAATTTAAATCTAAGGGGAGTGCAAAGTTCTGTTTTTTAAATTGCCTATCCCGTTAAGATCTCAATTATTTATCTCTGAGTAAATCTGATTTGTCTGGTTCTTTCGTTGCTTTTTCAACCTTATCACTATCCTTGCGCGATTGCATTTCTACACGAGTTCGCGGTAAACTATGCGGATAATTTTCTTGAATGAAAATGACCAATTTTTCTCTTACGTGTACACGTAGATCCCAGGCAGTAGGGGAGTCAATGGCGCTCATTAGGGCTCGGGTTTCAACCATTTCGTTGTTGGTATCAGTCACCTGAAGCACGTTAACTTCACCATCCCATAAGTCAGTGTTCTTAAGAATTCTGGTGAGCTCTTCGCGAAGTGCATCAAAAGGCACGTTGTAATCTGTGTAGATAAATACAGTACCTAAAATATCTGAAGAATTGCGTGTCCAGTTTTGAAAAGGTTGTTCGATAAAATAGGTGGTAGGCAGTACCAGACGGCGTTTGTCCCAGATCTTAACGACCACATAGGTAAGATAAATTTCTTCAATGCGGCCCCATTCTCCTTCAACAACAACCACATCGTCTAAACGAATAGGCTGCGTAAACGCAATTTGAATCCCAGCCATCAAAGTACCTAGAGCTTTTTGTGCAGCAAAACCAATGATGATCCCTGCGATTCCGGCGGAAGTCAACATACTCACTCCTATAGAGCGAATACTATCAAAACTCATTAGGGCGATACTTACCGCAAAAAGAATTATCAAAAACATAAGCACACGCTCGAGTACGGTAAATTGCGTATAAACTTTGCGCGCGTGAACATTGTCTGAAGCACTCATATCATATTTTAAAAGAATATTTCTTTTAAATGCTTTGAGAATGACGATTAAAATCCAAGTGATGCTTAAAATAAAGAGCAACGTACTTACATGACTCAAAACGTTCTCCTCTATAAATTCTAAAATACGATCGTTAGTTTTGATGATTTTAAGCACAAGCGCCAACATAAATAGCGCAAGTGGAAGTCTCATTTTTCCGGCAAAATTGACTGGTAGAATATTCTTAGGGCTTTTGCCCAATTTCTTTAGAAAATAGAAAATCAAGCCGAAAAAGACCATTCCTGCAAGAATGGTAATGAGCAAAAATTTTGAGGTTTGCGAGTCAAAATAGTCTAACATAAGCCCAGTGTTTTGTAGAATTTACTTTGAAGTTAAGCGGAAGCAGGACATATTTCCGTTAAGGATATTTAAAACTTTTGAGATCAAGATACTATAACGATAGTAAATAGTAGAATTGCCAAGCTCAACTAGCATTAATAAAAAAAGCGCTGTTTTTACACAGCGCTTCACACAAACAAATTTTAACCCAATGATTAACTCCCAGTATAACCAGGATTCTGAGTTAACTCTGCTTCTTTATTAAGTTGAATCTCGCGAAGAGGTATGGGGAACAACTCGTGAAATTCTTGCAGTCCTTCAATACGCATTGTTTGAGGTAACGGAATACCCTCATCCTGAATGTTAAGTCGTGTAGCACGCTCTACAAGCATTTTGGTTCGCATTAAGGTCATTCTTCGGTTTTCCTCAGCGAGCAATTCACGTACGCGCTCATCGAGTATAAAATCAAGGCTCATTTCTCCTGCAGTTACTTGAGGAGCATTTGCGCGTGTTCTTAAAATATTAATAGTAGTTGCAGCACCACCCGGATTGTTCTGAGCCACTTGCGCTTCTGCCTTTAGTAAATAGGTTTCACCTAAACGCATAATCATGAAATCTTTCCACATCCCAAAACCAAATACATCTGCAGGATCAAAATGCCCCCATTTTAAAGAATAAGGTTGAATTCTGGCAAGCGTATCAATCCCTTCATAAGGCACGAGTTCGCCATAAATATCAGAAAAATTAGGATCAGGATTATTGTATCTAAATCGCTTGTGGATGTTATGTTTAGAGTTACGCATGTCTCCTTCATCATATAGATCATAGATGACCCAGTTGTTAAGACGAATACGTGCAATTCCTCTACCACCTAACGAATCTGCCGGGATCATACCATTTACGTTATGGTAGCCAGCACCCCAAATACGACGTTGTTGAGGAGAACCACTTGAACCACCACGCACATCTGCAGGGTTCTCATTTTCTAAGACCCAAATCGCTTCAGTATTTCCTTGCGAACGGCGCTGATTTCCTTTAAAGAACATATCGGAAAAAGGATCTCCTTCTTCACCTGCATTCACACCATAACGTTCTGTAACTAATTGAAAGGCATTGCTATTTATAATAATATCGGCTTGATCTTCAGCCAAATCAGGTTGTCCAGATCTTAGGTAGAATTCTGCAAATAATTGATGCGCCACATATTTATGCACGCGTGCTTCAAATTGAGGAGCGTTTGTAGGATCTGCAAGATTTGCGGTAGCGTATTGCAAATCTGTTTCAATCTGAGCATTTATTTCTTCCAGAGAATTCCGGGTGTAATCAAAACGAGCTTCAGTTACCGGCTCTGTAATAAGAGGAACTCCACCAAAAAGCGTTGCCAAATTATTATACGCATAGGCTCTAAAAAAGCGAGCTTCGGCATTAATAGCATCTTTTTCTTCTTGAGAAAGTTCTTCTGAAGTGTTGGCCTCAATGCTGGCGATAATACTGTTTGTATTTTCAACCATATTGTACCAAAGCTCCCAGCTTTGATATGCTGCACTGTCATCTGTAGTTAATTGATTGTACTTATAATACGGTACTTCAACTCCTTGCGGTGCTGTAGGCCATACGATATCTGTACCGGCTTGCCATACAGATAACCAACCTTGTTGCCCGCTTCGGGTATAAAAAGTACTCAGCATTTGATAAAGTCCCACGAGCTGGGCTTGATACCCCAATTCATCGTTAAGTGTTTCTGGAGTAAAGTCAGAACGAATTTCTTCTTCTAGAAAGTCATCACCGCAAGAACTAAATATGAAGATATTTAGGCTAAGCAGTATAAGTGTAAGTTTAGATATATTTTTCATAAAGTGTATCTTTTTTCGATTAGCCATTTTAAAGCGAAACATTAAGTCCTATAGAGTATGTTCTCACAACTGGGTAGTTGTTAGTCCAATCTCCAGACCCTCTATACGATTGGCTACTTTCTGGATCCCAGCCTATCCAATCTGTCCAGGTATATAAATTTCTTCCGGCTACGTAGATCATTAAATTATCAAGGCCAAAACGCTCAATTTTTTCAATAGGAAATCTGTAGCTGAGACGCGCATCTTTTAATCTTACGTAACTTGCATCTCTAGGATAGCCGTAGCCCAAAGTATTACGATAAACAAGAGAAGGAAATTCATTGCTTTGATTTTCTGGTGTCCAGTACCCTACGTTAGAAGGGGTGTTACGTCTTGATAATTCATCCCCATAGTTGATATCAGGGTTACCTTTTAAGACTCCTTGAACGGTCTGAATAAAGAATGATAAATCAAAGTTTTTGTAAGAGAAGGTATTTGTCAAACCGCCGGTCCATTTAGGAAGGCTTGAACCTAAATAGACGCGATCGTTTTCTGGCTCAATCACTCCATCACCATTAATGTCTTCAAATTTTAAATCTCCTGGGTTTGCATTAAAGCTACCTGTGTCTTCACCTTCTTGCCATACACCAACCATTTTGTAATCATAAATTGCACCTAGTGATTTACCAATAAACCAACTACTTGGGATGTCATCTTCACCATCGCCATAAAGGTCAAGGATCTCATTTTTATAGGTAGAGAAGTTGATGTTGCTCTCCCATCTAAAATCGCCGGTGTCAATATTGGTGCTGTTTATAGTAAATTCAAAACCTCTATTTTCTACCGCACCTATATTTTCAATAATACTGGTAGTACCTGTCAGAGCCGGGATGCTTCGGTTAAGGAGAAGATCTTCGGTTTTTGATTTATAGACTTCAAACGATCCATTAATGCGGTTATTTAGTAAGCCAAAGTCAACACCAAGGTTTCCAGAAACCGTAGTTTCCCACTTTAAGTTTGGGTTACCTAAACCGGCGATGTAAGTCCCCGTATAGGACTGCCCGCCAAATGGATAAAGCAATGTACCTGCACGGGTTTGAGTTTGGTTAATTCCTACCCCACGGTTACCCGTTTCACCAATAGAAAATCTTAGCTTCAAGTTGTTGATGACATCAGCATTTTCCATAAATGCTTCCTTGTGAATATTCCACCCTAATGCTGCAGATGGAAATACACCATATTTACTGGTATTTGAACCAAAGGCTGAATACCCATCGCGACGTACTGTAAACGTAAGCAGATAACGACTGTCATAATTATAATTTAGTCGTCCCATTTGTGATAAGAGCGTAGATCTACTGCTATAAGTATCACCGGTGATATTTTCTGCTGCCGAAATATTATTGTACGATAACTGGTCGTTTACAAAACCGGTACCTGTAAGAGACTCTTGGAAAAACTCATTGGCTTGCGCACTATATAAAGCGGTTAAATCAAAATTATGTTTCCCGAAGCTCTTAGAGTATTTTAGGATATTTTCAATAATCCATACTTTTTCTTCATCACCGCCTACATTTGCTGTACCTCTGTTATTATTTGCAGCACGACCGGTATAGTTGCGATATAAATACGGATTAAACGTGTACGAAGCGTTAATTCTATAGCTTAAACCTTCGGCAAATGCCGGAGTAACTTCAGCAAAAACATTACCTGATAAAGTACGCTCGCGCTGTACGCGGTCTGTAGTTAGACCCAACAACGGATTTTCATAAAGCAACTCTGGCAACATTGGGTTGATAATGAGTTCGCCGTTCTCATCATAAGGAACAGAGTAGGGGCTCATAGCGGTTGCCAGAAGTAAATTTGCGCGACCACCGTCAAAATTATTATTAGCAAAAAATGCATTAAGACCTACCTTTAAATAATCGGTGAGTTGAACGTCTATATTAGAACGCAGGGTGAATTTTTGATAATCATAACCTTCAATAACCCCTTTTTGATCCAAATAACTTCCGGATACAAAATATTTGGTTTTCTCGCTTCCACCGCGAATACTTAAGTTATGCTCCTGAATAACACCGCTGCGGGTCGCAATATCAAACCAATCTGTAGTGATCCCGGCATTGTAATTGTCGATTTCAGACTGATTTTCAAGAATACGATCTTGTTCTGCTCCAGGATTATTTTGGCTGAAAAAATCTGCGTATTTCTGCACATAAGCATCTGGACCTAAGGGTTCAAGCACATTTGCAAATTCTTCAATTGCGCCATACGTGCTGTAATTGATCACAGGATCACCGCTGGTTCCTCTTTTAGTTTGAATAAGGATAACTCCGTTAGACCCACGTGTACCGTAAATTGCAACCGCAGAAGCATCTTTTAGAATTTGAATAGACTGAATATCTCTAGTGTTGATATCGTTTAAAGTACCTGTAAATGGAACACCATCTAAAACAATAAATGGACTCGTACTTCCTGTGATTGAATTGATACCGCGCACTTGAATAGATCCGGTTGAACCTGGCACCGAAGAACCTTGACTTATATTTAGTCCAGCAGTAGTACCTTGAATAGCTTGGGTTACGTTAGTCACCGGTAGGTTTTCTAAACGTTCTTCAGGAACCGAAGCCACGGAGCCCGTTACATCAGACTTCTTTTGACTACCATACCCAACGACAACGATTTCGTCTAAAACCCCAAGATCTTCTTGTAACTGGGCATTAATCGTAGATTGACCGTCTACTGGAATATCAATCGTTTTCATTCCTACATAAGAAAAAGAGAGCACAGCGTCTGCAGCAACTTCAAGTTCGTAGTTTCCGTCAAAATCAGTTGTGGTACCGTTAGAAGTACCTTTTACAACAACCGTAACTCCGGGAAGTGGCATACCATCTGCCGCTGTGGTAACTGTACCGGAAACAGTCTGTTGCGGTTGCGATATCGTTGTAGCTTTAACATCAAAAGAAAAGCATAACAACAACATTACAAGACTGCAAATCGCAATTGATTTTAATTGTAACATGTTTTGTTTCATAGAATAAGTATTAGTTGAACATCTAGCTTAATGTGTTTAATTGTTTATAAGCGTTTAATCAGAGTTCAATGTTCTATAAAATGCGTTTTGTATATCGGGGGCTTATCAATTAATAATAGGGGGGTGATGGTGCAGGATAGGTATAATGGGGACTTTTGGCCCTAATGCTATGCATTTGAAATGCATAATTCATCAAAATAATCTTTAAGAATTTGCTATTTTAAACCTAATTTTTTTGTTATAAATAAACTTTTAAAGTCGTTTTGATGAGGAATAAAAAACTGAAAATTTAAATTTTCGCATTATAAATGTATTAAACACATTTATTTTTATTTTATTTGTAAAGCCGATTCTAGAATTTTTGAAAATTGGCTTGAATTTGGTTTCAGAACTTTCTGAGACTTATACAAACACTCTAAATTTTATAACATGTTTAAATTTCGATTGGTCTTTATCCTCGCGCTGCTTGTTTCATCTCAAGTCTTTTATTCTTGCGATACTACAAAGACTGCCGACGATTACACCGCGTATCTTTTTGTTTACTTCACTGGTAATAGGGCTGGGGAAGAAGCCGTGCATTATGCTTTAAGTAGAAATGGCTTTGATTATTACGCCCTAAATGATGACAAACCTATTGTGAGTACAGACAGTATAAGTACTACCGGTGGTGTTCGCGATCCGCATATTTTAAGAGGAGAGGATGGAAATTTCTATATGGTTTTAACCGATTTGAAAACCGATAACGGCTGGAGCAATACCGAAATTATTTTGGCAAAATCTACAGATCTATTAAACTGGGAAACGTCGCAAATCAATCTTGCTGAAGAATTTTCTGAGTTTAGTGATATTAGCAGAGCTTGGGCTCCGCAGACCATTTACGATGCAGAAGCAGGTAAGTATATGGTGTATTTCTCTATGTTACAACCGGGCGGATATGATATCATTTATTACGCTTACGCTAATGAAGATTTTACAGCGTTAGAGAGCACTCCCAAACAACTTTTTTACAGTCCGGATGAGAAATCCTGTATCGATGCAGACATCATTAAAAAGGACGACAAATACTATATGTTTTATAAAACAGAAGGAACCGCCACCAAAGGAATTCGTGTGGCTGTTTCAGACAGTTTAACATCTGGTTATGTGCCTGAAGAGGGCTATAAAGATCAAACTGATCGTGCAGTAGAAGGTTCTTCAGTATTTAAAATGATTGATAGTGATAAGTATATTTTGATGTATGACATGTACGTTGATGGGAAATATCAATTTGCTGAGTCAACCGATTTATTAAACTTTAAAGCTTTGGGCGCAGATAAGGTTTCTATGAATTTTCACCCGCGTCACGGTACGATCATTCCGGTGACAGAAGCCGAAGCAACGCAGTTACTAAAAGCTTTTCCATCAGAAAATTTACCGCTTATCGTAGGTTCAAAATCGGGTGCTGTACGCACTCAGAATATCGTAACCAACGCAGAGAATGCTTCGGTATATTTACCGGTTTATACAGATAGTAGCGTAGCAGCTCTTGATCCGCAATTGATCACTTTTCCGGGAGTTAAATTGGTAGATTCCGGAGCTAAAGATTTCTCTAGTGCAGCACAGTCGTATACGCTTGAATTACCTGACGGAACCCAAAAAACCTATTCGGTAGAAGCAGCAGTAGCGAATAATCCGGTTCTTGATGGGTACTATGCTGATCCCGAAATCATTTATTCTTCTAAAGATCAAAAGTTTTATTTATATCCTACCAGCGATGGTTTTGATGGATGGAGCGGAACCTATTTTAAGACCTTTTCTTCAAAAGATCTGGTGCATTGGGAAGACGAAGGTGTCATTGTAGATTTACTTGAGGATGTTTCTTGGGCTAACCGTAACGCTTGGGCGCCTTGCATTGCTGAAAAAGAGATTGATGGGGAGTTGAAATACTTCTACTATTTTTCTGCTGCACAGAACATAGGTCTTGCTACAGCAGATGACCCGGCCGGCCCATTTACAGATTCTGGAAAAGCTTTTGTAGGGGAGAAGCCCGAGGCGATAAAACGCGGTGGCGGTCAAATCATTGATCCTGATGTTTTTGTAGATCCAAACGATGGAAAAGCTTATTTTTATTGGGGTAACGGCTATATGGCTGGTGCAGAACTCAATGACGATATGATGTCTTACAAAGAAGAAACACTAAAAGAAATGACTCCTGACGGCACTTTTAGAGAGGGGACCGAAGTGTTTTTTAGAAAAGGTAAATACTACTTCCTGTGGTCTGAAGACGATACCCGAAGCCCCAATTATCGTGTGCGTTATGCGACGGGAGAAACTCCGTTAGGACCTCTAAATATTCCGGAGGAGAATTTGGTAATTAAAAAAGATGAGGAAAACGAAATTTATGGAACCGGTCATAATTCGGTGATCAATGTTCCGGGTACAGATGACTGGTATATTGTGTACCATCGCTTTACACGCCCACGTGGAATCGCAATGGGTGGTCCGGCTGGCTTTCACAGAGAAGTTTGTATAGATAAACTGACTTTTGCTGAAGATGGTTCGATACTTGAAGTTACGCCTACCGTAGAAGGAATTAATCCCGTGACGATCCCTGCGCAGTAATAACTTTGATAATTTAAAATGTAAAAGCGCTCTGTTCAATACAGAGCGCTTTTTTTTATAGTGTTATGCTTTAGTTCGGTTTAAAGGCAGAGGGAGTCTTCCCAAATCGTTCTTTAAAGATTTTTCTAAAATACTTGGCATCACCAAAACCTACTTCGTACGCTGCCTGTGAAATGGTAAATTGTTCTTTTTCGATGAGTTGCGCAGCTTTGTCCAGTTTGATATTTCGAATATATTCGTTGATGTTTTTGCCGGTGATTGCTTTGATTTTTCGGTAAAGAGAGGAGCGGCTCATACCTATTTCTTGCGCTACAACTTCAACAGTTTTAATGCCTTGTTGCATTTGCCCCTCAACTATCTGGTGGAATTCTACTAAAAATTTCTTCTCAACATCAAGCAGTCGTTTTTGATCATCATCTACAGTTTCTAGCGTATTTTCATTTTCAGAATATGCTTTTAAAAGCCGCTTGCGTGAATCTATTAGATTTTCTATTCTGGCTTTCAATAGCTGTAAGTTAAAAGGTTTTAAAATATAATCGTCAGCACCTTCAGTATATCCTGTTGCGATCATCTCAGTATTGCTTTTAGCCGAAAGTAAAATGATAGGAATATGCGAGGTTTCTTTTCTGTTCTTAATATAATTACACAGATCTATTCCATTTTTTATGGGCATCATAACGTCGCTAATAATTAAATCAGGAACGTGTTTGCAAGCTTGCGCAATACCTTCTTCACCATTTTCAGCTTGAATCAGATCATAATTTTGAGAAAGCGAGGTGTCTAGAAAGTCTAATATATCCGGATTGTCATCAATTAATAAAATGAGTGCGCGCTGACTTTCTGGTTTAATGCGCATAGCTTGTGTGGCCTGCGTTTCAATACCATTCTCGGTGGCACTTTGAATAGATGCTTCAATGAATTTTTTGTTTTCAGAAGCGTGTTTACCTTCTTCGAGATAGGCGTCTACTAAACTATCATCTTTAGGTAGTTTGAGGGTAAATGTACTTCCTGAGCCTAATTTACTTGCTACGGCTAAGGTGCCGTTATGCAGTAAAGCAAACCTTCGGCTGAGTGCCAGCCCAATTCCGCTTCCGTCTTTTTTTAAAGTGGTATTGGCTTGATAGTACCACTCAAAGATGTGCTCGAGATCTTGCGTATTAATACCGCTTCCGTGATCAATAACTTTTAAAAACACCGCTTCTTCATCTTGAGAAAGTTCAATATTGATCGTGCTGTTTTCGGGACTATAATTGATAGCATTACTGATCAGATTGTTCACAATCACCTGAATTTTCTCCAGATCACAGTAGATATAAATAGGTGTTTGTGACATTTGAATCACCAGGTCTAAATTTTTCTTTTTTAGCAGCGGTTCATAGACCCCAAGCCAATTAGACAAATTTTTAGTTAGGTTATAATTGTTTAAGGTCAATTGACTGAGTCCTTCTTCACTTTTTCTGAATTCTAGAAGTTTGTTGATAAACTGATGTAGATTATGCGCATTACGCTTAATCAGTTTGAGACTTTTACGATGTTGTTTGTGAACAATTTCATCAAGTAGATTTTCTAAGGGCGCGAGAATAAGGGTCAGGGGAGTTTTTAATTCGTGACTGAAACCCGTGTAAAACCGTACCCGCTCTTCATTCAATTCGTGTTCTAATCTGCGTTGTTTCTGCTCAAAGTGTAATGAGTTTTTGAGGTAAACGCGTTCTGAATAATATCTCAATCCGCTGTAAATTAAAATGATTAACGTGACGATATAGAAGAGATAAGCAGGCCAGGTTTGCCAAAACGGAGGTAAAATAGTTAAAGCTAACTCTTTATACAAAGGAGTTGAAGCGAGTGTTTCGGCTTTAATTTTTAGCGTATAATAACCCGGAGAAATATTACTGAAGTTGATGCGGTTGCTGTTTTTGAGATCGATCCAGTGGTCGTTGTAACCTTCTAAAATATACGAGTATTGGGTATTGTTAGCGATCGGAAAATCTAAACTTGTGAAATCTATAGAGAAGACCGTATTTTCTGCGTTTAATTGTATCGACTCTTGAAAAGGCATTGCCTGATTGAGTATGGCCTTTTTATTCGTGGGTTCTATTGCAACCGATTCATTAAAAACGAGTAAGTCTTTAATAACTAAGGCTTCAGAAGTTGTGTAGTTTTTTAAATTTTCAGGGCGAAATTGATTCAGACCTTTATTACTCCCAAAATAAAGCGCTCCGTTTTCAGCCTTGAGCGCAGCACCGGGATTATACTCACTTTTATGAATATTATTAAAGCGGGTTAGATTTTCTATTTTATGACTGATGGGATCGTATTTACTTATTCCCTTAAAAGTTCCCAACCAAATAGAGTTGCTATCGTGCGCAATGATGCTGTTGATGGTATTATTGCTCAACCCATCATCTTCTCTAAGATTGAGCGCTTTTTTTGATTCCGGATTAAAATGGACAAGGCCTCCATGCTTAGTACCGGCGATGATCGCATCATCTTCTGTGATCACAATACTAAATACCACATTGGTTGTTAACCCCTCAAGATTTTCTGAATTATAATGTGTGCTATGTTCATTTTCTAAATTAAAATGAATGATCCCATTGCCATAGGTTGCCAACCACAGATTGCCTTGACTATCCTCAGCGATATCGCGTACATCAACCTTTCCCAGTTCAGCAATGTATTTGAAGTTGTCCTGCGCGTTGTCATATAGAAATAGTCCGCCTCTGTTTGTACCTACCCAAATATGTTCATTTTTAGCCTGGTATAATACGCGAACATCATTCCCATCTTTTTGTTCTCCTTGTAGATAATGCTGCCATTGTTTAGTGGTCTTGTTAAACTTGCTTAAACCACCCAGGTAGGTGCCAATCCATAATTGATTGTTAGTGTCCTGTAATAAACTTAAAACGTGGTTACTTTTTAGAGCGTTGGCTTCGTTAAAAATAGCATACGTATAAGTATTGTTTTTAGGATCATATTGATCCACACCGCCGCCGTCTGTACCTATAAACAATTTTCCGGAAGCATCTTCTGCAATAGCATTAATGCGGTTGTGCGTTATGCGTTCGGTTCCATTTAAACTGTTTGTGATCAATTTCACCGGCTCGCCCCGGGGATTCACATAATTTATACCGGCATAAGTGCCCAGCCACATATTCCCACTTCGATCTTTTTTAATCGAAAAAACGGTAGCATTAAACACACTGGTACCATCATCTTTCGGTAAATAATTGGTTATGCTAAGATCATTGAAACCTTTTAGTGACTTAGATTTACTTATGATCTTAAGTCCTTCGTCGTAAGTACCTACCCAGATTCTTCCATAGGCATCCTCCTCAAAACTTGTAATGTCGCTTCCTGCTAAACCTTCTATAATTGTTGGGGCAAGAGCAGTTGTTTGAGTTAGTATTTTGATTCCTTCATTCGTGCCTAACCACAAGTGATCATCGCGATCCATAAAAAGTGCATTTACCCTAAAGTTCGTACGACCATGTATTGGTATTCGAGCAACTTCCTGAGTTTTTAGGTTTATTTTGTTCAAGCCGTCGTGACGCGTACCTACCCATAGGATTGAATCATTTTGCACGTGAAGTGAAATGATCTCATTTGAGGACAAGGAGCGTAAATTTTGAGCTTCGTGTTTAAATACTTTTTGTTGACTTTGATCTTTAAAAACGCGGATGCCAATTCCAAAATCTCCGGCGTAAATCGTTCCTGATTTTGTGAATGCAAATGAATTCACACTGTTAGAAAGAATGGTGTTTGCAGCGTTATAATGCTCAAATGAATTGGTTTTTAAGTTAAAAAGATCAAAACCACCATCACTACCTACAAGAAGATTTCCTGTATTGGTGTGATGTACAATATTCTGAAGATAATTGTTTGCAAGCGCCGAATTTTCTTTTCTAAAAACCGTAAAATCATTACCGTCATATCTGTTGATACCATCGGCGGTGCCAATCCAAATAAAGCCAAGCGTATCTTGTTCTATTACACGCACGAGATTGTTAGAAAGCCCATCTTCGGTATCGAGCTTATAAAAGGTAAGTTGTCTGTCGTGATTATCATTTTGGCCAATGCATACCTGTGTAAGGAGGAGTATAAATAGGCTTATTTTCGTAAACATAAAACTTGAGATTACGTTATTCTTGAGATCAGCCACCGGCTAGTCTTGCTTTGTATTCCAGTGTTTATAGCGGTTTGAACAGTTAACCCCCTATAAAAAATCATTTCCTACCCTTTAATAGCCAAAAGGTTTTAAGAAAATTGTACAATGACTTTAAAACTATTTCGATTTCGTAAAAAATAATTTTGAGTAATCAAAATCAGTATTTAGATAATATACTATAATTCACGTTTTCTTAAAGAAACTATCTTGGGGAAACAAGTATAGTCAAAATTTATAAATGTTTTCGATACATTTATAAGCCAATATATGAAAAAACAAAGATTTTTAATTGTTCTAGTTATAGCAAGTGCGCTTGCCCTCAACAGCTGTAATGCTTTAAAACCTAGTACAACTTTACAAGAAAAGGAAATTGGTCTTGGCTGGTCTGCAAATTCCGTAAACACGGTAATTTTTAGACAGAACGCGGTTACCACATTTAATACCACTCAGTTTACCGCTTATTACGATAAGGATGCGCACGTAGTTTTGGCCAAGCGTAGCCTGCCTGATGGAGATTGGGAACTCAATAAAACCGAATATACCGGTAAAACTACAGATGCGCACAATGCAATTAGTCTGGCGGTAGATGGTGAAGGCTATCTGCACGTAAGCTGGGATCATCACGACAACCCGTTGCGGTATGCAAAAAGTGTAGCCCCACTGAGTCTTGAGTTAGGCGAAAAGCAAGAAATGACAGGTATTGAAGAAGAAAAAGTTTCTTACCCGCAATTTTATAATCTTCCTGATGGGGATGTACTGTTTATGTATCGGTCTGGGCAGTCGGGTAGAGGCACTTTGATTTTAAACCGATATGACACAGCAGATAAAACGTGGCGACAGCTGCACAATAATTTAATCGATGGGGAAGAGCTGCGCAATGCCTATTGGCAAGCTTATGTAGATGTTCAAGGTACGGTGCATCTTTCTTGGGTATGGCGCGAGACTTGGGACGTAAGCACCAATCACGACATCGCTTATGCGCGATCTCTTGACGGAGGAGAAACTTGGGAGCTTTCAACAGGTAAAATCTATAACGGACCTATAACTGAAAGCACTGCTGAATATGCCTATAGGATTCCGCAAAACAGCAGTTTGATCAATCAGACTTCGATGACTACTGATAAAGCAGGAAATCCCTTTATTGCCAATTACTGGAATGAAGAAGGAAAAACGCAATACCAAGTCGTTTATCTAGAAGATGGAATCTGGAAAAAGGAGAATACGGCATTCCGTAACTCTGGTTTCGAGCTTGGTGGTGGCGGTACTAAGAAAATACCGATCTCTCGCCCCGAACTTTTTATCTATGAGAATCAAGGTAAGAAGATTTTGGGTCTAATTTTTAGAGATGATCTTCGAGGAAGTAAAATTTCTTTGGCCTTCAAAGATCTTAAAGCCGATTCTATATGGCAGGTAAAAGACCTTTCTGATGAAAACATTGGAGATTGGGAACCCAATTTTGACAAAGAATTATACAAGCACACCAAAGCGCTTCACCTCTTTAAACAAAAAGTTACTCAGATAGATGGAGAAGGCCTCTCTAAAGCGCCTGCAACTCCCGTTTCCATATTAGAAATTAATTTACAAAATATACTCACTAACCCTAAATAAGCCCAATACGCGTTTCAATGAAAAAAACAGTTTTAAGTTTACTAAGCATACTATGTTTGTGGGGAGCTACCGCCCAGCAAGCACAAAATGAATGGGAGAATCCCGAGATTATAGACCGCAATAAAGAAGAAGGCCGAAGCGCTTTTGTGCTTTATGAGTCTACGCAAAAAGCAAAAACACGCGAAGCCACAGCATCGCAACTTTACAAAAGTCTCAACGGTACGTGGAAGTTTGATATTGTAAAAACTCCGGCTGAGCGTCCTACAGATTTCTATGAGGTAGATCTTGATGATAGTGCGTGGAGCAACATTCAAGTACCGTCAAACTGGGAGACCGAAGGTTTTGACATTCCTATTTATACCAATGTAAGCTATCCGTTTCCTAAGAATCCGCCATTTATTGACGATGCGTACAATCCTGTAGGGAGTTATCGTACTACTTTCAGTGTTCCTGAAAACTGGGAGGATAAAGAAGTTTTATTGAGTTTCGGATCTATTTCTGGTTATGCCCGCATTTTTGTGAATGGCGAAGAAGTTGGGATGACCAAAGCTTCTAAAACTCCGGCAGAATTCAATATTACCGAATTTTTAGAGGAAGGCGAAAACCTTCTTGCAGTGCAGGTATTTCGCTGGCATGATGGTAGTTATCTAGAAGATCAGGATTTCTGGCGTTTAAGCGGAATTGAGCGCGATGTATTCCTTCAGGCGATGCCAAAAACGACGATTTGGGATTATAAGGTCGTTAGTGATTTGACTTCAGATTATAAATCAGGCGAATTTTCAGCGGAAGTTGATCTGCGCACTTTTGAAAAAAGTAAGATCAAAAAAGCACGCGTAGAAGTAGCGCTTTTTGATGCGGAAGATAATTTAGTTTTTGCCGAGAAAAAAGAAGTTCCTAAAGATGGAGGGACACTTTCTTTTGAAAAATCATTGCCTAATATTCAATTATGGAGCGGAGAAACTCCAACACTGTATACCTATACACTTACAATAGAAGATAAAAAGGGTAATCCGCTTGCGGCTACTTCAGGGCGCACCGGCTTTAGAAAAGTCGAACTTAAAAATGCACAGCTTCTCGTAAACGGAAAAGCGGTAACGGTACACGGAGTAAACCTTCACGAGCATCACCCTGATAAAGGGCACGTTCCAGATCTTGAAATCACACGCAAAGATTTTGAGTTGATGGCACGCAATAATATCAATGCGGTGCGTATGAGTCATTATCCTCACGGCCAACAGGTTTATGATCTGGCTGATGAGTTTGGTTTTTACATCGTGGATGAAGCGAATATTGAAACGCACGCAATGGGTGCTGAGTGGCAAGGAAATTTTGATAAATCAAAACATCCGGCGTATTCAGAAGAATGGGCTGCGGCGCATCTTGACCGCATAAAAAGAATGTATGAGATGGATAAAAACCATACTTCGATCATTTTATGGTCTATGGGTAATGAGTGTGGTAATGGTCCTGTTTTTTATGACGCGTACGATTGGTTGAAGGAAACTGATCCAACTCGTTTGGTAACTTTTGAACAAGCAGGTCAAAACCGAAATACAGATGTGGTTGCACCTATGTATCCGGGAATAAAACATATGAAAGAATATGCGGAACGCACTGATGTAACTCGTCCTTTTATTATGTGCGAGTATTCACACGCGATGGGTAACAGTAGCGGAAACTTTAGAGAATATTGGGACATTATTGATAGCAGTCCGCATATGCAAGGTGGGTTTATCTGGGATTGGGTAGATCAAGGACTACGCGCAGAAACTGAGGATGGTCGCGAGTTTTGGGCTTATGGTGGAGATCTTGGCGGTGAAGATCTGCAGAATGATGAGAACTTCAATGCAAACGGACTCATTACAGCAGATCGTGAAGCGCATCCTTCTTTAGCCGAAGTAAAAAAGGTGTATCAAAACATTGATTTTACTTTAGCCGGATCTAATTTAAGAGTGGAAAATAAATACAACTATACCAATCTAAAGGCATTCGATTTTAAATGGGAGCTCCTAGAAAATGGTAATGTGGTTAAAACAGGGACTTTTGATGCCGCTGTTGCACCCAATGCGTATAAGTTGATCAATTTAAACCTTCCGCAAACTGCTGATGCTGAATATTTCTTGAATGTCTATGCAACTACTAAAGCAGCTACAGCTTTAGTTCCGGTAGGTTTTGAGTTGGCTAAAGAACAATTCAAACTAGGAGAAACCGATTATTTTACTGAAGAAACAATTTCATCAACCGAAACTCCACTTAGTTTTAAGAAAGAAGGAGACCAACTCCGTTTTACTGCTGCTGAGGTTTCGGGTGTATTCGATCTGAAAAAAGGAAAACTAAGCCAATACCAATTGGCAGACGGTTCTGCGGTGATCGCTCAATTTCCGCAGCCGTATTTCTGGCGCGCGCCAACGGATAACGATTTTGGAAACGGAATGCCAGGTCGTTTAAAAGCTTGGAAAGACGCCACCGCAAATGCTGTGGTGACCAAAAGCCAAGTAGGCGTGCAGACTAAAGAAGGGCTACCTGTTTTGGTAACTTACCAACTTCCGGAAATTGATGCAGCCTATACCGTCGAATATTTTATAGAAAATTCAGGGGACATAAAAGTTACCGCTTCGCTCAAAATCAATGATGAAAAAACTCCTGAAATTCCACGTTTTGGAATGCGTATGGTTTTAAATGAAGACTACGATCAATTGCAATATTACGGTCGCGGACCTTGGGAAAATTATTCAGATCGAAAAGAGTCTGCCTTCTTGGGAGTGTATCAAGACGATGTGAAAAACCAGTTTACGTGGACGTACATTCGTCCGCAAGAATCAGGTTACCATACAGATACGCGTTGGCTAAGCCTTTCTGACGGAAACGGCAACGGCTTAAAAGTTACCGGGGCACAACCTTTAGGGTTTAGCGCGTTGCATATTTCAACCGAAGATCTTGATCCCGGAGCGACCAAAGATCAGAAGCACCCTACAGATTTAACCGTTGAAGATGAGGTTTATCTGCATATTGATTTAAAGCAACGCGGCTTAGGAGGTCTCAACAGTTGGGGACAATACCCTTTTGAACAGTATCGCCTGGAAGATCAAGAATATACGTATAGCTACACTTTATCTCTTTTAAACAACTAAAAGCATGCAGAAATTTAGAATAGCAAGTTTAGTAAGTCTTTTTGTTATACTCACGGGTCAAACTGCGTGGTGCCAGCTTCCGGTAAAAGTTAGTAGCCCTGACAAACATATTGCCGTTGAAGTAGGGCTACAAGATCAAAAGCCTGTATATTCCATTCATGTAGATGATGTGCTCTTTATGGAAGATTCCCCTTTAGGGTTAAAAACTTCGATAGGTGATTTTTCTGAAGGCTTGTCGTATGCGGCACAGCGTACTTCAGCAATAAAGGAAACGTATGATCTTAAAAAGGCTAAAGTAAGTCACGTAGAATATCAAGCGAATGAGCTGATTGTAAAGTTTGTAAATGTAAATCAAGATACTTTGGCGGTTCAATTTAGAGTGAGCAATAGTGATGTGGCTTTTGCTTACAAACTCACCGCAAAGGAGCGCAATACTAAAGTCAAAATCTTAGAAGAAGCAACTGGTTTCAATTTACCTGATGATGCTACTTCTTTTATCACTCCTCAAGCTTTACCTATGACAGGCTGGGAGCAAACCAAACCTTCGTATGAGGAAGAATATACCTTTGATGAAGCTTTGGGAACTCAATCTCAGTATGGTGTGGGCTATACTTTTCCGGCTTTATTTAAAAATGCTGAAAAGGGATGGATTCTCATTTCAGAAACCAATGTAGATGGAAGTTATCCCGGGGCACGCTTAGGAGAATCTGATAAAAACGGATTGTTTCCGATAGCGTTTCCTCAAGAAGGAGAAAATAATGGTTTAGGAGATGCTTTTGCCGCTATGGCGATGCCGGCACAAACGCCTTGGCGAACGATTACTTTAGGAAAAACTCTAAAGCCTATTGTAGAAACAACAGCCTCGTTTGATCTCGTAGAACAACGCTATGAGGCTTCGCAAGATTATTCAATGGGAAGAGCGACGTGGAGTTGGATTGTATGGCAAGATAACAGTATCAATTATGAAGATCAGGTAAAATTCATTGACCTGGCGGAAGCTTTAAATTTTGAATATGTGCTTATTGACAATTGGTGGGATGCTAATATTGGCCGTGAGAGGATGGAAGAATTAGTGGCTTATGCCAATTCAAAAAATGTGGATGTGGTGCTTTGGTACAACTCCAATGGATTTTGGAACAATGCTCCACAAACGCCGCAAGACTTTATGAACACCGCCTACAAGCGCCAGCAAGAGATGGCGTGGTTACAAGAAATAGGCGTAAAAGGTCTGAAGATCGATTTTTTTGGCGGAGACAAACAGATGACAATGCAGCTGTATGAAGATATTTTAAATGATGCCAATGATTATGGTTTAGCAATTACTTTTCACGGCTGTACGCTTCCCAGAGGCTGGGAAAAAATGTATCCCAACTATGTTACTTCAGAAGCGGTTAGAGCTTCAGAAAATTTGATTTTCACACAGTATGCGCTAGACAAACACGCATATTACAGCACGATTTTACCCTTTACACGTAATCCTGTGGGAGCGATGGATTTTGCACCGGTGTTTTTAAATAAGCGCTTAAGCAGAGATCAAAAAGGAGGAACTGTGCGTAAAACTACAGACGCTTTTGAACTAGCTACAGCTGTACTTTATTTTTCGCCTATTCAGCATTTTGGTTTAACGCCAAACAATCTTGACGAGCAGCCAGAATTTGTTTTAGACTTTTTAAGAGCGGTCCCCACCGTATGGGACGAGACGGTTTATATTGGCGGCGAACCCGGCGATTATGCTGCAATAGCCCGAAGAAAAGGAGATATATGGTATCTGGCAGTCACTAATGGTGAGCAAGAAAAGAAGACACTTGAACTAGACTTACCGATGTTTAAAAATGCTGAAGCAACGTTGATCTATGATGCAAAAGATAAAACCGCAGCTCAAAAAACAGTGAAGGTCAAATCAAACGGAAAATTGAAAATCGATGTCCTTGGTGAAGGCGGCGCATTATTGATCTCAAAATAAAATGAAGCTACCCATCCTATATAGCGTTGGATTAACAAGAGTACTGTTCACTTTGGTGTTAACTATTTTAGTCAGCAGCTGTAAATCTTTGTCAGAAAAGTCAACCGAAGATTCTATTCCGGCTCCCAGTGGGTATGAGTTGATCTGGCACGATGAATTTGAAACTGGTGATAAGCCAAATGCGGCTAATTGGAGTTATGAAGAAGGATTTGTGCGCAATGAAGAATTACAATGGTATCAGAAGGATAATGCTTCGGTAGCGCGGGGTAATTTGGTCATTATGGGAAGAAAGGAAAAAATCCCTAATCCAAATTTTAAGGCAGATGCTACGAACTGGAAACAGAACCGCCGGCAGGCCGAATATACCTCGTCAAGCATCAATACCCGTGGGAAATTTCAGTTTAAATATGGAATTCTAGAAGTGCGTGCAAAAATTGATACGGCAAGCGGAATGTGGCCCGCGATCTGGACTTTAGGTGTCGAAAAAGGCTGGCCTTCTAATGGAGAGATTGACGTGATGGAATTCTATCAAATCAATGGTAAACCTCATATTTTAGCAAATGCCGCTTGGGGAGCTGATTGGAGGAATGTATCGTGGAATAGTGCTAAAATTCCCTTTTCTGAATTTATAGAGAAAGACCCGCAATGGCCTGAAAAATTCCATATCTGGAAAATGGATTGGAGCGAAGACGCTATTAAACTCTATCTCGATGATGAATTACTAAACGAAATTGATTTAGCAGAAGCTATTAATCCTGATGGATCTAACGGTTTTCAGCAGCCTCATTATATTTTGCTCAACCTCGCTATTGGTTCTAACGGCGGAGACCCTTCAAACACCCAATTCCCTAAAGAATACCTGGTAGATTATGTTCGGGTCTATCAGAAAACAGATCAAAACCAATAATCAACATCTAAAAATGGTAAAATTTAAAGGCTTATTTATTTTTAGTTTTATAGCAGTTCATCTATTCAGCTTTAAAAGTCTTGCTCAAAATGAGGAAAGAGAGTATATGGTTGAGACGCTGCTTAAAATAGCCGACCCTGTTTTAACTAATCTTGCTGAAGAAAAGCTAAAAAAGAATATGCCGGTAGAGCGTTCTCCTGGTGCTTGGGATGATCGTACTCACGTGACGTATTTGGAGGCTTTTGGCAGATTGTACTCAGGGATGGCTCCTTGGTTAGAATTAGGCCCAGATGATACTTCGGAGGGAAAATTGCGTAAAAAATATATCGATTTAGTAATTCGCTGTTTAGATAATGCAACCAACCCGGAATCAGATGATTTCATGAACTTTAATAAAGATGTTCAACCACTTGTTGATGCCGCATTTTTAGCACAAGGACTATTACGATCTCCTACCCAGATTTGGGAAAAATTAGATAGAGAGGTTCAGGAGCGTATAATTGAAGCTTTAAAGTCTACCCGGATAATAAAGCCATATTACAGCAATTGGCTTTTATTTTCGGGAATGGTTGAAGCTGCACTAGAGAAATTTGATAATAGCGGAGATCTACTACGAATAGAGTATGGTTTAAATAAACATAGAGAATGGTATCTAGGTGATGGTATGTATGGCGATGGACCAGAGTTTCACTGGGATTATTATAACAGTTTTGTAATTCAACCTTTTTTACTTGATATCTATCAAACGCTTCAAGAAACAGATAATGGTCGTAAGAAGGATTTTGACAACGTAAAATATAGAGCGCAACGTTATGCTTCAATACAAGAACGTCTCATAGGTCCGGAAGGTACTTATCCTCCTATTGGCCGGTCTTTGGCATATCGTTTTGGTGCTTTTCAGTTATTGTCTCATATCGCGCTTAGGCAAGAATTACCAGAAGAAGTAGAGCCTGCTCAAGTGCGCGAAGCTTTATACGTGATGATAAAAAGACAAATTGAGGCACCTGGAACTTTCGATGACAACGGATGGCTTAAAGTAGGTTTATTTGGAGCTCAAAATAATATAGGAGAAGGTTATATCTCCACCGGAAGTCTTTACCTATGCTCTGAAGCTTTCTTAATATTAGGGTTACCTGAAACAGCACCTTTATGGTCTGATCCCTATGCCTCCTGGACACAAAAAAAGATCTGGAGTGGTGAAAATATATCAATTGACCACGCACACTAAAGATTAAATAAAACACTAACTAATAGATTAGCAATGAATAACCAATTTAAAACACTTCTTTTTTCGGCAGTATTAGCCGTTGCTTTTAGTAGTTGTAAAAGCAATGGAGATAGTACATCTCAGACTCAAGATGCTGATGTTGAGGTTACCGGCATACCACAAGAGAAGGATTCGGTTTTAGCCATAATTGAAAAAGTAAATAAACACTGGCAGGAAACCCATCCAAAACCCGGTTTTGCGTTTTGGCATCCGGCAGCCTATCATACAGGAAATATAGAAGCCTATAAAGTGACCGGGAATAAAGACTTTTTGGACTATTCTAAAGCCTGGGCTGAATATAACCAGTGGATGGGAGCCAAGTCACAGGATAAATCCAAATGGAAATACAACTACGGAGAAACCGACGAGCACGTACTGTTTGGAGATTGGCAAATTGCATTTCAAACCTATATTGACCTCTACACGCTTGAAGGTTCAAAAGACCCTACAAAGATTGCCAGAGCAAAAGAGGTGATGGAGTATGAGATGAGCACTCCTAACAATGATTATTGGTGGTGGGCAGATGGATTATATATGGTGATGCCTGTGATGACCAAATTGTATAAGGTTACCGGAAACAAGCAGTATTTAGCAAAACTCAACGAATACTTAGTGTATGCAGACAGCATAATGCTTGATGAGGAAACGGGATTATACTTTCGCGACGCAAAATATGTTTACCCTAAACATAAAAGTCTTAACGGAAAGAAGGATTTCTGGGCACGTGGAGATGGTTGGGTGTTTGCCGGTTTAGCTAAGGTGCTTCAGGATTTACCACAAGATGCTCAATATCGACAAGCTTATATTGATCGCTTCAAAAAAATGGCAAAAACACTCAAGGAAGCGCAGCAGCCCGAAGGCTACTGGACGCGCAGTATTTTAGACCCTGAGCACGCTCCTGGACCAGAAACCAGCGGTACAGCATTCTTTACCTATGGATATCTATGGGGAATAAATAATGATATCCTAGAGGAAGAAACCTATTTGCCTGTAGTAGAAAAAAGCTGGGAATATCTCACGGAAGTTGCATTACAAGATGATGGAAGCGTAGGCTATGTGCAACCCATTGGTGAAAAAGCAATTCCCGGACAAGTGGTAGATGTCAATTCTACTGCAGATTTTGGAGTTGGAGCGTATTTGCTTGCAGCTTCAGAAATGGCACGCTTTGTTGATTCAGAATAAATAATAATTATGATTTTACTAAAACAAATAAAGTACATCACCGGTTTTTGCGTGGTGCTCTTCACTATGGCTTCTATGGAAGCTCAAGAAATAAAACCTGCTAAGCAGGTTGATGGTGAAATGCCGCTTTTTGAAGTAGAAGCTCCGGATTATGAATTGAGCCCAATGACGGGAATGACGCGTAAACATTGGGAAGATGCAGCACGCTATTTGCTCGAAGGAGCCTTTAGTTATATTGATAATCTAGATGACCCGATGAAGTTTCCTAAACTTCCCGGAAAAAGCTATCCGCACTCCGTAGATCGTGTTCCTACTGAGAAATTAGAAGGTCTCGTACGTACCTTATTTGTTGCCGCACCCTTACTTAAAAAGGAACCGGATCTTACCTTAAACGGAATAAAAGTAGCCGAATATTACCAGCATCAAATTCCGAAGTTGGCAAATCCCGAAAGTGAAGCGTTTATCAAACCTCGAGGAAATGGCGGCCCAAGCCAAAATCTGGTTGAGTATGGCGCGCTGGCAATTTCCTTATTTATTTCTCCGGAAACGCTTTGGGAACCTTTAAGTCAAGATGATAAAGATGCGCTGGCAGCTTCTATGCTGAGTTATGGTGATGGACCAACGGTAGATTCTAACTGGAAATTCTTCAACATTTTTGTGTTAAGCTTTTTTGATGCACAAGGATATGAGGTAAACAAACCCTTACTTGAAGAATATCTGAACAAATCACTAGCAGATTATCGTGGCCAAGGCTGGTATAACGATCATCCTGCGTACGATTATTACAGTATGTGGGCATTTCAGGTATATGGACCTATGTGGGCATCGGTTTATGGAAACACGCATTACCCAGAGATCGCTAAGGCTTTTAAGACCAATTTTCAAGATTTGGTGTATCACTATCCCTATATGTTTTCTGAAGACGGCCAAATGATCATGTTCGGGCGAAGTATTAGTTATCGCATCGCGTCTATGAGTCCGTTTCCTTTTGCAGGAACGCTTGATGACGACACGATTAATTTGGGCTGGTTGCGTCGGATTTCTTCGGGGGTGTTACTTCAATTTTTAAAGAATCCTGAGTTTTTAAAAGATCGAATTCCAACTTTAGGCTTCTATGATCATTTTGAGCCTGCAGTACAGAATTATAGTACGCGCGGTAGTGTATTCTGGATGGGTAAAGCCTTTTTAGGATTATTACTTCCGGAAGATAATGCGTTCTGGACCGCAACCGAAAATGAAGGACCTTGGGCATCACGATTTGAAGATGATGCCGTGTATAATAAATTTCAATCAGCTTCCAATGTATTACTAACCGATTACCCCGATATTGGAGCTTCAGAAATCAGAGCTTGGTGTCACGAGCGAAAAGCAGACGATTGGCAAGGATTCCGCAGTAGTGAGAACTACAATAAGCTGTCTTATAATTCGGCATTTCCTTGGCAAGCTGATGACGCGGACGGTACCATCTCGATGAATTACGTTTTTAAAAATGCAAAAGAAGAATGGGAGCCGTGGCGTCTATATACTTTCAAAAAATATGAAGACGGAAAATATTACCGCGATGCGGTTTTGGAAACCAATGATCAGGTGCATATGCAGTTGGTTGACATTCCCTTAACTAACGGTATTTTGCGTATAGATAAGCAGACCAGTGAGGTGCCTGTTGCGATGCGCCTTGGTCATTATGCACTTCCTGAGATAGATGGAAAAACCATTGAGCAAAGCACTCAAAAAGTTGGAGATTACACTGCGACCATCATTGATAATGGACAATATCAACTTGCTATGGTGCCGCTTTCTGGGTGGGAAGATGTTGATGTTATAGAGAAAACCGACTTGCATCCGGTGGCAGATGACAGCGCTGTGATCAATGTGTCTGCAGAATTTTCGCCGGAGGCTAAAAACAAAATCTATGCAACGCTTATGCTTTGGAAAAAATCAGATGAAGCTTGGAGCGCTGAGGATCTACTTCCCGTGAAAGATTTAAAGACCGAAGGAAATGAGGTTGAGGTAGAAATGATATCGGGTGAATTACATAGTATCAATTTTGATTAATTCTTACGAAGTCAAGCCCTTGCGCAAGTCTTATATTTCAATTCCTTAAAAAATATGATATGCGTATTCTTTCTTTGAATTTTCTATTAGGCTTGGTTTTTTTGTGCTCGCCAATTTTAAATGCACAGGAATTGCCCGAATGGCAAAATCTGAGTGTGGTTACGCAAAACACCGAAGCACCGCGATCTACGTTCTACGTTTATGATTCTGAGGAAGAAGCTGTTGAAAATGCATATTACAATTCAAAAAATCTGTTGCTCCTAAACGGAACTTGGAAGTTTAACCTTGCGGACACACCAGAGCAGCGTCCAAGAGATTTTTATCTGCCAGAATTTAAAACTACCGATTGGGATGATATCAACGTTCCGGGAGATTGGCAGATGCAGGGTTACGATTTTCCGTTGTATGTGAGCGCCGGTTATACGCACGCGATCAATCCACCTTTTGTAGATACAATTTATAACCCTGTAGGTTCGTATAAGCGAGAATTCAAGATTCCGAAGGGTTGGAATGATAAACAGATCAAGCTGTATTTTGGCGGAGTTACCAGTGCTTTTTATGTTTGGATCAACGGGAAAAAAGTGGGGTATGACGAAGATGCAAAAACACCTTCTGAGTTTGATATCACGTCTTTTGTAAAACCGGGAAACAATGAGATCGCTGTGGAAGTTTACCGCTGGAGCGATGGCACCTATCTTGAAGATCAAGACTTCTGGCGCTTGAGCGGAATAGAACGCGATGTGTATGTTTATGCCCAGCCTAAAGCGCATATTCAGGATTTCTTTTTCAAAGCGGGACTGGATGGCAAATATATTGATGGCATTTTCGATGGAAAAATTGCTATAAAAAATGACGGAGCCACTACTGAAAAGCTTCAGCTTGATCTAAAAATCAGAGATGCAAATGAAGAACTGTATAGCGTAACACAAAGCCTAAAACTGGCTTCAGCAAAAACCGATACACTTCAGTTTCAAGAAACTTTTGAAACTATCGAGCCTTGGAGTGCTGAACATCCTAAGTTGTATCAAGTAGTGCTTTCCTTGCGAAAAGGAGATGAACTTTTGATGAGTACTTCGGCTAAAATTGGCTTTAGAACCAGCGAGATCAAAAACGGAAATTTACTGGTTAACGGGAAACCTATTCTGCTAAAAGGGGTCAATCGCCACGAACATGACCAGCATACGGGTCACGTGATTTCAAAAGAATCGATGCTGGAGGATATTAGGCTTTTTAAAGAAAATAATATCAATGCGGTGCGCAATTCGCATTATCCTAATGATCCGCTTTGGTACAGCCTTTGTGACGAATATGGAATTTATATGGTTGATGAAGCCAACATTGAAACGCACGGTTTTGGTTATGATGATGATAAAACGCCCGCCAACAAACCGGAGTTTGCCTTGATGCATCAAGACCGACTTGAAGCGATGGTGGAGACCAACAAAAACCACCCGTCGATCATCATTTGGTCTATGGGGAATGAAGCCGGTGATGGCCCCGCTTTTATTGATGGCTATCATTGGATCAAAAACCGCGATAAAACACGACCGGTACAATACGAGCGTGCCGAGCGCGGTAAGGGTTTTCAAGAACCGCATACCGATGTCATCCCGTGGATGTATGCTCGTATGGATTATATCGAAGAACATTATCTGGGCAAGTATCCCGATCGCCCGTTTATCTGGTGTGAATATGCCCACAGTATGGGGAACAGCACGGGAAATTTGAGCGATTTGTGGGATTTTGTATATAGACATGACCAGGTGCAAGGCGGCTTTATTTGGGATTGGGTAGATCAAGGTTTTGTGAAAAAGGACAGTACCGGAACTGAATATTGGACGTATGGCGGTGATTATGGTCCCGACCGTTATCGCAATGATGGAAATTTTGTATTGAACGGTTTGGTCAATCCTGATCGCAGTCCGCATCCGGCTTTAGCAGAAGTAAAGCATGTGTATCAAGATGTAAAGATCAGTTTAGTTGATACGCTTAAGCGAAAGTTTAAACTGGAAAACCGATTCTTCTTTACCAATTTAGAGATCTATGAGATCAATTATGAAGTGTTGAAGGATGGAAAAATTATCACTGAAGATAACCTTCCTGATTTTGATGTAGCACCACAGCAGTCGGTAGATTTTTCAATAAAAACACTTGAACTTCCCGAAGATGGAAGCGAGTATTTTATCAATTTCAGTATAAAAACCAAAGACGCATCTGCAATGCTTCCTGCTGGTTTTGTTATTGCACAAGATCAGATTTTACTTCAAAAGGCAGCACCGCTGGTATTTACACCGGATTTAGAAAAGAAAAAGCTTAAAACAATAGATACACGAAGTGCCCTTGAAGTTTTTGGGGAAGACTTCAGTTTACACTTTGATAAAGCAACCGGAAGCTTTACCAAATGGACGTATAAAGATCAGGATTATCTATTGGAAGCGCCGAGAGCGAACTTTTGGCGGGCGCCTACAGACAATGATTTTGGTAATAATTATCAAAGGCGAGGTAAACTCTGGAAAGATGCTTCAGAAAATCAGAAGTTTATTCAATTTGAAACCTTGGCAAAAACTAAAGATTCTGTGATTTTAGAATCGACATTTGCATTAGACACGCTTGAGGCTACAACAAAAATACGCTACACGCTTTATAAAGACGGAAGCTTAAAAATCAACGAGAAGCTAGAATATTCCGGTGCTGAAGATTTAGCAGAACTTCCACGTTTTGGAATGAATTTGATACTTCCGAAGCAATTTGATCAAGTAAAATGGTACGGCCGCGGACCCCTTGAGAACTATCAGGATCGTAAAGAAGCGGCTTTTGTGGGTATTTATGAAGCTTCAGTGGCAGATTTATATTTCCCTTACATTCGGCCTCAAGAAAATGGCTATCGCACCGAAAACCGCTGGTTGCAACTCACAGACGGTCAAGGAAGCGGTTTTAAAATACTGGGATTACCGGAGTTTTCTTTCAGTGCGCATCACAATTATACTGCTGATTTTGACCCGGGAACTCGTAAAGCACAGCGTCATACCACAGATATAAAACCTCGGGATTTGATCAGTCTTTATATTGATTATAAGCAAACCGGAGTGGGAGGTGATAACAGCTGGGGTGCAAAACCACTAGAAAAATACCAATTGAAGCCTCAGGATTATGAATTTAGTTTTATCATCAAGCCATTGGAATAAGAAAAGCCTGATTCATTGTGGATCAGGCTTTTTGACTTTATTTCAGATTTGAAAAAACTAAGGCAAATCTTCGCCTTTAGAAGCGATATAGATTTTATACCATTGCTCTAGACTTAATTCGATTTCAAGGGCATCAACAGCACTTTTAATTCGATTGATATGTTGTGATCCCACAATAGGCATAATCCCCGTAGGATGCTTTAAAAGCCACGCATACATCACTTGATCTATATCTGTATTCAATTCGGCAGCGATGCTTTTTAATTCGGCAGTTAAACGCTGATCTTTTTCCGTTTTTGGGTTAAAGATAGCCCCGCCCGCAAGTGGCGACCACGCCATCGGTTTGATTTTGTGTTTTAAGAAATATTCAGTATTCTCGTTCTCAAAATGCTCTAGACAACTCACGGAAATCTCAACTTGATTGGTGGCTAAGGGCATATCGAGATAACTTTGCAGGGTATCAAATTGCGCCGGACTAAAGTTTGAGACGCCAAAGTTAAGCACTTTACCACTGCTTTTAAGTTGATCAAAAGCCTTAGCAACTTCTTCCGGATTGAAAAAAGGCGCAGGGCGGTGCAGCAATAAAAGATCGAGACGATCTGTACCTAAGTTTTTAAGCGAAGTTTCTGCTTGTTTTATAATGTATTCGGTGCTGTAATCATAGATTTTAATGTCAAGCTCCGGATTGTAATCGGTAGCCATTTTGATTCCGCACTTGCTTATCAATTCCATCTTTTCGCGCAGCTCCGGTTTCAGCGCTAATGCTCGGCCAAAATAGGCCTCGCAGGTGTGATTTCCGTAGATATCAGCGTGATCAAAGGAGGTAATGCCTAAGTCCAAAACTTGCTCAATAAGCTTTAAAAGTTGGTCATCACTCAAATTCCAATCGCGCAAACGCCAGTATCCGTGAACGATGCGTGATAAGCTTAAGTTGTCATTAAGTGCAATTCTATTTTCCATAATTATTGAATCAATTTTAGGGTTTCAAAAAGTCCGGCATCCAGGTTTATGCGTCCGTCATAATCTTCAGGAATCGCAACAGAACCAAGAACCGTGTTGGTCGCTTTGGCATCAACGTGTTCAAAAGCGAGCGCAAAGCCCATTAATTTTCCGGGTTTTAAAGATACAGCTTCATTAGGTTTGTTAGGCTGATATGCCGAATCAAAATTGGTTATTCTCAATTCCCAATAGGATATAATTCCATAGTTTTTTAAAGCGGAATAAACCGCATGATTAGCAGTTCTTAGCTTCTTATTTTGACCCAGAAATACTGAAGTGTTAGACGGAGAAATTTGATAGGTAAAAGCATTATAAGAACTATCATAGCTTCCGGCACTGTTGTCTTCGTCAATGTAAACACTCAGGTGATCTTCGCTGTTGAAGTGCTCCATCGGATTGCCAAAAGTAGACTGAATTTCGATATTTTCTAACCGAAGCATCACATACAGAGCATCAGGCGTCCACGTCAGTTTATATTGAATTGTTGCATTTGCTGAAGCTTTTCCGCTCCAGATATGATCCATTTGCGTCCATTCTAAATGCTGCCAAGCGGGATCGTGAGGTTTACCATCAACACGTGGAGCGATGATCGCTTTTTGAACCGGCGTAAAAGTGTTTTCAGACTTTTGAAACAGTGGCGGCGGACCCTCATTTTTGCCACAGGCTATAAAAATCAAAAATAAACAGCAGTAAAGAACTCTCATAGTTTAGACCGGTACAAACTCAAAATTCCAAAGATAGGCCCCAGACTTAAAACCAAAAAAATATAATCCATATCAAAATGAATAACCCAATTGTTTAGCAATTGAATGCTAACCACGGTAATCGCAAAACCTATGCAATTAACGAGCGTCAGTGCGGTCCCGCGATATTCTGGTGGAGCATTTCGCGCGACCAATGTTGAAAACTGCGGACTGTCAGCAACCACGGCAGCACCCCAAATTAATAGAAAGAGACCAAAAATCATCGGTGGAAATTCAATACTATAAACCGAAATCAAACAGCAGATTCCTGAGATCAGGAGCGCGTAAAAGGCTACCTTTTTACTGCTTATTTTTTGGGTCAAAACGCCACCATACGCGCAAGAAATTGCACCGATCGCGATGGCTAAAAAGGACCAAAGCGAAGTGTTGAGATAGACTTGGTGTTCTGCTTGATAATAGTTGATGAAAACAGGTAGAAATCCCCAAAAGGCGTATAACTCCCACATATGTCCCCAATACCCCAAAGCCGCCCTTCTAAATTTTTTAGTCTGAAAAATAAAAGGAATCGCCTTAATCGAGAGTTTTTGCTGCGCTTTTCTATACGGACCATCAGCAACAAAAACACCGATTAATAGTCCGCCAACCGCAGCTAATCCCGAAGTTACCAATGTGATAACCTTATAATCTACCGAAACTTCAAAGCTGTTCAAAAAGTGGGGGAGTGCGGTGCCAAGAACCAAAGCGCCAACCAAAAAACCAAGAACTTTGCCTAAACCTTTTTCAAAATAATCGGCTGCGATTTTCATTCCTACGGGGTAAATTCCGGCTAGGAAAAAACCAGTGCTCAATCGTGAGATTAATAAAGTGCCGCTTTCGGCCTGAGGTAAGAGTAAAGCCAGATTTGCGACTGCTCCCAAAATGGCACTTACGGCAAAAACTTTAGACGGCGAGAAGCGGTCTGCAATCGCGAGCACTGCAAAAACAAGCGTTCCAAGAATGAAACCAAGCTGTACTGCGGCAAGCAAATCTCCTAAAAGATCGGGATTACCCAAACGGGCGACAGGAAGTTGCGGAACCACGATATTGCCTACAAACCACAACGATGTTCCCAAAAACTGAGCGAGAACAATGAGAATTATGATTTTGGTTTGCTTCGGCACCTATTGGGTTTAGTTTTCTACAGATTCCGCCGCTACTGCAAGATATTTTCCGTCGGGACTCACAGTCATTCTGGTGATATTTTTAAGACCATAGCTGTTTAAACTCGCGGCAAACGTCCAGGCCGGTTCTCCAAATAGATCATAGACAAAAAGACTATCGCCGCTACCTACGAGAATCCGATTTTCATCGAGCCACGTATAATCTTGGCGACCTATGGGCATCTCACATACAAAATAGCTTGTAAGTTCATCACCTGAAAAATCTAGCGTATACAGGTCCATATTTTGGGTTTCATTTTCTACCGTATAACTCATCGAGTTGCTATTTGGTATTTTTTGTAAAGACCTTCCGGAATTGGTGATGATGCTTTCTGAAGTTCCTTTTTTTGAATTTATTAGGAAGAGATCCATCTGATTTGGCTGTAAAACCGAAGCAATAAAGGTTTGCTGATCGTAAAAGGAAAAATAACCAATTTGACTGCTATCTAAAAGCTTTTTGAAAGCTTTGGTTTGAAAGTCATACTGCGCCAAGCGCTGACGGCCTTCTGGATCTTGACGTACCGCAACGATCGTTTCAGAATTAGGAATGCGCTGAGGAGAGAAAAAACCGCTATTCGGTTCGTTAGTGAAAACCGAAGTTTTAAAAGTAGTTATATCGTAAACTCCAATAGCAGTGAGACTGTCTTGCGTACGACTGTAGAGTACCGTGTTCTCATCATAAAATGAAGGCTGATTGTCATAACCTGAATTTTGAGAAATGTTTTTACCATTTACTATTTCAATAGTGATTGGTGTTGTTTTGATCTCAAAAAGAAAAATCTCTGTGTTTTCCTGCGCTTGAAGTGAAAAGCTCATCACAAACGCCAGCAGTATAAATCCTATTTTTTGCATAAACTAAGTTGAAGTTTTAAAGATACAATGTTTCTTACATCACCACCAAAGTAATCAAGTTTTGAGCCAATCTTAGTCATTTCGACCGATAGGGAGAAATCACACAAAAAACTCAAAGTATTTCAATTTGAATTTGCAAAGCAGGATGTGATCTCTCCTGCTGTCGAGATGACTATGCTAAAAAACTTCATTATTTAATGTTTTCCAACTTGGGTTGAAACCTGAAATCAAGTCATTTTTCTTTTCACGACGCCATTTTTTTAATTCTTTTTCTCGTGCTATAGAAGTTTCAGGATTATCATAAACTTCGTAATAAACTAAATAGATGCAATTATATTTGCCGGCAAAAGACTTTTTAGCATTTTGGCTATCAAAATGATGCTGATCTAATCTTCTCTGAATATTGCTAGTTACACCTATGTACAGCGTGGTTCTATATTCATTGGTCAGTATGTAAACCAGATAATTCACTCAGTTTCTTCTTGAAAATAGTGAAATTTAGTAAAAAAGAAGATGCTATCAACTTAGATCAAGATGTGATCATCTTAGTCATTTCGACCGATAGGGAGAAATCTCACAAGAAGCTCAAAGTATTTCTATTTAAATTTATAAAGCAGGATGTGATCTCTCCTGTAGTCGAGATGACTCTGCTGTAAAAAAACAAACCCCAAAGCAAAGCTTTGGGGCTTAATTCAAATCAAAATGTAATAATTAGGGCAAAACCTTAGAACGGATAGGTGTTTTCTTCCGTTACTTTTTCAGCGATGGTGTTGCGCAAAGCAACCACATTAGGCTGATTTTGATATTTGGTGAAACGCTTAAGTCCCATAAGCATCATACGCTGCTCATCACCTTCAGCAAAAGACACAATGCCTTCCTTTGCTTTTTGATTAATGGTATCTACAGCGTGATACAGGTACAATTGCGCCATTGCGATTTGCTCTTTCTGAGCGTCTTCGCCAAAGCGTTTTACGTTCTTTTCTGTACGTAAAATGGCACTTTCTGCCATATAGATCTCAATCAAGATATCTGAAGCTGCCATCAATAATTGCTGGTGCTCTTCTAGTGCTGGCCCATATTTTTGGATTGCGCTACCTGCAACCATCAAGAATACTTTTTTTAGTTTAGCGATCATCGCTTTTTCTTCTGAAAGCACTTCAGAATAATCAGGGGTATCAAAAGAAGGGATTCCGGTCAATTCATCGGCAACTGCCATCGCCGGGTTCAATAAATCTACATGACCTTTCATCGCTTTTTTTACAAGCATTCCTACCGCAAGCATACGGTTGATCTCGTTGGTACCTTCGTAAATACGCGAAATACGGGCATCTCTCCAGGCAGCTTCCATCGGCGCATCGGCACTGAAGCCCATACCACCATAGATTTGGATACCTTCATCAGCACAATTCTGCATATCTTCTGAAGCGGCAACTTTAAGAATAGAACATTCAATCGCATATTCTTCAACACCTTTCAGTTCGGCTTCCTGATGGCTGTTACCATCGGCCATTCTGATTGCGATTCGATCTTCAATATTTTTAGCGGCGCGGTACGAAGCACTTTCGCACACGTAAGCATTCGTAGCCATTTCAGCCAATTTATACTTAATCGCACCAAATTTGGCAATCGGTGTTTTAAACTGAACACGCTCATTTGCATATTTCACGCCCATATCAATGATACGACGTTGCGCATCGAGACAGGCAGCAGCAAGTTTGATACGACCTACGTTAAGCGCATTCATCGCGATCTTAAAGCCTTCGCCACGACCGGCAAGCATATTTTCTTCAGGAACCACGGTATCATTGAAAAATACCTGACGGGTAGAAGAGGAGTGAATACCTAACTTCTTTTCTTCTTCACCAAGTGAAATTCCGTTTGAAGGGTCATTTTCAACAATGAAACCGGTGATGTTTTTATCATCTTCAATGCGTGCGAAAACTATAAACAGATTACAGAATCCGGCGTTGGAGATCCACATTTTCTGACCGTTGATCTTATAGCTTTTCCCGTCAGCTGAAAGTTCAGCTTTTGTTTTACCACTGTTGGCGTCAGAACCAGCTCCTGGTTCAGTTAAACAATAAGCACCAAACCACTCTCCGGTAGCCAATTTAGGAACATACTTTTTCTTTTGCTCTTCGGTACCATAAAGGGTGATTGGCATTGTACCAATCCCTGTGTGCGCACCAAAGGCTGTCGCGATAGAACCCGTAGCTCCGGAAATATAATCGCAAACAAGCATCGTTGAAACAAAGCCCATTCCCAGACCATCGTATTCCTCAGGAACAGCGATACCAAGAAGACCGAGTTCACCGGCTTTACGCATTACTTCTTCGGTAAGCGCATAGTCTTTATGTTCAAAACGTTCTTTGTTGGGAACAATCTCACGGTCAACAAATTCTTTAACCGTTTCCTTCATCATTTTTTGCTCCTCGTTAAAATCTTCGGGAGTAAAAACGTCTTCACAAGCGGTTTCTTTCACTAAGAATTGCCCGCCACGTAGAATTTCTTTTTTATCTGCTGTTTCTGCCATTTTTCTAAGATATAAGTATTGAGATTTTAGATTTTAGAAACCTTAGTCTCAAGTGTGTTTTTAAATTTTATTTAGATGTCTGATATCTCTGGTCTAGAGTCTCAAGTCTAATTGAGGAACTCATAAACCCCGGCTGCACCTTGACCGGTACCTACGCACATTGTAACAACGCCATATTTACTTTTCATTTCGCGTTTGCGCATTTCATCAAAAAGCTGAACGGAAAGTTTGGCTCCTGTGCAACCCAGCGGGTGACCTAAAGCAATAGCACCACCGTTTACGTTTACGATATCTGGATTAAGATCTAGTTCTCTGATTACGGCTAAGGATTGCGATGCAAAAGCTTCATTCAATTCGATAAGGTCGATATCCTTCTGCTGTAATCCGGCTTGTTTTAATGCCTTCGGAATTGCTTTTACGGGGCCAATTCCCATAATGCGTGGTTCCACACCAACGGCAGCAAAATTCACCAAGCGGGCGATAGGCTCTAATTTGAGTTCTTTAACCATTTCTTCGCTCATCACCAATACAAAAGCTGCACCGTCACTCATTTGTGAAGAGTTCCCTGCAGTTACGCTTCCGCCTTCGGCGAAAACAGGACGCAGTTTTGCCAGAATCTCAAGCTTGGTATCTGCACGTGGGCCTTCATCTTTACTTACCGTATAGGTTTTAGTTTCTTTCTTTCCGGCACCATTTACGAACGTGTGTTCCACATTAATCGGAACGATTTGCTCTTTAAAACGATCTTCCTCCTGCGCTTTTAAAGCTTTTTGATGCGAGTTGTAAGCAAATTCATCCTGATCTTCCCGAGAAACATTAAATTGATTGGCCACCGCTTCTGCAGTAAGACCCATTCCCCAGTAATAATCCTCATTTCCGGCTTTTGCCACTTTATAATCTGGAACCGGTTTGTAACCACCCATCGGGATGTAACTCATACTTTCGGCACCACCCGCGATGATACAATCAGCCATTCCTGCCTGAATTTTAGCCGAAGCCATCGCGATGGTTTCTATTCCTGAAGCGCAATAACGATTTACCGTCACTCCCGGAACGTCTTCGATCTTTAATCCCATCAACGAGATCAAACGACCTACGTTAAGACCTTGCTCAGCTTCCGGCATCGCATTACCCACCATCACATCATCAATGCGCTTCTTGTCAAAATCAGGAAGCTCTTTCATCATGTAATCGATGGTTTCTGCGGCGAGTTCGTCTGGTCTTTTAAAACGGAACAAACCACGCGGTGCTTTCCCTACGGCTGTTCTGTATGCTTTTACGATATATGCTGTTTTCATTATTTAGATTTTTTTGAGAGAAAAGAGAAAAGATATAAGAGGATAGATTTTGTAATCTTTTAATCGTCTCTGATCTATTATCTTTTTTCTAATTTCTACTTTAGTTTCTTAGCGGTTTCCCTTTCTTGATCATATGCTCTAAGCGCTCTAAGGTTTTACGCTCTCCGCAAAGACTTAAGAAGGCTTCACGCTCCAAATCTAGCAAGTAGCGTTCACTTACATAAGAAGCCTCCGATAAATCACCACCAGCCATTACATAGGCTAATTTATTAGCGATTTTCTTATCGTGATCGCTGATGTATTTCCCGGCATTCATTTGATCAGTTCCTACTAAGAAAGCACCCAAAGCTTGTTTACCTAGTACTTTAATATCGGTTCGTTCAATAGGTTTGGTATAGCCTTGGTCTGCCATAAACTTCGCTACTTCTTTAGCGGCAGCGATCTGGCGGTCCTTGTTGACCACTACAATATCTTTACCCGGTTTTAAAATCCCTAAGTCGTAAGCTTCATAAGCTGAAGTTGAAACTTTTGCCATGCCAATCGTTAGGAAATATTCGCGTAGTCGGTTTAACTCAACGTCGTCTTTTTTATAGGTTTCAGAAGCTCTTAAAGTCATTTCTTTAGAACCACCACCGCCGGGAATTACCCCAACACCAAATTCTACCAGACCGATATAACTCTCAGCAGCGGCCACAACGCGGTCTGCGTGCAAAGTCATCTCGCAACCACCACCTAAGGTCATCGCTTGTGGAGCAACCACGGTAGGAATAGAAGAGTAGCGCAAGCGCATACAGGTATCCTGAAAGTATTTAACGGCAGCGTTAAGCTCATCATATTCCTGCTCAACGGCCATCATAAAGATCATCCCGATATTGGCACCCACAGAGAAGTTCTTCCCTTGATTGGCAACTACGAGTCCGGCGAAATCTTTTTCTGCTAAATCGATAGCTTTATTTAAACCTGATAATACATCGCCACCGATAGAATTCATTTTAGAACGGAATTCTACATTTAAGATTCCATCGCCAAGGTCTTCAACAACAACGCCGCTGTTTTTAAATACTTCTTTAGATTGACGAATGTTATCGAGAATAATAAAGCCATCCTGCCCCGGTTTTTTCAAATATTCTTTCTTCGGAATATCGTAGTACAAGGTGTTTCCTTCTTTAACGGTATAGAAAGAATCTTTACCTGAAGAAAGCATTGCAGCAACCCAATCGGCTACTTCATAACCTTCAGCTTTCATCAATTCGATTCCTTTCTCTAAACCTACGGCATCCCAAATTTGAAACGGACCGTGTTCCCAGCCGTAACCGGCACGCATCGCATCATCAATTTTGTAGAGTTCGTCTGTGATCTCAGGAATTCTATTCTGCACGTAAGCGAATAATCCGGCGAAATTTTTACGGAAGAATTCTCCGGCTTTATCTTTTCCTTTAACGAGAACCGGAAAACGGTCTGCCACGTTATCAATAGACTTGGTCATCTCAAGCGTACTGAAAGAGGCGCGCTTGTTAGCTCTATACTCCATAGAATTCAAGTCTAGCGTTTGAATCTCACTAGAACCGTCCTCCTTTTTAATTTTCTTATAAAATCCTTGTCCGGTTTTGCTTCCTAACCACTTATTCTCGTGCATCGTGTTGATGTAGTTAGGTAGCGAAAACAACTCAGCACGCTCATCGTTTTCTACATTCTCACGAATACCGTTCGCCACGTGAACTAAGGTGTCGAGACCTACAACATCAACGGTACGGAAGGTAGCCGACTTAGGGCGACCAATTACCGGGCCGGTTAATTTATCAACTTCTTCAACCGTCATCCCAAGTTCTTCCACGGTGTGGAAAAGACTCATTATACTATAGGTACCTACGCGGTTACCAATAAAAGCTGGAGTATCTTTTGCTACAACTGAAGTTTTTCCGAGGAATTTTTCGCCGTAGGCATTCAAAAATGCTAAAACTTCTTTATCAGTCTTAGGTCCCGGAATGATCTCAAAAAGATCTAAGTAACGCGCCGGATTGAAGAAATGCGTTCCGCAGAAATGCTTCTGGAAATCATCGCTTCGGCCTTCACTCATAAACTTGATCGGGATTCCGGAAGTATTAGAAGTGATCAGTGTGCCCGGAGTACGGTGCTTATCGAGTTTTTCAAAAACTTGCTTTTTTATATCTAAACGCTCGATCACCACCTCAATGATCCAATCGTAGTCTTTTACTTTAGCGATATCATCTTCCATATTACCAGTAGTGATGCGATTTGCAAAATCTTTGTGATAAATAGGAGAGGGCTTAGATTTTAACGCATTTTGAAGGTGGTCATTTACCAGCCTGTTGCGTACCGCTTTATCTTCAAGCGTTAAGCCTTTTGCTTTCTCTTTGTCGTTAAGTTCGCGAGGAACTATATCGAGTAACAGCACTTCAACTCCTATGTTTGCAAAATGGCAAGCGATGCCGCTTCCCATAATACCAGAGCCAATTACTGCAACTTTATTTATACGTCTTATACTCATTGTTTTATAGTAGTTTCAGAAGTGTTATAAATTTTTTTATTCTGTATTAAATCATTGATGACGTGAATCACTTCAAAAAAGTGATCTACTTTTTCTGCATCAATGTTAGCTCGAACCGCCTCGTTAAATTTCAATACACGGTCTTTACTAAAGTCTCTGTTTTCCTTTCCAAATTCCGTCAGGAAAATCAATACGCCCCGACCATCAGCCGGATTTGGTTTACGTTCTATAAGTCCGCGTTCTTCCATCGATTTCAGGGTTCTAGAGAGACTGGTCGCTTCCATTCCCATCCTAGGTCCCAAAGCTGTTGAAGGCGTTCCTTCCTCAGGGTCTATACTCAATAAAGCAAAACCTGTAGCCATCGTACTGTCTAACTTTGCAGCTTGCTCATTATACATTTTAATAACGGCTTGCCAGGTCGCTCTAAGGGCGTGATCTATTGTGATATCTTTTTTACTCATACGTTTTCGTAAAGTTAAAAAAATAATACTATGCACGCATAATAAATTAAGGAAATTTTATAAGATTATTATCTCACAAGATGATTGCTGGGTATATTCATAAAAAAACTCCTTATTTCTAAGGAGTTTAATAGATTATTCACGCTCGTAAATTTTATTGTAAAGGTCAAGATACTTCTCCTTAACGATACGTCGCTTAAGTTTCATAGTAGGAGTGAGGTGGCCTGCTTCAATACTCCACTCGTCGGGAGTAAGCTCAAATTTCTTGACACGTTCCCATTTACCGAATTTCTCATTGTGAATATCCACATCCTCTTGAATGCGTTTCTTCACTTCTTCGTTTGAAGCAATTTCCTTAGGAGTAGTACCTACGTTAATATTTTTGAGTTTTGCCCATTCGGTCACAAATTCAAAATTAGGCTGAATTAAAGCAGCCGGCATTTTCTCGCCTTCACCTACTACCATTATATGTTCGATAAAACGGGATTGCTTCATCATATTTTCGATGATCTGAGGCGCTACATATTTACCACCGCTAGTCTTGAACATTTCCTTTTTACGATCTGTAATTTTCAGGAATCCCTCGCTATCGATCTCACCGATATCTCCCGTGTGGAAATAACCATCCTCTAAAACCTCATCAGTTTTTTCTTTATCTTTATAATAGCCGATCATCACCTGCGGACCTTTAATAAGAATCTCACCATCTTCGGCGATCTTGACTTCAGTCTGTGGAATAGGTTTTCCTACGGTACCTATTTTAAAGCCCTTATCACGCATATCATTTACTGAAATTACCGGCGAAGTTTCGGTAAGACCGTAACCTTCCATGACGCCGATATCTGCAGCATTAAAAACGCGTGCAAGTCGGGGTTGTAAAGCAGCACTACCCGAAGCGATGACTTTTAAATTTCCGCCTAAAGCTTCCTGCCATTTACTGAAAATCAGTTTACGTGCAATACCTAATTTTTTCTCGTACCACCAGCCATTTTGACCGTAAGGCTCGTAATCAAGACCAGTTTCCACAGCCCAGAAGAACAGTTTCTTTTTGATTCCGGTTAAATCTGCACCTTTTGCAATGATCTTGTCATATACTTTTTCAAGTAAACGCGGGACAGCTGTCATTACTTCCGGCTGAACTTCTTTTAGATTTTCACTTATCGTGTCTAGACTTTCAGCAAAATAGATAGAAACTCCGGTATACTGATATAAATACATCAACATACGTTCGTAAATATGGCATACCGGTAAAAAACTCAACGCTTTACTTTGCCCCGGCACAATAGGAAAACGCGACGCGCTATTCAATGCATTAGACACCACATTTTTATGGCTCAGCATCACGCCTTTAGGTCTTCCGGTAGTTCCTGATGTATAAATAAGAGTTGCAAGATCATCTTCTTTAACTGCTGCCTTTAATTTTTCAACTTCAGGCTGAAGACTGTTATCTTCTTCTTTGACCTCCTCCCATCTTTTGCATCCGTTGATAGCATCAAAACTATAAACCTCTTTAAGCGTGGGTACATTTGCTTTTATTGCATTCAGCTTTGTAAGTACTTCTTCATCAGAAACAAAGCAGAAAATAGATTCACTATGGTTCAGTACGTACTCGTATTCTTCCTCCGAAATCGTTGGATAAATAGGAACGTTTTGCGCGCCTAATTGCAGGATACCTATATCCATAATATTCCACTCCGTACGGTTTGTAGAAGAGATCACGGCAATTTTATCATTGGGTTTTACACCTAATTTTAATAGCCCCCGACTTATAGCATTAGCTTGATCAAGATAAGATTGAGTAGTTGTTGCTACCCATTTGCCATCATATTTAGTTACTAAGGCTTCTTTTAAATTATACTGTTCAAGTTGATGGTAGGGGAAGTCAAAAAGACGTTTAATTTCCATAGTTATGAAATAGGTTTACTCGATGCTCGAGAGTGAATAAATAAGGGTTCTGTCCCGATAATCTATATTCTTTATAAGTTTTCTTTAAAGCGTTTCTTCAGAAAATATTCTAAGTGTGAACTACTGCTATTAAGGTACAGACAAAATACAATTTAAGTTATTGATATTTCGGTTTTGAAAGTCCTTTGAGGTATTTGCTTACTGCAAAATAGCGAAATTATAGACTTTTTTATACGATTTTAGAAAAATTTACAACGTTGTATTAATGATTTTACAATGTTACTAGTTCCTTTCAATAGTATTTCTGAATGTATTGCAGATTCAATGGTTTAGAAATAAAATAAATAACCCTTACAAATGTTAAAGTTTTTCAGCTAACTAACATTTTAGTCGGTTAAGTAAAACTAAGTGCTTAGTTCCCTTACGTGCTACTTACAAACCCTTGAGGAGATATATAGAATTTTCAAAGCCCCCTCGCACTTGAAGGTAAATCGATTTAAAAACCTACTGAAGGGGTAGGGTTAGGATTTGTATAATTTTAACAAAAAAATAATATTGCTTTGAATCAAAAACATAAATCAATGAATGAAAAAAAATTACTCACTGTATTCTTGGTACTTTGCTTTGGAATACAATTTAGTTTTGCTCAGCAAAAAACTGTGCAAGGAACTGTGGTGACAGCAGAAGATGGTCTTCCATTACCGGGAGCCTCAGTGCTGGTTGCCGGAACTTCAAGAGGAACTCAGACTGATTTTGATGGTAAATTTTCTATCGCTGTAGCTCCTGATGAAACGTTGACGGTGTCTTATGTAGGTTTTAAAACCATCAATAAAGTGGTTGGGAATGCATCTGAGATCATGTTTTCTCTAGAGGCAGATTCAGAATCATTAGACGAGGTTATTGTCACCGCTTATGGAACCAGTACTAAAGAAGCTTTTACCGGTTCGGCTAACGTGGTAGGGCAGGCCGAATTACAACAACGAAACGTTACTTCGCCAATCGCAGCGATCGAAGGTAATGCTACCGGTGTGCAATTTACATCTGCAGCCGGTCCCGGTGCTTCTCCTAATATTGTTATTCGCGGTGTAGGTACTTTAAATGGAGATACAGATCCGCTATACATCGTAGATGGGATTCAGTATGAAGGAGCTTTAAACACCATAAATCAAGAGGATATTGAATCACTTACGATTTTAAAAGATGCGGCGTCTACCTCATTATACGGTTCTCGAGCAGCTAACGGTGTAGTTATTATTACTACAAAAAGAGGTAAAAAGGGAGCGCTACGAGTAACTGCTTCTGCACAGTCTGGTTTTGTAACCAATAGTATTGGTCAATATGATCAGCTTTCACCTGGTCAATATTACGAGAGTATGTGGGAAGCTTTTAAAAATTCGAGTGCCGGTGGAGGAGATCCTCAGTTTGCTAGTGATAACATATACAATCAATTAGGATACAATCCATTTAATGTGCCCAATGATCAAATTGTAAATACCAATGGCCAATTAAATCCTAATGCTCAGGTAATCTATAAAAGTTTAGATTGGTTTGAAGAATTACAGCAAACCGGTTACAGAACTAATTATAATGTGAATATTTCTGGAGGTGGTGATGATCATACCGTTTTCTTCTCTGCTTCTTACTTAGATGAAGAAAGTTATGTAGTAACCTCGGGCTTTGATCGTTTAACAGCAAGGTTAAATGCTGATTTTGATGTGAGTGATAATATTAAAATTGGAGGTAGTGCTAACATTACGCTTTCCGAAGCTCGCGGCCCAAGTTCGGCAGGAAGCGGAAGCATTGTAAACCCATTTAGTTTTGCCAGAGGTATAGGATCTATATACCCTGTATATGTAAATGATTTGAATGGTGATATCGTTTTGGATGACTTCGGAAATCCTGTGTTTGATAATGGTGAGGGTTATGCTGAATTTAATATTGGTTCTAGACCTGTAAACCAAGGGAGACACGCATTACAAGAATTGTTATTAAACAATGAAAGCGATAGAGATAATACCTATGGTTTTAGATTTTATGGAGAGTGGGAAATCTTTGACGGCTTAAGTTTTAAGCTAAACTATGGTCGTGATATTAATGAATTGTTTGAGCGTGAATATGAGAACGCGATCATTGGTGATGCGCAACCTGATGGAAGGTTAAGCGAAGACCGCGCGAGAAGAGAAATAGAGAACTTCAATCAACTTTTGACTTATCAAAAAAGTTTTGGAGATCATAATGTTGATATTACCGCTGGTCACGAAAGTTATGATAGATCAATTTCAAGCTTAAATGGATTAGCAACTGTTCAAGCGGCTAACGGTATTTATGAATTTGCAAATTTCTCAAATATTGTAGATCTAGGTGGAGCCACTTTTGATAAGGGAATAGAAGGTTATTTCTTAAGAACAAATTATAACTATAAGAATAAATATTACTTGAGTGCTTCTGCGAGACGTGATGGATCTTCAGTTTTTCAAACAGATAGCCGTTGGGGTACCTTTTATTCTGTGGGTGGTTCTTGGCGCATAGATCAAGAAAACTTTATGCAAGATGTTTCATTTATCAACAAATTGAAAGTAAGAGCTTCTTATGGAGAAGTTGGTAATGACGATCTATTTGATAGCTATTTATCTCAAGCACGCTTCTCCATAACCTCTAATGCCGGAGCTCCTGCTTTGTTATTTACAGATATTGGGAATGCTGCACTGCAATGGGAAACAATTGAGAACTTTGATGTAGCCTTAGAATTTGGGTTATTTAACAACTTTCTTGATGGATCTATTGAGTACTACAAGAAAAATTCAAGTGACTTACTTTACAACCTGCCTATTTCACCTAGTAACGGTTTAAATCAAGTACCGGTGAACCTAGGGGATATGTATAACTCCGGATTTGAATTTGCATTAACCGGACATCTGGTGAATCGCAATGATTTTAGATGGGATATGACGCTTCAAGCTTCAACATTTAAAAACGAGATCACCAGTTTACCAGATCCTTTTATCAACGGAAGTAAGCGCTGGGTTGAAGGGCGTTCAAGATTTGATTTCTTTCTCTTGAGAACTGCAGGTGTTGATCCTGAAACAGGAGATCAATTGTTTTTATTATACGAGCAGAATGAAGATGGTGAAAGCGTTCCTGTAATTGACGAAACTACCGGTGAAATTGCCACCACTAACGATTGGGAAGAAACAGAAAGAGCCTATACAGGAGATTCTTCGATCCCTGATTTACTGGGTTCTGTTTCTAATAGTTTTAGCTATAAAGGGTTTAATTTAAACTTCTTGATCACTTATGGGATAGGAGGTAAAGTATTAGATAACGGTTACTCTTCTATGATGCATAGCGGTACGTATGGAAGGTCTCTTCATCCAGATATTCTTAATGCTTGGAGATCGCCCGGCGATGTCACCAGTGTACCACGACTTGAAAATGGTAACGTAGACCTTGTGCGTACTCAATCTGAACGATTCCTTACAGACGCTTCTTTCTGGGCTTTAAGAAATGTAAGCTTCAGCTATAATTTTGGAGATTCGGTAACTAATACTTTAGGGCTAGATGCTCTTAGAGTTTCAATTACAGGTGAGAATTTATATCTAAAAAGTAAAAGAAAAGGTTTAGATCCTCAGTATAACCTAGCAGGAACACCATCAGCAAATGATTTTTCTCCTTCTAGAATTGTTTCACTTGGTTTAAATCTATCCTTCTAAAAAAAAAAATAATATGAAAAATAGACTTAAATATATACTAGTAGTATTGTTTACAATACCCATTCTATCTTGTCAAGAAGACTTTTTAGAAAGAACTCCAACAGATGCAATTTCTTCTGCTGATGCTTTGGCCAGTGAAGAAAATATGCAGCTTGTTTTAAATGGAATACACCGCGGATTGTACTCGCAATCTCAAACTGTTTTTCCTGGCGGAAATACAGCTCGTGCCAATAATCACTATTGGGTGCCAATGGGCGATAACTTGACCGGTGATTTGATTCATTCTGCTAATGCCAATAATTTATCATGGCGTTCCGTAATGCAATGGAATGAGCATACTCAAGAAACATCTCTTACATCAAGTTTACTTTGGTACCACAGATATAATATCATATTACACGCCAATTTGTTGATCAACGAGATCGAAGGAGGAGCATTGACCGAAACAGCAAGACTCAGAAATATTCTTGGTCAGGCATACACGTATAGAGCTTATGCATACCTTTCTTTAGTGCAGCATTATGCTAAAGGATATTTAATTGGTAATCCGGCATCAGATCCGGGGGTACCGTTATTGTTTTCATCAGAGTCGCCTTTTACAAGTGAACCCAGATCAACGGTTCAAGAAATTTATGATCAGATCGAGTCTGACTTAGATGCAGCAATAACTGCTTTTCAAGATAGTGAAGCTCCTAGCGTTGGAGGTGCAGCAGCAAAAGCGCAATTGAGCATCAATGCAGCATACGGTTTACTTGCGCGTTGTGCGTTATCAAAAGGAGATTGGCAGATCGCAGCTGATGCTGCCGTGGCTGCGCGCGACGGATTTCCTTTACTTTCCGAAGATGAATGGAAATCAGGATTTAATACGAATACCTTATCAGAAGTGATTTGGGGTAGTAATGTGATCGCTACGGAAACTACTTTCTTCAGATCTTATTTTTATCTGGCGAGTAACACTTTTAACGGTAGCCAAATTAGAAATAACCCTAAAATAGCTGATCGAAGAATGGTAGATGCTATTCCTGAAACAGATTATAGAAAAGATGTTTTTCTTCCAGATGCTCCTAACACTAACACTTCAGCGGCAAATGGTAATGGTGGATTTTCAAATAATACCAATCCTTTATATCCTACGGAAGAAGAGTTTGATGCTGCGGTAGATAGTATAAAAGCTGTGTATGGTTTAGTTGCCGGTCATAATTTACATCCGTATATGCAGTTTAAACTTAAACAAGCTAATCCGGGTACTATTGATCCTGATGATGTGATCTATATGCGCTCATCAGAAATGTATTTGATCGAAGCTGAAGCAGAACTTATGATGAACAATTTAACAGATGCTAGAGAGGCTTTACAACCTCTAGCAGAAGCGCGAGATTCATCTTGGGAAGCCACTGATTATCCTACGGCTGAAAGCTTTCTCGATCATTTAAAATTTCAATGGAAATTAGAAATGTGGGGCGAAGGTTTTGGTTATACAAATCATATAAGATGGGATGATGGTATTGATCATGCAGCTGACGGTGGTTCCGGAGCTTCAGAGGTTCTTTATCAGCAATCTTACCAAATTGAAAGACCATCACTTAACGATGATTGGATTTTCAAAATACCTCAAGCAGAAATTGATGCTAACCCTAATTTAGGATCTGGGGATCAAAATTAGAATATAGTAGAACTGCAGTAATGAAAGCCCGGTAACACCGGGCTTTTTTATTGAAACTGCTTAAAGGTTCGATCTCATAAGATAGTTTGCTTAGCAGAATTCCTTAATGCCCGGGCTCATAGATCAAGCGTAAAAACGAACTAAAGCGCTCGGTTTCTCTTTTAATAGGAATACCGGTTACAATACCTATTAATAAGTTTTCGGCGACATCAAGCCGCAATTGCGGTCTTATAGTCATGTCAAAATCACCTTGGTTGAATTCCTTATTAAATTCAAGACCAATAAAATTTCTGGTTCCCGAAATCATATAATGAATATTACTGTTGATCTGCCAACTGGTGTGAAGTGTTCCATCACTAAAATGATGTGCAATCGCAGGGCCTGTATAAATCAAACTGTGAAAATTAGAGCCCAGTCTTTTAGCAGCAATAAAAAACGGATTATAGACATTACCGGTAAACAATTTCCCTGCGTAGTTATTAAAATTTGTGAGTTCGAACTCTTGAATGTAGCCAAACGCCAGGCTAGTTTTGTGCTTTTCAGAAACCCAAAATGTGTATTGACCGGCGATCTTGATGCTGTTCAAGCGGTTTCCAGGCGCGTCACCATTTTCTCCAATCGGGTAATGTAAAGAGAAAGGTAATTCAATTTCTAAACCCAATCGGTCTGCGGGCGCCCATTCATATTCTACAAGGGCCAGATATTCATCATAACGATCGCGATCGGTAAGGCCTAGACCAATATTCCATTCTTTTTCTCCTTTACGAGCCCCTAAATCACGAATTAGGTCGATGTATAATGGTTCTGCATGTAGAATTTTTAAAGGCTCTTGGCTTCCTTCAACTTCAGCAATATATAAACTGTCTTTAATAGCATTGGGCTCGGTTTCTTGAGCATAATTATAGTGTGTGAGTACTGCCATGAGCAGCACTAATGATAAGTGTTTCATTTTAATTTGTTTAATGGATGTATTGAATATGAGAATGCACCTCAGGCGCTGAGGTGTTCAATAATACGGAATAAACAACTTAAAATTTGGGTGGTGGAGCGTCAACTTCCAGTGATAAAGTGCAGAAGTTTGCTAAGGCAAAAAGCGTATTTTGTTTTTTTAAAAGACTGAAATTCTGCTGAAATGCAATTGCCGATGCCTCAACGATAAAGTGATCCAGATTTACCGAAGTTTTAGAAGAAGTGTGTTCTTCAGCATCATTGTCGTCGTATTCAGGAATAACATCACCAAGATCTAGAACTTGCTCAACAACTAATTCTATAACACTTTCCTGATCATTATAATTTAAATTTTCAGCGCGATTAGGAAACAGGTCTGGGCTGTCTACACAAATATTAAGCATATAGAGCGCAATAAGTCCCCAAAATATGCGAATACCTGTATGTTTACGGCTCAGACCTGTCATTTAATTTGTAGGAGCTTAATGCTTCTCAATCCACTTGCGGGCATTTTCAAAAGCTTCGATCCACGGACTTACTTCATCTTTGCGACCCTTTGGATAGTTCGCCCAGTTCCATTGAAAAATAGAGCGCTCAATGTGCGGCATTGTTACCAAATGACGTCCGGTTTTATCGGTCATCATAGCGGTATTATAGCTACTTCCGTTAGGATTTGCAGGGTACGCATCATAGCCATATTTAGCCACAATATTGTATTCTTTTTCGCTAAGCGGAAGTTTAAATTTTCCTTCTCCGTGAGAGATCCAAACACCAAGAGTAGCTCCTTCTAAAGTAGAAAGCATTACCGAATCGTTCTTCTGAATCTTCACACTGGTGAAGCCACTTTCGTGCTTGTGCGAATCGTTATGCAGCATTTTTGGCTTTTCGTCGTGTTCCGGGTTGATCAGGTCTAATTCAACAAAAAGCTGACAACCGTTACAGATTCCTACCGAAAGCGTATCTGGGCGTGCGAAGAAATCTTTCAATGCCTTATTGGCTTTCTCGTTGTATAAGAACGCTCCGGCCCAACCTTTTGCCGAACCTAAAACATCGGAGTTGGAGAAACCACCCACAGCACCAATAAACTGAATATCTTCAAGCGTTTCACGACCGCTGATCAAATCGGTCATATGTACATCTTTTACATCAAAGCCTGCGAGGTACATCGCATTGGCCATTTCGCGTTCTGAGTTACTTCCCTTTTCACGTAAGATCGCAGCTTTGGGTCTTGGTTTAGAAGCATCAATTGTTGGCTTGATTCCGGTGAAATGCTTCGGAAATTCAAACTTCAAATCTTGCTGATCAAAATTGTTGTAACGATCTTCTGCAAGACCATTAGCCGTTTGTTTCTGATCTAATAAATAAGAAGTTTCAAACCATTTTCTACGTAATGATGGAATATTCAAACCAATTTCTACCGAATCTTTCTTGATCAATAGTTCGTCTGAAGTATTGGTAGCACCTATTTTGAAAAATTCCACGTTATTTTCAGCCAAGGCGGCTTCAAAAGCAGCATCATCAGTTGCTTGAACGACTACACCAGCATTTTCAGCAAATAAGATTTTGATGATATCTTGTTCCGTAAATGTAGAAAAATCAACTGAAGCACCCAGTTTGTTTTCAGCAAAACACAATTCTAAAAGCGTTGTGATCAATCCGCCCGAAGCCACATCGTGACCGGCCGCAACAAGATCCTTTCTAATTAGGTTTTGTAAGGTATTGAAAGCGGTAGCAAAAGCAGCATCGTCTTTAATGCTTGGTGCTTCCATTCCCACTTTATTCTGAATTTGGGCAAACGAAGAACCTCCCAATTTAAAGTTATCTTGAGATAAATTTAGGTAGTAGATCGATCCTGCTTCAGCATCCAGAACAGGCTCAACCACGCGGTTGATATCATCACAGCTTCCTGCCGCAGAAATAATAACCGTTCCCGGAGCAAGTACGTCACCTTCAGGATATTTTTGCTTCATCGATAAGGAGTCTTTTCCGGTAGGAACATTGATTCCTAAAGCGATCGCAAATTCTGAAACGGCTTCAACCGCCTCATACAAACGCGCATCTTCACCTGCATTATTACATGGCCACATCCAGTTTGCAGAAAGAGAAACCGATTTTAAACCTTTTTCCAGCGGCGCCCAAACAATATTGGTAAGCGCTTCTGCGATACTGTTTTTACTTCCTGCAACGGGATCAATCAATCCGCTAACGGGAGAATGCCCAATAGAAGTAGCAATTCCGTTTGAAGATTTAAAATCAAGTGCCATCACACCTACGTTGTTCAATGGAAGTTGCAGCGAACCAACACATTGTTGTTTTGCTACACGACCACCTACACAACGGTCCACCTTATTGGTCAACCAGTCTTTACAAGCAACGGCTTCCAGCTGCAATACGTTCTCTAAATACTCGTGGAAGTTTTCTAAAGAGTAAGAAACATCGCTGTAAATACGATGGATTTTAGTATCAACCATGACCGTTTTTGGCGAGCTGCCAAACATATCGTTCATCGCCAAATCCATTGGCGCAGCACCGGTAGTAGCTGATTTAAACGTAAAACGATGATCGCCGGTCACGTCGCCCACTTCGTACATTGGAGAGCGCTCGCGATCTGCGATGGTTTTTAAAGTTTTAATTTGTTCGGCACCTATCACAAGACCCATACGTTCTTGCGACTCATTTCCGATTATTTCTTTAGCCGAAAGGGTAGGATCGCCCACCGGCAATTTATCAAGATCGATCAATCCGCCGGTTTCTTCAACCAATTCAGAAAGACAATTTAAGTGACCACCGGCACCGTGATCGTGAATAGAAACGATGGTATTCTCATCGCTTTCTACCATTCCGCGGATGGCGTTAGCCGCACGTTTTTGCATTTCAGGATTAGAACGTTGGATTGCATTCAACTCAATTCCTGAGCTAAATGCACCCGTATCTGCCGAAGACACCGCAGCACCGCCCATACCAATACGGTAGTTGTCGCCACCAAGAATTACAATTTTATCTCCGGTTTCCGGTTTTTCTTTCAAGGCTTGTTGTTTCTTGCCGTAGCCAATTCCACCGGCTTGCATAATCACTTTATCAAAACCGAGTTTTCTTCCGGCTTCATCGTGCTCAAAAGTAAGCACCGAACCAGCGATAAGCGGCTGCCCAAATTTGTTTCCAAAATCTGAAGCTCCATTAGAAGCTTTGATCAAAATATCAATGGGCGTCTGGTATAACCATTTACGCGCTGGCATTGCATCTTCCCAAGGACGTTCTTCTTTAAGACGAGAATAGGCAGTCATATAAACAGCGGTCCCTGCTAGTGGAAGCGAACCTTGGCCACCTGCCAGACGGTCGCGTATTTCACCACCGGCACCAGTTGCTGCACCGTTAAAAGGCTCAACGGTGGTAGGGAAGTTGTGGGTTTCCGCTTTAAGCGAAAGCACACTATCAAATTCTTTTTCAGTATAGAAATCAGGTTTATCTGCGGTTGCAGGAGCAAACTGCATTGCTTTAGGACCTTTAACAAAAGCCACGTTGTCTTTGTAAGCCGAAACAATCTCATTTGGATTTGCTTCGGAAGTTTTACGGATCATTTTGAATAGGGAAGAGGGCATCGTTTTCCCGTCGATCACAAATGTTCCGTTGAATATTTTGTGGCGGCAATGTTCAGAATTCACCTGACTGAAACCAAACACTTCAGAGTCGGTAAGCGGGCGACCTATGCGCTCCGCAACACTTTCTAGATACGCTACTTCTTCTTCGCTTAAGGCTAAACCTTCCTGCTCGTTATAGGCTTGAATATCTTCAATAGCCTTAATGTCTTCAGGCTCGATGTCGATGGTATAAATTTCCTGATCGAGCTTGCTGTATTCCTGAGAAAGCATCGGGTCAAATTCGGCCTTTCCGGCAACAAATTCTTCAATTCTAATAATGCCTTCAATTCCCATATTTTGGGTGATCTCAACGGCATTGGTACTCCAGGGTGTGATCATCGTCGCACGCGGACCAATAAAAAAAGCGTCAATTGCAGACGCTTCTATTTTAGGCTGATTGCCAAAAAGCCAGATGAGCTTGTTTGTAGTTTCTTCTGAAAGTGCAGCTTTAGCTTGAACTGCGTAAATTTTGGTGTCTTGTGAACCGAAAAAATGAATCATAGTGCTTTTACTAAGGAGCCACAAATTTAAGGATTTTTAACGGTTAGAAACACGCTTGGAATGAAACAAAATTCAACAGAAAAAAGCCTCTTTTTGTTGATAACTGAAAAATGGGTGATGCCCATTGCCACAAAAAAGAAAAGCCTTAAAAGAGTGAACTTCTAAGGCTTTAAAATTTTATTTAACCAGCACTTATGCTTTGTCTTTTTTGACCATTAAGCACATATAAAAGCCGTCATAACCGCTTTCGCTAGATAAAACTGTTTTTTGCTTTTCTATGCTGAAGTCGCTTCCTTCCTCGGTTTTCAGGAACTTTTTGATCTGTTCTTGATTTTCTGAAGGTAGAATAGAGCAGGTAGCATAAACCATTTTCCCACCAGGCTTAACGATCTTAGAATAGTCTTTTAAAATGCTTTGCTGTGTTGCCTGAATTTTTTCAACAAAATCCGGTTGCAGCTTCCATTTGGCGTCCGGGTTACGGCTTAAAACACCAAGTCCCGTACACGGCGCATCAATAAGCACGCGGTCTGCCGAATTGTGAAGCTTTTTAATAACCTTAGTTGAATCGATCACTCGGGTTTCAATATTAAAAGCTCCTGCACGGCGCGCACGACGCTTGAGCTCTTTTAGTTTATTTCCGTAGATGTCAAGTGCGATTAACTGACCTTTGTTATCCATTTGTGCAGCGAGATGCAGGGTTTTACCACCAGCACCTGCGCAAGTGTCTACCACGCGCATTCCCGGCTCGACGTCAAGATACGGCGCCACCAATTGTGAAGAAGCATCCTGTACTTCAAAGAGTCCGTTTTTAAAAGCTTCGGTGGTAAAAACATTGCCGCGTTCTTGTAGTTGAAGCGCGTCTTTATAAGGTTTAATATTTTCGGTCTCATGGCCTTCTTCAGCTAGAGCTGTTTGCAACGCACCGATATCAGATTTTAAACGGTTTACGCGCAATACTACGGGAGCTTGCTTGTTTAACGCAGCGAGTTCTGCATCCCATTTTTCGCCTAGTTCTTTTTCGCCAAGTGCATCTAACCAATCCGGAATCGATTCTCTAAATTTTCGAGTGTTCGATAATTCGTCAAAACGCCCTTTAATTCTTCGGGTAGGCGTTTCTTCAAACTGATGCCAGTCTGGCAATTTAATTCCGCGTAGCGTACACCACACCGCAAAGAGACGCCAAAGGTCTTTACGCTCAAAAGGTTCTTTTACATCAGCGATTTCTGCATAAAGTCTTTTCCATCTTACGATGTCATAAGTGGTTTCGGCGATAAAACTGCGGTCGCGAGAACCCCAGCGTTTGTCGCGCTTTAGTTGTTTAGCAATGACCTTATCAGCATAGCCGCCTTCATTAAAAATTTCGATTAAGCCATCAATAACAGCAAAAACCAGATTGCGATGTAAACGCATAACAAATGTTTTTAAAATGCGCGCAAAGGTACAGGATTAAAAAGGAATAGTTTTAAATTCGAGAAAATTTTAAATCTATGAGATATTTATTGGGAGTGGCGCTCAGTTTAGTGGTTTTTGGTTGTAAAAATACTCCAGAACCTAAAGAATTGACTGCGATTCAAACCGTTGAAATAGAACGTATTTATGAAGATTCGGTAAGTGTGAGAGCGCTCGAAATTCTTGATGATGGCAGCGTTGCTTTTGCAGGCTCTAACGGAAAATACGGTTTGTATAATCCTGCTACTAAAGTTTGGAATACAGCGGTAATGAAAAGGGATAGTATTACGCCAAACTTTAGAGCGGTTGCGCATACTGCTGAAGATTTCTTTATGCTCAGTATTGAAAGTCCGGCCTTGTTGTACAAAACTGGAGACTCCGGTGCTATGGAATTGGTTTATGAAGAAAACGACCCTAAAGCATTTTATGACTCTATGACCTTCTGGAATGATCAAGAAGGAATAGCTATGGGAGATCCTACCGAAAATTGTATCTCAATAATCATTACTCGAGATGGAGGGAATACGTGGACTAAAGTTTCTTGTGATAACTTACCTGAAGCAGCGGAAGGGGAAGCGGCGTTTGCAGCAAGCAATTCTAATATTGCTGTGTATGAGAATAACGCATGGATCATCACCGGCGGAATGAAATCAAGGGTATTGCATACCGGTGACAAAGGAAAAACCTGGCAAGTGTTTGACACCCCATTAAAACAAGGAACTTCAACTACCGGTGGGTATTCAATTGATTTTTATGATGAAAATACCGGGGTGGTAATCGGCGGGGATTACACTAACGCAGAAGGTAACGAGGCAAATAAAGCGATCACGCACGACGGTGGTAAGACTTGGGCGTTGCTAGCAGATAAGGCAGCACCGGGTTACCGTAGCTGCATTCAGTTTATTCCAAATACTGAAGGCAAAGAATTGTTGGCAATAGGCTTTGAAGGGATCGACTATTCTAGTGATCAAGGAGCCACTTGGAAAAACTTGAGTAGTGAAGGCTTTTTTACGGTACGCTTCTTAAATGATTCAACAGCTTACGCAGCAGGAAGCAACAGGATAGCAAAGCTTAAGTTTAAGCGCTAGGCCAAAAAAAAATGCGACTCTTTTGAGTCGCATTTTTCGTTTTAACGCTAATAAAAACTAAATATATAAATCAATAGGTAAATCGTTTTGAAACGGAATCAAAGGTTTAGTCTTTCCCTTTTCGTTTTTTGTATTCTTCCCAAAGTTTTCTGCCAAATTTATGCTCGGCTTCCGGAAGGAAAACCATTTTAGAAGCAGGAAGCTTTTGCGTAAGATCAGTCATCAACTGACTTTCAATCTCATACTTACTTCTTTGAATGTCATTATACTCAGCCATTAATTTATTGGCTTCTTTTTCCGTCAGATTTTTTTTAGAGCCTGATTCAAAGAATTTTTCTTCAAACAAAGCGCGTTCTCTAGAGCGTAAATCCACCATCTTACAATCGTAAGTGTTGTAAATAGGCCAGAATTTTTCGGCTTCAGCAGGAGTCAGATTCAGCTCTTCCGTTAAAAACGGAACCCGAAGCGCCTTAATTTGCTCGTGTCTATCTTTCTTCTGTGCTTGGCCACTAAGACCCAAACACAACACGAAAATGATTATTAAATTTTTCATAGTTTTTTGTTTATTGATCAAGTAACGAACTCTGAACAATGTCTTGATCTACATACTCATAGATCAGTTCTTCGCTCACAGTTTCGTTATCAAATATCGAGGTGCTATTCTCGATGGTGCTCAACTCTTCAGCAGAAAGGTAGTCTTGAACACGCTCTTCTTCTTCAAAGTAGTTTTCAAGACTGGTTATGCTAAGGGAGTCAAACTGCATTTCTTTTTCTATGGGATTCACCACATTAAAGAGTACAAGCAACACCGCTGCAATCGCCGCAACTGTAGCTGCTATAGTTTTAAAATTATATTCAACAAGCTTTCCTTTAGGCTTATTTTGATTAAGAATAACCTGTTCTACTTTTTCAAAGTATTGTGCAGGTACGCTAAATCCATCATTTTTATTAGGGAAAAGCTCTTGAAATTTGAGTTCAGTAAGCAGTCTATTCTCAAAAGACTCAAAGTAGCCTAGAGGAATATTAAACTGCTGCTTGTTATTTTCTTTTTTGCTTTTCATCGTTTTTTAGACTTTATTGGTCTTAAAAGGTTTAATGTGCTGTCACGTATTCCGTTATCTTTTTTACCGCGTGATGGTAGCTCGCTTTGAGTGCTCCTTCTGAAGTTCCTAATATTTCAGAAATTTCATTGTATTGCAATTCATCAAAATACTTCATCACAAAAACCTGCTTTTGTTTTGTAGGCAGCGTGTCTATCGCCTGTTGTAATTTAAGCTGCGCATCATCGCCATTAAAATACGGGTCACTCGTAAGATTAGTAACTAAACTCTCTTGAACCTCTTCATTACTTATATGCGTTGTACGTTTTCTCTTTTTAATAAACGTTAGGCTCTCATTAGTTGCAATACGGTAAAGCCAGGTGTATACTTGACTCTCTCCATTAAAATTATGCAGGTTTTTGTAAACCTTTATAAAGGTGTTTTGCAGCACGTCATCTGCGTCATCATGAGAAATCACCATGCGACGTATGTGCCAATACAAACGCTCTTTGTATTCAGAGACTAAGTCCTCAAATTTTAAACTTTCGATGGTATGGATTTCTAAATTATTCAATGCTGCTCTTTAATGACCTTTGTATGACTATTTATTTATCCAATGGTTTAAAAGCAAAACGATAAAAAATAGTTAAAGCCGAAAGATCTTGAAATTTACAGATAATTCTTTTAAGAATTACAAGTAATAAAACTTATTAGAATCGATTAAAAGCATAAAAACGAGATTAAATACATTGATTTCTTGTTTGAACGAAAAAATGAATCTATATTTGGAAGGTTAATAATAGTAAATGAGTTAATTGATATTGTTGTAAAGGCCCAAAACATTGAAATCCTTTTTTGCCCCAAGTATTAAAGTTGATTTTAAACTGCGTTTAAAAAACCCAACAAAAGCATTCACAGCAATAAAAAAATCCGCATCAGATGATGCGGATTTTTTAGTTTAGTAACATTTTGTATTAAAACGGTTATGAATTGCAATACCATAAACCAATTACTCAAAAGACTGCATTTCTACCAGCTTTTTATAGGTTCCGTTTAAGGCGAGTAATTCTTGATGCTTACCTTGTTCTACAATTTTACCTTTTTGCATTACAATGATTTGATCTGCATTCTGAATGGTCGAAAGACGATGCGCAATCACAATAGAGGTACGATTCATCATCATATTTTCGAGTGCTTTTTGAACCAGACGCTCGCTTTCGGTATCTAATGCCGAAGTTGCTTCGTCAAGGATCATAATTGGCGGATTCTTCAATACAGCGCGGGCTATTGATAAACGTTGCTTTTGACCACCACTTAGTTTGTTTCCACTGTCCCCAATATTAGTGTCTAGTTGTAGCGGAAGCTCACTTACAAATTCCCAGGCATTGGCAACTTTAAGTGCAGCGATCACCTCCTCATCGCTGGCATCAGGTTTACCTAGTAAAATGTTATTGCGTACCGTATCGTTAAAAAGAATAGAATCTTGGGTGACTAAGCCCATTTGCGCCCGTACCGAAGCTTTTGTGAGCTCTTTAATATTTTTTCCGTCCAGCTTTATGGCACCTTCGTTTACATCATAAAAGCGGGTAACCAAGTTTGCGATGGTACTTTTACCGCTACCGCTTTGCCCAACCAATGCAATGGTTTTTCCTTTAGGAACCACTGCGTTAAAATTGGTAAGTACATTATCATCTTCATATTTAAAGGAAACATTTTCAATATGTACCGCATCTTTGAACTCTTGCGCAGTTTGTGCATCAGGAGCATCTTTTATAGTCGTTTCTGTATTTAAGACCGAAAGAATGCGTTCTGCTGCGGCGTTTCCTTTTTTAACGCTATAAGAGGCTTTACTAATTTGTTTTGCTGGAGTTAGGATCTGGTATGATAATCCTAAAAATGCAATGAATTGCGAAGCTTCAAGCGAACCTTCTACAAGTACCATCTGGCCTCCAAACCATAGGATCACAACGATCACAAAAATTCCTAAGAACTCACTCGTGGGAGAAGCTAGATTTTGGCGATTGACCAAGCTGTTTAGAATACCGTTCAGTCGTGTGGTACTTGCTCTAAATTTTGCTCTAAACTGATCTTCTCCATTAAAGCCTTTAATGATTTTGAGGCTCGAAAGCGTTTCTTCAACAATAGATAAAAACGCACCATTTTCTTCCTGCGCCTGATTAGATTGTTTTTTAAGCGATTTCCCAATACGTGAGATAATGATCCCTGAAATTGGTAAAAACACAAACACAAACAACGTGAGTTTCCCACTGATCACCACCATCGCAAGAATAGTAAAAATGATGGTAAGCGGCTCCCGGACCACCATTTCTAAAATGGATAAAAAGGATACTTCAACTTCTTGCACATCTGCTGTAATTCTTGATATGGTGTCGCCTTTGCGCTTTTCAGAAAAGTAAGCGACCGGCAATTCTAGAAGTTTATCATAGATCGCATCGCGCACATCACGCATCACACCATTACGTAAAAAAGTGATGAAAAACGTAGCGAGATAGCCAAAAATATTCTTCAGAAAAAACAATACTACCACAATGGCACAGATAAAAACAAGTGCCGAAAGTTCGTTGTCTGCAACTTGCTGACTTACGTAATAATAAAAGGAATTGAACACGTAGTCTTTTACACCGCTCCAGCCTTCCCATACCGGTAATTCGTTGATACGCTTATTTTTATCAAATAAAATATCAATAACCGGAATGAGCGCAAGAAAAGACAACGTGCTAAAAATTGCATATAGAATGTTGCAAACAATATTTAAGACCGCATATTTTTTATAGGGTCTTGCAAATTGCATGATTTGTTTAAAGTAATTCATAAAGTAAAGTTCCCGGAAAGGGGTTTAAAAAAATTCGCCTCATTGATTTCTGGTGAAACAGAAATAATGAGGCGAATTTACTTCAATTCTTCTGGAATCGATATTTGTTTAGCTTAAGATTCCTTCAGAAGTATATTTATAGGTAAAAAACCGACTTTTAAAGACCAAGTTCTTTACGTATTCCGGCGATTTTAGCGTCTAATTTTTCTTCGGTTTTATCAAGTGCGTCAAGACTTTCAACAGACTCGTTTACGCTGATGTAAAACTTGATCTTTGGTTCTGTACCACTAGGACGCGCAGCAATGCGAGATCCTTCTTTAGTGTGGTATATTAAAACATTAGATTTAGGAATAGTAATATCTACAGATTCTCCGGTAGTTGTTTTCAGCGATTTTGAAGATGCATAATCATCAATTTGCACAACTTGCTCCCCGTTGATCGTCGTTAACGGATTTTCACGAAGATCAATCATCGTTTGTTTAATTTCTTCGGCACCAGAGATTCCTTTTTTAACTAATGACGTCAAATCTTCTTTGTAGAAACCGTGTTTTACATAAAGTTCCTGTAGTTTTTTATAGAATGAAGAACCTTCGCTTTTAGCTTTAGTTACGATCTCGCAGGCGAGTAGGGTAGCAGTAACCGCATCTTTATCGCGCACAAAATCACCTACCATATACCCAAAACTTTCTTCACCACCACCAATGAAATTTTGATTAGGATGGTCTTTGATCATTTTAGCGATCCATTTAAAACCGGTAAGGCCTAATTTACATTCTACATTATAAGACTCTGCCAAAACATCCATCATAGGAGTAGAAACAATCGTAGAACCAATGAATTCGTTTCCTTTAGCTTTATTCTTAGAGAAATATAGGTCTAGTAAGAAATCGGTCATCACGACCATGGTTTGATTTCCGTTAAGAAGTTGAAGCTTGCCTTCGTTGTTGCGTACGGCAATACCCAGACGGTCACAGTCAGGATCTGTACCAATAACAATATCAGCATTTTTTTCTTCGGCTAGTTCTAGCGCCATTTTAAGCGCTTCTGGCTCTTCCGGGTTTGGAGATTTTACTGTTGGGAAATTTCCATTTGGAGTGCGCTGTTCTTCAACAACATGAACATTTTTATATCCGGCGTCCTTCAGTACATCAGGAATTATGGTTACTGAAGTTCCGTGTAACGGAGTAAATACAATAGTAACGTCATCGCGATGCTTGTCAAGTTCAGCGAAGCTTCCATTTTTCAGCGAAGCTTCAATAAATGCATGATCAACATCTTTGTCAATGTAGGTTATATGTTCTTTTTTAGCCGAAAAGTTCACAGCGTCGTAATCTAGACTTTCAATCTCAGCAACAATCTCAGAATCTTGAGGTGGCACTAACTGCCCACCATCTTGCCAATACACTTTATAACCGTTATACTCGGGAGGATTATGGCTTGCTGTTAACACAATCCCGCAGTGACATTCTAAGTGTTTTACCGCAAAACTCAACTCTGGAGTTGGTCTCAAATCACTAAATAAATAAACCTGAATATCATTTGCCGAAAATACATCTGCTACCATCTGAGCCAACTCTTTACTATTGTTACGGCAATCATATGCAATGGCCACTTTAGGTGTTTCACCTTTAAATGTTGCTTTCAAATAATTAGACAAGCCTTGTGTGTTTTTGCCTAACGTATATTTATTAATACGATTAGTGCCCACACCCATAATACCGCGCATTCCACCGGTACCAAATTCTAGGTTTTTGTAAAAACTCTCGTTGAGTTCGTCACCATTAGCATCGATTAGTTGTTGTACTTTTTCTTGGGTTGTCGTATCAAAAGTAGAAGAAAGCCAAGATTTGGCTTTAGCTATAATTTCAGAGTTCATAGATTATAAAAAGTTGATTGAACCAAAAATAGGGATTTCAAACGGAGTATGCTTTAGTTGAAACCCTTTTTGTCTTTTATTAAATATCGAGGCCGTTCATGCTTGGTACGTTGCACGAGTTCGCCAAGAAATCCTGCAATAAATAGTTGCATTCCAATGATCATACTGGTGAGTGCTAAGTAAAATTGCGGACGCTGCGTTAACAGCCGAGCGGTTGGGTTGATGAATAATTTATCGATCCCTAAATAAGCTGCGAGGCCAAAACCAATGATAAACATGATTGCGCCTAACGTGCCAAATAAATGCATGGGGCGCTTTGCAAAATGCGTTGTAAACCAAATGGTCAAGAGATCAAGAAACCCTTTAATAAAGCGGTCTGCACCAAACTTTGTCTGGCCATATTTACGTGCCTGATGCTGTACCGGTTTTTCGGTAATGTTGATGAATCCTGCATTTTTTGCGAGTAGTGGAATGTAGCGATGCATATCACCGTAGACATCAATATTCTTAACAACCTCATTGCGATAAGCTTTAAGACCGCAATTAAAATCGTGTAGTTGTAGTCCGCTGGTTTTGCGCGCGGCAGCGTTAAATAATTTAGATGGAAGGTTTTTAGTAAGCACTGCGTCGTAGCGCTTTTTCTTCCAGCCGGAAACAATATCGTAACCTTCTTCAGAAATAAGACGGTATAGTTCAGGGATTTCGTCAGGACTATCTTGTAAGTCGGCGTCCATTGTGATAACTACATCTCCTTCAACAGCTAGAAAACCTGCGTTGAGCGCCTGGCTTTTTCCGTAGTTGCGATTAAAGCAAATGCCTTTAACATTAGGATTATGAAGTGCTAATGCCTCTATTTTTTGCCACGAACCATCGGTACTGCCATCATCTACAAAGAGAAGCTCATACGTATAACCTTCTTTTGAGATCACACGTATGAGCCAGTCATATAATTCTTGTATAGATTCTTTTTCGTTAAGTAAGGGTATAACTACCGATAGCTGCATATATAATTTATTGGTGCGGATTGTTGCGCTTCAAAATTAAGCCACTTATAAGAGAAATAATAAAGCCAAAGAAAATTCCTGCAACGATCTGAAACGAAGATTGTACCCAAGGTTGTGCAAATTTCCCTGCAAATTCTACCGCTTGATCTATTTGAGCTTCGGTCATATTGGGTTGCGTGGTAATCATAGCTTCTCTTTGTTTTTCGATGATTAATTCCGTAAATCCGGGCTCAATTACTGTCAAGAAGATATAATTGTAAAGCGCTCCTATGATAGCACCAATTAAAGCAATACCTACGCCAACTTTTAATGCATCTTTAAGGTCCATATAACCTCCGTTACCATTTCTAAAAACTTTCTGTCCATAAGAAATACAACCTATCATAATTAGAAAACTTACCACAGCAGTGATCCAGCTTTGCTCAAGTAAGTTGTTGGTTACATAAAGTACTACCGCTAAAATAATAGTAAGAAGTCCTAGTAGTCCGCCATAGGTCAGGGCTACTTTTCCGGTGGTTAGTTTTTGATCTTCCATAAATAAAGGATTAAGTTTGTAAATGTACATATAAGGGTCCTATAGACCTACGTTTTTATAACTGCTGATAAGTAATCTTCACGGTAAAATTGTTACAGAAAAATTCTTTTAGAATAAAAATGTAATTTATTATTTAAAACCCCTTGTCAGATTATAATTTATTTCTAAATTTGCACCTCAAAATTGAGCAGATTTTAAAGCATTTACGATGAAAAAAGAGATACATCCAGAAAATTATAGAGTAGTAGCATTTAAAGACATGTCTAACGACGAGGTTTTTTTAACTAAATCTACTGCTAATACAAAAGAAACTATTGAGGTTGATGGTGAGACTTATCCTTTGGTAAAATTGGAGATCTCTAGAACTTCACACCCATTTTACACCGGTAAATCTAAATTGGTTGATACTGCTGGTCGTATTGACAAGTTCAAAAACAAATACAAGAAATTCGCTAAATAAGCGATTTGAATATACTTTAAAAAGCCTTTGCAATTGCAAAGGCTTTTTTTATGCTTGATAGTGAGAGATTTTAGTTTTTATCAAATAAGGCGTTCATTATGCGGTTAATTCCTTTAAAGCCAAAGTAGATGGCTAACGCCGCCGCTACAAAACCCAAAATAAGCACGGGGATGTACAGCGGATGCTCACTATTTTTAAACGCTTGATATATAATACTCGGACCTAAAAACATAAATAGGAGCGAGGTGGCCATTGTGCGTACGCCTCTGGCTAAGGCTTCTTTATTGGTTGCCATTTAAATAAGTATTTACTGCGGCTCTAACTGAACCATTTTCTTTTAAAAGTTGCGCTGCTTGTTCAGCGTTTACCGGAATTTCAGACTGAATCATGCGTATACCGCGATCTACAAGTTTGTCGTTGCTGAGTTGCATATCTACCATTTTATTGCCTTTTACTTTCCCCAGCTGAATCATCGCCGTAGTCGAAATCATATTCAATACCAACTTCTGAGCGGTCCCTGCTTTCATTCGGCTGCTGCCGGTTACAAATTCTGGACCCACGACGATCTCTACCGGATATTTTGATTCAATTGCAATTGGGCATCCTTTGTTGCAGGTAATGCTTCCGGTGGTGATATTATTTTTATTACAAGCTTTTAGAGCGTGTAAAACATAAGGAGTCGTGCCCGAAGCAGCAATACCAATAACCACATCTTGTTCAGAAATGTTATGCGCCTTAAGATCTTCCCAGCCTTGCGTAGTGCTGTCTTCAGCGTTTTCAACAGCTTTTCTGATGGCCGTTTCGCCTCCTGCGATTAAACCTATGACCAGATCGTGAGACACGCCAAAAGTTGGTGGACATTCAGAAGCATCCACAACTCCTAGTCTTCCGCTGGTACCTGCGCCCATATAAAAAAGCCTACCACCTTCTTTCATTTGAGCAACCAATTGATTGACCAAAAGTTCTATTTGTGGAATCGCTTTTTCAACTGCTTGAGGTACGGTTTTATCTTCAGTATTGATACTATGGAGCAGCGTAGTGACGCTCATCTTTTCTAAGTCTGAATACTTAGAGTCTTGTTCTGTAGTTTTTGTAAAGCTCATAATGCTTTTCAGTAGAAATTAATGGATACGCAAGTTACATTATTCAATAATTATCGAAGCAGTATAGACTTGGCTTATCGAAAAATAACCTATTGGATAATGCGCATCATTTGTTTCGTTGACAATATTTCCGCGAATGACCGAAGGTGCCGGAACAAACGGATTTCCTGAAGCCTGGCCTGATTGATTTATAGTCACGGTCATAAAATCTGAGAAGGCTTTATTGACGCCTAGCAATTCTATATTTAGCGTATCGTTTGGTTTCAAATCTTCATAGAAAAAGGAAAATGAAAACTGCTGATTTTGATAAAATGTATCTTCGCTGGTAAGATATTGGCCTTTATCAAGATCAAAAAGATAGTAATTGGTTTGATTAGGGGCATCGGTATAGGTGATGATCACCTCCGTCTCATCACCAGCAAAAAGACTTCCGTCGCCTTGTTCAACTTGATCTATAGGCACAGCATTTACAAATTGAGTAGTGGCGCTGTAAAATTCTTCTTCGTATTCAATAGTTAAGGAAACAGGCCCTTGCGTTAACTCTTCTCGCGGAAGAACAGTGCTGTAAAATCCATTTTCTTCTGCTTGCAATGTATAAGTTTGATTGCTGGTTGTTAAGCTAACCAAAGCATCATTTACTTTAGGAATGCTGTCGGCATAGTAATCTGTAGTTTTAGAAAGTTTTAGATAGGCTTCCACCAGAAATGTATCAGTATCCGGTATGCGCATAACGGCGTCAATTACCAGCCGCTCTTGAGTAGGCGGAAGATCTACCTCAATGGTGTCTTGACAACTTACTAGAAGAGTCATCAAGAGCAAAACGATATAGCAATTTTTTAGGCGTTTCATCAAAATTTAAAATTATAGGTTACTGAAGGTAGAATACCAAAAATGGTCGTTCGTACCGCTTCATTAGCGCCGGTATCGTCATTGGTTCTGAACGTGATCGAAGCTGCATTCATACGATTATAAGCGTTGTAAATACTAAAAACCCACGAGCCTTTTAACTTCTTGTTTTGATTTTTTGGCGTTAGCGTAGCCGAAAGATCTAGTCGATGATAGGCCGGCAAGCGCTGTTGATTACGGCCGTCATAATTAGTGATGTTTAGCCCTTGAAATTGCGACTGACTTACCGGAAAATTTGTAGGTTGTCCTGTTTGAAAAATGAAATTGGCATTAAAGGTCCATTTTTTATTAGCCTCGTAGCTTAAATATGCGCTAATGTCGTGGGTTTTGTCATACGCTGAAGGATACCAGTTACCGTCGTTGATGCCGGTTTCTTGTGGTGTTCTGCCCGGTGTCTGTTGTTCGCTTCGGGATAACGTATAGGCTAGCCAACCTGTAAATTGGCCCTTGTTCTTTTTAGCCAAAAACTCGAGACCATAAGCACGTCCTTTTCCTGCCAGTACTTCGGTTTCTATATTTTCATTGGCGATGAGTTGAGCGCCGTTGCGATAATCCAGTCGGTTTTGTACATCCTTATAGAATACTTCGGTTTCTATAGAAAACTCGTTATTTTTTATTTTTCTGAAATACCCCAAAGCATATTGATCTAAAATTTGTGGTTTTAAATACGGGCCGCTGGGTGCATAAACATCTAATGGAGTAGGAGCATTGGTATTTGATATAAGGTGTAAGTACTGCGCCATTCTGTTATAGCTCGCTTTTACAGAACTGTTATCATTCAGTAAATAGGACAAGGATGCTCTGGGCTCAATATTGGTAAAATCAGCTAAACGACCAGTATTAGACTGAATTTCTACAGGTTCAGCAGGCTGGTAAATACTAAGTGCTGTATTATAAGAAAGCGGTTGATCGTTTTGATAGACTGCGAAAGAATCTTGTCCCAAACGGGTAAAATGACTCAATCGAGCGCCGTATTTTACGATCAATTTATCGCTGAGATCTTGTTCAGCTTCGATATAAGCCGAAAATTCATTAGCGTATTTATGCGTCAGCTGCGATGGAATGATTCCGCTGTCTGGGCGGTTTGGCGTGATCGTCGCAGGATTAAAACGGTAATAGATGTTGTTGACACCATAGCTAAGCTTGATTTCGCTATTTAAATAATGCTGAAAATCGTACTTCAAGTTAAAATTGCGAATGCCCGAATCGTACTGAAAGCCCACAAAATCCAGCAATAAACCGTAGTAATAATCAGAGTAGATCAAAGAAAGATTGGAAAAAATCTTGTCTGAAAAAATATGATTCCATCTTAGGTTAAGGGTGGAGTTTCCGTAGGTGTTGACAAAACTTTCGCTTACGCCAAAAAGATCACGACCAAAATAGCCTGATAAAAAAAGACTGTTCTTTTCGTCGAGATTGTAGTTGAGCTTTGCGTTTAGATCGTAAAAATAGGCTTTGTTATCTATGTCAAATAACGGAAGAAAAAGATGGGCGTAAGAAGCTCTTCCACCAATAAGAAAAGCTGATTTATTCTTTACAATGGGGCCTTCTACAAGCAATCTGCTGGCTACTGCGCCGATGCCGCCATTTGCGTGAAATTCTTTGCTATTACCTTCTTTCTGATAAATATCAAGTACGGAAGAAACTCGCCCGCCATACCGCGCGGGGATTCCTCCTTTATAGAGTTTGAGATCTTTTATCGCATCTGGATTAAAAACAGAGAAAAATCCAAAGAGATGCGAAGAATTAAATATGATAGCTTCATCAAGAAGGATCAGGTTTTGGTCAACAGCTCCACCGCGTACATTAAAGCCGGAAGCGCCTTCGCCGGCACTGGTGACTCCGGGAAGAAGCAAAATTGATTTGATCACATCTGCCTCGCCCAGAACCACAGGAATCTGTTTTATAGTTTGAGCAGTTAGCGTATTCACACTCATTTGCGGCTTTCTAATGCTCAATTGTTCTACATCCTCTTCAATAACGACTTCGTCTAAAGTCTCAGTACTCGCATTAAGCGAAAAATTTAGTTTTTGATTGGCGTCAAGTACCAAGGGTTGCGAAATGTTTTCAAATCCTAAAAAGCTAATTTGAAGCGTGTATGTTCCTTCGGGCAGGGTAATGGAGTAGAAGCCGTATTCATTAGTAACAGCGCCTTTATTGAGTTCGGGGATGATGACATTAACTCCAATTAGGGTCTCGTTAGATTCCGCAGATGCTATAACACCGCTAAGCGTATGATTTTTTTGTCCTGAAACCAGATGGTACATCAAGAGGAAGAAAACCAAAAAGTATGTTTTTCTCAAGCTTTTTTTCTCAAAAATAAGAGACTTAGTGCATTGAAGCACAACTTTATGAAAATAAAAATGGGTTACCGTCAAGTAACCCATTTTAAATTCTAAATATTAAAAACGCTAAGAGTTGATGATTGCGTTTAGCGTTGCACTAGGTCGCATTGCAGATGAAGATTTGTCTTCATCCGGGAAATAATACCCACCGAGTTCTACCTCAGATCCTTGTGCATCTAATAATTCTTGAAGTATTTTTTCTTCATTGGTTTCCATTTCGCTAGAAATTTCAGCAAAATGTACTTGCAATTCTTTATCCTTATCCTGCGCAGCTAAAGCTTGAGCCCAATAAAGAGCCAAATAAAAATGACTTCCGCGGTTGTCTAATTCGTTTACCGCACGAGAAGGCGATTTCTTATTGTCTAAGAATTTAATGGTTGCCTCGTCTAAAGTTTCCGCTAATACTAAAGCCTTAGGATTGTCGTTGGTAGTACCCTCGTGTTCGAGAGAAACCGCTAAGGCTAAAAATTCACCTAAAGAGTCCCAACGTAAATGACCTTCTTCTACAAATTGCTGTACGTGCTTAGGAGCAGAACCTCCTGCACCGGTTTCAAATAAACCACCACCATTCATTAATGGAACAATTGAAAGCATTTTTGCACTCGTACCAACTTCAAGGATAGGGAAGAGGTCTGTGTTGTAGTCACGCAATACGTTTCCGGTAACTGAAATGGTATCTTTACCTTCTTTCATACGCTTTAAGCTGAAGCGCGTTGCTTCAACAGGTGACATAATCTGAATATCTAAACCTGCAGTATCGTGGTCCTTAAGATAAACATTTACTTTTTTGATCAACTCTGCATCATGTGCACGATTTTTATCTAACCAAAAGATCGCAGGAACACCGGTAGCTTTAGCGCGATTAACCGCTAATTTTACCCAGTCTTGTACTGGAGCGTCTTTCGTTTGGCACATTCTCCAGATATCACCTTCTTCAACACTATGTTCAATAAGAACTTTGCCCGAAGCATCAATTACCTGAACTTTTCCGGTAGTAGCGATCTCAAATGTTTTGTCGTGAGAACCATATTCTTCAGCTTTCTGAGCCATCAGCCCTACGTTAGGAACCGTACCCATAGTAGTTGGATCAAAAGCACCGTGTTCTTTACAGAAATCGATTGTTTCTTGATAAATACCAGCATAGCTACTGTCTGGAATAACTGCTTTAGTATCCTGAGATTTACCTTCAGCATTCCACATCTGACCGCTATTTCTAATCATTGCCGGCATAGAAGCATCAATGATCACATCACTAGGCACGTGCAGGTTGGTAATCCCTTTATCAGAATTTACCATAGCGAGATCAGCACGTGTTTCAAGAGTGTCTAAAATCGCTTTTTCAACTTCTTTTTTCTTCGCTTCCGGCAGTTTGTTGATGTCATTTAATAAATCACCAAGACCATTCCTAGTATCTACACCTATAGATTTTAAATCCTCACCGTACTTATCAAAAACCTCTTTGAAATATACTTTCACTGCGTGACCAAAAATGATAGGGTCAGAGACCTTCATCATTGTCGCTTTCATGTGAATAGAGAATAGAATCCCTTGTGCTTTAGCGTCTTCGATCTGCTCGCTTAAAAATTTAAGCAAAGCCGCTTTGCTCATTAAGGTAGCATCAATAATCTCACCTTCTTTGAGAGCTAATTTTTCTTTTAATGTTTTCTTGGTTCCGTTGTTGTCAACGTGTATGATGTCAACCGAAGTAGCTTCTGGTAAAGTAACAGACTTTTCGTTTGATCTAAAATCTCCGCTAGCCATTGTCGCAACGTGCGATTTGCTGTCTTTAGACCAGGCTCCCATACTGTGCGGATTCTTACGCGCGTATTCCTTAACCGGTTTTGGAGCACGTCTATCTGAATTACCTTCACGCAAAACAGGGTTTACAGCACTACCTAAAACCTTGGCATAACGTTGTTTAATTGCCTTTTCTTCGTCGGTTATAGCTTCTTCAGGATAATTAGGAACAGCAAAACCTTTTGCTTGCAATTCTTTGATCACAGCAGTAAGCTGTGGTACAGAAGCACTAATGTTAGGAAGTTTAATGATGTTTGCTTCGGGATTTTTAGCTAGTTCTCCTAGTTCAGCCAAGGCGTCGCTCACTTTCTGATCTTCTTTAAGAAAGTCAGAGAAGTTTGCGAGTAAACGCGCAGCTAAAGAGATGTCTTTTACTTCAAATTCTATATTTGCCGGTTTAGCAAACTTGCTTATAATAGGAAGGAAAGAGTGCGTAGCTAACGCCGGAGCTTCATCAGTTTTGGTGTAAGCTATTTTAGATGTTTTGGTTGACATAAAAATGAGTTCGTTTAATAAGTCTTGATTTTAATTCTGTCATTAAAAAAGGGGTAAATTCTTTAAATAAAAATAATTTCAAGAATAATTTAGTGGATTGCAAATATAGAATTTTCGGGTAGATTTTAACACTTAAATTCTTCTTAAAGCCTGTGAAATTGGGAGTAAGCTTCATTTTGAAGAATATTTCTAAATAATCTAATAAAAAAGCTCTGTTGTGATATTTGCTATCGCAACAGAGCTTCTAATGTGTTGATTTTTTACCGGTGAACCCTTGAAGTTCCAAAGGCAAGAATATTAGTACTTGCACCGTAAATCAAAACATAGAGATTACAGTCTTTTGTAATCCCGCCCAATACCTTTACTTGTTTAAAAAAACTACTGCTATACAGTGGTAATGATATTGGAAACAAAGTGAATATTTAAATTCACTTCTAAACGTTTGACTGTTTCAAATATAGTAAATATTCTATATCGTTATCGTAAAATATTCAATTTTTATTATTAACCGTTGATTAACAGGGGTTATCAACAATTGTTGATGGTATAAGGAGCAAAAAAAAATGCTCTCAATTGAGAGCATTTTTACTATATCTTGAAAGATCAAATTATTTTCTAACTTCTTTAATTCTAGCTTTCTTACCAGTAAGACCTCTAAAGTAGTAGATACGTGATCTGCGCACTTTACCTCTCTTATTGATTTCAATTTTTTGAAGTGCAGGCATATTGATTGGGAAAATACGCTCAACACCTACAGTACCAGACATTTTTCTGATAGTAAAAGTTCTAGTTACTCCAGTACCGCGTACTTGGATTACAACACCTCTAAAGAACTGAGTACGTACTTTTTCACCTTCACGAATTTCATAGTAAACAGTGATTGTATCACCAGCACTAAATTCTGGGAATTCTTTTTTCTCTACAAATTCGTTTTGTACAAAACTGATTAAATCTTCCATTTTTAAGATTTTTTAAAATTGAATAAAAGCAACATGCACGTATCTCGCCAGAGGTTGGTTCTATGAGCGTGCAAATTTACTATAAAAAATAGATTAGACAATTCTCTAAACTATTTTTTTTGAAGAATTTATCCGTTACTCGTTAAGTAGATCAGGACGGCGATTTTTTGTGTGTTTATAGGCCTGCTCTTCACGCCAAGCCTCTATTTTAGGAGTGTTTCCTGAAGTAAGTATTTCAGGGACTTTCCAGCCTTTATAGTCAGCAGGTCGGGTATACACCGGTGGAGCCAGCAAATCATCCTGAAACGAATCAGTTAATGCCGAAGTTTCATTGCCTAGAACCCCGGGAATTAATCTAATTACCGCATCACATAAAATTAAGGCTCCTAATTCGCCACCACTCAAGACATAATCTCCGATGGAGATCTCTCGGGTTATGAATTGATCGCGTACACGCTGGTCAACACCCTTATAGTGCCCGCAAAGGATAATGATATTCTTCTGTAACGAAACGGTATTTGCAATTCCCTGATTAAGTGTTTCTCCATCAGGTGTCATATAAATGACTTCGTCATAATCACGTGCTGCTTTTAGCTCACTTATGCACTTGTCAATAGGTTCAATCATCATAACCATTCCGGCTCCTCCACCATATTGATAGTCATCAACTTGTTTATAAGCGTTGGTAGTGTAATCTCTAAGGTTATGAAAATGTACTTCAACAAGACCTTTTGCGATCGACCGTTGCATTATAGAAGCCTCAAACGGACTCTTTAAAAGCTCTGGGACAACCGTAATTATATCAATGCGCATAAAAAACTGCGTTATTTTTTGTTGTTCTTAACCGCTTTGTTGCGCTCATCCTGTAGTAATCGTCCCATTTTTTGTTCCTTCTCTAAGGCTTTTTTACGATACTCTTCGTATTCATGCTCAGTGTCGGCTAACTTTTGTCTGGCCTCTTGAGTATGGGCGTTACTTCCTTTAAATTTGAATATAAAGAATACTAGAGCCAGTGCTAAAACAGCAACGATACCCCACATCATTCCCATGTAACCTCCTTTACTCATAGGGATTCCTAAGAAAAAGATAGAGTCTTTTTCTTCTCGGGTTTTGTCAAGAGTGCTTTGTGTATCTTCTAGCGATTTGTTCAACTCGCTGATCTTTGAATCTTGTGTTTGAATCTCATTTTGAAGATTTACAATCTGACCTTTTAAATCATTAATACTATCTGCAGCATTACTTTTAAGTTTAGCTAATGCATTTTGCTTCACTACTTTGTATTCTTGATAATTATTAGAATTTTCAAGTAGATCTTCAAACTGTTGAGAGATTGTATTTACTTTAGGCTCAGCAGGCTGCTCAGTATTTTGTGTTTCTTGAGCAGAAACTGCTGTAATTGCAAAAAATAGGAGTAAAAAGTTGATTTTTATAGTATTCATTTCAGGCTAGTCATTTTTCTGTTTGTGGGAAAACGGAACGTAATCCTTCTTAGTATATCAAAGGGGCAAAAATAATCAATTCTACGTGTTCTGCTTCCTTTAACTTGATAAAAATCAACTTTTTACTTTAGTAATAAACTTCTGAAAAACAGTATTTTAATAATACGTAAACCTTCTTACTTTTGAAATGTACTTGGCAAGCCTGATTACTTGGTGACTGTATCCATATTCATTATCATACCAAATATACAACACCACATTTTCTGAATCTGACGAGACCAATGTGGCCTGACTGTCATAAATAGAAGGAGCAGAAGAACCCACGATATCACTTGACACAAGTTCGTTATTGATAGAATATTTAATCTGCTCTACTAAATCACCTTCTAGCGCATATTTTTTTAAGGTGGCGTTTATCGTTTCAACTGTGGTTTTGTGGTTTAACTTGAGGTTTAGAATAGCCAAAGAACCATTGGGAACAGGCACGCGAATCGCATTAGAGGTAAGTTTTCCTTCCAGTTCAGGTAAGGCTTTAGCTACGGCTTTACCGGCTCCTGTTTCGGTGATTACCATATTGAGTGCTGCAGCTCGACCTCTACGGTATTTAGAGTGCATATTATCTACAAGATTCTGATCATTGGTATACGCATGAACGGTTTCTAAATGGCCGGTTACGATCCCAAAACTTTCCTCAATAACTTTTAATACTGGAGTAATCGCATTGGTAGTGCAAGAAGCAGCCGAGACAATTGCCGTTTCATCCGGGTTAACTTGATTATGGTTTACCCCGTGCACAATATTTGGAATTCCTTTTCCGGGAGCGGTGAGCAGTACTTTAGCAACACCTTTTGCAATTAAATGCCTGCTCAATTGCTCTTGATCTCTAAAAGCACCCGTGTTGTCGATTACTAAAGCTTCGTCAATGCCGTATTGTGTGTAATCAATTTCTTCAGGAGTGTTGGCTGAAATTAGTCTTACGGTGGTTCCGTTGATAATTAAGGCTTCTCTTTCAATATTTACATCAATCGTTCCTGGGAAATCACCGTGAATACTGTCACTCTTTAAAAGCGAAGCTCGTTTTTGTAATACCGCTTCGTTGATGGGACCACGAACAACAATCGCGCGAAGTCTTAATTGATTTCCGCTACCGGTGCGCGTCATCAGTTCGCGAGCGACCAAGCGACCAATGCGGCCAAAACCATAAAGCACAACATCTTTGGGCGTAATGGTTTCAGCTGAATGCGCTTCTTTTAATTTATGATGAATGAATGCCGTAGCGTCTGCATACTCATTATCTTCAATGTGATATTCATACGTGAGTTTACCAATGTCGAGTTTAGCAGGAGGGAGGTTCACCTGCTGAATTGCTTTTGCCAGTTCAACGCTATCAAAAATTGAAATGGGCTTTTGTACAAATGCTCCGGCGTAAGCGTGTAAATTGAGGATTTCACTTACGTTACGATCAATAAGCTGATTTCTAAAAAGTACGAGTTCAATATTGTTATCGTACCAGAGATCACTTATAATCTTAATGAATTCAATAGTGGCGCGGCGTCTGTCGGCTTGAAAAGCAAGCTCTTTTTCATAAGTTGAAGACGTTGTCATAAAATAAAGTGTGTGTTTAAATTTTCGGCAAAGATACTCAACTATATCGTTTGCGTAACGTTTAAATGAAGTAAATTCTCCAGTAATGAAATAATTGAGATTAGGAGGGAATAGATTATTGATTTTGACCACAGTCTATTATTGCCAATAAAAAAGCCTTTCCGAAGAAAGGCTTGAAATCATTAATATGTTCAGTTTCAATTATTGAAAAATGATCTGTTTTTTCTCTCCTCCTTTACCTACAAAGCTTAAGCTTACCGGTTCGTTAGGATTTTTAGCATTCATAATACGCTTCACATCTGCAACCGATTTTACTGGTTCTTCATCAATTTCTGTAATAACGATGCCGTTAAGTCCATAGCGTTTTAATTTATCATTAGTCGCTTGAGCAATAACTACTCCGTTTTTAACACCATATTCTTTTAATAATTCTGAAGAAGCTTCACGCACTTCTAGACCGGGCTTATCAATTACATACGCTTCATATTTTAGTAAAGTAACCGGTACGGTTATGCTCTCACCATCTCGCGTATATGTAACCTGCACCACATCGTTAGGTCTTTTTGCACCTAAGTAACCTGAAAGGTCAGAGAACTTGCTCACTTTTACGTTATCAATTTGAGTGATGATATCACCTTCTTCAAGACCGGCCTTTTTAGCGCCACTTTCAAATTCTACATTAGCTACATAAACACCTTCAACAGCATCCACATCAAGCTGACTGGCTATACTTGGATTAAGACTGGTTCCGCTAACACCTAATATCCCACGTTGCACATCACCATATTCTAAAATATCTTCAACGATTTTACGTGCATTATTAGAAGGTACTGCAAATGCATAACCTACATAACTACCGGTTTGCGAAGTAATAGCAGTGTTAATTCCTATAAGTTCCCCATTAATATTGACCAAAGCGCCGCCACTATTACCCGGGTTGATCGCAGCATCTGTTTGTATAAAAGATTGCGGATTAGAATCATACTCGTTAATATCTCTGGCTTTAGCCGAAATAATTCCGGCAGTAACGGTACTTGTTAGGTTAAATGGATTCCCTACTGCAAGTGCCCATTCTCCTAGGCGCACATTATCTGAATCTCCAAAAGGTAAGTAAGGTAAATCTTCATCGGCATCAATTTTAATGAGTGCAATGTCAGCTTTAGGATCTGTACCAATAACTTCGGCCTTAAAAGTTCGGTTATCATTTAAAGAGACATCTAATTCTGTTGCTCCATCGATCACGTGATTATTCGTCACGATATAACCGTCAGCAGAGATGATCACACCACTACCTGCACCTACGAGACCTTTGCGGGTTTCTCCGCCGCCATAAAAGAACTCTTGTAAATTACGCGGCTGTCTTGAAGTTTGCACATTTTTTACGTGTACTACCGCGTGAACCGTACGATCTGCAGCTTCGGTAAAGTCAGCATTTGTACTGCTTATAGGTCGCCCCTCATAAGCTACAGTATTAAAATGAGGACTTGTAGTTAGGTTAGAAACTTCAGTTTTAGACTCATCTTCCAGCAGCTTATATGCTCCCAGAGTAACACCACCACCTACGATGGCAACAAACAATAGGCTTGCAAATTTTTTCATAATACGTTTCTATTTTTTAAATAACACTTTAAATACGAGTGACAGTATATCGTGTTGCAGGATTTAACTCGGTCTTAACAAGGTGTAGATTATTCGCTTTATGTATTTTTGCGAAGCTTTTAAAAAAACCAGCTATGTCTATACCTTTTTATAAATACCAAGGCACCGGCAACGATTTTGTAATGATCGATAACCGTCAGAACATATTTTCCAAAAATGATACCAAACTGGTAAAGAAGCTTTGTGACCGTAAATTTGGCATAGGCGCAGACGGCTTGATTTTGCTTGAAAACCACGATACACTTGATTTTACGATGGTGTATTATAATGCAGATGGAAATCCTAGCTCTATGTGCGGTAACGGCGGTCGATGCATTGTGGCTTTTGCTAATGAACTTGGTGTGATAAACAATACAACCACTTTTGAAGCGGTAGACGGATTACACGAGGCGCATATAGAAAACGGACTTGTGCATCTTAAAATGCAAGATGTAGCTGCGATCAAGGAATTTGATACACATTTGTTTTTAAATACCGGTAGTCCGCATCACGTGCAATGGGTCTCTCAAATTGAAGACTTTGACGTTAAATCGGAAGGGGCAACGTTGCGGTATAGTGAGCTTTACGGCAAAGCCGGAAGCAATATTAATTTTGTTGAAGCGACTACCGATGGATTTCGCTTACGCACATATGAACGTGGAGTAGAGGATGAGACGTTGAGTTGCGGTACAGGGGCAACTGCTGTTGCTTTGGCCATACATAAGCAAGGTAAAGTAGGTCAAACAAGCGTGCCTCTTCAGGTTGAAGGTGGTAAGTTGACCATAAGTTTTGAGCCGGAAGGTGAAGGATATAAAAACATCTTTCTCATTGGTCCTGCGCAAAAGGTATTTCAAGGAGTATGGACGGACTAACACTTAAAGGAGAACTTGTTTACTTAAGGGCATTAGAGCCTGAAGATCTCGATCTCATTTTTAAGATTGAAAATGATGAGGATCTTTGGGAGTTGAGTACCACGCTAACTCCGTTTTCTAAGTTTTTACTTAAGCATTATCTAAAAAACGCACATAAAGATATTTATGAAGCTAAGCAGTTGCGATTGGTAGTCTGTAAAGCCGCAAATGATGAAGCTCTGGGAATGATAGACCTTTTTGATTTTGATCCCAGAAATCATCGAGCCGGACTGGGAATCTTGATTTTTAGTAAGGTTGAACGCGGAAAAGGTTATGGTGCCGAAGCGCTTAAACTTATTACTAAGTATGCGTTTAAGCGTTTAGAGCTGCATCAATTGTATGCTAATATTTTAGAAGAAAATGCGCCCAGTATTAAGCTTTTTGAGAAACAAGGGTTTGAACGTGTGGGTCTAAAAAAAGATTGGACGCGCGTGGGCGGAAGCTTTAAAAATGAATATTTATATCAATTAATACATAACGATGTACATTAAAAAAATTATTGCTGCTACCGCAGTGATCGGGATGATCGTAGGCGGCATCTTTGCTTATACCATTTACGGTAAGTTTTTTTCACCAAACACTGCATTCAATAATGAAGAGGCGCATCTCTACGTGAAAACTGATGCTACTTATAGTGATGTACGAGCAGATTTAGAGCCTTTGATAGACGATATCGAGTCTTTTGATCAAGTTGCTGAGCGCAAAGGATATGTGTCGAATATCAAACCCGGACATTTTATAATTGAGAAGGGAAGCAATAATAACGAAATCGTCAATGCTATTCGTAGCGGTAATATTCCAGTTAAGATTTCTTTCAATAATCAAGAGCGTTTAGAAAATCTAGCAGGGCGCATAAGTCAGCAGATTGAAGCAGACAGTACAGCACTTCTTGAAGCTTTCACAGATACTGAATTTTTAAAGGCCAATGGTTTTTCAGAAGAAACAGCCTTGACTATGTATTTACCCAATACCTATGAATTGTATTGGAATACAACCGCCGAAGAATACCGTAAGCGTATGTTGACTGAATATAATAGATTTTGGACAGATGCGCGCAAAGCGAAAGCTGAAGCGCAAGGCTTAACACCTACTGAAGTTTATGTTTTAGCGTCTATTGTACAAAAAGAAACAGCTAAAAATGATGAGCGTCCCCGCGTTGCCGGTGTCTATTTAAACAGACTTCACAACGGCTGGAAACTTGATGCAGATCCCACCGTTATCTATGCTGTTAAAAAACAACAAGGAGATTTTGATCAAGTAATTAAACGTGTTTTATATAAAGATCTGGAAACAGATTCCCCATACAACACCTATAAATATGGCGGTTTGCCACCGGGTCCGATCTTTATGCCTGACCTTTCGGCGATCAATGCCGTGTTAAATCCTGAATCGCATCAATACTATTTCTTTGTCGCAGACGTTTCTAATCCCGGCTATCATCTTTTTGCAAAGACTGTAGCTCAGCATAATGCAAACAGAAAGCAATATATAGACTGGATCAATAAGCAGGGGATAAACCGATAATTTAACAAATGTTAAATGTTTACATAATCTTCAAAAAGCAGATTTGTAAATGTTAAAATCGGTAATAAAATGTAGCAATCGCTTGAGAATAGCGGGTATTTTGCGAGTTTTATTGACTTTGGGAAAAGCTTAACCAATTCATTATCAATCGCTTGAATTCTTATCGTATATTTGCGCGGTAATATAGGCAGGTATTTCAGTAGCGCGTTACTACCGGTCTGAAAATTATTTTATGACGAAAAACATCGTAAAACTAGCGGCGCTTCCTTCTGTATTCGGGCTTGTGGCATTAAGTATGTCAGTTAAAGATGCAGATAAGCCACGCGAAAATTCTACAGAAGGTTTAGAGTTATTTTATACAGTTCCACAATTTGACGAAGCTGATGCTTCGGTCTTGGACAACACTTCAAATTTAAATCTGGCAACTACCGGTAAATCCTTTACCGGATTTAAAGAAGCCTTAGGATTTAAAGAATCTCAAAACGATTACAAGCGTATTAATCAACTAGGTTATCTAGGAAAATATCAATTTGGTAGAAGTACCTTATTGCTTTTGGGGATAACTGATACTGATGAGTTTTTAAATAATCCGGTGTGGCAGGAGAAGGCTTTTGTAGCTAATGCTTCTCGCAACAAGTGGGTTTTAAGAAAAGACATCAAACGCTTTAATGGAAAGGTGATCAACGGAGTAAAAGTTACCGAATCAGGTATTCTTGCTGCGGCTCATTTAGCCGGTCCCGGTAGTGTAAAAAGCTATTTACGCTCTGGTGGAGTGGAAGGTTTTAGAGATGCATTTGGAACTTCCATACGCAGTTATATGAAGAAATTTGGTGGTTATGATGTTTCATTCATTGAACCCAACCGAACTGCAAAAGTTAAGTTAGATAGTTAGAAAATCGATTCAAAATAAAAATCAAAAGCGACCAAACGGTCGCTTTTTTAATGTTGTATTATAAATAGTGCAGGGCGCTTATGTAAATCAGGTTTATTTGATTTCCATACCGATATGGGTTTGGTCACTATAAATTCGGTTGGAAGTGTAATATCGCAAGCAATGCATAACCTAGTGTTCCCGTTAAGCGTATTGCACAATTCATCAAGCATTTTGTTGTTGCGGTACGGGGTTTCAATAAAAAGCTGCGCTTGATTATAATCCTTAGAAAGGCGTTCTAAGCGTTTGAGTTCATTGCGTTTTTCTTTTTGGTCAATGGGTAAATATCCGGTGAAGGCAAAATTTTGACCATTCATACCGCTGCTCATCATAGCCATTAATATCGAAGATGGCCCCACTAAAGGAACCACTTGAATGCCTTTTTCGTGAGCGATACGCACCACTTCGGCACCGGGATCTGCGACACCCGGAACTCCTGCTTCAGACATTAACCCCATAGAAGTACCCGACAGGCAGGCATCCAGAAAATTTGGGATTTCTGTAGGATCAGTATGTTTATTTAATGCGTGAAGTTTTAGCGAAGGTTGCGGCTTCTTGGGGCAAACTTGTTTAATAAAACGTCTTGCCGTTTTTTCATTTTCGACGATGTATTGATCAATCGTTTCTATGATATTTTGAACCATTCCCGGCATAACCTCTAAAGGCGGTGTTTCCCCTAAAGTCACCGGAATGAGATAGAGTTTTCCAAATTCAGATATAATATGCATAGTAGTGGGAGTAAAATTTAGCTAAGGCGTTCGGCGATCTTAGTAGTGGCTTCGTCAAGCATTTCATAAACGCGGTCAAACCCACGCTGACTGTCGTTATAAGGATCAGGAACATCAACACGTTCTCCCGGAAAAATTTCATCTAAAATCAGCTGTACTTTAGCTTTATCTTCTTCTTTAGGAGCCTGTGCTACCACATCTTCATAATTGTAATTATCCATTACAAAAATGTAATCATAACGCTCAAAAAAAGCAGGTTTAAATTGCATCCCGCGTTGATCTGTGATGTCTAAACCGTTCTTTTGAGCAACGGCAATGCTTCTAGAGTCCGGTAGATTTCCTACGTGCCAATGTCCCGTGCCGGCAGAATCTACCTGAAATTTTTCAGCATCTAACTTTGATTTGAGTAATCCTTCGGCAAGTGGTGATCTGCAAATATTCCCCAGGCAAACCATTAAAATGTGCGTTTTCATACTGTAATAGTTAAGAGGTTTTCAACTTCTTTAATAATGTTCAGCAGCTTTAGGGAAGCAATAAAAAGTCTTACATCGTAAGCTTTTTATTAAGGTCTTCAACATACTTCCTGAACTGTTTGTCAGTAGCAGAAAGATTGTCAACGGTCTTGCAAGCGTGAAGTACGGTCGCGTGATCGCGTTTACCTATTTGCGAGCCAATACTTGCTAGAGAAGCTTTGGTAAGTTTTTTAGCAAAGAACATAGCCAGCTGACGCGCTTGTACAATATGACGCTTACGGGTTTTCGACTGTAAGGTATCAACATCCATCTGAAAGTAATCGCTCACCACTTTCTGAATGTAATCAATAGAAACCTCGCGCTTAGTGTGCTTAACGTAGTTGTCAACAATCTTTTTAGCAAGCTCTAGGTTGATTTCTTTTCGGTTGAAAGAGGAATGGGCGATAAGTGATATAATAGCACCTTCTAGTTCGCGAATGTTTGTCTTGATATTATTGGCTAAAAACTCAACAATATCTTCAGGCATTTCTACACCATCTTGGTACAGCTTATTTCTGATGATAGAAACACGTGTTTCAAAACCTGGCGATTGCAATTCTGCTGAAAGTCCCCATTTAAAACGAGACAATAAACGCTGCTCAATGTCCTGCATATCCACAGGAGCTTTATCACTAGTTAAAACAACCTGTTTTCCGTTTTGATGCAGGTGATTGAAGATGTGGAAAAATACATCTTGTGTACCAGCCTTTCCAGAAAGTAACTGAATGTCGTCTACAATTAAAACATCAATCACTTGATAGAAATGAATAAAGTCATTTCTGTTATTCTTTTTAACCGACTCTATATATTGCTGCGTAAATTTTTCTGCGGAAATATAAAGTACTGTTTTGTCTGGGTATCGATCTTTGATCTGAACACCAATAGCGTGAGCCAAATGCGTTTTTCCTAATCCAACACCACCAAAAATCAATAAAGGATTAAAGGATGTTCCACCGGGTTTGTTGGCAACTGCCATCCCTGCCGAACGTGCAAGGCGGTTAGAATCTCCTTCTAAAAAGTTGTCAAAATTGTAATTAGGATTGAGCTGCGACTCGATTTCCAGATTGCGAATACCGGGAATAACAAACGGATTTTTTAGCTCGGGATTTTTATTCTTTAAAGGAGCATCAACTTCCTGCGATTTCATCGTATTAGGACGGTTGGTACTCGGTATTTTTTCGGTAAATGGTTGCTTGTTTCCGTAGGTGTTTTCCATACGGATCACATAGACCAATTTTGCTTGTTCACCAAGCTCTTTTGTAAGAGAAACTTTAAGCAATTTCACATAGTGTTCCTCGAGCCATTCATAGAAGAATTTACTGGGTACCTGTATGCTTAATGCGTTATCTGTAAGTTTAACCGCTCGTATAGGTTCAAACCAGGTTTTGTAGGCCTGCGGGGTTATATTGTCCTGAATAAATGAGAGACAATTATCCCATACTGTTTGCGCAGTCATACTCATTCTTGTGGTGAAGTTTTTAGTTATTTTTGGTTTAGGACGACCGAAAAGTGAGAAAATAAAGAGATCTTCGTTTCATTCAGTGCGGGGCAAATATGTGAACAAAAATTGTAATAAAAAAAGAAAATTAGATTGCTTTTTTAGAATTTTTTCCGCATAATCTTTTCCTTCTTGAAAGTATAAATTTATTTGTTAATAACTGTATGAAAACGCATAATAGTTCTGTTAAAGTTAGGTATGGAGAAACCGATCAAATGGGAGTGGTCTATCATGGTAATTACGCTCAATATCTGGAAGTTGCGCGTATTGAATGGTTGTCTGATCTAGGAGTTTCTTATAAAAAAATGGAAGAAAATGGCGTGATGCTTCCTGTTTATGACATGCGATATTCTTTTTTAAAGCCTGCTTTTTTTGATGATCTTCTAACGGTTAAAACAACGTTGCGAAAAATACCCCGAGCGAGTATAGTTTTTGACTATGAAATTTATAACCAAAATCAAGAATTATTAACCAGAGCTGAAACAACTTTAGTATTTGTTGATATGAAAACCAACAGACCCACGCGTTGTCCACAATATATTCTAGATCTGCTTTTAGATCAAGATGCTAAAGAATAGTTGTTTCAATTCCGAAGACGGCATCAAAACGTTCTTGAATGCGTTCTAAATCATTTTTTCGAACTGAAACAGTTACTGCACAGCTCAATTCCATTTCTTGATTAGCAATAGTTAGTTGCTCTTCTTTAATGATGCGCATCACGGTATGTAACAACGCATATTCAAATTTTAGCTGAAGTTCTTCAGTAATGGTTTTGACTACAATCTTCGCGGTCTCTAAAGCGAGTTGCGCTGCAGTTTTATACGCTTGAATCAAGCCGCCAACGCCTAGATTGGTTCCACCGTAATAGCGAATCACGGTTACCAGCGTGTTGGTTACTTCAAAAGATTGCAATTGCCCATAAATGGGTGGTCCCGCAGAATTCCCCGGTTCGCCATCATCATTAGCTCTGTAGTGTTCATAATTTTTGCCCAACTGCCAGGCGTAACAAATATGTGATGCTTTGTTGTGTTGTTGATGCAAAGACGTCAGGACTTCTTCTATTTCTTCCTCAGTACGTACGGGATGCGCTTGACCTATAAATTTGCTACCACGGTCTTTAAACAAGGATTCTGCACTTGTTTTGGTAATGGTTTTGTAGGTGTCTCTGTGTGATTCTTCCTGCATAGTTATGATTTTACTACGGCTATAAGTATAATACTTACAACAGCGATTGCAATCCCGATCCAGTTTTTTGTTGAAAGTTTTTCCTTAAAAAATAAAATGCCAATCAAGGTCGCGACCATAACAATGCCCACATTGTTTAGCGTGAAAACCGTACTGCTTTCTAGAGTAGGGTGGCGCAACGCCTGAACCAAAAAGTAGATAGAATAGTAATTAGGGATTCCTAAAGCAATGCCTCCAATTAAATTCTTGAAGGCTAGAGGTTGTTTGTTTTTGATGATCTGGTAAAATAATATGGCAATTCCGAGTACAAACGCGGTAAGGAAAATCATCGCAGAAAATAAGGGTACGTCCTGTTCTGCCACAAAGCTGTCTTCGAGGAATTTTATGCTGGTATCAATGATTCCGCTGCCTAGAAATACCAAAATAGGTAAGAGCAGACCATTGTTTTTTACTTTTGAAATTTCGCTTGAATTTTTCAACGAAACCAAATACACCGCAATCAAAGCCAGCACGATTCCTAGAATTTTAAGTATGCCCGAACTTTCTTTATAATAAATTAATCCAAAAAGTATAGGGAGAACGACACTCATTTTGGTCGCGACAGAAACCACAGATAGACCATTGCGTTGCGTGGTGATCGCCATAAGATTAAAGATCACTATAAAAAACACTCCAAGAAAAAGCGTTCCCGGAAACCAATCATACGATGGAATTATTGTTAAGTCAATAGACTTACCATACGCCATAAAACCACAAGTGGTTGCGATCAAATAGTTGACCACAATGGCTTGAAAAGTGTTGACTTTAAATGTATCATACAATTTAAAAACTAAAAAGATGATACTTGAAGATGCTATGCTGAGCAGAAGGTAGATCAAAACAGCTGCTTCTTGATTTCAAAAAGTTGGGTGATATCTTCTTTTCCTGGTTCCAAGTGCCAAGTGTGAATTCCCATTGAGGATGCTGCAGCCGTATTTAAGATGGTGTCATCTATAAAAAGTGTTTCTTGAGCAGTTAATTGATCTTGCTGTAATACAAAATCATAGATCTCGAGATCAGGTTTGCGCAAGTGTATTTGTTGCGAAAGATAAAAGCGCTCAAAACAGTTCTGAAATTGAGAATACCGCATGGCATCCATATTTTTTATCACCTGCTCGATGTGCAGATCATTAGTGTTGCTCAATAAAAAAAGTCTATACTTTTTAGATTTAGCCAGCTGAATGATCCAGTCTAGTCGGTGTTGCGGAAAATCTAAAATGATGCTATTCCAAGCCTGTTTAAAAGAAAGCGCAGTAAGTGAAGGAAATTTATTCAGGTAGTGTTCAGTAAGCGCTTCACTACTCATTAGCCCTTTCTCATAAGTGTTATGCCAATTCACCATTTCATCATCAATTTGACGAATTCCCATTTTAGCGAGAGCTTGTTCAGGGGCTTTTTTGTCCAGGTTGATAAAGACATCTCCAAAATCAAAAACAATGTTCTTAATCATGTTTGCGGGTATAATAGACCAATAGGTCTCCGGTTAGTTTTTCGGTTTTTAGGGGCTTGGCTCTTTTAAGTTTAGGTGCGTGTATTCCGTTAGTAAAACTTGTAGTTCCTTTAAACACGCGGGCTTCGTCCCAAGCTTCGGCATCAATAAACTGTTGTAAGGTAGCGCTTCCGCCTTCAATAATTACAGATTGTAAACCTTCTTTATAAAGAGAAGCTAATATCTGCTGGATCGTATTTTTTGTAAAATCGATCGTTAGGTATTTGAGATTATCGCTGTTAGACTGCTCCTTTTCAGTAAAAACCAGTGTCGGAACAGTGTGATCAAAAACAGTGCTTTCAATGTCTATTTTGAGCTTACGATCTATAATAATACGCGATGGAGAAGCACCACTCCAATCTCTGGTCGTAAGCGAAGGATTGTCTGCTTCTACAGTTCTTCGACCTACAAGAATACTTTGTTCTTCTGCACGCCATTTGTGCACGAGTTGCTTGCTGTATTTATTAGTGATCCAAAGCGGCTCTCGTGTAGAGCGCCTTTCAGCATTGGGAGCGATAAATCCGTCAAGGCTTTCGGCCCATTTGAGAATTATATACGGGCGTTTTTGTTGATGAAAGGTAAAAAAGCGTTTGTTCAGAGCTATACATTCCTGCTCCAGAACACCTACTAAAACTTCGCAGCCAGCGTCCATTAATTTTTTAATTCCGCGACCGGCAACTTCAATAAATGGGTCAACCGTGCCAATCACTACCTTTTTAATCCCTTTTGCAATGATCATATCACTACACGGCGGCGTTTTTCCAAAATGACTGCAAGGTTCAAGGCTTACATAAATGGTTGCTTTTTCAAGAAGCGTGGTGTCCTTCACACTATTTACAGCGTTGACTTCGGCGTGGGGTTGTCCTGCTTGATGATGCCAGCCTTCACCAATTATTCGGTCATTATAAACGATCACACTCCCCACCATTGGATTTGGGTAGGTGTTCCCAAGGCCGTTTTTGGCCAGTTGCAGGCAGCGCGCCATGTATTTTTCATGTATCTTCACAGCCTCAAAAATACCATTTAAAAGTAAGAATATCTATGTTGCAAATTAGGGCAGTTGAAGCCGCTGATAATAAAGAGTTGGCGAGCCTTTTAAGATCAATTTTGATCGAAATGGGCGTGCCAAAAGTAGGTACCGCTTATGCAGATACCGCTTTAGATTGTATGTACGAGACTTATGATGTAGATCAAGCGGAATATTTTGTTATTGAAGAAGATGGAACACTTTTAGGAGGTGCCGGTATTGCGCCTTTGGCCAATTATGAGGGACCGGTTTGCGAACTTCAGAAAATGTATATTTCTGCTTCGCTACGCGGAAAAGGAGTAGGGCAGCGCCTCATGAATACCTGTCTTGAATTTGCAAAAAATCAAGGCTTTGAGCAGGTTTATATTGAGACGATGCCGTATATGGAAGCGGCACAAAAACTCTATAAGAAATCAGGTTTTGAGTATATTGATGGGCCGATGGGCTGCACCGGTCATAGTGCGTGTCCCGTGCATATGCTAAAGACGTTTTAAATGGTTTTAAAGGAATATCGTCAACAATTTTACGACGCCTTAGACGCACTTTACCCACAAGAAGAGTCTGAGACTTTTTTTAAAATTCTCTCTCAAGAATTTCTCAAGTTGGCTGCATTTGAAATTCCTTTGAATTTTCAATTGGAGCTTACTGAAGCGCAGCAAACTCGTTTTGATCACGCTTTAAACAGACTTAAAAAGTTTGAGCCGCTGCAATATATTGTAGGTACTACAGAATTCTACGGATTCCCATTTGTACTTTCTCCTGATGTGCTCATCCCCAGACCAGAAACTGAAGAACTTGTCGAGTGGATTTATACAGACTTTAAAGATAAAGAATGTAGGGGCTTAGATATTGGCACGGGGAGCGGCGCTATTGCGGTAAGCTTAGCTAGAATACTGCCTAAAGCTTCGATTACTGCGCTGGATGTTTCGGCTAAAGCTTTAAAGATTGCGGCTGAAAATGCCACGGCCAATGCTGTGAAAGTTCGGTTTATTGAACAAGATATTTTGGCTTGTGAGACGTTAGAGGAATCGTATGATGTGATCGTTTCTAATCCGCCTTATGTGCGTGATTTAGAAAAAACAGAGATCAAGCCCAATGTAATAAATTATGAACCGCATTTGGCTTTATTCGTACCTGATGACAACGCTTTACTTTTTTATCGAAAAATTGCAGAATTAGCACTGAAAGCACTTCAGCCTAATGGAATTTTGTATTTTGAGATCAATCAATATTTGGGTGAGCAAACGGTATCACTTTTAAAAAACATAGGATTTTCAAAAGTAGAATTGCGCAGCGATTTTGCCGGAAATCCCAGAATGATAAAAGCACAACGCTAATGAATACTTTAAAATCAATTTGTGTTTTCTGCGGAAGCAGTGAAGGAAATGATCCTGCAATTCTAGAACAAGCTAAAGTTTTAGGAAACCAACTTGCAGCGCATAACATCACGCTTGTTTACGGGGGCTCTCAATTAGGAATTATGGGGGCTGTTGCCAAAGCTAGTCTGACTCAAGGAGGTAAGGGGATTGGGATTATTCCTGAATTTCTTAAAACAAAAGAAATTGTCTACACAGATCTTGACGAAGTGATTACCACGCAAAATATGCACGAGCGCAAATTAAAAATGCAAGAAGTTAGCGACGGTTTTATAACGCTTCCTGGCGGTTTTGGTACGTTTGAAGAGCTTTTTGAGATCATTACTTGGAGTCAATTGGGTTTACATCACAAACCCATTGGTTTACTTAATATCAATGGTTTTTATGACCACTTGATTGCAATGCTTGATGAGATGGTCAATCGGGGTTTTCTAAGTGCAAAGAATAGGCAGTTGCTCATCGTGGATGACGAGGTAGACGGACTTCTTGATAAAATGAAGCATTTTACACCAGACTTTACTTCAAAATTTCTTAAACCCGAAAACACATAGATTTTGATTCGGGCTTTTGGTATGGTTTTGTTATTAATGCTTACTTCGTGTCTTACGCGCGATGAGCGCATTAGCGAATTTCAAGATAAATTGGGTTTAGAAAAGGCTCAGGTTTTGAATGAAATGGTAGACCATTTTGAAAGGAGTTTACAAGTCAGGTACTCGAAACTCGAATTGAAGGATGCTTATCTTCAGCTGTTGGAGGATTTAGAACATCAAGCTTCGGATAATACCGAAATGTTATTTCAATGGCCCAAAGCACTTCTTTTTAAATATGAAAATTCAGGCTTGCAAGATGATTTTTATCAACAGAAGTCCAATTCGAAAACTTTAAACGAGGAAGGTGTATTTTTTAAAGCAATGCGTTCTCAAAGCTATTATGACGAACTCATCGCTGAATATTTTTGGGTTTTAGAACAAAAGGGGAAAATTACTCCGTCGCAGTTTGCTTCCGGAATGCTTCGGTTTGATTTTGATCCCAATAATTTTTTTCACAAACGCATACTTGTTTTTCAGTTTTCGCCTTAATAAGCCTTTTAATCTTAAGCGCTAAAACCCGAACTTTACCAACTTTGACAAACTACTAGCTATGACCACTCAAGATAAAATTGAAGCTTTACGCGCAGAACTGCGACAGCATAATTATAATTATTACGTGCTAGATCAGCCGCAAATTGATGATTATACATTTGATCAAAAATTAAAGGAGCTGCAAGAATTAGAGTCAAAGCATCCTGAGTATCACGATCCAAACTCTCCAACCTTGAGAGTAGGTGGGCAAGTGACTAAAAACTTTGCTACGGTCAAGCATCAATATAGAATGTATTCGCTAGACAATAGCTATTCTCAAGAAGATCTTGAAGATTGGGAGCAACGCATTAAAAAGTTGGTTGATGGAAAGGTAGAATACGTGTGCGAACTTAAATACGATGGTGCTTCTATAAGTTTGACTTATGAAAACGGAGCTCTTGTACGCGCGGTTACGCGAGGAGACGGTACCCAGGGAGACGATGTTACCAATAATGTAAAAACCATACGCAGTGTTCCATTAAAACTGAAAGGGGATTACCCTGATAAATTTGATATTCGAGGGGAGATCGTGTTGCCGTTGGCTGGTTTTGCCGCAATGAACGCAGAACGGGTAGAAGCTGGTGATGAGCCGTATAGCAACCCGAGAAATACAGCTTCGGGGAGTTTGAAACTTCAGGACAGTGCTGAGGTGGCTAAGCGTCCGCTAGAATGCTTGTTGTATAGTATCGTAGGTGAAAATCTCAATTTTGACTCACAGTTTGAAAGTCTTGAAAAAGCCCGAAGCTGGGGTTTTAAAGTGCCTGATGTCGCTAAAAAAACCGCATCAACTGCAGAGACTTTTGAATTCTTGAATTATTGGGATGAGCATCGTCATGATTTGCCTTATGAGACTGACGGTGTGGTGATCAAAGTAAACAGTTTTAGACAACAGGAAGAATTAGGTTTTACTGCAAAAGCGCCGAGATGGGCGATGGCGTATAAATTTAAAACGGAACAAGCAGAAACCGTTCTTGAGAAAATAACTTATCAAGTGGGGCGTACGGGAGCAATCACTCCGGTAGCGAATTTAGTTCCGGTGCAATTGGCAGGGACTATCGTAAAACGCGCCTCGCTGCACAATGCCGATCAGATTGAAAAATTAGACGTGCGAGAAGGAGATAGTGTTTATGTTGAAAAAGGCGGAGAGATCATTCCTAAAATTGTTGGGGTTGATTTTGAAAAACGTGATCCTGATTCTGCACCCACAACCTATATTGATACCTGTCCTGAATGTGAAACGCCGTTAGTGCGTCAAGAAGGGGAAGCGCAGCACTATTGCCCGAATGATATGGGGTGTCCACCGCAAATAATAGGTAGAATTCAGCATTTTATTTCGCGTAAAGCTATGGATATTGAAGGGCTTGGCGGGGAAACGGTTGCTTTGTTGGTAAATGAAGGTTTGATTAAAAATTACGCTGATTTATATACCTTAAAAAAAGAGCAAATCCTGCCTTTAGAGCGAATGGCTGAAAAATCTGCCGACAATCTTATTAAAGGTATTGAAGCTTCAAAACAAGTGCCTTTTGAGCGTGTGCTTTTTGGACTTGGAATACGCTATGTGGGAGAAACTGTTGCGCGAAAACTGGCAAAACAATTCAAAAATATAGATGCGCTTGCGGCTGCCAATGAAGAAACTTTAATCGCGGTTGATGAAATTGGTAATCGCATTGCGCAAAGTGTTGTATCATTCTTTTCAGATGCGTATGCGCAAGAGTTAATTGATAGATTAAAAGCGTATGGTTTGCAGTTGGAGCTTGATGCTGCGGTGTTAGAAAATCAAACCGAAAAGCTTAAAGGTCAAACTTTTGTGATCTCAGGTGTTTTTTCAAAAGTGTCACGTACCGAGCTGAAAAAAATGATTGAGGACAATGGTGGCAAGGCTTCAGGTAGTATTTCTTCAAAAACAAACTATTTAGTTGCCGGTGAAAATATGGGTCCTAGTAAATTGCAAAAAGCCGAGTCTCTAAATGTGCCTATTATCTCAGAGGATGACTTTTTAGAAATGTTAGAACAATAAATTAGGTGTGAATTTAAGCTTTTGCGGAAGCGTAATTAAGCCAGCCTTGTACTTGTACTTTTGTATTAAAACTGTTTGAATTTTCAATTTTGTCCGTCATAATGAAACAAATACTTTGTGAGTAAGACAGATTCCTTAATTTTTAAATTAAAAAGCGATTGAATCCAAATCGGCTTCTAAATATTGTAAATGAAATACAAATACCTTCTGCTTGCATATCTCTTATTGGGGTTTTTAGAAGTTTTTTTACCAGATCGCTTTTTCAATCTTGCGGTGTCTTTGCGACCGATTAATGTGGCGATAATCTACTGTTTTTATGTAGGCAATACGAAACAGCATAATTATTTGTTGCTTTTTTATTTAGTATGTGAACTGTTAAATGAAATTTTCTTCTTAATTGATTTTACAAAGTATTTTACGCTTGTGCTTAGTTGTTACAGTATCGCGACTTTTACGATGATCTATCATTTATGGCCGGTTTTAAAAAGTGCAGCAAATAAAGCTGATGCTGTAGATTGGTTGCGCCCCAGTTTAGGTTTGCTGGCTATATTTTATATGTTCTGGAAGTTGAGTCTGATGGTGTTTGATGAATTGCCCAATAATTCTATATTTTTTGTCGGAGTACTAGCTTTGGTCTGCTGGTCTGTCTTTTGTTTTCTGGTTCCGGTTAAAAACAAGCATCCAGACAATTTTGCTCTGTATTTTATGGGTGGAGCCATGGCAGTAATGGCGCCTTCAATGTTTATCTATGAATTTATCTGGACTTTTGAAGTGATTTTGTATTTCTCCTTGCTGTCTATGTTACTTTTTAAAATTTTCTTAGTTTGGTATCTAATTCAATTTAAATATATTCTGCGTTCTCAAGAAGAGTATTTTTAGTGATAACACGCGTTTAAAGTAGTATGGAATTACAACCTCTAAAATCGAATACTGTTCTTGTGAGTAGCGGTTTTGCTTGCGTGTTATTTATTCTGTTATCCAGCGTTACCTCAAAAGTTGGGTATTATATTCAGCCCTTGTTTTATATAGGGTTTTATCTGTATTATTTTTTGTCGTTACAACGTCATAATTATGTTTTTGCGATTTTTTTAATTTCGGCGTATATCGGAGAAGCTTTTTTGATCACAGATGTACATCGCTATTTTGTTGAGATCGTAAGCATGTTTATTATAGCTGCCGCAGCTTTGCTTTATACCTTTTGGCCCATTCTTAAATTAAAGCCTAGAAAAATTACTAAAGCCATGCTTGTAGAGCCGGGCATAGGAACCCTATTTTGTATTTACACTATCATTTATCTAATGACGATGTATTACGATTTGATTCCGAATAAATTTCTATTTGTATCTGGCACAATTTTACTTTTGGTATTTACGATTGTATGTTTTTTAATACCCTTACGCAATAGACACCCCAGTAATGTGTATTTGTATTTAATAGGAGGAGGCTTGTTAATCGAAGCAATTTTGGCTTTTGTTTTTACCTACAGTATTTCTATTCCCATAATAGCTATTGGAGCCAAAATAGCAATTTGTGTGCACAAGGCTTGTGTGACCTTATACTGCGTTAGTATAGATCACGTACGAACTGATATGAGCTACGACGAATATTAGACCGTGATCGTCTTTGAAGTTGTTTTTACGGTTCCGGACGTGTCAAATTCAAAATCTATTCGGCCTAGATTAATTCCAGCCCAACCCACTTGATTTACCAAAACATCTTCATCCTTAGCATTAGAAACAACCACTGGTTTGTCTAAAAAGGTATGAGTGTGTCCGCCAATAATCAGGTCGATTCCACTAGTTTTTTCAGCAAGTTTTAAGTCCGAAATTTTATCGTAACGATATTCGTAGCCCAAATGTGAAAGGCAGATCACTAAATCACAAGCTTCTTCTTCTCTTAAAATTCGGCTCATATCTTGCGCAGCTTCAACCGGATCTAGATATTGCGTTTCTTTACTTAATGCTTTGGTAACTAAACCTTCAAGCTGAATACCAACTCCAAAAACACCTATTTTAATTCCATCTTTAACAAAAACCTCATAAGGTTTGGTAAGCCCTTCCATCGCTGTATTGGTGAAATCATAATTGGCGCTAAGCATTTTAAAAGTTGCATTAGGCATTTGCGCTGCTAAGCCGCCAACCCCATTGTCAAAATCGTGATTACCTATTGTTGCCGCGTCATATTTTAAAAGGCTCATAAGTTTAAATTCTAACTCGCCACCATAAAAGTTGAAATACGGCGTACCTTGAAAAATGTCCCCGGCATCCAGAAGTAACGTATTCGGATTTTCTTTACGAATAGCTTCAATAAGAGTCAATCGTCGGGCTACTCCGCCTTGATTAGGGAAGGAAGCATCCTCAGGAGAAAAAGGGTCTATATGACTGTGCACATCGTTCGTGTGCAAAATGGTGATCTTTTTTGATTTGGCCGAAGCACCAAACAAGTCTAAACTTGGCATACCAGCAACTGCTGCGGTTGCAATTCCGGTTTGTTTTATAAATTTTCTTCTCTCCATAATTATTCCTTTGTAAATCTGTTGTCTCTTACCGGTGCTATGGTATCCTGAGTTTTAAAATAGTCTACTAAAATGCTGCGTATTTTATAATCCAGAACCTCCATACTCACAGGATCGCTGAAAAAAGTCATACCATCACCACCTTGTTGTAGATAATCATTGGTGGCTATAAAATAGGTCTGACCGTCTTTTACAGGTTCACCATTAATAGTTGTCTTGACTAAATTATTATCATCGTCAATACTGATTTGCATTCCGGTGATAGGATGTGCTTTACCAGTTTTAAGGTACTCAAACATTTCGTTTACTTTATCGCTTGTAAGTTCTACGACCACAACGCTGTTTTCAAATGGCATCAAATCAAAAGCGGTGCGCATCGTTACATCACCTGCATTCAGCGTAGAGCGTATTCCTCCGTGATTGAGCAAAACCGCATCGATGGTGTTACCGGTACGTTTTTCAAAAACAGGATTGCTCAATTCTAAAACGGCATCAGCCATCATATTCCCTAAAGCGGTATTAAACGGTCCGTCGTTTTTAGATAAGCTTTGAGGTGCATAGGCTAGCACCGCACTCATTTCTGCATCAATGCGCGCTTTAAAAGGAGCGACATATTCTACAATAGCCGGATCACTTTTGATACTATCTGTAATTGGAATTTGCTTTCCGTCTATATGGGTTAAAGTCGCTTGAGAATCTTTGCAGCTAAACACGTGTAGCGCAAGGAAGAGGAGAATAAAATTTCTAAGCATTGAGGAATGAAATAAAAGATTTGCTTTGCGCTTTAATTAATTACATTTGCGCCAAAACAAATTTAGATGTTTTTAGACGGATTGAAGCACAATTTGGTTAAAACTAAGGTTAACAATTGGCTTGCTCAACCCACGACACATAAGGAAGTGGGGCATATAACTAATGTGGTGATTTTGGTTGAAGCGCGTTTTGTAAATGAAGGAAAAAACCTTCTGAAGCGCCTGGATAAGTTGACTCAATCTTCTGAAAATAAACTTGTTGTTTTTGCTGAAAAGCGTGCAGATCAGAGTGCTGAAGATTTACTCTATTTGAGTAAAAAGGACTTTAGTCTCTTTGGAAATTTAAAAAATGAAGCGGTAAAAAACCTAATCGAGCAACCTTTTGGTTTACTTATAAGTTATTACACTTCAGAAAATGTATTTTTGAATTTCGTTGCAACGCAATCAAAAGCAGCTTTTAAAGTAGGCATTGATCACAAAAACACAGCGATTAATGCACTTACAATTCAAGTAGAACCTACTGATGTAGCTGCGTTTGAAACCGAATTAGTAAAGTATTTAAAATTATTAAAACGCATAGAATAGCATGCAGGAATTGAAAGGTACCGGTGTAGCACTAGCCACTCCATTTAACAGTGATCTAAGTGTAGACTTTGACGGTCTGGCAAAACTGGTAGAATATAATATAAACGGAGGTATAGATTATCTTGTGGTTATGGGGACTACTGCTGAGAACGCAACCTTAACCGCAGAAGAAAAAGATGCAGTGATCGCAAAGGTTATTGAGGTGAATGCAGGGCGTCTTCCGTTAGTGCTTGGAGTAGGAGGAAACAATACTTCGGCCATCGTAGCAGAATTAAAGGCGAGAGACTTATCTGCTTTTAAAGCTATTCTTTCGGTTTCACCGTATTATAATAAACCTACTCAAGCCGGGATCTATGCGCATTATGAAGCCGTTGCCGCTGCTAGTGAAATTCCGGTAATTCTTTATAATGTTCCGGGAAGAACAGGAAGCAACATGTTACCAGAAACCGTATTGAAACTTGCAAACCAAGTAGAAAACATCATAGGGATCAAAGAGGCTGCGGGTGATATGGCGCAAATGATGCGTATTATAAAAGATCGTCCTGAAGGATTTTTAGTGATTTCAGGAGATGATTTATTGGCGTTACCTACGGTGACAGCTGGTGGTGATGGCGTGATCTCCGTTTTAGCTCAAGGTATTCCTAACCTTTTTTCACTTATGATCAAAGAAGGCTTGCACGACAATTATACCGAAGCTTATAAAAAGCATTACACGCTTATGCCTGCCACAGATTTAATATTTGCTGAAGGCAATCCCGCAGGAATTAAGGCGTTATTGGCTTTAAAAGGCATTTGTTCACCAGAGGTAAGACTGCCTTTAATGCAGGCCACCGAAACTTTACAGCAAAATATTGCAACATACTTGAGCGAGACTGGTCTTTAAGTTTTGTAATCCCTAGAAAAACCTTATTTTTGCCCGATGTTTTTAAGCTTAATGAAGAAAACAATTTTAGTCGTATTAGCAGTAATCACACTTGCATCTTGCAGTGAATATCAAGAAGCCCTGAAATCTGAGGATATGGGGCTTAAATATGCATTTGCAGATTCACTTTATGATGTAGGTAAATACCGTAAATCATTAAAACTGTGGGAGCAAATTGTGCCTGCATATCGCGGTAAGCCACAGGCAGAACGTGTGATGTACTTATATGCTGATGCTCATTTTCAAGTAGAAGATTATTATCTGGCCGGTTATCAATTTGACCGTTTTGTTTCGGCGTATCCTGATTCAGATAAGGCTGAAGAAGCACAGTACAAAGCTGCTGTAAGTTATGCAGAGCTTTCGCCTAACTATCAGTTAGATCAATCTGAAACGGAAAAAGGGCTGGACTATTTACAGCAGTTCATCACCTCATATCCAGATTCAGAATATGCTGCTGATGCTAACGAGCGTATCAAAGATTTAAGCGTAAAGCTTCAGAAAAAGTCTTATGAAGTAGCAAAAGGATGGCACAAGATTATGGAGTATCCTGCTGCAATTGCTTCGTTTGACGACTTTTTATCAGATTATCCCGGTTCTCCTTTTCGTGAAGCTGCGTTTTTCTATAAATTAGATTCGCAGTATCAGTATGGTTCTAAAAGTATTAACGTGCTTGTAAAGCCAAGATTAGAAGAAGCGATTGAAATGTATGAGACCTTAATACGTTATTTTCCTGAAGGAGAATATCGCACTGAGGCAGATGCTATAAAAGCAGATATTGACCAAATTTTAGAAAATTATTCCTAATTAAATAAAGCGAATATTATGGATGTTAAAAATCTAGATGCACCTGTAAATACTATCACTCACAACCGTAGTGAGATTGATGCTCCTACCGGAAACATCTATGAAGCGATTTCTATCATCGCTAAGCGTGCGACTCAGATCAATACAGAGATCAAAAGAGAGCTTTTAGAGAAATTAGACGAGTTTGCTACGTATAGCGACAGTCTAGAGGAGATCTTTGAAAATAAAGAACAAATTGAAGTTTCTAAATTCTATGAGCGTTTACCTAAGCCTCACGCTATGGCCGTTCAAGAATGGTTAGAAGATAAAATTTACTTCCGCGATACGACTACAAAAGAGTAGTTCATGTCAATATTAAGCGGTAAAAAGGTTTTACTTGGAGTAACCGCCGGGATAGCTGCTTATAAAGCGGCTTTTTTGGTTAGGGACTTTATCAAAGCCGGCGCAGAAGTGCGTGTGGTTATGACGCCTGAGGCTAAGGAGTTTGTTACTCCATTAACCCTTTCTACCCTTTCAAAAAATGAAGTACTTTCTGCATTTACCCAAGAGGAAAATGAGAATGCCGTATGGAATAATCATGTAGAACTCGGCCTTTGGGCCGATTTCTTTGTTATTGCTCCGGCCACAGCAAATACGCTTGCTAAAATGGCTTCGGGTACTTCTGATAATTTGTTGTTAGCGACTTATCTTTCAGCAAAATGTCCGGTTTATTTTGCTCCTGCGATGGATCTGGATATGTACAAGCATCCCAGTACCCATAATTCCTTTGAGAAGCTACAATCTTTTGGAAATATAATGATCCCGGCTACAAGCGGGGAATTGGCAAGTGGTCTTGAGGGTCAAGGCAGAATGGCAGAACCTGAAGATATCGTGGCGTTTGTAGAGGCCGATATACTTAGCCGTCTTCCACTTAAAGATAAAAAAGTGTTGATCACAGCCGGCCCCACGTATGAGGCTATAGATCCTGTGCGTTTTATAGGTAATCATAGCAGTGGAAAAATGGGGTATGCACTCGCCGCAGCCGCAGCCAATTTGGGAGCTCAGGTTACCTTGATTTCGGGTCCTACGCATATACAGCTTAAACACAATTTAATCAATCGAATCAACGTTACTTCAGCAGCAGAGATGTTTGAAGAAGTAAAGAAGCACTACAAAAACGTTGATATAGCTATTGCTTCTGCTGCGGTTGCCGATTACAGGCCTGCTCTAGTGGCAGACCAAAAGATCAAAAAGAAAGCAGCTGCTTTAAAAATTGATCTGGAGCCCACAGCAGATATTCTGGCGTATATGGGTGCTGAAAAAAAGAAGCAGTTTTTGATAGGTTTTGCTTTGGAGACGGAAAATGAAGTGGCTAATGCTCAGGGAAAATTGCAGCGTAAAAATCTGGATTTGATCGTGCTGAATTCCTTAAATGATAAAGGCGCAGGTTTTAAAACCGAAACAAATAAAGTAACTTTCATCACAAAGTCTGGAGCAGTGCTTCCGCAGGAATTGAAACCTAAAGCAGAGGTCGCTCAAGATGTATTTGAACTCATACAACAATTACTTCATGCTTAGATTACTCGTTGTATTTTGCGCTTGCCTTTTAGCTGTTGCCGTGCAAGGGCAAGAGCTTAATTGTTCGGTAGTTATCAATGCAGAACAAACGGGGCAAAGCAACCGTCAGGTTTTTAGAACATTAAAAACGGAGTTGACGGAGTTTATGAACAATACAACCTGGACTGATCTAAATTTCAAACAACAGGAGAAAATAGATTGTAGCTTAGTCATTATCGTTTCAAATATTGATTCTGATTATTTTACAGCCTCGCTTCAAGTGCAGTCTTCGAGACCCGTATTCAACAGCACGTATACGACTCCAATTTTAAATTTTAATGACAAGCAATTCAATTTTAGATATACCGAATTTCAGCCTTTAAACTACAATCCTAATGTGTTTGATTCTAATTTGATCTCGGTGTTGGCATTTTATGCGTATACTATTATTGGTCTTGATGCTGCTTCGTATCAACTCAACGGCGGTGAACCTTATTTTCAAGAGGCGACTCGAATAGTAAACACAGCACAACAACAGGTTACCGAAGGCTGGTCGCCACAAAGCGGAACGCAAACGCGGTTCAGATTAAATAACGATTTGCTTTCTCCCAACTTTAGAACGTTTTCTGATATTATGTATGCATACCATCGCAATGGCTTGGATTATATGGCAGACAATCCGCGTGAGGCAAAGCAGGGTATCGCGGCAACCTTAGAACTGTTTAATCAAATGTATGCCAGCCGTCCTAATAACTTTTTAACGCGGGTATTTTTTGATACGAAAGCAGAAGAGGTTTCTAAAATGTTTTCGAGCGGTCCTCAAGTAAACGTAAGCAATCTTATCTCTGTGCTCAACAAAGTGGCGCCCACCAAATCTACGTTCTGGCAACAAATAAAATTGTAGCTAACACGCAACTATTCAGTGTGGTAAGTTGGTTTTTTCTTGATGTGAAGAAATCATTAGGAAAGAGCAAAACTCTCAATACGTTTAAGCTAGATTTTCGATTAAACTCTTTTTATATTTGTCCTAGCACAGCAGATCATACAATGGTGACAAGTGTGCATTAAACCTTAAAAAATTGCTTTAGTTGCTAACCCATTTACAGATTAAAAATTACGCTTTGATCGAAGCGGTAAGTCTAAATTTCAATGATGGATTTACGGTAATCACCGGGGAAACCGGCGCCGGAAAGTCTATACTTTTAGGGGCTTTAGGCTTGATTTTAGGCAAACGCGCAGATATCAGTAGCATCGGTAATCCTGATGAGAAATGCGTTATTGAGGCAACTTTTGATATTCATAATTACCAACTTCAAAGCCTTTTTACAGCAGAGGATCTAGATTATGAGTCGCAAACCATCATAAGACGTGAAATTCTTGCTAGCGGAAAAAGTCGTGCTTTTGTAAATGACACGCCTGTAACGCTAAGCCAATTATCTGCTTTAGGAGCGTGTTTGGTTGATATTCATAGTCAACATCAGACTTTAGAAGTTACCGATGTAGATTTTCAATTTCAGGTGTTAGATGCTTTTGCTGAAAATACTGAAACACTTCAATCCTATACACAACTTTATAAAGACTTTAGAGGAAAAGAAAATCAGCTTAAAAAACTGATTAAGCAGAAGGACGAAGCACAGAAAGAAGAAGAGTACAAAAACTTTTTATTAGAAGAATTGCTCGCTGCCAATTTGAAGTCCGGCGAACAGGAGCAGCTTGAAAGCGCGCACGATGCCTTGAATAATGTGGAGCAAATCACCGAAGGTTTAGCCGAAGCTTATCAAATTCTGAGTAGGGAAGAAGTTGGGGTTAATGAGATGTTGCTTTCAGCGAAATTACGCCTGTCTAAACTTTCTGGTTTTGGTCCAAAACTTAATGAACTGAGCGAGCGATTAGACGCCGTGACCATCGAACTGGATGATATTTCCGAAGCGATAAATGACTTAGCTTCTGAAACAGAAGGTGATCCCGAAGAGCTAACCCGATTAGAGAACAGACTTAAATTACTTTTTGATCTTCAGAAAAAGCATCAGGTAGATTCTGTAGATGCTTTGATAGCTATACGCGATGGTTTAGATGATGAAGTGCAATCATTAAATAACTTAGATGAGTCTATTGCGCGATTAGAACGAGAGATCGGCGAGACGCAAACCCAGTTAGACGTGCTAGCGGCGAAACTATCTAAAGAGCGGTCAAAAGCCATCAAACCTTTAACTTCAAAACTAGAGGCTATTCTAAGCAATTTGGGGATACCCAACGCGCGTTTTGAAGTAAGTCTGGAGCCCAGTGCTACGTTTTTAGACAACGGTAAAGATGTACTTCACTTTTTATTTACAGCTAATAAAGGTATGCGTGCTCAAGAATTGAAAAAGGCAGCTTCCGGGGGAGAATTGTCACGTATCATGCTGGCTATCAAATCGGTTTTAAGTGATTATGCACAATTGCCTACGCTTATTTTTGATGAGATCGATACAGGGGTGAGCGGTGAAGTTGCCTTAAAGATGGGGCATATTATGCAAGCAATGGGCAACCGTATGCAGCTGATAAGCATTACGCATTTGCCACAAATTGCAGGTAAAGGAGCACAACACTTTAAAGTGTATAAAGAAGATGTCGCGCAAAAAACCACCACAGGAATACGAGTGCTTCCCAAAGAAGAGCGCATCGCTGAGTTGGCCGAAATGTTAGGCGGCAAGGCTTCTTCTGATGCAGCTTTTGATCACGCGAGACAACTTCTCAATGAATAAAACAGTATATTTGACCACTTAAATTAAACAACTATTATGTCCTATAATTTATTAAAAGGAAAACGAGGTATCATCTTTGGAGCACTTGATGAAAATTCAATCGCCTGGAAAACTGCAGAGCGGGTTCACGAAGAAGGAGGAACCTTTGTTTTGACCAATGCGCCAATTGCAATGCGTATGGGAAGCATTAATAAACTTGCTGAAAAAACAGGTTCAAAAATTATTCCTGCTGATGCAACTTCAGTTGAAGATCTTGAAAATTTAGTAGCAGGAGCTGTTGAAGAATTAGGTGGGAAAATTGATTTTGTACTGCATAGTATCGGGATGTCTATCAACGTGCGTAAAGGCCGTCACTATACAGATCAAAAATATGACTGGACGCAAAAAGGTACAGATGTAAGCGCGATGTCTTTTCATAAAACCATGCAGGTGCTTTATCAAAAAGATGCGATGAATGAGTGGGGGAGCATTGTAGCCTTGACGTATATGGCAGCTCAGCGTGTTTTTCCTGACTATAATGATATGGCAGATAATAAAGCATATTTAGAAAGTATAGCGCGTAGTTTTGGATATTTCTTCGGAAGAGACAAAAAAGTGCGTGTAAATACCATTTCTCAATCACCTACACCTACGACTGCCGGTCAAGGGGTTAAAGGATTTGATGGTTTCATCGCTTATGCAGATAAAATGAGTCCGTTAGGTAATGCAACCGCTCAGGATTGTGCAGACTATACGGTTAGTTTATTTTCAGACTTGACTAAAAAAGTTACGCTTCAGAACTTATTCCACGACGGTGGATTTAGTAATATGGGAGTTAGTGACGCTGTTATGGAAGCTTTTGTTGAAAAAGAAGAGCAATAATAGCTTAACTAAGTAAGAAATTAAGATGTCCGTAAGTCTTTGACTTCGGGCATTTTTTTTAAAAGGGAATTGAGCTTTGAAGTTTTAATTGATTCAGATGAATGTACATTTTTCAATTGTTGTACCTGTTTATAACAGACCGCAAGAAGTTTACGAACTTCTTGAAAGTTTGAAACATCAGGAATATAACAAACCTTATGAGATTGTTATAGTTGAAGATGGTTCCACCGAAACTTCAGAAGCCATTGTTAAGCAATTTCCTGAACTTAATTGCAGCTATTTTTTTAAAGAGAATTCCGGTCCCGGGGCGTCGAGAAACTATGGAATGCAACGCGCACAAGGCAATTATTTTTTAATCTTAGATAGTGATTGTGTGTTGCCGCCAGAGTATTTAAAGGCTGTTGAAGCCGGATTAGAAGCAAAATTCACTGATTTTTTTGGTGGACCAGATGCTGCGCATCGTGATTTTACTACGCTGCAAAAAGCGATTAATTATGCGATGACTTCCTTGCTTACCACCGGTGGCATTAGAGGTAGAAAGGAAGCGTCTAAAAAATTTGAGCCGCGTAGTTTTAATATGGGCATTTCAAAAAAAGCTTTTGAAGCCTCTCAAGGTTTTGGTACCATTCACCCTGGTGAAGATCCTGACCTTACCCTTAGATTATGGAAGTTAAGTTTTGAATCCCAATTGCTTTCTGATGCTTATGTGTATCACAAACGCCGTATTTCTTGGTCTAAGTTTTATACACAGGTAAAAAAGTTTGGCACCGTGAGACCTATTTTAACGCGGTGGCATCCAGAATCAGCACGAGTGACTTTTTGGTTCCCCAGTTTTTTTGTGCTGGGTTTGGTTGTTGCAATCCTTTTTGCGTTAGCTGATATCGGGTTGCCTATATTGATGTATGCATTCTATTTTGCAGCGATTGCGATTCACGCTTCGATTGTCAATAAAAGTATTTTGATCGGGCTATTGAGTGTGTGGGCAGTTTTGGTTCAATTTAGCGGCTATGGAAAAGCCTTTTTAGTATCGAAGATAAAAATCGGTTGGTTTAAAAAGGATCCGCGCACAGAATATCCCCATTTATTTTTTGAGTAATTTTGAATCAAAAGCCTTGCGATGTCAGATAAAAAGAAGAAAAATAAAAATTCTAACCTAAGGGTTTTTCTTACCATTTTATTGGTAGTGGCTACGATTTCTGTGATGATCAAACTCAACCGAAACTTTAGTTTTTCGGTGAAAGTGCCGCTGACTTTTCAAAACTTAAGTGAGGATCAGATTCTTAAATCGGCCTCTGCAAATGAGGTCAAAGTGACTGGCAAAGCAAGCGGTTATGACTACTTTAAATACCGATTTTTCTCTCAGCAATTTCCTATAGATCTTTCTCAACTTCAGAAAGCAAAAGGCAAATCTTTTTATGTTTTCAACCCGGAAGACGATGCGTTACAAGGCAGTTTGACCGGAAGCGATATAACAGCGTTTCAGCCCGATACCGTATTTTTTGATTTGGATCGAAATTATGAAAAGCAAGTTGCTGTGATTCCGGATTATCAAGTGGATTTTGCGGCAGGATACGGTAGTCTTGAAGGTTTTAAAATTAAACCCGACACGGTAACTATTCGTGGGCCGCAGTCTGAGGTTGATACCATTACGCGTGTGTACACTGATGCGGTGCGTTTTGAAGAAGTGCGCAATTCGGTAGCAGATAGTTTAAACCTGCGTTTTGCATCAAATATTCCAATGGTAGAAATTCAGCCTCAAAAAGTTTTGTACTCGCTTTCGGTAGATAAGTTTACTGAAGGTAGCGTTTCGGTTCCCCTTCAGCTTATCAATGTTCCGGCTAATGTTACTGCAAAAGTGTTTCCGAAGCGTATTAATGTGATCTTTAATGTGAATCTGAGTAACTACGAACTGGTTAAGTCTTCAGACTTTAAGGTGGTGGTAGATTTTGATCAGGTAGATGATTCTTCAACTTCGTTGACACCTGAAGTAAAAGAAGCTCCTGTTTATGTGCGCGATATTCGATTGAGCGAAAGCACGGTGCAATATTTATTAGTAAAATAAAATGAAAACAGTAGGAATCACCGGTGGAATAGGAAGTGGCAAAAGCACGATTGCTTCTTTTTTTAATTCTGAATTTAGTATTCCGGTGTATTATGCTGATGCCGAAGCCAAGGCTTTAATGCACACCGAAGCACTCAAGGAAAAAATCATATCACTTTTTGGTGCTGAAGCTTATCAAGATCATAAACTTAATAGAAAATTCATTTCAGCGTTGGTTTTTAAAGATGAGCACCTGCTTGAGCAACTCAATAAAATTGTTCATCCTGCGGTAGGAGAACATTTTAAACAATGGAAAGAAGCGCAACACGCACCTTATGTGCTTAAAGAAGCTGCAATTCTTTTTGAAAATGGTACAGCGCAATCCTGCGATGCCATAATCCTCATAACTGCCCCGAAAGAAGTGCGTATTCAACGTGTTTTAAAAAGAGATGAAACTTCAATAGCGGCGATCAAAGACCGCATGAATAAGCAGTGGCCAGATGCTAAAAAGATTCCTTTGGCAGACTTTTTGATCGAGAACATAGACCTCGAAGAATCGAAAAAACAAGCTAGAAAAATACATCTTCAACTCTTGGGAGACCGCGTAAACACATAGCTTATTCTTGTTAACATTTGGTTAAACCACCAAAGTCCTAAATGTTAAAATCATACATTTGGGCTATGAATAAAAATCTATTTGTACTCCTCGTTGTGCTGATGAGCTTGTCTCTTATAGGCATCATATTTGTGCAGGGTTACTGGATCTCAAATAGTATTGAAGCAAAACGTGGTCAATTTGCTTTTAGTGCCAAACAAGTACTCAAAGAAGTTGCTCGGGATATACAAATGAAAGAGGTAAACACCTGGTATAATCCTGTACTGCGTATGCGCGATAGTTTAGGAGTGCCTGATGATGTGAGTTTGTATGATCTGATCTACAAACAAGACGACTCGCTATCTAACGAATCGTATATTTTTAGAAACAGCATTGTTGAGCAAGATTATAAGCTGAGTGCGCCAGTTTTAGATTATGAGGTAGACAGCATCAAGTTTAAGCGCTACTTGCAGCGACAGTATACACAAATTATAGATAAGAATGACCTTGACCGTTCTGAAGTTGATCGTACCACGGTACTGACCAGAATGTCTGATCTAAGTGAGATAGAACGCTACAATATCGAGCAAGCAGTAATGTATATCACGCGTAAAATCCCTATTCATAAACGTGTTGAGGAAGCAGATTTGCAGCGATTATTAACGATGGAATTGGCAGAGCGCGATATGGATACCAATTTTGAATATGCGGTATACAGTAACAATTTAGTTACCAGCGTGCGCTCAAAAGATTTTGATTTGCAATCTCCGGAGCAAAACTTCAGCGTACCACTCTTCACCGATGTGGAAGGAAATAGCGATTATCAATTGGTTGCTAATTTTCCCGGAGAGAAGAAATTTGTTGTTTCTTCAGTAATAGGAATGGGAGGTTTGAGTATTCTGTTTACGTTGATCATTGTCATCGCTTATAGTAGTGCCTTGCAGCAATTGGTAAAGCAACGTCAGATTTCAGAAATCAAGACCGATTTCATCAACAATATGACGCACGAGTTTAAAACGCCTATTGCAACGATCAACCTTGCTTTAGACGCTATAAAAAACCCAAAAATCAGCAGTAACCCGGAGGCTTTGACGCGCTATATGGGTATGATCAGAGAAGAAAATAAGCGAATGCACGCGCAGGTAGAAAATGTATTGCGCATCTCTAAGCTTGAGAAAAATGAGCTTGATATTAAGAAGGAACGCTTAAATCTTCACGATATCATCGAAGATGCGATAACGCATATTGAGTTGATCGTAGAAGACCGTCAGGGATATATCAATACGCATTTAGGAGCAGTAAAAACTTCGGTGTTGGCAAACGAGTCGCACTTTACAAATGTGCTGGTGAACATTTTAGATAATGCGGTGAAGTATTCTACAGATGTTCCTAAGATTGATGTATATACAGAGAACTTAAAAACGTTTATTCTGATTAAAATTAAAGATCAGGGTGATGGAATGACCAAACAAGTTCAGAAAAAAATATTTGATAAGTTTTATCGCGAGCATACCGGCGATATTCATAATGTAAAAGGACACGGCCTTGGTCTGGCTTATGCAAAACGTATCGTAGAGGATCACGCAGGTGAGATCTGGGTACAAAGCGATAAGGGCAAAGGCAGTACATTCATAATTAAATTACCACTAATATCTTAAACATATGGAAACTGAAAACAAAAAAATCCTACTCGTAGAAGACGATCCAAACTTCGGGACGGTGTTGAAAGATTATCTTTCAATGAATGATTATGACGTAACGCATGCCAAAAATGGTATGGAAGGTTTTGAGAAGTTTAAAAAAGACGACTTTGATCTTTGTATTCTTGACGTAATGATGCCGTATAAAGATGGCTTTACCTTAGCGAAAGAAATACGTGAGAAAAACGAGGATGTGCCTATTATTTTCTTAACCGCGAAAGCAATGAAAGAAGATGTACTTAAAGGGTACAAAGTAGGTGCAGATGACTATTTGAACAAGCCATTTGACAGTGAAGTATTGCTTATGAAGATCAAAGCAATTATGCTGCGCAAGGCTACAGATTCTGTTGCAGATAGTAAGCAATTTGAATTTCAGATCGGAAATTTCTTTCTGAATTCTAAACTGCGCTTTTTAACCTATAAAGACGAAGAGCCTAATAAACTTTCTCCCAAAGAAAACGAATTATTACGTCTTTTAGCCTTACACGAAAATGATTTGATGCCACGTGAATTGGCACTTACTAAAATATGGCGAGATGATAACTATTTTACTTCTCGTAGTATGGATGTGTACATCGCTAAACTGCGTAAATATCTTAAACGTGATGATACTGTAGAAATACTTAACATTCACGGAGAAGGTTTCCGTTTGGTTGTAAAGACCGAAGAAGAAAAATAAATACTAGTGGTAAAGAAAGTGCCTCTGCTAAAGGGGCACTTTTTCTTTTATCCTTTGTATAATTTCTTCAAAAGGTGTGTTGTAGTCAAACCAGACAATCGTCTCATCTTTGCGGTACCAGGTCAGTTGGCGTTTAGCAAATCTTCTGGTATTCTTTTTAATTTCTTCAATGGCGGTATCTAAGTCAAATTCTTCTGCAAAATAGCCGAACAATTCCCGGTATCCTACCGTTTGTAAAGCATTCAGTTCGCGCTTAGTATATAAGCCTTTAGCTTCCTCAATCAAGCCTTTCTCGATCATCACATCAACACGCTTGTTGATGCGTTCATAGATGAGTTGACGCGCTGCATTAAGGCCGATTTTTAAAGTGTTAAAAGGTCTTTGAACAGTATTTCTTGCTAAAAATGAGGAATATGGTTTTCCTGTACCCAAACAAATTTCTAGCGCCCGAATAAGGCGTTGCTTATTGTGTAGATCAATTCTTTGATAATGGTTAGGGTCTAAAATTTGAAGTTGGTCTTGTAGGCTTTCAATACCTTCAGATTCTAAACGTTGGGTAAGTGTATTTCGAATTTCTGGATCAACATCAGGAAATTTGTCTAAACCATTGATCACAGCATCTACATAAAGTCCTGAGCCGCCTACCATAATTACCACATCGTGTTCTGTAAAAAGCGCTTCGATCTTCGCAAGTGCTTCCTGTTCAAAAAGCCCCACATTATATTCTTCCTCAATCGAAATATGCTGAATAAAATGGTGTTTGGCTGCCGCTAGTTCGTCTTCATCAGGTACAGCTGTACCTATGCTCATTTCTTTAAAAAACTGTCTGGAATCTGCCGAAATGATTTCCGTATCAAAATGATTTGCAAGCTTTATTCCTAAGGCTGTTTTACCAATAGCAGTAGGCCCTACCACAGCAATAAGTAGTTTATTCATAATGCAAACTGTTTCCGCAGTTGTGACAATATTTAGCCGAATCTTGGTGTTTTCTCGCTCCGCAGTGGTGACAAACCTGCGTGTTCATATGCAATTTTTGTGGTTCAGGTTCTTTGCGTTCTCCTTTGGCCATTTCTGCACTAACGATTCCTGTAGGTACAGCGATAATTCCGTAACCCACCACCATAATGACGGTAGCAATAAACTGCCCTAAAGCAGTCACCGGGGCAATATCACCAAAACCAACGGTTGTCAGGGTCACAATACACCAGTAAATACTTACCGGAATGCTTTTAAAACCGTGTTCTGGCCCTTCTACGATATACATCAAGGTGCCCGCAATGATCGAAAGGATCATTACCGCAAAAAGGAATACCAGAATTTTAGGTCTGCTGTCTCGCAAAGCACGTGCAAGCTTATTGCCCTCCCCAATGTATCGGGTAACTTTTAAAATTCTGAACACACGTAGCAAGCGCAGTGCCCGAATCGTAAGCAAGGCATTTGTACCCACAATAAAAAACGATAAATACAACGGGATCGTAGAAATCAAATCGATCAAACCATAAAAGCTAAAAATGTAGGAGGAAGGCTTTTTGATGGAAATCACGCGTAGAATATATTCGATCGTAAAGAAGATGGTAATGATCCATTCGCCTAAATAGAAATAATCACCGTATTGGGCCTGCATAGGAGCAACACTTTCTAGCATGACCAAAATGATACTCACAAAAATGAGAATGAGCAGCACTACATCAAAGGTCTTTCCGGCAGGAGTATCTGCTTCATAGATCACTTCATGTAGTCGTGTTTTCCAGGTATGTTTTTGGGGTTGTGTCAAAGAGTTACAGTTAATTCTTCAAGATTTTTAGCTAAGAGTTGCTTTCTGAATGCTGGTTTATATTCTAGTTCAATAGCGCCGTAAGAAGCACTAGCACCATATTTTGCGGTAGCTTTTTTCCCTTTTAAAATTGATACTTTCGCTAGGGCTGAAATAGGAATATCTTTAAAAAAATCATCAATTTTATAGTATTTACCCTCAAGAAGCAACGCATATAAAGGGTCAGTTTTTTCAGTGGAAACTGAAACTTGACAAATGAGCTTTATTTGCTGCGTATCTGTATAATAATCCAGGTCGTTATCTTGAACAGAGCAACTTCCGAGAAGAAGAATTACCGAAAATAAAAGTAGGCTTTTGATCATATCTTAATTTTCTAGTTCAGTCAGTTCCATAATTTTGATCACTTTTCGCGTACGCAAATAACTTTGAATTAAATGTCTGGCATCGCGGTTATCCTGCATCGGTGTGATGATGCGCTCTAAAATATCTAAGTTATTGATCTGAAAGTTCAAGTTATAAAAACCATAGCCTTTAAATTTTCCTTCTTCAATTAAAACCACACTGCGCTCATCAACAGAACGCCCGCGATCAATGATCAAAAAATTCTTATTTTCAAAACTATGCTTGCTGATAAACTCAGTAACTCTGGCATTATAATCTGCTGCCGATTCTTCTCCCACACAGGCGCCATCGCAAGCTTTAATGGTATAGTTAAAGCAATTGCTATCGGTAGTATGAAGGCCCATTTTGCTTTGGCACAAGTTATATTCCACAAGCATTTTTTCTAAATATTGCTTTGCAGAATGACTGGTGGCAAAAGTCGTGATGTGCTCTTTTCTGGGGTCTGCTTTTTCCAACCGAAGATTGATATACCCGGCTTCATCCCTAAATTGAACCAACTGACTTTTAAATTTTGTACGTCGCAGCGCCCGGTTATGTTTGGGTTTTATGCTCTTGATCTCCTCATTCTCCTTAAGTAGCGCAACAAGTTCGCTACCGGTCTCCTCATAGCTAACGGCCTCAACTTCCTCTTGAATCTTTTTAGACTTGCGGTTATCGCTTGTGAAATGCTGATTCACCCGCTTTTTGATGTTACGGCTCTTACCGATATAAATAACCGAGCCATTTGCGTTATGCATGTAATAAACGCCGGTGCTACTGGGGAGGTCTGCAATTATATCCCGAAGCTTTGTATCTATTTGCTTTTTGGGATTCAGTTTGATCGCTTCTTGTATAATGGTCTTTTTACTGTCTTTTGCTAGCAGTAATTTGAACAACTTAACCGTAGCTAAAGCATCGCCATTAGCCCGATGTCGATCGGTAATCGGGATGCCTAAGTTTCTGACTAGTTTACCTAAACTGTAACTCTCTTGCCCCGGAAGCAATTCTTGCGCGAGTTCTACCGTACATAAACTTTTACGCTGATAATCATATCCCAGTCGGTCAAACTCTAATTGTAAAATGCGGTAATCAAACTGCGCATTATGCGCTACAATGATACAATCTTGAGTGATCTCGATGATGCGTTTGGCCACCTCGTAAAACTTTGGGGCATTACGCAACATCGCATTATTAATACCTGTAAGCCCAACAACAAAAGCTTGTATAGGCCGCTCAGGATTTACCAGACTGATAAATTGATCAACTACTTTATGACCGTCGAATTTGTAGATAGCAACCTCGGTAACTCCTTCTTCATTGTATTTTCCTCCGGTAGTTTCTAGATCGAGAATTGCATACATAGGCCGTGTAGCGCTAGTTTTATAATTAGTGTTTAGTTGTAGTTGCGGGCACCAAAGATCGCGCTTCCCACACGTACCATAGTGCTGCCATGTTCAAGAGCAAGTTTGTAATCACCGCTCATTCCCATAGAAAGCACGCTAAAAGCATACTGCTCTTTAAAGGTATTGTAAATTTTCTCAAGTTGGGCAAATTCGCGCTTAATCTGCACTTCATCGTCAACAAACGAGGCCATCCCCATTAGACCTACGATATTGACATTAGGATACTGGGCAGCCTTATTTTCTTCTAAAAACGCTTTGGCTTCTTCAGGCGGCATCCCAAACTTACTATCCTCTTCGGCAATTTTTACCTGAAGTAATACATCAATTACGCGTTCATTCTTTTTCGCTTCTTTATTGATCTCTTTAAAGAGTTTGAGTCGGTCTGCACTGTGGATTAAGTTGACATAGGGCGCCATATACTTAACCTTATTGGTCTGTACGTGACCTATCATATGCCATTGAATGTCTTTAGGAAGCGCTTCCCACTTGTCGGTCATTTCCTGTATTTTGTTCTCACCAAAAATACGCTGACCGGCATTGTAAGCTTCTTGTAGATCCTCGTTAGGTTTGGTTTTAGAAACCGCTACGAGGGTGACTTCTTTCGGTAATTCAGATTTGAATTGTTTTAAGTTCTGCGTTATATCAGCCATAAATCACTGTGCTTTCACAATGACGTAAAGGTACATATTTGTAACGGGCTATGCTAGCTAGAGAAACTCATAAATCGTCACTCCGCTGCGCAGTTTAGGCTGAATAAAGGTTGATTTAGGAGGCATAGTAAGTCCTTCATGAGATATGTCTTTGATTTGTTGTACCGTAGCCGGAAACAAGCCAAAAGCGACAGCATATTTACCGCGATCTACTTTTTCTTTAGCGCCAAGCATATCATTTTTACCCTTTCCGTAAGCTAAACGTGCATCTTGTCGCGGGTCTTGTATTTTTAAGATAGGGTTCAGTACCAGGTCGTAAAGTATCTGAGCATCTAAACCTTCTAAAGCATCTTTAAAATTTCGATAGTGTTTGCGTAATTCTAATGTGTAAAAATCACCATCCAGATACATACTAAAGTGATGCACTTTTGAAGGCTGAATATATTCATCGCCACGATTTTCAATTTTAAAGATCGAATCCAATTTGATCAGGAACATATCTTTATCCATTCCGCAGAGATCGGTGATCATCCTGCTAAATGCGTGGATGCGCAAGTGCGACTCGGGAATGATATACGTCATAAAATAGTTGTGTGCATCACCTGCTAAATCCGAAGCATTCAAGTCGTCTGCTAAGAGTGCAGACGAACTCGACCTATGATGTCCGTCTGCAATGTACAGTTCGGGCATATCGGCATAAATCGTCTTTATTTTTTCTATGAGATGTTCCTCGGTTACCGGCCACAGATAGTGCGTATCACGGTAGGTGGTTGTGAATTCGTACTCCGCCCGGGCACGCATGACTTCTTCAAAAATAGCGTTCAACGGAATATAATCAGGGTGGGTGAGTAGCACCGCTTCGGCATTGAATCCTGTGGTTTTCAGGTATTCTTTAAAGACTTCTTCACGCGCTTTAATCGTGTTTTCGTGTCGCTTGATTTGATTGTTCTTATAATCAGCAACACTAGCAGCGCCAATGATCCCGGTAAAACTTTCAGCGTCTCGATTCACGATCTTATACACATAAAACACCGGTTGTTTCTCTTTGATAAATATACCTTCCTCCCTAAATTCCAGATACCGGTTGCGCACGAGTTGAAAGCGCTCTTGACCGCTCAATTCCTTGTGGTATTTGTACCCGGGATTCACAATGTGTAAAAACGAATACGGATTGTTGTCTAAACGGGCTTTACGCTCGGCTTTGGTGTACGTGTCATACGAGCGCGAGGCAATTAAACTCACCTTGTCTCGGGTAGGGCGTACGGCTCTAAAAGGAATGATCTTTGGCATTACAAAATATTTAGCTGAAAGGCTTCAGCTCAAAGTTCTTTATAATTTTAATAAATACACAGCTTCGGCTTTTATTGAATAATGCTCTTCCCCTAAAAATATTAAAGTATCCCCTAAAGCCTTCTTCACTTCGTCATAATTACGCATATAAAAGTTGCAGCAACAAGCCACGCGTTTTCCGTTTTTGATAAGATGTATATACTTTTAGAGTAGTATTCCATTTCAGTAAAGCCATCCAGTTCTATTAAGTCGAAATGTTGCGCATAAGCAATGCCGAAAAACGAACGCTTTTCAATTTGCTTCTCAGACAGGATAAATACATCTGCACGTTTTCTGAATTCCGTTAGAAGAAAAAGCAAACAGAAAAAAAACAAACCAAACATAGTATAAAGACTGAAGGTGCTTAATGTTTGAAATTGCTCAGTTAAAACCAATATACAGACTGCCATTAAATAAATAATGGTGACAAAACAGAGGACGCCCAGCCAGGCAATTTTAGACTTTACCACAAATTATTGAAATTGTGCGGATACCGTTTCTGCTTTTCTGCTTTCACTGTAATCATAAAAACCTTCACCTGACTTGACACCGAGTTTTCCGGCTCTTACCATATTTACAAGTAATGGGCAAGGCGCGTACTTCGGATTTTTAAAACCTTCATACATCACCTCAAGAATGGATAAACACACATCTAGACCAATAAAATCTGCCAACTGTAAAGGCCCCATAGGGTGCGCCATTCCTAATTTCATCACCGTGTCGATCTCTTGCACACCGGCAACATCATTGTATAAGGTTTCAATTGCTTCGTTAAGCATCGGCATCAGGATACGGTTGGCCACAAAGCCCGGATAATCATTTACGGGAACCGGCGTTTTACCCAACTGCTCGGCGAGTTTGGTTACTGTGGCTAAGGTTTCTGTCGAAGTATTGTACCCGCTAATGATCTCCACGAGTTTCATCACCGGCACCGGATTCATAAAATGCATCCCGATCACTTTATCAGCGCGTTTGGTGGCAGCAGCGATCTGTGTGATGGAAATCGAACTCGTGTTACTTGCCAAAATAGTATTGGGCTTGCTCAGCTCTTCAAGCTTTTTAAAAATATCGAGTTTAATATTGAGGTTCTCGCTGGCAGCCTCAACGACCAGATCAGCTTTGGCAACACCTTCTTTAAGATCGGTAAGCAAAGCAATATTGAGCAGGGTTTCGTTTTTTTGCGCTTCGGTAAGCACTTCTTTAGCGACCTGGCGATCCAGGTTTTTGGTAACGTTAGCGATTCCGTTTTTCAGCGCCGTTTCAGAAATATCAATAAGGCTTACTTTAAAACCGTGTTGCGCAAACGTATGTGCAATGCCATTACCCATAGTTCCTGCACCAATAACTGCAATATTTTTCATGAATTCGTTGTATTGTGAGAATTCCGTTATTCTTATGGAATTCTTTGATTTATAATAAAATACTTAAAAAGGTTGCGATACTTAGCATCCCAACCCTCGTAAATTTACGAATTTTATAATTGAAGCTGTGCGTGTCTTTTACTCAAAAGTAATACTAACGGCATCACGATAATCCAGACCAAATAGGGTAGAGGCACTGCCCACTGTACTCGGATTGCTTTTGTAAATCGCGAGTTCCAGATAGCCCGAAGAATTGAACAAGGCGATCTTTTTACCATCTTCTTCCCGTTTGCTTTTTTCGATCTCAAAATTGATCGCATCGCTATAATGCTGGTGGATCTTTTTAAACATCGCACGCCGTGCCTGAATGGTAAACTTGCGGCCTTTACCAACATCTTCAAAAAGTCTTTTGGTGATGTTGGTGATCACATTTCCGTAGTTATCAACATAGATCACATTCCCTATAATGCCTTTTTGGTCGCTGTTGATCACCGGCATAATCCCGGTGATTTCTTTGATCTCTTTAATGGGTTTTCCAATCACACCCAGCGTACCTCCACGGGCGATATGACACGCTACCTGAACAAAAACATCCAGCTCGGTAAAATTAGTTTTAATACGATCGTGAATGTTGATCTCGACGACTTCTTCAGGATTGATGGTCTTGGTGATCATAGACATAATCCCGTTGTTAGCACAAATAAAATACTGGCCTTCAAGCTTTACTGCAATATGCTTATTCTCGGGATTTTGCTCAGAATCGATCCCAATAATATGTATGGTACCCGGTGGAAAGTTTTTATACGCGTTCTGAATGATGTACGCCGCTTCGGTGATATGAAAAGGCGATACATTGTGCGAGATATCAACAATTCTGGCATCAGCCATTTCGCTATAAATAGCCCCTTTAACCGCGCCGGCAAAATGATCTTTTAAGCCGAAATCTGTGGTTAATGTGAGTATAGGCATAGGTGGTATTGTTGATATTTTTAGGGAGGATAGTTACTAAATTTGGTTACATTTGTTAGAGCACAAAACTAAAGATAATTAACTAGTTTTTTTATAAAATTCTTCCGCTTTTGAACGAACTTATCATCGAACTTTCAGAGATCACACCAAGGGAATTCTTTGGTCAAAACAACGCCAATATAGAACTTCTTAAGAAGTACTTTCCTAAATTAAAACTGGTCGCCCGGGGCAATCATATTAAGGCCTATGGCGATGAAGATCTTCTCGAAGAGTTCGATAAACGCATCACGATGCTGCTCGAGCATTTTGCGAAGTACAACAAGCTTGACGAGAATATGATCGAGCGGGTGCTTACTAGCGACAGCCGTGAAGACTACGAGACTTCTCCCCAAAGCGGTGAAATTCTCGTACACGGCGTTGGCGGAAAACTCATCAAAGCACAAACGGCAAACCAGCGTAAACTGGTAGATATGGCACGCAAGAATGATATGGTGTTTGCCATTGGTCCAGCGGGAACCGGAAAAACCTATACCGGTGTAGCTCTTGCGGTTAAAGCTTTGAAAGAAAAACAAGTAAAGCGCATCATTCTTACCCGTCCTGCGGTAGAAGCAGGGGAGAACTTGGGCTTCTTACCGGGAGATCTAAAAGAAAAATTAGATCCGTATATGCAGCCGTTGTACGATGCATTGCGTGATATGATTCCGCATGAGAAGTTAGAAAGCTTTATCGAGAAAGGCGTGATCCAGATCGCCCCTATGGCGTTTATGCGAGGGCGTACTTTAGACAATGCCTTTGTGATTCTTGACGAAGCGCAAAACACCACTCATGCGCAGATGAAGATGTTTTTAACCCGAATGGGGAAACACGCCAAATTCTTGATCACCGGTGACCCGGGACAGATAGACCTTCCGCGTCGCGTGATCAGCGGACTTAAAGAAGCGCTTTTGGTACTTAAAGATGTTGACGGAGTAGGGATGATCTATCTGGATGATAAAGATGTGATACGTCACCGTCTCGTGAAGAAAGTGATCGCTGCCTACAAAGCCATAGAAAACAGAGATTAAACCTAGAATACATACAATGTCAAATAAAACCATAACGGATACCAATTATACTTTTCCGGGGCAAACTAATGTTTATAAAGGTAAAGTGCGCGAGGTGTACAGCCTTGACAACGACCTTTTGGTAATGATTGCTACCGACCGCTTGAGCGCGTTTGATGTGGTGATGCCTAAGGGAATCCCTTACAAAGGACAGATCCTCAATCAGATCGCGACTAAAATGATGCGCGATACCGAAGACCTGGTGCCTAACTGGCTGGCAGCGACGCCAGATCCTAATGTGGCGGTAGGGAAGAAGTGCGAACCCTTTAAAGTAGAGATGGTGATTCGTGGCTATATGAGCGGGCACGCGGCGCGTGAATACAAAGCCGGAAAGCGTATGCTGTGCGGTGTGCCGTTACCGGAAGGTATGAAGGAAAACGATAAGTTTCCGCAGCCAATCATTACCCCGGCAACCAAAGCCGAAATGGGGGATCACGATGAGGATATCTCTAAAGAAGATATTCTAAAGCGCGGAATTGTTTCTGCGGAAGACTATGCGGTATTAGAAGATTATACCCAGAAGCTTTTTCAGCGTGGAACGGAGATCGCTGCCGAGCGCGGACTCATCCTTGTAGATACCAAATATGAGTTTGGTAAAACCGCTGATGGGCAGATCGTACTTATCGATGAGATCCACACACCAGATTCGTCACGCTACTTTTATGCAGACGGCTATGCGGAGCGTCAGGAAAAAGGCGAAGCGCAAAAGCAATTGTCTAAAGAATTTGTGCGCCAATGGCTTATTAGTAACGGTTTTCAGGGCTTAGAAGGACAAACCTTGCCGGAGATGACTAATGAATACATCGAGACTGTTTCTGAGCGTTATATCGAGTTGTATGAGAATATCACCGGGGAAAAATTTGAAAAAGCAGATCTTTCGGACATTGACAAGCGTATTGAAACCAATGTGTTGAACTATTTGAAGGCATAAGGTTGAGAGCAATCTAAAACATCTATAAACCGAAAAGAGGTAGTACTCTTTTCGGTTTTTTTGGTTCTACCAAATCGGAGTAACCTATCCCGATAGCTATCGGGATGCCTAGAACTTAGAATTTGTTTTAACCAATGCCTTGATGTTTTAACCCGAGGTAGCTCATTGGCGCCGCCAAATCGGAGTAATTTGCTGAGGCTTTTCTATTTTTAACGAATCAATCTAAACGTGTATGGACGTATTGAATCAATGGATCGCTGAAACTGCCTCATTTGTATGGGGTTTGCCACTCTTATTTTTATTAATTGGTGGCGGACTATTTTTATTAGTCTATTCGCGGTTTCTTCCCTTCAAATATTTCGGGCACGCCATTCAGGTGTTGCGCGGCAAGTATGATAATCCTGACGATCCCGGGGAGATCAGTCACTTTCAGGCGTTGATGACGGCCTTGTCATCTACCGTGGGGATGGGCAATATTGCCGGTGTTGCTGTTGCTATCGCGGTAGGTGGTCCCGGTGCGGTGTTCTGGATGTGGATCAGCGCTCTAGTAGGGATGAGCACCAAATTCTTTACTTGTACCTTGGCTATTTTGTTCCGTGGGAAAGATGACTCTGGAACCCTGCAAGGCGGACCCATGTATTTTATTACCGAAGGTCTGGGCAAAGCCTGGAAACCGCTTGCGGTATTTTTCAGTATTGCCGGACTTGTGGGCGCTTTGCCGGTGTTTAACGTAAACCAACTCACGCAAGCCGTCAATGATATTTTACTGGTGCCTAATGGAATTGAAAAAGGCTTTGCTACTGATCTGAGCATCGGTATTGTACTGGCAGTCATAACCGGGATTGTGATCCTGGGCGGACTCAATCGCATCAGTAAAACGGCGAGTAAAATGGTGCCTGCGATGGTGGTCCTGTATTTTGTTGCGGTGCTGGCAATTCTATTTATAAATGCCGCTGAGGTACCGCGCTACCTGCAGCTTATTTTTACCGATGCATTTGCAGCGAACAATTACACTGGTGATCCTATGTTTGGCGGAATGTTAGGCGCTTTGATCGTTTTGGGTATTCGGCGGGGTGCGTTTTCTAATGAAGCAGGAATAGGTACCGCACCTATGGCACACGGTGCCGCAAAAACCGAAGAACCCATTCGTGAAGGACTCGTGGCAATGCTGGGTCCGTTTATAGATACCGTGATCGTGTGTACCCTTACAGCCTTGTGTATTTTGGTGACCGGGGTTTGGCAAACTAGTGAAGCCAACGGCGTAACCCTTACTGCTAAAGCCTTTAGCGACAGTATACCCGGCTACGGACCCTATGTGTTATTGGTATGTATTGCGGTGTTCAGTATCAGTTCGTTATTCAGCTATTCGTACTACGGCTCTAAATGTTTGGCCTTTATCTTCGGAACGCGCCACAAACACTGGTACAATTACTTTTACATCGCTAGTATTTTAATCGGTGCAACCACTTCGCTAGATCTAATGATCAACCTGATCGATACCTTTTTTGCGTTAATGGCGATCCCAACGATGTTGGCTACGCTTATCCTCGCTCCTAAAGTGATGCAGCGGGCTCGAGTGTATTTTAATAGCTTGAATTAAGCTTAGAAGGGGAATGCGACGTCATTATGTACTATTCTTGAGTCTCTAATCAAAGTAGTATATACTGAAACAGGCAAACACTAGTACAAGCGCAAAGTAAAATAAGAATCCAAAAATTCTCATCTCATTTGCTTGTTTGATTTTTCGATCAAAACCGTACTCTTTGAAGCGTTCCATTTCCGACTCATTATGATTGGTATTTTGTAATTTATTCCATTTAGCAAATCCGCTAGGGATAAAGAAAAACCAAGCAGCTTCGGAATTACTTAGTGCAGCATTTTTACGTTTTTCGGTATTTTTCTGTTCAAGACTCATGTACTAAAGGAACCAAAGATTTTGATAACCGAGGTAATTTATTTCTATTTTGGATGATTAAATATACGAGAACTTTCAAGATCATTTGGTAGGACTGTATTTTTACTAGTTTTAGTAAAACTTGAAAGAGGTACGCGATGCAATCGCGCATCAACACTAAATTAGAGCGCCATACCATCGCTTACCAACTTATGGTTTCGATTTATATACTAAATACGCTTTTTAAAAGCTTACGTGTCAAAGGTCTTGGGTGATTTAGGACTATTCCAGACCTATTCTTCCAACAAAAGCTCCCTAATCTGCATCAGTACTTCTTCATTTTTGATGATATTCAAATGATTGGCGTTAGCGATGCGTTGCACCTCAGTAAATGCAGCAGCAGGTTCAAAGACTTCCTGAAAACGCTCCGGGTAAAAGCTTTCATCGGCATTGCCTACGAGAACCAGTGTTGGTGTTTTTAGTTTAATGATATCGTGTTTGTAATGCGTAGGTGCAAAGTTCACCGCCATTCGGTAGGAGTAGGAAGCTGCTTGTAAAGGATCTTCGTAAGCTTTTGGCCGATTGAAAAAAAGCACCGGTTTATCGTTGTATGCCGTAACCCCGATACCATTCAGCATCGCCAGACCCACCCAACGTTTTACGCCTACACTTACCCAGCCACCGCTGTTGGCTTTTACCGTAGGAGCATCGTGCCCCAGGTAGGGAGCAAGTAAGATAGCTTGATCCACTGGAGGGTGTTTTGCGCTTGCAAGATACCGCAGGACCAGACCACCACCGGAAGAGTGCCCTGCGAGAACAATCTTCTCAGCTTGCAGTTCGTGCTGTGCATAGGCGATGAAGTCTTCTAGATCTTCTTCGAGTTGGCCTATATGATCAATATCAGAGTGTAGTAGTAGATTACGGCCGTGGCCTCTAAGGTCGGGCGTAAGTACCGTAGCTAGATCTTCTTGTGCAAGCCTGCCGGCTAAGCTTTTCAAATACCTGCTTTCAGAACCACTGCCGTGTAGTAAAAGCAGCACCGTTTTAGAATTTGCAGCGTAGCGTCGGCTGAACAAGGCAGCACCATCACGCATGCTAATCCAATCTTCGTGATACGCGTAAGTCTTTACAGCTACGGTATCTATAGAAGTATAATCGTAATTCTTGGCGGGTACTTTTTGCGGAATAGGCCAGTTGATCAATACCACTATCGCGATCAGATACAAACAAATATTAATCCCTATAAATACGAGTATACGCTTTACTATTTTCTTCATTCTTTCCTGTTTTAGAAGTGACGAAGCTAGCACGTGAGCTCGGCTTCGGGGAATAAAAGATCCTCAACTGTATAGTAGTTAGGCTGAATTGCGTTTTTTAGCGCTTTAGAAGGAGTTTAAATAAAATCAAGCCGATTAGTTTCGCACGATAATTCGGCTTTTTACTGCAAAGTCATGCAGCGGGCGCGGCAGTATGTTACGAGCTTGAATAAAACCTAAAAGAGGTACGCAATGCAATCGCGCACGCACCTCAAAGTAACTTTAAAAGTCGTATAAAACTTCTGCTTTGATGTAAGTCCGTCTCAGGATCTTGATGTAGCAGGCGTTTCCAGTGAACTCATTTTAACCACTATAGTTTTGGCCCAAAGATCTCCAAAGCGTTGACATTTTTCAGTTCGTTTAATTAAGAGTATGGCAGGCAATCCGAAAAAAGATAGATCAACCAGGTCTAAGAAATGCCTTTTAAAGGACTCTGAAATGCTGAGCTTGCGATTACGACCATTTTGAGGAATAGCTTTTAAACCTACAATGGAGTTGCCTAAAGTACCGCCCAACCCACTTTCTAAACCAACGGTCATCAACAACCAAAACACTATAGGAATAAGCATAGGAAGCCCCGTGATGCTATAGCCACCCAGAGGCGTAGGTGTTCCAAAACTCATCAAAAAAACATAGATAAATGTGTAGATTAGGCCATAATCAATAAGCGCTGCCAGAATGCGTCTACCAATATGAGGTTGATGATTAAATTTTTGTTGCATTTTATTTGAATATTAATTGCTATCGCCAAATAGCGGTTTTAAAACGTTGTCTCCGTAGGTTCCCCAGCACCCAATTCTTCAACACCCAATTGGGGAGCTTTGCTTTCCCAGCTTCGTTTAAAATAGTAATACAATAAATACGTGCCGGCAATACCAAAAGGAAGCAGCATCAAACCGAATAAAAACTCACTGATAGTATCTACGGCACCCGGCCAGATCAGCTCTATAAAGATACCCATCAAGAAACCTGAAACTACTGCGCACGCATAATACGTAACGATCCCCAGAATCGCATATCCCCATTTGCTTTTATCGTGCGCTTCTGCGAGTTTATAATAGTATTTTCCGATCCAGTAGAGTAGTAGTATTCCGAGCATAAGAAGAGTAATTTAAATGTTGTGGCAGTTTGTTATTTTCAATAGTATTGATTTGTTCTGAAACAGATCTATCAATAATCTTTTCTAGAACCTTTGATGACTTCTCCTTTTGCATCGTACTCCCAAGACCTTAATAATTTCCCTTGCTCATCCCAATCTTTATAAACGCCAGTATTTAAACCATTTTCTTTATACAATTCCGAGCGTAATGTGCCATTCTTGTAGTAATATCTGATATGCTCTTTTTTTTGATCAGGAAAATACAAGTGCTCGTCATTTTTAATTCCGTTTTGGTAATAGGTAATATTAGAAAGGAGTTCTCCCTGTTCATTAAATATACGTTGAATCCAGAGGCTTGGCTTAGCTAGTATGCTTTTAGCTTCTTCCATAGCTACGTTGTTTAGGCCTGAATATATTTTTAAACTCATATAAGACGTGTCGATTTCGTGCCAAATGAGTGTGGTGTCAACAGGAATATTATTTTTAAACGTTTCAATTTTGGTCAGCTGCTCTTTATCAGAATACCATTTAAATTTTCCGGTTTTTGCGCCATTGCTATACTGTTGAATGCTTTGAAGCGTTTCATTAGGATAATATAACAACCGCTTACCGTTTAGCACACCATTTTCATAATGCTCTTCCACTTGTTTGCTTCCATTAGGATAATATACAATGTGCGCTCCTTCGTAGGTAGGTTTATTTATTTTTTTATCAAAAACCTGTTGTAATTTTTTCTTTAAAGTGGGCTGATTAGGGTACTTCAGATCCTCAAAGCCATTGGCTCGTTTGATTCTTTTTGAACGTGTACAATACCCTGTAATTAGCTTTTTTTTATGTTCATCATAATACCCGAAAATGATCCATTCTTCATCAGCACGTTCAACCAGATCGCAAGAGGTCCAACCCCCAAGGGATGGATGAGAACCTGAGACAAGGATCTCTTTTATTGGTGCACCTTTAAAAAGTTCTAAAAGTTCAAAGTTCATTTGATGAATAGGCCATTCTGAATCAATATCGGCTGCGGCTTCTACACCCTTAACCTTTACGTGGGCTATAAGGCGATATTCTTCTAGATCTTTTTTCGTTTGGAAGTCAGGTTCGTAGGCACATTCACACGCGAGCAGTTTAGCCCAACAAATAATCAAAAAGGTAAATGTTAGTTTTAATTTCATAGATTTTTAGTATTGTGTAGCCGCTTCTTTTAAAAGCGCTAAAGCGATCTTGTCTTTAAAATCACTTTTAACCTCAAGCGCTAGATCATCTGAAAAAAGTGCCGGTCTCCAAGTGCCCATAGTTTATGTTTTGGTATAAGTAAATACTAATTTTAAAGAACAAGACTATGGCTTTATATTGGACACAAAGTTTCGTTGAGGCCAAACTACTTCTTTAAATTTAATCCCATTAAGTTTGCGTATTCTGTTATTTTGCTCTCAGAACGTGAGAACCTTTTAAGATTTTCCAAAAATAATTTTTCTACCTTTTTAATATCAATTATAATATTTAAATGATAGCTTAGATAGACAGATACCAATGAGTCATATTCATTTAGTGGGGAATTAAATCTACTTAATACAACCTTATCAAAATCACCATCTTTTAATATTGTTTTATTAATAACGACATTAGGGTTTAATAATGTCATTATTGCCCAAGTACATATTCTATCATAGTTTTTTGAGTTATTAAGGTTAGACCAGATTTTAAGTAATTCTTTTAAAAGATTTAGCCTTTGAGTTTCAGAATATTTCAATGAATCATTAAACCATGCTATACTCCAAAAAGATGGTAAACATAGATGCTTATCATTTGTCTTTATTATTGGGATTATCTTTTCTACTATTTCAGTAATATCATATCCTTTACCTTTGGAGGCTTGATTAGTTTTAATAGTTGAATGATTTTGAAAACAAAAAATCATTAAACCAAATAATGAAATAGCTTGTGTTTTTTTGTCAGAGTCATTGATATCAGTTGAGATAGTCTTTAAGATATCTTTTTCCTTTTTTTTTAACTCATATGTGTATATTTCTCCACTTATGCTACCTAAAGGCACTGAGTATTTGTCATTAAATTTATCAAAATATAGGCTATAAACTTTTGTCTTAAATGCATCTTTAAATTTGCTGCTCAGAATTATTTCAGTTGCTGCCCTGTCTATATATCTGAATCTATTTTTAGCGTACCATTCTATTGCTCTATCTAATAAATCTGGATTAATTTGAATTTCATTTGCGATACAATTCCCTAATAGTTCAGAAGCTGAAACTTTAAATATTTGACTTTTAGAATTTTCGCTGTCTTCCATTTTAGACAATTGAATTAAGTACTCAATTAAATCTTTAGAATCCCTTTTTAACAATACTGCAACTAAAGGAATCACCTCTTTCCAGCTTTCGTCATTTATGTAAGGTTTAATAATTTCAAGAGGTGTCTTGTCTATGTTGTTTCTTGGTAAAAACTTTTCAACTATTGCCCTTGCTGTTAAATGCTCTTGAAAACTAAGGTGTAAGAACTCATAAATTTGGACGATTTCTCCTGATTCGATAGTCTTATGCCCTGACATTATTAATAAACTACTTCTAGACTCTACCCTTTTTATAAAATCGGGTACGCTAATTTTAGTGTACCCTAGAATATCGGGCATTTGTTTACGTGCTGATAATAGGCACTTCTTGAGATCATTTAACGTTATTGTTTGTTGTCCTTTAGAAGTCATCCAAAATGCTACATATGCTAATTGAGGTTCTGCTTCTTCAATATCTAATTGTTCATGCCCTTCTACATTCCAAGTAACCATTAAGAGCTTTATCATTTCTTGATATAAGACGCTTTTTCTTGTAGGTAAATAACCAGCCCATCTTTTTACAAATAGTAGAGTTGTCAGCAACAAAGGATTCTCAGCTAATGTTTTTATTCTATTGTCATCAACAATTATCCTTGCTAAATTAATAGCATCTTTTTTTGTTTTGACAGAATTATCTACTATTTCAATATGCCATTTTAGTGATAGGCTTTTAATCTCGGATGCATTAAGTGAAGATAATCTATAGTTTTCGCAATAATTTGCTAGTATACCACCAACAGCTCTAAAACCAGCTTCTCTTGATGTAATTACTAAATGTATATTTGGGTATGTCGCTATAAAAGTTCGTAGTTGATTGACGAAGGAAATTCTATTTCTGTCATCCGAAATTTCATCAAGACCATCTATTAATAAAAGAGCGGATCCTTTTTGTAAGGAATTCGAAACTATACCTGTAAATGCTTCGGTACAATCATTTATTTCAGCACGATTGGGTATGTTATTGATAATTTCCGTAATACTTGAGGATACTTTTTTACCTAATTCTCTACATCGAATAAATATTGGAAATAAATTGTCTTTGGGTAAATTATCATCTATTAGCTTTTTTCTTGAAGGAAAAGCATAAGCAATAGCTAATCTTTTAATTAATGTGGACTTGCCTCCACCAGGTTTAGCTAAAATTGCAAGTCTATTATTTTTATTTAAAGTATCGCCTATACTTATTCGTTCTATATCTAATGTTTCATTAGATTGCTTTTGTTGATTGGAGATGTTTTCTAAACTTGGAGTGATAAAAATATTTTCCAATCTTACTTTAACTGAGCCAGAGTCCTTATCAGTAGGCAAACCTTCAAAGTGAATTTCACCACATTCATTCTCTAAGTATTTAAAATATTTTTTTTGTGCATCTAAAACTTTTGGGAGACTGTCATTATCAGACAACACTATTAGATCTTTAAAGATGTTATCAAGATTTTTATCAAGTAAAATAATTTCATCGGCAAGCTCTTTAACTAAGAGTTTACCTTCAGCGTGAACAAAAGCTACATGTGTAGTCTTTTGTTCGCTAGAATAATAAATTGCCCAGACCCAACCTTTTTTATAAGCAATTAAATCAGCTGACATCTCAAGGTTAAGTTTATTTGTTCTTACGGCCGCAATTGCCTTTTCAAGAGGCACAATTATTCTACCTTTGACTAATTCTTTAATTATTTGTTCAGGTTTTAATAAAATTAATCGTTCATTATTATTCTCTAATTCTTGCTCAATTGCCGTTTCCTTATATCCTGACAGAGATACAAAATAACCTATAACATTGTAGTCTTTATATGACGAGTTTGGTTTTGATAATTTTCTTTTTTCAGCATCAAGAGCGCCTACGAATTTATTTATATCACTACCACCAATAGTGTCTTTATGTGCTTTGCATTCCGCTACGGCAATTTTATTTTCAATTCTGTGCAAAGTTTGTAGATCAATTTCTCTACCTGACTTATGAATATCAAATCTAGGCTCATCATAACCTAATGCATGAAATAGGTCGGACATTAAACGGCAGAATAAATCACCTTTTTTGTTGTGGGTCAGTTCTAATGCTATGATTCTTCTAAATTTCATTTTTTTACTTACTAACAGATTTTTATGTACTCACTAAAATAAACCTTTACTCGGTTAAACCTAAGGATATCAGCAATTTTATTACTTATAACAATATCGGTATATATCTTGAACCTCGCTTACGGGATTCTGTCAATAGGGTAAAAGACAGCTTCTTCGGGTCAGGGTGCAGTGTGGGTCGTATTTGGTTCGGTAAACTCCCATTTTTTAAGAACAGGCTGCTTTGAGACTCCAAACCTGCCGCTTATCGAACCTTTTTTGACCCGAACCAGTACCGAAGGAATACCGAACCAATACCGAAGGAAACCCCCGTAAATTTCGAACTTGCCTGCAAGTCTACACAAACCCTTCCCGAACTATGCCAAACCCTGCAATACTATGCACAAACAGCTGATTTTTTGTAAGGGGTTTCGGGTTAAAGTTTAATGAGGGGAGGTTTTAGGGGATTGCGGGATTGTGTGAATGTCCTAGCGTAGAATGGAGATGTATTAGGTTTTAATCATGTTTTGTTCATTTTCTTTGCTTCTCCAAAGAAAACGAACCAAAAGAAAAGAGCCCCTTGCTTAGGAATTTTTTGCCTTATCAGGCAAAAACCGCTTTGTCAGCTCCGCGTCGCTATCGCTCCTGTCCTTCGGAGCTTCCTGCAGCTATTCTGAACCAAGGGAATTTTGAATTCGTGTAACCCTTCGGGTATGAATATTTAATACTGAAAACAGTAAACTGAATACTGCTTACTGAATTAAAACCGGCCTACTTTTTACATCTGTAGCAAAACAAGTAAAGCCTGCAACGGTGGGCAGTGGAGGATAGCCTAGCGCAGCGGTTAGCTATCCGCAGGATAAAGGATTTGTGTAGTTTTCAAGGATGTAAAAATAAGCCTTGATCTTTTGGTTCTTTGGCATCAAGGCAAAAGAACAGGAAGTTGAATATAAGTTTAATTTTTCAATTCATGTTTTGTTCATTTTCTTTACTCGTCTAAAGAAAACGAACCAAAAGAAACGACGCCCTTGCTTAGGAATTTTTTGCCTTATCAGGCAAAAACCGCTTTGTCAGCTCCGCGTCGCTATCGCTCCTGTCCTTCGGAGCTTCTGGCAGCTATTCTGAACCAAGGGAATTTTGGATTCGTGTAACCCTTCGGGTATGAGTAATTTGTCTTTTCTCTTTATTCTATCCTCTTTTTTTCTCCCGTCTATCCACCGCAAATCGAAGACTGCTACTGCAAACTGTTACTGCTTACTGAATAAAAATCGGCCTACTTTTTACATCAGTAGTAAAACAAGCAAAGCCTGCAGCGATGGGTGCGGAGGATAGCCTAGCGCAGCGGTTTGCTATCCGCAGGATAAAGGATTTGCGTAGTTTTCAAGGATGTAAAAATAAGCCTAGACTTTTTTGTTTCTTTTTTGGGCGATGCAAAAAAGAAAGGAAAGTTGAATAGAAGTTTATTGTTTCAATTCATGTTTTTGTTCATTTTCTTTACTCGTCTAAAGAAAACGAACCAAAAGAAACGACGCCTTTTGGATAGGTATTTTTTGCTATCGCAAAAACCTCAAGCGCATCCCTAAATTTCTTCCAAGGCTTCAGAAATTCTTAACGGGATGCCCTTGCTATACTGACCAAAAGGAAATTAAACCCTTCGGGTATGAGTGTTCTAAGATTTAAGTAGGAGTAGGAATCAAACTCCCTTCTCTTGCGGGAGAAGGGTTGGGGATGAGGGCTTTTGATGCAGTGCCTTCCAGATGCGATTTCTCGACTGCGCTCGAAATGACAAATGGGTTCTCTTAACACGCGATACAATTCCTAATCTTCATTGGGACAAGCAGCGCGGAAACGTTGGGAGAGGTAACTTGATCGAAATAACAAAAGCGTCATGCTGAACTAGTTTCAGCATCTCATCGCAGGGAGCTTTTCAGGTGTAGGTAGAGTATTTGAGTTAATCGGGATTTTGATAAAAAGTCAATAACCCAAGTCTCCCTTCGAAGGTAGATTTAGAGGGATGTTGCCGTGTGTTCTTTTGAAAACATCCATCCCCAACCCTTCCTTCAAAGGAAGGGCGTTAGATTCTAGATGTAAAACAACCTAATCTAGCATCTCAAATCTCAAGTCTTACATCTAATATCTAACATCTAAAACCCAAACCCCTCCTCAGCTTCTAATTGTTTTAAAGCTTGCGCTACGGTGGTGACGGGAAGTTTACAGGCGCGGCCTTCGCAGACGTAGATATAGGTTTTTTCGGGTACAAAGCGTGATTCAAATAGAGGAAGCTCGCTATCTGCGGTAGTGCCTATGAGCAGGCAGTTGGCCACCGGTTGTCTGCTAAAATCGTCAATGAGTTTTACAGCATCAGGACCTACTATGGCAATTTCATAAAAAGTATAACTATGCTGTATGGCCAGGGCGAGCCATTGGGTATAACTCCAGGGCTGCTCTTTTAGGTTTTCGTGCATCGCCAGAAGCATCGCTTTGGCCTGCTCAAGATAGGCGGTGTTATAATTGAGATGCCCCAGTTTAAACAGTAATTGCGCCAGCAAAGCATTGGCCGAGGGTTGCACGCCATCATTGGTCGTGATGATGTTGGTGATGAGTTCGTCACCGGTGTTGAAGGTATAAAAGGGCGAATTCGCATCTTTAAAATGCGTTTGGGTATCGGTGATGAGTTGGTTTAAAGTATCCAGATACTCCGTATTTGTGGTACTGCTGTACAGGTCTAGGGCAGCTTGACTCATAAATACATAATCGTCAAGAAATGCGGGTGCTGCATCGCTATGGGCTTTATACGAATGCATCAAGGTTCCTTTTTTGTAAGCGTTTTGCATTATAACCGAGTAAAGCGCTTCCGCTTGTTTAAGATAATCGGGTTGCTCAAAACTATGGGCTGCGGCCACCAAACCGGAAATCATCATCGCATTCCAGGGAACGATGATCTTATCATCGGCACGCGGCAGGCTTCGGGTATTGCGCACCTGTTGCAATTCCGTTTTCCATTGGGTGATGAGTTGGGCTAAATGTGCAGCAGAAAGCTTATGTGCTTCGGCAAAAGCGGCATCGGTTTGTGTAGGATAGAGGTGCAGGATATCGGTCTCAAATCGAGAGAGCGGCTCTTTGGTATAATAGGCGTCAAAAAGTTCTTTTTCGGTAGTAATGGCTTTGTCCAGTTGGTTGGTATTATACAGGTAATAGCCTCCTTCTTTGCCATCACTGTCGGCATCCAGGGCGGCGATAAAGCTGCCATCTTTCGTTTTGAATTGGTTGTTGAGAAAGGTGATGGTTTCTTCTGCGCGTTGGCGGTAGATTGGTTTGTCAAACAAGGTATAGGCTCTGGCATATACGCTAATAAGTTGGGCATTGTCTGACAGCATTTTCTCAAAATGCGGAATCTTCCACAGCGCGTCTACGCTGTATCTAAAAAAACCTCCGGAAACGTGATCATACACGCCGCGCATTGCAATGGCATCAAGGGTTTGCTCTAAAAAGGCTTTAGATTTCGCATCTTGGGTAAGGCTCACATAATCGAGCAACAGGTTGAGATGCGCAGGAAGCATAAACTTTTCAAAACCCTTGCGCCCTCCATTTTCCATATCCCATTCTTGTTGGTAGGTGTTGAACAGGGTTTCTATAAGCTCCGGACGGTACTGCACGCTGGTATTTGCCGCAGCCTGCTGTTGTTCTTCTTGAATTCCGGTAGTGAGGCGCTGCGCAAATGCAGTCGCTTGCTCGGGTTTGTCAGCATAGGTTTTTGATAAGCTGTTGAGCAGCTGCAGCCATTCTTCTTTTTTGTGATAGGTGCCGCCATACAAAGGTTTTCCATCGGGTAACACGATCACGTTAAGTGGCCAACCTCCTTTGCCCGTGATGAGTTGTACCGCTTTCATATAAACTTGATCTACATCAGGACGCTCTTCGCGATCTACTTTGATATTGATAAAGTTCTGATTCATCACCTGCGCCACATCTTCCTGCGAAAAGGTTTCTTCTTCCATCACGTGACACCAGTGGCACGACGAGTAGCCTATACTCACCACGACCAATTTGTTTTCTTTTTTGGCTTGGGCAAACGCCGCATCACTCCACGGCTGCCAGTCCACCGGATTGTGTGCGTGTTGCAACAAAAACGGACTCGTTTCTTCTATAAGTTGGTTGGTGTATTTATGGGTTTTTTGAGCTGTAAGTACAGAAGTAGCCAGCAGCACAACGAGCAAGGATAGGAAGAAACAGCGACGCATAGGTTTACGATTAAGATTTAAAATTTCCGTATTAAAACTCATTTAGGCAAATCTTTAGGCTTGAAAGTTTATGACTTTTTAGGGATTTTCTTAAGAATGTTTTGGGAGCAGTGCAAAGGCCGGTGGCGACTATTATTGATATCTTGAAGACTTAAGGCTCGAAAACTGGCGTATTTAAAGGTGTACCGAATCTTTTGGTCTTCTTGATCACGCTAAAAACCGAAAAACTTCAACAGTAAACTATGAAAAAACAAAAAGCACATCAACCGCTAAAGGAAGCTCAACTCACTGATGATGAAGTAGAAATTCTTGATCAGCTGGGCATCTTCGGCGATTCGCGCCGAAAGTTCTTAGGGCAGATCTCTGCTGCCAGTATGAGCGTTATGGCTACGCCGTATTTCTCTTCAGAATTGCTTGCGCAAACCCAAGCGGGGACCTCAAAAGACGATTTAGACGCCTTATTGAACAAGGTTGAAGTGAATCTACATGTTAATGGAAAGCCAAATCCATTAACACTTGATTCCCGTACTACGTTGCTTGATGCCTTGCGCGAACATTTAGAACTTACCGGGACCAAAAAAGGTTGTGATCACGGACAATGTGGAGCGTGTACGGTAATGATAGATGGTAAGCGTAAACTCTCTTGCTTGACGCTTGCAGCAACGTGTAAAGACAAAAAGATCAAGACCGTTGAAGGACTGGCCAATACTGCCGGTTTACACCCTATGCAAAAAGCCTTTTTAAAGCATGATGGCTTTCAATGTGGCTATTGCACCCCGGGACAATTGTGTTCATCAGTGGCTTTATTAGACGAGGCTAAACAAGGAGAGGCCAGTTATGTCACCAGAGATTTTACAAAAGTGACCACCAACCTAGACCTTAGCGAAGAAGAGATCAGAGAGCGTATGTCTGGTAATATCTGTCGTTGTGGGGCTTATAACAACATTGTACAGGCTGTGAAAGAAGTGCAAAGTGGGGTTGAGGAGCAACCGAAATGGCGCTTTGCAAGTCTGGCTGAATTAAAAGAAGCCGGAGAACAGTAAATGAGTTCGTACACGCATACGAGAGATTTACAATCAAATTATAGGCGAGCCTTAGGGTAGTATTCCTTCGGTTACGCCAACAAACTAAAAAGTATTTATGAGACCTTTTAATTATATAGAAGCTAAAACAAGACAACAAGCCCTAGCAGCCGTACAGGAACAAGAGCACGCCAAATATCTGGGCGGAGGAACCAACCTGGTTGACCTGATGAAAGAGGATGTAGAGCGCCCTGAAGCTTTGATCGAGGTGGCCGATCTTGATAATGATACCATAACCTCAAATGACGAGGGCGGACTCACACTTGGGGCAGCCCGAAGCAACGCTGCAACCGCAAATCATCCTGAGGTACGTAAGCAGTACCCATTGCTATCGATGGCGATGCTTTCGGCAGCAACTGCACAAATACGCAATATGGCCACCAATGGCGGGAATCTATTACAGCGCACGAGGTGTCCCTATTTCTTTGAGACTTCCATGCCGTGCAATAAACGCGAACCGGGAAGCGGTTGCGGTGCACTGGATGGAGCCAATGCGCAGCATGCGATATTTGGTTGGAGCAAAAGCTGCGTTGCGACACACCCTTCAGATATGTGCGTAGCACTGGCCGCGCTAGAAGCTACGGTAACCGTACAAACCCTAGACGGTAGCGAGCGGACTATTGATTTTTCAGATTTTCACCGTTTACCGGGTAAACAACCGGAATTAGACAATACCCTTGAACCTGGCGAACTCATCACAGCGATCGAACTGCCTAAACCCCAGTTTACGCAACACTATCATTATTTAAAGATCCGGGAGCGCTCTAGTTATGCTTTTGCGATTCTTTCGGTAGCGGCAGGTTTAAAGATAAGAGGTGGTGTGATCACTGATTTAGGTCTGGCTATGGGTGGCGTTGCACACAAACCCTGGAAGCTTACCGCAGCAGAAGATTATTTAATAGGAAAAGAGCCTACTACGGAGAATTTTGAGGAAGCCGCACAATTGGCACTTGCCGATGCGCGTACACTAGAACACAACGCGTATAAAGTCCCTATGGGAATTAAAGCCATTGTACGTACCCTAGAACAAGCCTATTCAAAAGAAGCCTAACCGAAAAACAACATTATGAATTTAGATACATCAAAAGGAACCGGAAACCCAATTGATCGGGTTGAAGGGAAGCTTAAAGTTACCGGAATGGCGAAATACGCCTCGGAATTTAAGGTTAAAAATCTGGTCTATGCACAAGGGATCAACAGTACGATTGCTAAAGGACGCATCACTGCCATTGATACGGCAGAGGCCGAAGCAGAACCGGGTGTGCTTGCTGTGATAACCTATAAGAATGCAGAACGCTTGGCACAATACGATAAAGATTTACACCCGTTATCTACTACAAGCATTCAACCGGTATTGCAAAGTGATCAGGTGCATTACTACGGAGAATATGTAGGACTTGTGGTTGCTGAAACCTTTGAGCAAGCGCAATACGCCGCAAGGTTGGTAAAATATACCTATGCACAAGAAACGCCGGATATCGACTTTGGAGCTTCTAAGCCTAAAGCTTATAAACCTACCGAACAATCTGATTATAGCAGAGGTAATGTCGCTGAAGGTCTTGCAGAAGCCGACGTCACGTTAGACGAAACGTACGTAACCCCTATAGAGCACCACCATCCTATGGAACTGCACGCGATCATTGGTTCGTGGAATGGCGGCAATGTACAAGCCTACGCCAGTCAGCAAATGATCGATAACGCAGCAACCACGATTGCCGATACCTTTCAGATCGATAAAAAGAACGTACGGGTAATGTCTCCGTATGTAGGTGGTGGCTTTGGTTCTAAACTTGCAGCCAAGCAGCACGTGATTTTGGCGCTTATGGCCTCTAAAGCCATTAACCGCCCCGTGCAACTGACGGTTTCGCGTAATCAAATGTTTACGAATACTAATTTGCGTCAGCGTAACGAGCAACGCATTAAAATAGGTGCGAAAAGCGACGGAACTTTAACTGCGCTTTCGCACGATACGCTTTCGCACACCTCAACCTATGAGCAATATCAGGAGGCCTGCGGAACGGTTACTAAGATGTTATATAAAACGCCTAATAACAGTGTGACGCACCGTTTGATGCCTATGAATTTGCAAACCCCCTTTGCAATGCGGGCTCCAGGAGAGGCTACAGGAAGCTTCGCACTCGAGTCGGCTATGGATGAAATGGCTTTTAAATTAAATATGGATCCCATTGCCTTTAGAATCAAAAATGATACGCAGGTAGACCCCAGTAACGGCAAACCTTTTTCTTCACGCTTGCTGAATGAGTGTTTGCGTCTGGGGGCTAAAGAATTTGGATGGGAAGACCGTCCTCAGAAACCCGCATCAAAGTCTGAAGGTAATTGGCTGGTAGGTTACGGAGTTAGTGCAGCTTCTCGGCGCGCACCTTATATGAAAACTTCGGCGAAAGTCATACTGGAGTTGAAAAACGATACCGTTTGGGCAACCTTACAAATGGATGCTACCGATATAGGTACGGGCAGCTATACAATCCTGGCGCAAACCGTTTCAGAATATCTAGATATTCCGGTGGAGCAGGTAGATGTGGAGTTAGGAGATTCTGAATATCCAGTAACGCCCGGTTCGGGAGGTTCTTGGGGAGCTGCTTCGTTTGCTAATGGGGCGCGTGCCGCGTGTGAACAAGCATTAAAAGACTTAAAGGATAAAGCCGGAGAAACTGCCGCAACGACTACTGTTGCTTTAATGAAGGCCGCGCAATTAAGTAGTCTGGAAGCTGAAGGCACTGCAGAACCTGATGAAGAGTATAAAGCGCACAGTGTGTTTTCTTTTGGAGCCAATTTTACCGAAGTTTGGGTTGACAAAGACACGGGTGTTTTTCGCATCAAGCGTATGCTTAATGTCGCAAGCTGCGGAAAAATCCTAAACCCTAAAACAGCATTCGGGCAGATCATAGGAGGTTGTGTGATGGGTGCAGGAATGGCGATTGCCGAGCGTACGGAAGTGGAGCCTAATTTCGGGAATTTCATCACCCGGTCGTTTGCAGATTATCACGTACCGGTAAATCTTGATATGGCCAATATTGATGTGGTCTATCTACCGGAAGAAGATAAGATCGCTAATAAAATGGGGATCAAAGGTATAGGCGAACTTGGGATCACGAGTGTTGCGGCTTCTATTGCCAATGCGGTATTCAACGCAACCGGTAAGCGTATGCGCGACCTTCCTTTAACCCCGGAAACGATGATTGTAAAAAAAGAAGAAGCAGCTTAACGCTTTCTAATTTTAATATTGAAACGTCCTGTAGCTTAATTGTTGCAGGGCGTTTTTTATGGGCCTGCGCCCAACGCTCAAATTTGTGAAGATTCGGCGTGAGACTAAAGGTTTACCTTCAGCGTAAATCGCATAGGCTTGCAACGAAGTTGTTTGTGGCTATGCCTAAACCGTTACGAGTTTAAGCCAGCTTATTAAGTTAGACAGTTTAAACCTCTTTGTGAATGCTTCCTATTTTATCACGCAAAGAAGAAACTTCGCGTTTACGTTTGACGGCGAGTATTTCTGCGAGTACCGATAATGCAATTTCTTGCGGAGTGATGGCACCAATATCTATTCCCGCAGGGCCGTAGATGCGATCAAGTACCGTGGCATCCAGATCTGGCTTGTAGTCTATGAGTTCGTTAAACAACTTTTCTCTACGCTTTGAACTTCCTAAAATGCCTATATACTGCGGCTGCTTATCCAAAATATGAACTAAGAAGTTGAGGTCTGTTGCATAATTATGATTCATAAGTACCATAGCAGATTCAGCATCGATGTGTAAACCCGATGCTTGTTCCGGAAGCAGATGTAAGACTTCATGTACACCTGGAAAATTCGCTTTGGTTTTGGGATCTTTAGGAGAGGCGATCACGCGCACATCCCACCCCATCTGAGCACCTAACGTACCCAGTTGTACCGCATCGTGTTCAGCACCAAATAAAAACAACTGAAAAACCGCAGGCAAAACCTGAGTAAAGGTCTCAACCTTTGTTGTGGATTGCACATTTTCTTGAATAGAAGATAAGGCTAAGGTTTCCTCGTTGGCTTTTATAACAGTACCTAAGGGTAGTTCAACAGCTTCGGTATCTTTTACAAAATAGGAAGTGAGCTGTAGGTCTCTTCGTTGCTCAAAGATATAAGTGAGCTTGTTATAAATGCTTTCATCGATCTGTAAGGGTTCGATAAGAATATATAAAATTCCTTCACAGCCCAGGCGATACCGCCCGTCGTAGGTCATCATTTTGGCTTTGCCGGTTTCAAATACCTCTTGTGCTTGAAAAAGCACCTCCTTTTCAACACAACCGCCACTAACGGCACCGGTCATGGTACCGTTTTCAGCAATGAGCATACGCACGCCCGGTTTGCGGTAAGATGAACCGTCAAGAGCCACCACACTGGCCATAACACAAGCGGTGTTGGTTTGAAAATAGGTATAAGCAGTTTGAATAAGGGTACGGAATTCGTGTGTCATAGCTAAGGCTGAAGTACAAAGTTAGGCATAAAGTATGCTTTAAATGAAAATGTGCATTGCCCGCGTGTGCTAAACTTATATTAATAGCAAGCCCGGGCATCCTAAAGTGCCACGCAGTCTAAGTTTTACCTTTATTTTAATAAAAAGCCCTGCGTTTATCTGTAAATTTTCAGATTGAGAATGATTCCAACAAAAAAATAAGCAGTACAAGTTTTATGAAAGAGCACAACGGTTATCCCGGTATAGAAAGTTATGGTGTAATAGGAAATTGCCAGACCTGCGCGTTGATCCAGCGGGAGGGCAGCATCGACTTTATGAGTTTTCCGGAATATGACTCACACTCGGTTTTTGCAGCTCTTTTAGATCAGCGCAAAGGCGGAAGTTTTAATACGCCTCCGCAAGCGCCTTATGCAAAGTGTTTTCAGGAATATATACTAGATACCAGTGTGCTTACCACACGCTTTCTTTCTGATGATTATAATGTGGAGTTTACAGACTTTATGCCTATTCAAGCCGATGGCAGTGCTGAGGTTAATCAGTTAGTTCGTAAAATCAGCCTTATTCGCGGAAATCTCGATTTTGATCTTATTCTTGACGTGCTGATCAACTATGGCAAACTCACTACCCACGTTGAGGTTATTGATGAGTATACCCTGATTTTTAAAAATCAAGAACACGCCGATGCCTTGAAAGTACGGGCGACGCTGCCTATTACAGCTCAAGGAAGTATAAAAAAAAGCTTTTCCTTAAGCGAAGGGCAGGATGCTTATTTTATCATAGAAAGCGCCGATGCCCCGGCTTTAGATCATACGGTTGAAGAAGAAATAGCATGTCTGGAGAACAAGTTGCACGCAACGCTAAAATTCTGGCATCAGTGGATCAAGACGTGTAACTATCACGGCGATTTTGCGGAGCATATGAAACGCTCGGCCATTACTTTAAAACTATTGACCAGTGCCAAATACGGTTCGACGGTGGCGGCACCTACTTATGCGTTGCCCGAGGAAATAGGCGGTGATAAGAACTGGGATTACCGGTATGCCTGGGTGCGGGATGCCGCATTCACGATGTACGCCTTTATGCGTTTAGGCTTTCTGGAAGAAGCATCACAATTTATGAAATGGATTTACGACCGTATAGATATCGACATCAACGGCGGGGTAGAATTACAAATTATGTACCGAATAGACGGAAGTCGGGACCTTGAAGAAGAGGAGCTGGATCTGGAAGGGTACAAAGGCTCGAAGCCTGTGCGCATAGGGAATGCGGCCACCAGTCAAATACAATTAGACGTCTTTGGGGAATTGATGGATACCATTTATTTGTTTGATAAGTACGGTCAAAATGTGATGTACAGCTTTTGGCAGAATGTAGAGAAGCTTATTGATTATGTGTGTAAAAACTGGCAAAATGCAGATCACGGTATTTGGGAAGTGCGTGAGGTAAAACGGCATTATCTTTTTTCAAGGTTGATGTGCTGGGTGGCTTTAGACCGCGCGATTCGCTTGGTGCGTAAGCGCTCGCTACCTACCGATGTTAGCACTTGGGAAAAGAATAGAAACCTTATCTTTCAATATATTTACGATAATTTTTGGGATGAGGAATTGCAAAGCTATGTGCACTTTAAAGGAGCCAAAACTGTAGATTCATCACTATTGATGATGCCTTTAATGAAATTTATTAGTCCGTATGACAAGCGCTGGGTAAAAACCTTAAAAGTTATCGAAGAGCAGCTGATCGTTGATGATGTTTTGGTATACCGAAACTTGCACGATAGCATTCCGCATAAGGGAGATTCCGCAGAAGGATCTTTTACCATTGGTTCTTTTTGGTACATCGAGTGTCTTTCTCGAGGAGGAGAGATCGCGAGAGCAGAACGTTATTTTCAAAAGCTGATGAGTTACGGGAACCACCTCAAACTCTTTTCAGAGGAATTGAGTCCGTCTGGCGCGCAGCTGGGGAACTTTCCGCAGGGATTTTCACATCTAGGATTAATCAGTACGCTGTTTTCAATAGATCGTCAAAAAGGTCAAAATACATTTGTTTTAAAGCAATAAGTCTACCTGAATTGACCAATGAGCACGCTTAATGAATCCTTAAAAACTCGTACTTTTGGTTGCTATGAAGAATCTCAAGTTATATGCTTTAGTGCTAGTAGGCGTTTTGCTAGTGTTGTATTTTGTGAAAGATGATGCGACAGATAAAATTAAAGCAACAACTAAAATTGCTCAAAGCACAACAAAACCACATCAACTTCTCGTAGCCCAACCCGATAGTTTAAAAACTCCGGAAGGCATGGTGTGGGTTTCGGGAGTGGAATTTACTCAAGGAGCTGGTGCAGGAGATGCTTTGGCTTTGCCTCGCGAAAAACCCGCACATCCTGTGGCTGTCGATGGCTTTTTTATAGACCAAACCGAAGTCACCAATGCGCAATTTGAAAAATTTGTACAGGAAACAGGCTACGTTACCCTAGCAGAACGCCCGGTAGATTGGGAAGCGATGAAAAAGACCTTGCCACCGGGAACGCCAAAACCGGCAGACAGCTTGCTTCAGCCGGGCTCGCTGATCTTTGACCGCGGCGTGCAACAAGTTACAGACTTAAACAACTATACCCAATGGTGGGAGTGGAAGATAGGAGCAAATTGGAAGCATCCGCAAGGACCGGAGAGTACTATTGAAGGAAAAGCAAATTATCCTGTGGTTCACATTAGTTATAAGGATGCTTTGGCGTATTGTAAATGGGCCAACAGGCGCCTGCCTACCGAAACCGAATGGGAAGCCGCGGCACACGGCAAACTGCCCGGCGGAATATATACTTGGGGAGATGATGCCACCGCCTTACCAGAAAAAGCGAATACCTGGCAAGGAACTTTTCCTACTAAAAATTCAGATGAAGATGGATATGCTTACGCGGCTCCGGCAGCTTCGTATGCACCCAATTCTTTAGGCATTTATGATCTGTCTGGGAATGTTTGGGAGCTTACTCAAGATTGGTTTTCTACACGCTATTATCAAGAAGTAGCGGGAAGCAAAAGCATCAATCCGCAAGGTCCGGTGGAAAGCTACAACCCCGAAAATCCTTACCAACCCGAAAAAGTAATTAAAGGCGGTTCATTTTTATGCGAGGATTCCTATTGCGCCAGTTATCGAATCTCTGCGCGTATGGGGCAAGCCTTAGAGTCGTCTTCAGATCACAGCGGTTTTAGAACTGTAGCGGATGTAAGGATGCTTCAGGCTGATTAAGATTTACACAGCTGTGGTGTTTATTATTTAAGAAAAGGATTTCGTATACTTGTAAGTTAAATGTAAAATCAACACTTTTAATTATATTTTATATGCGATCTATTTATACGTTGCCCTTGGCACTTGTGCTGCTCATTGTGAGTTCTTGTAAAGAATCACAAGAAACGACCGAAGCAGAAACGCTTTCAAAAGATAAAACTACCTGTACCGAAATGCCCTATAACAATCCCATAGTGGGGCAGCGAGCCGATCCTTGGGTTTACAAGGATAGCGACGGAACTTATTATTTTATAGCCACTGCACCCGAATATGATCGTATTGAGATCAGAAAAGCCAATACCATTAATGCTCTGGGTACCGCTGAACCACAAGTGATCTGGACGAAGCACGAGACCGGTAAAATGGGACATCATATTTGGGCACCTGAATTACACAAAATAGATGGGAAATGGTATGTTTATTTTGCTGCGGGTGAAGCCGAAAATGTTTGGAACATCAGGATGTTTGCGCTTTCTACTGATGCTGCAGATCCTACACAAGGCGATTGGGTAGAAGAGGGGCAGATCGCTACCGAACGGGATTCGTTTTCACTAGATGCGACCACTTTTGAACATAAGGGAACCCGTTACTTGATCTGGGCACAAAACGTACGTGAAGGAGAGAATACTTCGTTGGTAATGTCTGCGATGGAAAACCCAACGACCCTAACCGGTCCTGAAATTATCATTACCGATCCTGAATACGATTGGGAACGTATAGGCTACAAAGTAAATGAAGGTCCGGCAGTATTGAAGCGCAACGGAAAGATCTTTGTAACCTATTCAGCAAGTGCTACAGATGCTAATTATGCAGTGGGTTTGCTCTGGGCTGATGAAGATGCAGACCTGATGGATGAGGCCTCCTGGAATAAATCAGAAACTCCGGTTTTTACTACCAATGCAGACGCACGACGTTTTGGTCCCGGCCATAACTCGTTTACTAAAGCCGAAGATGATACTACCGATGTGATGATTTATCACGCCCGAGTTTATGAGCAAATACGTGGAAATTCGTTGTACGATTTTAACCGTCACACCCGTGCAAGAGTCCTGAAATGGGATGAAAAAGGCTTCCCTGATTTTAGACAAGACCAGCGCGACTAACTTTTTTGATATAAATCAAGGTATTCCTAAGCCTCGCAGGAGTTTGTTTCTCACGCGAGGCTTAACTTTGCGCACTTATTTTATTTTAATTTTATGAGTGAAGTAAAAACAAGAAAATCCCCCAGCTTAATATTAATTCTTGGTTTACTTACGGCTTTAGGCCCTATCGCAACGGATATTTACTTACCGGCCTTTGAAGATATCGCGGTAAAGCTTAATACACACATCAGTACGATTTCTTATACGCTCTCGAGCTTTTTTATTGGTTTGTCTATCGGGCAACTCATTTACGGCCCGATGCTAGAACGTTTTGGCCGCAAAAAGCCCATATACATAGGTCTTGTTATTTATTTTCTCGCTTCTTTAGGTTGTGCATTATCTGCTGATATTTACATCTTAATCGGTTTGCGATTCTTTCAAGCAGTAGGTGCCTGCGCGGGAATGGTAGCTGCTCGTGCCCTTGTGCGCGATTTGTTTGAAGATAAAGAAGTCGCTCAGGTATTTTCGCTATTGATGGTCGTTGTGGCAGTATCGCCTATAATCGCACCAACTTTAGGCGGATTGATCACCATTCAGTTGGGATGGCGTTGGGTTTTTGCCAGCTTGAGTATTCTAACGCTCTTGGTTTTTATAGGTTCGTATTTTAAACTTCCGCACGGAAAACCTGCAAATCCACAACATTCTTTACGCTTGAAGCCGGTTTTGAAGAATTATAGAGAAGTACTACTTGATAAACAATTTGCTGTATATGCGATCTCGGGCTCTATTGCTTATGCAGGAATCTATTCTTATCTCAGCGGGTCGCCCCACATTTATTTAGAATTGTTTGCGGTCAGTAAAACTGAATATAGTATCATTTTTGCGATCATCGCTGCGGGTTTGATCGGTTCGAGTCAAATAAATAATCTGATTTTAAAAAAGAAGGAAACCGCGCAGGTGGTACCTGTGGCCCAAGTTTTTCAGTGCTTACTTTCAGTGGCGTTAGTTGCGATTAGCTATTTTGAAGTAGGTGGATTGTACTTAACCACTGTTTTGATCTTTCTGTATATGTGTTGTTTGGGCTTTATCTTTCCTAACGTATCGGCCTTATCGCTTGTGCGCTTGGGCCATACCGCCGGAAATGCTTCGGCGATGTTAGGAGCGATACAAATGGTAATGGGTGCTATCGGTTCGGCTTTAGTGAGTTATTTTCAAGCGCGTACAGATCTTGCGATGTATTTGGTGATGTGTAGTGTGGCATTCTTAGCCTTCGCACTGTTGATTTCAGGAACCAAAAGTTTAAATTTGGCTTACCATCTGGCGGAAAAATAAAAGCCCCGTTTTCACGAGGCTTTGTCTTTCAATTATTTCAGTAGAAGAATTACATCTGATTACTAAAGAAAATACCATTCATTAAAAGCTTAGAAGTCCCATACCAGAAGGCTCTAAAGTTGGTGTTATCTGTAAAGATCAGCACTTCACCGCGTCCTGAAGATTGGTGTACAAAAGGGCGTGTGCCTTTGATGGCTTCGTAATTGATGGGACTGATGTATCCCGCTGCTAGCGGCTCTTCGGTATATAAAATAGGGTTCTTATAACTAGTCTCGTCAGCTTCGATAAACAAGGTGGTGTCTCTAAACAAACTGATGGCTGCATTATCATACCCAAAAGCAATAGGGTGAGAGCGATCAAGCTTGGCGCTAAAGATCGCACCGCCAATTACCTGAGCACCATTAAAGTCACTGCGTTGTTCAAAAGTGACCGCTTTCGCCGGATTTTCGGTTTCTACTTCTCTAAAATCAACTAATCCCTGACGTTTGATCCAGCGCGCGGCATTTTTAAAGCCTATAAGCGTTCCGCCATTGCGCACCCAAGCAGCGATTTTATTTCCTGCCGACTCGTCTAAACCGCCGCCCCAGCCGCTGGTAGGCATAATAATCGTGGTGTATTGCGACAGGTCTGTTCTGTTAAAATTACGGGTATCTAGTTTAGTAATGCTGATGTCAAAACGGGTGTCGAGCAGGTGCCAGATTTCGCCTGCATCATAGGATCTGATGCCATCGCCTACGAGCAATGCGATCTTCTGAGGCTTTAAAGCTTCAAATTTGCGACTCCCAAGATCGATACCTTCGGTTAAACCGGTTTTAACAGGGTCAATACTCAGGTGTGAAGCTTTAGCGACATCATTTAAAAAGGCCTGAAGGTCGGCTGCATTCAGACTTTGATTTTGAACAGGAATCATCACGCTTCCGTAGTCATAATTGATTCCACCAACGCTAAAGGGTTGCAAGGCCACTTTAGCACGAATCCCTTTATTCAAGATCGCATTAAGGGCTTTAGGAGCATAATAATTTCCCCACGGCAATATATACGCATACTCGCTGCGAGATAAGCTAAGCGGTGTTTGCAAGGCAACGCTGTCTATTTTTGTACCTGCAATACTCGCCGGAGCGCTGTCGCTAAAATCTAAATTGAAGGCTAGAGGAAAACTCCAAGCCGAAATATCATAAAATAAGCTATCCTCAAAAGTGGTGCGTTTTTCAAACATTCCTTTTAATAATCGGCTGTGTTTTTGCGTTTTTGGAACCACATAACTGCTCTCAGTATCAAAGCTCAGGTCTTTAGTAGTATAGTTTTCTGAAGGTTTGTACACTGCGATTTTATGGCGCTGTAAAAGTTGTGCAAGATGTGCAGCCCGCGCCGGATCGTTTTTACTCCCAAAGATATAAGCGTCTTTTCCTGCTTCATTCCTGCTATTTACATAAAAGTCACGCTGATAATCCAGCATCTTTTTACGCATACCTTGTGCGGCGGCAATGGTTGAAAGAAAAGCGGTAAACTGATTGCGTATCGTAAACGGAAAAGTTAGGAGTCCGTTATCAGTTTCCTGAACGTGCCCTCGCGAACTTGCTTGCTCAAAAAGAATTCCCACACTCCCGTTGATATCAGGGAAGGTAGAGCCTTTACCGTAATAAAAGTCGTCGTAATCCTCTTCAGTATAGTAAAATGAACCGATCTTATCAAAAGCAGCAGCGTGGTATTTACCTATTTCAGCAGTGAGCTCTTGATTGAGTTTTGGCGTCAACGGGTGCGTACGGCTTTGAATCCCCGGTTGAAAGAAGAACGAAGAGTTGCTTCCCATCTCATGATGATCTGTCAAAATATTAGGGTACCACTCGTGAAAGGTTTTGATACGCACTTGAGATTCCGGTAATTCTGCCGGAAGCCAGTCTCTATTAAGGTCAAACCAATAATGATTGGTACGACCGCCCGGCCAGATCTCACTGTATTCGCGATCTTGAGGATCGGTAGTTAAGTTTTGATTTTTATTGGTATTTGCCCAATATGAAAAACGCTGAAGCCCATCAGGATTAAAGGAAGGATCAAATAGAATCACCACATCTTGAAGCATTGCATCAATTTTAGCTCCTTGCGCCGCTGCCAGATAATAAACGGCAAGCAAACCGGCATTAGAACCGCTGGGCTCATTACCGTGAATACTCATACCCTGGTAGGTTACAATAGGCATCGTTTTGGTATCCAGATTGGCGGAGCCGTTTTCGGTTAGGGCGTGATGCTCTTCTTTAATTTGTGCTAGATTGGCATGATTTTCAGGAGAAGTGATCGTAAGTAGCAGCAAAGGTCTGCCTTCATAAGTAGTGCCTCTGTTTTCAATAGTTATACGATCTGAAGCCGCAGCCATCGTACGCATATAACTTGCTAAAGCATCGTGGCTCACGTGCCATTCTCCCGGCACATAACCCAAAATCTCCTGCGGTTTTGGGATCTCAGGATCGTAGGTAACATCATCAGGCAAGTAGTAATCCAGTGACGGATGCATCACCTGCGCGGTGGACTGAAAAATTGTAAAAACTAAGAAAAGATGGAGTAGGAGTTGTTTCATAGAATATAACTTTTAGTATGGTTTTAAATATATCATTTTTTAAAGAACTGCTTTTGATAACCACGGAACACAAGGTTTAAATTGTGCGGATTTCTTCTCGCTACAAATCGCGTATTTTAGGATATTCTTAAAATCATGGTATAAAAAAAGCCGCAAACTATGCGGCTTTAAAATCTTGGGATTTGATTTTTTAAATATCGTCAAAACTTACATCAGTAAAAGCTTTTGCCGATTTGCCTTCTAATACAGGCTCTTTATCTTCTTCTTTAACGTAATCACTCTGGTGACGCTCGCTGATGACTTCTTCTCCTTTTTCATCAAGAATGTAAGCAGTCATTTCATTTAAGATCTCAGAGAATCCTTCAAAATCTTCTTTATAAAGGTAGATTTTATGTTTTTTGTAGTGAAAGGAACCATCATCATTTGTGAACTTTTTACTCTCAGTAATGGTTAAGTAGTAATCTCCCGCACGTGTAGAACGTACATCAAAAAAGTAGGTGCGACGACCTGCTCTTAACACTTTCGAGAATATTTCATCATTCCCCTTCATTTCATTATTGCTCATAATCTATGTTTAGTTAATACGCTTTATACTTTCAAAAATGGAAAAAAATTAAATGGTGTACAAAATTTTATTCCATTTCTTTTTCGTCTAATTGTTTTCGGTAGAGTTCTTGATAATATCCCTCTTCTGCGATAAGATCTGCGTGGGTTCCGCGTTGAATGATCTCGCCTTCTTCTAGAATGATAATTTTATCGGCATTTTTTGCGGAAGAAATACGGTGGCTTACTAAAATCGTAGTTTTGGTTGCAGCCACTTTTTTGAGATTGCTCAGGATTTCTTCTTCGGTTTCAGTATCTACTGCCGAAAGACTATCGTCAAAAAGTAAGATCTGTGGATCTTTAATAATTGCTCTGGCAATTGAAACACGTTGCTTTTGACCGCCACTGAGCGTAATACCTCGTTCTCCTAAAATAGTATCATATCCTTTTGAAAAATCTACGATATTGTTGTGTACCACAGCATCTTTTGCAGCCTGAATCACTTGCGCATCAGTAGCATTGTTATTACCAAACTTGATGTTCTCTTTGATACTGTCGCTAAACAAAAAGGCTTCTTGCGGTACATAACCTATGCTGGTACGCAGGTCTTTAAGATTCAATTGATCAATAGGCGTGTCATCTAAGGTGATCACTCCGCTTGTAGTGTCGTACAAGCGACCAATAAGCTCCAGAATAGTTGATTTTCCTGAACCGGTCTTACCGATAATCGCCAGCGTCTCGCCTTGATTTACTTCAAAAGAAACCTCTTTAAGAGCGGTTATATTGGTATCCTCGTAAGTGAAGGTAACCTTGTCAAACTTGATGCTTCCGTTTACCGGCGTGTGTGCTTCGGTTTTGTTTACGATTTCGGGCTTTTCTTTTAGAAATTCGTTGATGCGCTTCTGAGAAGCTTCGGCTTGTTGCACCAAAGAAGTAATCCAGCCTACAGAAGCTACCGGCCACGTCAGCATATTAACGTAGATCAGAAACTCAACGATAACCCCCAGGTCAGGAATGCTTCCGTCTATATATTTTTTTCCACCTATATAAATAACCAGCAAGTTGCTGACCCCAATAAGCGCGATCATCAACGGAAAAAAGAACGCTTGCACTTTCACGAGATCTAAGTTCTTTTCTTTGTTGGTCTCACTTAGCTTTTCAAAATTCTCATAGGTTTGTGGTTCGATACCGTAAGCTTTGATCACACCGATACCGCTGAAGGATTCTTGCGTAAAGGTGCTTAAATGTGACAGGTACTGCTGTACGATGGTACTGCGTTTATGAATAAGTCGGCTTAATTGATAAATCGCCACAGAAAGAATAGGCAAGGGGATGAGCACGTATAACGTAAGTTCCGGGGCCGTGTAAAACATATATGGGATCACGGTAGCAAATAGAATGACCGTGGTTACACCATACATAATAGCGGGACCTAAATACATACGCACTTTGCTGACATCTTCACTAATACGGTTCATCAGATCTCCCGTACGATTCTTTTTGTAGAAGCTAAGCGACAGGTTTTGATATTGGTCGTACACTTCGTTTTTGAGATCAGCTTCCATATAGCGTGAAACCACAATAAACATCTGGCGCATCAAAAAGGTGAAAAAGGCCGAAAGTAGCGCGGCACCCAGAAGTAAAAACAGCGTCATCAGGAGTTGCTGCTTGAGTTCGCTTAAATCTCCACCATCACTAATGTAATTCTCCACATATTTGATCATATCGCCCGAAAACTTAGGCGTAAGAATGGCAAATATGCGTGCAACAAGTACGATGAAAAAGCCTAGAATAAGCTTCCATTTATACTTTTTAAAATACTTATTGAGATGCTGAAGTTCTTTCATAGTATGCAATTGGGACTGCGCTAAAAAGCTAAAAAGGAGATTAGCTTAGCGAAGCCGCGCAAAGATAAGCGATTCGGCTTGAATAGCACGGTTTAGATTTTTTATATAAAAGTCTAATTATGCTGTTAGAAAAATCATTTAAAATGTATTTTTGCATCGATTTTGTCCAAACGGGCAAACTGGCTGGTTAGCTTGAATATTACGAAACCCAAATAACCAAAAGTTCTTTTGAATTATGCTTAACAGAAGGCACATTCGCGTAAAAGTTATGCAGGCATTGTATGCGCTGCATCAATCAGAACAACCTGATCTACTAAAGGAAGAAAAGTTTTTAAACGCGAGTACTGCTCAAATGTATGAGTTGTATCTTACGATTGTAGATCTGCTTGTAGAGATACACGCACACGCTAAAGACATTCTGGAGCGCTCTCAGCAAAAAATGCTGGCCACAGAATCTGAGAAGAATCCTAATCTCAAATTTGTAAACAACCCGGTGCTGGTTAAGCTTTCGGAAAACGAATTACTGCAAAAAGAACTTAAAAAAGCTAAACTCAATAACTGGAGGTTAGATAATGAGTATGTTGTGTTGCTTTACAACGAACTCATAGCAAGTGATTTTTATGCGGAATATATGGCCTCTGAAACCAGCGATTTTAAAACAGATCGTGATTTTGTAATCGACTTTTTTACTGAATTTGTAGCGCCTAATGATAAGCTCTATGATTATTTGGAAGACTACCGTTTAACTTGGGTAGACGATCTTCCTGTGGTTAATACCACAATTGTAAAGCGTCTGGGTAAGATCAAGCCTAATTCTCCAGAAAGCACCATTTTGCCTAAATTGTATAAAGACGAAGAAGACCGTCAGTTTGCAAAAGATTTATTGTTGCGTACTGCCCGAAATGACGAGGAGTACGAAGCTGAAATTTTAGGCAACACGCCAAACTGGGATCAGGACCGTATTGCAACACTTGATAAAATATTAATCAAGATGGCTTTGTGCGAATTTCTGAGATTCTCTTCAATACCTGTAAAGGTTACTATCAATGAATATTTAGAATTGTCTAAAGAATACTCAACGCCTAAGAGTAGCATTTTTGTAAATGGTGTTCTGGATCGTTTGGTTAAAAAGTATAAAAAAGACAATAGGCTCAATAAAGCCGGTAGAGGTCTTATTGAATAAACGATTTATACAATATCCAGATCAACTATAATTAGGCTTGTTGGCGTAGGTGCATAGCACCTATTTTCCTGATAAATCCGGCATACTAGGGTATGGATTAAAATTGTATTTTTGAAACTCTAAAAAAGTAATAGAATTATGAAAAAAGTATTTTTAGCAGTAGGTCTTGTTGCTGCAGTAGCATTTACGTCTTGTAAAGACAATGCTTCAGACAAAGTAAAAGGAGAAAATGTAGAGATGGCTGCAACTCGTGATGCAGATGCTACTGTTTTCCCAACTATGGAATTTGAAGAGAGCGCTTATGACTTTGGTAATATCGCGCGCGGTACTGCTGTAGAGCATGTTTTTAAATTTAAAAATACCGGTAAAGCACCTTTAGTGATTGTAGATGCTACAAGTACTTGCGGTTGTACAGTACCAAGTTATCCTAAAGAGCCTATTCAGCCAGGAGAGACCGGAGAGCTTTTAGTAAAATATAACGGAAGTGGTCTTAACGCTGTAACTAAAATTGTTACTGTAAAATCTAACACTGAAAAAGGATCTGAAACCGTAAAAATCACTGCATTTGTACAATCGGCTGAAGGACCGGCTGTAAACGGATAAGCATTTATAAATGGAACAAATAACAAGTTTTTTACCTATTCTTTTGATGATCGCCGTGGTTTATCTTTTTATGATACGCCCGCAGATGAAACGTCAAAAGGAAGAGAAAAAATTCGCTGAAGAATTAAAAAGAGGAGATCGTGTCATTACTAAAAGCGGTCTTCACGGAAAAATTTTAGATTTAAATGATACTACGGTGATCTTAGAATCAGGAGCCGGTAAGATGAAGTTTGAGCGTACTGCACTCTCTTTGGAACTTACCAAGAAACTGAACGAGCCCGCCAAGGTTGAAAAGAAAAAGTAATAGTTATACAATACTGTATACTTAAAAAACCTGATGGAAACCCATCAGGTTTTTTTTTATGCGCTAAACTAAAAATCCCTTACCATATGACCGGTAAGGGATTGGTATTTATAAAAAGAAACTAAGTCTTATGATTCTATAAATAAGCTTGCAATTGTAACCGCTTCGTCCCTCGTTAGGATTTCATCATAGGCTTGTGTTGCAGCATCCATTGTGAATGGAGATCCAGAACCTAAGGTCGTTACATCTACACCGCCTTGCGAGATGTTATCTTCACCATTATATACAGCTTGTGTAGCTTCTGGCATACCGGCACCTCTTTGGTTACCAGTGATCCATCCTTCAAGACCTCTTAATCTTCTGATCTCAGAAGCGTGACGTGCTTCAACAGAATGTATTTGTAATGCTGCTGTTAATACGCCGGCGCTTCCCATTAGGTTTGCCGCCTGCCCTTTATAAGCACGTACTCCTGTATCTTCAAATGCTTGCGCTAAGGCTAGTAATTGAGCGTATGCAGTAGCTTGCCCGGCACCGTTTTCGTTAAATGGGTCAAATGCTCCACCAACAGTAAAATCAAAAGAAGGTTTAGCTATAGGATCTGCGCCTGCACCTTCAATAGCTGCTGTTAAAAAGTCTACGTGTTGCGATTCGTGCTTAGAGATCTGTTGATAAATTGCCTCTGCTTTAGCATTGCTTGAAAGTACCCCCGAATCTAAAGCCATTGCATAAAATTCGTCTTCAAGATATTCTAAGGTAAGGGCTAAATTAAGTACACCAACAACATCACCAGAACTTTGTGCCATCGCTTTATTAGAAGCGGTAGCAAGCCCAAATGGAACTGCCGCAAGTGCTGCTTTTTTACCAATGCTTCCTAACTGACCAAACATAGCCCGTCTCGAAGTCATAGGTTCTTGCATTTTATCTGTAGTAAATTCGTCTAGAAATTTTATTAAATTCATTGTAGTAAGTTTTTAATGGTTAGTAATTACGCTCCCGGATTGTTATAGGTAAACGGAGTTACGAAGAATCCGCCTGCTGCAGAAATCACTTCTTCAGGTGAAGCCGCTAAGTCTAATCCGTTGCTATCGATGATATCGTCTCCGGCAAAAGCAGTATAATCTGCGCTTCCGTTAATAATAGAGCGAATTGCCGCTGCGTGGCGTGCTTCAACAGAAACAATTTTTCCTGCTAATGTAAGATACACCGCAGTCTGAATGTACTGGCCAGCACCATTGTATGCGCTTACTCCTGTGTCTTCAAGAACTCTTGCAGTTCCTAAAACAGAGTCTCTATCGCCAAAATCTACACTGCTAAAATCAAATTCTAGATCAGCAGTCAATTGCTGCTCCATAGGTACATTTGCACCAATTGCAGCTTTAAAGAATTCACGGTGATTTACCTCGTGATTATAAAGGTCTAATAAAATGGCTTTTTCGTCTGCTGAAGCGCTAGCATAAAATGAACCATTAACAACATTAGTATAAAAAGCAGCCTCTAATTGTTCTAGAGCGTATGCGTAGTTTAAAACACCAACGTCACCAGTACCTAGGTCAAAGGTTCCGCCGCCCATCATATTGCCATTGTCATCATCGCTACAAGAAGCCAATAATAAACTAGAACCGGCTAATGCTAGACCGCTTACTTTTAAAAAGTTTCTGCGGTTTCTACCAACAGTTTGAGTTTTTACCTCAATCGATTTTTTCTTTTTCATAATTTGAGTTTCTTTGGTTATTAATACTTATTGAAACTTACGTGGAAAAAGAGGGTAGGGTTTTCCTAATGTATTTCTTTAACAAAGATTTGGGTGTAATGCTACTAAATAGTCTATGTTTTAAGAATAATTATAGATGTTGAATAAAGCTACGTAAACACTTCATTAAGAGAAAAATGTGAAGAATATGTTGGCTTATTAGAAGAATTAAAATTTATCAATGTGAAAATTGAAAATTTTTAAATAAAAAAACCGAATCATTGTAAAATCATTCGGTTTTTGAGTCTTTGTGTTTCAGCTTGTGGAGAAAGATTTTAATTAATCACATTCAAAGTCAAAATCTATGATCTCAAAGCCATAATTCTTTTTGTAGTTGAAATGCCACCATTCTGTACGAATCGTTTGAAAGCCGAAACGCGTCATTCCTTCCTGCAACAATTTGCGATTGTCTAACACTTCTTGCGGCAAAGAGGTACTGTCTATATGCGCTTCCCTTCCGAAGAAATCAAAATCAGTACCCATATTAAGCGGTGTGCCATCTAATTTTTCAAGACTGAGGTCAACCGCGGCACCGCGATTGTGTACGGAGCCCGAAGTATAGGGGTTGGCAACATATTGCGCGTTGGGATAAACCGCCCACATTTTCTTTTGAGCGCTAACGGGTCTATAGCAATCGTATAAAACAATGCGATATCCTTTTTCGCAGAAATAATGATTTGCTTCCTTGAGCGCGGCTGCTACTTCAGGTCTAAGATAGCACGAAGCACAATCGTAAAAAGCTTCTTTTAAAAAATTATTGTCTGTTGCGTAGCGTATGTCGTACGTAAAACCATCAGCGAGGGTATCAATTTTAATTAGAGGAACTTCAGCTTGCTGTGCAAATGCAAAACTTCCTAATAGAAAAAGTACCGAAGCTAAATATGATTTTACCATAACAGAACTAGATTTTAAGCTTGATTTTTAAGATACTTACGTTCCATCCAGAAGGTGCCAAATGGGATTACAGAACAGATCAAAACAATAAATAGCGTTTTAAAGTTCCATTTTAATTCAAATTTCACCAGTATCGCCATAACGACATAGAGAAGAAACAAAATGCCGTGTGCCATACCAATAATCTGGTTAGGACCCGTTTGATCAAAAATATACTTCAAAGGCATTGTGACGAAAAGAATAAGAAGAAGAGAAACACCCTCTAGTATACTTAAAATCTGAAAAGCTTTAATCATTTAAACTAAATTAAAAATAGCTGCACCATAAACGGCAAAACGTACAAAACGCAGCAAACCAAATAAAAGGTAATTGATAAATGGATATTTAATCATCCCCGCAGCCATACTGCTGATCGCAAAAGGAACAGGTAACACAGCACCTACAATGATAAGAAATCCGCCCCATTTACGGGCATTTTTAAGATGCTTTGCCATCTTTACTTCTAAATAATCGTGTACTGCAGGAATGCGCGTTGAAGCACGGCCCATAAAATAACTGATAATACCGCCGGCATAAGATAATATCGCGATAAGTGACAAATAGAGAATAGGATCTGGCATTTTATCACTCCATGCAATAAAGATCTCCGGTGGAATCAGGCCTAAAATACTTTCTGAAATAAAAAATACGGTGAGTACCCAAAAAGGAGGGAAGGTATCGGTCATTTTGACCAGCAGCGCGTTGATATCGATAACAAAATAATGTATCGCTAATAAAGCAGCTACAAATATGATAACCGGCGTAAGTGCTTTTTTTAAACTTCCGCCTATAAAAGAATAAAATCCGGTAAACTTATAGTACTGGTGTAACAGACGGATTCTTGATTTTTTCTTTGTTTTGCTCTCTTGCGCCATTAATTTTTTTGCAAATATACCGCTTGAAAAACCTGTTGAAAAATTGTTTCTGCTAATATTTTTATAAATAGCCAGATTTAGCAAAATTTTAAAGAAAGCTGCGTGGGTGTTGGGCTGAATAAGCCTTATTTTTAACATATGGAGAAATTTAAAAACAAAGTCGCCCTCATTACCGGAGGGACCAAAGGAATAGGTAAAGGAGTTGCTGAAGCACTTCTAGAATTAGGAATGAATGTAGCCATTACCAGTAGAACGCTTACTGCTGCAGAAAAAACGGCAGAAGAACTCAACAAAAGCGGAAAAGGTAAAGCGCTTGGTGTAAAAGCTGATGTGCGCTCGATGGAAAGTCAAGTGCAAGCAGTAGATGCTGTTTTAAAAGAATTTGGTCAAATTGATGTATTGGTCGCTAATGCCGGTTTAGGTCATTTTGCGAGTATTACTGATTTAACTGCAGATGAATGGCAAGAAACCATTGACACCAACTTGACCGGAGTTTTCTATAGTGTTAAAGCTTGTCTCAACGAACTCAAGCGTTCTAAGGGATATATTTTTACTATATCTAGTCTGGCAGGAACGAATTTCTTTGCAAATGGCTCTGCTTATAACGCGAGTAAATTTGGTTTAACCGGCTTTACCCAAGCTATTATGCTAGACTTGCGTCAGGATGATGTTAAGGTGTCAACCATTATGCCGGGATCTGTGGCTACTTATTTCAACGGTAATGAACCTTCAAAAGAAGATGCTTGGAAGATTCAAAGCGAAGACATCGGGGAGCTGGTTGTAGACTTATTGAAAATGAATCCGCGTACGTTGCCTAGTAAGATTGAAGTTCGCCCTTCAAAACCACCTAAAAAGTAAACGAGATGCTATAGCAATAGGTCTTAAGCGTGCGACTTCAGTAGATGCGCAACTTCAACTGAGATAGATTCAAAAAAAATCGGGAGTGTTTAAAACACTCCCGATTTTTTTATTGGTACGGTCAAAGGATTATGACTAAAATATAAGTTTTCAATACGATTAATGCTCTTCAGCATATTCTTGCATTGCTTCAACGTAGGCTCTTAGATCTAAACGATTGACCTTATTTTCTGGTTCAGCAAGCAAATTTAAAAGATACAGCAAACTCTCTGCAGGACTTGAGGACACTTCGGTTTCTTCAAACTCATCTTCATATCCTTCTACCGGCTCCTCGTCAGGAATCGCGATGTCAAAGGTTTGATATGCTTCGATATGTTCAAAAACAAGACGTATTGTTTTTGCTAATAACGGGCGCTTTTCTTCAACTGCAAAGGGTCTAAGATTTTGTAAATCTTCGACAACAGTATTGGTAATAATACCATTTTGCTCAACGTCGCCTATGAGCTTGTTTATAAGTTTTATCGCTTTTGGATTCTTCAAAATGATGTTTTTTATGTTACCACAAAGGTAACAGATTAGGTATTTTTTACTGAAAGACTTTGCTAATTTTTTTCAGTTTTAAGAGGGCATAATTGGTGTTTTTATGAGCCTTTTAAAATTAAGAGTAATACTAAGCGTATTTTTTTAAAACTTATAATCTAAATTATCAATCATGTAATTCTTAAATCAAACTTTCGATAAGCCCTTAAAATGCCTTATTTTTGCAAAATTGAACCTTAAACAAACTTCACTTTTGAGCGAAAAAGCATCAGCGCAAGATAACGGCAACGGAAAAGAACTGTATAACTATCAATTAAATGACCTTGATAAGATCTTTAATTGTATGGAGGAGGAGTCTGATGATTTCAACCTCCTGTACCAGCTGCCTACCGGTGGTGGAAAAACAGTGATCTTTTCTGAAATCGTACGTCGCTATATTAAAGAAAAACAGAAAAAAGTAGTCATTCTAACACATAGAATTGAGCTTTCTTCTCAAACTTCAAAAATGCTTAAAAGTTTTGATGTGCCTAATATGGTCATCAACAGTAAGGTGAAAACCCTTGAAGGCAACGAGGATTATATGTGTTATGTAGCGATGGTAGAAACGCTTAATAACCGTCTTCAAGATGAGCAAATTGATATCAACGATATTGGCCTTGTAATTATAGATGAGGCGCATTATAATTCGTTTAGAAAGCTATTTAGTTACTTTAAAGATGCTTTTATTCTTGGAGTGACAGCTACACCTTTAAGTTCTAACGTTAAGTTGCCGATGAAGGATAACTACCGTAAGCTGATTATTGGTGAAAGTATAGGCTCTCTTATTGAAAAAGGCTTTTTGGCTAAAGCCAACATGCATACGTATGATGTAGGTTTAAAAACGCTACAAGTAGGGATCAATGGGGATTATACGGTAAAGTCTTCAGAAATACTCTATACCAATCACAGCATGCAAGAGAAGCTTCTTGCAGCGTATGAAGAACGGGCCAAGGGTACAAAAACGCTTATTTTTAATAACGGGATCAATACCTCACGCTACGTTTATGAAACCTTTAGAGAGGCGGGTTATGATGTAAAGCATTTAGACAATACGCACACCAATAAAGAACGAAAGGAAATTTTAAAATGGTTTAAGAATACTCCCGATGCTATTTTAACTTCGGTAAGTATTTTGACAACCGGTTTTGATGAACCTAGCGTTGAAACTATTATACTCAATCGGGCGACACGTTCGTTGACGCTTTATTTTCAAATGATCGGTCGTGGTTCGCGTGTTTTACCAGATAAGAAGACCTTTGAAGTTATAGATTTGGGGAATAATATGGCACGTTTCGGGTTATGGGATGCTCCAATGGATTGGAATGATATTTTCTTATACCCTGATTTCTATCTTGAAAATTTGGTCAGCGACGAAGAAATTGAGCGCAATTTTGAGTATGTAATGCCACCTGAACTTCGTGCTCAGTTCAGTAATAGTGAGTCGATTGAATTTGATATTAAAAAGGAATACGAAGATGTTTTTGCCAAAGGTCTGAAATCAAAAGAAGCGCTTGAGCGTTCTATTGATCAGCACGCGCGCATTATTTTTGAGAATACTGAAGATGTTTTTGATGCGCGTATTCTTGCCCGCGAACTTAAAGAAGAAATTCAATACCGTATTCGCTTGTATTCTTACTGCATTATGAAGAATACTAAAAATTACAAAGATTGGTTAGAAGAAGATTATATGCGTAAATTGAGACTCAAACTGAGTCAGATGTATGCTAATATTCCGGCTCAGTAAACTACCTCAGGGCAAGCTCACGAGGATTATTTTTACATACTAATTTTTAATTTTCAGGCATTTCGATGGCTTTTGGAAAAATGTATTTTTCCCTTATCCAACGCCAAAAAGCCCCCATTCTTATGCACAGCAGGACGCGAAGCTTTTATCTGACATTTCTTTTAGTTATTACCTCTTTTTTACTTTCTTCGGAAAGTAATGCGCAACGTGGGAATCACGAACTGGGCGGGTGGTATATGTACTTTTTTGAGACAGATTTCGGCCAAAGCAACTTTGGAATTATGGGAGATGTGCAGCATCGTAGTTTTAATGTTGCTCATGATTTTCAACAATTCATTCTACGGGCAGGTTTATCTTACAAGTTTAAGAATTCCCCTTTTAGAGCTGTAGCAGGATATTCTTTTTTCAATAGCGGAACTTTTGGCCCCAGCAATGCTCAACTCACCGAAAATCGCTTGTACCAGGATCTAATCTGGACTAACGCCTTATTTGAAGGGCGCATAGGGCTGCTGCATCGCATCAGGATTGAAGAACGCTTTATAGAAAATCAAGACTTTAGATCCCGCTACCGTTATTTTCTAAACGCAAAGCTTCCGCTGAACGCCAAAGCAATGGGACCAAAGACTTTTTTCGCCTGGACGGCTGCCGAGATATTCGTGAATGGCGAGAAAAATATAGGCAATGGTCAATCTGTAAATCTTTATGACCGAACATGGTTATTTGGTGGTTTAGGATACCAGTTTAGCAAAAGTTTACGGTCAGAACTCTCTTATATGCGTGAAATCACCGAAAACCAGACTAAAGGACAGTTAATTTTAAGTTTTTTTCACACTTTCTAAGAATCTAAATTATAGTTTTGCCCTATGATTTTAAAAAGTAAAACTTCAAAAGCCGGAATCAGCTTATTGCTGGTCTTGGCTCTTTTTGCTTTTAAAATTGTAGATCTTCATAATTATACGGCTAACAAAGACAGAGATTCGGGGCATTCCTATCACGAACTTTGTTTGATGGGGGACAAACATAAACAGCATTTAGATTTTGTTCTTCCTCCGGTTTTTGAGATAGAGCAGGATGAGATTTTCGTTTATCTCAAAAAGCCTCAGACCATTAGCAACACAAAACGGTTTTTTCTTTACATTGAAAAAAACCACCTAAATAAGGCGCCTCCCGCGCTTATCAGTTAAGCTTTTTCAATAGCTTATCGTATTTCAGTTGTGCACAGTGTAGTGTGCGATTCCGTGGTTATTTAATTGCGTTGTTCTTTCAATTTTAAATGAGAGCCATCCAATTGAAATTCCTAAAAATCGAGATTCTTCCTTTCATATTTTTTAATCACCCTGATTTGGGTATTTGATCTTTTACTATGAACGTATTCCGTTTAGTGCTTTTATTAATTTTTACAGTTCAGCTTCAGGGACAAACTTGCGACTACAGCATCACTGGTGTGGTGCGTGATTTTCACGATGGAAGTGTGCTGGCAAATTCAACATTAAGCGTTAATGGGTATGATATTTATGCGTTAAGTGATTTTGATGGAAAGTACACCCTTGATGGATTGTGCGCGGGGACATACGTCATTACGATCACGCATCCGGAATGTGAAGTTGCCGAATTTACGGTGGAAGTGCAACGGGACCTGCAACGGGATTTTAAGTTGGAACATCACACCGAAGAACTCAACGCAGTAACTGTGCAAGGCGAAAATTTAAATCAAGGTACCATATCGGGAAGTCAAGAGGTATTAAAGTCAGAGGTCTTAGAGCAGTACAGTAATGCCAGCTTAGGGGACGCGCTGCGGGAAGTTCCCGGAGTTTCTTCATTAAATACCGGAAGCACAGTGGTAAAGCCTGTTATTAATGGTTTACACAGCAGTAGGGTGCTGATCATAAATAATGGTACGAGGATGGAAGATCAAGAATGGGGTGTTGAGCACGCTCCCAATCTTGATATCAATGCTGCCGAAAATGTTACGGTAGTAAAAGGTGCTAGTGCGTTACGCTATGGCGGTGACGCCGTAGGCGGAGTAATTGTTACCAACGCGCCGAAGGCTCCAGTAAAAGATACATTATACGGTAAAACTATTTTGAGCGGTGCGAGTAATGGCAGAAGCGTAGGACTAACCACCAGTTTATTGAAAGCTTATAAAAGTGGTTTTTATGTTCAAGGTCAGGGAACAGCTAAATATGCGGGCGATTTGCGCGCACCAGATTATGTATTATCTAACACAGGCTTGAGAGAACGTGACTTTTCCGTGGGATTCGGACTGAACAAATTCACTTACGGATTTGATGCTTACTATAGTTTTTACAATTCAGAAATAGGTATTTTAAGAGCCAGTCATATAGGTAATCTGAGTGATTTAATTCGAGCTATTAATAGCGGAGCACCTGATTACGTGCGGGATTTCACTTATGATATCAATGCTCCTAAACAAGATGTATCCCATCATTTAGCTAAACTCAGCTTTTACAAACGCTTTGAAAATGCCGGAAAGCTTAATCTGGACTATTCTTTTCAGCAAAACAACCGAAAGGAATTTGATATTCGCCGAGGTGATGATAGTGATAAGCCCTCGCTAGACTTGAGATTGACCACACATACGTTATCATCAAACTTTCTTTATGATGCCATGGCGGGTGTAAAAGGCAATTTTGGGGCAGAAGTTTCGTATCAAGAAAATTTTCCAGATCCCAATACAGGAATCAGAAGACTTATTCCTGATTATGAGATGTACACAGCAGGCGTGTACGCTACCGCCGATATAGATCTTTCTCCAGATTGGCGCTTAGATGGTGGAATTAGATATGATTTTATGCAGGTAGATACGCAGAAATATTATTTAAACAGCAGCTGGGAAAGTCGCGGGTATGAAGAGGAATATGGTGATCTGGTGGTTAGCCGGTCAGATAGTCAGCTACTCGTGAATCCTGTTTTTGATTATCATAATTTTTCTGGGACTGTAGGCGCTCGCTATCGAATCAAGCCTAGCTGGGATTTAAAATTCAACTTGAGCAGTGCCTCTCGAGCTCCTAATCCTGCGGAACTTTTTAGTGATGGTTTACACCACTCTGCAGCGATTATTGAACTCGGTGATTTGAGATTAAATCAAGAACAATCTTATAAAGCCAGTGTTGAATTTACTGGTCAAATTGAAGGTTTAAGCTTTGGGATCAATCCGTATTACAACCATATTGATGATTTTATCATTATGGAACCAAGTGGATTGCAGTATACAAATAGAGGCGCTTTTCCTGTATATCAGTACGGTCAGGTTGATGCGCGATTGTTTGGGGTTGACTTGCGGGCCGCTTACGCTTTTAATGAAAACTTTGATCTGCAAACGGTATTCGCTTACGTAAACGGGCAGGATTTAGAACGTAATAGACCTTTGATCGATATGCCTGCACCTAATGTAAATACCACCTTAGGATTTCAAAAACCGGAGTGGAATAATCTCAAATTAGGCTTACGCAATCAGAGTGTTTTAAAGCAAACGCGTTTTCCTGATAACGACTTTGAGGTTACTTATATCAATGATGCCGGCGAGCAAACCACCGAAAGGGTAGAGGTAAGTCGCACGCCAGAAGCATACAGCTTATTTCACTTAACATCATCTGTTGATTTTGATGTATTTAAACAATCTACATTAACTGTAGGCTTTTATGTAGATAACATATTAAACACCGCCTATCGTGATTACCTAAATCGCCAGCGCTATTTTGCTGATGATCTAGGACGAAACTTTAGAATTCAATTAAAATTAAATTATTAACTCCTAAATTTTTTATTTATGAAAGCAACTAAATTATTTGCACTGGCTCTTATAGCCGTAATTGGTCTTAACTCGTGTTCTTCTGACGATGATAACACGCCTGAAGAAATCAATGAAGAGGAAGTGATCACCACGATCACCGTAACCCTTGTACCACAAACCGGAGAAACTGTCACTTTAACCTCAAGAGATCTTGATGGAGAAGGTCCTGATGCACCTGTGATCAGTATTTCTGGAGCTTTACAAACCGGAATGCTTTACAACGGAAGTGTATTATTAGAAAATGAAACCGAAACTCCGGCCGAAGTAATCAATGAGGAAATCCAAGAAGAAGCAGATGAGCATCAGTTTTTCTTCCAAGCTTCTTCTGACTTAAATGCTGATTTTACCTACACCGATTCAGAAAATACGTATTTAAATAACGGGGTTTCTAACCCTGTAGGTTTAACCTTTAATTTACAAGCGGGAGCTGCATCCACTGGAACATTCACGATTACTTTAAGACACGAGCCTTCTAAAGATGCAGAAGGAGTGAGTGAAGGTGATATTACAAATGCTGCCGGAGAAACAGACGTTCAGGAAAGCTTTGACATCGTGATCGAATAATTTAAGACCGTGAACCAATTAACTGCCTCAGGGTTTTAGACGCTTTGGTGGTTATAAATAAAAAAAGCGCTGCAATTGAATTGCAGCGCTTTTTTTATTTTCACTTTTAGGAGGTAAACTCTTATCCTAGATAAGTTTTAAGCACTTTACTTCTAGAAGTATGGCGCAATCTACGAATACCTTTCTCACGTATTTGACGTACACGCTCGCGGCTTAAATCAAACATTTCTCCAATTTCTTGGAGAGTATGAGGCTGTTCGCCACCAAGACCATAGTTTAATTTAATAACATCAGACTCTCGTGGAGAAAGTGTTTCAAGCGCGCGCTCAATTTCGGTACCTAATGATTCTTGCATTAAATCTGCATCCGGGTTAGGAGATTCACCAGATTTTAATACATCATAAAGGTTAGAGTCGTTTTCGCCTTCTTTAAAAGGTGCATCCATTGAAAGATTTCGACCTGAGTTTTTCATTGCTAATTTTACTTTAGCGACTGTCATGTCTAACTCTTTTGCGATTTCTTCAGCAGATGGTGGGCGCTCTAAGCTTTGCTCTAAATAAGAAAATGCCTTATTTATTTTACTTATCGTACCAATTTTGTTTAGGGGTAAACGCACCGTTCTTGAATGCTCAGAAATAGCTTGTAAGATCGACTGACGAATCCACCATACGGCGTACGAAATAAATTTAAAACCACGGGTTTCGTCAAAACGTTTAGCCGCTTTTACTAGACCTACGTTACCTTCATTGATCAAATCGGGTAGTTTTAAACCTTGATTTTGGTATTGCTTTGCAACAGATACCACAAAACGTAAATTAGCCTTCGTCAATCGCTCTAGCGCTACTTGATCGCCTTCACGAATACGTTGTGCCAACTCGACCTCCTCATCAGCAGTAATCATATCGAGCTTACTTACATCTTGTAGATAGGTGTTTAAAGATTTTGATTCCCGATTGGTTACCTGCTTGGTGATTTTGAGTTGTCTCATATAAAATTTATTTGTTAAAAGTAAATAGGACGTATTATAACATGGATAAATTTAAAATCAAATTAAAATACCTATTTTATGATATTTTTAGCATTTATCCACTAAAATTATATTATTCCCAAAAAACGAAGAACATCCTAGTTCTCCTCATTATTTTTCTTTTTCCTTTTCAAGAACGAAAAAAAGCCTCCGCTAGTATTCTCTTCTTCAACTTCTTCCGTTTCTTCTAATGCTTCATCGCTAATAACAGGTTCTTCTTCTGTTCTGATGATAGCACCGTTATCGTCTAGATAAACTTTCTTTATAAATTTTTGTTCTTGTCCGTTGAAAATGGACTCAAAAAATTTAGTAACTCTAGAGGTGCTGTCTTTAACAATAGGAGCACAACTTAGCGCTTCTCTCACTTCAGCGCTTGGTGCCTTAAAGCGTTGCTTAGTCAATTCAGCATAAGTGGTATCTTGATTAAGTTGCTGCATAAACTTTGCGTAAATAGGTAATGCAGAATTTGCACCGGCACCTAAACCTGTACTGCTAAACCCAATTCTGTAATCATCATTACCCACCCAACTTACCGCAACCATATACGGTGTAAGGCCTACAAACCAACCGTCTTTATTGTCTTGAGTGGTCCCGGTCTTACCTGCGATGTCATTTTTTAACTTATACGTGTACCTTAGTCGGGTTGCAGTACCTTCACTTACAGTTCCACGCATCATTTCTATCATGGCTTGTCGTGTAAAGTTGCGCATCACTGCTTTTTCAGGAACTTCAGGCTCAAATTGAGCTATTGTTTTGCCTGCCCGATCAACGATTTTAGTAATATAATACGGCTTCATAGGTCTTCCGCCATTTACAAAAGAGGTGTAGGCCGAAGCCAGATCACGCATTTTTATTTGCGCCGTACCCAAAGCTAAAGAGGGTACTTGAGGAAGCTTAGAAGAAATTCCCATCCTACGCGCTTGGTTGATCACTTTGCGAATTCCTACATCAATAATGACTTTTACGGCAACCGTATTGATCGAATTACTCAACGCGCCTTTAAGGGAATAGGAAAGATCTTCACCTTCACCACCGGCATTTGCCGGCGACCACTCTTTATTATTAAAATAATAAATTTCCTGAGCGCCGTCGTAGTAGGTGCAAGGATCCATCTCTTGTTCTAGAGCGGTAGTGTAAACAAACGGTTTAAACGTTGAACCTACCATGCGCTCACTTTGACTTACGTGATCGTACTTAAAATTTTCAAAATCGATTCCGCCTATATACGCAAGAACGCCACCGGTTTGTGGATCTAAAGCCACAAAGCCACAATTGAGTAATGATAAATAATGCGCTAAGCTGTCTTTAACCGAAATATTTTGTGAGGTCTCGTCTGTATTCCAATCAAAAATTTTGCGTTTTTGCTTTAGGTTGAGTGAGTCCTCTAATGCTTCAGGCGAAATACTGTCTTTTACTAAACGTTGGTAATACGGAAGTTTTTTAAGACTTGGTTCTAATACCGAAGCGCGTTTCCACGGGGCATAATTCCCGTAGGCTTTCTCATATTGTGCTTGAAGTGCTGCCATATGTTCTCGCATTCCTGCTTCGGCATATTGCTGCATGGTTTTGTCTAAGGTGGTATGTATGGTTAAACCATCTTGATACAGGTCGTATGAAGAGCCGTCTTCCTTCTTATAATTTTTCAAAAGGTCTTGCGCTTCGCGACGAATAAGTTCTCTAAAATAGGGAGCAACACCTAGATCTGTACGTTTTTGATAACTCAACACAATGGTGTCGCGTTCCATCCCCACAGTGTCTCGAGGTTGCAGGTAGTTGTAACGCAACATCTGATTGATAACTACATCGCGACGTTTTTTAGCACGATCAGGATAGACTCTGGGATTGTAACTGTTGTTCGCCTTTAATGTTCCCACCAAAATCGCAGCTTCATTGAGTGTTAAGTTTTCGGTGTCTTTATTAAAAAATTTCTGACTAGCGCTTTCTATTCCGTAGGTGTTATCAGGAAATGGAACAGTGTTGAGATATAAGTTGATGATCTCATCTTTGGTATAAACATCTTCAACACGCTGCGCGATGATGAACTCCTTGAACTTTGAAATTACTAAGTTGAAGGCCCCAGATCCTCGTCTTCCGTAGATGTTCTTTACCAGTTGTTGCGTGATGGTGCTTCCACCTCCGGAGGAATCATCTTGCATCAACAAGGTTTTGAAAAATACACGCATTAAACTCACTTTGTCAACGCCATCGTGTTTGTAAAAGCGAGCATCTTCGGTAGCAATAAGCGCATTTTTTAGATGGGAAGGAATCTCATCAAAACCTATAGGGCGGCGGTCAAAAATATAGTATTTACCTATTACTTTTCCATTACGATCAACAAGCTGAGTAGCAAGCGATTGCTCTAGGTGACTTAATTCATACTTTGAAGGAAGTGATCCCCAAACTCCAACATAAATACTGAAGAAAAACAAGGAGAATAAGAAGAAAAGAGACCCTAAACCTAATAGTGGATAGCGCACCCATTTTTTCTTAATTGCTGAATTGAATTTTAGGGTTGCAAAGCGAAATCCTATTTCTATGTATTTCAAAGTTTTTACAAAAAACTTTAGCGCTTTACTTTTTAACTCGGTCAGATTGCTATTTCCTAGGGGATTTTTCATAAAGAAACAAATGTACATGTATTTTATGCCCTCATCTATATAGCTTTAGATTAGTTTAACAACTATTTTAAGGATTTGCTGTAACAAAAAGTGACCTTGTGCGTCTTACTTGTATAACATCAATCAAGAAGTTCTTTTAAATTATGAATTGTGTTGAAACTTCGTTCAGGCTTGGTCTGAATGGTGCTTCAAATCGATTGGCGAAATACATCCTCAGGATGTGTTGCTGCCGGTTTAAATCTACATTCTAATTTATATATCAATCACAAAACGAGCGGTTATCTGATTCTTTTAGATAGCTGCTTTTTTTATTGGTGTTCTTCAAGAATTAGTATCGCTAAAATTTATTTATTAAGATTCTTTCCCGAAGCTGGTCAGACTACATTTACAACAAGGTTGATAGGAGTAAGGTTGCGGCGACGCATAAAATGATAGACAGAATTCCGCCTATTATAAAAAAGTGCTTAAATCGGTAAATTCCCAGATTGTAAATAAGCGTATTGGTTTGATAACCTACCGGAGTAAAAAAGCTGAAGTTTGCCGCAAACATCACAGCGAGTATAAATGGTTTGGCCGGTAGATCAAGACCTGCTGCGACTGAAATGGCTATGGGAGCCATAATTACCGCAGTAGCATTGTTAGAAATACTACCGCTCAGGATCATCGTGATCATAAACAGTGCAGCGAGAATAAACAGATTATTCTTTCCGTCAAAAAGGTTCAAGAGCTGTTCAGAGAGCCAAAGATCTGCCCCGCTATTGGTCATCGCCACACCTAACGGAATCATCCCGGCAAGTAGAAAGAAAATTTGCCAGTCTACCTTATGATAAATTTTGTTCATCTCAAGACTATTGGTTGCCAAAAGCAAACCAATCCCCGTAAGTGAACTCGCTAAAATACTGAGCAATCCTGAAGCAGCCATCGTAACCACAGCTACTAAAATGGCTGCCGTGATATACATTCTCTTTGGATTTTTAGTATTTGAAGATTCGTGCATTTTTAAGATCACAATCCCTTCAAGACGCTCTAAAGTATTGAGTTCGGTTTGTGTGATTTCTAAAAGAATACGATCACCAGGCTTGATGCGGATTTGGTTTAAATCTTTCCTGATCAGACGCTCTGTGGTATTCCTGATGTTTTTGCGCTTTTTAATGGCGATGGGCAGTGCACCTTCTAATTTGAGTCTTTTAAGGTTGTTAAGCGTATTCCCTATAAAAGCAGAACCCGGAAGTACTAAAACTTCAACCAGCTGAATTTCTTGTTTATCCCGCTTGGTATCTGATTTGTCCTTATCGGTAACTTTTATGTCTTCAGTTTGTTCTTTTTTACTTCTTAAGGCGCGTTGTGTAAGATGCTCTTCAGCGGAAATTCGTTCTATATTTTCCAGATCAGCCATAACCACAAGCCTATCGTTTTCAGCAAGAGTAATGTATTTTCCAGGAGCATTCGTAACCACGCGATCGCGTATGAGTTTCAGGAGCGTAACATCTGTGTCTTTAAATAAAAAGGTGTCTTGTATGGCTTTACCTATCAAAGGAGAATCGCCATTAATGGTGAGGGTGGTAATTAAATTATCAATCTCATAATCTGTTTCTAATCCTTCAGAAACATTTTTTTTCGGTAGAAATTTTGATCCAATAGTTACTACAACGACGCCAATGAGTAGAAAGATGATACCAAACCAAGCAAATTCAAAAAAGCCTAATTTTTCCACCCCGCGATTCTGCGCAACAGAATTGACGATAAGGTTTGTAGAGGTTCCCATCAGCGTGCAGCTTCCGCCTAAAATACCTGCGAAAGAGACCGGCAATAACAATTTCCCCGCAGCAACGCCATAACGCTCAGATAGTTGAAAAATGATTTTTATAAATACAATAACCACGGCAGTTGTGCTTATAAACGAACTGATACCTGCCGTAATGATCATAAATGTTGGGATCAGCAATATAAGCGGAATGATGCTCAAGCGTTGCAAACCTCTTGTAAACCAGGCAATCACTCCATTGTCTTCAAGCGCTACGGCAATGATCATCAAGGCAAGAACGGTAATGGTCGCTGTATTTGAGAATCCGCTAATGCCTTCTTCCGGAGTGACCAGTCCGGTAAGCATTAAAGCGATAATGATGAATATCGCTATTTTATCAACTGGAAATAATTCAGTTACAAAAAGGAAAATGGTTATTCCTAAAATGATAAAAACTTCAATAATTGCAAGATCCATAAATGGTGTTAAGAATAAGGTCTAAATTTAGTGGGAAAGAACACAGCATCTTGCCAAATATTCTATAAACAATTATAGATTTGATGAGAAAATAGTTGCTAGTAAATCTATAAATTAAGGCTGAAATGGCCACAATTAGCTATGTATAAAGTCTTAAGGAAGCATTTGGAGCGTGTTATTGAAATTTCAGATCAAGAATTTGATGAATTCTGTAGTTTATTAGTGCTTCGGAAACTGCGTAGAAAAGAACTTCTAATTCGTCCCGGGGATCGCGTTACTTCAGAATTCTATGTGGTTTCGGGTTGTTTACAAGCGTTTCATACTTCAGAAAATGGCGATCAATCTATCTTACAATTTGGAATTGAAGATTGGTGGGTGAGTGATTTTGAAGCCTTTTTTAATGATACACCGGCACGTTTAAGTGTAAGTTGTATTGAAGATTCAACGGTGCTAGAATTGAATAAAGAAATGCTCGAAGAACTTTACAAGCGTATTCCCAAGTTTGAGCGATTTTTCAGAATAAAACTAACCAAAGCCTTTGTGGCGCTCTATTCACGAATTCAAAACGGTTTAGAAAAAAACAGCACCACGCGATATCTAGAATTTTGTGAGACTTATCCGCGTATAGAACAGCGTGTACCTAATTATAAAATTGCCAGTTATTTGGGGATTAAGCCAGAATCGCTAAGCCGCATTCGAAAAGAGCTTGCAGAAAAGGAAGCTAGTATTAACAAGGCTTAACAACATTAGTAGATTCTTAACAGCAAAGGATAACATAGGTCAATGAAATCAAAATAGGTGTATTTGTAGCTTTACAAAAACAAAAATTATTATGAGTTTAAAGAACAAAAATATTATAGTAACGGGAGCTTCTAGTGGAATTGGTGAAGCTACGGCCAAAAAATTAGCTGCAGCCGGCGCTAATGTTGTAATCACTGCGAGACGTACAGAACGTTTGAATGAATTGAAAGATGCAATTGAAAAAGATGGTGGAAAAGCACTTGCGATCACTGGAGACGTTACCAGTAAAGAAGATTGGAAAAGCATAGTAGAGCAGACGCACAACAATTTTGGAAAAGTGGATGTCTTGGTAAATAACGCCGGACTGATGCCTTTATCCTTCGTTGAGAATTTAAAAACTGATGAATGGGATAAAATGGTAGATGTTAATATTAAGGGTGTGCTTAATGGAGTTGCTAGTGTAGTTCCTGATATGAAAGAGACAAAAGCGGGTCACATAATCAATATTTCATCTGTTGCTGGTAGAAAGATTATGCCGGCAGGGGCAGTGTACTGTGCTACCAAATATGCAGTACGAGCATTAAGTGAAGGTATCAGATTAGAAATGGGACCAAAGTATAATACTAAGGTAACTTCTATTGAACCTGGTTTTGTAGCGACAGAACTGACCAATACCATAACAGACGACGATGTAAAAGATATGATGTCTCAATTTGAAGACTTAACTCCTTTACAAGCGAGTGATATTGCAGATTCTATTTATTACGCATTAACGCAGCCACAACATAGTAGTGTCAATGAAATCTTGATCAGACCAACTAATCAAGATTTATAAGATCTTAGATCATAACCTGTTAAATAGGTAAGAAGTCCGGCGCAAGTCGGACTTTTTTTATGGTGATGATGCAAATTATAATTGCTGAAGCTACCTAAAAATAATTATTGGTATGGAACGGATGTGATGGGTTAGAATAACTAGCAGATAAAGGCAATATTAAAAAGCCCAAGTAGCCCTAAAATCAAAGCAACAAGTCCAATAATTACCCGATACGGATTTAATACACCTGCGGCTTTATTGAAGAAGTTTTGAAGTGAAGGATGATTTTCAAAAGTGCCACCTAAAAGTGCTAACCCGGCCAATACCGCTACGATATCTCTAAAAGTACAGAAAGGCCTGAACAAGAACCAAATTCCTAAAATCAAAGCTATGCCGCCAATAACCGCTGCAAATGGTTTTAAGGCATCGGCGATTTTAGCAAAAAGTTGCGTACTGCCGTCCCATTTATCTAAGGTATTAATAGCAAGTAATATTCCAGCACAAATAAGGGCGAGCTCATAAAGAATTATCATTGTACAGCTGTGTTAGTTTATCAAAGTCGTTAGCGGGTTCAAGAGCGTTTTGCTCTCGTATAAAGTTAACGGCTTCCAATAAACTATCAAAAGAAAAAATATCGCCTTTGTAGAAAAAACGTTCGATAACCAGATTGTAAATAGCTGTTTTTCTATAGGTGACTACTGCAAATGTTTTAAAGAGTTGACGCTCATATAAGAATCTGAGCCAATCTTGAGGTTTGATGGCATAATCGTGTATTCGGTTTGAGATATAATTAATTTGGCCTTCTTCACCATAGAATTCTTGACCTACACGTATTACTTCCGAAGCTTTGTTCCAGTCAAAAAGTTCACCTTCATTTATTTCCGAAATAATGAAGTTGTCAAAAAAGTAAAAAGTACCAAAACTAAAGCGATGTTCTTCACGTATAAAATCAATTAAAGGGGAGTCTTCAACACGCATAGATTAAATTTTTCTTTTTAAAGTAGAAAAAATACGAGGTTTCCGAAAACGTTTAACTAATTAATACGTTTTACTTATAAAAAAAACCGCCATAAGGCGGTTTTATACAAGTAATTAGATTTTAAGGCTTAGTCCGTACTGCTTACCATAGATAAAAACTTATCTAAGTTTGGCAGAATTACAATGCGCGTACGTCTGTTTTTTGCGCGATCTTCTTTAGTTGCGTTATCTACTAGTGGTAAATAGCTACTACGTCCGGCTGCAATAAGTTTAGATGGATCCACATCATATTTATCTTGTAGCTCTCTAATGATTGCTGTAGAACGCTCTACAGAAAGTTCCCAGTTATCTTTGATATAGGCTCCGGGTTTTACCGTTTGATCATCTGTATGGCCTTCTACCATCACCTCAATTGCCGGCTCAGAATTGATAACATCAGCTAAACGTTGTAATAAACCGTCTGCTTTGTTGCTCACACGATAACTTCCACTGTTAAAAAGAAGCTTATCAGATACATTGATCATCACTACAGTTTCGTCAATATCAACTTGAATATCTTCATCTTCTCCTACCGAATTGTCTAAATTCTTTTTAAGGTTATAGGAAATAGCCAAGTTCATAGAATCCTCCAGACTTTTAGCCTGAGAAAGTTCGTTTTGATCTACATTTCTTAAGGTCTGGCGCATTTTGTCTTTTGTGCTTTCAGACATAACAGCTAGATTCTCTACCAGATCAAGCTTTTGATAATTATCATCTCTAAGCGAATTAATTTTGCTGTTGTAGTCAGCAACACGGTTTTCTATAGCGCTGTATTTAGCTTCAAGTTCTTCCTTTTCAACTTGAGTTTTAGTAAGTGAAATTCGTGTATTATCATATTTAGTTTCTAATTCGGTGTATTTCTTTTTAGAAACGCACGATACTGTAAGTATGGTCGCACCTACTAGTGCAACAGTATTCATTGTTCTCATTTTTCATAAATTTAGTTAGACCTTAATAACAGAGGCGCGCTAAATTTATTTTTTTGAGAATGCTATAATTCTGTTAAAACAAAAATTACAAAGAGATGTAAATCACTAAAAAAGTCCGTAAACATTGGTGTTTACGGACTTTTAATATTATTATTTGCGGGAGCCGATTAAGGAAAAGTTTCCGGAGGCTCACCCGAAATTTAATGTTTGTATTCAACTAATATTTCTCAGACTTGGTTGCCCTGAGGTAGTTTATTTAATATCTACAACCTCAAGCTCAAAGATCAAGTCTTGTCCTGCAAGTGGGTGATTTGCGTCGATCACGATACTCTCGTTGCGTACTTCGGCAACACGTAATTGACGCTCAGTACCGTCAGGATTTTTAGCAACTAATCCCATCCCTACTTGAGGATCTATTTCCTGCGGAAGGTCTGCCTTTGGTACTTCTTGAAAAAGATCTTTACGAACTTCACCATAAGCTTCAGCCTCAGGAATCGTGATCGTTTTCTTTTCACTTACTGTCATATCAATTAGGCCTTTTTCAAAACCGGGGATGATCTGACCTTGACCCAATTGAAATTCAAGCGGTTGCTTATCTATCGAACTGTCAAAAATCTGACCATTGGTTAATTTTCCGGTATAGTGTACTTGAACCGTATCGTTATTTTTTACTGAACGTTGTGTATTTTTTTCCTGTGTTTCCATAGTGCGGAAGCTATAAAACAGAGGAGGCAATACCTAAGCAATTTTGTTAAAATAAAAATTTTTACGAGTTCAAAAAAGAAAAGCATCAAACCTTTACGATTTGATGCTTTGCGCTTGATTTTATTTAGAAATTAGGACTTCGCTTTTCTGATCTTTATCACTTTTGAGATCACAAAATAAGCCACCAGTGCAATAATAAAGTAAATAAAGTAGGAAACCGGCTTGCCATCACCACCTACGGTAGTAAATAAACGTTCCCAACGAATTTTTTCCATAATTCCGGTACCATTGCTATCCCAGCTAAACCAGATGAAAACCGGTTTACCTACAATATGATTTTCAGGAACAAACCCCCAGAATCTACTGTCTTCACTATTGTGACGGTTGTCACCCATCATCCAGTAATAATCCTGTTGAAAGGTGTATTCTGAAAGGGGTTCTCCATTAAGAAGTACTTGATTTCCTTCTACTGAAATTTCACGCGCTTCTCCCATTTCTTCGCCTTCATATACTTCGATAAGGCGTTTGTAAAGTGGAAGGTTTTCAACAGAAATAGGTGTGGTAGTACCTTTCTTTGGAATATACACCGAAGCGATCTGATCTCTATTTCCTAAGCTGGCATTTCCTTTAGGAAAGATTGAAGGATCTTTTTGGTCAGTTCCGGCAATAAGTTTTTCTAAAGAAGCAACATTAGGATGATTGCGGAAGCGCTCTGCATTTTCAGCAGTAATGGCTTGAGTAGCAAATTGTGTTGAGTTATAAAATTTTAGATTACTGATCTTGTACTGATCATAAAGATTTTTTGCGTTGAATCCGCCGCCTTTTGCGGTTCCTTGATAGCTGTATTGCAATTGAGCGCGACCCGGCAGTTCTAGCGGATTGTTATTAACATAAACTTTACCGTCTACAACTTTTAAACTATCCCCCGGAAGTCCTACCGCACGCTTTACATAATTAGATTTTTTATCAATGGGTTTATGGTAATATTTACCGTCATCTAAGCCATAAAAGCGATTTACCGTATCTACTGGCCAGCTAAAAACCACAATATCACTGCGCTCAATATTCTGAAACCCTGGAAGTCTAAAATAGGGGAGATGTGGCTTATCTAAATATGATTTTATCCCCAACCCCGGAATGGTGTCGTGAACCATCGGGAAGCTAACAGTGGTCATTGGGGTACGCGCACCGTAATGAAATTTACTTACAAAAAGAAAATCCCCAATCAGTAAAGTACGTTCTAAAGATCCTGTAGGAATCGTAAAAGGTTGCATTACATAAGTGTGCACAATGGTCGCAGCAACTACGGCAAAAAGTATAGAGCTTACCCATTCTCCAAATGCACTTTTAGCAACTAGCGAACGCTCAGTTTTATAGGTTACTGGCGCCGCATAGTTTAAATAATATAGGTAAAAGCCTAGCGTAACGATCACCAGTAGCGTATCGGTTGTTGAGTTTTTACCAAAACTACGCGCTGTTTCAACCCAGATTACAGGAAACATAATGAGATTAACAATGGGTATAAACAATAAAATGGTCCACCATTTAGGGCGACCAATTATTTGCATTAACACGATTGCATTGTAAACAGGAACGATTGCTTCCCAAGCTTGACGTCCTGCTTTTTTATAGAGTTTCCAGGTGCCTAAAAAGTGGATTACCTGAACCAACAGGAAAAATAAAAACCATTGCATCATTGTCATGGGTCTACGAGTTTTGTTGTATCTGTCTGTTTTTTACGTGTGATGTTACGGTTATGATAGATTCAAAACATCTTTCATACTGTACACGCCGGTTTTGTCTTTAAGCCATTCTGCTGCGATGATTGCACCTAAAGCAAATCCATTTCGGTTATGTGCTTTATGTTCAATGGTGATTTCATCTACCTGACTTCCGTAATTGATGATGTGTGTTCCAGGAACTTCACCTTCACGCGCTGCTTTGATTGATATCTTATCATCTTCTTCAGCATCAAGAACCCAATCTGTTTTATCAGAGTGCTGTAAAATACCTTCAGCAAGAGTTATGGCGGTTCCGCTTGGGGCATCCAACTTGTGAATATGGTGCACTTCGGTCATCGAAACATTGTAGTCTTTAAGACCCTGCATCATTTTAGCAAGCTGTTTATTAAGTTCAAAAAAGATGTTTACGCCTACGCTAAAATTTGAAGCGTAAATAAAACCACCATTATTCTTCTTGCAAAGTGCGACCATCTCATCATAATGATCGAGCCAGCCGGTAGTCCCCGAAACCACAGGAACATTAGCATTCAGACACGCCGAAATGTTTGCAACGGCAGCCATTGGCACACTAAAATCAATGGCAACTTCGGCACCATTAAAATCATAATCATCATTGGCGTCAATGGTTTTTACGATCTCGTGACCACGTTCTTGTGCAAGTTTTTCAATGGTTTTTCCCATACGGCCGTAGCCAAGAAGGGCAATCTTCATAATCTAAAAAGTATAAGTTATACGCATCCCAAAAGTGTTTGAGAAGTCAAATTCGTTGCGTTCCATAAAAGGGGCGAAGCTCAACCGATCTTCAACCTCATACTGAGAGAGATGAGCATCAACATTGGCCTCTAAGATCTGTAATACATAAAGACCTGCGGAAATTAAAATCGCAAGTTCTTTATTTCTTCGGTAAAAATCCTGAGCGCGCAGCAGCTGATCTTCGGTAAATAATTCGGTGGTATTGCCGTCTTCATCTACGATTGTAAATTCATCAATTCTACCGGCAATACGGTCTTTGTACGCGCTTCGATACTGCTGAAAAAGGTCGTGATTATATACTGCAATACCTACACCTGTACCTAAAGCTCCATAAACAATAGGGATCTTCCAGTAATCTTTATTGTAGGCTTGACCCAAACCGGGAAGAACAGCAGCATAAAATGCGGCCTTAGCCGGTTTTAATGCGTCGTATTCTTGAAAAGCGGCGTCTATTTCTTCAGCTTCGATCTGAGGTTCTTCTTCAGGAGTTTCCTGACTGAAACTGAAACTGAAAACCAGTAGGGCGGCAAGAATTATAAGTTTATTCGGCACCAGATATTAATTTTTTTAATCGCTTGAAATCTTCTTCTGAAGAAAACGGAATAATTAGTTTTCCATTGCCTTTTGAAGCTACTTTAATATCTACTTTAGCCCCAAAATAAGAAGCAAACTCTTTTTTTCCTTCCTGAATAAATTCAGGCACTTTGGTTTTTACCGGAGTAGCTTTACCAGATTTTTTACCTTCTTTGTAATTCTTTACAAGCGCTTCTGTTGCTCTAACCGATAAAGAATCCTGAATGATTTTCTCATAGATATCAAGTTGATCTGAAGTATTCTCGATATTGATCAACGCACGTCCGTGACCCATGGAAAGAAAACCGTCACGCATACCGGTCTGGATGATCGGGTCTAATTTCAACAAACGCAAATAGTTAGCAATTGTAGATCTGTTTTTACCTACACGCTCGCTCATTTGCTCTTGAGTGAGGTTGATTTCTTCAATTAAGCGCTCATAAGAAAGTGCGATCTCAATAGGATCAAGATCTTCTCGCTGAATATTTTCAACAAGCGCCATCTCAAGAGATTCTTGATCATTGGCGATACGTATGTATGCAGGGACGGTCTCAAGACCAACTAATTTTGAAGCTCTAAAACGGCGCTCCCCAGAAACCAGTTGATATTTACCAAACTCAATTTTGCGTACGGTTATGGGTTGGATCACCCCAAGTTCTCTAATAGAGCTTGCTAGCTCTTTTAAAGCATCTTCATTAAAACTGCTTCTAGGCTGAAACGGGTTAACTTCAATATTTGCGAGTTCGAGCTCTACAATATTACCAACAACCTTATCAGCGCCCTTGTCTCCGGCAGCTTTAATATCATTTTCCGGATCTTTCAAAAGTGCTGAAAGTCCTCTTCCCAAAGCTTGTTTTTTAACTGCCTTAGCCATAGTTATGCATCATTTTTTGTGATTATCTCCTGAGCTAAACTTAAGTAATTTGCTGCTCCTTTACTGCCGGCATCATAATTAATAATGCTTTCCCCATAACTAGGAGCCTCGCTCAGGCGTACATTTCGTTGAATGATTGTATCAAATACCATCTCATCAAAATGCTTTTGTACCTCTTCAACTACTTGATTAGATAGACGTAGTCGTGAATCAAACATGGTCAGTAAAAGCCCCTCAATATCTAAAGATGAATTGTGTATTTTTTGAACACTCTTAATCGTGTTTAAAAGTTTACCTAATCCTTCTAATGCAAAATATTCACATTGAATAGGAATGATCACAGAATCTGAAGCAGTAAGTGCATTTAGCGTTAAGAGCCCTAATGACGGTGCACAGTCGATCAAAATATAATCGTAGGTATCTTTGAGATGTCTAATAGCGCGGGCTAGCATATACTCTCGCTGATCCATATCAACCAATTCGATCTCGATTGCCACCAAATCTATATGCGCCGGAATCAAATCTAGATTAGGAGATTCGGTTTTCATAATGGTTTCTTCAGCCTTACTAGAATGTTCCAGCAGCTGGTAGGTACCCATTTCTATCGTCTCAACATCTATACCCAATCCTGAGGTAGCATTGGCTTGCGGATCTGCATCAATTAAGAGTACTTTTTTTTCAAGCACGCCCAGTGAGGCTGCGAGATTTACAGAGGTTGTAGTTTTACCTACACCACCTTTTTGATTAGCAATAGCTATTATTTTGCCCATAGATTATATTGAGGTATTGTTGTGCGAAAATACGATTTATAACCCGCAATAAAAATGCTTTTTGTTAACAGGTTTCAATTGGTTTTTGTACAAAACTCATGAAAACATTGGTCAAAAAGGTAAAACCTTGCCATTCTTTTAATTACTGCAAAAGCGCTTTAGAAGGATTAAAAATCCTCTGATTTTATCACCACTTCAATAGCCACCAACATGCCTTGCCACAGTTGGACGATTTTTGGTTTGATCTATCTCTTTTTCTGAAAGACGAAAACTCTTAAGACTTGTTGCGTTTGGCTTTAACCATAGCTTCCAATTGGTCCCATAATTCTTCGGGAATATCTTGTAGTAAGTTGAATTGCCCTGCACCTTCTAACCATTCACCACCATCTATAGTGATGACTTCACCATTTACATAGGCCGAAAAATCAGAAACCAGATAGGCTGCCAGATTAGCCAATTCTTGATGATCACCCACGCGTCTCAGAGGTACTTTTCTTGAAAGATTAAATTTCTCTGCAAGATCTCCCGGAAGTAAGCGCTCCCAAGCACCTTTAGTAGGGAAGGGGCCTGGTGCGATCGCATTTGATCGAATGCCATATTTTGCCCATTCTACAGCGAGCGAACGCGTCATCGCCAAAACACCGGCCTTTGCTGTTGCGCTTGGCACTACATAAGCAGAGCCCGTCCAGGCATAGGTAGTAACGATATTCAAGATGGTTTTGTTTTCTTCTTTTTTGTCAATCCAATGTTTTCCAAAAGCCAGCGTACAGTTTTTACTTCCTTTTAAAACAATATCAATAACCACATCAAAAGCATTTGCCGAAAGTCTCTCGGTAGGAGAAACGAAGTTCCCTGCGGCATTATTCAAAAGGACATCAATACTACCAAAACGGTCTAATACCGCATCACGCATCGCAACGACTTGCTCATAATCACGTACATCGCATTGCACCGGAAAACAAGTGCCGCCGGTTTCTGATTCTAAGGCTTCAGCGGTAGTTTGTAGCTTTTCTAGATTTCGTGAAGTAATCGCAACCTGAGCGCCCAATTCTAGAAAGTATTTGGTCATTGCCTTGCCTAAGCCACTTCCGCCACCGGTTACCACAATCGTTTTTCCTTTCAGCGCATCGTCGCGCAGCATTTTATTTTTAAAATTCATAGCATTTATGATTTAAGCGTGTTAGTCTTCAAAAGTTTTTAGCAGAATTTCTAAGATTGAAATCGCCGCTTCACTAATTTTTGATCCGGGTCCGAAGACAGCAACTGCACCTGATTGAAATAGGAACTCATAGTCTTTACGCGGAATCACACCTCCTACAATCACCATAATATCCTCGCGATTTAATTGCTGTAACTCTTTGATCACTTGCGGTACGAGAGTTTTATGTCCGCCGGCTAATGAGGAAACGCCTAAAATATGCACATCGTTTTCTACGGCTTGTTTGGCGACTTCTTTAGGAGTTTGAAACAGCGGAGCGATATCTACATCAAAACCTACGTCAGCATAGCTTGTGGCAACGACTTTAGCCCCGCGGTCGTGGCCGTCCTGTCCCATTTTTGCGATCATTATACGCGGGCGACGCCCTTCTAAAACGGCAAACTCATCAGCTAACTGTTGGGCTTTTTTAAAAGCTTCATCGTTTTTTATCTCTTTGCTATACACTCCACTAAATGATTTGATCTGTGCCTTGTAGCGCCCAAAAACGGCTTCAAGTGCAGCAGAGATTTCTCCCAAAGTTGCGCGTTTTCGCGCAGCCTCTACAGCTAAAGTTAATAAATTACCCTGTTCTGATTTTGCACAATCGGTTAGCGCTTGGAGTGCTTGAGTTACGGCTTTTGTATCTCTCGAACTCTTAACACTTGCGAGGCGTTGCAATTGGTTTTCTTTTACAGCTGCATTATCAACTTCTAGGGTTATGAGTTCACCTTCTTGATCTAGTGCAAACTTATTGACACCTATGATCACATCTTTTCCGCTATCAATTCGGGCTTGTTTACGGGCAGCAGCTTCTTCTATACGAAGCTTCGGAATCCCTTTTTCTATGGCTTTGGTCATTCCGCCAAGGGCTTCAACTTCTTGAATAAGATCCCACGCTTTGTGTGCTATTTTTTCCGTTAATTCTTCAACATAATAGCTTCCCGCCCAAGGATCAACTGTTCTGGTGATCGCTGTTTCTTTTTGAAGATAAAGCTGGGTATTTCGTGCGATACGCGCCGAAAAATCGGTGGGTAAAGCAATAGCTTCATCTAGAGCATTGGTGTGTAAACTCTGAGTTCCGCCAAAAACTGCTGCTGCTGCCTCAATGGTGGTTCGCGCCACGTTGTTAAACGGGTCCTGTTCGGTCAAAGACCAGCCACTGGTTTGGCAATGGGTTCTTAACGAAAGGGATTTTGGATTTTTAGGGTTGAATTGCTTTACGATCTTCGCCCAAAGCATTCGCGCTGCCCGCATTTTTGCGATCTCCTCAAAATGCTGCATTCCTATTCCCCAAAAGAAGGAGAGGCGCGGAGCAAAATCATCGATTTTTAAACCGGCGTCAATCCCGGTTCTAATGTATTCCAGTCCGTCTGCCAGGGTGTACGCCAATTCAATTTCAGGAGTAGCGCCGGCTTCTTGCATATGATATCCAGAAATGGAGATACTGTTGAACTTGGGCATATTTGCTGAAGTGTACTTAAATATATCAGAAATGATGCGCATTGACGGTGCAGGAGGGTAGATGTACGTATTTCTTACCATAAATTCCTTAAGAATATCATTCTGTATGGTGCCCTGAAGTTGTTCCGTAGAGACGCCTTGTTCTTCAGCTGCCACGATATAAAAAGCCAGAATAGGAAGCACCGCACCGTTCATCGTCATCGAAACACTCATTTTATCAAGCGGAATCTGATCAAAAAGCAACTTCATATCTTCAACGGTATCTATGGCAACACCGGCTTTCCCCACATCTCCTTCTACGCGCTCGTGATCGCTGTCATAACCACGATGTGTTGCCAGATCAAAAGCTACAGAAAGCCCTTTTTGACCGGCCTTCAAATTGCGGCGGTAAAATGCGTTGCTTTCTTCTGCTGTTGAAAAACCCGCATATTGTCTGATCGTCCAGGGTTTCCGCACATACATCGTACTGTAAGGCCCTCGCAAATATGGTGGAATTCCAGCGGCGAAATCAAGGTGCTCCGGAGCTTTATGTTCAGGGCGTATATTCTCAACAGATTCGGCCGTGAACGTATGACTGATGCTTAGATGTTGAAGGTTTTTTCTACTCATCTTTTAATCTTTTTTGTTCCAACTGTTCGGCAAGTCGTTTGGGAATAATGGGCTCGAGCAAGGTTTTACGCGGATTGATCTTTACAAAGGGATAAAGTTCGAGCTCATCGTTCATTTTATCGGCGCTGTTGACATAAGCATTTGTGCCTACTAAAATCTTTTGCTGATCATCAAAAGCCTTTTGCTCTTTAGCGGAAGCTTCTTTGATCTTCTTCTGAATTTTACCTTCTATGAGTTGGGTTACAAATCCGCCGCCGGCTTCGATCTCTTTAAAAAGTACCAAAGCTTTTTCGGCAAATTGTTTTGTAAGATTTTCTACGTAATAGGTTCCATCAGCCGGATTGGTGGTATTGTCAAAATGACTTTCGTTCTTAAGAATTAAAAGTTGATTGCGAGCAATACGCTGACCAAAATCATTGGTTTTATGATAAACAGCATCATAAGCGGTATTGCAAATAGCATTTGCGCCACCAAGAATGCCGCTCATAACTTCTGTGGTGGTGCGCAGTAAGTTTGTGTTGTAATCGTAAAGCGTTTTATTGCGCTTGCCGGGAATAGCCAGAATATGACAATTTTCTTGGAGTCCGTATTCCCGTGCTAAGGTTGCCACAAGTAGGCGTAAGGCACGCAGTTTAGCAATCTCAAAAAAGTAATTACTGCTTAACGCAAACTTAAACGTAACCTGCTGATTTTTCAATGTTTCACCAAAATGATTAAAGTATTCATTTAAGTGTGAAAGTGCGTAAGCAAGCTCTTGAATGACTGTGGCTCCGGAATTGTGATAAAGGCTTACATCTACACCTATAACGTTATCGTTTTTGCCGTTTAAAAAAAGCTTTTTTAGAGCTTGATGATCTTCTTTTTGGGTAGTATACCAGTTTCCGGAACGGGCAAGATTACCAAGAATATCCAGATTAAGATACACGGTAAATCCTTTTGCAGCAGCTTGCGCTATCAAGGTTTCACAAAAAGAAACGTCTAAAAAGCTAAAATTAAAATAGAGTACTAACGACTCCTGAGGTAAATGCGCAAAGAGCTGGGCACTATCAAACGTATTGTCGGCTTTAAAATAAATTGCTTCTGCGCCTTTAGTTAAAGCACGGCTAGCTGTAGCAGCAGCGGTTTGAGGCTTAAAGATAAAAATTTCTTCAACACAAGACCAGTTTTCCGGTTGCCCGGGAATAGGTAAAACTTGTGTTTCTTCCCGGTGATAAAAGGGTTTGACAGAAATTCCTTCAGGAGCATTCCAGACTAAAGTTTCATTATATTCTGCTCCATCCAGATCGTACTGGATCTTTTGTTTAAAGGCTTTGGCTGAGACCGGAGGAAATTCAGAAAAAAGGGGTTTACTCATCGTCTTTAGTTTTTAGGCTATCTTCATACTCAATGATGAATAACTCTTCGTTTTCTTTTTTCATATAATATTCTTCACGAGCAAAACGCTCCAATTCTTCAGAGTCTTTCAATTTATTGATCTGATCCCGATCTGATTTTATTTCTTGTTTAAAGTAGGCGCGGTTGCCCTCAAGTTTATCGATCTCGTCATTAAGTTCTTTGTGAATAAACCACGAATTAGTATCAAAAAATATCATCCAGATCGTAAAGATCACAAGAATGAGCACGTATTTATTTCCCAAAATACGAAACCACCTTTTTTGACGAAGCTTTTTTAACAAAGACAAATCAGCACAGATTTAATTAAACCAAACGTTGATTGATAATACTACGAACGATATCTATCGCAACGTTGTTGTAGCGGTTATAAGGTATGATAATATCTGCATATTCTTTAGTAGGTTCAATAAATTGTTGATGCATCGGTTTTAACGTGGTCTGATATCTGGTTAAGACTTCATCAAGATCACGACCGCGCTCGGCGATATCGCGCTTTAGTCGGCGAATAAGACGCTCATCAGAATCTGCATGTACAAATATTTTGATGTCAAAGAGTTCGCGTATTTCAGGATGGGTAAGAATTAAAATACCTTCAACGATGACCACCTTCCGCGGATGCGTGATCACTTTATCACTCGTGCGGTTGTGTTTCACAAAAGAATACACCGGCTGCTCAATCGTTTCTCCTTTTTTTAGCTGCTCAAGATGCTTGCAAAGCAATTCAAAATCAATTGATTTAGGATGATCAAAATTGATCTTAATGCGCTCATCGTAAGATAAATGTGAGTTGTCGCGGTAGTACGAATCCTGAGAAATAACCGTCACTTCACCCTCGGGAAGTTCTTGTACAATTTGATTTACAACGGTGGTTTTACCACTTCCGGTACCACCAGCGATTCCTATGATAAGCATACGTTTAAATTTGTCGCAAAAATAGGAAACTTACTTGATAAAAGCGGCTACATAAATCCTCAATAGGCTTTAGTAGCAAGTTTCAGAATTCTAATAATTTAGCTTCGAAATCTATCGTGCGAACTGAGTATTTATTATGAATACAACAGAATCCTGATGGAAAACTGCAATGGCTTACCTCAAAATCCAATGCTGTTATAACTTGACAAAATTTTACTTAATGTGGAAGTTTGTGTTTGATCAAACCATAAACAAAAGTGCCGAGTAAAGCCCCTAGAATAACGATCATAATTGAAACATAACCGGCACCTGTAAGCACATACATAGGTCCAGGGCAAGCTCCTGCTAATGCCCATCCTAAACCAAACAGCACCCCGCCAATGGCGTAACGAGCAACACTCTTGTCTTTAGGTTTTAACCGCATTTCTTGACCGCCAAGCGCTTTTAGGTTGAATTTCTTTATAATCTGAACACCAATTACGCCCAAAACCAGCGCCGAACCAATGATGCCATACATATGAAAAGCACCAAACTCAAACATTTCAAAAATGCGAAACCAAGATGCGGCTTCAGATTTATACATTAATATTCCGAAGAAGGTGCCTATGAGGAGATAAATGATTGTTTTCATTATGCAAATATTAAGGGGAAAATAAGATGGATCATTATTAAACCACCGGCAAAGAAACCAATGACTGCAATAAGTGATGGTAATTGTAAATTGCTCAATCCAGAGATAGCGTGGCCTGACGTGCATCCGCCGGCATAACGCGCACCAAAACCTACCAGAAATCCACCGATGATTAGTATAAAAAGATTTTTAGGATCGCTTAAATTCTCTAAACTGAAAAGTTCTGTAGGAAGATATGCGTTTCCAGCGCTTTCTATTCCATAAGTTTGAAGTTTAGCAACTACATCTTCGGCGATAGTCACCGTATTATCTGACAGATACTGAGAAGCAATAAAACCACCCAGAACAGCACCTAACATCACGATTAAATTCCAGCGTTCTTCTTTCCAATTAAATTTAAAAAAGTCTAATTTTCTGTCCGCTCCTGCAGCTGAGCAGAGTGTACGCAGGTTAGATGACATTCCAAATTGTTTTCCTACAAAGAGTAAAACAAACATGGTTAGGGCAATAAGCGGACCTGATACATACCAAGGCCAAGGATCGTAAATCCAATTCATATACTAGGGAATTTTAAGATATTTTATTAAATCTAGAGTCGTACAAAGAACTCTAAACTTGCGCTGGCGGTACGTAACAAGAGTTACATTGGTAACTATAAATAAGAAATGTCCTTACCTAAGTAAAGACATTTTTTGAAATACTTGAAACCTACTAGTTTTGAGAAATTAAACTCATGGCAAATCCACCGCCCGAAGCCATCGCAATGTCTAGCGAAGTGGTACGATCTACTTGAAGTGTTTCAATAGCATAATCCTGCGGATTGTTTTCCCAATCAGCTTCCGGGCCATCTTTATAGAGTTTGGCCTCATAGGTTTTACCCGCTTCCAGAAAATCAAAATCAATTGTAAAATCACGTTTATTTTCGTCGGTGATTCCGCCTACAAACCAATTGTCAGTTTCTCGTTCTTGTCTTGCAATCACCACAAAATCCCCAACTTCACCATCAAGAACTTTAGACTGTTGCCAATCTACACCTACATCTGATATAAACTGAAATGCCGGATGCACTTTGCCGTCTACCATATAATGCTCAGGAAGATCGCAGGCCATCTGAATCGGACTATAAATCACCACGTATAACCCAAGCTGATGTGCTAAAGTGGTGTTGACTCGATTCTCTTTTTTATAGTCATCAAATTTGATATTGAATACACCAGGTGTAAAATCAATTGGTCCGGAAAGCATTCGTGTAAAAGCGACCGTAGGTAAGTGTGCCGGCGGATTGCCACCGTCAGAGGCCCAAGCATTGAACTCTTGTCCGCGTAAACCTTCACGAGCTATGGCGTTAGGATACGTTCTGCGTTTTCCTGTAGCTTTGATAGGTTCGTGCGCGTTAACTGCAATTTTCTTTTTTGCTGTTCTGTCTAAAACTTTTTGATAATGTTTTACCATCCACTGCCCGTGATGGTATTCTCCTTTAGGAATAATCTTTCCTACATAACCTGTTTTTACCGAATTGATTCCGTTAGCTTTCATAAAATCATAAGCAGCATCCATTTGTTTCTCGTAGGTTAGGGGAGCAGCAGAGGTCTCGTGATGCATAATGACCTCAACACCCTTATCTTTTGCATAAGCCATTACCTCGTCGAAATCATAATCAGGATAGGGCGTGATAAAATCAAAAACGCCTTCGCGGTCGTCTGTATTGATCCATTTGTCCCAACCGGTATTCCATCCTTCTACAAGCAATCCTTTAATACCGTTTTCAGAAGCAAAATCAATATATTTTTTTGCATTTGCTGTAGTAGCGCCGTGTTGAGAAGAGCCTTTTTCGCCCACCGTGAAGGTGTTCATATCCTGAGTACCTTCCATATCCCAAGTAGATTTACCAATGTGCATTTCCCACCAGATCCCGACATATTTCATTGGAGTAAAGTAGTCAACATCTCCTAACTCATTAGGATCGTTTAGGTTTAAGATCATTTTTGATTCAATCAGATCACCGGCTCTATCAGCTATCTGGATCGTACGCCAAGGAGTATTGAAGGGTGCTTTAATTTGAGCTTTCCCTCTCAAGCGTTCAGAGCCTACGAGCTCGCTTATCATTTTATTTTCAGACGGATTTACCTTTAAAGTCATCCCGGCATAATCTGTAAGATCTGCTTCGTGAAAACTCAAATACAATCCGTCTGCTGTTTTCATCGTGACCGGTGTATTCACTGCGTTTTCTGGAATATAACTCGCATTGAGGTCAGGGTTATTTGCTTTAGCAAGAGCATCAATCTCAGAAAATTTTGTTTCGCTATAGAGATGCTCATAAATATCCCAATCTCCAGGAATCCACCAGGTTTTATGATCACCGGTCAGGTTAAACTCCGTGTTTTCATCAGCAATGATAAATTCATCAAGATTTTCTTGTTCAGGGAACTCATACCTAAATCCAATACCGTCATTATATGCTTTAAAGTGAATGTTGAGCTTTCGTTTATTTTCAGAAGTTTCCTGTAAATAAATGATCAGCTCGTTATAGTGATTACGCACTTCTAGTTGTTCTCCCCAAGGCATTTGCCAAGTTTCGTCAGCAGCGCTAGTTTCAGTCTTAATAATCTCGAAATCTTCCGAAAGTGCGTCAAGATCCTTAAGGTCAAAACCCATTGCAGAGGTATCTACCACCACAACACCATCGTAAGCGATCGTATAAGTAGGTTTGCCCGTATCGGTAAGGCTGAAAGTAAGTGTGTTCTTTTCATCAGGTGAAGAAAGACTGTAATCTTCTTTAGATTTTTGTTCTTCACAGGAGCTCATAAAAAGCATTGCAAAGATTACGAAGGTGTAACTTAGTTTGTGCATAGTATTAAGTTCAAAAGCTATTATCAAGTAAAATTTTTCGGTTAAAAACCGAACTAGCAGTTTTCAATCGAATGCGAAAAAAGCTGAAAAAAGATAAGTTATTTTAGTGATTTACTAAAATATGGGAATACACTATGCCTGAATAGCAATGAGGTTGCTATATAACTAGCTATTCGCTGATTGTAATAAGAATACGTTTATAACGTGTAAGCGTAGGCGTTCCTGAATCGTTTACTTCGCAGATTATGTGAAGTGTATCGCCTATTTCAACGTCGTGCGGAATTTTAAAATTAAACTTTGATTTTTTTGAACCGGTAATCGTTTTACCAGAATAAGTATCGGCCTGGTTATAGTGCCACCAGTTGAAATGAAGTTGATCACCATCTGGATCTATGCTTTGCGAAGCGTCTAACTTAAGTGTTGCTCCGGCCTTAGTCCTAATTGATAGTGCTGATCTTTTTAGTTTAATGATGGGATGATGATTAGCAGCGTCAAAGGGTTTAACACACCAATCTGCTCGTGCAGCAAAATCATTTTGAACACTTGGCAACCATCGCCATATTGGTTTAAAATATTGGGTACGGGTGCTTATAGCTTCGGGAGAAGTTCTATTTTCCATAAGTTTTGACCAACTGTTTTCAAACCCCCATTGTTTCTCTGGTCTTGTAAAAGAAGAGTCTGGTAGGGGATCCATCCAAACGTTATTTCTAACCTTAACATAGCGCCCTCCCCAGCCGCCGTAATCCGGCGACTCCATACTGCGCAGACCATTTGGTATCGCATGTAAAAAAGCAGGGGTATCACCTTCAGCATTGAAGGCACCCTGGTTATTTTCGTAAGCATTACATAAAGCACCGTGTCCCTCAATTATATTGGTAGTCATCCAATCTTTTTCAAAGTAAGGTTGAATAGTTTTAGGCAACACTTTTGGCCATATATAGGCCATACAATCAAATTGATCAGAAATTATAGTGGTGATATTCAAGTGCTCCCAATGCGGCCGGATGTAGTCTTGATAAGATTGATCCTGCTCCCAAATCAAGAATAAACGTAGTTTACGAGCAACATAGTTCATCTTTTCAGGATGGTCTTCTTCAATGATTTTTAAGGCACTAGCAATGGTATTCGACCCTCCCCAGGCTTGCACCCAAATTGGTCGATGATCAGTAGTATCTAATAGAGTTTCTGCGATAAACTTTGCGCCTTCGGTTCGTTTTTGAAATTCCCCGATTTCAGTGATGTTACCAATTTTCGATATGCTTTGTAAATAGTCAGGATGCGGAAAAAGGGTATCATGAGTTTGTAGGTTTGGGTAAACTTGAGCGTACAAGTCTATATATTCTTTAACCCAAGTTACGGGGTGAAAGGCATTCCACCCTTGACCACCTTCCCAATGAAATTGCGAACTAGAATTTACAATACCTTCAACCTCAAATTCATTAGAAGTGAGCAAAAAGCGCACCATTGAAGCACGGTCATCAGCTTCGCCGTCTGTAGTCACAAGTACACGTGGTCGATCAACAGTTTGAGCTATTGATGTATTTACTACTGATAGTAGCAGTATAATGATGAATGAATAGTAAAATTTAACCATGATTAATATTCTCTTAATCGATTGAAATATACAGAATAAAAATCTAAAGTGTATTTTTTACAATTATTAAAAGAGTCCGTATTTATTAGGGCTATCTTTTTCGATGATTTGGCCTAAATCCCACAATTCTACTATTCTATTGTTTTCAAATCTGGAAATATGCACCACTGCAATCTGCATAGTTTGCTTTGAGACCAGACTGTGCGTGATTACCGTATTACCGTCAGCATATACCTTTTTAATTTCGAAATCAAGGTTAGGATTGATTTTGTGGTCTTCTTTCATCGCTTGCATCAATGCATCACGAGTGCCTTCAAAATATTGATTATGATGAATAAAATCTTCGGCAACATATTTCTTGAAAGCTAAGTCAATATTGCCAAATGCGACCTCTTTCAAAAAGGTTGTGGCAATGGTTTTATATTCTTCCATAGTAGCATTATTTTCTGAGAATTTTTTCCATCGCCTTTCCTTTAGCGAGTTCGTCAATCAATTTATCCAGATAACGTACTTTTTTCATTAGAGGGTCTTCAATATTCTCAATGCGATGACCACAAATAACTCCGGTAATCTTGGAAACATTAGGATTGAGCTGAGGCGCCTCGTCAAAAAAGGTCTCAAAATTTGTTTTTTCAGATAATATGCGATCTAAGGCGGTCTGATCATAACCGGTTAACCAAAAGATTATCTGATCAACCTCTTCTTTGGTGCGGCCTTTTTTTTCGGCTTTTGTGATGTAATGCGGATAAACACCCGAAAAGGCCATTGTATAAATGCGATGTTTTGCCATATTGAAGTACTTGTGAAACTCAAATATAACTAAAACATCTTTTCTTCTTTTTTGTATTCTCGTTTAAGACCTGCTATGAGATTCTTGCTCGTAATAGTCAGTGAGTCTTGATTCAGCGCTTGCAAACAACAGTAATGTATAACATTAGTAATGTGTGCTCCGGTAATATCGTAAGTTTTTGCAATTGTTTTTAAATCGATCTCTTGTGCGTATTTAAATTTCTTTGGAAGTGTTTTTTTCCACAACTCTAGGCGCTCTTGATATCCGGGAGGCGCAAAATAGACCAAAGCTTGAAAACGTCTCGTAAATGCTGCATCAATGTTATTTTTAAAATTGGAGGCCAAAATGACAAGGCCGGGATGTTCTTCTAAACGCTGTAAAAGATAAGAAACCTCTTGGTTGGCATATTTGTCGTGAGCGTCACGCACTTGAGTGCGTTTCCCAAAAATCGCATCAGCTTCATCAAAGAAAAGTATCCATTTTTTATATTGGGCTTTATCGAAAAGTTTCGCCAGGTTTTTTTCGGTCTCACCGATGTATTTTGAAACTACGGTTGAAAGATCGATGCGGTAAACTTCACGGTCTGTATATTTTCCCAAAAGGCTTGCGGTTAGTGTTTTTCCGGTACCGGGCGGACCGTGAAAAAGTACGCGATAGCCTTGCTTAAATCTGCTTGTCGTGTCGTGTTTTTGTTGAAGCGTTTCGTTATGTTTCAACCATATTTCAAGGTCCCGAATTTCTAGTCGGGTTTCGTCATTAAGAACCAAATCATCCCAGGTAAGTTGTGTTTCGATCTTTGAAGCAGGAAACTCAATGCTTAACTCAGGTTCTGGTATGTTACCTGTAATGAGCAAAGCTGTGTATTCAGCATCTAAAATCAATGCTCCACTCATTTTGGGTTCATTCTTTTCAGGTTTTTCTAACTGAATGACCTTGTTTGCGATGAGTTTACTATGCTTATCAAAATACTGCCAGCATCGGACTCTAGCTTCAATATTTGCTCCTGCGATGAGAAACAGTGCAGTCTCTGCAGTGGGTAAGATACCGCGGTGATTTTTGCCTTGAATTCCGCCAAGTTCGGGAAGTTCGCCGCCATCAGGAAAAACCTGATTTACACAAAACTTTAAAAGTTTCGGAGAAAGGTTGGGAGCTAGGACAAGTAAGAGTATAGCAATTTCTGCAGCATCTAATTCTAAGACTTTAGTTAGCTGTTTTAATAGTGAGTCGGGGAGTGCCTGACTATCTAACTGTGGAGCTTTTTCAAAACTCAACTTAGGATGTTTTAGTCGCCAAATCACAAGTTCTTGCAAATGCTGCATCACCGTGTCAAAGCCTAAGGATTGATTTTTACTCATAAGGCTTAAGAGTATTTAGCATAGGCTTTTGCCAGTTTAATATCGTATTTGTTTGCAGCGTAACCGGGGCCGTTGTAGCCTCTGGCAAAAGCTGCCCAATTTTTTGAGCGTAAGTGTTTCAGCAGCTTGTTGACCTCTAAAAACTTACCGAAAGCCGCCAGATGCTCCCGCTCGTGTTCAAACATTTTTTCTACAAATGCATCTACCGAAGCATAGCCCAAACTTTTAAAATGATATCCCATTATTTGAAACATCCCCCAAGATGCCGAAGCCTGAGCTGCAGCTTTAAAGTCAGGATGATCGTCTAAAGCCGCAGCTTTATTCATACGGTCATATTCGCCAATTCCGCCTACATAATATTTACGGGTCCATTTTTTATAAAGCACATTAGCGCTCTCTTCTGAAACATAGTTTTTGGGATCGATGCCTTTAGCTTCTAATTGTCGCCAAAAAATATGACCCTCAAAAAGAATTCGCGGTTTATCACCCACCAGAAAACCTTTACCGTTGCTCTCAATTTCATTGACTGCTTTTACTGCAGCCAATTCTAAATCATAACGCTGCGCGAAATCAATCAGATCTTGTTCACTCAGTAATTTTGAATTCGAGTCAAAAATTTGATTTTCCTGAGCCAAAAGCTTACTCCAGGTTTTTAAGCCTACGATACCATCCACGACCAGATCATTTTTTTGCTGAAAGTTTTTAACTGCTTTATCAGTATCTACACCAAAATAGGTAGATACATAAATCTCGTAACCCATTTTTTGTAGTAGTTCTTCTAAAAAATAAACTTCTTGATCTCGTGAACGGTAGCGTAGTGTTTTCATGATTTTTAATTTAGTGGTTTAGGTCATATTCAATTTAAAGTAACGTTATTCATTGCTCTCAATTTTTCTACGCCAGACTCTGCTGCGGGAGAATTAAGAATTGCAATAATCTGATCATAGTATTTCAAATTATCTATTTTATCGACAGCATCTTTAATACGATTAATACTCACACGGCTTATACCAGAGGTATTAGCCGCGATATGATCCTTAGTATCAGTCTTAAGTTTAACGGGTTGTTTTTTCTCTGAATCTAATTGATAATTGGTGATGGTAGTATCAATAGGATTATCTACATTCTTTTTGACAATTTCCTGTGTTTTCTCAAAGCTGTTTTCTTTCTTCCGTATGATAATGGCTTCACAAACAAGTTTAGTTGGGACGTGCTGTTCTGCTTCTCGTATTTGTTGAATATCAGCTGGAGCAGAGCTTGGTGTTGCTAGCGCATTCCTACTGTAGTCTGGCTTTACACTATACTTCACAATAGCTCCCGAACTTACAGCAGCTTTTACAAGTGATTCTACGAGACTTTCGTGATTTTTATTACCCTCTTTAGAAAGCGGTGTCATGTTAGTCCATTTTCCTGGACCATGTGTGTTATGGTTTAATAGGTGCCCTCTGATGTAGTAACTACTTCCACCCAAACGCCTTTTTAAAAGCTTGTCAAATAATTTGTGCTTTCGAGAGGTTGGAATACTTCCTCCACTTCCTTTTTGAGTTAATGGTTCTGCTATCATTTCGGTTCCAACAGTGTCATCACCTTTTGTTGTAGCATCTTGTTTGAAAATCTTTGTTGTGGGAAGTTCAGAAACATCCAGACCAAATAGCTTTTCAGCACGTTTACTGAGGTCTGATAGTAAACCCTCAAGTTTCTCTTTTTTATCTTGCCGGCTTTTATTCTTAGCTTCTTCGGTAGTTCCTTCTAAAGGAGCGCGTTTGGTAGTGTCAATTGAGGACGCTATTTGTACCGCTTCGTCTTTAGCTTTTTGTTTTTCGCCATTTGGGTCTTCACCAATTACTACGGAAGAAATAAATGTCGTAAATGGGGTAGGATTACTGGCAACCGTCAATATCGGATTAGACTCATTACCTTCAAAATACAAGGTATGCGTTTTATCATCTTGACCTCTAAATTTTTTCTTTACCCGCCACCATTCAATGAACTTTTGTACGCCAGATTTTACTTTATTGCCTAATTTTTTAAACGCCTTTTTAGCCTTAAGAATGAGCTTATCAATGGCTTTGTCTATGCGTTGGCGTATGCGCTGAATAAGGTTTTGCACTTTGCGAGCGAGTCCGCTGATGCCTAACAACGAAGCCAGGAAGCCAATGATCACGGGTACGGCGCGCCCAAGTGCTTCTTCAATTTTAGAGGCAATAGCCCCAACGTTTCCTGAAGCCACCGCTTTTACACCTTCAATAAATGCATTGACCAAAGCCATAATTTGACTTCCTCGTTCTATAAAGAATTTTACAATGTCAATGATCATCATCGCGGCTTTGACAAAAGCACCCGCCGGACTCATCAATCCTAAAACCCATTTGATTCCGGCGTCAACTACGGTGGTAATGATCATATCTTGTATGCCTTCGATCACCGTTTCTTTTAGATCAGTAAACTGTTCTTTGATGTATTCCCAAATGCCGGCAATTCCTTCGGTTCTGATGATTTGAAAAAGTTCAAAGCCTAATTCTAAAGCTTGTACTACCGGTTCGCCCAAAAGTTTTACTGCTTTTTGTCGCATATAATTCCAAGTCAGTCCAAGCACTTGCATCACCAGACTAAATATTCCTTTCAAGCTAAAAATATCTTCCGGGATGGTGATTCCCATTGGTCCTAAGGCACCGGTTAACCACGTCACTAATCCATTCATCAAATGCGTCATAATATTGGTGCCAAAATTCAAAAAGCCTTCTTTAACACCGCGAATCAAATTCATCAAAAATCCGATAGGATCAGATATGATCGCACCTATCGCTTCTAATGCTGCACTCAATAAATTGGTGAGCATATTCTTGATATTGATGATCGTTTGAATTACGCCGAGAACAGCACCCATCGCCATATCAATAAGTCCGCGGTTTTCTGCTTGCATTTCTTCAATACGCGCATCTACTTCAGCAAGACTTTTCTGATATTGTTGTGCAAGAGATTCAATAAGTTCGTCTTGTTTGCTATTTACAGCATTTTCTAGGTCGTCAAACCTGCTTTGAATAGTTCCGGCGGCTTCCTCGGCGATATCCTGAAGCTCCTGAGGCTGACTTGCAACATAGTCTGCAATTTGTTGTTTGCCTTCAGTAATTTTGGTTTTTGCTTCGGTGAGTTTCTGAGCGATATATTCGGCGATACTTGTAAGCTCATTATCCATCGCCTCGATGTATTTTTCTCTTCCTTCTTCAAAAAAGGCATTGACTTCTTCGGGTAAACCGGTAAATGCATCACCCACCCAAGTGACCGCACCACCTAGACCGCTGTAGCGTTCAGCTTTATAAGCATCCATTTTTCGTGCTACATAATCCTCAAACACCTTCTTGGCCTTTTCTGCTGCTGTGGTAAACTTTGATGCAACCTGTTCTTCGAGTTCGCTTAAAATTGTCTCTACTAGATTTTTTGTGCTTTCAAACAGGGTGTTGATTTCTGATGCAATGCGTTCTCGGGCAGCGCTGTTAGCAGTTGCTGTATTTTGTTGCTCCAGTTGAGCACTTCCCAGCGAGGCAGCTCTGCTGTTATGCATAGCGTTAAGTTGAGAATTGCTGTTTTGCTGCGCAGAATTTTGTGCGGAAGTTAAACTTGCTTGCTCTGAGGCTCTAAATGCTGTTGGCGCTTGATTCGCGTGGTCACGTGCTTCGTTAGTTGCGCTTAAGGCGCTACCGAAGGTAGGTTCGTTACTGTTATCAAGCATTTCGTCAGTAACTTGATTTGCATCTAATTGCTGATTTATTTCATTTACGTTTTGTTCTAAAGGAGCTTGTACCTGACTGTCAGGACGGGTAGGAGGTGCAGCTGCGTTTGCGTTTAAAGGTGCTGGTCGCTGACCTACGGGAGCCTCAGGAATGTTTGCAACCTCACGTTGTGCAACCGAATTAGGATCTGGCGCTGTACTGGTTGCCTGGTTAATTGCTCCAGATGCTTGCTGACTTTCTGCATTAGCCATCATAACCCCAGCTTGAGTGACCGAATTAATATCATTATTACTCTCAAAGTCATCTGCCTCTTCTTCATTTGCCGGTAGCTGCATCGCCTCAATACGTTGCATCAGGCGGTTTTTAAAACTTACAGCATCAAAAACTCCCGGTTCTTGCGCATTCATTACCTCAACTTGATTGGCCTGTGCACCGCCCATTTGTTCGTTAGCAGCACGTGGTGCAGCCGCGGCACCTGCTTGAGCAGAAACTTCGGCATCCGGCGTTGTTTGAGCAGCCCTTGATCTGTTTGTTATGGATTCGGTTAATTCCTGAAAGGCTTCATTTTCTTGAGCAGAAGTAGGGTATTTAGGATCTTGAGTATCGGATTGTTCTGAATTCTCTTGAGATTGAAATTCTACTTTCTTTGTTTCTTCTGAATTTTGCTTCACAGATCCTGAAATGGAATCTTGCTTTGGAACTGCTGTTTCCTTTGATGCAACAATTGCCTTTTTAGGTTTTATCGAATTGGTTTTCGCCGATTTGTTAGTAGCAATTGCACCTTGTTGGATTGTATGTGTTAATTCGTGTGCAAGCAAGGCATCACCTTCGGGTGATCTAGGCGCATATTTTCCCTCATTAAAGTAAATATCACGACCAGAAGTGAATGCCTGCGCACCGAGATCTGCGCTCATTTTTTTGGCATTGGCATCGGTGTGAATACTCACATCAGACAAATTGGTGCCGAAATTCTGCTCCATTCTGGTTTGCGTAGCTGGAGCCATAGGTTCACCATTGTGCTTATTATTTTTTAAACTTTCCTGAATATTTGTAGTTGGAGTGGCACTGGTTTGCGATTTTGCTTGTAGGGTTTCTTCCTCATTTTCTTCAGTTTTAGCTTGTACTGTTTCCTCTTCTTCTCTGGCTTGAACAGTTTCTTCCTCTTCACTTTTTTTCTGAACAGTTTCTTCCTCCAGTGCTTTGAGTTGAATCCCCGGTTTTATGGTTTGTGCGAGCGGTTTCTGTTGCACTTTAGCTGTTGAGTTTCCGTGGGTGTTTTCAACAACTTGTTGTGCTACCGTATCTGCCTCTTGCTCATACTTATCCCCAGATTGCCCCATTTTAAGCTTCGCCTGAACTTTAAAAAAGGCAGCTTTAGAAGATTTTTTGGTATCTGTAGACGGAGTTCTATTTTTAGCAAAAGCAGGCATAACTTAAACTATTTACAGAATTAGGGTTACAGCTTTACTCACAATGAGTTTAATAGCGGCGTTCTTGAAAAGACCTATTTTAATCTTTGACACACCAGCTTTTTCGAGAGTTTGAATAATCAAAAGGTCTTTTTGACTTTGCAGTAAAAGTTCAAATTCGGCAGGAGTGATGGCACCTTGATTAAGTAATAAAACCCAGCGTTCTAACTTATCTTTTGATTGTTCCAAGAACAGATCAACATCATTTTTAATAAGGCTGCTTTCTTCATCAAAGCGTTCTTTAACCAAATCAAGAATTCCCGCTTTTATCGATTTGTAGAGTTCTTTAAAATCCATAATTCAAGTGTTTTACATCGTGATTAAGTCTAATAAAGCAAGCTTAGACTGTTCATTCTTTTTATTTTCATAGTTAGCCATGAGATCAAAGATCTTGGCAACTTGCGGCTTAAATTCAGCTTTAAAAGCGGTGCTTAAAGTACCTTGTGATTCCCACAAATCCAGAAATTGTTGGATACTGCTTGCATCGCTTTGCAAATACTGCCACATCTGTATGGTAATTTCATTCTTCGATTTGGCCTTTTCATAGCTTACCATCATATCGATTTTATTGATCAGTGCCTGGGCAGCGGCTTTATGTTGCTGGTATTCTTGATCTGAAACTTCAACCAGACTCAAGGCATTGGCTTTGGTCTCCAAGGTTTCAGTAAAACTGTATTGATCATAAAAAGAAGTGCCGCAGCTCGATAGCAAAAAGGAGATGAGAAGGCTAGAACTTAATAATTTGAGTGTTTTCATAGAATAGTAATTTACCAGGTTACATAAATCATTTTTTTGAGCCAGGGAAGTTTTACCATAGACAGCCCCCAAGGCAATTGATCGAGTAGAATGTCTGCGGTTTGCCGCTCGATAAAGAGTTCGATTTTTTCATCGGTTGTGATCCATTTTCCCGAACGGGTTAAAAATTGTCCCCGAAGTCCGGAGGCCGTTGTATTTTTTAAGGCACTCCAATAGTTGAGTACGGTTTGAATGAGATTAAGCGCTTCCTGTTTATGCTTTTCTAGCAAGACGCTTTCTTTTTTTATGGGGTACGAACTAGGAACACCGCATAATTGTTTAGCGGCGCCAAGTTGCTGTTCACTAACATTTTCTTCACCTGTGGCAATAAAATGCAGTAATTGTACAACGAGATCATAATGTTCTTCAGCAATCTGTTTTTGCGGATTCAGAATGCCTAATTCTTCAAATAAAATGGAGAGGAAGGGATGCAGCAAAATGAGACCGCAGTTAGGCAGAATCAAACCTTGAGATTCATCAGTTTCTACCGAATTCCCCTCGATTGATTGGTGTTCTTCAGTAGTATCATCGGAATCAAGTGCTGGTTCTTGACGCTGAAATTTTACAGGATTAGACTGCAGTCTTTCTTCGATCTCTTTTCTAGAAAGACTATTGCTTTTAGGGAAACTTATTTTTTCTGACGGCTGAAAAACTAAGGTCGCCTTTTCAAGACTTTGAAAGGAGGCTATTAAAACTGTTGGTGTAAAGCTGATACCAATTCTTAGGTTGAAGAAGTAAGCAAGATTCTGAAGCGTTTCAAGAGAACTCTTACTCTTTGAATTAAAAAGGTTAAAGAGCTTGATCAAGCGTCGTTCGCGTTCTGGGGTAGGAAGGCGATCGTATTGAAAAAGACTCGATCCTATTTCTTCAAGTATTTTTTGATCTTCAACTTTGGAGGCTAAAGTGATCAAGCCATTGATACTACTTTTCGGTAGTTTTTTTAATTCGGCATAAGTACGCCAGACCCCTAAGATAAATTTTGGATGCTCCCCAAATTGATATACTAAGCGTCTTTGAGCTTCAGTTTTACATAAGCATTCGGTAAGAGAATGTGGCTGTGTTTCTTTAAAAAATGAAGTCAGTTCTTCAAGATTCAAAGTCTCCTTTTCAGCAAAAAACCAAGGATACCTTCCATTTTCTAGGAAATAAATAAAAGCCTTATAATTGCGCTCTTTTCTATCGTTAATAAGCTGATTTTTATTTGATAAATCATTTCTGCTTAAACTTAAAGTTTCAGTAGTTCTAGTGTGTATTTTATTAGTGATTTCAGATAAATTGGATTCTTTTAAAAAGTCTTTTTCAAATGCGACAGCGACTTTATCAATGGTGTAAAATTCATCTGAAGGTCCTAATTCGTCAAAAGCTTTACTTAAATGCGTGCTGAGTTTTTCGGTTATAAATTGACCTAGATTCTGCTTTAAACGCAAAGCATCCTCCATCGAGTTACAATCGACTTCTACAAATAATTTATTGATGATATGTTTTGGTTGCGTAGTCATAATTTAGCTTGTCCATTGAAGTAATTGATTAAAATGAGTTTGATAGCGGTCTACTTTAAAATGAGCACTATACTCGTTAAGTAACTCGTACCAATTTTTAAAGCTAATTCCCTCAAGTAGACTTATTGCGATATCAAATTGTGGATTAAACTGGTTCTCAATCAAGTTTAAAATTGTGATGATTAAATCATCATTTAGAGACTGCTCGTCTCGACAGTAGATACTGAGATAAAATAATTCCTGCAGTTTGAGGTATAAACTGAAATAAGGCTGGCGTTGTTCTGGTTTGTTGCGGAATAGTTGCTCAGCAAGCTCAGAAAAAATTAGTTCTAGTTTTTCTTTTAAGCCGGTATCATAATCACCTTTGAAGAAGTCTGGTTTATTGATCAAGACATCATAGATTTCTACGACTTTCTGCCCGACACCTTTGACATTTTGATCATCAATTTGTTTCAGTGCAGTTTCGATCTCTTCTTTATTAGTCTTCAGCTTTTTTAAAACCTCATCTGTGCACGTATCAGTTTCTGGATCAGGCTCGGGTGTTGGGTCTGGAGTAGGCTCAGGATCTGGACTGTCTGCTTCTAAAGCCGGAATTATAACTTCTTTATGTTCCGATTCAAGTGTACCACAAACTAAAGTTTTGACTACTACTTGTATTTTGAATAATTGTTCTTTTTCCTCTTGCGGAATTTCTAATACAGGTTCTACAGTAGTCGCAATAAGTTCTGTATCATTAAACCAACTGAATGCTTCCGCCTGGATATCTTCATTGATTTGTAATACCATTACTTTTTCATGTAACTCAGACTCAAAGCTTATTGATTCTGGGACTTCATAAACTTCTATAGTAATGGGGTCAACTTCAGCAAAAGCTATAGTGTGTTTTCCGGAACCTGCTTCAGCCGGAATAAAATACCAAGTATCTCCTTCACCATATATTCCTTTTACGTCGTCATTTAAAAGTTTGACCTCGCTTCCTTCTGGAGTAATAGTAAAAGGATATTTTTCCTTGTCATTAGAACAAAATGCTCCTTCCTTAAGAGTTACGCGTATTTCTTCTGGCGTATCGATAGTAACTTCTAAAGGATACTCAATCGTAGTTGAATCACACAAATCGTTTGACAGTGTCAGTGTAACCGGTATTTCAAGAATAGCACTATCAATATTTTGTGGAATAGGCAGATTAACCGTTGGACGTTCGTTGGTATAAGAAGTACCGTTAATTGTCCAATTGAAGCTAAACAAATCGGTATTGAAGTTATTCAGATTTTCGATAGAGAATTGAACGGGAGGTAACGTACTTCCCGGTAAGCCACTTACGCGCTCAGGATTTGTAGTTATCCGAGCTTCCGCCTTTTTGGTTGCTGTTAGATTCGCTGTGGTCAATTGGCCATTTACTGTAAACTGAATAGGCGTATCAAAGGCATTAAGCTGATAGGGTGTAATGATAAGTTCAGTTTCTGAAAAGTGAATACCTTCAATATTTTTATTGAGTAGTGCTAAAACTCCATCAGCTGGACTTTTAGTAAATGAAATGCTAATTTCAGTTTCAGCATTGGTGTCTATGCATATTTTATTTTGGTCTAGGATTAGGCTGCTGCTGGTGGCTGCTTCTTGAATAATAAAGCCAATAGGCGAACAATCTGAACAGCAGAGGTAAGGCAGAGCAAAATCGGCAACTACTGTATTTCGAGGTATTTCTTTGTCTAATTCATTGCTTACCGCTCCGGTGTAAACCATCACAAAGGTCCCACCGATTGGAACGCCGGCTTTATGCTCAAGCCCCGGATGTTTTCTCGCAAAGTTTGAGAAAATAAGTTCGTCAAGAATTTCTTCTTTTTTGGTCTGAATTTCACTCAGAATTATTTCTAAAGAAGATGCGGCGGAGCAATTTGCTTCGAGCCGGTCTAACATAAATGTATATAGCGTCTCATAACCAATGTGGGTGTATTCAGCTTTTTGGTTGTAAAAAATTTCATTGATTATGGCTCTTGATTTTTTAGTATACGCACATAAATCTTCCATCGCAGCGGCGTATTTTTCTTTTGTGTCCGCGTTTACTTGGTCTAAACTTTCCGGGATATATGAACTTACAATTTGTAATCTGGCGAGAATTCCGTTAGGTATGGTGAATCCCACCTTTAATAAATTTTGCTGTTCAGGATCAATTTTTGGATAGAGTTCTTTACGTTTAAGATCAATCGCTTTTTCAATTTCAGTAGCGCTTCCTATAAAGTTTTTATCGAGCACCGTGTTCATTATAAAACCAAGATCTGAGGTTTTTGTTTTGAGATTATCAGTAACTGTGGCGTTAACTTTGGTTTCAGTAATAAAGGGCTTATACGCTTTAACGCCGGTATTGAGAACTACGGGACTAACAGGTTCTACAGTTTTACTTGCTTTTAGTAGAACGGGTTGAGCAGTGTTTTTTTCCGTGCTTAATTTGGAATACGATTTTGGTTCAGTCGAAATGAGGACTTCTAATTTTTCTCCTAACACCACAAAAGAGCTTTGATATTCACTTACCATATCTTCAATAGATGCTCCCGTGGAGATTTTTTCTTGTGCCTTGTCTAGAAGTGTGATCAAAGGTTCTCGATCTGTCTTATCGCGCGCAGCAAGAAGATCTGCATTAATGTTAAGTTTGCCTAGAAGCGAAAGCTGATTGTTGCTGAAAAGTAAGTCAGTAGGCTTTTTGATCTTATCCAGATCTATAAGTACCTCTTTATCTAACAAATCATCACGGTCAAATTGTTCAAAAGCATAATTATGACTGCCCAGATCATCCATATTAAATCCGCTAAAGAACTCCGTAATATCTTTATTAATACAATTTTGTTCTTGGCGCCAGGTTTTAAGATCAGTATCGAGATAATTAAAATGACACGCATAAGCGTCCATATCAATATCTTCAATTTGTTGATCAATATTGATCGCTTTAATGTCAAAATTAAGTCCGTAATCATTTTTCAGTTTTGATACTTCTTTTAGAGCTTCATCATAAGGCATACCGTGAATTCCTTCAATCCTTAGAAAGTCATAGTTGCTCAAGTCATACTTAAGTGGTTCTTGAATGGCATTAATAGGTGATAAATATTTCTTGAAATAGCTTAACTGAAAGGCTTCGTTAAAACGTTGCGTGAGTTTAAAATTCCATTGAAAAACCAAATCTTCTGATGGATTATAATAAAATGGAATTGCACAAGCTGCGTTTTCTGTACTGATGCTCGTAGATGGTGTGATGTCTGCACCTAACTGTGTTTCCGGATTGAATGCTTTTAAAAGCAATAGCATTTTACGTACTAAAAAGTGCGCTTTTTTCAGCGGAAGCTTTCCTGTTATTTCTGTGGTGGAAGGGTAGAAGCGATGTCGGTACGGTATGCTGCGAGATGTATCATTTGGTCTCCCTAGAATCAGATGTTTTGGGAACGCGTCTATATTTGGACAACAATCACTTTGAATATCAAGAAGCAGGTCTCTTAATTCATTATAGATTTTTACGAGATCACAGAGGTGATCGTAGAGGTATTGTATATCTCCGTTATTTTGTTCCAAATAATTTTCAAGTGCTTTAATGCTTTGTTCTAAATCTTCTGAAATATTCAAGCTCAAAAGCTGACTAAAGTGGTCTGAGATCGTTTTGAGTGCGGATTGCAATTGAGGTACTACCGTGTTAATTTTTTCTGCATAGGAGCTGACCAATGCCGAGTAGGTCTTGGTATTTACGGTAGTGTTTGTATTTGAATTAAGAACAGGGGTAAAGTTCTTAATAGCCGTATTTGAAGCTCTTAAAGAGTTATATGCTATATCAAGCGCAGGAGTTTTTACTGAGGAGAAACTGTTTTTGAGAGGTGAAAGTGCGTTATTCGAAATAACCAGGTTCTTTCTAATATTGGTTAGGTCAAAAAGATCGCTTAAGTCAACTTTCAAGGGTGTTTCAATCTCTTTGGCGCCGCTATTTAACAACACGCGAGGCATCTTAATAGGCGGAAGCTTCTTATAAACGTCAAGGATGTCATACTTGCGATAGATACTATCATTTGCCAGCAAATATTCAATGTCTTTTTCTTCGACTAATAAAACCTTTAGTTTTTGTACGTGTTGCTCCCCAAGATTATCGCAATTAGTTTCGGTACATATATCTGGAGTTTTTGCATAAGATTCTAGATAGAGCACCACAATTTTATCAGTAAGATCTAATGTCGTTAAAGCTTTATCTGTAGTTTTTGAGCTCCCTTTTGGGACAAGTTCGTATAAAGGAATGGTCGCATTGGTATCACTATTTGAAGAGGTTGTTCTAAAAGCCTCATATTGCGCAAAATCATCCTCAAAACTTCTAAAGTGAGTGTAGTGAATAGCTTCTTTGGCTAAAGTCTTATAGGTAAGGTTCTGCGTGCTTTCATCATTAATTTGGGTTTTCTTTGCGTCCACAAGTAATTTAATAAGATCACCATCTGTAGTAATGCCACACCCGGGAGTGATCGCAATAGTTTTTGTAGCCGCATTCAAACTAACTTTAAATCCACAAGCGATCCCCACACCGTTGAGGCAAATACGCGTCAGACGCTGCTGATCTTCAAAATAATCTAAAAACTCATTTAACTGACCAGAGGTTAATACTTGGTCATCTACAAATGCTCTATAGTCTGGCGTTATCTGGTGAAGTATTGGTCGCATAGCCGAATATTTTAAAGTTTGCCAAGATGAGTACGCCCCAAAATGACTGTTTGATTAGTTTTTTGCTCATTGGTATTTGATGGAGAAGGGGTACAACTGTAAAGCCTGCCTTGATGGTAAATGGTGTGCAAACTGCTTAGCACTTTATTTAGGGAAGTAAGTGCGGTTTCATCTTGTTTTTGGCCGGCGTTGGTCTTAGAAAGCAGCCAGATTTTATACGCAGCTTCAAGTAAAACCATTTCATTTTCTTTAGGTGGATTGCCGTCAGACTCGGTATAATTTTTTGGATACCCAATCCAGCAAATTTTAGGAAGAATATGTGATGGGAGTTCTCTGCAGATCAAATCTTCCACATAACGTCTAAAATCTATATTGCCAAAGCGTTCCGTCCAACCCGGAAGTACAATGCTCACTCTAAAGCTATAGGGGTCTAACGGTTCACATGCTTCTTCAATCTGTTCTTTACAAATGGGTAGAAACGTATGTTCTGGTGCTGTATTTTTAGTAACATCAGGTCGAAGAAGTATGTGTTCAATAAGATACATTCCTTCATTTCCTGCAAAGGATTTGACTAGATTGAGCACAGCTCTACTTGCTTTACGAGCATTTGCTCTACTGTTAAATTGAGCAATACGCCAGGCGATAATATAATCTTCGCTTTTTGTATTGGTGATCGTTGGATTCACAAGAACGAAATACCATTTAACCTGATCTTCAGGATTCTTTTTTTTGATTTTTCTGAACTTGTAATTAGAAGGATCGGTAGCATAGCGTTTTACCAGTATTAACTCTTGGTGCAATGCTTCAAGACTCGCGTAATTCTTGGTTGCAGAAGACAGAATGGTCTTTGAACCGTCTTTTATGCGCCAGCGATATTCTAGTTTGTTATCAGCGTCTTTTTCCTCATAAATTTCAACATAATCTTCAGAAAGATTTCTGCGGTTGATGTCAGTAATTCCTAAAAGAAGATAGAGCCGTTTTTGTAAAGCCGAAATATTATCAGTTTCCCAAAGTTGTGCTTCCGGTTGCTGATACCAGTTAAAAGCTGCTCCTCGCGCATAACTACTTTCAGCATATTGCTTTAACAAACGTTCTTTGGTATCTAAAACCGCATCATTAGCAAGATCTCCATAGATTTTTTGCATGAGAAAAGCGTAGTTACCAAAATCTTCTGCAAATCGAGACAACAAATGGTCAATTATTTCGTGGCGCTTTTCACTGTTTCTAGCAGTATAATCTGAATAGAATAGTTCGCTTAATTTTTGCTCATCGTTATAATTTTGAGGTTCCCTTAAAAGTGCCTCAAGACCTTTTATATCCGTAAGAGGTTGAGCAAAAAAGTTTTGAGATTTATCACCAGCAACCGAAAGTAAATCATCTACGGTACTAAGGTGTTTAAAATAATTAGCCAAAAGCTGATCGAAGAATAATAGATAGGCCTTGAGTTGCTTAGCCTTGACCTTATCAGCTTCAGAAGCATTGCTTTTGAGTCCGTAAGGGCCTACACCATAAACCTCTGGAAGATCATTTTGAATACTGCTGGTTTCGGCAAGGTTGGTAAAACGTCCTTTTAGAATGTCTAACTCTTGAGAAGCACTTTTGATTTGAGTACTCACAAGGAGTTCCTGTTCTTCAAAAGCGGTTTGATATGCTTTTACTTTATTTTCATCAGTTACAAGCGGTATAAAACCTTTAAAAAAGCTCCACGAACTTTTATCGCATAGCACCGGTTTTTTACCGTTTTCAATACAAATAACCCAATTATCAGGAGGAGGTGTTTGGTCAGAACAAGCGCCTATACTTATGGCCTTAACATATTTAATTCCATCTATTTTGGTGAGAATTGCGACTAGATCGCTTTGACGTACTTCGGTTCTTAATTGAGCTGCTTTTACCTCATTGCTATCTAAAAAACCATTTTCTAATACTGGTCCGTTAAAGATCTCTTGAGTTTCTAGACCTAATTCAAGCAATTGAGCTAAGGTTTTGGGACGTATTGAAGGCGTAAGGTATTGATCAATCTTTTGTAATACAGTTGCTTTTACGAGATTTTCATCAGCCTCAGGTTCCAGTTCTAGTTGGGCGCAAATTTTAACGGGATGTTCTCCAACCTCCGTGATATGAATGAGGTCTTCACATAAATTGCGGTTGGCTTGGTAGCGCTTCATTAGTTCAGGCCTTAGGCTATTTATAGAGCGGGTGCCGTCAAGATCGACAATGAGATCATATAATCCATTCAGTATCGTTGCATGTTCATCTTGAGGCTTTAAATATGAATAAGACGTATTTTTTAGAAAGCTTCGGTAACTTAATTTGGCATCTTTTGTATTGATGTAGAGTTTCTTATTATGTTTTATTAACCAGGCATTACGCACTCCCGGAACGTCTATAAAGAGTTTTCTGTAATCTAAATGCGTTACCGGCTTACAGCTTAAAATGTCTGAAGCTTTATGAAACTGATCAAGGTTATCTTCCTGTTTGTGGGCGATAAGCGTTTCAATAGGAAGGCTCATGCGTTGACCAAGATCGGTAAGTGCGTAGCATAACACTTCGAGAATGGTTATCCCGGGATCGTGGCTGTTATAGTCTGTCCATAATTTGCTACTCAGAGATTCTATATAGGCAATTCCGCTTTTGCGTAAAAATTCAAAATCAAGATCATCCTGAGTGCTTGTATTCTTTGATAGCGATATGTGTTCTTGTAAACCTAACATGAGACTAGAACAGTATTTTCGTTAGACTTACACGTGCTTTTTGCCAAATCAATAGTGTGTGTTTTGGCAGAAACTAATATAGCTTTTGGAGAAGAGGGGACGATTTCATTTTTTGGTGTTGCCTGATGCATTAAAACCACATCGCTCAAATAGTCTACATAGCTTAATTGTTCAAGATGACTTATAAGCATACTTTTATTAATAGACACGCCAAATGTTAGCAGGGAAACCTCTTCATAAGCCCAAGGCGAAAGCCATTTTTTTACAGCTTCCTGTAATTCATTTTTATAGTGATGCTCGTCATAACCTTTATGAAATTTTACTTTGAGAGCAACACTAACAGGTTCATACTGCGGATTGATTATTTGCGGCGTGATGAAATACGACGTTCGTTCAATTAAAAATTCTTGAATTTCATTCAATTTGGCAGTACTGCATCTAGGCTCAAACAGGTCAAAAACGGGTTTGTTTATCGTATTAGGAATGACTACTAACGTGACTTGCCCCGCTGCTTTAAATTTATTTTTACAGGTATGGTTTAAACATTTTACCTTATAAATTTCAGGGAAGTTCTGTAGTACCAAATGCTCATAATCCCAAAGATTCAATGCGCGATCCTTATGGCGTAGACGTTCACTTACTCTTCTGTAATAATTAGCTTGGGACTCTTTAGTTCTTCCATTGAAGCTAGAATAGGGTTGCGTTACTTTTTTAACGGAAGCAACACGCGTGTTTAATTTGCTAATGCTTTCTGCAGGCAAACCATTTTTTAAATGCTGAATACTTGAGGAAGCTAAATGAGCTTTTACAACCTGAGTATGAATGTTTATAAACCTACACACTACATCAAAGGCTCTAGATGTATGCGCTCGTAACCAAATAAATCCTTTAGGCATTAAAAGACTTTCGGTTGAAGCCGATTCAGGCAAGGCCAATGTAATAATTCCAGTTTTTAGAAAATTGTCTGTTTCTTCCCGAAGGATTTCCTGATCGGTTAATGCTTGCCAACCCGAAGTAGTAAGTATTGACCATTCAATTTTTTCTTGTTCTGCAAACGATTCTTTCAAAGGATTTTCTGTTCCCTCTTGAAGCTGAAACAAAAAGCTTACCTGCGCTCCGGGTTGGGCATTTTCAAGAGCTAAATAAAGATATCCTCCTTCCTCGTATCGAGGAAACATCGTAGTACCCATTGAAACGCCATATGGATGAATTTGATAAAAATTTAGTTGCTGATCAGTTTCCTCTGCTTGCTTATCTGAGGTAAGGTCTAACCGTTGCGTAGCGTAATAACTGAGTTCTAACGATTCCAGAAGTGGGGTGTAAGGCTCGTTAGGAATAATTACTTCTGGATCTTGAGCAGCCAAAGCCAGTGCGTAAAGTTTAGGATAGAGTGTATGATAAAAACTTGTATTTAAAGTAAGTTCAATAGGATATGCGCCAGATTGGATTCCGTTTTCACTCAGACTTTTAATGTTGATATCGGTTTGGGATGCTCCTTCAGAAAATAACGGATGCGCATCTTTAGATTGAGAAGTGGTAAAAAGTCTGTTCTCATCTGCTATAGTAATCTGTGCAGTAAAATGGTCGTTACTCTCAACAATGAGATTATCAAGATCAGAATTCCAAGTTTTGGGAAGTTTAGCTAACTCTGTAACTTCGGTTTTACTGTCAATCTTATAAATACTTTCCACAAAAGCGCGCGTAGAATTGATGGTGCCGCTTCGGTATCCTAAATAATGTTCTCTAAAGCTTTGTGGTAAATTAAGCCAGTTAAGCCTAAGGTTTATTTGATGCCAATTCTTTGACGTAAGTTCAGAGCATTTTATTTTAAAACGGGACTTTTCAAAAGGTCTAGGCCCAAAAGGATAAAACGGTTTTGATGCGCTTAAATTCCCGATGTCATTACTTAAATCAAGCGTTGTGAGTCCATCAACCGCCACGGCAATTTCGACATCATCTAAAGTTAATTCGCTAAGCGATTGGGCAAGATTATAAGATTCTGTAGAATTTATGGGTAACTGCAGTTTCACTACCGGAATTCCATTTTTAAAATTTCCAGTATGAATTGCCTCATCAAAGCCAATAATTGCTTTTTCCGAAGCTTCTAAACTAAAAGCAAAATTGATAATACCAGATTCTGATGAGGTTTCAAAACCCGGATAACTTCCTTTTTCTTGTAATCTAATTGGACCGATCCAGCCTTTTTCACCGGTGACAAAAACTTCAAGTAAATTAATAAACTCCGCACTATCAAGATTTTTATTTTCTTTATAGAAGGTTGTAATACGCACTTGACGTAGTCCGGATTCCAAGTTCAGTACGGTGGCAGCCAAAGCAAAACCTAGAGTAGCATTGGGTAATTCAGGACGGTTTTTAAAAGTTTTAGGATAGCCAAAGGGCATCCAAAATTTTTCTTCTTTGAGTTCTTGATCTATACCATCTAGCGTATTGGTTTTTTGGGTTGCCTTGAAAACATTACTTATAGAATCTTTATAAATGCTTCTAATATTAGCGAGCTGAGCCTTGTTTATTATTGTGGTCTGCTCAGTTGCGTAAAGAAGTGGCTTATTGTGCTCGTCTTTTCCTGCAACGGCTTGGGTAGCCTCAGGTAATGCATAGGATTCTATATTTTTAGCGAGTTCAAATAGTAAATGAACCTGATCGTTTTGAGCGGGTTTCTTGGCGATCTTTAAAACTTCAGAATAGTAAAAATCCAGATGTCTTGTAGTGATCGTATTAAACCGATTTTTAGAATGTTCTAATAATCTTAAAAAAGAAATAAACAGGGCTAAGTGCGGCGTAGTGGTATGTTCCTTTTCACCTTGCTCTAAGTAATTTTGAAGCGTCTTAGCATCGCCAGAAATAAAAAAGGTTTGCCAATCACCTATATCTTGTTCCGGATTACGAGTACCGAAGTACTTAACCTCTTTGGCAAAATTGTAAGCCAATTGCATATAATCCTCCCAAGACAAGTCATTCAGTTGAACTGAAGCAGGATTGGGGGCTGCGGCAGTTCTATCTTCTTGAGATGTTCCGCTTAGCGCATTCAAAAAAGAGTTGATACAATTGGTACTCATAATTATTTTAATTCAGTTCCTTCATTGATGTAAAAGGGATAAACCATATTGCCACGCGAATTGGTTAAACGCACGGTGTACTGCACAATCATGAGTACTTCACCTTCTAGAATACGTGATTGGTCAAAATCGATTTTATCCAGTTCAATACGTCTTTCGTTATATAGGATGGCCATTTTCACCCGGTCTACGATGTAGGTGCGTGTGCTCATATTTAGTCCTTCAAAAACAAAATCACTTAAGCTTGAACCATAATTAGGAAGCATAATGCGTTCTCCCAATTTAGTATTCAGAAGAATATGAAGACTTTGATTGATGTCTTCAATAGCAGAAACCATTTGGATACTTTTAGTTTCTTTATTAAACTCCGGTGGAAAACTCCATCCAATACCTAAAAATGAATCTTCAATTTTCATAAGTAATAATTTTTAACCGCCAATATCAACAGTTGGAGCTCCTATAGAAATTGTTCCGCCGTGTGCTGTTGAATCACCCATTCGTGCTGCCGGCATTCCGCCAATCAAAACACTTGTAGACCCAGAAGCGATCACATCAGGCGGTCCTACACAAACTGCATTGTCGCCAATGCGAGCTGCTGGCATTCCTTCAATAAGCACTGTAGGCTCTCCCGGCCCAATTATAGGCCCGCCCACGTGCGGAACAGGTGGCGTTCCCGGCGTTTGCATCGGGCAGGTATGCATATCGTTAAGTCGTGCTGCAAGTGGCATAGGTTTAATTTATTTGTACTAATGATCCTTTTAAAACAGCTATCGCTGAGGTTGATAATTCTGCTCCTGCTGCGCCTTCGGCTTTTAATTCTTGTTGTGCTTTTATGCTTATGTTTTGTCCCTCAAGATTGAGGTCGCCTTTAGCCTGTATAGTTATAGCACCGCTGCTGTCTAGAGCGATTCCGTCACTGGTGAGGCTGACACTACTAGTGCCATTGTCATCAACATGAATTTCCTCATCGTCATCATTGATGATTATGCTTCGACCTCCTGGTGTGGTGATGGAAACTGATTTTTTTTCATCGTTGAATAAAAATTGAATTCCGCTACGCGTAAGAAATCCTTTTTCATTATTCTCATCGGCTGCCTCGATTGGTGCAGTGTTAATACTACTATGTAAAGCGCCTAGTATAACAGCGTCGTTGGGATCGTCATTGATAAATCCTAGTATAACTTCGTCATCGATCTCGGGGCGGAATAGGGATCCGCGATCTAAGCCGGCATCTAGCAGTGCAATACGTGCCCAAATCCCTTCTTCAGCATTGTTGATGATTGGAATCTTGACCAAAACACGTTCGGCACCCTCAGGATCATCTTGTAATTGGGTGACTTTGCCAATTTGTAAACCGCTTATTGCCGGAATAATACCAGAAGCCGGCTGTGCATTTACTTCAAAAGTTTCACTAAACCATTGCGGACTCAAGCCATACTGAAGATTTGTGAACCAGTTTCCATTAGCGATCTCGTGATGTACCGCGGTAATGTATGCTTTGCCATTAAAACGATCGCCTAATCCTTTAAGAATTACGTTCATTCCCGGTTTTACCGAAGCATTCCCTTGAATTTTTATACGCCCCCGATTAAGCGACAACAGATGAAGTTGCAGTTTAGCATCAGCCCAGTCCTGTAGTACTTCTTCGGTTAGATTTCCGCCGTGGTTAAGTCTAAAATTTTCAAGATCTACTATCTCAGCGAGATCCATTTGGGTTAGATTTCCCAATTCTAAAGCGTTAGATGTACTTGCTTCTCTTTCGCTTAGTTCTTGATCGTTGCTGTTCCAAGTATAGGATGTGATAGTTTTAAGTGCATTTCGGGCGTCAATTTCACCGTCAAAATCATAGATGTTAAGTCCGTATTCTAATGTGATTACAGCTTCGGTAGAAAGATCAGGTTTCTTGAATTCAATAGTGTTTCCTTCAAGAAAACATAAAAATCCGTTTATTTGGGCGCGTAGTACGATAAAGTCCCAATAGGTAGTTTGATATTGAATAAGTTGAGGGTGGTTATAATTTGATTGCTCTACCGATGCATTAATGCCTGCATTACCAAGAATGCTTTCAATAATATCACTATCAGAGCTATCATAAAAGTAGGTGCTTTTAGGGCCAACGGTAAGCTTAACTGCCTCGTGTTTACACTCAACAACAAGCATAGAAACAGACTCTCTTATTTTTATACTATGCCGAATAACTTTACCTGTAAATAAGCTTACATTATCATTTTCATAGCCCGCTTGGATTTCTAATTCGCTGCCCGGAATTAAATCTTCTGAAGAGCTGACCGCAAAAGTCCCGGTAGAAACATCACCATCTACCAGAATAATTGAAGCATAAGGAATACGATTAACTTCGTGATGAATAACCATAGACTTGATCGAGAATGAAGCACTTTTATCAGTGCCATTGATCAAAATCTTGTAGCTAACTATTCCTGTATTTAGTGCGGTAGCAGTGTTCATGTGACTTATGCATCAAATTGTTTTTTCTATAATAGGAGGGAAGAATATCTTCTGACCGGGTTTAAGTGTTCTAAAATTGGTGATCCCGTTTGCCTGAGCCACTTGTATATAGTATTTGGAATCGCCATAGATGCGATAGGCCATCAACGGAAGCGTATCTCCCGATTCTACAATACGAATGTGCGTGAGATCTGGTGAATTTCGGTTTTCGTCTGCCAAACGTAATTCAGGGTCTACCGTTTCTTTAAACTTGGCTTTGATGACTGCTCTTAACGGAGTTCCTTGCGGATTAAAAAGTTTATATTCGATATTCATCTCAATTAAAATCCCTTTAAAAAGCAGACTGCCCCAACGGATTTCTAAATAATAGGGGCGATGTTCATCCCCAGAATATTCAAATGCTACTTCTTTAAATTGCTGAATATCATCGACCACTCCGGCGTCTTTATCTTGAATTTGATTGTGAGCAATTATGCCTGTACGATCAAACAAGAATTCAAGATCTAGATCTTTTGGAGGCATTTTTTCAAATCTGGGATCATTGCCACTAGACCCTGCAGCCTGATCATCATTGTATTCAATCTTGTACGCCAGCGTGTATTTTTCTGGATTAAGCAGAGATGTAAAAACTCCATCAGCTACTTTCTCACTATATTTTATATCGCTAAATGCGGTGATCTTCAATTTAAAAAGTTCTCCTAAGGCCATTTATCGTTCGTTTTTTCGTTCTTGAATACGCATAACTTGTTCTATGCATGCTTCGATGAGTTTTTCTTTTTTAGCAGAAGAGGTTGTCGAAGTCGCAGCGGTAGAGTTAGCGTTATCGCTAACATTAATTTTGATATGCAATTCTTTAATTTCAATGGGCATAATCAAGATTTAAAATAGTTATACGCTAGTTCTATGGTTTCTACAGCGATACTGTTTTGCTCTGCATTAAAATCTGAAACCGACCATTTTACGGGATACGCGTGAACTACATTCCAGGTCACCAGAGGTTCGTGTTCATTATTCAAAAGTTTGATCGTTACATCTGTAGGACTGAAATCAAAATTTTCTACAGCGTCCTTGCACCATTTAATAAGTTTTGAATCGCTTACGAGTCCGCGTTTGAGGACCAGATTAGGAAACTTGGTACGAACGCGTAATTTATGCTTAAACCTATTTTCTCCACCTTCGGCATATTCTTCCGTTTCTATATCTACTGAAAGTCCGCTCACAGATTGAAACTGGTGATCGATTTCTGGAGAAACCGCTCCAAATTCAACTTTAAAGTGAAAACCAACCGGCGGATAGTAGTTTGCCATTATGCACCGTTTTGTATTTCTAAACCTTCGTGCACAATCTCGATAGATTCTATAGCCACTTCATTGGCATCAGATTTCAAATCTGTTGACTGTACTTTTATAGGAAATGCATTTTTTACTTTCCAAACAACAACAGGCGCGTGCTCTTCATTTAGGAGACTTATGGTAATGTCACGCCGTTCGATGATGTTGAGTTTTACACTGTTCCACCAAGCGAAGTATTCATTGTCAGCCAAGAAGGTACCACGTTTCATCGTGATGTTGCTGTATTTTTGCATTCCCGGCATTTTAGTTTTGCTGTATTCCGGGCTTGCTCCGTGTCTATATTCTATAGGTTCAATTTCCACATCAAGACCGGAGACTTCTGTAAAACCTACATTCGTTCCGCCCCAATCAACGAGGAAATGAAATTTTGCTAATGGATATATTGCTGCCATTTTTGTGATTTTTAATTACTAGGATTAGATGTTTAGTTTTTTATGATTCCTGCATTTTGTGAGAGAATTTCAGGATGATGAATTCTGCAGGTCTTACTACTGCCATACCAATTTCGATCGCCATAATTCCGTTTAAGATATCTTCGGCGGTCATCGTTTCTCCAAGCCCTACACGCACATAAAAAGCGTCGTTAGGTTTTGCTCCGGCTAGAGCTCCGGCACGCCATTGAAGATTTAAAAAGTTTTCGATCATTGCGCGTACTTTTACCCAAGTGTTGGCGTCGTTACTTTCAAAAACAAACTGTTCAGTTGCTTTTTTAACCGACTCTTCAACCATATTGAAAAAGCGACGTACAGGAACATAACGCCATTCGTTATCATTTCCGGCAAGAGTACGTGCACCCCATACCATAATACCTTTTCCGGTAAAGGGTCTAATAGCATTTATAGATTTTCCTGCAACGGCATCTACATTCAAGCCTTGCTGATCGTCGTGATCGATAAGGTGTGTCACACCCACAACACTATTTAAAGAAGTGTTAGCTGGAGCTTTCCATACACCGCGGTTAGCATCTGTTCGTGCATAAACTCCTGCAATTGCTGCACTTGGTGGTAGCACTATGTATTCTCCTGCAATCGCATTTTTAATTGATTTTAGTGCCGGAATCATTTCGGTTGCGGCTGTTTCGTAGGTGCTTAAATAATTTGCCGTAGTGCTGCTGATATAGTCTAATGCCGATTTGATTTCAGTGTAGAAAGCACTCACCGTAGGTAATAGTTCTGCTATGTAAAAAGTTTGTGTTTCACCTCCTTGGAAATAGGTTCCGGTGCCGCCACTACCATAATCTACACCTGTGGTAGAAGTTACAGTACGGTCAGGATCATATTCAGCATTAAAATCAGCAAGAATGTCTGAAATCGTCTCTGTGATGGAATGTATACTGCCACTAGTCAAACTTGTATTAAATACCGAATTTAAATGCGGTTGTAAGGCTTGGTCAGGAGCCGTTGCTGAAGTGTGTTTCAATTTATAATTATCGGTTCCCACTTCAACAATATCTCGTATAAAATCAATTGCATCGGCATAAAATTGAAGGAGACTAACAAGGTTTCCAATGGATGAAGTTGTTGTGACCGTAGTAAGCAACTCTTGATATTGATTATCAACCGAGGAACTAGAGTCGGCAAGGTCATTCAGTTTATCTGTTATGAGTGCGCTGTCATCTATGAGTTCATCAAGTTGATTAGCAAGACTTTTGGCATCTGCATCTTGAATCAAGTCGGCCAATGTTACCGAAACACCTCCTAAGCTTATTTTACCTTTTAAACTTTTATAATGCACCGTTCGCGGCAAATTTGCTTTTAGCCAAGGCGTGTAGGCTGCTCCATATTTTAGGCTGTTCATACCCACGCCATTTCTAAAAGCATTTATATCTACCTCTAGGTCTTCGTTGTCATTTTTAATACCTAATAGAGCAAAGCGATCACCCAATTTTCCGCATTGCTTCAGTAAAGCTTGATTAAAAGAGTCTAAATCATCTTGATCTAGTAAACAAGCATCGGGAGAAACTAAAAGAGTAGGTTCATCAACCTTTGCGATTTTGGCCAAACCGTTTTCTAAAGCTGTTAATGCAATACTATCTTCACCGCATTTACCTACACTTACGATATAGCAATCACCGCCACCATTTGCATAGAAAAGTCTCAACGCATCATATAAATAATACGTGTCTTCTATAGTAAAAGAAGCAACTGATTTTGATGCTGTTAACTGAATATCGTTAATATTTGCTTCGGGTGCACCTCCAAAAAGAGAAACAAACTCTAACATAGAGCCTATTTTCTTAGGTGTCAAAAGCAAATCTTGTTCGGTTTTATGAGAAACTTTATTAGTATACCCTATAAATGCGGGAATAGCGGTCTCAACCTGCGCTACCGAAGGAGGAAATACTGATATTTCTTCTACATATACTCCGGGCGTTTTATACGATGATGCCATAATAGAACGTGTTTAATTAATATAAATGTTAGAATATGTTTTAATGAGCGAACCGTCTGTATCACGGTCTTGATAAATTCTAGAAGGAGTAGGAGTAGGGTAGTCAGTACCCGCATTACTTATGGGGACAATTCCATGCTGTACTAGAGGTTTTTCTTCAGGTTCTGTAGTGTATATCAAATCCTTTGTCGCTACTGAATAATAGCGCCAAATGGTTTTTCGATTATGAAATACAATTTTAAAATGCGGTGTATGCTGTGGAAGCGTTCCATTTAATAAAACCAGATTTATGCCCGAACCCGCATCACGCATTTTTAAGGAGATTATAAAAGGTTTTTCGGTTCGAAGGTCACCATATTTCTTAATGAGAAAGTCTTTAAAAGCTTCGGAAACCGAATGATTTTTAGCATTTGATTCTTCATTATGTCTAGCTAAATAAACGGGTGCGGCAGCATTGTAAAGCGTGGCATGATTACTTAGAAAAAGCGGACTGTCAAAAGCTGGATCAAGGTCTGTGTAATTATAAAATTTTGGGTCTAAAAGCTGAATATAAAACTCAAGCTTTAGGTCTTGATCTAAAGCAATTAATGGTGTGTAATTAGGAGCGGTATCATTTAAAAGTTCAGCTTCAACCAAAACCACAAGGCCTAAAGGACTTGGTTTGAGTAACATTCTGTGATTCTGTAGGTTTACTTTTGTCTCAGCAGTAGGAACTATTTTTCCGAAGGAATTCCAATTATATTCTTGAAGTTGTTTTTTAAGAATTGTTTCATTGGAGTCAAAAGGTGTGAGTCCGTCATCTAAAAAGAACTTATGGAAAATATCCAGTTGAAATAATGGCCGATATGTGGTAATGGTGCTCACGATGTTAGGTGTTTAAAATTGGTATTAACCTGTGTGAGTAAAGCGCCTTCATCTAGTACATGTTCACGCTCTAAGCTCAAAATATTGAGTTTGTAGATAGCCGCAGGATAAGCCTTACCGCCATGCATGCTCCAGATATAATTGAGTTCTTCAAAGGAAGGTGTGTAAAGCTCAACCGTAAATTGAAATTCTTTTACGGCTTGCATTACTTGCGTATTTCTAGAAAACAATGTGTTTTTATGATTGAAACTATTTTTCCCTTGAAAAAACTGAAGTATTGCCGTAAGAGACCGTAAGGAAAACGCATACTCAAGACGGTTGCAGGTAAACAGAATGTAGGCATTTACAAATACCGGAGTATTTTTATATACAGGTTTGCCGGATTTAACCGTATAATTGCGCTGATTTTTGAGCGTCACCTCTTCTTGAAGATTCAGCAGCGAGACAACTATTTTATTATCTAAAGGTTGATTATCTCTATTAGGTTTATCAATAAAATGCGCAATAGAATCTAAAGTCACCAGATTGGTGCCTAAATCCATTTCTTCTAAATAGATTTCGACTTGCTCTCGTAATATTTCGAGGGATTCATAGAGCATGGGTTGGAGAATTTAGATTTTTTGTTATTCAAATTTAAATAGATAAATAATTGATATTCAGCGGTTAAAATCCCTAAACACATTGCGTCATTGACCCTTTTTTAATTCAGCTTATTCCCTTTACGCTACGGGGAATTTCCCCCTATTTAACTTGCTGATAATCTATTTGTTAGCAAATGCAGTACTTTAGACTGTGAATCATAAAATCAATACTATTATGAGGTGTTTTAAAGTTTTTATATGCGGTTTGGTAACCGTATTATTTTTAGGTTGTACAGAACAATACAATACTGCAAAACCTCCAAAAGGAGTTATTTCAATAGAAGAAGCAAAGATTTTAGATCGCACATTTACCGAAACTCGTGCGGATGCCATAAATAAAGCTATTGGAATGCCTGATAGTCGATCAAGTTGGTGGTCTGTAGATGATCTAGAAGCCTATATCGCTTATGCAAAAAGTGTTGCGAAGGAAAAAGGATATAATGTAAACGGCTTACGCGTGTATTATGGTGCCTATCCTAAGGATTACCACAATGCTGAAGTTTCCGGATACTCAACTTTATTTATTGTCCCAACCGGATATAAAGCAGCTTCTAATGAAGCGGCTGTTTTTAGTATTAATTTTCAAGAGGAAGAAGAGGATCTTGAAGTCCCTCCATTAAATATGGGACATTTAAGAAAACCACCTCCAGGCACGTACCAATAGAAAACAGGTTTAATGGAAGATTTGAGTTCGTATTCTCAATACTTAGAACTTATTGCTCTGATCATAGGTATTATAAAGTATAAAGAATTTAAAGATTTTTACTTTAAATATGTCTTTTACTTCTTGATCTATGTGGTGGCTAATGAGTTTTTAGCGGGTATTTCATATGAAGTATTGAACATCCCCAATACCTTTTTATATAATATCTATATTCTAATTCATTTTTCCTTTTTTTTAGCTTGGTTTCATTCGCTAATTGTTTCGACCATAAAAGCACGCATACTCAAGTTTTTCTTTCTAGTGTATATCGTGTTTTGGTTTGGCGAAGCGTTGACCATAGGCTCTATAACTGATAATTACCTGTCCATCACCTTTTCTTTAGGTACATTATTGCTCATAATTGCTGTGGCTTTTTATTTCATCGAAATGCTCACTAGAGAAGTTGTGCTTAATATTACGCAATCACCATATTTCTGGGTGTGTTTTGGTATTTTGACCTATTGCGTGACCTATTTGCCTTTTTACATTACTTTAATGTTCTTTTTACAAGAAAATCCAGTTATTCTGAGTGTGGTTCTCTTTCTCATTAATTGTATTCAATATTGTTGCATTGCAATTGCTTTTATAAAATCTGATCGCTATCAAATGGAGCATCCAATAGCAAAAAAAAGCTAACTTGCTTCTTGTATGTCTTTTGATGATAACATTTTAGGCTCTTTTGAACTACTTATTATAGTATGTTCTTTAGTGCTTCTTGCCTTTTTGATGATTATCATTATTCTTTTTTCAGTATTTCAAAAGCGCAAGATCAAGTTTATCAATCAGCGTAATGAAGCTATTTTAAGATATCAGGAGGAAGTTGCGCGTACTCAGGTCGAAATTCAAGAGGAAACCTTGAAGAATGTAGGTCGCGAATTGCACGACAATATTGGTCAGCTAATTTCTGTAGCTAATTTAGAGTTGAAGATCTTTGGCGCAAATAACCATTTAGAAAAAGAACCAGAGCTTGTAGAAATCACAAAACTGCTAGGCAAATCTTTAAGTGAGATAAGGGCTTTATCTAAAAACCTGAACAACGATATTATTACACACATCGGTCTTCAAGAGAGTATTAAAAATGAACTTAACCGCCTAGAACGACTTAAATTTTTGAATACAGCATTTACTATTCAAGGAGCGCCATTTTCAATACCTAAAGATGATACCATCATTTTATTTAGGATCGTGCAAGAATTTCTCAGTAATGTGATCAAGCACGCAAAAGCCTCTTCTCTAGAGGTTATGATGCTCTTTAAAGATGATTTCTTAGAAATTTTAGCCCAAGATGATGGGATTGGCTTTGATCAAAGTGTAACATCTCAGGGTTCTGGGCTACTAAATATGCATACTCGGGCACAAATGATCAGAGCAGAGTTTGAGCTTAATTCAACTAAAACCAAGGGTACACGTCTTAAAATCAAATACATAAAGGTTTAATTTAGTAATTATAATTACCTTTAACGCACTTAAAACTAACCACAAATTTTACTATTTCCATGAAAAACCATGTTGTAGGAGTCGTTGATGATCACGTTCTTTTTGCACAATCCCTACAAGGGCTCATCAATAGTTTTAATGGTTTTGAGGTGGCTTTTATGGCACGTAATGGTAACGACTTGATTAATAAACTCAGTACTTGCGATAAAGAACCTGATATTTTACTCTTAGACATTAATATGCCTATAATGAATGGTTTTGAGACTATTTCCTGGCTGAATGAACACAAACCGGAAATTAAAACCATAACGCTTTCGATGGATGATGATGAAGAAACCATCATTAAAATGCTAAAAGCAGGAAGCAAAGGCTATTTGCTGAAAGATATTCACCCAGAAACACTTAATCTTGCGCTCAACCAAGTGATAGAACGCGGTCACTACTACACTGATAATGTAACTACCGCTTTACTTAAAGGTGTTTCTAAGAAAGAACAAGATACACTCCTCGAAAATTTTTCAAGTAGAGAATTAGAGTTTATGGAGCTTGCCTGTTCTGATAAAACCTATAAGGAAATTGCGAGCGAAATGTGCTTAAGTCCTAAAACTATAGATAATTACAGAGACACACTTTTTAAAAAACTTGAGGTACGCAGTAGAATAGGTCTAGTGCTATACGCTTTGAAAAATAAGATTGTTTCTAACGGGAGCTAAAGCGTTTTTACAAAACTTGCCGTTGCGATAAGCTGACCTAAATGCCGCTGACTGTGTTCAGCAGCGTGAAATAATAATCCGATTAAAGTGGATGGTAATTTTTTTCTTCCTACAGATCGAGGTTCTGTTAGCTGGTGCTCCTCTAAAGTTTTAAAATAAGTAAGGGCTTCTTCAACCTTTGCAGTAAAAAACTTTATTAGTTGTTCAACAGAGAGATTAGTTTCAATCGCTTCCTCTGCCTTGAGGTACGCAAATTGTTCAGAAGATAAGGGTTCTTCTTTGGCATACGCAAGCATTCTATCTAATACGCCGCTTAAATGCTTGAGATGAAATCCTACGGAAGCTCTTCCTGCAGGTTTGATCCATAATTTTTCATTTGGGAAATCTTTCAACCAAAATGGTAATTCTTCATTGGTTTGCATTAGAGCAAATGCTGCAGGCTGTAGTAGTACAGGCAGATCTTTAAGAGGACCTCTTAGCCAAACTTCGGGTTGTTGTAGTTTTTCAGCCATAAATAAGTTCGTTTAACAACCGCATTCCCCATAAATTGAAGTACTATAAACCGCTCCATTTTTGTCAGTTATTTTAAGAGTTCCTTCCCTATGGTAGCGCTCTTGATCTAGTTGAATTTCTTCCTCAATTTCAACATCTAAAGTATATTCAGATTTTTGATCATTTTTTGGGTCAACAGCAATTAAAGAATCATTTATACTGATGTAAGCAGGAGTAGTTTCATAACTATCAATATAAATAAATTGCTGTTTTTGAAAATGCGCTTCATCTACTGCATAGTAGCAACTACACCCCATAATGTCAGGAGGAAAGCCTTCAATCTGAGTTACAGCGATACTTTTGTCTTTGACGCAGCTCACGAGTAACGTTGTAGAAAAGAATAGTAGTAAACCCTTGCTCATAATTTTATAATTTGGCTTTTAAAAGCTTAGGCCGAAGACGAACGCTCCGTCTTGATTAGGGCCATTAATTGAACGCACATAATCTACCCGTAAAAATTTGAATTTACCAAAACCTAGATTACCAATCCCTGCTGAAAATTCATAATACGGTTTCTGCTCTTGGGTAATTAAGGAATGCGCACCAAGAATCAAATTAGCATTTAAACTTCGTATTCCGGGAATCTTGCCCAAAATAAAACCTTTAAAGTTATGCTCAGCGTGTCCTTCAAAATAGCTGTTGTTAGTACTAAAACCGTAATAGGGGAGCAGGTTAAAACCATCTAAGTGTCTCCCTTGCATTTGTATTCGTGTTTGATTTCCTTGAAAATGTTGATAGTCAACAAAACTAATGTCATCGCCATTTAAAAAAGTTCCGCCGCGCAGAGTATAACCTAAATTTCCCTTGTTGCCGATGTCTAATTCTTGCTTCAACTGCGCAGCAATCTGAGTAAAATTAAAACCGGAATCTGATGCTGCAAAAGCTTTCTCAAAATTTAGAGTTAGCGTAGGGTATTTTGACTCGCTTACATTGAATTTTCCGTCAGGATAACTCATATATTTTTGATCAAAATGAATGACCGCTCTGGCATTAAATTTAGCCAACTCGTGTGGCACAATTGCAGCTGTGTCAAAATCTAGCGGCGCTAACGGATTGTTTGATGTATAGTCCACCGAATTCTTAATCCAAACTTGATCTGTTGTATTAAAAAGCGGACTACGTTTTTCGTACGCAGCGTTGGCATAAAATTGAAAGCCATTAAAAAGCTCTTCACTATAGTAAACTCGAGCAAAATCGAGTTCATAAAGCTTCATATAATTGCGTTCCCAGAAGAGGGTAGAAATGCTATTTACCAATTTAGAAATGGGCTCTTGCGCATTGAACTGTTGCACCTTTGTTCCACCCGTAATACCAAGCGTGCGTTTATTAATTTTATTAAAACGCTTTGCAATATTTCCTGTAAAACGCAGGCGATCATCGTCCAGACCATAATTTGCATCAAGACTGGCATAGGTAGCTTGATTATATTCTTCGGTCCAAGTGTTATAAAATAAACCTGCTGTTGCATTAAAACCTTGAACGGTATTGAAATTAAGCGTAGAAGCGGGCCCGCTGTAACCTATGCGCCAGCGCTCAAAACTATTGGTATAGCTATAACCTAATAGAGGATCTAAAATCCCAAAGGTATTAGATACTGCATCTACAGAGTCTTTATAGGGTTTTGAATTGCGTTTTTCTTGAATACTATCTTTAAGTTGATAATCTGCACGCTCTTCAAGAGTTAGCGGTACCGGTCGTATTTGTTGCCAGAATAAACTGTCTTTCTTATTGGCTTCGGGCTCAAAACGCAACACTTCATTAGAAAAAGAAGAACGCTCAAATTGCGGCTCAAAATCATAATTACTATAAACTGCGGTAAAGCGACCATTTCCGCCAAAACCCAGAAGTTTAAAACTGAATTGAATGTTCTGCGAAATTTTCACCCATAAATCGGTTTGGGAATCGTATTTAAAATTGTGTTTAAACACCAAAGATTCTACAAAAGGCACCTGAATGGCTTTACCTGTAGTTGTGAGTTCTGCTCCATAAAGTTGCCAGTCATCTTCTACAATATAAATCACGCCAGAAAATACTCGATCGTTCTCTCGTTTTGGGCTAACGGCAATTTTGTTGATGAGTTTATTACCTTCTCTAAATGCGCCTAGAAGTTTATAGTTGTAATAATTAAAGGCATTGTCAGCCAGTGGTGAAATGAGTTGCGCATTGATCTCTAACGTATTTTCATAAAAGGAATAATCAGCTTCTTGAGCGCTGTTAAAACTAAAACCGTTGTCATTTCCGCTTACTTTGCTTGCGGTGATGGTTTCATCAAAATCATCTGGAGCTTGATAAGCGATTTTTGAGATGGTTTCGCTGAGATAAACAATACCCGTGCGGGTTGAGTCCAGTCCGCCGCCAAGATCTCCAATTTCTTGACCTAAGAATTTTTCAGGTGCATTTTCTACGCGCCATAAACCTCTGGAATAGAAATCTGCCGTATATGCTTTCTGTTTATCTACAATTACCGGCTTTTGGTCAAGTACAGCTTGAATAATCCTATCGGCGGGATTCCCGGTGGCATCTACAAAAACTTCATCTAGTGAGGTGGTTTCTTCCTGCAAGGTGACATTCAGCTCAAACGGAAAAGAGGTTATGCTGACTTCAACCTCTTTAGTCTGAAATCCTAAAAACTGAAAAACGATAGTGTAATTCCCGGGCTTTGCTATGGCGAGTTCATAATTGCCGTCGCCATTAGAAGTTGTACCGGTAGCCGCATTTTTCTGGTAAATATTTACATAAGGAAGTGGTTCGCCCTCGGTATTGCTAACCAAACCGGTGATTTGTGAAGTTCCGGTAAATGTGCTTAGGGTGAGTAGAAAAAGAAGTAGCTTTTGTTTCATAAAAGAAGTTTCAAGTAAATAATTCTTGGGGTAAAAGCCCAAACCACTTTTAGGAAACAATTTTTCAATTTTCAGGCAAGCCTCAGAATATTAAATCCTTTGGTGGTGCTAATAAAGACTTCAACTACTTTAAGCCTGTTGCATTAATTATTAAATGCTTTCTTGATCTGCCCTAATCGTTTTTTAGTATCGCGCTCCTTAATAGTCTCTCGCTTGTCATACAATTTTTTACCTTTTGCTAAGGCGATTTGCATTTTAGCAAGACCGCGATCGTTGATAAAAAGCCTGAGCGGGACGATCGTAAGACCGCTATTGCGCACTTCTTTATGCAATTTATTTAACTCACGCCTGTTGAGTAAAAGTTTACGACTGCTCTTAGGATTGTGATTAAAATAGGTCGCGTGAGAATACTCTTGAATAGTCATATTGATCACAAAAAGTTCATCTTCTTGAAACTCACAAAAACTTTCGGCAATAGACGCTTTTCCTTCTCTTATAGATTTGATTTCGGTTCCTGCGAGTTTTATTCCGGCGGTATATTTATCAAGAATCTCGTATTCAAACCGAGCCTTCTTGTTTTTTATATTAATTGTATTTGCTTGCTTCATAGATTTTTTTGCCTTGTAAGCTTATCGCTTTATGCTGTACAAAAGTACTAATTTCTTATTGGGCGTTCTATTGCTTTAAATTACTTTAATTTTGTTTTAAAATTTATTTGATGAGAACATTACTCCTAGGTGCTATTGCATTATTTATTGTTTCGTGCGGTGAAACTGCTGAAGATCTTAATACCGAAAGCATAATTGCAAAAGCTATTGAAACCAGCGGTGGCGCAACGATTGACACCTCTTTAATAGCCTTTCAATTTAGAGATAAGTTTTATAGAGCAGATAGAAATAACGGAAGGTTTAAGCTGGAGCGTTGCACAGATGCTGCTTGTAAAGATACCCTAGACCAGTTGACCAATGCCGATTTTAAGCGTTTTGTTGATCAGCAGGAAGTTGCGCTTTCTGACAGCCTAGTCGCTTCATTATCAGGAGGTGTTAATTCTGTTCATTATTTTTCGGTTTTACCTTATGGATTAGATGCAAAAGCGGTAAAACCACAATTGGTAGGTGAGGCTACTATTAAAGGAAAACACTATTATGAGGTTCAAGTAACTTTTAGCGAAGAAGGTGGCGGAGAAGATTTTGAAGACACCTATATGTACTGGATCAATAAAACAGATTTTACCGTAGATTATTTAGCATACAACTATCACGTTAATGAGGGCGGAACGCGTTTTCGCGAAGCGTATAACATTAGAGAGGTTGAAGGAATACGTTTTGCAGATTACAACAATTATGAGCCCGCCGAAAAGTTTCCGCCGTTACAATCTTTAGATAGTTTATATACATCCGGAAGCTTAAGCTTACTTTCTAAAATAGAATTAGAAGATGTTACTGTCAAATGATACTGTCGGTTTTCACCCGCATTCTTCAGGCTTGATAAAAGCTATTCTGCGGTCCAATCATTAAAATCTTTAAGTTCTACTTGAGCGTTTCCATTTTTGACGGTTACGACATATAAATATCCATACAGAGCGTCGTCGATCTCGTCATATTTGTTTTCGCCAAGAATAGCATTCACAAAAGCGGGAGTCGTATTGCTGTGACCAACGACCAATACTGTCTTTCCTGCGGTTTCTTGCTGAAATTCGGCATCATATAAATGCGTAGGATCATACAATTTAACGTTTACCGCTTGTGCTTCTGCAGTTGGCTGAGCAGTGGCTAGGGTACGCTTATAATCGGTGCTGTACACCGCATCAAAGTCCACATCACTTAATTCTTCAGCCCAAAATTGTGCACGTTGCTTTCCGGCGTCGTTTAATTCAGGATCAGAACCTGCATCAGGACCACGCATTTTATCAGCGTGCCGAATTAAATAGTAGGTAGCATCCAAAGAAACAGGCGCAGCTTGCGCAGTTGCTTTAGGGGTGTCTTTACAAGAAATAATTGCAAGAAGAAGCGTACAAAGGAGTATGGTTTTTTTCATAAATTGAATTTAGACATTTTTAACGTAACCCGCATAAACCTTAGGTTTTTCTTGTGCTAGGCCGGGGTGATTAATCTGTACTTTTAAATAGTATTAATTAGAAAAACTATAAAGCTATGAATTCTGATCAATTAGAAGGAAAATGGAAACAAGTAAAAGGAAAATTTAAAGAAGAGTACGGCGATGTGACCGAAGATGACACAAAGCACGCTGAAGGTAAATTTGAACAAATGCTTGGAAAACTTCAAGAAAAAACCGGTAAAACCAAAGAAGAAATTAAAGATTGGATCGATAAGCAATAGGCTGATCACAATTTATTAAAAAGGAACCGCTAGCAATAGCGGTTTTTTTTATTTCTAAACTGTACTTTCGCAAGGCTATGCGCATAGAAAAATCAAAAGAAATTCCGCAAGATCTTCCCTTGCTTCAGCAGCTTGTTTGCTGGGCAAATCAGGAGCCGGTTTCTTGTTTGCTGTTATCAAACAATCAGGAGGATGCTTACGGCGCTTACGATTATGTATTTGCTGCCGGGGCACAAGAGTCGCTACAAGTTTCTACCGGAACCGCTTTTGAAGCTTTGAAAGTGTTTAGAAAACGCACACAAGATTTTCTTTTGGGATACTTTTCTTATGATCTGAAGAATGAACTGGAAGAAGTCAAGTCAGAGAACTTAGACGGACTGGATTTTCCTGATCTGTTTTTCTTTCAGCCTAAAAAATTATGGCTGGTAAAAAAGAATGAAATTACCTGCTTATACCTCCCGGAATATGCAAACGAACTTGATGCTGATCTGGACAAAGTTTTTAGTCAAGCCTTTCAAATAGAAAATACAGATGCATCTGAAAAACCGCATATTCAAGTGCGGTTTAACCGAGATGCCTATTGTGCGCAGGTTTCTAAAATGCTGGACCACATCAAACGCGGCGATATTTATGAGGCTAATTTCTGTCAGGAATTTTATAGCGAAGCTGCAATTGATCCTGTTGCGAGCTTTTTACATCTCAATGCAATTTCTGAAGCTCCATTTGCTGCTTTCTTCAAAAATGAAACACAATATGCCTTATGTTCCTCACCTGAACGTTTTTTGACAAAGCGGGGGACTCAGCTTATCAGCCAGCCTATAAAAGGCACAGCACCACGCAGTTTAAATGCCACTGAGGATGCTTTTCTCGCTCGCCAACTTGCCACTGATTCAAAAGAGCGTACGGAAAATATTATGATCACAGATCTAGTGCGTAATGATCTTTCAAAAAAAGCTTTAAAAGGAAGCGTAAGAGTCGAAGAACTCTGCAAGGTTTACAGTTTTAAACAAGTTCATCAGATGATCTCGACCATCAGTGCTCAAGTTGATGCTGATGAAGATCCTGTAGCGTTGATAAAAATGGCATTTCCAATGGGAAGTATGACCGGTGCACCTAAGGTTTCTGCAATGAATATCATTGAACAATTAGAGAATCATAAACGTGGCTTGTACAGTGGCAGCATTGGTTATTTTGAACCCAACGGTGATTTTGATTTTAATGTGATGATAAGAAGTATTTTATATAATGCGGCCAAACCGTACGTTTCATTTTCTGTTGGAAGCGCAATTACTGCACAAGCCTTACCTGAAAAGGAGTATCAAGAGTGCTTACTTAAAGCCAAAGCCATGCGCGAGGCTTTAGAGCTTTAATCTAATGCTATAAGTTCGATTTTGTTTCGTTGAATTTTTATACGACCCTCCAATTCGAGTTTTTTTAATAAGCGTGAAATCACCACGCGAGAGGTATGCATTTCATAAGCGATATCTTGATGCGTACTTGACAGAAAATTACTTTGCATCAGTTTCTGTTTGTCTCTTAAATAGCGTAAAAGCCGCTCGTCCATACGCATAAAAGCGATACTGTCTATAGTATCCAGCATTTCCATCAGGCGATTTTGGTAGCTGTCAAAAATAAAGTTGCGCCAAGATTTATAGTTGGAGCTCCATTCTTCCATTTTTTGAATAGGAATCATAATAAGCACCGTGTCGAGTTCGGCGATAGCTCGTATTTCGCTTTTTCGTTGGCCTCGATTAAAAGATAACGTCAGCGCACAAGTATCTCCTTTTTCAAGAAAATAGAGTAGGAGTTCATCACCCTGAGCATCCTCTCTTAAGATCTTGATAGCACCGGATACTAACAAAGGCATTGCGGTGATATACTGACCGATTTCCATAAGTTTCTCGCCTTCTGAAACCTCTTTTAAAATTCCGGCTTTTGCGATTTCATCTAAAAGTTTTGGCTCAAAAATATGTGCGTAGTGCTGTTCTAATAATGCTCTCATAATTTCAAATGTAAACCGAAAAACTCATTTGCGCGGTTCAATTTAATTCAGAAAGCATTAAAAAAGGGTTAAAGTGCTTGTTCTGCGTAGATAATCTTTTAGATTGACGGGTACACTAAATTGAAATTATATGGCAGGACATAGCAAATGGGCAAATATTAAACACAGAAAAGGAGCCCAAGACAAAAAGCGCGCGAAGCAATTTACACGCGCCATTAAAGAGATCACGGTGGCGATCAAAGAAAACAATCAAAATGGCGATCCGGATTCTAACCCCGCGTTGCGTAATGCGATCCAGAATGCAAAAGGAGTCAATATGCCTAAAGACACTATAGACCGTGCCATTAAAAAAGCCTCGGGCGCAGACGCAGACAGCTATGAGCAAATGACCTTTGAAGGTTACGGCCCGCACGGCATCGCTTTTTTTATTGAGTGTACCACAGATAATACAAACCGAACCATCGCTTCGGTGCGTTCTATTTTTTCAAAAAATGGCGGAAGTTTAGGTACCAATGGTTCGCTCGAATTTTTATTTGACCGAAAAGGCGTTTTTACGTTGGACAAAACTTCTATCGAACGCGATTGGGAACTGCTGCAACTCGAATTGATTGAAGGTGGAGCTGAATCTTTTGAGAACCACGACGATGTTTTTGTGATCTATACGGCATTCACCGATTTTGGTAAAATGGCCCAGCATCTTGAAGAACTGAATATCGAAACTAAAAATGCCGAATTGCAGCGTATTCCATTAAATACCATCGAATTGCCGCTTAAAGAGGCAAAGCAAATTTTAAATCTTGCTGAAAAATTTGAGGATGACGATGATGTACAGAATGTTTTTCATACCCTTGAATTTTCCGAAGAATTGGAATTGGCTTTAGATGAAGAAGAGTAGCCTCTAAATAAAATCAAAGAATTACATATTCTGAAGCTAGGCTTTTAGGTAACCTAAACCTACTTTTCTTTACCTGATCCCTCAGTAGTTTTTGACTGTTCGATAGGGAGCTTGTTTTCAAATTGAATACGCGATTTAGAAAGGTGTTTACCATTTTCTAGGCTGCAAATGTATTTTATGAGCTTTTCGCGTAATCTACAATGTAAATCCCAAGTGGTAGAAGCGTCTTTAGAGCTACACAGCGCTCTTAATTCCAACGCATTTTCAGTAACACCAACGACTTGAACGGTGGGCGGAGTATCACGATCCCAGTCTTCTTCTGCTTCTAAAAGTTCTTCAAATTTCTTACGAACTAAATCTACATCAATCTCATAATCCGCATAAAGGATTATGGGGCGCACTTGATGGGCACTGGTCATCGACCAATTTTCAAAGGTGTTTGAAATAATGTTTTTTAAGGGTACCACCAAGCGTCGTAAATCCCAAGTACGCACAACCATATACGTAAACCGAATGTCTTCAACATAACCCCAATCGTCTTCAATGATTACCGTGTCTCCTATGCGTGCGGGACGGGTTATGGCGATTTGAATTCCGGCGATGATATTTCCTAAGGTACTTTGTGCCGCAACCCCTAAAATCACGGTTGCAAGACCCGCAGAGGCGATAAGTGAAATTCCTAATTTTTCTAAAGATCTAAATTGGGAAAGGATTACTGAGATCCCGACAATGATCACCACAAAAGTAATCACCCTTCGCGCCACCGAAATATAAGTCATCATCATCCGGGCTTCGTTATTTTCTTCGGGATTAGCATCGCCAATTTTGGTTTCGGCAACATACACCATAAAAGAATCAATAAAGCGCATAATAAACCACGTGATCGACAGGATCACTGCGATAAGCAAAATGGCGTACAGTGTGCTGGCAAACGTTCCACCAAATGAAATCAATTTATTCAAAGCGATGTAGAAGAAAATCACGCCGATGGCCCAACCCGCTGGTGTTGCGAGCCTTTTAGCTATGGTATTTACCCAGGCTTTTTCAGATTTTCTAAAAAGTCTTCTAAAGAATATTAAGCTTACTTTTCCAAGAAAATAGCTGAGTACGATAAGAATAAAGGTTCCCACGACTTTCCACACCGGCATATTTAAAAAGCGTACGCGTGCCCAATCTGGCATCATACGATCTAGCTCTCGAGGGCCGTAAGTTTCATATAAACCGTCTATATTTTCCACAGTATTTGATGAAATGAGCCAAAATGCACCAAACTCTTTATACTTCACCCGTTGCAGTCGCAAAACAACATCTTTGCCCTCAAGATCAATCTCACCAAACACAATACTTCGCATTGGTTTACCGGCGATTGCTTGGTTAGTGGTTGTGCTAATATCTATCTGACCATCAGGACGATCAGATAGTCCGCCCCAATCAATTTTAACTCGTTGATTGAGCACAAAATATAGCTTTTCAGCTAGCGTAGAGGCTTCTTCCTGCGTGAGATTATTGGGAAGCAAATTAAAGTTGAGTGCATAAGATGCTTCCTTAAAATTATTATTGCGAGCGCTGCTGATAAAATGCTCAAGGGTTGCCTGTGGAGACTGAAAATTCAGTTTGTTAGGCGGTAGTCCGTTAGGCATATTCAACCTATTGATCACATAATAGGCTTCATTATATTCTTGAATAGCGTTAGGCAAAAAGGCTCCATCTTCAGGAACGGTAGCTTCACTATCGGGTAGATTGGCACCAGATTTCGCATTGGTAGAATCTTGAGCGAAGCCCTTAAAATTTAACAATAGAATAAAGAGGAGAAGGATATGGTTAGCTTTCATAAGTTGAAATTTACGGTCAAATTTTAACAGCAGGTATTAGTGTTTCGTTAAAACCACTTAGGGAACAGCGCAGCGCTAAAACTTTCACAAGCTTTTAAGAATATTAAATTTATAATTCACGGTTATTTACATAGTTATACAATATTTTTAAAGCATCAGTAAAGTATACGGTCTGTTTAAAATCGAACAGATTATGGTTAATTGAGCATATTAAAATCGTGGGTTTTGCGATTAATATTGTCAAAGTATTTTGCTGTTATAAATCTGTTTTTCAGATAAGTAACCAACTATTTTTAATTCTGTAAATGAAAAATTTTTTATTTGTTTGTGCCGAAAATGACGCTTTAGCTCATTGTAAAGCCGGTGGTATGGCAGACGTGGTACGCGATGTTCCCAGACAGATTGCCGCAAGCGGCGATCAGGTTCATGTTGTGGTGCCTTCGTATAACCGTTTGCATAAAAACGGCCGACTCATCACAGAATTAAAATTCAATATCAGGGGAGAAGCAACTCTCGCTTCAATTTATGAGGTCGAACCTAAAAAGCAAATTCCGGGGATTACACATTATGTCATTGATCATCCGGAAATCGTTGAGGGGAATATCGCACATATTTATAATGACGACCCGGAAGAACCTTTTTTTACTGATGCCGTAAAGTATTTTATTTTTAATACTGCAGTAGCACAGGCGGTAAAGCAAAATTTGTTTGACCATATTGATGTCGTGCATTTACACGATTGGCACACGGCGTTACTGTTATTTCATAGAGCTTTCCATCAAGATTTTACGATATTAAAAGATAGCAAATTTGTTTACAGTATTCACAATCTGAGTTTACAAGGTATTAGACCTTTGAATAATAATTTTGCGTCTATCAATAATTTTTTTCCGGAGCTGGGCTACGAGTATGATAAAGTGAAAGATCCCAGATATAATGACTGCATTAATCTGATGGCGGTGGGAATACGCCTTGCCGATAAAGTGCACACGGTGAGTCCGTCTTATATGCAGGACATTATGAGACCCAGTCATAAGCCGGAATTTATTGGGGGAGAAGGCCTTGAAGAAGATTTACGTACAGCTTTTGCCGAAGGTAGATTGCACGGCATTTTGAATGGTGTGAACTATAAAAATATGCGCGTAGCTAAAAAAGGGAATTTATACGCCAATATTCTCGTTCAAATCTTTAAATGGATTCAGGAAGAATCAAAAAAATACAAGTCTGATATTTTAGCGAATACAGGTGAAAAAGTGGTGCATCTACTTTTGAATCCGCCCAGTTTTGTGGCGTCTAGCGTAGCGCGTATGACCGAGCAAAAGTTTTATTTCTTCAAGCGAAATCCCGAAGCGCTAAAAGCTATTTTGACCCATCTGGAATCGCAAAACGGTATTTTTATCCTTCTGGGTACCGGTGAGCCGGAATATGAGCGTTTGATGCGCGATATTAGCTATGAGCACGCCAATTTTATTTTCATAAATGGCCAATCTGAAGACATCATAGATTCTATTTATCTGGAGTCTAATTTATATTTTATGCCAAGTCTTTTTGAGCCGTGTGGCATTAGCCAAATGCTCGCCATGCGCAATGGTGTTCTTTGTTTAGTACATCACACAGGCGGGCTCATTGATACCGTGCGGGATGGGGTAGATGGTTTTGCTTTTTACGGGTCACACATCGACGAGACGGTAACAAATATGGTGAAAGCTTTTGCACATTGTATAGAGGTATTTCAAAATGATCGTAAACGCTGGGGCGTTATGCGCCGAAAGGCAAAAGCAGTGCGTTTCTCTTGGGAAGATTCGGTGAAAAAATATTATGATAAGCTCTATACGTACTAAAGTCTAACCGCCAATCGCGATCATACTGCGGTTGTTACTGTGTAAATCAGGATTGGTAAGTTGGTCAAAATCGGTCATTCCGGCGCGTACGGCTTTTTTAGCGTTCAGCGCAGCATCAATAAGCGCTTCGAGTTTTTCGCCTTCGCGAAAAGGTTTCAACAGGTTTGTTTCTTCATTAGAAAACAGGCAATTTTTCAATTTTCCGTCTGCGGTTAGTCGAATGCGGTTACAACTATCACAAAACGGATTAGTCACCGAACTGATTATACCGAAGGTTCCTTGAAACCCTTCAATCTTAAAATTACGCGCGGTAAAGTTTTTCTCGTTAGGAAGTGGTTGCAAGGCTTCAATACCAAAATGATCAGTCACCCGATTGAGGACTTCCGCCTGAGATACTAGTTTTTCTTTATTCCAGGCATTTCCATCAAAAGGCATAAACTCAATAAAGCGCACATTGATCGCTCGTGCTTTGGTAAGATTAATAAAATCTACAATTTCATCTTCATTAAAATTTTTCATCAAGACCGCATTGATCTTGACATTAAAACCTTCTTGAATGAGTTGTTCAATATTCTCAAATGCTTTTTTGTACTGATCTCTTCTGGTGATGAACTTAAATTTTTCGGCATCTAAACTATCAAGACTCACGTTGATATCGTGAAGACCGTATCGTTTAAAATCTTCAATAAAACGATGAGTTAGCAGCGCATTTGTGGTGATCGATAAATTCACCGGGAGTTTAGCTAACCGCGCTAAAATAGCTGTAAAATCTTTGCGTACCAGAGGTTCGCCCCCGGTTAGTCTTATTTTAGTGACCCCGTGATCAACAAATACTTTGGCAAAAGTTTCAATCTCGTCTGCGGTCATAAGATGCGACCGCGGACTTAACGGAATTCCGTCGTGCGGCATGCAATACGTGCAGCGTAAATTACATTTTTCGCTTAGCGAAATCCGTAAATAGCTGTGCTTGCGACCGTGCGTATCTGTTAATATTGAAATTGTACTATTCATTGGCTTGGTGTTGTGCACCTCTTAAAATTTTAAAAACATGTAATAAATGCGGGAAAACAGCATCCATAGATTCTTTAGCTCCGTTAGTAGAACCGGGTAATGCCAGAACCAGGCAATTTCCCAGAGTACCTACCACGCTGCGGGAAAGCATAGCATAGGGCATACGGTCTTGACCATATTTGCGAATGGCTTCTTCAACCCCCGGAATTCTACGCTCTAAAATAGGTTCAAGCGCTTCTGGAGTAACATCGCGCATACTTAGGCCTGTTCCGCCCGTGTAGATCAATAAGTTGACCACTTCAGAAAGCTCTAATGCTTTGTTGCGAATGGTTTGCAAATCATCAGGGATGATCTCATAGCCTTGTATCTGCACATCACTGGCTTGAAGTTTCTCCATAATTGCTTTACCAGCGCGATCTTCTTTTTTTCCTTCAGAAATTGAATCTGAACATACAATCACATGCGCACTAAGTCGTGACGGATTCTGATCTTTAAAACTGCTTTTGCCGCCTTTTTTTTGTAGAAGCTTCACGTTGTTGATCTCTATACCTTTATCAATGGGTTTGAGCATATCATACATCGTCAACGCGATCACCGAAGCACCGTGCATCGCTTCAACTTCTACACCGGTTTTATAAACGGTTTTAACCGTGATCTCAATAAAGATCTGTAAACCTTCAATACGATAGTCAACCGCGGTATATTCTACCGGTAACGGATGACAGTCAGGAATAGAGGTATGCGTATTTTTTACGGCAAACAAACCCGCTGTTTTTGCCATTTCAAACACATTGCCTTTGGGCACGTCGTTGCGCTGCAATGCATCTATGGTTTCTTGTTTGCTAACGCGCACTGTAGCTTGGGCGGTAGCAGACCTTAACGTATTTATTTTATGTGTGATGTCAACCATAATGGTGATTTCAGAATTTGTGATGGAAAGATTTAAGATTAACTATTGACTTTCCATTGATGGGTTTCATCTTCAAAAAGCTCTTTTCCGAAGATTGGAGTGTGTTCTTTCACTTGGTTTACCAGCCATTCGGTAGCGGCATAAACTTCTTTTCTGCGCACCGCGGAAACAAAAACAAAAAAGCAGATTTCACCGGCTTTTATTGTTCCCAGACTGTGGTAAATATGCATACAGATCAGATCGAATTTTTCAAAAGCAGCCTCACGAATTTCGTGTAGTTTGGTGTTTGCCAGTTCTTCATAACAGGTGTATTCAATAGCGGCAACATTCTTGCCATCTATCGCATCTGCACGCACCTGGCCTAAAAAGATATTGTGTGCACCAATGCTGGTCTTAGATTGATGCTTAGCAATAGCATCGCCAATAAATTCACTACTGATGGGACCTTCTATAAATACTTTTTTCATAATCTTTTACTTTATGATCGTTACTGATGTAATGAGATTTTTAAGTTGCGTAGCATTTTCTGCCAGAGGCTTTATGTTATTGATGTGATTTTCTTTTAAATAGTTAACGGCTTGTAGCGCTCGTTGACCGCTTTGGCAAAAAACATAATAGTTTTGTTCGGGTTTGAACGATGCCTTGTTTTGCGACAACTCTGAAAGCGGAATTTCTAAAACCGCAGGATGCTTGATTCTGGGTTGCTCCTCAAGATTGCGAACGTCTAATAATACAGCGCGCTCTAAAAATTCTTGCTTAAAATTGACCTGAGTGTTTTCGGATTTATTATGGTTTTCTTCAAAAAAATCTTGAGTGATTTCAATCGATTCTTTTTTAGAAAATTTGAATTTCTCTTGGTGCGCCGTCAACGTATTATACACGAGCAATTCTCCAGAAAGAATACTTGCGGTTTGCAAAATGATTTTCATCACCTCTGCGGCTTGCAGCATACCTATAATTCCCACGCTTGTTCCTAAAACGCCAGCTTCGGCACAGCTAGGTACTTCAACTGCCTTTGGAAATAAACAGCGATAGGTTGGACCGTCATTGTAATTGAATACCGAAACCTGACCTTCAAAACGGTGAATACTTCCGTACACTACGGGTTTTGAAGTGAGCACAGCAGCATCATTTATGAGATAGCGCACATCAATGCGATCTGTAGCATCAACTATTATATTGTATTGATCAAATAATTCTAGCGCGTTCTTTCCACTTAAATATTCCGGGTAGCTGGTGATAGTACATTGAGGTTGTTGCTTTTGAAGCACTTGTTTTGCTTGCTCAACCTTAAATGCTCCCAAATGTTCTGGGGTGTACAAAATTTGGCGGTGCAGGTTACTTTCTTCAATACGATCGCCATCAATAATGCCCAGATGCCCAACACCCGCAGCAGCGAGATAGGGTAGAAGAGCGCAGCCTAAACCACCGGCTCCAATCACGAGCACTCGTGCTTCAGCAATTTTCTGCTGACCCTGTTCCCCAACTTGAGGTAATATTATTTGACGTTGATAGTGATTCATAATTTTTGTTTAACCTCCGGCATAGGGTGGAAGCAACGCAATAACATCTCCTTCTTTTAGCGTCACATTTTCATCCTGATCAATAAGTTTTTGATTAATCGCCAGCTGAAATGGAATATGACCTATCGCATTATTTTTTTTGAGATGCTCTAAAAGCGCGGCTGAAGTATGTTGCTCAATTCCGCGTGTTTCTTCGTGTGTACCCAGAACATCTACTAATTGTCCGAAATATTTAAGTGTAACTTCCATTCAATTTAATTCTTGTTCAACACGCGCTAAAACCTCAGGCGTATTGATATTGGTAAAAGCCCGTTCCTCTGTAAAATTAAGGGCTCTGTAATTGTTCGTTTTGATAAAATCAAATAATCTTAACTGATCCTTCTCTAAATGCGCTTCCAAATTCTTGAGTATTTTTTTACTGTAAATCCCTATAAGCGGATGCCAGTTGGTCGCTGTTTTGGCAAATATGATATCTGCTGTTTTCTTTTCAGCTATTAAACGTTTAAGAACTGATGCATCTAAAAGCGGAATGTCACAACTCAAGATCAAAATACGCTCCCGATCTGTGTGTTTTAACGCTGCGTGAATACCACCTAATGGACCTTTATCTATATAATGATCATTTACAATGGGAAGCCCAAAATGACTATACTCCGAGTTATGTGTGACCAAAACTATTTCTCTAGAAACCTCGTTTATTTCGCTGATCAAATGATCTATAAAATGCTTTTCTTGAAGCATGACTAAACCTTTGTCACGACCCATTCTTGAGCTTTTTCCGCCGCATAGAATATAAACCGGAATGTTATGTGCAAAAGACTCAGTCATCTATTTTTTTATTCAAGTGTCGTCCCAACGGAAACTCTAAAGGCTTGCTCCCAGATAGTTTACTTCTTTAAATTTCTCATTTAGAAACTCTTCGCAGGCAGCATTTAATTGTTCAAATTCTACGATCATTTCTTTTCCATAATCGGTTAAATAAGTTCCACCGCCAGATTTTCCACCGGTATTGGTCACCACAAGTGGATGTTTTGCAGTAGAATTCATGGCATTGATGAGTCCCCAAGCTTTTTTATAAGACATCTTCATCGCTCTGGCGGCAGCACTTATAGATTGCGTTTCTTGAACTTTTTTTAAAAGTTCAATGCGACCATAGCCTAAAAAAACACTGCCTTCATCCTCAATCCAAACTCTACTTTTTATCTGCATCGTCCTAAAAGTTTAAATCAATATAACCTACCTGCTGGCCTTTTTTTAGAATCTCTTGGTCTTCTTCAACCACAAGAAGTGCGTTGCTTAAAGCATAAGTATTCAGCATCGAACTAGCCTGACCGGTGTAAGGTGTAATGGTATCATCTGCTACCCCGGCTTTCAAAAACAGAGTTTTACCAATAGGATTTTTTACAGATTCTGTTAATCTGGCTTTACGCGTTGGTAAAAAAGGCGATAGACTTCCCATACGTGCTCTTAAGTGCGGTAAAACATAGACGTAAAATGCGGTCAGACTAGATGCCGGATTACCTGGCAATCCAAAAACTGATTTAGAATCTTTGGTACCAAACCATAACGGTTTTCCCGGTTTTTGATTGACCTTGTAAAAATGTTCAGTGACCGAATTTGCTTTTAACGCCTCTTGTACAAAATCATAATCTCCTACTGAAATCCCACCGGACACTAAGAGTACATCGTGAGTTTCTAAAGCTTGCGCTATACTATTTTTAGTTTCTTCAAAAGTGTCTTTTGCCTTAACAAGAGTAACTTCAAAAATACCCAAACGAGCTAAAGCATTTTTCAGCATTATGCCGTTGCTTTCATATATATGATTAGGTTCAAGTGGCGTTCCGGGTTCTTGCAACTCGTCTCCGGTCATCAGTACCGCAACTTTAGGCAAACTGTAAACTGAAATTTCTGTGATGCCTAAACCTGCTAAAAATCCTATGCTTGCTTCATTAATTGCGTGTCCTTGCTCTAATACTTTTACTCCTTCAGTTACTTGTTCGCCCACAGGTCTTATGTTAGCTCCTTTGGCTGGCAGTTTTTGCAGGTGTAATATTTGATCTTCAAGCTGTGTGTGTTCCTGTATAATTACTGTATCTGCAGCATCGGGTACAGGAGCTCCTGTAAAAATGCGAATTGCTTCCCCTTTTTTTAATTGCGGCACTTTTGTAGCACCGGCTTGAACTTTACCGGACAATGTCAACGAAGTGATTCCTTCCTCATAAATAAATGCGTAACCATCCATGGCAGACTGCCGGAACGGTGGTAATGATATAGGCGCTTTTATCGCTTCAGCTAAATAGCGCTGGCGAATTTTAGATACAGGTACTAAAGTCCTTGGTAAAAGACTAGCCTTTTCTATAACTATTTTTTGAGCCTGAGCAACTGAAATCATTTTTAAAAAGCGTTATGTTTTAGCGAATATAACGAAATCTATTTCATACATCAATAGTTTGGCCTTTTCGTTAACAGGCTTTTAGGAGCTTCTCAAGAATTTCGACTTTTATTTAGTTTTTCCTTAATAGCGCGCTGTGACTATAATAGCTAAATTGTTTTCTGAAATCATTCAGCATAAAAATTTAAAAGCATTATGTCAAAGCCTGTAAACAGAGGAGTGTCTATCACCGGAATCGAAGAATTTACAAACATAAAACTCGGTGAACCAGTACGTGATGCCGCCGGAATGTTAGGCGTAAAAGAGGCTCTCAAACACGGTTTTAAAGAGATGGGCGTTTTGCGCTCTATGGGTGCTCTGCTCAAAATGAATCAGAAAGATGGTTTTGACTGCCCCAGTTGCGCCTGGCCTGATCCTGAAAATAGATCTCCTGTTGCAGAATATTGTGAGAATGGTGCAAAAGCTTTGGCTGATGAGGCTACTTTAGCTAAGGCAGATACTAATTTGTTCAAAAAATGGAGCGTGGGAGAGTTGTCGCAACTTTCAGATTACGAACTGAATAAATTTGGTAGACTTACAGAACCCATGGTTTTAAAACCAGATAACACACATTATGAACCGATTACTTGGGAAGAAGCGTACCAACTTATAGCAACCCATTTAAAGGAATTGCGTTCGCCTGATGAAGCGATCTTTTACACCTCTGGTCGTTCTAGTAACGAGGCTGCTTTTTTATACGGAACCTTCGCGCGTGCCTTTGGCACTAATAATTTACCGGATTGTTCAAATATGTGCCATGAATCTAGCGGTGTTGCGCTTGGCGAAACGCTTGGAATAGGGAAGGGCTCAACCGTACTAGAAGATCTTTATGAAGCAGAAGTGATCCTGATCGCTGGGCAAAATCCAGGAACGAATCACCCCAGAATGATGTCAGCATTAGAAAAGTGCAAAAACAATGGCGGAAAAGTAATCAGTATAAACCCTTTAGAGGAATCCGGATTAGTGAATTTTAAAAATCCGCAACACTTGAGCGGAACTATTGGAAGCGGAGTTCAAATGGCCGATTTGCATTTACCGGTTCAGATCAATCAAGATATTCCGTTGATGAAACTCATCTTAAAGAAGCTGGCAGTTCTTGATGGTATTGATCATTCGGTTTTTGATCACGCGTTTATTGAGAACTATACTTCGGGCTATAAAGCTTTGATGCTGGATCTTGATCAATATGATGAGCAAGATCTTTTAAATAGATGCGGGGTGAGTGAAGCTTCGATCAACAAAGCGGTCGCGATGCTGCGTAATGCAAAAAAAATTATTGTGTGCTGGGCAATGGGGCTGACGCAACACAAAAACGGAGTTGAGAATATACGTGAATTTGTGAACCTCTTATTATTGAAAGGTGCTCTTGGTAAACCCGGCGCCGGAACGTGTCCCGTACGTGGCCACAGTAATGTGCAAGGAGATCGAAGTGTGGGGATTCAGCATTTTGTAGATGAAGCGATGAACGAACGCATACGGAAGCATATGTCTTTTGAACCGCCTAAAAATAAGGGGTGGGATGTCGTAGAATCCATACAAGCGATGCATGAAGGCAAAGCGAAAGCATTTTTCTGTTTAGGTGGAAATTTTTTAATGGCTGCTTCTGATACTAAGTATACCGCCGAAGCTATTGAGCAATGTGATCTTACGGTACAGATAAGTACTAAACTCAATCGATCACATCTTGTCACTGGCAAAACCGGACTCATTTTACCAACTTTAGGTAGGTCTGAAAAGGATATGAATGGGGATACTAAGCGCTACTTCACTGTCGAAAATAGTATGGGAAAAGTGAGTCAATCTAAAGGGGTTTTAAAACCCGTAGCCGGAAACTTGAGAAGTGAACCTCAAATCATCGCCGAACTTGCTGACGCTTATTTTGACTATCATCCGTTAGACTGGAAGCAGTTGAGTCAAGATTATGATTTGATTCGCGAGTATATAGATAAAGTGGCTAAGGGCTTTGAAGAAACCTCAAAACGCTCTGAAGGACACGGATATTATTTACCCAATAATGTACGCAACCTAGACTTTAGTATGCTTCCGGAAGGGAAAGCCCAAATCACGGTTAATAAATTACCGGATCATCAACTTGATAATGATGAACTTATGTTGATGACTATACGTTCTCACGATCAATTTAATACCACGATTTACGGTCTTGATGATCGTTATCGCGGTGTGTATAATGAGCGTCGAGTAGTCTTTATTAATAAAGAAGATATGAAAGCGCAAGGCTTTCAAAAACTGGATGTTGTAGATCTGACAAGCAGTTATGACGGGATAGTGCGCACAGCACATAAATTTCTGGTCGTACCGTATGAAATCCCTAAAGGCAATGTAGCGGCCTATTTCCCTGAAACCAATGTGCTTGTACCTTACAATCATTACGCAGATCGCAGTAATACTCCAATTAGTAAATCAGTTAAAGTAAGGATTGTAAAACGGGTTGATCTGAGTAATTAAGAGTATGGGTGTACTCACCGAAGCAATACAACACGCGTGGAGCTTGTGGTCTATTCATATGAATTCAGTTAAGTTGGGCGAATGAAACTATTGATGATTCGCCGTCTTTAAGTTAAACTAATACATCTGAATAGACCTTCAACATTATCTCCATAGCTTAAACATCAATTCTTAAAATTCCATTATAGAATCAAGTCCTCTTTTTAAACCTTTGAAAGTACCAACTTTCTCTATAGCCAAAAGTCCGCCTTTTACATAAGGTTCAGCGCTCGCACCAGAATCATGCCTTATAGATAATTTCTCGTCTTTTAGTCCAAAAATTGTATCAATAGAAATAACGTGACCCGGAAGCCTTACCGAATGAACTTGAACATCGTTAAGATTTGCACCACGACTTGCTTGATCACCCATCAATTCATCCTCGGTAACATATTTATTGGGTTTCTGAACTTTTGATAGGCGATATGCAAGTTCTCTTGCTGTTCCGCTGGGGGCATCAATTTTATCTTCGTGAGTATAATCTATAATTTCAAAATTAGGAATATACTTAGCTGCCATTTCTGAGAATTTTTGAAGAAGCACCACAGTCAAAGCAAAGTTCCCAACCCCTAGTACAGAGGTATTAAACTGGTTTGCGGCTTTTTCAATATCAGCGTAATCTGCATCAGTTAAACCAGAGGTTCCTACGATGACATTTTTACCTTTTTCTGTTGCTTTTAAAATGTTGTTTTTAGCACTATTGGGTTTGGTATATTCTACAAGAATGTCAAAATCGACTTCATCTAAGGCAATTTCAATATTTTCATAAATGGGGATAGGTTTTGAATCTATTTGTAGAATTTGTGCAAGGTCTTCACCTTTATGCGTGCGTGATAATGCACCAACTAATTGCATATTTTGGTGGTTAAAAACTCCTTTGCACAGAGCAGCCCCTGCCCAACCTGTTCCTCCTGCTATAAATACTTTGATCATAATGCTTAAAATTAATGTTTAATACATCTATTTTTCTTTTAATAATAGAGTGATCTGTAAAAATAACCAGTTAAAATAGCTAGCATTTATTTTATGTAACTGGTTAAGTAAAAGTATACCATTTAAATGTAACCGGTTACATTATTGAGATTAATTAACAATTGTTGTTAGGGAAGGAGTGCGCGTCTAAATTCAAATCCTATTTAATATATTTTAAATATAGAGTCATCCGTGAGCCAGCGTTAGCTATTTAAATGAAAGATTATTAGTTACACTGTGATTTACTTAAACATATTCCAAAAAAGATATTTTCATTTATTACGTACTAAAATTATTTTATTAAGTATAAATACTTATATTTGATTTTATAAATACGTAGCATATGAAAAAAGTAATCGTAGTTGGTAATGGGATGGTTGGGTATAAATTCTGTGAAAAGCTCAGTCAGCATCCCGATTTTGAAGCTTATAAGGTCACCGTTTTTGGTGAAGAATCTAGACCTGCTTATGACCGTGTTCATCTAAGTGAGTATTTCTCTGATAAGTCTGCAGATGAACTTTTGCTAGCACCTTCGGCGTGGTATGCATCTAAAAACATTGACCTGCGCACATCAGAATTAGTGATTGCTATTGACACAGATGCGCAAGTGATCACTACTCATAAAGAAGGCCAATATGCTTATGATTATCTGGTCTTAGCCACTGGGTCTTCTCCATTTGTTCCACCTATAAAGGGAGCTGATAAGCAAGGTGTTTTTGTTTACCGCACCATTGAAGACCTTGATGCTATGAAGGCTTATGCCACTAAGCTAAAAGCAGCCGGGAAAAAAAATGCAGCCGTTCTTGGTGGTGGTCTGTTAGGTTTAGAAGCAGCGAACGCCGCTAAAGAATTAGGCTTAAATGCACATGTTGTAGAATTTGCCCCACGATTAATGCCAAGACAGCTTGATCAGCAAGCAAGCGATATGCTTCAAGCAAAAATAGAAAGTCTGGGGATAGGTATTCACCTAAGTAAAGCTACTGATCTTATTGCAGGTGAGCATTGTATTACGCGAATGGATTTTGCTGACGATACGCATTTAGATGTAGATATGCTCATCATTTCCGCGGGTATCAGGCCTAGGGATGAATTGGCGCGTAACTCCGGCATACAAGTAGGAGCGCGCGGTGGTATTTATGTCAATGAGAAAATGCAAACTTCGGTCGAAACTATATATGCAATAGGTGAAGTTGCGCTGTATAACGAAGGAATTTACGGCTTGGTTGCACCAGGCTATGAGATGGCAGATGTGGCGGTACAGCAGATTACTGGTGGCGATAAATGTATGGCTGCATCCATAGATATGTCTACCCAACTTAAACTTATAGGTACAGAGGTTGCAAGTTTTGGAGATCCCTTTGTAGAAAATGATGAGATTGTCGCCATTACTTATGAAAACAAACACAGTGGCATTTATAAACGTATTAACGTAGCCCGTGATGGTTCGCGCTTGTACGGCGGTATTCTCGTTGGTGATTCTTCAGATTACAACAGTTTATTTCAGATCTATTATAACGTGATGAAACTTCCGGAAAATCCTGAAGATTTAATCTTGGGTTCTCGAGGTGGAGACAGTATCCTAGGCAGTGTACTTGATTTACCAGATTCTGCTCAAATATGTTCTTGCGAAAGCGTTTCTAAAGGAGCAATTTGTAAACGTCTTGAAGATGGAAGCTGCTCAGGATACAAAGATATTGTGAGTTGTACTAAAGCCACTACCGGTTGTGGAGGCTGTAAACCTATGGTGACTGATCTGGTAAACGAGACCCTCAAATCTTTAGGAAGAGAAATAAAAGATACGGTGTGTGAACATTTTGAATTCAGCCGGCAGGAACTGTATGATCTGGTCAAAGTCAAGAAGATCACAACTTTTGAAGAAGCACTTCAGAAAATAGGAAAAGGATGCGGTTGTGAAATTTGTAAGCCAGTACTGGCTTCTGTTTTTTCGAGCATTTATATGGAAACTGCTAACAAGCAACCGGCTATACAGGATTCTAATGACCGATTTCTCGCCAATATTCAGCGAAATGGTACTTACTCAGTGGTTCCTAGAGTTCCGGGAGGTGAGATCACGCCTGAAAAACTTATAGTTTTAGGTGAAATAGCAAAACAGTACGATCTGTACACCAAGATCACAGGCGGGCAACGTATAGACTTATTTGGAGCACAATTGCACGAATTACCGCTTATCTGGAAAGCGCTCGTAGATGCAGGATTTGAAAGTGGTCACGCCTACGGAAAATCCTTGCGTACCGTTAAGAGTTGTGTAGGGTCTACTTGGTGTCGTTACGGTATGCACGAGTCGGTTTCTTTTGCTATTGAAATTGAAAACAGATACCGCGGTTTACGCTCTCCACATAAATTAAAGGGTGGCGTATCAGGTTGTATACGAGAGTGTGCAGAAGCCCGAGGAAAGGATTTTGGATTGATCGCTGTAGATGGAGGATGGAATTTATATGTATGCGGAAACGGTGGTGCCACACCTAAACACGCTATTCTTCTTGCTGAAAAATTAGATGACGCAACCTGCGTTAAATACTTAGATCGCTTCTTGATGTATTACATACGTACGGCGGGGCCGCTAGTTCGTACCGCTCCTTGGCTTGAAAAACTAGATGGGGGAATTGAGTATCTCAAAAAGGTAATTATTGAAGATAGCCTTGGGATCGCCGATGACCTTGAGCAAGAAATGCAAGGTTTGGTAAATAGATACGAATGCGAATGGAAACAAGCTATTGAAAACCCCGAAATGGCAAGCCGATTTAAGCATTTTGTAAACTCTGACGATACAGATGATAATATTGAGTTTGTGGCGTTGAGGGATCAAAAAATGCCAAAACCTTGGGCTTCTTAAAACTGGCAGAATTTTTCATACCACAATAGAAGTTTCAAATAAAAGCATATTCAACAGGTTATTTTAAAAAATCACTTATGGAAGAATTACTCAATACATATAAAAGCGTAACACTGGAAGGGGCAAGAACTTGGGTGCAAGTTGGTCACCAATCCGATTTTCCACAGAATGGTGGGGCGTGCATTAAACACAAAAACAAGCAGATCGCGGTATATAATTTCAGTCTTACACAGTCATGGTATGCCTGCCAGAACTTATGCCCTCATAAAATGGAAATGGTGCTTTCAAGAGGGATGATCGGTGATCTAGATGGTATTCCCAAAGTAGCGTGCCCATTGCACAAAAAGACCTTTTCGCTTGAAAATGGTTCTAATCTAAACGGAGAAAATTTTAAAATTGCGGTCTATCCGGTAAAAATTCAAAATGAAATGGTGTATATTGGTTTTGAGGATTAATAACCTAAACCATGACAAAACTCGAGCAAGCGATACAGAAAATAGATGCTTTAAATGCACAAGATCCTAATCTTGAAAAAGATGGTGAGCAAGAAGTCCCTAAAGAATTGTTGTATTCGCAGCGTATGACGCAACATTTATTTGCCTTTGAGCCAGATGCTAGTGAATCTTTGCAAGTTGCGGCCAGAGCTCAACATATTTGCCGCTGGAAAAGGCCTCGAGAAGATTACCCAATGACCCGTGTAGGCTATTTAAAATGGCGTGAAGAATTAAAAAAAATGCACGCACAAGTGACTGGGGATCTTTTAGAATTTTTAGACTATGAGAAGGAATTTATAGATCGGGTTCAGTTTCTAATTAAGAAAAAGCGCATTAAAAAAGATCAGGAATCTCAAACCTTAGAAGATGTAATTTGTTTGGTATTCTTAAGCTATTATTTTGAAGATTTTGCAGCCAAGCACGAGACAGATAAAGTCATTGATATTGTTCAGAAAACTTGGGCAAAAATGTCTGAGAAAGGCCAGGAGGCAGCGCTTAAACTTCCATTAAGTGCAACCACATTAGATCTGGTGGGTAAAGCACTTGCTTAATGTAATTATGGCATCGTTAGATCAAAAAACCTTTGTAAAATTACGCCGCCTCTACATAATTGCTTTGAGTCTCATAGCAGTCTCGGTATTTGTAAGTCAGTTTTTAGTACAGAATTTTTTAGATGATCAGGCTACAGACAGTAGAGTGATCAATATTGCCGGGCGGCAGCGAATGCTAAGCCAAAAGCTCACCAAAGAAGCGATTCAACTTAAATATCCGGATTCTAAATTTGCGTTGCGTGCTCTTCAAGATAGTTTGGCTCAAACCCGTAATCTATGGTACGTGAGTCACAAAGCGCTTCAGCAAGGCAGTGATTCCTTACAAATTCCATATATTGCTTCAGATACTATTGCCGCACTTTATGAGAAGATCAATCCGTTTTTTAACCAAATTCTAGATGCTTCATCCACGCTAATTCGTTCATCTCAAAATACGAGTCAATCCAGCGCGGAGATGGACTCAGCGATACAAACGATTCAGAAAAATGAGGGATCGTTTTTAAAATTGATGGATCAAATTGTAGATCAGTATGAACTCGAAGCTGCTGCCAAAATTGACCGCCTTCGTACGCTAGAAACGCTACTTGCTTGTCTTACTCTTTTGATTTTATTGGGCGAATTTATCTTTATTTTCTGGCCTACAGCAAAAGTCGTTCGTAACGGAATGCTAGAACTTATTAACGCAGAGCGCAAAGCTTTAAAAATGGCAAAAGATGCCGATGCGCTTACAGAATCAAAAGAAAAATTGCTTTGGGAATCTCGTGCATTAAACCAGGCAATGGATAAAACATTACTTTTTGTACGAACCGATACTAGCGGTGTGCTCCTTCACGCAGGAGAACAGTTTAAAAAAATGTTTAAGCTGAATTCAGTACAAGAGAATACAAAGTTTGCTTCGGTGATCTCAAATGTAGAACTCGAGCAACAAAATTTAGAAAAGATTCTCACTGAACATAAAAAAACCGGATGGCAAGGTGAGGTTAAAGGCAGATCACCAGAAGGTAAAGAATTGTATTTAGAGATGTCGTTATTACCGTTTCAAAAGGAAAAAAGTAGTAACGAACTTCTAATAATTCTTTTAGATATAACTAAAAGAAAAGAAGCGCACGAGGAAATAGAGCGGTTAACTAAAGCCAATTTTGAAGAGCGTATAAGCAGGCAGAAAAATGTCTCAAGACAAATAATAGAAAACCAGGAACAAGAACAAAATAGGATTGCGCAAGATCTACACGACGGCATTGGTCAAATGCTGACCGGACTAAAATTTACTCTGGAGAGCATCAACCTCAAGGATCGTGACAAAGCGCAGACTAAAATAGATCATCTTAAAGTACTCTCTTTAGATATTATAAAAGGCATACGTACTGCCACTTTCAATTTAACTCCGCCAGAATTAACAGATCACGGTTTAGTGCCTGCATTGATCAAACTGGCTAAAGAATTAACCGGTTTAACGGGGAAACAAATCACTCTAAATAATACGACGGGTTTCAATCAAAGGTTAGATTCCCTTGTGGAAATCAATACGTATCGTATTACGCAAGAAGCTGTAAATAATGCTATTAAATATGCAAATTCCACGAGTATTTTAGTACGCATTAGACATACGGAGCATCTTCTAAGCCTAACCATTGAAGACGATGGCGATGGCTTTGATATTGAGCAAGCCCAACAAACTAAACGTGGAGATGGCGGTATGGGAATGACATTTATGCGCGAACGTATGAACTATATAAATGGGAGACTTTTTGTAAATTCGGAAGTTGGAAAAGGAACCCGCATTACACTAAATATTCCTATTGATTGACCCTATGGATACTGAAACACTCAAAGTTATACTAGCAGATGATCACGTTCTAGTACGCGATGGTATAAAGGCCCTCTTAGAAGAAGAGCAGGAAATTATGGTCATAGATGAAGCCTCAAATGGTAAAGAAGCTTTGCAAGTTATTAAAGAGACCACTCCAGATTTACTTATTGTAGATATCAGAATGCCTGAAATGAATGGCATTGAAGTAGTACAAGCTATAAAAAACGAAGCTATTCCTGTCAAGACTTTGGTTTTATCTATGCACGATAGTGAAGAATATGTGTTGCAGTCCATTCAAGCAGGTGCAGACGGATATTTGCTTAAAGGCTCAAGTAAAGAAGAATTTATAAAGGCTTTAAATACGATTAAAAATGGCGAAAAGTATTTTGCAGGCGAACTCTCCTCTATAATAATCAACAACTTTGTGAATGGTAATGTGTCTTCTGTACCCGATCAAGAAACGAAAAAAGAATCTGTTGCTGATGCTTTTAGTCTTACTAAGCGTGAACAGCAGATCTTAAATTTAGTTCTCGAAGGAAAGAGTAATAAAGAAATAGGCGAGGAGCTTAATATTAGCAAACGTACTTGTGAGGTGCATCGTTTCAATTTGATGAAAAAATTAGAAGTTAAAAATCTTATGGAGTTGGCGAATAAGGTTTCAGCATTCAATATTTCTTAATACGACAGCGTGATCACTAGAATATCTATAAAACACAACACTCAGATTTAAAAGGCATTAGGAATTCCTTAAAACTTTAAACTACGTATTTTAATTAAGTATATATACTTATATTTGTAAGTGTAAATACTTAATTATGAAAACAACAATCACTTCAGCTAAGGCAACGCGCCTAAATTTTCGAGATTTTACCAGTGTTCCAATGCGAACATTTTGGATTACATCAATTGCATTCTTTTTATGTTTCTTCGCTTGGTTTGGTATTGTGCCCTTTATGCCCGATGTGGTTAGAGATTTAGGACTTACGCCTGCTCAAAAATGGAATTCTGTAATACTTGCCGTTTCAGGTACTGTATTTGCCCGTTTACTTATAGGGAAATTATGCGATAAATACGGACCAAGATTATGCTACACTTGGTTGTTATTGCTCGGAGCTATACCGGTAATACTATGTGGTCTCGTGCAGACACCCTTACAATTCTTAATATGTAGATTATTTATTGGTTTTATTGGGGCGAGTTTTGTGATCACACAGGTACACACTTCACTGATGTTTGCTTCTAATATCGTTGGAACTGCAAATGCGACCTCTGCCGGATGGGGAAATATGGGAGGTGGAGCCAACCGTTTAATTATGCCACTTATAGCTGCGGCTATCATAGGTTTAGGTGTTGCGGAAGCAGATGCCTGGAGGTATTCCCTTGTTATTGCCGGAGTAATTTGCTTTTTAATGGGGATCGTCTATTTCTTTTTTACAAAAGATACTCCTGAAGGAAATTTCAAAGAGATTAAAGCGGCGGGAAAAAAGATCAAAGGAAAAAAGAAGGATGAAGTTGGTTTTCTTGAAGCCTTAAAGGATTACCGCGTATGGATCTTATTTGTGGTTTATGCGGCGTGTTTTGGGATAGAGCTTACCGTTTACGGGACAATGGATGACTATTTGCAAAATACGTTTAATCTTGAACGCATAACAGCCGGTAATATCGTGCTCTCTTTTGCTTTGATGAATTTATTCGCGAGAACGCTTGGCGGGTATTTTGGAGATCGCTTCGGAAAATTAAAAGGTCTTCGTGGTCGTGTTTTATTTCTTGTGGCCATCTTGGCTGTTGAGGGAGTAATGCTTGTTACCTTTTCTACCATTACCAGTCTATTGTTAGGAATTATTTTTCTAGTTGCTTTCAGTCTTTCGGTACAAATGGCCGAAGGTGCAACTTTCTCTGTTGTACCTTTTATAAATAAAAAAGCCATTGGTTCTATCTCAGGAATCGTGGGTGCAGGGGGTAATGTAGGTGCTTTTTTAGCAGCAATGCTTTTAAAATCAAAAGCTGCAGTTGCAGAGCAAGCAGCAATCAATGCTAATTCTGGTGCCAGTGAAGAGGTCATTCGCTTAGCACAGTCAGACGCTGCAGCAACAGCAGTTTCTAGTGGGTATTTCATTATAGGAATTATGGTATTCGTCATAGGTCTATTAGCTTATGCTATAAAGTTCTCTACCGTAGATGAAAAGAATGCGATCGAAGAATTAAAGCTATCGGGGCAAGAAAACCTTATTCCGTCTAATGCATAAGAAGTATTGAGGGTATTCTTAAATTTTATTTTAGCGCATTTAATTTTGATAATACCCTTAAAACTTTAACCTTAGTAGAGCAAACTTATCGGCGGTAGCCCAATTATAGACTTCCATGATAAATTTGAAACAGAGCTCGTAATTCATTAAACAAACGTATTTCTCGTTTATGCAGGATAACTCAATAAAATCTACTTGTTCCTATTGTGGAGTAGGGTGCGGTTTACTCATAAAGAAAGACTCTAAGAATAAAGTTTCGGTTGAAGGTGATCCAGACCACCCGGTAAATAAAGGTATGCTGTGCTCAAAAGGCAGAAACCTTCATTATGTGGTAAATGATACTTCAGACCGGTTGCTTTATCCTCAAATGCGCTGGAGTAAATCGCATCCTAATCTGGATCGGGTAGATTGGGATACTGCATTAGAACGTGCTGCACATGTTTTTAAATCCATTATCAAACAGCACGGTCCGGATAGCGTGGGCTTCTATGTTTCAGGACAATGCTTAACCGAAGAATATTATATCGCCAATAAACTTGTAAAAGGCTTTTTAGGAACTAATAATATAGATACCAATAGCCGTTTGTGTATGAGTAGCGCAGTGGTGGGCTATAAAAAGACTTTTGGTGAAGATTCTGTTCCTATTGCTTATGCAGATATTGAACTGGCAGATTGTTTTTTGATTACCGGAGCAAATCCGGCGTATTGCCATCCTATACTGTTTCGGCGTATTGAAGCACATAAAGAAAAGAATCCCGATGTTAAAATAATAGCTGTAGATCCACGACGTACAGATACCGCAGCTTATGCAGATTTACATCTTCAGCTGTTGCCCGGTACTGATATCATTCTATATAACGCCATTGGCCGAAGACTTTTAGAACAAGGTCTGGTAGATAAAGATTTCATAGATAATCACACCGAAGGTTTTGCGCAATATCGGGCTCAAGTTATGCAACTGTCTTTAAAGGAAGCTGCAAAGCAATGTGGAGTTCCGGTAGCAGACATAAAAAAGGCTGCTGACATAATTGGTATTAGTAAAGGTTTTATAAGTATGTGGGCGATGGGCTTAAACCAAAGCGTCGTAGGTACTAATAAGAATTTTGCCCTCTTAAACCTATCTTTAATTACCGGTCAGGTTGGCAAACCGGGATCGGGACCTTTTTCACTCACTGGTCAACCTAATGCTATGGGAGGTCGAGAAGTGGGTGGTATGGCTAATTTATTAGCGGTGCACAAAGATTTGATGAATGAAAATCATCGTCGTGAAGTTGCTCATTTTTGGGGTGTGAACGAGATTTCTGGAAAACCGGGCTACACCGCAACACAGATGTTTGAAGCCTTAGAGACAGGACGATTAAAAGCAGTATGGATTATTTGCACCAATCCGTCTGTGAGTTTGCCAGATGTGCGGAAGGTTGATAAAGCCCTTCAAAATGCAAAATTCGTTGTGGTCCAAGATATTTCTAAGCGTTCAGATACGTTGCAATATGCAGACTTAATTTTGCCTGCTGCAGGATGGCTGGAGAAGGAAGGGACGATGACCAATTCAGAACGAAGAATTTCGCACTTGCCTAAGATTGTAGAGGCACCCGGTGAGGCAAGGCCAGATGTAGAAATACTTTGTGATTTTGCGCAAAAAATGGGGTTCAGAGGCTTTGATTACTACAATACTTCAGAGATTTATCAAGAATACGCTGCGATGACTAAAGGTACTAATATTGATATTTCTTACCTCAATTATGATCGTCTAAAAAACGAGGGAACATTTCAATGGCCGGTGAATACGTACAGACATACCGGAACACCGCGTTTGTTTGAAGATAAAAAGTTTTATACACCAAGTAAAAAGGCGGTATTTAATATTCCTTCTACTTTATATAATCGTTCTATAAAGCCTGATGCCGAATATCCCTTTGTGTTAACTACTGGTCGTGTGCGCGATCAATGGCATACCATGACAAAAACCGGCAAGGTTTCTCGTTTAAAAACGCATTATCCCACACCGGTCTTGGAAATTCATCCGGTTGATGCTGTTAAACTAAAGATAAGAGAAGGTACTATTTGTGAGGTTGCTAGCGAAAACGGTAATGTTCGTGTCAAAGCAAAACTAACTGATACCATACGACAGGGCGTTGTGTTTTTACCTATGCATTGGGGAAAAAAGTTAGCCTCTGATCTCAATCGCACCAATAATTTGACGCAAAATATGGTGGATCCTCAGAGCAAAGAACCAGACTTTAAGTTTACTGCGGTACGTGTGGAAAAGTATACTAAAAAGCGAGAAAAAATCGTCGTTATAGGTTCGGGAGCAGCTGCATTTCGTTTTATTCAAAATTATAGGGAGCGCAATACACAAGATATTATTTGTGTCTTTTCAAAAGAAGGACATCCCTTTTATAATCGGGTGCTGCTGCCGGAATATATTACTGAAGAATTATCCTGGGAACAGTTGCTTAAAATAAAAGAGCAACACCTTTCCACATTAGATATCAGACTTTTTAAGAATAATTCTATTGTTGATATCGATAAGAAATCGAGAACCTTAAAAGACAGTCAAGGTATTTATCATGCCTACGATAAATTAATCATCGCCACCGGAAGCAGGGCTTTTGTTCCTACAGATGTGCGACTAGATCTTCCGGGTAGGTTTACTATGCGTGATAAACTTGATGCAGATCGATTTAAGAAGTATTTGATGCAATCGGGAATTCCTAATGATCAGCAACATGTCGTGATCGTAGGAGGCGGACTTTTAGGACTTGAATTGGCCGCGGCGCTTCGGTATAAATCAGTTAAAATAACCATCATTCAGCGCTCTTCATATTTAATGGAGCGGCAATTGGATAGTATAGCCAGTAATATGCTTGCAAACAATGTGCAGCAACGCGGAATTCAGATCTATTTTGACAATGAAGTGAGTACGGTTTTTGACGCGGAAGAAAGACATAGTTTAGAGGTCACTCTAAAAAGTGGAAAAGTTTTGGAAGCCAACGCAATTGTCTATGCCGTAGGTACACGACCTAATATTGAGATTGCACGCAAGGCTGGATTAAAAATGGGTAAAGGGCTACGCGTAAATGAGTATATGCAAACTTCAGATGCTTCTATTTTTGCCCTTGGTGAAATAGCAGAATTTAGAAACCAAACTTTTGGGATCACCGCAGCGGCTGAAGAACAGGCTAATATTCTGGCTAACTATTTAGCAGGCGATATTAGCAATCCTTATGAGGGTTCTGTGCTGATGAATATTCTCAAGTTTGAAGATTTAGACCTCTGTAGTATAGGTCAGGTGAGTGTGCCTAAAAATGATCCTTCGTATGAAGAAGTTATTTTTATGGATGTCTCAAAGCAATACTATAAAAAATGCATTATCAAGGATGATTTACTCGTAGGAGCCATTTTAATGGGGGACAAGCAAGAGTTTGCAGAATTCAAGAATTTAATTGACAGCCGCATTGAATTGGCGGAAAAACGCGAATTATTACTAAGAGGAGCAACCAAGCAAGAGCCGGTAAAAGGTAAACTTATTTGTTCATGTAGTCAGGTGGGAAGTGGCAATATTGAAGAAGCAATAAGACAGGGATGCACAGATTTTACTGCACTTTGTGATCAAACCGGAGCCGGACTAGGCTGCGGAAGCTGTAAAACCGAAGTACGTGAGTTATTAACCGAAGCGACTGTAAAACTATGAGACAGCAATTTTCAAGAGTTATTGTAAAAGGAGGAGTGGTGTCTCCCGGTGAGTTAAAAATTATTCTAGATCAAGCAGAGCGCCTAGATTTAGACACTATTGCTTTTGGATCTCGTCAGGATATTTTGTTCTTGACTCAAAATAAAATAGTAGATAATTCTTCAAGTCTTAGATTGGTGACCCCTGATGGCGATCGGGTAGAAAATATAATGAGTTCTTATGTTACGAGTGACCTGTTTGCAAGTACCCATTGGCTTACCGGAGATCGATACTTATATATTCTCGAACAGTTTCAGAATACACCAAAGCTTAAAATAAATATTGTAGATCCTAAACAGCGCGTTGTGCCTTTGTTTACAGGGCACTTGAATTTTATCGCTTCTGAACAAGAAGATTATTGGTATCTATATATGCGTCTTCCACATTGGGAAAAAACACAGATGTATCCGGTATTGATCTACAGTTGGGATTTGGCACAGATAGCAGAAGCTGTTGAAAGAATTCTGAAAGAAGAACCCCAAAATGTTGAGATGGTTTTTGATCTGGTCATCGATGCTACCGATTTAAATAACAAAACGGTTTCATCTCCTTTAGCGATGGATTTTCAACCTTTTCCTTATTGTGAAGGAATGAACCGTATGCAATCTGGCAAGTATTGGTTAGGCTTGTATTGGCGAAATAACAAGTATGACATAAAATTTTTAAAAGGATTATGTGATTTGTGTGTAACCTCTAAAATTGGCAAAATCGCACTAACACCCTTTAAATCATTTATAGTTAAAGGAATTCCGTCGGAAGATAAACTGGCTTGGGAAAAATTCTTAGGGTTATCAGGAATCAATGTTAGGCACAGTATGCTTGAGCTCAATTGGCATTTGCCGGTTGCTAATGAAATGGCTTTGAATTTAAAACAGTTTTTAGTTGACTCATTCAATAAACAAGACATCAGCACATATGGGTTAACCTTTGGCATTGCAGACTTTGACCGAAGCGGTTCGTATTTTACATCAATTGTTATCGAAAGAAATAAACCCGATGTTTTACCGGTTGAATTTGAAGCCAGAGCTAGCTTTAATATTGTTTATGCTCGGGATTTTGATCCCAATACGCAAGATTATATTGTGCACGTTCAAGATGTAGATCAGTCTGAATTACCCGCCTTATTGATGGAACTTAGTCAAATGTATTTTAAAAATTTAGGAGATAAAAAACCTGCAAAAGAAGTAAGTGCTCCAAAACTTCAAACTATTAAAGTAGCGGTATATCAGTGCAATTCGTGTCAAACAATTTATGATTATAGATTTGGCGATCAGACGCAAAACATACAATCTGGAGTACTTTTTGAAAAACTACCCAACGAATACTGTTGCTCGTTGTGTGAGGGGCCAAAAGATAATTTTAGTAAAATATCTTTTATGGCAGAATTGAATCAGTAAGTACTCGGTAGTGTTTCTACTTGCTGAGCGATCTGCAACATCTGATCTCTATGATTCACTACGTGGCCTAAAACAATAATAGCAGGATTACTCAGTTGTTTCTCTTTGTAAATTTGAGCGATGGTATTAACCGTTCCTTTGGCTATTTTTACATTACTTAAACTGCCATTTTGAATAATGGCAACGGGCAGTTCATATTTGTTTTGAGCTTTATATAAGTCTAGAATCTCATTGAGTTTAGAAGTACCCATAAGTATTACTACAGTAGCGTTACTTTGAGCAGCGAGCTGCACATCCTTAGATAACGTATGCGCCTTGTTCGTACCGGTTATCACCCAAAAACTTTCAGAAACACCTCGCTTTGTGAGCGGTATATTTTGTAATGCAGGTACAGCATTACATGAGGAGATTCCTGGGATTACGCTTGCCGATATTCCGCGTTGAGCAGCGTATAGCATTTCTTCTGCACCGCGACCAAATATGAATGGATCACCGCCTTTAAGACGCACCACTATAGCATTATTCTGAGCTCTATCCACAATCAGATCGTTTATTTGATCTTGGTGATAGGCATAACACCCCTTTCGTTTTCCAACAAAAATCAATTCGGTTTCCGGTTTGCAGTGTTTTAATACTTCGGGATTAACTAATGCATCATAAAGCACTACATCAGCACTTTTCAATGCTTTTAAACCTTTTAACGTCAGTAATTCTGGATCGCCGGGTCCGGCACCGAGTAGTATGAGCTTTCCTGTATTCATAATTTAGATATATATACGTATTAATTTATTGAAATCTCTGTAATTAATTGTTATTGAAATTAATTATCTCAAATAATTAGAATAAAATTAAGTATTAATACGTAATAAATCAAATTTTAAAATATATTTGAATGGGAATTTTAAAACGCTATTATGAAAAACATTACCATTACTCTGCTTTTCTTCTGCATGTTTCAAATGGGAGCACAGGAGTTTACTGTTGACGCCGATTTTCGGCAACGCTTTGAATACCGCCACGGGTTTAATACGCTTTTTCCAGATAATGCAGAACCTGCAGCATTTGTAAGACAACGAGCACGTTTAAATTTTAATTATTCAGCCGAAAAGCTCAAACTTTTTATTGCAGTTCAAGACGTGAGCACTTGGGGCGATACAAGACAAATTCTGCCGGCTGATGGTAATGATTCGTTTATGCTCTTTCAAGCTTGGGCAGAACTTCAACTGGGTACCCATTGGTCTACCAAGTTGGGAAGACAAGTGATCTCTTATGACGACCAACGCATTTTTGGAGGTTTAGATTGGGCTATGCAAGGTCGTTTTCACGATGCTGCTCTTTTAAAATATAAAAAAGAACGTACACAGCTTGATCTGGGATTTGCTTTTAGTCAGCAAGGTGAATCTATTTTAGGTACTACATATAACATCCCAGGGTTCTTTACTTATAAGAGTATGCAGTATGTTTATTTTAAGCAAAGTTGGGAGCAATCAAGCTTTAGTTTACTAGGATTAAATACAGGTTTTCAGCGTTTTGCTCAAGATGATATGACGCAGGCAGATGGCGTGTATTATACGCATACTGTGGGTTCTTATTTTACATTTCCTATAGCTAAGCTGAAGTTATCAGGAAGTACGTATTATCAATTTGGTGAAGCCTATCCTGTGGATGAGTCGTTATCTGCTTATCAATTGGCACTAAACGCCACATATAAAGTAGGTAGCACGCTTCTTGGGGTAGGTGCCGAATTGCTAAGTGGTTCTGATCAAGGAAGTTCAGACCGTAGATCATTTTTTCCTCTATATGGGACCAACCATAAATTCAACGGGTTTATGGATTATTTCTATGTAGGTAATCACGCCAATAATGTGGGGCTTAACGATTTTCATGCAAAAGCTGTTTTTAAAACCGGTGAACGCGCTACGTTGCTTGCTGCCTTGCATTATTTTACCTCAAATGGTTCAATAGCCGAAACTACAGATAAGTATTTAGGAACTGAATTAGATCTGGTTTATACGCAGCCTTTGATCAAAAATGTAAAATTACAGTTGGGTTACTCGCATATGTTTGCTTCATCAAATATGTCTTTGATCAAAAATGGAGTCACTTCAGAAAATACAAACAATTGGGGTTGGGCGATGCTAGTGATCAATCCAAGGTTATTCAATCATAATTTTGACTAGGGAAGTGGTTACCTATCATTTAATGAAAAGCCTGCTGAAAATGATCTTCAGCAGGCTTTCTTTTTTCGTATTGTCGGGATGAGAGCACGTTTTAGGTAAATTTCAACCCAGTGATATCAATGATTTACACCTGTTAATAAAGGCGTTACACCTTATTGCCGATTTCTAGTCAAATAAGACTAAATGAATGTATCTAAAATTAAAGATAATTATTTTTAATGAAAATAAATTTCAATTTCATTAATATCTGTTCAGTAAAACTACTTTTGGATGCTACCTTAGATTTTAATCATTATTTTTAAAATCCGTGATAACAGTGTTTACAAAATCTTGGTATGTGAATTTTTTTAGAGTGTACTTATCTATTATCTGGAAAATTTCATTTTCGAAATCAAGAAATATTGGTTTTTCTGAAAAATCCCAGGTCTTTCTTTTGTATTTCCATTTATAACCATAGAGACCTTTGTAATTTTTCATTATATTACTTTTCTCTTTCTTTTTTTTCCTTTCAATAGTTAATAAAGCTTGATTTTCTAGCTTTTGTTCTCGCGTTCTGACTTCTCTTAATTCTTCATTTAAGTGAAATAGCATACTTCCGAAGTTTAGATTTATCTCCTTGAGGTCGTTGAGCTTATTTTTAAATTTTTCCATTTCTAATTTTAGAAAGGCATTTATCTCTTTCTTTAGATATTTTTTTTTATGTTTTAATTTCTTTCTTAATTCAAAGATTTCCTCATCAATTTCAAAAATGTTCAATTGATATTCATCTATAATGCTATGAAAATCTATAATTAAAACGTAATTATCATTTCTTGTCATTCTCCGAAAGTCTTGAATTGAAGAAAATTTTAATACTTCTGGAAAAAAAGAATTCATAGTTTCTTTTTTTATCATTCTACAAATTCCAAAATGTCTAGAATTAATTAGCTTATAATCAACAATAGAGTAGTTTTCATAACCATTAATTTCGCATTTATCAAAATTTTTAATCCTCAATAATTTTTTTCCCTTTCGGCTCGGGAAATTGAACATTTTTTAATTTGTTCATTACACTTATTAATACCTGTTCTAACCGCACTTTTAAAATTTTGCATAGGAGTTAAATAACCGAAATACCCCTTAATGAATGTCTTTGTGGTTTTTTTTAAATTCTCGTGTAATTTTTTACATTCATTAATTTTGATTACAATATTTTTCATTTCACTTTTATTCGAGGAAATTTTGTAATTAGTTTCTAAAATAGTTTCTTCCAAAGAAGAAATATTAGCGCTAACTTCATCTTGAAAATGGTAATAATCATCGTGAGTTTCATCAATATGTTTAATTAGTGCTCTTACCTTACTCCATAAGGTAAAATTTCTCTTAAACTCTTTGGCGTTGATTAACCATATCATTTTTCCATAAAAATGCTCTCTTTGTTTTACTTCAAATGAAGATATAGAAGAGTTTTGAAATTCAACAACTAGACCAGATGAAGTCTTTATATCCGCCCGATGAACGGTATTCTCATATTTTACAATAATTTCTTGCCAGTCCAAAGGGAATTTCTTCTTCCATTTGCGATGCCATTCTGTCTCATTCTCGTACCAAATATCACAATCATTTAAATTAATATGTCTCCAATGATCAATGTTGATTTCTCCACAGTATGCTCTGACATTTTTTTTACAAATTTGACAAAATGCTAAACCTCCCTTAAAGGGCTGTATTCTATTTCCTAGATTATCAAGTGCTAATAACAATATTTTACTTCTTAAAATTTGATTTGAAATTACTCATAGAGCTGTTCCCATTGAAATCATCTTCAGTTTTAATTGATTTTAAGATGAAGAAATCATTTTAAAAATTACTAAAATTCCTTCTAATAAATTCTTTTTTTCTACTACAAAAAAGGGTTCAACTTTAAGATTTAGAAGTTTCTTAATTATAGTTTCAAGATTTTGCGATATGAATACGTATCTACGAAAGTATTTCCCTGTTTTTTATAGGAGAATCTATGAAGACATTCACCGAATTTGACTTTAGCTATTTCTCAAACAGACTTGATAACTGAGGAATGAAAGTTATGGCAAGTAGATTTTAGCTGGTTTTATATTGACAAAAGATCTAAATAGTAACCAACTATAAAATACTATATTAGTCTTGTACAATAATATTTTCAATATAGAATGCTTGAATTTAAAACAATACCAGATGCTGATTTATCAAGTGCAGGAGACGATTTCCATCTATTATGGGCTATCAAAAAATCTTTAGATCTATTAAATTTTGATGATGATGGATTAAAAGCTGTAATCATTGAAGGTGTTGAAGAAAATGCTTCAAAAAAAATAGACCCCACTGGAGAAAAATTTTTAGGAATAGATCTAACCGAGTATTATGGAGGTATTGATTTTGAAACTGCAAACTCGGTAGTTATTTCTCAGTTGAAATATAGCACAAGGAGAGCAAATGAGAGTTTTACATACTCTAAACTTTACAATGGAAAGAAATCTAAAAAAGGGTCTATTGTCCATAGGTTAGCAACAATTTTTAAAGTGTTTTTAGACGAATACGGAAGAGATGAGGTGATTAAAAAAACTACTATAAAGTTGGTTAGCAATAGAGGCATTAACACAACTCACCTAAATCAATTTAATCAAATAAAAAGATTTCTACATAAAAATAAAAGACCTCAAAGTTTCAATGCCGTTCTAAATAAATTACCAAATATATCCAGAAAACCATTTGATGAATTGAGAAAGGCTTCTGACTTAAATTTAAAAGAATTTACTGATTTTATTAGACTGCTTGACTTTGAGGATTGCGGGGCAGATTCAAGACAAAAATTAAATTTTGAGTTAATAAAATCAATATCTAAAACAAGCATCAAATCTCAAAATCAATTCAATTCATTATTTCAAATGATTTGGAGAAAAATGATGCCTGAAAGTGATGGAGAAAGAAAAATAACTTTGATTGATGTTGTTACTAATTTTGGGTTTAGTAGTATTAACAACCTTTTTCCAGTATCACAAAATTTTGAACAAAATACCAATGTAGTAAATCGAGAGCAATTGGATAATATTGTTTCTGCCATTGAACAGAATAATACATACTTACCAATCTGTATTCACGGAGGAGCAGGAATAGGAAAATCAACGATTATCAATCAAGTTAAAAACAGACTTCCTGAATATTCAGAATGTATTTTGTTTGATTGTTACGGAGCAGGCAAATATCAGAATCCAGAAGATAAGAGGCATCTTCACAGGAAAGCTATTACTCAAATAGCAAATGAATTAGCTAAGAATCTTGGAACTGATTTCTTACTTGTACAGAATGAATCGGACGATGTTTATTTGACAGAGTTTATAAGGAGAATAGAAAAAGGTGTTGAAATATTAAGAAATAGAAATCCCCTTGCTTCTCTTGTGTTCATAATAGATGCAGCAGATAATAGTGTAACAGCTGCCCAAAATTGCGGAGAAAAGAGTTTTATAGAAGACCTTTTAAATATTGATATTCCAGATGGATGTCATTTTATTGCGACATCAAGAACGTACCGAACGGAGTCTCTTAAACTACCAGATAAACATCTTGATATTGAATTAAAGCCATTTAGTTTAGACGAAACAACCTTATTTATAAAAAAAAGTTTTCCTGACATTACAGATGAAGAAATTTTAGATTTTCATAAATATACAAAGGGTATTCCACGTGTTCAGTTCTATTCATTAGACCTTAGAGAGCAGGGAATAAATGAAATTATAAATTACCTTAAACCAAATGGAAAAGTCGTAGAAGATTTAATTTTAGACAAGATTGAACAAGCTGTCATTAGAATAGGAAAGGATAAAAGGCCTCTTGTCGAAGAGTTTTTTAAATTATTAATATCTCTTCCAAGACCAGTTCCTATTGAATACCTATCAGAAATATTAAATGTTGAAATAAGTTTCTTAAGCGACCTTTCGTCTGATATTTGGAACGGTCTGATTTTAGAAGATAGTTTGTTTCGTTTTAGAGACGAGGACTTCGAGAATTATGTAAAGCAAACCTATCAGAGCACAAAGGAAGAATTAAAACAAATAGCTAAGCTGTTCCTAAGTAAAGCAAAAACAGATGAGTATGCCTCAATTAATTTAGGAAGTCTTCTGTTTACTGCCGGCTATAAAAATGAATTAGTTGAGATAGTTCTAAAGAGAGAATTATTAGATTTTCCAAAAGACACCATACGAAATAAAGAGGTTTATGCCAATAGAACCAAGTTAGCCTTAAAAGTAAGTAAGGATATTCAAGATAGTCTGACCTATTTCAAGTTGCTATTTATTGCAGCAGAGGAATCTAAGACCGATAAGGCTCTCACACAATTATTGATAGGTTATCCCGACTTAGTCTCCAGATTTGGAGATGAAATTTCGTTATCCAGACTTAAGTTAAAATCAAATGAAAAGCCTTGGGGCGGTTCATTTCATTTAAAATTAGCAGGAATATATTCACGTAGAGTAGAAAACAAAAAGATAGCTTTAAAACACCTAAAAACAGCCCACGAATGGATTAACTGGAGGAGGTCGAAAAAGGACGAAGAGTTAAGAGACTATACTATTGAATCTATTGATATAGCTTATGAAGCGGAGGCTATTTTAAGAATATTTGGTACTGAAAAGGCTATTGAAACAATTAATAGATGGAGACCAAAAGAGATTAGACTTTCCGTAGGCAACTATTTGGTTGAAAATATTCTTAGCTATTCTAAAAATGAAGAAATTAATTCGTGGTTGAAATACCCAAAGTTTCGTTTAGTTTCTCAAGTATTCATTATTTGCAAATCCTTTCAATATGGTATTCCTATAAATTACGACATCAATTCTATTGCCGTTCGCTTAGTAAATGTATTGCTAAGAATTCAAACTGAATTCAAAGAGAATTTCAAGCAGTTAATTATACAGTTTTGTGGAATATTAGCATATCACAAAATTGATAGAGAGACTATACTTGGTATTTTGGCAGAAATAAAAACCAAGCAATTAGAAAGGATTCCATATTTCTACAATAGTTTTTCTGATAAAAATGAAGAAAAGGTAATGAGCAACTTTTTGACTAAGGAAACTCTAATACTTTCACTAGATGAAGAAGAAGCCGATTTAGAAAATTTCTACCCAGAGAAGTTTAATGATATAGATGAGATTAAAGATTATGAGAAGAGAAATTCTTTAGAAAGAGATAAAAAGGAATTTACAGGATTTTATAAATATGCTATTCCCATTTTTCAAATACATTCAGACATTTTAACTAACAGAATTGATGAAAAAGATTGCTTGAAGAAATTTCAAAGTATTTGTAGTGAAATTAAAAATGATTATCACTTTAAATATGAAAACAGACATTGGTCAAATGACAGACTATTGTTTTTATCTGGAAAATTAGCAAATATGGCTCTGTTATTTAAAGACAGAAGTAAGTTGATAGATGTAGTGATTAGTTCTTTTGATAGTCAAACAGACAAACTAAGGCTGCGTTTTGAAGTTCTGAATAAAATAATATTACAAAGGGATTTAGAGAAAACTTCACACCTATTAATAGATCAATCAGACAAAATAATTAAGGATTCTGAATTCTCAGCTAATGAGATGACCGATAATTATATTAAATGCTTGCTTTTGAGTAGTAAAATAGATGGTTCATTTGGTAAATATTTCTTTGACGAAGCAATTAAAGCAACTTCTGAGATTGACTACGAGGCATTCACTCGAATTTTATCTATATACTATTTATCAGGAACAGGAATAGCGAAACCGAATCCTAAATTAGCTTATGAGTATGCTCGTTTTATTGAATATTGTGATGTGAAATTAGGCTATTATGATAAAAAGCATTTTCCTTATTTAGAAGGATTGTTAGGTATTGGTAATATTGACACTTCCTCAATGTTTGCAACAATATGCAGATGGCATCATAGAAATATTGCTTCTATTGGTAGAAGAATAAATTCTCTAACCAAGAGAGCGTTGGAAACGGGATTTCTTGACCATATTGTTACATCATCTTTACTCCCTTTAAATATAAATTACAATTATGAAGAATTGGAGCAATTATATAAGCTACTCATTCAGAAGTTTGATGAGACAAGTAACTCAGAAGCTAAAAACACATTCATAAATGAGGAGTTTCGCAACCTACAATTGAATAAGGACGAACATTTTGTGAGAAAGATTTATGATGAAATAAAGTCTGGAAAATTCATTTATAAAAGCACAGTATTTGAAATCAAAAATTATATAGATTTTTTAGATTCTCTTGAAATCAAAAAAGAGGAAAATTCAAATATTGGTAATTTTAATAAAGAAGACTTTAAGCACAATATTGATATATCAGCTATAGATATTTCCTCAACAAAAGAATTGGAAAAAGCAATTGATTCTATTATTGTAAAAAGTGCTGATAGCTACAATCATCGTTGGAAAATTGAAAATTTTCTATCAGATATTGTAGATAAATGTAATCCGAATGAATATATCCAGTTCCTAAACGCTTTAGTCGATGTCAATGAGAAATTACTTGATTTTTACACATTTGAAAATATTATAAAAACAACCATTGAAGAATGGGATTATTATCCCGATATAAAAAAGTGGAAGCGAGAAAAATTTAAATATATATTATTAATCAAACTTCAGTACTTTGATTATGGTAATAGGTTAAGCATTTGGTCTATAAGGCAATTTGCTGATTTATTTTCTATTAATGCCAACCAACTGGCAGATGTTATGATAGAAATTTTGCCTCAAAAAATAGACTTACTTTCAGACGAATCAATTTATAGTTCCTTTGAATTGATTAAAAACAAACTCACCCCAAACGAAAATGAAGAATTGTTAGAGTGGGTTTTTGAAAGGTGGACTTATAATATCAAGCCTGATTTTGCAGATGGTAATTGGCGGTATGAACTAACACCTCCAACAGATAGCAATGAAAACATAGCTTATTTTTTGAGATTTCTCTTGGGTTATCCTGATAAGAAATTACGATGGAGAGCAATTCATTCTATTAGAAGATTAGCTAAACACAATAATGCTGAAATACTTAAAATTTTATTAGAAAAACAAAATCAGAAAGATTGTTTTCCTTTTCAGAACAAGGAATACATCTACTACTGGATGTCTGCAAAATTGTATCTATGGATAGCAATAGATAGAATTTCTCTCGAAAACCCTAATATCCTAATTCAATTTAAAGATGCTTTTTATATTGAGTTGGTGAACGAAGATTTACCTCACGTACTTATAAGACAATTTATAAGAAAGACCTGCTTAAATCTCTATGCTTATGATAATAAAATATTCACAGAGGTAGAGGTTCAAAACATAGAATCTATTAATCGATCTAAATTTGAATATGTTGAAGAAAAAACATTCAGTAGAGAACAAAGAAAATATTTATCAAAATCAGACAAAGATTGGCAATTTAAGTTCGATTCATTGGATACTTTACCATATTGGTATAGTAGGCTTGCGAGATGTTTTAATTTATCTGAGTATGATGTAGCTGATATTGGAGATAGGTTTATTACAGAGAAATGGGGGTATGTAGGAGACCCTAATGATGATGATTATTTAAGAGATCAACTATCTGATATAGAATGGGGTAAGATGTATAAAAGACATGGTACTAATCCTGAAATTGAAGATTTAGAGAGCTACTTTGAATATCACGCAATGTTCTGTGCTGCTAATTTCTTATTAGAAAATGAACCGTTACTTAAAACAGATTCTTGGGATAGTTGGGAATATTGGTTAGCTTCTCATGCTAATGCTTTTGGAAGTTTTTGGTTGTCTGACATAAGAGAACCTATTCCTCTTGATTCACAATATTGGAAAACCGGAATAGACAAGTTTGATAAAGATTGGAGAGATAATATCACAGATGAATATTTTGATGAAAAAATAGGGTTGAATATCAATAATGAGAATGAATGGCTATTGGTATTTGGAGGTACAACTAAACATATTGGAATTAATCAAGAATCAATTAGTATTCGGTCATGCTTAGTATCTAATAAAGGTGCTGATGCTTTACTTCGAGCGTTGCAAACTACACTGGACAGCTATGATTATGCAATTCCTCTTGAAGATATCAATAATGAAGATGATGATAATTATCAAAATAAATCAATTAATGCGAATGGTTTCAGTTTAAGAGGATGGTTAAATGAGATTTCGAGTGATTACGAAGGTCTCGATATACACGATGAACTATTCAATAATATATCGAAGGGTTTTGTAAAGTTTGGAAAAACAGTCCATAGTTATTTTCAAATTGAATATGATTCTTTAAATAAAAAAGGTTATTTAGATAATCAACTTATAAGTGAATATAAAAATTGGAATGAAATTTCAGATCAAGAATATAGAGACCGCGATTACAATTCCAAAATTTTAAGTTCAGGAAGCGTTTTTCGAGTAGAAGAAAACTTTTTATTAAAATTTTTAAGAGTTGAACAAAAGTCATTAATAATAAAATGCGTAATAGAAAGACAGCTTAAAGAAAGAGTTTATCGCAATAGTTATCAGGATAATAGAAGTAATGTCAAACTTTATTTAATAAAACCCAATGGAACAGTCAAAACACTCAGAGGAAGAGATCATAAAATTGGGTGAAAAAATCGTGAAGGAATTAGATTTGGAATATTCTGTAAATACATTGGCAAGATGGATGTCTCATTATATTGCAGAATTAATTCAAAATATAGAAGATGCCGACTCTGAAAGTGAAAAAAAGGTGCTCAAAAAAGAATGTTGTGATCTTATATTACACATATGGTCTCAAAAAAATATTCTACCTATCAGAAAACCTTTAGATGCTTTAAAACCATTGGTTGAAATTTTAGAGGTTCTTAATGAAAAGAAAAAAATAAATGTGGTCCCTCGATGGCTTGAGTATAATACTTTACCACGTAATAATGAATGGGCAACATTTATAGACACTGTAAAGAATAATAGTGAAATAATTTTTAATAAGGTTATTGAGGTAAATATTTACAAGGATATTTTGGTTAAGGACGAAGAATGGATGAACAATAATAAAGCATTTCTCAATAAGGAAGAGATAAGATTTTTCCAAATTATAGATGCTTTGAATAAAACAAAAATTGAAAATGGTGTATCAGATTGGAATAATTATGAGATGTCAGATAATAACAAACAAAGGGTTGAAAGTATATTTTTAGAATTAGAATCTCTTATTGAGGAGCAAAGAAAACAATTATCTAAGATTAAAAGCAAATTCTTTACAAAATACTAATTCTTATTTTTTTGAAATCATAAACGGCATATATCTAGGTGTTTTTTCTAAAAAAGTTAAAGTAGTAAGTGATTTTTTCAACATTATATATGATATAAAATGTAATCATTTTTAGTAGCGAAGCGGATAGAAATGAGTAGCAAGAGGATAACACGCTACGCGCTGTTACAACTACTCATTTTATTGATTTTAAGGTATTTATGATTTTTTGGTAGAGGGTTGGATAACTAGGAATTACGTGAAAAATTTGCTGAACCCTTCAAAACAGGGACATTTTTTCGTGAAAAACACAGAAAATGTAAAGGGCAAGTAAAATTTTAAAAGTCCTCACCACATTCTCCTACACTGCGTTTCGGTAAAAGAAATTTGATCTAAAGGGATTCATACAGTTATAAATACATTTGTATGTTTATATATTTTGGCAGACACATCTCCTAAAGATTTAAAGGGGTGAAGAAAGTTAAAATCTTCTTTCCTATTGACCTCCTCCCATTAAATCGGACTGATAAAAACTAGAGGATTTCGGGCAAACAAATGTTTAACTTTAAATAGATTATTTGCTTATGAAACGATCAAAATATACCGAGTCTCAGATTGTATTTGCGATCAAGCAGGTTGAGACTGGAGCACGCCTATCTGAGGTCTGTCGCAAGATGGGA